>ENA-UOJG01000037-UOJG01000037.1-human-gut-metagenome-genome-assembly--contig:-C47-NODE-37-length-185876-cov-8.134581_pt1 | contig 185876 bp, 163 predicted proteins | sample MGYA00242340_ERZ723887 | MGnify/ENA metagenome assembly ERZ723887 | reverse complement strand
TCCGTATATGTTGAAGTCTCCCGTGACGGTGAGGTATTTCATGCAGGCGGATTCGCTCATAGTCACATTCTGCCCCGCTTTGTCGCCGACGGTGGCGACGCAAATGCCGGACGCCGTCCCCCCGAATCTCACGTCGGCGCGCGCGCCTTCGCTGCCGATATTGACGGTTCCGAATGTCACCTCGGGCTGAGTGTCGTTTGAATAAGACGCGCCGAATACAAACTCCCTATCTGAGCTTCCTCCCTCAAACGTGAATTCGCCTATGTTCCAGAACGCTCCGGAAACGTTTGATATGAAATTATTTTTCAGAGAACCGCCCGAAGTCACGCTTCCGTTTTTTATATAGTCAATAGAGGTGTAATTATAATTTACGACAGTCAAGGAAGCCAAATTCAGAAACGCCTGATTTATTTTGTAGTAAATTCCCTCGCTCCTCGATGTCAAGGGCAGATGGGCGTCGTAGTCGAACACCCATGCGGCGTCGGGGGAGTTTACGTTTGCGTCCTCGGGAATGGCGGCATATCCGGAACTCGACGAGCTCCACGCGGAGGCCTCGAATATAGGCATGTTTCCGCCGGCGCTGTCGCCCCAATAATAGTAAGTTTCCGCCGCGGCGGAAAAGGCTGCGCAAAATGCGAGAGGAAGAAGAATATATGAAGTCGTTTTCATATAAGCTTTTCTAACGCAAGACCTAAAAATGTCAAGCTTTTGAGAAGAAAATCTATCCCCCTTATGCCTGCAAAATAAAAAATATTTCCCAACCCCGCTTCTCGACCGCCGCCGCCCTGCCCGCAGCCCGCCGGCAGCGTAACCCCCGCGCTCATATCCGCCCTATGAAAATCCCCCTATCGCGCGCGGAATGAAATCCGTTTAGAAAAATTTTAAAATTCGCTTTCTATTTCCATCTGCGCCTTTCCCGCGCCAAGTTTCAACAAGAAGAAAAAAATGTCCGCATTGCGCGCCGCTGCTGCGCGCCGCCCCGTTTTGCGAGCGCGCGAAAATCCGTCGCCCGCCGGCAGCGGGAACGCGGCAATTTTTTGCGGCAATACTTCAACCACCCGCCGCGAAATTTACTCTGCCAATGCGCCCCGCAATTCCCGAAAATTTCCGCATCCCGGGCGAATCCGCGCAGAACCCGCCCGCCGCCGCGACAATACGACGCGCCGCGAAATTAAAGAGGCGCAAAAATTCCGGCGGAAATTTCTCCCGTCCCGCCTCAGAGGGCGCGTATGCTTTCGGTTATCGCCGCCGCCGCGCGCGCGAGGTCGCCGTCGGTGTGCGCCGCGCTCATAAAGCAGATTTCGTACGCGCTCGGCGCAAAATAAACGCCGCGGTCGAGGCACCCCCAGAAGAATTTTTTGTAGAGTTCCGCGGAGGACGCCATCGCGTCGGCGCAATTCTTCACGCGGTTTTCGCTGAAAAAAAACGAGAAGAGCGACGCCACTTTCGGCGTTTGCAGCGCGATTCCCTTTTCCTTCGCCGCCGCCTGCGCCGCGTTCACTATGAACTCCGACTTCTTTTCGAGCATTTCGTAGGGGGGATTTTCGCGGACCATTTTCAGCGCGGCGATTCCTGCGGACATCGCGAGCGGATTTCCGCTGAGTGTTCCCGCCTGATAGACGGGGCCGAGCGGCGCGAGGAGCTCCATTATCTCGCGCCTCCCGCAAAACGCGCCGACCGGAAGGCCGCCGCCTATTATTTTGCCGAGCGCGCACAGGTCGGGAATAATCCCCTCGCGCGCCTGCGCCCCGCCGGAAGCCGCGCGGAAGCCGGTTATGACCTCGTCGAAAATGAGCAGGCTGCCGCTCTTTGCGCAGGCGTCGCGCAGCAGCCGCAAAAACCCGGGCTCGGGCTCTATGAGGCCCACGTTCGCGGGATACGGCTCGAGAATCGCGCACGCGATTTTTTCGCCCAGCTTTTCAAAGCACTCTTCGACCGCAGCCGCGTCGTTGAATGGAAGCACTATCGTAAGCTTTGCCAAATCCGCCGGAATGCCTGCGGAGTCGGGGTTGCCGAAAGTCAGCGCGCCGCTGCCCGCCTTGACGAGAAGGCTGTCCGCATGCCCGTGGTAGCAGCCCGCGAACTTTACTATCAAATCCCTGCCGGTGTAGCCGCGCGCCAGGCGGATTGCCGACATGGTCGCCTCCGTGCCGGAATTTGTCATGCGCACCATCTCGGCGCACGGAATCATGCCGCAAATCAGGCGCGCCATTTCGAGCTCCGCCTCGCACGGCATCCCGAAAGACGTTCCGTCTGCGAGCGCGGACTCTATCGCCGCGCGAATAGCCGGATGGTTGTGCCCGAAGAGCGCGGGCCCCCAAGAGCACACGAAGTCCACGAGCTCGCGGCCGTCGCAGGTCTCAACCCGCGCCCCCCGCGCCGAGCGCGCGAAAAACGGCTCTCCGCCTACCCCGCGAAAAGCGCGCACCGGAGAGTTAACCCCTCCGGGTATGAGTTTTTTTGATTCTGAAAAAAGCTCTTTGGAAGTCATTGAAGCCCCCTTTTTATTGATACCGGTATTTTTCTGTCCGTCGAAAACGCGACCGCCGAAAGCTTCGGGCCTATCGGATACTGCGAACGCTTGTACTCGGCGCGCGCTACTTTGCCCAAAACGTCCTCAACCGCCGCCCTGTCGAAGCCCGCCGCGACTATCTCGGAAGCGGACTTGAACCCCTCTATGTGCAGGCGCAAAATCGCGTCGAGAACGTCGTAAGGCGGCAGGGAATCCTCGTCTTTCTGCCCGGGGCGCAATTCGGCGGACGGCGGCTTGTCTATGGTGTTCTGCGGAATTATCTCCCTGCCCGCCTCGCGGTTTACGAGGTTTGAAAGGCGGTAGACCTCCGTCTTGTAGAGGTCGCAGATAGGGGCGAACCCGCCGTTGGTGTCGCCATAGAGCGTGCAGTAGCCCACGGCGCATTCGCTCTTGTTGCCGGTGGCGAGCACCAGATGCCCGAGCTTGTTTGAAATCGCCATGAGCGTCAGCCCGCGCGCGCGCGACTGTATGTTCTCCTCCGCCACTCCGCGCGGCAAGCCGGCAAACAGCCCCGCGAGCGCGCCCTCAACCGCCTCGACGGGCTTTTCTATCGAAACCGTGTGAAATTCTATGCCCAGATTTTCCGCGAGCGCCGCGGCGTCCGTCCTGCTGTGGGAACTCGAAAACTTGGACGGCATCGACACCCCGACAACATTTTCCCGCCCGAGAGCCTCGACCGCGAGCGCCGCCACGAGCGCGGAGTCTATGCCGCCGCTGAGCCCCACGACGACGCTCCTTATTCCGCACTTGCCGACGAAATCGCGCAGTGACATCACTATCGCCCGCTTCAGGTCGGAGTCGCCCCGAAAGTCGAAGGCGTCCCCGTCGTAGCCGTCCAGCGATTCCAAGTCGATTGCGAGCGCGTCCTCCTCGAATTTTTTAAGGCACTTTGACGCCGGCTCCGCGCGCGAGGCGTCGAAAACCCCGCTTCCGCCCGCAAATATCACGGCGTCGTTGCCCCCGACGAGGTTGCACCAGACGAGCGGAACTCCGGCCGTCCGAGAGACCTCGCACAACAGGCCGCCCCTGCGCCGCACGGTGTCGTTTGCAGTCGAAAAGACGCTCGCCGAAATGTTCACGAGCAGATCGAGCCGCCCGCCGCCGCGCTTCAAATCCGAAAAATATTCGAGCGGCCGCGGGGAATTTTCATAGCGAGGCGCGGTGGGCAGCGACGGAAGCGTCCAGATGTCCTCGCAAATCGTCACCCCGACCGACTTCCCGCAGATTTCCGCGACCCCGAAATCGCGCCCGGGATCGAAGTTGCGCGAGTCGTTTAATGCGCCGTAATTGGGCAGCAGCATTTTGTCGCAAATCCTGGAGACTTTCCCGCCGTCCAAAAGATACGCCGAATTGCGCGCGCCCGCCGGCCCGCCGTCCAAGCGCGGGCAGCCGACTATCGCCGGAATCGGCAGGGTTTCGGCAAGCGCGGCGAGCGCGGCCTGCGCGGCCTCCACAAACCTGCCGTACCCGACCAAATCGCCGAGCGGATAGCCCGACACCGCGCATTCGGGAAACACCGCAAAGTCCGCGCCGCCGCGGGCGAGCCGCGCGCAAGCGTCCGATATTTTGGCGGCGTTGGCGGAAAAGTCGCCCACGCGCGCGTTTATCTGTCCGATTCCGACTTTCATCTAAGGCGGAATATTTTTTTATTCCGCCGCGGTTTTGCAAGCGTAATCGAGACGCGGAGCGCGGCTATTCGCGGGAGGAGTTGGCGCGCGCGAGCATGTACAGCAGCCAGCCGAGCGACGACACGAAGGCCGCCACATATGTGAGGGCCGCGGCGTCCAGAACGCTCTCGACGCCCTCGGACTCCCCGCCCGCCCCGACTATGCCGAGCTCCCGCAGGCTCTCCTTCGCCCGTGCGGAGGCGTTGAACTCCACGGGGAGCGTGACGAGCTGGAATACCGTAAGCACCAAGTATATCGCAACTCCGACGTAGAGGGTCGCGACGCTGTGGAAGAGGAAGAATCCGCCTATCATGACGATCGGCAGGAGCTGGCATGCGAAATTAGTCACCGGCACGAGCGCCATGCGCAGGTTGAGCGGGGCGTAGCCGACTTTGTGCTGGATTGCGTGGCCCGCCTCGTGCGCGGCGACCCCGAGGGCGGCGATGCTCGTGCCGTAAAAGTTGTCGCGGCTGAGGGCTAGAACCTTTCTCGACGGGTCGTAGTGGTCGGTGAGGGTGCCGTCTATCGGAACTATGTCGACGTCGGAAATCCCCGCCGAGCGCATTACCGCCGCGGCAGCGTCGCGCCCCGTAATCCCCGATGCGGAACGTATTTGGGAATAGCGCGAATACGCCCCCGAAACGCGGGCCTGCGCCCACAAGCCGACTATTATCGGCGCCGCTATCAAAATAAGAAATTCCATCTGCATTATGCCAGTTTGAATTGTTCGCAAAAAATCCCGTCCTCCCCGAAGAAAGGGGAATTTTATTTCCTCACATATCTTATAACGTCAAAAAGTTCGTTTTCTAAAACGGTTTCCCTTTCTTCAAACAGACCGGAAAAGTCAGGGAAAAACACGTCGCCGTCGGGCGAGAGCTTCACGCGGCTCAAAACGAGCTCCGAGCACAGCGGCAGGGCGGCGCGGTAGAGGGCGGCGCCCCCGCAAATCCACACCGTGCGCGGGTCGCCGTCGTAGGCGGCGGCGGCCTCTTCGAGCGAGGCGAACGCGCGCGCCCCGGAAACCTCCCCGGGCCGCGAGGTTATGACTGCGTTTTCGCGCCCCGGCAGCGGACGCGAACCGAGGCTCTCCCAAGTCCTGCGCCCCATGAGAAGCGCACCGCCGAGAGTCGTTCGCTTGAAGTGCCTGAAATCTTCGGAGATTCTCCACGGTATTTCAAGCCCCCTGCCTATCACGCCGTTCTCGGCCACAGCCGCTATCGCCTTGAAATTCGTCATACGGCAATCGGAGCCTTTATGGCGGGATGCGGGTCGTAGCCCTCGAACGAGAAATCCTCAAATGTAAAGTCGCCGATATTCTTGCGCGCCGGATTCAGGCGGAGGGTCGGCAGCGGCCGGGGGTCGCGGGAGAGCTGCGTCTTGACCTGCTCGATGTGGTTTTTGTATATGTGCAAGTCTCCGAAAGTATGGATAAACTCCCTCGGCTTGTAGCCGCATACCTGGGCTACCATCATCGTGAGCATCGCGTACGAGGCAATGTTGAACGGCACACCGAGGAAGAGATCCGCGCTGCGTTGGTAGAGCTGGCAACGCAGTTCGCCCGAGCCGTTGACGTGGAACTGGAACAGCGCGTGGCACGGCGGGAGCGCCATCTTGTCGAGCTCGCCGGGATTCCACGCGCTCACGATGTGCCTGCGCCCGAAAGGGTCCTTTTTCAGGCCCTCTATGAGCCTGTCTATCTGGTTGACGCTGCGGCCGTCGGGAGCCCTCCAATCCGTCCACTGCGCCCCGTATATGCGCCCGAGATTGCCGTCTTTGTCTGCCCACTCGTCCCAAATGGTCACGCGGTTGTCGTTCAGGTATTTTATGTTGGTGTCGCCCTTCAAGAACCACAGCAGCTCGTAGATTATCGAGCGCGTGTGGAGCTTCTTCGTGGTGAGCAGCGGGAAGGAGCCGCGCAGGTCGAAACGCGCCTGCGCCCCGAATACGCCGATTGTGCCGACGCCCGTGCGGTCGGAGCGTTCCTCGCCGTTTTCGAGGACGAATTTGAGCAAATCGAGATATTGTTTCATAACTGGCGTGCCGAAAAATTAAATTGAAGGGAGCATATACCGAATCGCGCGGGCTATGCAACCACAAACCGGCTCCGTAGCCGTCCGGTACGCAAAGGCGGCGGCAAAGATGCGGCGCGGGCTCCGGCAAAGAAAACGCCCCGCCGCGAAAAATTGCGGCTTTGCGGGCGGATTCCAAAAGCTTTATACGCCCCGCGCCGCTTTGCGAATGCCTTCCCCGCAATCCCGAAAAAATATTCATTTTTTTCTTGCATAGAAGAGGCAAAAGAGTACTTTACGCGAATTGTCATTTATTGCCTGACTAGCTCAATCGGTAGAGCAGTTGACTCTTAATCAATTGGTTCAGGGTTCGAGTCCCTGGTCAGGTACTTCATTTGAAAGCCCGCAATCCGCATAAACAAAGGATTCGCGGGCTTTGTCGTTTTTGCCGACCGCTAGCGCGGGGAGCTGCAGGCCAAATAACCTTTTGCAATCCTTCAAAGATTATCACTTACAAAAGACGACGTTTTGCAGCCAAGATCAACCCCGCGATATTTCAAAAATCTATTTTGGTCAAGCCCAAAGGTTGTGGAATAAGAATTATCAGGAGGCGGGTTTTTCATAGCGTCACTCCGCATTCTACGAGTACCCCGAGTCGATAGTTTTCAAAGTTCCTGTATCCGTAAGCCTGGGACATATCAAAAAATCCATTCGCAAGAAGAAACGGGTCTGCCGGACGTCCCTAGCGTAGTACTTGGGAAGTTAATTGTTAATACCCTTATGCGGATAGATATTGTAAGCCATGCCCGCGTTAACGGCGGGTATTTGTTCTCGGCAGATTTCATAGCCGTTTAGATTCATAACAAAGATATTCTTGTTATTATCATCTTCCTCTTGCGTAGTATCAGCTGCGCTGCCGTCGAATATGTCTCTTACGCAAACAGCATCAGCAGTTTCTTCTATCTTAAAATAGCTTGTACTTCCCTTGCATAAGCAAAGTTTGGGAATTCCCGTATATTTTGCCTTGAAAGTAATGTCAATTCCCTGCCATTTGTCTTTGGGTTGGATATATCCGCTATTGTCTATATCGTCGCTTTTAGATACTTCGGACAAGCTTCCTGTTCTCTATGTCAATGTATAGCGTCATACATAAGATATAGAATGTCAAAAAAAAAACGGAATTCAAATTTGTCTATGCGTTCAATAAACGCGCCAGTAAAGCGCGTAAACGCCGCTAATATGCTTGAAAAAAACTTGACCGGGAGGAGATAAAAGCAGAAAGTCCATACATGATACGCAATTTTCTTTCTCTTTCAGCAGTATTATCTATCGGAATCAGCCTTTCCAGTGCAATGGCGCAGGATCCTTCCGTTAATATAACAATAAACGAGTACACTCCTGACGATGTCGTGGGCGTTACAGACGGAAATTCCGTCGAGAAAATCGATATTACAGTCAATGGAACCGGGCGAACCGACATTATAGGCGGGCATCTTGCCGCCGTAAATGGAGGAACGGTGGGAGAGTCAAATTATAACGCGGATGCCGATTCGCTCTATGACTCCGAATTTGACGCGGTCTCCGTCACGCTCAACGGAGGCAACATAAGGCAAGCTTTAAGATCTAACGCGAGTAATGTCTCGAGCATAATCTACGGGAATGTGGTGTACAACATAAATTCCGGAAGCGTCGGAATTGGGTCCGGATATTCGTCGGACCCAATGTATGTGATGGGAACGGGATATTACGGGCAAAAAGGTTCCTCCACAAATGAAGTCTACGGGAATGTCACAGTAAATATAGGGCAATCCGGCGGTTCTGCATCGGACGTTTTTATAGGATATAATGCTGGCAACAGCGCCAATGGATTTGTTGTAGGCGCGGGTACGGGAACAGTTCGCGGAGATGTTTCGATTAATATGCAAAGCGGTTCGGCTGGATATCTCTTTGGCGCTTCTTACGGCTCCGTCGTGCGGGGAAGCACCTATGTCACTGTCGGTGAGGGCGCCCGGGTAAGCTATTATGTGCTCGCCGGAGGTTCAAATATAAACGACAATTTCTCAAGCGACATAGCGGGCTCAACAAATGTGCTGATACAGGGAAGCGTGGGAACGAATATTTATGGAGGACACTACTCCGGAGGAACCAGAGGGAGCATAGGAGGGAACGTGAACGTCACTGTTGACGGAGGCAGCGTGGGCGGCACGATCTATGGAGGCGTTGGCTCCATCGCCGGAAATGTAAACATAGTTCTCAACAACGCAAATGTGGGCGGCAACATCTACGCGGGCTCAGAGAATGGAAGAGGAGGCTCTGTAGCGGGCGATGTCAATGTGTCGATTTCCGGAAATTCAAATGTAGTTGGCGCAATTTACTCAGGCTCCGCTTCCGGGAATAAAAATCTATCTATAAAATCGTACGTCGGAACGAATAGCTTGAGAATTTCGGATTTTGATGCCGTAAACGTTTCCGATAGCGTAGTCGCCTTTGAAACTCCTTTCCATACAACCTTACTAAGCGTAAACGAGGGCTCCGACATTTCCTTGGCTTCCGGAACAACCTTTGACACTATCGAGTTGCTGTTCGCGGAGACAGAGGTTTCTACGGGAAGAGAAGTTTCTTTAGATTCTTTTTTCTCTGACGATGCCTCAACAATCGTTCTATCGGCTATAAGCGGAGGCAATACTGAAGTGTCGTTATTTGATTCAGACGGGCAACAATGGAATGTTATCTACGAAGAAGGCGCTCTGACAGTGGGAAGCGCGGTACCAGAACCTTCAAGCTATGCGGCGATATTCGGCGCCCTGGCGCTTGCCTTCGTTGCCTATCGCAGGAGAAAGTAGCGTAAATTAAAGATAATTTCTTAGAGCTTCTCAATTCGGGGAGCTCTTTTTTTACCATTTTCCTGTTGGGCGGTTTTCAGTATCGAATTTAAGCTTTAAAGACGTGCAACCGCACTTTAGGCATTTTCCCATTCCAAGGCGGACGGAAGCATTCCAATATTGGCATTTATCGCAAATTGCTTGGCGCCTATACGAGCGGCGCATACGCGAAACGCCCTGTGTTTAATGGGAATTGCAAGAGGCGTCCGGGGACATTGCAAGGAGCTTGCAATTTAAAATACGCCGAAAAGAGACAAATTTCTCAAACGTTCGATTTATTTCCTCAAACCGTGGGACATTTCAAAAAATCCATTCGCAAGAAGAAACGGGTCTGCCGAATGTCCCTGCCGTATTTGGCAAGTTAATAGATTCCTTGTATTACAATGCCGTCGCCAACTCATGGTGCCAAGTGGCGGTTGCAGTTTTAGTTGCACGTCTGGTGTGGTCGGGCTTTTGTTGAGCCCTAATAATCAACTATTTGCAAACAGAGGTGTTGTCTCATAAATAAGCCCAGATTCAGAACTTGCTGAAAATGGGCTTGTTGCGTGAAATTTTAAACGGAGAGAGAGGGATTTGAACCCCCGGAACCCTTGCGGGCTCAACGGTTTTCAAGACCGCCGCAATCGGCCGCTCTGCCATCTCTCCTTTTAAAGCGCGTATTCTAAATGCAATTTTGCCGCTCTTGGCAACTTTTTTATTTTCTTTGAGGGAGAAATATAGGCGAAGAGGGAATCCAAAATATTTGAGGATATTTGGGGGTTTGGGAAAGATGGTTTTGCAGAATGCTCTATGGTATGGAAGCGCGAAATTAAATTTTCCACGAAGCATAGTTTGGGCATGAATATGGAATGGCGCGCCAATTGTTTCCAAAATCCTTGGCGGCGGAAGTATTGAAGAAATCGCATCGTCGTGAAATGTTTAAATTTTTGATGAAGATTTTGCTGCGCTCTCCGCGAGCGGAATTGAATCAGGTTGCAACCGATTGCGGCGTTGCGGCGTTTGCGCAATTTTATTGCGTGGTTTTCGCTGAAAATCGGGGGAGAAGAAAGTTTTCCGCCAGGCGTTAGGTTTTCCTTTTCATATTTTGCCATGCAAATATACGGGAGGATACTTATGGGAACGGAAAACAAACCCAAGGGAAAGCGGATAGTTAGCGCGGTATTTTTAAGACGGCAGATGATGGGGATATGGGGTAAGCTGATTTGTCAAATATGAGGGCAAATTAGTTGGGGATTGAAAGAAAAAATACGCGGAAGGGCAAGTTGCGGTAATGTTCTGAATGGGCGGAGATGTCGAACGGCGTTTGGCAGCGTTTACTCGGGTGTAGCACCGCATTGTTATTGATAATTAAAACATGGCGGCGTGGAGTTAGGGAGCTCGGGAGGAGATTTTGCGTTTTTGAGGGCTCGGGTGTGAAAATATGCTGTTCAATCGCATACTTGTTAAAAAGGCGTTCAGCATCGCAATGTTCAAAGTTGTTAGCTCAAAAATCTGGCAAAGTTGCCGCTTGAAGGACAATAGCCCGCGCACTCGCCATTATTTGGCTAAAGGTCGGCATGGCTTTGCACGCCGACGGGCAACTGTGTTCCGTATGGGACGAGTGGAGTAAAAACTCCCATAAATACCAAGAGGGGAGCGTGCGAGAAGCATTGGAAGACTTCTGGGAATTACTCTGGAGCGAATGTCGGGATAGGTTCAATCGTACAAATGGCAAAAGACAACGGCTACAATCCGGAAATCTCCGCCCTTGACGGGCAGATAGAGGAGCTTCAAAACCGCGCGCTTCCGTACGCTTCGGCGAACCGCGAGCGGCTCTTTGGCAAGGGCAAGTCGGCGAGCTGTTCGCTTGCGACTTACGGTTTCAAAACCGGCAATAAGACGCTATCAAATGTGAGCGACGAAAGCGACGAGGTTATCGCCAAGATGCTCTGCGACCTCAACCGTTCCGACTGCGCCACTATATCCTACAAGCTCAATAAGGACGGCATAAAGCGCGCCGTGAATAACGGCGACGAAATCGTCTCTGCAAGTTTCAAGTTCGTGCGCGTGGAGCGGTTCTTCGTCAAAGCCAAAACGGACAAGAAAATATGAGCAAATATTCAATCAAACTTTTCGCAAAGATTGATTCCGGCTCGGCGGAGGTGGCTTTTGGTCTGGAACGTCCGGATTTAAAGCTATGCGAAAGCATATTGAAAGAGATCCGTTCGGAAGTTTCCTTTTCAGAATATGGACGGATCCTCTTTCCCTCGAGCGGCGTTAAAATCCTTAAACTCGAGGCCCGCATATACGAGGAGCGCAGAATATTGAAACGTAAACCAATAACCGATTCCGATAAGAAATGACCGTCTGCAAAACCCTTGAAACGCCTCCGCAATCCTCCCGCAAGAGGTTTGCGCCGCGGGCAAAAAAGCCGCTTTCTGCAGCCGACAAAAAGCTGCGCACCCGCACGTTCAAATATCTTTCCATGTGGGAGGATATCTACAACAAGTGGGGCTGGGCCGATAAATCCGAGGCGGAAAAGAAAGACCTCCGGCACAGCATCAACGTTGATTTATTCGGCAGATATGCTCCGCCGAGCCACCTCACAGACGAGCAGTTCTCCGTTATGCGCTACGCATTGGAACTCCTCTATAACGAGGGAATCCTTACCTGTGGCTGTTGAAACTCTCGAACAGATCGGCTGCTGGCTCTGGGGGCTTATTCCCGAGAAGGAAAGCTTTGCGGTGGCGTATGTGAAAGGATTTTACCTAGCCGACGTCTGGAAAGAGCTTATGGCAAACCTCATATCGGCGTACATTGGAGCGGGTATCACTCGAAAAGCTTTTAACATTGGAAAATGAGCGAAGAGTCTAAAGAGCTTGAACTTGTCGAGAAACGCCTTGATGTCCTTGAAAGAACCTTGTTTGGCAATGGACATAAAGGACTAAAGGCGGAACTCGTGGAACTCAAAACCCAAATCGAAACCTTTAAGCGAATGCCGTATGGCGGTAAGATAAGGGGCGGACGTATGGTAGCTTTGAAATCTGCCCCCGTGTGGACGAACCTTTCGCGCTTTGGGCGTCCGTACCCGCCTTTTGACTACGGCAGCGGCATGGGTATGGAGGACATAGGCAGGGAAGAAGCCGTGGAACTCGGGCTTTGCCCGACGACGAACCCGCGGACGAAATCCCCGACTTCGACATTGCGCTTGAAGCGGAAGTCTCCCTCGACCGCATACCGGATGACATGGTGGACTCTATTATAAAAGAGACGCCAAACGCGCGCATCGAGGGCGACAAGCTCAAAATGCGCTATAAAAAGCCGTTGCCGACGTGGAAAGATTTGGGGCTGAATTCTGCGAGAACGTGGAAGTCGTCAAAGCCGTCCATAAAGGAAAATCTCATAGGAGTTGCGGATGCAAAAAAACGCCTCAAAGAGGGGTTTGAAGTGGATGCGCCGGACGGCGGAAAGGTGACCTTTAACGAAGATGTCCTGCGTCATTGGGAAGAGACGGTAAAGCGCGAAAGCGACGTTTCCGGCAGGCTTGCAAGGCTCAATATCGCCCAAGATTGCGTTCGAGAAACACTTGAAGTTTTGGAACTCCCCAATGGGCAGCGGACATATTTGAATATCTTTGAATCTATCGGAGGGAAAGTAAAAGGAATAGCTGTTGCCGTATCAAATGGCACGGTAGTCCGCACATGGTTTATCAGCAAGGTGCAAGAATTGAACAAACGCAGAAAAGGGAAACGGATAAACAACGCTAAAAATTGAGTACGGTTACGTTCGCGGCTCCGTACCGTACCGGGCGAACGAGTATCGCAACCGCACCGCACTCAATCCGCCTGACACAAATACTATCGGCCAAACTCATTTTAAAATCAACTAAAAAATAACAATGAAAACAAAACCAATTCCAGTGATTGCCGTTTTTAAAAACGGCATGGTAAACGTCAACAAGGCGGTTGCCGTCGTTCCTTCCGTCATAAGAGGAGTAGCAACCGACGTTGTTTTAGAGCAAACGGAGATTTCGCCGGTGTTATTCTCCGGACTCGTTCCTCTAGGTGGGAAGTCGGTAGGGAATGGAAAAACTGACGCGGGAAATGCTCTGGCTGACGTTTTGAATCTCACCGCCTCCGTTGACGAGCTCAAGAACTTTAAGATACGCGCCGCCTTTACTTTCGTTTGCGACGGTAACGGCAACGTCAAAATGTGCCTCGTCAACACGGAAAATTTCGGCATGTGATTGCTTCGCGCGCACACTCAATCCGTAACTGTAATCCAAGTGTTTTTCCGGATTTATCTCGCAACCGCAACCGATTTTATCCGCTTCCTTTTGCGATTCAACGGTAGCCCGCATTATGGAAAGCATAACATCTTTTACAAAATTTTCCAAATTCATAACCGACATTCTCGAGTCAACTACAATTCTGACAACTAAAAAATGCTCTTTAAACTTACAGTTAAAGCCAAAGCCGGCGCGGGCATAAAACGTATTGAGGAGTTGGAGGCGAAGCTTTCCGATACCAAAAGGCTCAATGCCGCCGTCGGCAGGGGCTTTGAACGGACGCTCCGCCGGCATTTTCGGGAGCTCGACAAGCGGCCCAACCGCCGCGCCTGGAAGAAGCCATTTCTGGGAGAAAATCGCGGCAGACACCGTATTACCAAACGCAAAACCCCGTCGTAATGGGCGAAGGCGCGGGCAATGTCCGCCAGACGCAGTTTTATCTGAATACAATCTCATACACGTTCAAAATGCCTCGGCTTTTAAGACGAGCGACTATGTGATTTTGCATTTTACCTGCGAATTCGGCTGGAATAATGGTGTAAGCATCCAACATTGGTACGACGCTTGGGCGGAGAGTATGCCGCAGCGCATTGTGCGCATTAACGGCAACTATATTGAGCTTCAAAGCAACGCAGCGTTTATAACGCTTGATGACAAATACACCGGCTACGAAAGCCATTACATTCACGATGTAGCGAGGTTTTTTGAGGCGCTCAACGGCGGCTCGTTGCACCCCGACTACGAGTTTACATTGAAACCGACGTCAGGCTACATGCTCCGCGCATACTCTACGCGCGCAATGAAGAAGCGCGAGTCGATAACACGCAAAGAAGTGACATTCCACACGTTCTTCCCAGACATATCAGGCAGTGAAATTTTCATCCCACAGCAGGAAACCGGCACTGAATACAACGACATCTCGCGCGAGACGACAATCACGCCTGCGCAGTGGAAAGCGAAGATGGATGCTGGCGAGCGGTTCATCTACGCCGAGCCGAAAGTCGCCTACGACGCCGAAAACGGGATTTACGAGCTTCGCGTCAAGAAGACCCCCTGCAAATAGCCCGCAACCTACCGCTCTTGCAACGGAGTTTTAAACGGCTTGCAACACCCTTGCAACCACCACGAACGCCCCTTGCACACCCCTTACGATAATCCCCCAAATATGGGTATTTTCCCCAAACGTTCGATTTTTTTCCTCAAACCTTCCGACGCGATACAAAACGCCGCGCGCTGCGGTCAAATGCGGAGAGGGGGGGATTCGAACCCCCGGTGGGCTTTTGACCCACACGCGATTTCCAATCGCGCACGTTCGGCCGCTCCGTCACCTCTCCTCAAATTCAGCGCAGGGATTTTTTAACCATTCGCGCTTCAAACTGAAATACACATGCCAGAGAGTGGATTCGAACCACCGACCAAAGGCTTATGAGTCCTCTGCTCTACCGCTGAGCTACTCTGGCAAATTTAAAGATTGTCAATTTACCCCTCGGCGCCTTCAAGTCAAGTTCTATTTCCCCTTTTTTTGCTTTTTTGCGCGCCGTTTGGGTCGCCGCGCCCGCGGGTTTCCGCAGGTATGCAAGGCGGACGTTCATATGTCCATTATGCCTCTTGAAATCGCGCTTCCGTCGGGATTGGATTCCGCCGCATTCCGACAATGACCTTGGTTCCAGCGGCAAACGCGCCGCAAACTGAAAAGCCGCACTGCAATTCGGCGCGCTTTCGCGCTCCGCAAAGACAAAAAGTTAAACCCCTTCCGGCAAATGTGCGGGCGTATCGGCGAATACAGGCTATTCCTAAAATTCGCTTCCCCCAATACGGCAAGCCCGAACAACTTTAAAAGACAATTCGCCGGCGCAAAATCGGCGCCGGTTTTGCGCCGGTTTTGCGCCGTCTTCGTCCGCAAATGCCGGAAAGAAAAATCAGGATTCGGAAATTTCCGCGCAGCCGGCAACTTCCCCCGCCCTCGCGTAGCACTCTATATTTTTCGCGCTGTACTCCGCAAGCCGCGGATTCCAATTTATCCGCACGCCGCTCTCGAAAATAGTCGCCACGCACGAGCCCCCGAAGCGGAACAGCCCCGCCTCCGCCCCCCTTTTGACGCGCGCGGAAACGCCGTCGAAATTGACTATCGTGCCGACGTTGGTCGCCCCTATCTCCGCGAACGCGCAAAGCCCCATGCCGTCCGTCTCTATGAGGTTCAACACCCTCCTGTTTTCCCAGAGTATCGAGAGTTTTTTCGCGAGGGCTATGGGGCTTACAGAATACAGCATTCCGCGGACATTCCTGCGCGCGGCGATTTCCCCCGAAACGGGATAGTGGAATCTGTGGTAGTCCATCGGGCTAAGCCTTGAAATCAGCATGTCGCCGCCCTCAAACCTTTTTGCGAGCTTCGCGTCGCCGAGAAACGCCGCAAGATTGAACTCCTGGCCCTTTGCGTAAAACGAGCGCGCCCCCGATACCCCTCGGATGAGAAGGTGCCGCCCGTCCGACGGAAAGGAGACCGCGCGCGGATTTTGCGCGTCGCCTACGGGTCTTGCGCCCGATTTCAGCGCGCGCGTGAAAAACTCGTTGAACGTCTTAAACTCGCCGGGATTTTTGAGCGTCTCTTCCGTGTCAATGCCGTTTTCCCCGATAAACTTTTTAACGGCGGAGCGGCTTATTTTTGAGTCCGCCCAGAGCCCGCACGCCCTCGAAAATATCCCGCGCGCGACCAGCAGCCAGAGCGCCGCCCCGCCCGCGCGCCCGCCGTAGAGAAAGCGCATGAGCCTTTCGGCGCAGACTTTTTCCTCCTCGCAGGCGCCCTTTGAGATGTTGTATATACGCAAGCTCATATGGATTCGAGCCTCCTCTTCAAAAACGTCCTCCTCTCGGCGGCGCGCGAATTGCCGACCGCCGCGCTCCACGCCGACGGGTCGCCAACGATGAACGCCTTTCTCCGCGCCCGCGTCAGCCCCGTGTAGAGAAGGTTGCGCTGCAGCATTATGAAGTGTTGGCGCAAAAGCGGCATAACTACCACCGGAAATTCGCTGCCCTGCGACTTGTGTATGCTTATCGCGTAGGCCTGCCGGAAATCGGAGAGGTCGCCCTTCGAAAGGAAAACCTCCCTGCCGTCGAAGTCGGCGACGATTCCGGAGTTGTCGCCCTCCACGCGGACGACCCTTCCCATGTCGCCGTTGAAGACGTCGATGTCGTAGTTGTTGCGCGTCTGCATTATCTTGTCGCCGACGCAAAATACGGTTCCCGCCCAACGCATTCCGTCGGTTCGCGGATTCAGCGCGGCCTTTATGGAGGCGTTGAAATTCTCGATGCCCGCCGCCCCCTTGTGCATTGGCGCCAAGAGCTGCATGTCGGCTATCGGATCCGCGCCGAGGCGCCCGGCAAACCCGCCCGACATCAGCCGGACGCACGCGCGGGTACAGGCTTCCGGAGTGTCGGCAAAGATGAAATTCACGTCGCGCGACAAATCGGCGTCTTCGAGGGCGCACGGCGGGAATGCGTCGAGCGAGTCCCTGCCCTCGAGTATCGCGCGCGCGGCGAGGACTATCCCGCTGCGCTCGCCCTGCCTGAAAATCCGCTCGAGGCGAGTGACGGGAAACCTGCCGCTCGAGATGATGTCTTTGAGGACATTTCCGGCGCCGACGCTCGGCAGCTGGTCGATGTCGCCCACGAGAACCAGGTGCGCCCCGTCGGGAACCGCCGAAAACACCGCCGCCGCCAGCTTAGTGTCGAGCATGGAGGCCTCGTCTATAACGACGAATTTGCAGGGCAGCGCGTTGTACTCGTTGTGCTTGAACTTTCCGCCCTCCATTCCCAAAAGCCTGTGTATAGTCTGCGCCGCAACCCCCGCGCTCTCGCCCATGCGCTGCGCCGCCCTCCCCGTGGGCGCGGCGAGCGCGGGGACGCATTTTTTAGCTTTCAATATGTCGCAAAGCGCCCGAAGGATCGTCGTCTTTCCCGTTCCCGGGCCGCCCGTTATCACGCTGAACTTGTTTTTGAGGGCGGCGAGAATCGCCGCGGACTGTTCGGGGGCGAAATCGACGTTTGCGCGCGCCTTCGCCCATTCCACAGCCGCCTCCGCCTTTATCGGCGGCAGAAGCGACGCCGCGCGCGAAATTCTCGCCAGGCTGCCGGCTATCTTCCGCTCCGCAAAGTCAAGCGGCGCGGACTGCAATACGCCGTCGCCCGCGCGCTTTACGTCCCCCGACGCCAAAAGCCTCTCGACGCCCTCGGCGCATTTGGCGGGATCCGCCTGCAAGAGCGACGCCGCGCGGGACACTATTTCGCCGAAAGGAGCGCATGTACCGCCCTCGTCCTCGAGTTCGGAGAGGGCATGGAGAATGCCGGCCTCTATGCGCTCGGGGCTCTCGTTTGAAATTCCGATGTTCAGCGCTATCTTGTCGGCGGTCTTGAAGCCGATTCCGTCTATCTCGCGGCAGAGCTTGTACGGGTTGGAGCGCACGATTTCCGCGCTATCCGAACCGAACCGCTTCATTATCCTGACGCACATGGCAATGCCTATCCCGTAGACGCGCAGAGCGACGACTATTTCTCGCAGGCCGCGCTGCTCGTCCCACGACTTTTTTATGCGCCTTGCGCGCTCCGCGCCGATGCCCTTAACCTCCGTCAGGCGCGCGGAGTCGGAATCTATGACGCGCAGCGTGTCCTCGCCGAATTTTTTTACGATTTTTTTCGCGTACGCGGGGCCTATGCCCTCCACGAGACCGGAGCCGAGATACTTTTCGATGCCGTAGACGTTGGACGGCAGGCGCGACTCAAACTCCCTCACGTTTATGCGCGCGCCGTAGGACGGATGGGCCGCCCACTCTCCCCTGACGAGAACGGTTTCGCCGCACTGGACGGCGGGCATTATTCCGGAGACCGTGACGTTTTCCCTGTACGACGGGTCGGACGGGCGGAGGGAGGCTATGCAAAAGCAGTTTTCCTCGTTGAAGAAAACTATCCTTTCCAGCACTCCCTCGAGGCTGACCGGCTCGCCGCTATTGCGCATGTAAACAAAAGGAATAGGAGGGGAGGCTCAAAGGGCAATACCAAAAACGCCCGCCGCAAGATTTGCGAGGTTTTCATAAACCCCGAGGCATTCAGGGCACCTTCCGGAGAGCGACGGCGCGGAATCCGCGCCGGTCGCGACGAGCGAGGAATCCATGCCCGCCCCGCGCGCCGCGAGATAGTCGTATTCGGAATCTCCCACTCCCACTGCGGAACCGGCCGAAACGCCGAGAATACCGAGCGCCCTTTCGGTGAAAGCGGGCTCGGGCTTGCGCGGGGAGTGCAGCGACGTGCCGACGACGGCGTCGAGCTCGAAGCCGAGCTTTTCGACAATCGCGTCCGCGCCTTCCTGCTGCTTGTTGGTAAAGCATGCCGCTTTCATTCCGCGCGATTTGAGGGCCGCCACGATTTCGCGCGCGAACGGCATTGGGCGCAGCCCGTCGAACATCCGGTCCGGAAAAATTTTCAGATAATGCTCGCATACCGGCTGGGCGAGCGCCTCGTCGTTTCCGTGCGCCGCGAGAATTTTGCGCGCCGTAATCAATATGGAGCCCCCGACGGTCTTAAATACCTCGTCGTAGGTCGGCGCGGGAACTCCGTATTTCAAAAAGGATTCCGAGAGGGCCGAATGTATCGCCGCGTAATTGTCGGCGAGCGTTCCGTCCAAGTCGAAAAGAGCGGCTTTATAGGTCTTCATACGTCTAAAATTCGATCTCGCCGATTTCCTCGAAAAAAGCGGAGGGATGCGACGCAAAAAGCCGCCTTTTCAAATAGTCGCGGGTGGAGTTTTCAATTTCTTTCGGGGCGGCGGGAAAAGTGTTGTATACCGCGCCGGCTACGGATATGCCGCGGCGCTCGCAGACTTCGAAATTCAGGAGGGCGTGGCTGAGGCTGCCCAGCCGCGACGGAACAACGAGAACGAGGGGGAGGTTTCTGTCCGCCACGAAGTCCGCCACGAGATAGTCTTCCGCAAGCGGAACCATTAGCCCGCCGACTCCCTCTATCAGGACGCTCGAATATTTTTCAGAAAGCCTCTTTGTGCAGGCGTCGATTTTCGCGAAGTCGATTTTAACCCCCTCCATGGCGCAAGCCAGATGGGGAGACGCCGGATATTTCAAGACGTACGGGCACGTCGTGAAGTCGAGATCCTCGGGCAGCAGTCCTGAACCCATGATTTTGCGGTGCGATATTATGTCCTCGCTGACGCCCTCGCAACCCGTTTGGACGAGCTTCTGCGTGACGGGGTTTTCCCCCGCCTCCGCGAGCTTTCTGGCGAGCGCCGCGGTTGCGACCGTCTTGCCTATTCCCGTATCCGTTCCGCTTATAAAAAGAACTTTCATGTCAAACCCTGTGCGCTATTATGAAAACCGGATTGTACGTAAGCCCGACGCCCCCGCCGGAGTCCCCGAAGACGGCGCGGTAGCGCGCGGAAAATTCCCTGAACCTCGCGGGCGTCCAAAACGCGGAAAAGCGGCCGTTCACGCCCGTGAGCGCGATGTGCCTCATGACCTCGCGCGGGCTGCCGAAATTCGCGCGGCTGACGGACTCCTCAACCCTCTCGCACTCGAAGCCCGCCCGCATGAGCATGTCGCGTATCTCCAAGGCGTCCGGATAATAGAGGGAATTTCCGCAGAGCATTTTTATCTCTTCGAAATTGCGCGGGCCGAATGTCGAAAACGCGAGCATCGCGCCCTTTTTGGACGCCTCCGCGAGCCTCCCGAAAAGCGACGGCAAATCGGGAATCCACTGCATCGACGACGAAGACACGACGCCTCCGAGCCCCTCCGGGATTTCGCATTTCAAAATGTCGCCCGAAACGGTCTCGCACCTGCAGCCGGCGCCGCGGGAGGCCATGAGGCACATCTTTTCGGAAAGGTCGTTGAGAAACCATACGGAGGGCGAGATTCTTGGCGCGAGCTCGCGCGTCAGAAAGCCCGTTCCGCAGCCGATCTCCAAAACCTTTTCCCCGCGCGGAAACCCGCGCGAAATCACCATAGACGCGAGCCTCTTGGCGACCTCGCCCTGCACTTTCGCGTTTTCCTCGTAAGAACCCGCGCTGCGCTCGAAAGCGCCTCCGACTTTGGAGAACGGGCGCGCGGCGTGCACGAGCGCGCGGCGTATCAGGCGCATGTCCAGGTGCGCGCCATCGCAAAATATCGGCGGCGTCCTCCTCCACGCCCTCGCGAGATTTTCCGCCGGAAAGATCCTGTCGGACTTCGCGGCTATCGAAAGCGTCCACCGCGGCTTTGGCGCGCGCATTTCCGAAAAACCGCGCCCGAGCGATTCGAGCTCCGCCCGCAGCTCGCGCGCGCCGCGCTTTGAGAGGCGGCGCAAGCCGTCCGCGCACCGCGCGCCGCCGCATACCCTGCGGTAAAATTTCTCTTTGGCGAGCTCGTCGAAGGAGTTCAAGGTTGCCTCAAATATTTTCGGGGGGATTCCCCGCTCCGCGTCCACCGGATACGGCGAGCCGCACACGGCCGCGCGCGCGTCGGCGCGCGAAAGCTTTTCGGACACAAGGTCCGCCGCCCACACGCCGAACGACCACGCCGCCACCCCGATTTCCGGATACTCCGAAACGTCCAAGTCAAAATCCAAAGAAGCGTAGTCGTAGACCGAAACCGCGTCGCAGCCGTCCGGGAGGTCGGACTCGCGCAGAAAATCGGCGTCGCACGCAAACCCGCAGAAAAATACCACGACGCGCCTCGCGCCGGACTTTCTTATCCACGCAGTCTTCATTTTCCGCCCTCTGCAAAGGAGTTCAGCGCATCCGCTACAAGCGACAAATCGGAGTCGGACAGGGCGGCGTTCAGCGAAAGGCGCAGGCGCGCCGAGTTCTTAGGAACCGTAGGATGCCTTACGGGCGGCGACCATATCCCCGCCCTTTTCATAGCCTCCGCCGCGGCGGAAGCGGATTCGGTTGAGCCGAGGACGACCGGGACGATCTGGGTGTCGCCGAGCGTCTTAAGCCCGCGGAGCCTTCCCCTTAGCTCCGCGGAAATTTTGCCGAGCCTCGCCCGCCGCTCCGACATTCCGCGGATTTTTTTGAATATGAACAGCGTCCACATAACGCTTATAGGCGGAAGTGCCGTCGTGAAAATGAAGGTGCGGCAGCGGTTTATCAGAAGCCTCCTGTGCGCGGGCGAACAGACGACGTACGCTCCGGCGGAAGCCGCCGCCTTGCCGAGGGTACACATTATGAAATCCGCGCCGCCCGCCGCCGAGAGCTCTTCGCACAGCCCGAGCCCCGTGCCCCCGAAGACGCCGACCGCGTGCGCCTCGTCCACGTACAGCGAGCAATCGAACTCGCGCTTGATTTCGATGAGCCCGCGGATGTCGGCGCGGTCGCCGTCCATGCTGAACACGCTTTCGGTGGCAATGTATACGCTGTCGAAATCCGCGCGGCGCGATTTCAAAATCCGGCGCAGGGCTTCCATGTCGTTGTGGGGAAAGCGCGCCCATTTGCACGGCAGCGAACCGATGGAGTCTATCAGGCTCGCGTGGGAGAGCCTGTCGTACAGCACGAGGTCGCGCGGGCCCGCCAAAGCGGGCAGTATTCCCGCGTTCGCATGGTAGCCGCAGTTGAAGCATAGGGCAGCCCTCTCCGCGCCCGCCGCCTCCGAATACGCCGCCGAAAGATATTTTTCAAGCCCACCGAACGCGGGGTTGTCGCCGCCCAAAAGCCGCGACGACGACGACCCCATCAGAAATCCGTCCGATTCCGAAAGGGACGATAGAAACTCGCGCTGCAAAGCGGCGTCGGCGGAAATGCCGAGATAGTCGTTGGAGGCAAGATTGACGTATTCTTCGCCCGCGCACCGAACGCGCGCGCCGCGCACGCGCGAGGGGACGAGCCGGCGGTAAAGCCCGCTTTCGCGCAACCTCCGCAAGATGTCTTCCGCCGCGGCGTCCGTCATGGCTGGGCGCACTCCTCCACGGTTTCTACCATCGCGCGCGCGACGGTTTTAAGGTCGGCGTCGCTTATCGCATAGGGCGGCATTGCGTAAAGCAGCCTGCCGAACGGCCGCAGCCACACCCCGCGCCTCGCGAGGGCGTCCTGAAACCTCTCCATATCCGCGGCCTTTTTAAGCTCCACTACCCCTATCGCGCCGAGCGCGCGCACGTCCGCGACTTTCTCGGAGCCGCGCAGCGGGGCGAGGCCGTCCGAGAGGATTTTTTCGATTTCGCGTATGCGCTCCAAAAGCCCCTCGCGCCCAATCAGGTCGAGGCTCGCGTTGGCGGCGGCGCACGCGATGGGGTTGCCCATAAAGGTCGGCCCGTGCATGAAAAGTCCCGGAATCCCCTCCGAAATCGCGTCCGCCACGCCGTCGGAAGCGAGAGTTGCGGCAAAGCTCACGTATCCGCCCGTAAGCGCCTTGCCGAGACACATTATGTCGGGCTCAATCCCCGCGTATTCGCACGCGAACATCTTTCCGCTCCTGCCGAAGCCCGTGGCGATTTCGTCGAGAACAAGCAGTATGGAAAGCTCGTCGCAAAGCGCGCGCAAGCGGCGCAGGTATTCGGGATGGTAGAACCTCATTCCGCCCGCGCCCTGCACTATCGGCTCTATCACAAACGCGGCGATCTCATCCGCATGCGCCCTCAAAATCCCCTCCAACGCCGCGAAGGACGACGGCTCCCAGTCCGCGCCGAAAGCGGGCTCCGGGCGCGGGGCGAAAAAGCTTGCCGGCAGCCTCCCCGCAAACATCGAGTGCATTCCGCCAACGGGGTCGCAGACGCTCATGGCGTGCCATGTGTCGCCGTGGTATCCGCCGAGGGCGGAGGCGAACTTGTTCTTTTCCGGCCTTCCGAGCGCGTGCCAATACTGGAGCGACATCTTCATCGCGACCTCGACCGCGACCGAGCCCGAGTCGCAAAAAAACACCCTTTGCAGCCTCGGGGGGGTCATATCGACAAGCCTGCGCGCGAGGGTTACGGCGGGTTCGTGCGTAAGGCCCCCGAACATCACGTGGCTCATTTTGGAGAGCTGCGCGCGCACCGCGGCGTTTATGTGCGGATTGTTGTAGCCGTGCACAACCGCCCACCACGACGACATCCCGTCTATCAGCTCCGCGCCGCCGGCGAGCCTCAGCCGCACGCCCTCCGCCGACTCCACGAGGCGCGGAACAGGCGGGTTTTTCATCGACGAGTACGGGTGCCAGACGTGGCGCATGTCGTACCGGACTGTTTCGGTTGGATCCATGCTAAAATTCGTATCCCATGCGCCGCAGCATCGCGAAGTCGTCGGCGACGCCAGACCCGACCGTCGTGAGCATGTCGCCCATGAGTATCGCGCTCACGCCCGAACGCAGAGCCTTTTCCTGAAAATCCCTTATAGACAGCCGCCCGCCGGCGAACCTTATGTGCGCGCGCGGGTTTATCAGCCTGAAAATCGCGAAAGTCTTTAAGATTTCCTCCGGCGAAAGGGGTTTCGCGCCCTCGAGCGGGGTGTTTTTTATGGGCTGGAGGATATTGACGGGTATGGAGTCCGCGCCGATTTCGCGCAGCTTGCAGGCGAGCTCCACGCGCTGCTCCATAGTCTCGCCCATGCCGATTATTCCGCCGGAGCAAATCGACATTCCGGCGCTTTTTGCGGCTTCTATGGCCGCGATTTTGTCGGCTATCGTGTGCGTCGTGCAGAGCTCGGGAAATTTGGACGGCGCCGTTTCGAGATTGCAGTGAAACCTCTCCATTCCCGCCTCCCTCAGCCTGGCGAACTGCGGGGCGGCCAGCAGCCCGAAAGACCCGCACAGGCCGATTCCGCCGATTTTGCGCAGGGCGCGGAAACACTCGCACATTTTTTCTATGCAGGCGTCTGGTATGGAGCGGCCGCTCGTGACGAGCGAAAAGCGCGCGATGCCCAAACGCTTCGAATTTTCCGCATGCCTTACAGCCTCCTCGGGGGCGGAATAGTCGTATACGCCGCAGCCGGTATTGTAATGGGCCGACTGGGCGCACCACTTGCAGTCCTCCGAACACTTGCCGGAGCGCGCGTTCATTATGGAGCACGTATCAACCCTGCGCCCGAGAAAATGCGTCCTCACGGCGTCCGCCATCTCGCCGAGTTCGCGCGCGGAAAGCGAACGGCAAAGCTCGATGGCCTCGCCGTCGCCCAAAACGTACCCGTTTATAATTTTGTCCTTCATGAAGCGCGCGCACGTTAGCGCAATTCTCCCCATTCTAAGCAAATTGATTTTCTTTCAAGCCAAAATAAAACCTCCGTGACCGCGCGGCGCGAACGCGGATTCGGCGGATTTTGTTTGTTGACTCGGCGGAAAAATCTACAAATATACGCGGGCAATGTCGCCGGAAGGCGGCCGAATGCAACATACAGATGGAAAATTCCCTCATATTCGACTTCGACGGAACGATAGCGGAGACCATTCCGCTCTCGCTTGCGGCGATACGCGCGGCCTACGCCGACAACGGGCTGCCCGTTCCGTCCGAAAACTCGATAACGTCGAACTTCGGCGCCAACGAATTTGGAATGTTCTTAAAAATGGCCCCGGAAAGCGCCGAAGCCCTCTTTGAATCCTACGTCAAAGAATACTGCGCCCTGCACGAGAAATACTCCCCCGAACCGTTCGCGGGAATCGCCGAAATTCTCCGAAAGACAAAGGGCGCCGGCTGGAAGCTCGGGTTAGTGACCGGCAAGCACCCGAGAACTGCCGAGGCGTCGCTCGTCCGCTATGGAATGCGGGACATATTTGACGGCGTGAGGTGCGGCGGGCTCGAAGGCTCCGTAAAACCCGAAAATATTTCGAGCCTCATGCGCGAATGGAAAGCCGATCCCAAGCGCGCATGGTATGTGGGGGATGTCGCGCAAGACGTGCTGGACGCGCGGGCGGCGGGAATCCGCCCATTATGCGCGGCGTGGGCCCAAACCAAGCTCTCCGGCCTCTCCGAGCTTGAATCCCTGCGCCCCGAGGCGATTTTCTCCAGCGTCGCCGAATTGGGAGAATGGGTCGATAAAATGCTCAAAGATTGCGCATCTGCCGGCATATAACAGTCTTATAATGCAATTTGACAAATAAAGCCCGGGATTTGCGGCGCGATAATAAAAGGCGGCCGCAAAATCTCATGCCCTCGATAAGACCGCTTAAAAAATTTTCCGCGCCTTGCCCCATATTTCCGGCCCGCGTTTTACGATGCCCGAATGGACGCTTCGGGCGAATCTGCGGCGCGCGCAAGCCTCTCCAAAACGATGGGCGGCTATTCAAGAGAGCGCGGAGATTTTGACGACGCCTGCGGAACGATAAAATTCGTGAGGGAGGGAAGACAAAAAATTCCGAAACGCTCCGGCGCGCGCCGACAAGCCCGCGCGAGCGGCCTGCAAACCGCCCCGTATCGTCGGGATTACGAACTCAGAGCTCCCCCGCGCCGGAAACGCACCTGCCGAGCCAATCGAGCATGAGTTCCTCACGCTCGGAGTCCGACAGCTTCCATTCGTCGGAGCGGGCTCTCATCCTGCCTGCGAGCGAACTCAGGCAAAGCGCGCTGAAAACCGACAGGTTCATGCTCTGGACAAAGCCGAGCATGGGCACGGAAAATAGGATATCCGCCATGGCGTGCGCCGCACCGGTCAGGCCGGTAAGTTCCGTGCCTATCATGACGGCGACCGGCCCGTCCACCGGAACTTCCGAAATGTCCGCAGCCCCGGGCCGCAACGTGGACGCGGCGAGAAGAAATCCGCGCGCCTTTAACCCTTCAAGCGCCGACCGCGTGTTGGCGAGACAGTCTTCGCCTATTTCGAGTTTTCGTGGCTCTTTCCTCCTCCTGCGCGCGGCCGGCAGCGCGTAGCGGCGTATGTCCATCCATTTGGACGCGCCCATGTCCACATTGCGGCTCGGGACGAACCGGTTGCGGTTTTCTATAATGTGCGCCTCCTGAATCCCGAGCGCATCGCAGGTTCTCAAAACCGCCGAGGCGTTGTGCGGCTGGAATACGTCCTCCAATACGACGGTGAGCCTGCGCGTGCGCCATTCGAGCGCGCGGCGCATCAGCGCGACTCTCGACGGATTCAGCCTCGCGCAAAGCGCCTCTATTTTTTCCGAACCCGTCATCTGTCCTCGCGGTTGGGGCGCGGGCACACGCCCGCATAGGGTTCCTGCGGGAACGGAAGGCGCTCGCGCCCGCCGAGCATGTATTTGTCGCACACGCGCATGAGTTCGGGAACGCCGCGGCTAATCCGCATTTCGCGCAAAAACGCCCCGTCTGGATCGACCGAGGCGCCTATGAAATTCAAAAACTTTTTCATCCGCGAATCCGGATAGCGCGCGGAGGAAGCGAGAACCGCCCGCAAAATGTCCTCTACGTATTCCCTGACCTCCCCGAGTGTCGGCGAATACGGAGTTTCGGAGCGCGACGCCTCGGAAATCTGGCGGAAAATCCACGGGTTGCGAACGGCATGGCGGCCGACCATTACGCCGGCGCAATTCGTCTGCCGCGCGACTTCAAGCGCCTTGCGCGCCGACCGTATGTCGCCGTTGGCGACCACGGGAACGGGCGACATTTTCACGGCGAGGGCGATTTTCGAGTAATCGCACTCCCCGCGATAAAGCTGCTTCACCGTGCGCGCGTGGATCGTCACAAAATCCGGTTCGCCGTCCAAGACCGCGGAAAACAGCTCTTCAAACGAATCGGGCGAATCGAAGCCGAGCCTCATTTTCACGCTGAAAATCCCGCCCCAATTTTCGCGCATTGCGCGCGCGAGCGAACGGATTTTCTCGGGGCTGCGCAAGAGCCCGCCGCCGACGTTCTTGCGGTATATTTTCGGCGCGGGGCATCCGAGGTTGAGGTCGAGCGAGGTTATCTGCGGATATTCGGAGAGCGCGCGCAGGGCCCTTAGAATGTGCCCCTCGTCTCCGCCGATAAACTGGGCGGAGACCGGACGGCCTCCGGGTCTCGACAAAACCGCGCGCAAAACGCGGGGCTCCAATTCGAAAAACTCGTGGATTCTGAAATATTCGGCGATATAGAAGTCGGGACTTCCGCGGCGGGCGACAATTTCCATAAAATCGGCGCCGGTGATGTCCTGCATGGGCGCAAGAAATGTCGCCAAGCCCGATTTTCCAAACGGCGCAGGCATGTCGGTCAGGATTCTCCGCGAAGCTTTTTCAAGGCGCCCGACATATCCGGAAGCGTCCCGAGAACGGAGGATTCTATAAAAATCGGAGCCCCCGCGCGCATGGCGAGGGCGAACGTGTCGCTCGGCCTGCCGTCGACTTCCACGATTTTTTCCCCTATCTCGTTCGACATTTCAACAGTCAGGCGCGTAAAAAACGTGCCGTCTTCGACGTGGTATATCACCGCGCGGGCAATCCGGCAGTCGAGACCGTCGAGCATCTGCATGACAAATTCGTGGGTGAGCGGCCTCTCCGAGGATAGCCCATCGAGCGCGCTCTGCAACGCCGCCCCTCTCGACCTGTCCACATATACGACGAAAGTCTTGGAACCGGCCGAGAGAAAAACCGCATAACCGTAAGGCGAAGGGCACACGTCCTCCACGCTGGCTCTTACCAAATCGCTCATCTGAAATTTTTGAAAATCTCCGGCGTCCGCAAAACAGCCGGACTCAGATATTGTATCGTAAGCGGCCGCAATTTGTAAAGGATTCAAAGGCGGCCCGCCTAAAAAAAGTTCCGACCCTCCCGAGAGGAATCGGAAACCGACGCGAAAACTTTTGATGCGACTACTTGGCGGCCTTGATTTTGCCGGCTATCCTGCTCTTCACGCGCGCGACCTTGTTGGGATGCACAATGCCCCTCTTGGCGGCCTTGTCCATCGCGGAAGCGAGAACGCTGCCGGCGGCCTTGACGGATTCGGCGTCCGTTGCGGCCTCGAGCTTTTTAGCCAATGTCTTTATGCGGCTTGTCGCGGCGCGGTTGCGCTCCGTGCGGGTCGCCGTTCTGCGGATATCTTTTTTGGATGATCGATTGTTTGCCATATCAGTATTTCAAATATTGCGTTGCCACGGGACGCGCTTTCGAACCGTCTTTCGCCGAACCGCGCGAAATTCCCGCGCGCCCCATGCCGCAAAACCCCGGATCAAACCCCATGGAATTTAAACGCCTTATAAAAGAAGATTATTCGGGCGAAAGCAATAAAAATATTTCCCGTTCAAAGCTTTTTTTGGGAAATCCGAAACGGGAGATTTATTGGGAAATCCTCCGGCCGCGGGGAAACGCCTTCGCCTCCGTCGCAAAAAATATCTTCGCCTAACGCGCAATCCGCATGCAAATTTGCGGCAGCGCGCCCCGCTTCAAAAGGCCGGCGGAAAAGACGCAAGGCCGAACGGATTGGGAAAGACCGCAAGAGGGGCGGAAAGGCAGGCGGATGATTCGCAAACCGCGCTCCGCGCCGGCCATTCTCCCGCCCTTCAGCGAAACAGTCTTGGCGCGCGGCTAAAAAAGGCGACAATAGGGCTCTCTTCTCCAATAAGAGAAATATTACGGCGGAAGAGCCCATTGCCGCGCGCACTATCGGCAATTTCGCCGTCCGCGCCCAAGCTTACCCGCCCGACGCCCATGAGATAAAAAGCGGCTCCGGAGGGAATCGCCCGCGGACCGCCGCCTACGCGCCGCCCATTCCGAGGGCCTCGCGCAGCCTCTTCTGGAACTCCGGCATATCCTGCTGCGGCGGCGCATACCCCTCAGTCTCCGGATTGAGCCCGAGCCTGCCGGCGGCGTCGAGCGCCCATTCCGCCCTGCCTCCGTCCGAAAATACTACATCTCCGCTCATGACGGTTCCCGGCCTCTGTATGGGGCTCACGGACACGCGCACGCCGCCGGAAGAGCCGGAATCGGGAACTTGGGCGTCCGCCCCATTTGCGTCGGCCCCCTCGGGCGCGGGAGAGGACTCAGCCGAATCGGGCGCGGCGGAATCGCCCGCGTCGGGAATTTCGGCGCCGATGTCGTCGATCAAAAACCGGACATCCATATACAGCATGTCGATTCCGAATTCGGACGAGATCAGTTTCTGGATTTCGGAGACTCCCCTGCCCTCGCCGACCCACTTTTTTACGGACTCTTTCTGACGTTCGCTAAGTTCCATTGCATTACTCCACGGGTTCCGACATAAATATCACGCGGCGCGTGACGGTGTTGCCGTGCGCGAGAACCAGTTCTTTGAATTTTTCAAGGCTCAAATTCTGACCCTTCATAAGAGCGCGCATTTCCCGCGCGCCCGCGTCGGAAATGAACGTCATGGAGATGTCGGCGTACGCGAGCGTGCCGTTTTCCACTTCTGTCGGAGCGACAGACTCCTTTCCGCCGCCGGCCGCGTAGGAATAAAGCGGCTCTTCGACCAGAATCTTTTTGCCGACTGCAAAGCCGACTCCCGGCGGAACGAACGCGATCTTCTTTTTGGAAATGTTCGCCCCCGGCGTATACGCGGGGTTGTCGTAGGAAATCGCGAACCTCACCCTAAAATCCACAAGGTTCATCACGAGGAGGTTTTCCGGAGCGAGAGTCCACGTCTTCAAGTCCTGCATGGGCTGTTCGACGCCGTTTTCGTCTATGACCGTGCAGCGCTGCGCCCAAAGATTCATTTGGAGCGCGTAGCGGTAGTCTTCCGACTCGTACGTGCCCTGCTTTTCGGGGCCCATGGCTTCGAGCACGGTGGACTTCGGATCGATCACGGCGCGGTATAGGCCGTAAAATGCGTTGTACTGGCTCGCATTGGACGATTCGTCGCCGGCTCCGGGCAAAAACGGGCTCTTGACGCAAAGCTGGTATTTTATCGCGCATACGCTCCCGGGAATCGGTATGGCGTTGGAGGGGTCGAGGACCGACGAGGATAGATTTTCCCTCGTATAGCGAGGCCTGAGCGACGTTGGGGAATAAAACATTATTTCCGGCGGCCGCAACGGGGTGTCTTCAAGCTCGTTAGAGCCCGTCAGCATTCCGACATTTTGAGGGTACGCCACCTGCAGCCACGATCCGCCGTCCTTTTTAATCAGCAGGCTCTCCAAGTCGTCCTGAAGTATTCTGCCGACAACCCCCGCGTCGAAGTACGTCTGAAGCTGGCCGCTTGAACGGTTCCAAGTATTTATAATGGCCGACGTGACGTAAAGCACGGCGACGACTATCAGGCTCATTATGGCGCTCGCCGCGAGGATTTCCACGAGCGTAAAGCCCGCCCTCGCAAAAGAGCCGCGCGCGCGGCGCAATGGAATGTTTCTTGAAATGTTCATCGTGTTATCGCATTTTTATAACTACATCGTCGTAAACGCGCCTCTGGACGTTCTGGCTCTCCTCGCCCATTCCGGAAATGATGTCGTCGCGGGGATCGGCGAGAATTTCCACCTTTATCGGCAGGTACGCCACCGCGTACATCTGGGAATCGCCCGGGAGCGCGCCGCCGCCGTATTCCGAAGAATCGCCAACCGTGATTTTTTCGCCCTTCAATCCCTCCTGATAGACCGAGACTAGCACCCTGTAAACCTCGCCCTCGGAACGTTTGAGATGCTCGCTGTCCGGCGGCATTCCGGACATCATGCCCTCCTGCTCCGAAGAGATGGTGACCAGGCTCGAATTGTCGGGATCGTCTGGATTCTGATATTCGTCCCAAAAATATATGACGTGCGGCTCGGTGGGATTCAAAACCCACTGGTAAACGGTGTCGAAATTCTTTTCTTTCAGAATGGTCTCGACATTCGCTATAAGGGTCACCGCCTTGTTTTGCTGGCGGATTTGGTTGATGTTGGCGGTAATCGCGGAAAGCAGACCTATCATCGACGATATGGCTATCGCCATGACGCCGACGGCGAGCATGACTTCTACAAGGGTGAACGCGCCGCGTTTGATTTTAAGGGGAGTTCTCATATCACTGAATGGTTTCTTCCATTTCGCCGTAATCGGCGAACGGTATGGTATTGCCGAGGCGCCTGACGACAAAGCCCATCTGCGAGAACGCGTTGTCTACGAGCAAAACGCCCTTCGCATCGAGATTTCCCGCCACGAGCATAACATATGCCCCGGGATTCAAGGAGAGCCCGTCAGAGGAAAACTGGTACGAATACCAGTCGCCGTTGCCCTCCGAGACGGAAAGCGGATGCGCCGAGGGGAACTCGCTGATTCCCACGCGGCTGAAAGCGCCGGAATACCCGTTGTTAAAAGTGCTCTTGTAAACGTCGGAATCCGACAGCCCGTTCTGAAGCTTCACCATTGTGGAGAACTCTCCCTCCGGCGGGACGAAAAACACGCCCTCGGGAAGCATTACGCCCCTGTTTAGCGCCACCCATCCCTTAACTTCGTCGTCGTCGCCCTTGACTTTATATATTACGCCTACCTGCCTGAGCTTGCGCGAGATATCGTCCCCGCGGTAAATGATCACGCGCGTTTCCGTCTGCCTTTTTATGGCGTTGGTGCGGGCTTCGTGAAAAGCCGCCATCATTGCCCTGTTGGCTGCGTACATCGGCTGGGCGGAATCTTTCATGTTGAGCATCGAAATCCCCGTGGACAGTATGGCGATAATGCCGATGACCACGAGCATCTCGATGAGGGTGAAAGCCTGTTTTGAGCTTCTCATAGGTATTGCGATGGCGGGTTACCAGGAGAATATGTCTTCGGCGCCCCATTCGGCCTTGGCGCTGCGGCCGTCTTTTTTGAGGGTAAACACTATGGCGCGCGCCCTGAGCCCGCGCTCCGGATTGGGAACTATGTCGCGCAGCTCGTCCGCGGGAATCCCGTCCGTCACCGTCGGGAAACCTTGTTTTATAAAGCCGTCGCCGTCGTTGTCGACGCAGACATAAATGTTCGGATTTCCGAACCCGTCCACAATCTTCCACTTTTTCTTCAACTGGACGAGGTTGGAGGTGCTAAATTCCAAAAACTTGCGGCTCTTGCGGTTGTATTCCGCCCTGTCCGCCTGCGAGAGCTTCTTGCCGTCGCAGTCCACGCCGGTCACGGCCTTTACGAAGTTTTCGGCGTTGTTGCCGTCGTCGAGATTCGTGCGATCGCGCGAGGTAAGAAAATTCGGGAAATACCCGTACTCGTCCTTGTATCGCTCCAGTCCGTTCACCATATTGGAGAACAGCGTCTTTGATGTCGCCTTTATCGCGTTTTTCTGGGCGTTGGAAATCATGGGCGTGAGCAGTCCGACGAGCACGCCTATTATGGAGATGACTATCATCAGTTCGATGAGCGTAAAACCTTGTTTTTCGGATTTCATGCGGGTTCCTTTTCTTTCCTTTCAAATCGGGGGGTTGGGGTTTCTTTTAAATGCGAAGGCTATTCTTCCATGCCCTGAATTATGTTGTCGATATTTTCAGGCTCCGCCTGATAGTCGTCGATGTCGGGGATAATTCCCGTAGAATACATCGAGCGCACGTCCTTCTCCTTTCCGTCCGGGCCTTTCGAGAGCAGTATAAACCCCTGCCCGCGCCATGTGGCGGACTCCGTATTCAAGGTGTTGGCGGTATTGTAAAAATAAAGGTACGGCTCAAACCACGGGTCGACAAAATACACCCCGCTCTTTTCCGGATCGACGTTTTCGAGGTGCGGATCGGAGGGATCCGCTATCGTGAGTTTGGAGACGTCGACAAACGGCCTGTTGTCCGCGCCGACATCGCTCATGACGATCTGCGCATTCTGGATTTTCGCGGCCATTTTTCCGGTCAGGCACTTGTAGAGATCGCCCGCCGCCTGCTTTTCGTTCCCTGAGGAGGTTATGCGCGGATATGTCTCGTACTGGTTGAAAAAGGCCTCTATGCCCGTGGCGATGAGGGCCATGTCGGACTTTGCTTTCGCGCGCCCCTGCGCCTCGCCGACAGTGCCGAGCATTTGCGTGGTAATCCCCATAAGCAGCACGATGATGCCTATGACGATCAAAATTTCTATAAGGGTAAAACCGCCTCTTTTGGCGGGGCTAAAAGGGGTAAAAGTATGGCTTTCCATGTGTGAAAAAAACGTCTAACCCCGCGTGGGGCGATTGTCAAAGTTTTTAAGAGCGTTTTATGGAGATTTTTTGCAAATATCGTATATTTCAGACTTTAATTTTGAGATCCCCTCTTCCGACAGGCAGGATATCGGGATTATGTCGAGCCCATTGTGCCTCTTCCTGAAATTTTTCAGGTTTCCGGCGGCGGCGTCTTCGTCCATCTTGTTGGCCGCCACTATTATTGGCTTTTTGAGAAGCTCCGGCGAATACAGGCCCAGCTCTTTCACGAGATTTTCGTAGTCGTCAGACGGGTCGCGCCCGTCGGTCCCCGCCATGTCCACCATCAGCACGAGCGCCTTGCATCGCTCTATGTGGCGCAGGAACTTGTGCCCCAACCCCCTGTTGTCGCTCGCTCCGTCGATGAGCCCGGGAATGTCGGCGAGCCTGAGCTTTTCGTAACGCTCCGGATATTCGAGGGTGCCTATATTCACGTGAAGTGTCGTGAACGGGTACGCGCCGATTTTGGGGTTGGCGCGCGTTATTAGGGACACGAGCGACGACTTCCCCGCGTTGGGATAGCCCACGAGTCCCGCGTCGGCGATAGATTTCAGCACGAGCCTGAACTGGCCGCTCTCGCCCTCCGCCCCGTAGGTGAACTGGCGCGGAGCGCGGTTTGTGGAGCTCTTGAAATGCAGGTTGCCGAGCCCTCCCCTGCCGCCGCGCAGAAGCAGGATTTTCTCGTTGTGGCGCAGGATTTCGGCGACGACAGCGCCGTTTTCGGCATTGATTACGACTGTTCCCGGGGGAACGCGCAGACAGGCGTCCGCCCCCGACGCTCCGGTCTTCTGGCGGCCCATGCCGTCGCCGCCGTCGCCCGCGCTGAGATTCGGGGTGAAGGAATACTTTTCGAGGTCGGAGACGTTTTCGTCGCCGAGCGCGTAGACGTCGCCGCCCTTGCCCCCGTCGCCGCCGTCCGGCCCGCCGTAGGGAATGAACTTCTCGCGGCGAAATCCCGCGGAGCCCCTGCCCCCGTCGCCGGCTTTCAACATTACTGTGGCTTCGTCTACAAACATTGCAAAAACCGAATTCCCCGAAAATGTCTCCGGAGATTCATCATACCCCGAGTATCGGACGCGCCGCGATTAAGTCAAGCCGCAACGCGCGCGGCGGCGGAATCGGAGGGAAAATTTTTCGGAGACAAATCCGTGCGGGAATTGTCGCATTGCATATGTGAAATGCCGCCTCCAAATCCGCCGCGGCAAAAACCGCACTCCTTTGCGCCTGCCCGCCGGCGGCGTTTCGTCGATCGCCCAAGCTGGCGCGTTCGAAAGCTGCTATCCGTCCCTCGCGAAGCCGCTCTTCACCCCCTCCCGACCGAGTTTTCCCGATAGCGTGGGGAACTCTGTGCATCCTCGCCGGAATTTCGATAGGGCTTGCGCTGCGCTCGGAAAGCGGCAAACGTTCTATGGAGCTTTCTCTTCTCCGGTATCCGCAGCCCCGAGCCCGCCCTCGCCGATTCCATCGTTCGGCTCGGGCTTTCCATGCTTTACGCCCGCGCCGCGGCGGATATCTCCAAAGCCTCAGCCGCCGCATTTCTGCCTTGCGCCATATGGCGCGCCTTCGCGACGCCGCCCAACCTGTGCGTTGCGGCGATGAATCAGGCCTTTTTGACGGAGACCTCCCCGTCGGCAAAGCGCAGCCCGAACGTACCCTCCGGAACCTCCGCCGCGCTCGAAATGAATCTCCCTCCGGAATCGACGGCGACGGCAAACCCGCGGCGCAATGCGCTCTCGACCCCGAGCAGCCCTATGTGCTTTTCGAGGTAGTCGAGCTTTTGGGAATACATTTCGATCCTGCGCGCGGGCGACAGAGCGGCAAAGTCCGCGCGGATGCGCAAAAACTCCGACTTGCGCCCCGCAAGCGCGCCCGCCGCCGCCGCCGCAATGCGCGCTTCGAGCGAGTCCAGTCCGAGCCAACGCTCCCTTATTTTAGCCTCGGGCGAATTTAGCCTAAGCGATCCGGACAGCGATTCGAGGTTTGCGCGCAGGGCTTCGAGGCGCGCCGCCGCCGCGTTTTTAAGGGCGGCTTCCGCGGAGTCGAGCCTGGTTTTCGCCTCTATCGCCGCGCTGGAGACGAGTTCCGCCGCCGCGCTCGGGGTCTCCGCGCGGAGGTCTGCGGCGAAGTCGGAAAGAGTGAAGTCTATTTCGTGGCCCACGGCGGAAATCGTGGGCAGCGGGCACGCGGCGACGGCGCGCGCGAGAGCCTCCTCGTTGAACGGCCAGAGATCCTCGAGGCTGCCCCCGCCGCGCATAAGGACGGCGAGGTCGAAGCCCGCGCCGTCGCCGAAGCGGAATTCAGAGGCCCTTTTAAGCCCCTCCGCAAGCTCCTCCGCCGCCTCAGAGCCCTGCACGCGCGAGGGTATGACGACCACCTCTCCCTTCCAGCCCCTGCGCGAGAGTATCCTGCAAAAGTCGCGTATCGCAGCCCCCGACGGCGATGTCACGACCGCTATGCGGCGCGGCAAAAGCGGCGCCGGCTTTTTGCGCGCGGCGTCGAAAAGCCCCTCGGCGGACAGCTTTTCCTTCAACGCCTGAAAGCGCGCCGCAAGGCTTCCCGCGCCGTCGGGAATCACCGCCTTCACCACTATCTGGTAGCTTCCGCGCGCCTCGTAAATGGAAATCTCCCCGAAGGCGAAAATCCGCATTCCGTCCTCGAGCCGCAACGACATTCCGCGCGAATACCCCTTGAACAGCACCGCCGAAATCGCCCCCTCGTCGTCTTTGAGGGTAAAGTACGTGTGCCCGCTCGAATAGGTTTTGAGGTTCGAGATCTCCCCTTTCAGCCACAGCTCGGGAATCCGCGTCTTGACGAGCATCTTGAAGCGGCGCGAAAACTCCCCGACGCCCAGAACCTCGTCGCTCTGTTTAAGAAACTCCATCGCCGCCCCCCCTCAGCTTGTGCCCGTACCGCTTGTCGAGCATTCGCGCCACTATCGCCAGAATCACAAAAAACGAACCCGCAATCGCTATTTTCGCGGCCCCGCCCGTAAAGAAACCCTCCCCGAGGTACACATAACCGAAAATCTGGACGTACTGTATGGGCAGGGATACTGCCACATACTTCGCGAATGGAATTTCCGCGAGCCCCAATGCGTAGTTTTGCACCGCGAGCGGATTGCCGGGTATCATGCGCATGAGAAACACGAACTCGTACTGCTCGTAAGGCGGCAGCCTCGGGACGTTCAGGCCGCGCGCCTCGAGCTTGCGGCGCAAAAACGCGCCGAATTTTTTGGATATGAAGTAGGAAGCGACTATGTTGAGCGTCACCCCGAGCCAGCAGCAAAAGAGTATGGCAAGCATCGGCTCCGACTCCGCGCGCGCCGCCGCGAGGACGAATACCGGCGTCACCGGCAGAAAGAATATCGGCAACGCGAATATCACAAGCGAATAGACGAAGAGCGGAACGCCCTCCAAAAGCCTCAGGTTGTCCCTAAAATACGCGCCGACATCCGCCAAAAACACTTCAATCTCGCGCTGCCAGAAGAAAAACGCCCATACGAACAGCGCCGCCGCAAAAGCGGCCGCGAACGCGGCGCAGGCAATTTTCCCTCTCATTTTCATCGCTTCATTAGTGGCGGCGCATGTCCGCAGACGCAAGGCTTATATCCAAAAATCTTCGAGCTCCCCCAGAGCCGCGCACGCCGAAAGTATGCCAGCTTTGATGTCGCATTCCGGCGAAAAATCGGTCAGAATTTTGCGGACGAAGAGCTTTTTGGAAAACGCCTCCGCCGCCCTCGCAAGCGCCCAGCCCTCCATATCCACAAGCTCGCCGAATCCGGCGGCCCGCGCCCTCTGCGCGGCGGTGGACGCCGGCCGGCTCGAAGTCGCGAGGGTCGCCGCGCGCGCGCCGCCGAGCGCGCCGAGCTCGTAGACGGTTTCGCAGTAGGGCTCAACGCACGCGATTCTCGTTATGTCAAAATACGCGCCGATATCCGCCGCCCCGAATTTTCCGGACGCCGCCCCCGCCGCGCCTATGTTCACGGCAAAATCGAAATCGTATTCGCCCGCCGCCCACGCGAGCGCGGTCGCGGCGTTCGCAAGCCCTATGCCCGTAATAACCGCAACCTTCGTCGGGTTTTCCCAAACCTCGAAAGGCTTTTTCGAAACCCTGCGGTACCCGAACTTCGGAGAGCTCAAAACTCCGCCGACCTCGCTAATTGCGGCGGCGAATATCACGCCCTTTTTCATACCGCGCACCTGGCGAGGCTGTCCAACAGCTTCCCGCGTATCCTGGATATGTCCATCGAATAGTCGTTTACGAACGCGTATATGTGCTTGCGCAAAACCACGCCGTCGAGGTGCTGCGCCTTTTCCCGCACAAATCCCATGACGGAATCGGGGTCGGCGAACGCGGCGGATATGCTCTCGCGGATGAGACTTTCCGCGGATTCGCGCAGGCGGGCGCAATCCCTGCGCACGCATATGCAGCCCAGCGGCACGGGAAGCCGCGTGCGCTCGGTCCAGAATCCCCCGAGGTCGGCGGCGAGCTCCAGCCCCTCTCCCGAAAACACGAACCGCCCCTCGTGTATCAAAACCCCGGCGGCGGCCTCGCCACGCGCGACCGCGGAAGATATGCCGCGGAAATGCGCGGGGCGCAAGTCGAGCTCCGCTCCGGCGTAAAATTTGAGCAGCATCGCGGCGGTCGTGTTCATTCCCGGCACGAGAACGGGCTTCGACGGATCGAACTTCTCCCCTTTGCGCACAACCAGCACGGGGCCGGCGCCCAGCCCGAGCGCCGCGCCCGCGTCCATGAGCTCGTAGCGGGCGGAGTTTTTCAGATACGCGGGAAATGACAGCTTGGTCACGGGGTACTTTCCGCTTTCGGCGGCGAGGTTGAGCTCCTCTATGTCGAGGAACTCGAACTCGAAGTCGGACTTTATCCTTCCGGAGACGAGCGCCCCGTAGGAAAAGGTGTCGTTGGGGCACGGGGTAATGGCGAATTTCATAGCTTTAAAATTCCCTCAATGTTTCGTACAGACCGCCCCTTTCGCGGGGGCGGAAGCCCGCAGAGCGGATTGCGGCGCGCATGTTTTCCGCGGAGGCGCGGTTGTCGATTCCGGCGGCGCGCACGACCATCTCGTCCATCAGCACCCCGCCAACGTCGTCCGCCCCGAACAGGAGCGCGACCTCCGCGACTTTCAACCCCTCCGTGAGCCAGCCGGACTGCATGTGCTCGATGTTGTCGAGGTATATTCGCGCGACCGCCAGCGTCCTTAAAAATTCAACCGCCCCCGCCCGCTCCGCGCGCCGCTCTATCTCCGTGCGCTCGGGCGAGACCGGCCACGCTATGAACGCCTTGAACACTCCCGTCTCGTCCTGCGTCCCGCGCACGACGTCCAGGTGCTCTATCCTCTCGGCGAAAGTTTCGCCCATTCCGAAAGTCATGGTCGCCGACGAGCTCATCGAGTTTTCCGCGAGCGCGCGCATAACCTCCCTCCACTCCCCGACCGAGCACTTGCCGGGGCAGAGCTCGCCCCTTACGCGCTCCACGAGAAGGTCGGCCGCGCCCGGGACGGAATCCGCGCCCGCGGCCTTCAGGCGGCGCACAGCCTCGACGATTGAAACGCCCGCCCCGCGCGCGAACCAGACGATTTCCGACGGAGAAAATACGTGCAGCCAAAGCTTCGGGAACGCCGATTTCACGCGCGAAAGCAGCCTCTGGGCCCATTCGAGCGTGAAGTCGGGGTGGAGGCCGCCCTGGAGCATTATCTGGACTCCCCCCCTCTCCACGGCGTCCGCGCAGAGATCGAATATCTCGCCGTCGGAGAGCCTGAACGGGGGCACGACGCCGGCCTTTGCGTGGTATGCGCAAAACTTGCAGCGCGCCGCGCAGACGTTGGAATAGTTTATCATGCGGTTTACGACATACCCCGCAGTTCCCCCGCCCGCGCGGCGCGACGCCGCGAGCCTGGCGAGCTTAAAGAGAGGCGCGCTTTCAAGTTCCAGCGCGTCCGCGCGCGATATTCTGGCGCCCGCGGAAAATTTTTCAGGCTCCTGCATGGGCGGCTACAAAATCGAATGCTTTTTTGAACGTTTCAGGCGGCAGCGAATATTTGAGGCGCGAGTAATACTTTTCGAGAACCGCCCGCGAACACCGCCTTCCCGCGCGCTCCAGAACGCGGAGGGCGGAATCCACCACGGCTCCGGGGTCGGCCTCAAACGCCGCGAGCGACTTCTCTATGCCCGCGCGCAGCATCGGCGCGACTTCTCCCTCCATATCCCTGCGGACGGCGAAAACCGAATACATCATCGGCAGCCCCACCTCCGCCCGCCACATTTCGCCGAGGTCGGCGCAAAACTCGCGCGGGGGAAAAGCGAGCGCCTCGTCGCCGATAAGCAGCGCGGCATCCGCCGATTCGAGAGCCGCGCGAGGCATCGAAAATATGTCCGCGCCGTACTTTTTCCTAAATAGGAACGCGAACGCCCGCGAGGATGTCCCCGTTTCCGGCGTTATGAATATGGAGGCCTTCGGGAAGTCCTCGAACGGGACTTTTGAAAAGATTTTCACGGACATTATTTCGCCGTCTCCGAAAATCCCGTACTCCGGAAGCACGCCGTAGTGCGCGTCCGCGCCGTCCTCGTAGACCCACCGCGAAATCATCGCCGCCGCCGGCTCCGCGCGCGCAACGCGCGCGTTGAGGCTCGACGGGGGCTCCGAAAAGACGTCGAACCCATCGAACCCGCCCGCGCAAAAGAGCGGCAGCGCGTTCACGTACGATACCTTTCCGAGGCTAAACGGCATAGTTGGAGTTGGATTTCACCGGCTCGAAGCCCGCCGCGATTATGGCGCGGCGCATGAAATTTTCGTCGCGGTCCTCCGGAGCCGCCCCCGCCGCGGCCGCGACCTCCTCTCGCCAGTGGGTTCCGCCTATGTCGTCGGCGCCGAAGTTTAGGAGCACCTGCGCAAACCTGTCGCCGTAATGGGTTATCGGCGTCCTGAGATGCGGAAAATTCTCGAGCACGATTCTCGCGAGCGCGCAGACTTTCAGGTCGTACGACGCCGAGGACTTAGCCGGTATTTTGCTCGCGCCCCTGCGAAACGGGAGCGGGACGAACGCCTTGAATCCGCCCGTCTCCGACTGGAGCTCGCGCAGCCTGAAAAGGTGGTCCACGACGCTCTCGGGGGTTTCTATGTGCCCGTACAGCATGGTGGCGTTGGTCTTTAACCCCTCGCTGTGGGCTATGCGCATCGCGTTTATCCACTCGTCCGCCGAGAGCTTGTCGGGGGCGATTTTGTCGCGCACCGACTTCTCGAAGATTTCCGCCCCTCCCCCGGGGAGGGCGCTCACGCCGGCCTCTTTCAATTTGGCGTAAACCTCCCCGAGCGGCCTGCCCGACACGCGCGACATCAACGCGCACTCCGACGCCGTAAACGCCACGACGTTCAGCTTTTCGTCGGCGCTCTTGACCGCCTTCACTATGTCTATATAATAGCTGAACGGAAGCTTTGAATATATCCCGCCGATTATGTGGATTTCCTCCGCGCCCATTTCGGAGAATTTTCTGGCGCGCTCCCGAACCTCGTCGGGGGTCAGCAGGTACGCGCCCTCCTGCCCCTCTTTTCTGGAAAAGGAGCATATCGGGCACAAAACTTCGCAAATGTTGGAATAGGTTATGGCGGCGTTTACCGCGTAGTAGGCGCGGTCGGAATGAAGCTTGCGCCGCACGGCGTCCGCGCGCTCGCCGAGCTCTATGGCGGAGCCGTTTTTCAGGAGCTCGAGGGCCTCGTCCCTGCCCATTTCAAAAGATCTGTCCGAAAAATATGCCATTTTTTTGAAAATGCCCCGGGCTCCCGCTTTGTCAACATTTTGCTTGGCGGATAAAAATTGTTGCGCGGCGCGCGCGCAAATGCGATATTGCGGCGATGAACCTTATAAGAGAAGCCGCAGTTTACGCGAGGCTCGTGAAGGCGGAGCACACCCTGTTCGCCCTGCCCTTCGCGCTCTCCGCGCTGTGCCTCGCCGACATCTGCGGGGCGGCGTTCGGACTGCGCGAGATCCTGCTGTGCGTCGCCGCCTTCGCCTCTGCGAGATCGGCCGCCATGGGGTTCAACAGAATCGCCGACAGGGAGCTCGACGCCAAAAATCCCCGCACAAAAAACCGCCCGAGCGCCACCGGCGAAATCTCCCCCCGCGCAATGTCGGCGTTCACCGCCGCCTCCGCCGCGGCGTTCGTCGCCTGCGCATACTTTATAAACCGGGCGTGCTTTATTTTGTCGTTTCCCGCGCTCGCGGTTCTATTCGGGTACTCCTATGCCAAGAGGTTTACGGCGGCCGCCCACTACGTTCTGGGGCTGGCGCTCGCGCTCGCGCCGGCGGGCGCGTGGATCGCCGCTTCGGGATCGCTTGACCCGCGGATTCTCGCTCTGTCGGGCGCGCTGTTTTTCGGGATAGCCGCCTTCGACATAATCTATGCGCTGCAAGACATGGAATTCGACTCGCGCGAAAATCTGCACTCCGTGCCCGCCTCTTTCGGCAGGGGCGGCGCGCTCGCAGTAGCCGCGGCTTCGCTCGGGGTTTCCGCCGCGCTGTTCTTTCTCACCGGAAAGCTGTTCGGGCTCGGGGCCGCGTACTTCGCGTGCGCCTCGGCGATAGCCGCCCTGTACGCCTTCGGGGTATTGGCCGTGCTCTTCGGCGGGAACGCATTCGTCAACGCCGTATTTTTTTACATAAATGTCGCCTCCGCATGGCTCGGATTTTTCGGGGTCGCGTGCGAACTGCAACTATGACTGTTCAAGAAACCAGCGACAGCCGGAAAAACCGCAGGGCGGTTCTCGGAATAAGCGGGGCGTCGGGCTCCGTATACGCGCTCAGGCTCGCCAAAATTCTCCTGGAAGCGGGCGCGGAGCTCTACTGCATACCGACCGACGCCGCTAAAAAAATCCTCGCCCAGGAGACGCCGTTTGCGGATTTTGAAAGCGCGATAATCTCGCAGCTCGGCAAGGGCGCCGCGCGCGGAACGCTCAGAATGTGCGGCATCGGAGACTTCGGCGAGCCCCCCGCGAGCGGCTCTTTCCGCTTCGGCGCGATGGCGGTTCTGCCGTGCTCGATGAACACCCTCGGGAAAATCGCAAACTCTGCGGCGGACAACCTGCTCGTGCGGGCGGCGGAAGTCGCGCTCAAAGAGCGCAGAAAGCTCGTCGTCTGCCCGCGCGAAACGCCCCTTGCGCTCTCGCACATCGAGAATATGAGGTCTCTGTTCCTCGCGGGGGCGGTCGTGATGCCGGCGTGCCCCGCATTTTACGGAAAGCCCGAATCCGTTCTCGACCTCGCTGATTTTATCGCGGCGAGGGCGGCGGCGGCGATGGGCTTTGAAACCGAAACCGTGAGGGAATGGGGACTGTGAAAAGGGCTTTCAAAGACATACGCGAATTCATCGAACTGCTCGACTCTCTCGGCGAACTGCGCCGCGTGAAAGAGCCCGTCTCTCCGGAAATCGAAATATCGAAAATCGTCGACGCGGAGTCCAAAAAGCCCGGAGGAGGCAAGGCGCTTCTCTTTGAGAACGTCGTCGACGGCGGGAAGAGGACGTTTTGCGTGGCGGCAAACCTGTTCGGAAGCGACCGCAGGATGTCTCTTGCAATCGGCGCAAAGTCGCTGGCTGAGTCGGGCCGCGAAATCGCGCAAATCGCCGAAATGTCGCCGCCGAAGACCTTTCCCGACATATTTTCCGCCGCAAAAAAACTCTTCCCCCTCTTAAAAATATTCCCGAAAACCGTTTCCGGAACTCCCCCATGCCAGGAAGTCGCAAAGTTCGGGGACGATGTTGACCTGTCGGAAATCCCCGCGCTCAAATGCTGGCCGAAAGACGGCGGGCGGTTCGTCACTCTGCCGCTCGTCTTCACGAAGTCCGCGGACGGCAAAATGCGCAACCTCGGGATGTATCGCCTGCAAATCTACGACAAAAACACGACGGGAATGCACTGGCACGTCCACAAGGACGGCTCGCACTTTTTCAGAGAATACGAAAAACTCGGCAGGCGCATGGAGGTCGCGGTGGCGATAGGCGCCGACCCTGCGACGATATACGCGGCGACCGCACCGCTCCCGAGGGGGGCGGACGAGCTTCTGCTCGCGGGATTTCTGCGGAAGTCGGGGGTCAGGCTAGCAAAGTGCAAAACCGTGGACTTGGAGGTTCCGGCCGACGCCGAATTCGTCCTCGAAGGATATGTCGACCCGGGCGAGAGAAGGCTCGAGGGGCCGTTCGGCGACCACACGGGCTACTATTCCCTCCCCGACATGTACCCCGTGTTCCATGTGACCGCGCTGACGCGGAAGCGGAGTCCCGTCTACTGCGCCACCCTCGTCGGCCCGCCCCCGATGGAGGACTGCTACATGGCAAAGGCGACCGAGCGGATTTTCCTGCCGCTCCTGCGCGCGGCAAACCCCGACATACGCGAATATTTCCTGCCGTGGGAAGGGGTTTTCCACAACATCTCCATCGTCTCGCTGCGCAAGGAGTTCCCCGCGCACGCGCGGAGGCTCGCGAGCGGCATATGGGGCGCGGGGCAAATGAGTTTCTGCAAGTGCGTCGTCGCGGTCGGGGAGGAAACCGACCCGTCGGATCTCGCGCGGGTTTGGGAGCTTTTTAAAAATTCGTTCGACCCGTCCTCGGACATCGAAATATCCTCCGGAGTGCTCGACGCGCTCGACCACTCCGCCCCGCGCCCGCTCGCGGGCTCGAAGATTTCGATAGACCTCACCCCCCGCCTGCCCTCCGAAGAGCCGCGCGCGCCCAAGCCGCTCAAGACCCCCGACGGCGCGCAAATGGAAAAAATATCGGACTTCCTGCGCAAGGAGCTCGGAGGGGTGGCCGCCGTGAAATTCGCGGACGCCTTCTGCGCCGTGTCGCTCGACAAGGACGGCAGGAGCGGCAGGTCCATCGCCGAGAAGTGCGCGCGCAGCGGGCTGTTCGACGGATTTTTCCGCGCCCTCGCCTTCTTCGACGCCGAAATCGACGTCTCCGACTTCTCAAAAATGCTCTGGAAAATTTTCAACAACACCGACCCCGCGCGCGACATTCTCGCGCTCGGCAGCGGGCTGGCAATAATAGACGCCTGCAAAAAGGGAAAGTCGGACGGCTATCCGCGCGAGTGGCCGGACGACCTCTCGTTCGATAAATAGGCTTGAAGATTCGCGGCCGCAAATTTTAATTTCAGGCAAGAAACGCAAAAAATGACATTCGAGGACTTCATAACAAAGGCGGCGGACTTCACGGGCTCCGCGGTGGAATTCATAAGGGCCGCGTGGAATCAGCCGCGCGCGCCCGAAATGCTCGGGGGGGCTCTCGCGGCATTCCTGCTGCTCGTCGCCTTGCGCAAGATAAAGGGCGCATACAGGCCAATAAAACTCTTCGACAACCGCGCGGGAGTGGTGGAGGTTTCGCGCAAGGCTTTGGACGAGCTCGTCCAGAGCGTATGCTACAGCCTCGGCGCGCTCAACCGCCCGGACGTAAAAATCTACACGCGGCGCGGAAGGCTCTGCATGAACGTCTCGCTTAAGCTCGAATCGGGGCAGAGCCTCACCGACGCGACGTCCGAGATCCAGAAGGCTCTCACGAGCGCCTTCCGCGAGCACCTCGGCGTGGAGAAGCTCGGCAGGATAGACGTGCGCGTGACGGGATTCAAGGGGCTCATATACAAGCCCGCCGCAAAATTTCTCCCGCCCGCGAACCTCGACGACGACTCCGACGACGCGCTCCTGTCCGGCGGCGTTCCCGCGCTCGACGGCGTTGACTCTTCCCCGTCCAAAAAGGATTCCGAAGCGGAAAAGTAAAATATGGGCTTCCTCTCGCGCCGCATTTCCGACTGCGTCTTTTACGGAATCGCCGACACGGGCTATGTCGCGCATGAAGATATGTTTTCCAAGTGCGAGCAGATGGCGGACGCGGGCGCAAAAATAATACAGCTGCGCGCAAAAAGGGAGGATTCCCCAACGCGCCGCAACATCGCATTCAGCCTGCTTCCGCTCTTCAAAAAGCGCCCCGACACGCTCTTTATAATAAACGACGACATTGAGCTCGCCGCAGAAATATGCTCGCTCATTCCCAATGCGGGGCTGCACATCGGGCAGGACGACGGCGCGCCCGAGGACGCCCGCCGCGAGATAGGCGAAAACCGCGCGCTCGGGCTCTCGACCCATTCCGAAGAGCAGGCGGCCGCGGCCGACGCGATGTCCGGCATTCTCGACTACTTCGCGGTGGGGCCGATTTACGCCACGGGAACCAAGCCGGGGCGCGAGCCCGTCGGGCTCGGGCTCGTGCGGAAAATCGCGGCGTCGAACCCCGCCTTGCCGTGGTTCTGCATAGGCGGCGTCAACGCGCGGACGGCGCGCGCCGTCCGCGCCGCGGGCGGCAGGCGCATAGTGGCGGTCTCCGCCGTCCTCGCGCCCGACGATACCGAGGGCGCGGTGAAGTCGCTCGTCGCGGAATTTCTCGGGCGGTAGCGGGCCAAAGGCGGGCGGGCGGCTCCCCGAAAGCCAATCCAATACTGATTAGCCAAAAAAGGAAAAACATATGCACATGGCCGACGCACTCGTCTCCCCCGCGGTGGGCGGAGTCATGATAGCCGCAAGCGCGGGGCTGCTCTGGAACAGCGCGCGCAGGCTGAAAGAAAATTTCGAACCCGCGCGCGTTCCGCTCATGGGCGTGATGGGCGCGTTCGTCTTCGCGGCGCAGATGATAAATTTCGCAATCCCCGGGACGGGCTCGAGCGGCCACATAGGAGGGGGAATGCTGCTGGCGGCGACGCTCGGCAGCCATGGGGCGTTCATCGCTCTCTCGTGCGTGCTGGCGATACAGGCGTTTATGTTCGCCGACGGGGGGATCCTCGCGCTGGGGTGCAACATTTTCAACATGGGCTTCTTCCCGTGCTTTGTGGCGTATCCGCTGATATTCGCGCCCATCGCCGGAGGGATGAAAAGCCCCGCCCGCATAATGGCCGCGTCCATACTCGGCTGCGCCGCCGCCCTCCAGCTGGGGGCGTTCGGGGTGGTGCTCGAAACCCTGTGCTCGGGCGTGACGGAGCTGCCTTTTAAAACGTTCGCGCTGCTGATGCAGCCGATACATCTTGCGATAGGCGCGGTTGAGGGCGCGCTGACGGGGGCGGTTCTCGTGTTTTTGAAATCCTCGCGCCCCGAAGTGTTCGAGAAAACCCCGAAAACTCCAGCAAAGTCGGCGTGCGCCGCGCTAATGATAGCCGCGGTCGCGATGGCGGGCGGACTGTCGCTCGCCGCATCCTCCGACCCCGACGGGCTGGAATGGTCGGTGGAGCGCGCCGCAAAAGGCGCGGAAATCTCCGCCGACACCCCCGCGCATTCCGCGTCCGAAAAAATCCAAAACTCCTCGGCGCTGCTGCCCGACTACAACCTGCCCGGCTCGGAATCCGCCCTGGGGGGCGCCGCCGCCGGAATTGCGGGAACTTTCGCCGCCCTCGCCGCGGCGTGCGCGCTCGGATTTTTATTGAGAAAATCGGACGGTGCCTCCTAATTCCGAAACTCCGCCGGGCAGCGGCGGGGAGGCCGCCGGCGTTCCGCGCCCCGCCTTTTCGCCCGCGCTGAAAATCGCGCTCGCGTTCATTTACGCGTGCTTTGCGGTGTCGTTTCCCAAATACGATCTGGCAGGCGTCTGCATATTCGCCTCGCTGCCGCTCTTCGCCGTTTGCGCGTTTTCGAAAGACATAGGCAGGTCGCTGAAAAATTCGCTCGCCGCAATTCCCGTCGCGCTCGCGATAGGCGCGGCAAACCCGTGGCTCGACTCCTCCCCGCCGTTCGATTTCGGATTCGCAAAAATTCCGGCGGGCGCGGTGTCGCTCGCGGCGCTGTGCGCCAAAGCGTGGGAGTGCGCCATGGCCGCGGTCGCGTTTTCTCAGGTCGCCTCGCCGAATGAAATGGCGAAAGGGCTCGCCGCCCTCGGAGTGCCCTGCCCCGTGGCGCTGCAAATGTCGCTTACCATGCGCTACATTCCCATAATTTCCGGCGAGGCAAAACGCATGGGCGCGGCGTACTCCGCCCGCTCCGGCAAAATCGGGGGCGCCGCGAAAATTTCGGACTGGCCGAAGCTCGCGGGCTCGCTCATGCTCAGAAGCCTCGACCGCGCGGCGAGCGTGTACGACGCCATGCGCGCGCGGGGTTTTGAGGCCAAATTTCCGCGCGGAGAATTTTCCGTGCGCGCCTCGGCCTCCGATTTCATTGCCGCCGCCGCTTTCGCGTGCGTCTGCGCCGCATTCAGATTTCTTCCGGAAAGGATTTTTTCATGATAGAGACGTTTTCCCTCTCCGCCTCGCGGGACGGCGGCAAGACCCCCGCGGTCTCCTCCCTCTGCCTGCGCGTGGAAAGCGGGGAATCCTGCGCGCTGCTCGGCGCGAACGGCGCGGGCAAATCAACGCTCATGCTATCGCTGGTGGGGCTCGCGCCGATACTCTCGGGGCGCGCGGAAGTATGCGGGCTTGAAGTCGCTAAAAAAAATCTGCGCAGGATACGCGCCCTCGCGGGGCTGGTGTTCCAGAACTCAGACGACCAGCTATTTTGCCAAACGATACTCGAAGACGTCGCCTTCGGCGTGGAAAACCTCGGGTTTTCGCGCGGCGAATCGCTCGAAACCGCGCGCGAATGGCTCGAAAAATTTTCGATATCGAACCTCGCCGACAGGCCCCCGCACGGGCTTTCGGAGGGCGAAAAAAAGCGGGCCGCCATCTGCGGGGTTGCCGCCATGCACCCGGAGGTAATGCTGCTCGACGAGCCGAGCGCGCAGCTCGACCCGCGCGGGAAGCGCGAGCTCGCGGAGCTCCTGAACTCCTTTCCCCAGACGAAAATCATATCGACCCACGACATGGACTTCGCGAGAAGCGTCTGCAAAACCGCGGCGGTTCTCGACGTCGGGAGGCTCGCCGCGCGCGGGGAAATCGGCGAAATCCTCGCCGACGCGGAGCTGCTCGAGCGCTGCCGCCTCGCCTGACGCGGGCAAAGCGGTGTTGACAAACGCGGCGGGCGGGTTAGTCTTGCCGCTTATTTTTTCATTATGGTCGACATGGCAACAATCGAGGGCCTCTGCAAGCGCAGGGGGTTTATTTACCGATCGTCCGAAATCTACGGCGGCTTTAACGGATTTTTCGACTACGGTCCGCTGGGCGTGGAGCTCAAAAACAACATCAAGAGGGCGTGGTGGAACGATTTTGTCCACGGCCGCGACGACATCGTGGGGCTCGACGCCTCCATAATAATGCACCCGGACGTGTGGCGCGCCTCCGGGCATGTCGCGGGATTTTCCGACCCCATGGTGGACTGCAAAGAGTCCAAGCTGCGCTTCAGGGCCGACCAGATTTTCTTCGCGCAGGTGAAAGTCGCGGGCGAGACAATCGGGTACGTCAGCGCGCTCGAAGACGAAAACATGCAGGCGGAGGCCGAGAAGAAGGCCGCCGAGCTCAAGAGAAAGCTCGCCAAGCAGGGAGAACTCGAACCCGTCGTCCTCAAAAACTACATGGACGCATCTCCCGACGAATATGCCCTCATTCCCTCCCCCGCCACCGGCAAGCCGGGCTCTCTCACTCCCCCTCGCGATTTCAACCTGATGTTCCAAACCTATGTAGGCGCGCTGCGCGACGAAACCGCTGTCGCCTACCTGCGCCCCGAGACCGCGCAGGGAATATTCGCCGACTTCAAAAACGTCTGCGACACGAGCCGCGTCAAACTCCCCTTCGGCATCGCGCAAATCGGCAAGGCTTTCCGCAACGAAATCACGCCGCGCAATTTCATATTCCGCAGCCGCGAGTTCGAACAGATGGAAATCGAGTACTTCATTTCGCCCTACGACGACTGGAAGACGATGCACCGCGACTGGATCGACGCCTGCAAAAAGTGGTTCGTATCCATCGGAATCCCCGCCGACAGGCTCGCCGAGGACGTCCACCCGCAGGAAAAGCTCGCGCACTACGCAAAGGCGTGCACGGACATCACTTTCCATTTCCCGCACGGCTTGCAGGAATTGCAGGGAATCGCCGTGCGCGGGAATTTCGACCTCACCCAGCACCAAAACGCCTCCGGCAAAAACCTCGAATACTTCGACGAGGCGCGCAGGGAAAAATACCTGCCGCACGTCATAGAGCCGTCGCTCGGCGTGGACCGCACGTTCCTGGCGGTGATGACCGCCGCGTACGAGGAGGACGAAGTGCCCAACGACAAGGGGCAGGCTGAAAAACGCGTGCTGCTCAAATTCAGCCCGCGCGTCGCGCCTTTCAAGGCGGCGGTGTTCCCGCTCGTCAAGAACAAGCCCGAGCTCATGGAGCGCGCGCAAAAGCTCCACGCCAAACTCCGCCGCCGCTGGAACGTATTCTTCGACGCCGCCGGCGCGATAGGCAGGAGATACCGCAGGCAGGACGAAATCGGAACCCCGTTCGGAATCACCGTGGACTTCCAGACTGCGGAGGGCGACGGCACGGTCACCCTGCGCGACCGCGACACTACAAAACAGGTGCGCATGAGCGAAGACGAACTGGTAAAATATCTCTCCGAACAAATCGACGGCATATAGAAAAACTTTTGGAAGATTAACCACACGGGGCTGCGAAAACTCGCCGCCCCTCTTTTTTGCGCCGCGCAGGAGCGTCCCGAGCGGCCTCCAAAAATTCCGGAAACAAACCGCCGACTTCTTCCGCGCTTTTGAAAGCGCGCAGTGCGGCAGATTCAAAAACACGCATAAAAACGCGCCGCCGCGCCGAAAACCTGCGCCCTACCGCGAAGCGCGGAAACGCTCCCGGATATTTCAACAACCCGTGAAACGCGGTTCGCGCGCGCTCAGCCGCGCGGAAACCGCGGTAAAAATCGGACTATTGCCGCCGCCAAATAAAGGTTCTCTCCGCCGCCGCAAAAATCGCTCAAAGCCGGCATTCATAGGGTTGTTTTCCCAAAACGCCGACCTTACAAACAAAAAATGCCCGCCTGCAAACGCCGCAAAAGGCCGCGCGCAATCCGCCGCGCAGCAAAGCCCGAATGCAAAAAAGCGCCGGAAAGAAAAACTCCTTCCGGCGCGTTTTGCCAAATGGGGAAAATCAAAAAATCTCCTATCTTGAAAAAATAAAACCCACTAGATTGACATACATAGAGATAATTTGGTTTTTACTTCTTCCATTAAATTATATATTCATTTTTAGGGGATTTAATAAAATCATATAATTTCAACATTATCATATAAATTTTGCAATCCGCCACTTTTCATTCTAAATTTTGAACCGTGATTATGCCCCGTTCTTGCATCGAATTCTATATAAATAATTCCATTTTCCACCGCTTCTACAAATTTATCTAAAGAAAAATGAGATAGCTTATATATCTTTTCATACAAAAATATTTCTCTTCCGTTTTCAACTTTATTGTCGGCAACGACGTAAAAACAGTTTGGCAATTTCTTACCCGCTTTATGAAATACATCGTCAAAACCCCAGTATGGAGCAACGTAATTCTTAAAGTTAGATAAGTTTTGCTTTACCATTTCAAGCCATTCTGAATGTCTTGAATCAACGGCATTTTCATCAAAATCAACTATAAACTTTCTCTCGTTTTTATCTATTTTTATTTTAAATCCCCTATCTGTTGGCGATACGGCGTTCATCGTCATGCGAAAACTTCTTTCATTTTCCGCATAATGTTCGCCAGCGCGGTTTCTCTTGTTATGCTTCCAACCATATATGGGTATCAACTCTTGCGGGACAAGGCGCAATGCCCTCGGCGAAGGCTCCATGTGAAACATCGTCATTAAAGACGCCGTATTCTTTCTTTGCGCTTTTAATTCCCATTCGGCCGCGTTTGGTATAGGCAGATTGTTTTCCGTAATTCCAAGCAAATCCTCCAAAGTGTTGCCGACATTGCCGTCATTTTTGGTATCGCGGCCCTGAATCCAACCCATACTGCGAATTTCTTTCAGCTTCGCTATCAAAGATTCTTTTGTGTAGATTATCGGCATTGCGTTTACCATTTCATTTGAAATTGCCGATCATTTTCTGCAATCCGCCTATTTGCCATCTCAACATACTCCTGCGATTTTTCAATCCCTATAAAATATCTGTCATTCTGCAACGCGGCAATAGCAGTTGTTCCGCTGCCCATAAAAGGATCCAACACTATTTTTGCGTTTGTTGATTGAATGATTCTATCTATCATCGCCAGAGGAAATGGCGCAGGATGCGGGTTTTTCATTTCCTGAGTGAATTCCCAGACATCGCCGTAAGAATTTGCGCCTTTCGCCAACTTAAAGTCCGGCTTTGTTATCATATAAATAACTTCATAGGTTGGCAAAAAATATCCCGCATTAAAGTTTATCCCCCCTTTACGCCGCCAAATTATAATTTGCCGTATTGGGAAACCGGCGACTATATCCTGCCTATCTTGCAATAATCCCGCCTGCACGCGCCACTTGTGGTTGTAAAAAATAGCGCCGTCATTTTTTAACAAACGAAACATCTCCGTTAAACAGTCTCTTTGCCATTTTGCGTACTCGTCTGCGGGCATACAATCATCATAATTGGCGTACCCGTTTACCAAAGCGGCATTGGCCCATTTCCCGCCGCGGCCGTCTTTCATGCCGTTGCCGGTCGAATTCTTAAGATTGTACGGAGGCGATGTCACAACCAGATCAACAGACTCATCGGGCATTGTCCGCATTACCTCTAAACAATCTCCGCATATATTTTTGTTGAGAAAAGCATCAATAGATTTATGCATAAAACCCAATTCTTTTGTACATGCAAATCATAGAAGGCAAGCGGGGAAACATCCAGAAGTTTTTTATTTAACAAAAAGATGCGCCTCAAATACCCATCCATATTCTATGGCGTATATGTTCTTTACATCATGACGCCTCATATTCATAAGACATGTAATTGAAATTCTCAGAATCGCGCCAAAGGCGGAGTAGAACCCGGCCAAAGTTATGCGAAAATCTCGCGCCACGCGGCTATTTGCGCCTCAATCTGCTTCGGCCCGGGCATACCGATTTTTTCGCGCATGTCCATGGCGCGCTTTAAATCGAAAACCTCCCTCCACGAGGAGTCCGCCCTGTCGCACAGCGCGAATACGTCGGAGTCCGGAAGCGCGTTTATCGGCACCGACTTCTTCTCCGAAAGCGCGACGAGGCGGCCGACGATGTGGTGCGCCTCCCTAAACGGCACGCCCCTCATCACGAAGTAGTCGGCGAGGTCCGTCGCAAGCAGCAGAGGGTCGGAGACCGCCTCCGCGCACTTATCCGGATTGAATTTGATGCGGCGGACGCATTCAGAAAGGACTTCGGCGCAGACGCAAATCTGGGCGAAAGAATCGAACACCGGCGGCTTGTCCTCCTGCAAGTCGCGGTTGTAGGTCAGCGGAAGCCCCTTGACGAGCGCAAAAAGGGAGCTCAAATTGCCGATCAGCCGCGCGGACTTTCCGCGCATCAGCTCAAAGGCGTCCGGATTCTTCTTCTGCGGCATGAGCGACGAGCCCGTAGTGAATTCGTCGGGAAGCTTAACAAAAGCGAATTCGCTCGTGTTCCAAATTATGACGTCCTCGGCAATGCGCGAAAGGTGCGTCCCGAAAACCGCGCACGCAAAGGCGAATTCGAGGAACAAATCCCTGTCGGCGACGGCGTCCATGCTGTTGCCGGTGACTATCGGGTCGCCCGTTTCGGGATCCGTGAATCCGAGCTTGGAAGCGGAGTACAGCCTGTCTATCGGCAGAGTCGTACCCGCTATCGCGCCGCTGCCCAGCGGGGAGACGTTCGCCGCTTCCGCGCAAAAGCCGAAGCGCTCCGCGTCCCGCGCGAGCATTTCCACCCACGCCAGAATGTGGTGCGCGGCGCTGACCGGCTGCGCGCGCTGCATGTGCGTATAGCCGGGTATAAGGATATGCCTGTTGCCGTCGGCAAGCTTCAAAAGCGCCCTTATTGCCCCGCCTATTTTTTCGGACGCCTCCGCGCACGCGAATTTGAAGAAAAGCCGCATGTCGGTCGCGACCTGGTCGTTGCGGCTGCGCGCGGCGTGGAGCTTCGCGGCGGCGGGAACCTCGCGCGTGAGCGCCTGCTCTATGTTCATGTGGACGTCCTCGAGAGACTCGTCCCACTCGAATTCGCCGGCGCGGATTTTTTTGAGAATTTTGGAAAGCCCCGCGGCTATCTGCGCGGATTCCCGCTTGGAAATGATGCCCGTGTGCGCGAGCATCTTGGCCTGCGCCACGGAGCCTTGTATGTCGAACTCCGCGAGCAGCCTGTCGAATGACACCGACTCGCTGAACCTGAGCATGAGCTCGCTCGGGCCCTTTGAAAACCTGCCCCCCCAACTCGCCTGGGCGTCTTTTTTGCCGTTTTTCATAATTTTGAAATATCGCGTTTAATAAAACGGCAGACGATACGAAACGCCGCCGCAAGTTGCAAGACTTATCGCCCGCCGCGCGCTAATCCCACGGCAGGCGCACGCCCGTGAGCGGCGCGGGAATGTCCTTCACCGCTCCGGGAAAGCAGATTTTGCCCGGGTTGAGAATGTTCTTTGGGTCGAACATCTTTTTGAGCGCGCGCATGGTTTCGAGCTCGTCCGCTCCGTGTTGGAAGGGCATGTACTTCGACTTCAAAAAGCCTATGCCGTGCTCTCCCGACACCGCGCCCCCCATCTCGACCGCCTTTTTGACGGCCGCCTCCATTGCCTTCCGCGCCCTTTCGCGCGCTCCGGAAACGGCGGAGTCGTACATGAAGTGGATGTGGTAGTTGCCGTCGCCCGAATGCCCGAACACCGGAGAGGGCAATCCCGTCTCGCGCGAGAGCTCCTTGAAAAATTCGAAATATTTTTTGACGGACGAGAGCGGGAGCGCTATGTCCTGGTTCACCTTGGAGTCGGCGAGCAGGTACATCGCCTGCGACGCGCCGCGGCGGATTTTCCAGAATCTCTCGGCCTCCGCCGCATCGCGCGCCGCGCGCGCCCCGCAAGCCGCCAACAGCCTTTCCGCCTCCTCCGCGTCGGCGCGGACTTGAATGGGCTCGCCGTCGAACTCCAGCAGCAGCGCGGCGGCCCCCGCTGGGGCGTCCACTTCGTCGGACGGATTTTTGGCGCGCACGCACGCGAGCGTGTCGGCGTCCATAAATTCGCAAATCGACGGAGTCAGCGGAGATAGCATGAGCTTTTCGACGGCGTCGAAAGCCTCCGAGTCCGAGCGCGGAAACGCTATTACCGCAAGCCTTGCGCGCGGGCGCGGAACGAGCTTGAGCCACGCCTCGGCCACCACGCCGAATGTCCCTTCCGAGCCTATGAAAAGATCCCTCAGATTCGGGCCGACGGAAAACTTTTTAAGCGGCCTTCCGCATTCGAGCCTGCGGCCGTCGGGCAGAAAGGCGGTGAGCGCCAGGACGTTCTCGCGGGTGTTGCCGTACTTTGCCGCGCGCAGACCGCCGGCGTTGCAGGAGATGTTGCCGCCTATCGACGAATATTTGTGCGACGACGGGTCGGGCGCGTACATCAGGCCGAACTGCGCGGCGCGCGCGTCCACGTCCGCCGTCACGGCCCCCGCCCCGACGCGCGCCATTCTGTCAGACGGGAAAATCTCGATAAAATTTATCCCCGAAAGGTCGAGGACGACGCCGCCGCGTACGGGGACGCACCCGCCCGAACACCCCGTGCCGGAGCCGCGCGGGCAGATCGGAACCCCGAATCCGCAGGCGATTTTGAGCGCGGCGCAAATGTCGCCATCTTCGCGCGCGCGCACGCGCGCCGCGGGCATGAAGCTGTGCCGCGAGTGGTCGAGCGAGGCGAAAAACAAATCGTCCCCGGAGTCGGCGACGTCGAGCCCCGCCTCCCTCATGGCGGCTATGGCGCGCAATGTGTTCGCGTCGGGCATGGTTATTTGAGGAAGCGTTCGAGAGCCTCGTAGTGGAAAGAGCGCAGATAGCTCGCTATCTGGCGCGAGCGTTTAAGGCCCAGAACTTCGTCGCGCAGGGCTCGCGCCTTTTCGTACGGAACTTTTCGCAGCAGAAATTTTATCTCGCTGACGGACTTGGGCGACATGCTGAATTCCGTCACCCCCATTCCCAGAAGAAGCGGCGCGAAAATCGGATCCGCCGCGAGCTCCCCGCAAACGCATGCGGGTATCCCCGCTTTCAGGGCGGACGCCACCACCATGTCGAGCGTGCGGATTACCGCGGTGTGGGTGGGTTCGTAGAGGTTGGCGACGAGGTCGTTTACGCGGTCCACCGCCAAAAGGTACTGAATGAGGTCGTTGGTGCCTATGCTTATGAAGTCGCATTCGGCGGCTATGACGTCCGCCGTGAGCGCCGCGCTCGGAACCTCTATCATCACCCCGAGCTCCAAATTTTTGTCGAACGGCTGCCCCTCCTTTTCGAGCTCGCCCTTGGCCTGCTCTATCAAAAGCTTGCTCTTTTCGACCTCGCGTATGGAGCTTATCATCGGCAGGAGGATTTTCACCTTGCCGTATGCGCTCGCCCTGAGAATCGCCCGCAGCTGCGCGAGAAAAATGTCCTTGTGGTCGAGGCAAAACCTTATGGCGCGGTAGCCCATGAACGGGTTTTCCTCCTTGTTTGCCGCCTTCATGAGGCTCAGGTTTTTGTCGCCGCCGAGGTCGAGGGTTCTCACTACGACAGGCTTTCCGCGCGCGGCGAGGGCGGCGTCGCGGTACGCCTTGAACTGGCTCTCCTCGTCGGGGAAGCCGCCGAACTCCATGAAAAAGTTTTCGGTTCTGAAAAGGCCGACCCCGTCGCACGCGGCAACGGCGGAATCCTCAGAAATCTCCGCCGGCGAGCTTATGTTTATCTCGACCGAAAACGCGCGGCCGTCGGGGGTCACCGATGGATACGGGAGGGAGGTGGCGTACATCAGGGCAATTTCCCTGTGCGCTGACTCGAGCTCCGTATAGTGCGATAGCGTGCGCTCGGACGGGTTTATGACGAGCATTCCGTTGTAGCCGTCCACGAGCAGCATGTCGCCGGTCGAAACCTTTTCGGCGACCTCCGGAATGCCCGCCACGCACGGGATTCCGAGGGAGCGAGACAGTATCGCCGTATGGCTCGTCTGCGAGCCCTTTTCGGTGACTATCGCCAAAATCTTGCTCTTGTCCACGAGCGAGAAATCCGCCGGCGCGAAGTCGGAGCTCACGAGCACGAGCGGATCGCTGAAAGCCCCTATCTTGGCGGTCTGAACTCCAAGCATATTGCCCAACACCCTGCGCGATACGTCCTTGAAGTCGGCGATGCGCTCCTTTATGTACGGGTCGTCTATGCGCTCAAAGGCGGCTATGAACTTGTTTATGACGCTCGAATAGCAGTACTCGATGTTGTAGTTTTTCTCGCCGAACATCGAAAGTGTCTCCTGCATGACGGCGACGTCCTCAAGCACGAGTATATGGGCGTCGAAAATGGCGGCCTCTGCCTCGCCGACCTTTGCGGAAAGCTCCGACTTCAATTCGAGGATGTCCTTGCGCGCCTTGAGAATCGCCGCCTCGAACCTCTTGATTTCGGCGGGCTTGTCGGAATCGCGTATCTCGTAGACGGGGGTCTCGAGCTCCTTGTGCAGCAAGACGAAGGCCTCGCCGTGCGCAATGCCTTTTGAAACCGAAAACCCTTTGATTTCGACTTCCGCCCCTGAACCGCCTTCGCCCATATTTTTTGAAAAACGGAGTTTTACGCCGGAGAGTTCAGATTTCAACACATTTTTTGGCGGGCCTCGGGCGCAGCCTGCCGCTCAATTCCACCAGCCCGCGCAGGTACGGCAGATTTTGGGACTCGACGCGCCCGAGCTGCTCCGGCAGCAGCCGCCACTGCCAGTTGCCGCCCGCCGACCCGGGCGTGTTTGTGCGGCACTCCGAGCCGAGCCCCGCTATGTCCTGCATGGGAAATATCGCCGTCTGCGCAACGCTCATCATCACCCCGTGGATCATGTCCCAGTTCGGGCAGTCTCCGGACGCGCGGAAATACCTGCGGAACTCGTCCTTTGCCGCCTCAGAAGCGTTCGCGTACCAGCCGCAGGAAGTGTCGTTGTCGTGCGTGCCCGTATAGTAGACGCATTCGCGCCTTATGTTGTGCGGCAGGTACGGGTTTTCCGGGCCGCCGCCGAACGCAAACTGCAACACCGCCATCGACGGGATTTTCAGCGCGTCGCGCAGGGCGAAAGCCGCCTTTGAAAGCAGCCCCAAGTCTTCGGCGACAAATTTTCCCTTCGGGAATTTCCGCCTCAGCTTCTCGAAAAACACGATTCCGGGGCCCTTTTTCATGGAACCCTTGCGCGCGTCCTTCGCGCCCGCGGGAATTGCCCAGTAGTCTGCGAACCCCCTGAAATGGTCGAAGCGCACCACGTCGAACATCTCGAGAGCCGCCCCGACGCGCTCGAACCAAAAGGCGCAAACCTTGTCTCCGGCATTTTTCCAGTCGTAGAGCGGATTGCCCCAGAGCTGCCCCTCCGCCGAAAAATAGTCCGGAGGCACGCCCGCCACGCGGGCGGGAAGCCCGTCGGCGCGCAAGTCGAAGAGCTCGGGGCGCTCCCACGCCTCCGCGGAATCGAGGGAGACGAATATCGGGAGATCGCCGAATATCTCCACGCCCGCCTCCCCCGCGCGGCGGCGGAAAGCGGCGTACTGGGAAAAGAAAACCCACTGGCCGAACTTCACGGCGAAAATTTCGTCCAAATCCCCGCGCTCGAGCGGCTGCCCCGCCGCCGAGCGGGCAGACCTGAAAGGCTTTGGCCATTCGTGCCACGGAGCCCCTCCGAACTTGCGCTTGAGCGCGGCAAATAGCGCGTAGGAGTCAAGCCACTTTGCGCGCGCGGCGCAAAATTTGCCGAACTCCGCCTTTCGGCTGGCGCCCGCCGAACTGCGGAAATTCGCCGCAGCCTTGCGCAAGAGCGGCGGAACCAGCCCGTATATCGCGCCGTAATCGCACCTGTCGCGCGGGAGGGATCTGAGCGGTTCCAAGTCCGCGCCGCAAAGCAGGCCGTCCGCGGCGAGCTCCGAAAAGTCTATGAAGTACGGGTTGCCCGCAAACGCCGAAAACGGCTGGTACGGCGAATCCCCGTAGCCAGTGGGCCCGAGGGGACAGATTTGCCAATACGAAAACCCGCACTTTTCGAGGAAGCCGAGAAACCGGACCGCGGCCGCCCCAACGTTGCCTATGCCGAATTCGGACGGCAGCGAGGATATGTGCATGAACACCCCCGCGCCCCGCCCGCCATTCCAGGAAAAATCAGCCGCCATCGCCTAATAGCTGCGCCCCTCGCGGTTTTCATAGTAGTTTATGAAAGCCTTGTTGAGGACGGCGTATCCGCCCGGGGTGGGATAGTTGCCGGTAAAGTACCAGTCGCCGGAGCACGAGGGAATCGCCCTGTGCAGGTTTTCTATCGACTGGAACACGAGCTCGAGCTCGCCGTTCCAAGACACGTTGTGCGGGCGCACGAGCTCCGCGATCTTTTCGGAAATGCGCTCCGCCGTGAAGGGCTCGTATATCATCTTTACGTAGTTTTTAATTTCTTCGGCGGGCTTGTCTTTTTGCGCGAGGCACAGGCGGTAGACGTCCTTTATCAGCTCCGAGTTGCCCTGCTCTTTCAGGAGCTTCACGGCCGCCTGGAAAGCGATGAACTTGCCGATTTCGCTCATGTCTATGCCGTAGCAGTCGGGATAGCGTATCTGCGGAGCGGTGGAGGCAATGACGATCTTCCTGGGATTGGTGCGGCTGAGTATCCGCAATATCTGCTGCTGGAGCGTCGTCCCGCGCACTATGGAGTCGTCGAGGCAGACGAGGGCGTCCTTTTCGGTCACGACCCCGTAGGTGATGTCGTAAACGTGCGAGGCGAGCGACATCCTGTCCTTCTCCTGCGATATGAACGTGCGCAGCTTGATGTCCTTGTGCACGATTTTTTCGCCGCGCGGCCAGTTGTCGAGAATCAGGGAGTCGAGAAACTCGTCTGTGAATTCGCGGCCGCTTTCCGCCGCCTTTGCGAGCTCCTTTTTCACCTGCGCGCGGCGGATCATTCGCAGGCCGTGCAGCATTCCGTAATAGGCGACCTCCGCGGTGTTGGGAATGTAGCTGAACACGCTGTTCTTGAAGTCCCTTCCGATGCTATCGTAGAGCTTCGGGCAGAGCAGCCGCCCGAGCGCCTTGCGCTCGGAGTATATCTGCGGGTCGTTCCCGCGCGAAAAATATATGCGCTCAAACGTGCACGACTTCCTCTTGCCGGCGGGCCTGTACGGCTGCTCGTAAGATGTCCCGTCGCACTTTATGACGAACACGTTGCCCGGGGAAACCTCCTTCACGTCGGATTCGTCCGCCTCGAAAACCGTCATGAGCGGCACGCGCTCGGAGGCGAATGCGATGATTTCGTCGTTCTTAAGGTAGAAGCACGGGCGTATTCCGTTGGCGTCGCGCAGGACGAATGCGTCGCCGTTGCCGATTGCGCCGGCTATCGCGTAGCCGCCGTCCCAGTTTTTGGCGGCGTTGCTTACTATGCGCAGGGGGCTGAGCTCCTCGTTCATCATCCGCAGGATGTCCTCGCCGGCAACGCCCTTGTCGCGGAGCCGGCGGTATATTTCGCCGTGCTCGATGTCGAGGTGGAAGGAAATCTCCTCCAGAATCGCCTGCGTGTCGGTGCTGAACACGGGGTGGATTCCGCGCTGGATCAGCGCCTTTTGGAGCTCCTTGGTATTGGTGATGTTAAAGTTGCCCACAAGCATCAGGTTGCGCGCGGGCCACGTGCTCTTGCGCGCGAACGGATGGCAGGTGTTTTTGTCGTACGAGCCGCTCGTGCCGTAGCGCAAATGGCCGATGAGCAGCTCTGCGGCGTAGTCGAAATTGCTCTTTACGGTCTCGGGAAATTCGGGGTGGATTATCCCCGCCTTGACTTTTTCGTTGTAGATTTTGAGCTGGTCGGCGAAGATTTCGGCGAGCCCGTTGGGCTTCGCGTTGCGCTCGCGGAATATGTAGTTTTCGCCCGGGGGAACCCCTATCTTTACCGCGCCTATTCCGGCTCCGTCCTGCCCCCTGTTGTGTTGCTTTTCCATGAGCAGAAAGAGCTTGTTGAAGCCGTACAGGGGCGTTCCGTACTTTTCCTGATAGTATTTCAGGGGTTTCAGGAGCCTGATTACGGCGATGCCGCATTCGTGTTTGATAGGGTCGCTCATATGAAATATGCGCCTCCGCGCGGGGTGTTTGAAAATTATCGGCCAAAATATTCTCCCGAAAGGGAATTTTGGCAAGCCTTATCGTAGTAGCCCCGCGGAAAAACGGAGCGGCTTTCTACCCGCCGGACTCCCCGGGATTTTCGGCAATCCTCGGCGCGACCGACGAATCGAAAAACTTTTTCAGCGCGGCCCTCGCTATCGGCCCCGCCGTGCGACCGCCCGCCGCGTCGCCCGCCTCCTCGCCCTCGACGACGACGGCCACGGCTATCTGCGGGTTTTCGACGGGGGCGAATGCGACCATCCACGCGAGGGTGAGCTTTTCGCCCCTGACGGGAACCTGCGCCGTGCCGCTCTTAGCCGCTATAGAAACGCCCTCGATGGCGACGCGGCGGGCCGTTCCGCGCTCTACGGCGGCCTTCATTCCGTCGATGAGGGCCTTGTAGTGCTCCGGCTTCATGTCGAGCTTCTCGCCGCCGTGGTAGGCGGGGCCGCATACGCGGGAGGGGTCGTGGACGACCGACGGGCGGGTGCGGGTCTCGCCGCGCGCGAGGGACGCCGTCATGCACGCCATTTGGAGGGGAGTTTGCAGCTGGTAGCCCTGGCCTATCGAAGCGTTTGCCGTGTCGCCGCCCGTCCACGGGCCGTCGTAAGGGCGATACTTTTTCTTATACGCCGGGTCGGACACGACGGTTCTGCGAGAGTAGTCCTCTTTCAGCTCTATGCCCGTGCGCGAGTCGAGGCCGAAATCCTTTGCGGTGGAGCTCAACGCCTCGATTCCCGCCTCCAAAGCGGTCTCGTAAAAATACACGTTGCAGCTGTGGGCGATCGCGTCCTCGAGGTTTACGTTTCCGTGCCCCGAACGCTTGTTGCACGGGAATATGCGAGTGCCAACTTTGAGCCCGCCGTCGCAGGTTTTAACGGTATTTTCGTCTATGACGCCCGTCATAAGGCCCGCCGCCGCCGTCACGAGCTTGTAGGGCGAGCCCGGGGGATAGAGCCCCTGGGTGGCGCGGTTTAGCCACGCTCCGCGGCGGGTGATATCGTTGCTGACTTTGTAGGTCATGTACGGGCTGAGCAGGTTGGGGTCGTAGGACGGGCGGCTTACCATCGCGAGAACCTCTCCCGTCTTGACGTCGAGGGCGACCGCCGCCCCCTTGCGCTCCCCGAAGGCGTCCTCCACCGCCTGCTGCAAGTCGATGTCAATCGACGCCACCACGTCGGAGCCCTTTTTCGGGCGGACGTCGACGACGTTGTCGTACTGGTAGCCGTCCAGATCGACGACCCATATCTTCGCGCCGCTCCTGCCCTGCAATTTGGAATCGAACGCCTTTTCGAGTCCGGACCTGCCTATTTTGCCGACAAAGGAAAATGTCTGGAGGTCGTCGCCCGGCATCCCCTCCGTATTGATTTCGTCGAAATTGCTGCCCACGTAGCCGAGCAGGTGCGCGGCAGAATCCCCGTAGGGATAGTAGCGGGCGGTGTCGGTGTATATTTGTATGGGCGAGTCCACGGGCAGCCTCTCCGCCAGAATCGCATGCTCCCTGCCCTTGAGATCCCTTATTATCGGAAACGGCAGAAGCCTTTGGTTCTCGAAGTGCCTGTTGTAGTCGGCGCTCGTGAGCTTGTAGTCCGATCCCAAAATGGAGTTTATCCGATCCACGTACCCGTTGAGGACGTTGGCGCGCGCGCGGCTCGAAATTTCCGAATAGTTAATGCGGCTGTCGTCGCCCGAAGCCTCGCGCTTCTCGAGCTCGATTTTTTTCAGGCGCATGTACTCCTTGCGGAACTCGCGTCGGATCTCGTTGAAGTACACGACGGCGGAAAATCGGGGCTCGTTGGCGACGAGCAGCTTCATGTTGCGGTCGTAGATGTCGCCGCGCGCGCCGGGCTCGATGATGCGCCTCATGCTCTGGCGCTCGCCGCGCGCGCTGTAATAATCGTAGAGGTATATCTGGCGGTAGGCGAGGCTGCCTATGAGAAACAAAAACGCCGCCGCAAACACCGCGTAAAATACGGGTATGCGCGGATTCCAGTTTGAATACTGCCCGTTTTTTTCCATTCCCTCAAAAGTCCTCCTCTATTTTGAGCTCGACCCCCGCGATTTTGAGAATCGAAAGGGGCGCGAGTATCGCGAACCGCGCGACGAAAACCAATACCGCCGCCGATAGGAGCGAATCGGCAAATACCCTCAAAACGTAATCCCCAAAGTCCGCGCAGCCGTTCGGGAAGAGAGCGAAATAAGCCGATATGAGCGCGAAGTTGACGGCCTGCGCGAGCGCGCACACCGAGAACCCGTCGAGCGGCCTGAACCTGAAGCGTACAGCGCGCACGCAAAACGCCGCCGCCAGCCACAGCGCGCAGGCGAGCGCCGGGCGCACGGGCGTGGAAGCCTCCCACAAAAGCGCGGAAACTCCCACCACCAGCGCCGCCTGCCAGCCCCTGAGAAATAGCGCGGGCCCTATTATGAAAACGCACGGCAATATAAGCGCCGCGTAGGGAGAGAGCGCTGAATTGACCGCAGCCAAAATGTGCAAATAGGCGACGTTGACCGAAAAAAACACGATTGCCGGGCTGTATCTGGCTCTGCGCATCCTATTTGGAATCCTCCGACACCGGCACCAGCACGGCGACTTCCGCGAGGGAATCGAGACTGGGGGAGAGCTCGACCGTTCCCGACTTGAAAATTCCGTCCGCCCCGAGCGAGAGCGAGCGTACCCTGCCTATCTCTATGCCGTCGGGAAAAGTTCCCGCAAGCGACGACGTCACCAAAGTCGCGGGGTTTTTGAGCGTCGGCTCCACGTCCGCCGGAACGTCGAACACCTCTCCCTCGGCCGCGTGCATAGAAGCCCCGCCCCTGCCGTAATATATCACCGGTCGGTCGTCGCCCGCAAAACGCGCAGCCATTCTGAACCTGCGCGAGCTCACGAGCTCTACGACGGACGTGTGCGTCCCCGCGCTCGCGATTCTGCCGACGACTCCCGAGGCGCAGACGACCGCGCACCCCTCCCTTATGCCGTGGACGGAGCCCTTGCGTATCACCATACGCTGCCACCATGCGTTCACGTCGCGCCGCGCCACCCGCGCGACCTCGTACCTGAACTTCTGGTCGGAGGGAATGTTCATTATCCGCTCGAGCCCCTCCAAACGCCTGCGCAATGACTCGTTTTCGAGCAGTTTGAGCTCGTAGGCGGCGTTGAGGCGCGCGAGGTCGCGGCCCGCCTCTATGAGGTCGCGCTTGGAGTTGGAATGCAGGCTCCAATACTTTTGGAGATCCGCCAGATGCGACGGGATCGAGTCCATCGGCGCCCTGAATTCGTCGAAGCCCGACGAGACGAAAGAGCGCATGGAAGACGGGGCGAACAGGCAGAGCAAAACCGCCCCCGCGAAAATCGCGGCGGTGCGCAATGCGGTATATTTTCGCCATTCCATATCCGGAAAAATTTCGCCGAGATCCGGCGCAAGAAAATAAAAAACACAACGGCAAGCCGTCAATCCGCCGACAGACGCCCGCCGAAAAATGCGGGTCGAACTTCGCCCAACCGCCGCCGCAGGAAATTTCCGAAACCCGAGGGAAAGGCGACGCCTACCCCGAAACTCCGAAAACCCCGCGCGGCAAGGGCGTCAGGAGTTGTCTTTGGTCCAAAAGTCGTAGTTTTGAAGGACCGCCGCGGTTCCGTTTACGACTGCGCGCAACGGGTCGTCCGCCACGAAGCACGGTATGCCCGTCACCTCCGTCACGAGCAGGTTGAGGTTGCGAATCAGCGCCCCGCCGCCCGCGAGCACTATGCCCCTGTCGACGAGGTCGGCGCTCAACTCCGGCGGGCACTGTTCGAGGGCTTCGTGGATCACGTCGGTTATGGACTTGAAAGAATCCGCGAGGGCCTCGCGAACCTCCTGCGAGGTGACGTAGAGCGTCTTGGGCAGCCCCGCCACTGAGTCGCGCCCCTTGACCTCCCAAGTGAGCTCTTTATCGAGGGGATAGGCGGAGCCTATGTTGATTTTTATCTCCTCGGCGGTGCGCTCGCCGATTATTAGATTGTAAGCCCTCTTCATGTACTGGGCTATGCAGTTGTCAAATTCGTCGCCGCCGGTGCGCACGCTTCTGGAGTACACCACATTGGATAGCGAAATTATCGCAACCTCGGTCGTTCCGCCGCCGATGTCCACAATCATGCTCGCGGTGGGCTCCTCAATCGGCAAACCCACGCCGATGGCGGCCATAAGCGGCTCGTCTTTCAGAAATACGGAACTCGCGCCCGCATGGATGGCGGATTCCTGCACCGCCCTGCGCTCGACTTCCGTTATCCCCGACGGAACCGCGACCACCACATGCGGAGCTATAAAATTCCACTTCTTGGCCGCTTTTTGTATAAAGTAACGCAGCATTATCTCGGTGATCTCGAAATCGGCGATGACGCCCGCTTTCATCGGGCGTATGGCCGTTATGTTGCCCGGGGTTTTGCCGAGCATCTTTTTCGCCTTTTCCCCGACGGCCACGACCTTTTTCGAGTTGTTGTAGACCGCCACGACGCTGGGCTCGCTCGTGATTTCGTTCGTGTCCTTGGCGTAGACGAGCGTGTTAGCCGTCCCGAGATCTATCCCTATGCCGTTCGAGAAAAATTCCTTGATTCCTGCCATAACTTTTTTGCCTTTTGCGGATATATCGCATTGTTTCGAAAAAGGGTCAACAGCAAATTGCGCCCCGCATTTATTATATACTAAAAGAGCCGCGCGCGCCGATTGTCCACAATATTTTCGGACTTTCCGCCAATTCTACGACGATTTTTATTGATAATTTTCAAAAACTCACAAAATAAAAATAAGCGTTAACGCCAATTGGCGTAAAAAAATATAAATTACAAACTGCATAAGACATGAAAAAATTACTGGCATTCTCCATTATGGCGATCGCGGCTTCCGCGGCGCTCCATGCAAGAAAGGCCGACAGGGGCGCCCTCGACGGCGTGACCGCCGACGACATCCGCAACGGCGGCCCCGTTGCCACGGCTCCCGCCGGCAACGCGGTTGAAAGCGAAACCGTAACAATCACAATCGAGGAGGAAGCGGCCAAGCCCGCCGCCTGCCCTGCGGCGAAATGCTCCGAAGGGTTCCGCGTGTTCCCCGCGTTTGCGGGCGGCTCCAAGGAAAAGAGCTACGCCACTCAATTCGGCAAGGACTGGGCCGGCATCGGCATGGGCGGCGGCGGCCTCTTCTATACCGGCAGCGACAGCAGCCAAAAGCTGGGCGGCAACGCGCTGGCGGAAATCAGCATAAACGCCTTCTCTTCGTCAGACGACAAGTGGGGCCTGAACCTCGCCGTCCCCGTGGCATACGAATACATAAGCCTGTCGTCGAATGACGACCTGCACAGGGTCAACTTCCCGCTTATGCTCCGTCCCTACTACCGCTTCTTCGTTTCGGAGGACGTGGTCATAACGCCCTATCTAAACTGCGGCGCGGGCGGTTCATACCAGTACCTCAAAGACGACATGCTTGGCACAAGCAAGAATCTCGCGTTCCTATGGATTGTCGGCGGCGGCGTTGAAATCTCCTTCCTAAAAGACTTCTCGTTCACGCCAAAGTACGAATGGGTGAACTTTGAAGACAACGGAAACTCCTATTATCAGGCGGGCGGCGCGGAATTCGCGTGGAAGTTCGCGAAGAACATGACGGCGGTGGCGGAGTACTCGTGCAGAATATACGAGCAGGCCAACCTATTCTCGCATATAGGGCTAATAAAACTCCGCTACGACTTCTAACGGTTGAATAAAAAGGGCGGGAACACGCCCACTGCTTTGTCAGGCTCTAAAATTTGAGAGCGCGTATGTTTAATACGCTTGCCTTCAAATTTTAGAGCCTTTCGCGCATTGGGCATATTCGCGCCCTTTTTATTGCAACCGTTACTTTATTTTTTGAAACTAATACTTGCGCGCATGTTGCCTTCAAATTTTCGGGTTATCCTTGTAATAGAAGCACTTAGCCTCCTTTCAACTCCCAATTTTCACCCCGCGCCCGCGCTTAATTTAGAGCCTTTCGCGCATTGGGCGCACCGCGCCCTTTTTATCATCGCCATTTGCGGAGCGAATTTTGCAGTCCGCAAAGCCGGAGTTTTTTATTTATTGAACTCCGCCGCGCGCGCAATAGCCTAAAAAACCATGATGTTGCGTTTGTTTAAAAAATTTGCCGCGACTGCCGCGGCCGCTTCGGCGCTCGCCGTATGCGCTGACGCGGCCGACGTGTCGGCTGCCGCGGGTGTCCCGGCCGAGGGCGGCGCGTTTTACATAGACTTCAATTTCAAAATTCCGCCGAACGAGCATATCTATTCGAGCGCACCTTCCGAAAACGGCAGCCCGACGACCGTCTCCATAAAACTCCCCGACGGCTACCGCCTCGAATCGCTCGAATGGCCCAAGCCGACGAATTTCGAGTTTTTCGGAATGAAGTCCGAGGGATATTCCGGCGACTTCACCGTCCGCGCCGCAATCCGCGCGCCGGAAAAATTCGCAAAGGGCGGAAAAACGGCGAAAGCCTCCGCGGAAGTCGATATGCTCGCGTGCTCCGACATGTGCGTGCCCGTAAAAAAGGGATTTTCCTTCGACCTGCCCGCCGCGGCTTTCCCCTCGCCCGCCGAAACCGCCTCCCCCTCCGGCGGGTGGGTCGCCGCGCTGCTTGCCGCACTCGCGGGCGGGGCGATTTTAAACCTTATGCCGTGCGTTTTTCCGGTGATAGGGATAAAAATTCTCTCCTTCGCCTCGCACGCCTCCGACAGGCGCGCCTCTATCCTCGGGGCTTTCGCGTATTCCGGAGGGATACTCGCGTCGTTCCTCGCGCTCGCGGGGGCGTTGGTCGCGCTGAGGTCGGCGGGCTCGGAGCTCGGGTGGGGATTCCAGCTTCAAAATCCGGCATTCTCGGCGGCTATGGCGCTGCTGTTCTTTGCGATGGCGCTGAGCTTCGCGGGGGCGTTTGAAATCGGCGCGGGATTCGCCGGCGGAATTTCCTCCGAAAAAAGCCGCAACAAATACGCTTCCGCCGCGCTCTCGGGGGTTCTCGCGGTTTTGGTCGCGAGCCCCTGCACCGCCCCGTTCATGGGGGCGGCGGTGGGCGCCGCTCTCGCGGCGGACGCCTCCTCCGCCTTCACACTCTCGATATTCGCGGCTCTCGGCATCGGAATGGCATTCCCGTACGTCCTGCTTTCGGCGCTCCCGGGACTCGCAAAAAAAATGCCCCGCCCGGGAGCTTGGATGGAGACGTTAAAGCAAATTCTCTCCGTTCCGCTCTTCGCGTCGGCGATATGGCTTGCGTGGGTATACTGCGAGCAGACGGGCTCGCCCGCGCGCATAATGTCGGCGGCGCTCGCCCTCGCCGTCGGCTTGCGCATTTACGGTATCTACTACATGCCGCATTTCGGGCGCAAGACGCGCCGCTCCGCCCTCGCCGCGTGCGCAATCTCCGCCGCCCTCGCCCTTTGGATAGCGGTTCCCGGAGATTCCCGCGACGGCGCGCCCGCGGACGCGGAAAACGCCTGGTCGCCACAGAAAGTCGAGGAGCTGCGCAGAAGCGGAAAAATCGTGTACGTCGATTTCACCGCTTCGTGGTGCCTGACGTGCCAATACAACAAAACCGTGCTGAATTCCAAAAGGGTTGCGGAGGCTATGAAAGCGCGCGGCGTTTCGACGCTCGTCGGCGACTGGACGAACAAAGACCCGCTGATTTCGCGCGAGCTCGCAAAATTCGGGCGCGCGGGAGTTCCCCTGAACCTCGTCTACCCGCCCGACCTCTCGAAGCCGCCCGCCGTGCTGCCCGCGATACTCACGGAATCCGAGGTCATTGAAGCGGTTGACAAAGCGGCGAGATAGTGCAATAGTTCGCGAATTAAAAAACGCATGGAAAAATCCGGATTTCTGACATTTGAAACGGCGCAGGAAATCGCCGAAAAGTATTCCACTCCCTGCTACGTTTACGACGAGGCCGCCCTCGTCGCGCAGGCGAAAAAGGCGCTCGCCTTCCCCAACGCCTTCGGGCTGACGGTGAGGTTCGCGATGAAGGCGTCCTCCAACCGCGCCATTTTGCGGCTGTTCGACTCCCTCGGGCTTCACATCGACGCATCCAGCGCGCACGAGGTCGAGCGCGCAATGCTCGCGGGGATTCCCGCCGGACGCATTTCCCTTTCCTCGCAGCAGCTGCCGGAAAACCTCGCGGAGCTCGCGCGCGCGGGGGTGAAGTACAACGCCTGCTCGCTCCTGCAGCTCGACGAATTCGGCAGGGCGAACCCGGGCGCGGAAGTCGGGGTGCGCATAAACCCGGGCCTCGGCTCCGGCGGCACCAACCGCACGAACGTCGGCGGCCCGGCTTCGAGCTTCGGGATCTGGAAAGACTACATTCCGCAGATAATGGAAATCGCCGCCCGCCACGGGCTGAAAATCGTCAGAATCCACACGCACATAGGTTCGGGCTCCGACCCGCTCGTGTGGCGGAAAGTCGCCGAGATGAGCCTCGGAACCGTAGAGCTCTTCCCCGACGCCGCGACCCTCAATATGGGAGGCGGCTACAAGGTAGCCAGGGTCGACGGGGAAAAATCCACGGACCTTGCGGAAATCGGGGAGCCCGTCGCAAAGCTCGTGGAGAACTTCGCCGCGAGGACGGGAAGAAAACTGCATTTTGAAATCGAGCCCGGCACTTTCCTCGTTGCGAACTGCGCGGCGGTGCTCGCGAGGGTTCAGGACATTTGCGACACGGGCGAAGGCGGCTACAAATTCCTGAAGCTCGACGCCGGCATGACGGACATTCTCCGCCCGTCGCTCTACGGCGCCCAACACCCCATTTGCATACTCCAAAAAACGCCCGACCCCGAGGAAGAGGAATACATTGTCTCGGGCCACTGCTGCGAGAGCGGCGACATCCTCACCCCCGCCGCGGGCGACCCCGAGGGCCTCTCCCCGCGCAAAATGCGGCGCGCGCATATCGGCGACTTCTGCGCAATAGGGGGCGCGGGCGCGTACTGCGCCTCAATGTGCGCGCAAAACTACAACTCCTACCCCGCCTCCCCCGAAGTCATGCTTAAAGCGGACGGCTCGCTCAAGCTCATTCGCAGGCGCCAGACGCTCGCGCAGATTCTTGAAAACGAAATTCAGGATGATTAAGGCAAAGACATCTCAGAAAGTGCGCTTCGCGGAAACCGACGCGATGGGGGTCGTCTACCACGCCAACTATCTGCCGTGGTGCGAATGCGCGAGGCTCGCTCTCATCGAGGGCGTGGGGCTCGACTACGCCGAAATGTCCGCGCGCGGCTTCCACCTGCCGGTTGTCGAGGCCCATGTCAAATACCGCCGCCCCGCGAAATTCGGCGACACGGTGGAAATCGAAAGCGCGATAGTCGAGCGCCCCGGCGTAAAAATAAAAATAGAGTATAGGATAACGGCGAATTCGGTTTTGCTCGCCGAAGCCCAAACCGTCCACGTGTTCGTGAACCCGGAGGGGCTGCCGGTAAAGCCGCCGCGCGAATACGCGGACGTCCTATTGAAGGCGTTCGACGAAAACCCCTGACAGGCGATGAAGCGGGCACTCTGCATAGCGGCGGCGGCCGCCGAGTTTGCGTGGTCTCTCTTCATGCGCGATAGCAACATTTCCGCCTGGGTCGCGCACGCGGACGAGGCCGAGCAAGCGTCGACTTTCGCGGACATGCTGCGCGGCGAAAAATATAAATACAACCCGAACGGCCCCCACGGGCCCTCGCTCTACTATTACGCCTACGCATGCTACCAATTTCCCGCGCTGAAAAATTTCGACATGGCGCAGGAGGCCAACATTCCCCACGACACCCCCGTCCAGTCGAAAAGCGACGGTATCTCGCTCGATACGCTGAGAAAATTGCTCGCGCCGTGGCTGGTATTCATATTCCTGTGCTATCTCTTCGGCGCGTTCGCGGGAAGAGCCGCCGCATGGTGGGCGTGCGCGTGCTTCGCGCTCTCGGGGTTGTCCTGCATCTATGCGGGGTATTTCGTGCACGAGATAATTTTCGCCGCGGCGGTTTTCGCGGCCGCGCAGTTCTTATGGGCGTTTTTCAAGGCTCCAACCCTCCGGCGGGCCGCTCTCGCGGGCGCGTTCGCGGGGTTGGCGCAGGCGACCAAGGAGACTTCCGTAATAGCGTTCTTCGCGCTCTTCATCTCGTCCGCCGCCGCGCTCGCAATCCTCCCAGATTTCAGAAAAAACCTATTCGGACTCGGGCCGAAAAAAACCGCGGCATTCTTCGCCGCGTTCTGCGCGGCGTTCCTGGCCGTATTCTGCGCGTTTTACTCGTCGTTCGGCGCCAACCCGCGCGGGATAATGGACGCATTTCTGGCGTACGGGCACTTTGCCGGAAAGTCGGCGAGCGCCGATTTCCGCGAGCCTTTCTGGTATTACCTGCGCCTGCTGTTCGCGTCAAAATCCGAGGGCGCGTGGTTCGGGGAGCTGCCGATTTCAGCACTGTTCTGCGCGGGAACAGCCCTCGCCGCGGCGCGCCTTGCGCGCGGCGGCGAACAGGACGCGCGGCGCGCGGCCGCGTACATAATTTTCTGCGCCGTCGCCGCCGCGCTACAAATCGCCGTCCTGAGCTGCCTTTCCTACAAGACCCCGTGGCTTCTGCTCTCGCCGGTGGCTCTAATGTGCGCGCCCGCGGGGTACGCCGCCGCCGCGCTTCTGGAAAGCCGCAAGGCCGCCGCGTGGATTCCGGCGTTCGCCGCGCTGTGCGCGCTCGGATACTGGCAGTTCAGGCTTTCGCGCAACGCGGCGGTCGCCTACCCCCACGACCCGCGCAACCCGATGATACTCTCGCACACCGTGAGCGACTACAAAAACCTGCTCTCGAGAATCGCCGACGCCGAAAGGGTATCGGATTACGGCGCGGACATTCCAATGGCGTTCGTAGCCGGCGGGGAGTCGCCGTGGCCCGCGCCGTGGGATCTGCGCAACTACCCCAACGCGGGTTTCTGGGGCGACGGCGTTCCGGAAAATCTGAAAGACTTTGAGGTGGTAGTCGCGTGCTCGCCCGAAGCCGCCGAGAAAGTCGGGAAAATGCTCGGCGACTCCGGCTATGTGTCCGAATATTTCGGACTCAGAAAAAATGTGGTTCTCACCGTATTCATAAAGAGAAAACTCTTTGAAAAAATCGCGCAATGAAAAGGGCATTTATCGCTATCTGCATTCTACTGGCGGCAATCGCCGCGGTTTTGATCGCGTTTTTAAACAGCGCGGAGCTGCAAACCATGGCGGTGTCGCCCGTTTTGAGGGAAAAATTCCCGGGCTCCGAACTTCAATCCGTCCGCGCGGGACTGGGCGGCGCGGAAGCGGAGGGCCTGCGGCTCTTCCTGCCCGACGGCGCGGAAATCTCCCTGAAATCGGCGAAAATAAAATATTCCCTCGCGGGGCTGCTCTCCAAAAACGCCGACGTTGAATCCGCGCAGGTCGAGGGGCTGGTGGTAAAGCTCGCCCCGGAAAAGGCGGCGGGCGCGCCCGCGCGGGAAATCCGAAAGCCCGCGCAGGCGGAGGCGCAAAAGCCGCCCGCCGAAAAACGCGCGCCCGAAGGCGGAAAAGAAAATTCCCCGTCCGCCCTGCAAACGCTTTCGGAATGGGGATTCAGCCTAGGCAGCCTGAAAGCCGACGCCGCGATTCTCGCGCCGGACGGCTCCAAACTCTCCGCCGAATTCTCCGCCGCCGGCCTCAAAATAGAAAGGGGCCTGAAACCCGTATCCGGCGCCGCGGACGCCAAAATTTCCGCCGAATCCCCCGATTTCGGGCGCGAGGAAATATCGGCGAAAATGTCGGCAGGCATGACGCAAAACGGCCCGAAAATCGCAGTCGAAATCCTGCGCAAAAACTCGAGGCTCGCGGCGTTTGAGGGCGAGTTTTCCGCGGACTTTTCGGAGGGTTCGGCGACCGCGCGCGCCGACGCCTCCGACGCCGACTTCGCGGCGTTCAAATCCCTGCTCGGAAAGCCTCCGCAGTTCAAGTCCGCGGTTTTCGCAAAAATAAAATACTCCGGCTACGGAAAATCCGCCCGCGCCGACGGGTCGTTCAAAATAGACTTTCCGTCGCCCGCGTCGATCTCCGAAAAGCTCGGATTCCTCGGGCCTTGCGTGTTATCTGGCGAAATCTCCGGCTCGATGGGCGGCGGAAGCGCGAACGTTGAGAAATTTTCGGCGATACTCTCCGAAGGGTCTAAAAGCCTCGTTTCGGCGGAGCTGTCCGCGCCCGTAAAAATCCCCCTTTCGGGCGCGGAGTCCGGCGAAATTCCGCGCGGGAAGATCGAGTGCGTCGCGGTCGTCCCCGCAAAAATTCCCGCGCATTTCGCAAAGGGCATGGAATTTTCGTCGTCCGACATATCCGGCAGGCTCTCTGCGGAAACCGACGGCAAAAAGATTTTCCTCAAAACCTCGTCGCCGTTCGCGGTTTCCGGCTTGAGCCTTTCAAAGGGCGGAGAGGACTTTGTAAAAAATATCGGGGCGACCCTCTCGCTCTCCGCGCAAGCCGACTTCGGCGGAAACTTCGACGCCCGCGCCGAACTGCAGGCGGGGGACTCGCTCGACGACTCCGCGACGCTCAAAATCTCCGCGCGCAAGTCGGGGGAAAGCGTTTTTGCGGAAGCCTCGCTCAAAGGCTCGATAGACCCGTTCGCCACAAAAATCTACTCCGTCGCAAACCTGAAAGAATACCATATTTCCGTCGATTCTTCGCTGCGCGCGCGCTTCGGCGGAGGAACGGCGGCAATCGAGAGCTTTTCGTTCGAGGCTTTCGACAAGGCGGGAAAGCGCATGGCGAAAATCTCCGACGCGGGCGAAATCGGCTTCGACCTGCAAACGAAAAAAATATCCGCGAAATCTAAAACCGTCGCAAAATTCGAGGCCGCGGATTTCCCGTTCGCGCCGATAAAGCCGTTCGCCGCGGGCGTGGACGCGGAGTCCGTCTCGGCGGAGGGGACGCTCTCCATGCCCGACGAATCTTCGGTTTCCGCGAGCGCGAACGCCTCGGTAAAGTCGCTTTATTACAGAAAAGACGGGCGGACGATGTTTGCGGACATATCCGTCAAGACCGACTTGGAGGCTGGCGCGGCCCTCGACCTGACCCGCGTCTGGGCGCGCGCCGGCAAGTGCGTTGCGGGCTCCGGCGGCGCGGAATGCGCCGTCGCGGGCGCGTCTTTTGAATGCTCGGCCAAGCCGCGGTTCGAGCTGAAATCCGCCGAGGTTGAGGCGTCCGTCTCGCTTCCCGCGCTGCTCGCGCAGCCGGCGCTCGCAAAATTCGCAAACCTCTCCTCCGGCAACGCGTCGGTCAAGGCGCGCGCGGACAAAAATTCCGCCTCCGCGCAAATCCGCCTGGACAACCTGAAAACCCGCTCCGTGGAGGGCGCGCTCGACAACGCGACCGCGGCCGTCGAGCTGCCGTTTGACGGAGGCTTCAAATTTTCGCGCGCCTCGGCGAAGTTCGCCGCAAACAGTTCGCGGGGGCGCACGGAAGCATCGGTAAAAATTTCCGACGGCGAAGTTTTAAAGGTTGAAGCCGACGCAAAAACCGCCGTTGTCGAAGACCTTATGCTGCTCTCCAAGGCGTTTTCCAACCCGAACGCGGAGGCGGCGCAGGCGGCGGAAAGCGCGCGGACGGGCGGGAAAAAAATCGCGCGCCCCGCGGAGGCGGCGCCGAAGCCCGCGCAAAGCGGCGAGAGGGCGGACATTTTCGCCGCGAAAGACTCGAAAGCTTTCTGGCATTTCGGGAAAAAAATCGACGCCCGCGCTAAAATCGGAACCGTGTTCATGGATTCCCGCGCGGTTCTCTCCGGCGCCGAGGCGTCTTTCATCTCCGACGAGTCCGGCCTTTCGCTCAAACTCTCAAAGGCTGAAATACTCGGGGCGTCGCTGACGGGCGAGCTCGAAGCCTCGTTCGACGCCAATGCGGAGATTCCGTACAAAATCCCCGCGATGTCCGCGCGGCTCAAAAATTTCGAAGCGTCCAAAATATTCGCCGACGCAAAAAACCCTCCGGCAAGCGGCGTATTTGAAGCCTCCATATCGGCGCGCGGAAGCGGCAACAACGCGTCGCACCTCTTCAAATACCTTACGGGAACGGCGTCGCTGAAAAGCTCCGGGGGCGTCCTCCGCCTGCTCTCCCCCGACACCGCGGCGGGGGCTACTGCGGATATTGCGGGAACGGCGCTCAAAATCACCGGCGCGATACTCGACAAAAACGACGGGGCGATTTCCGGAATAGGGGATCTGGTGAAAACGCTCTCGAAGCTCGAATACGAATCCGTGGACTTCAAAATCTCGCGCGGCTCCGAGACGTACGACTTCGACATATCATCGGCCGTCGTGAAGACGCCCGACATCCTCCTGAGCGCGTCGAGCGGCGCGGTTCTCTTCAACCCCGACGCGCCGTTCTCCGACTACGGACTCGACATTCCGGTCAGCATATTCGCGTTCGACACGCCCGCGCGCAGGGTTTTCACGTCGGCGGGATTCGCAAAGGAAAAATCCCAAAAGGTCGAAAACGCCTACGACGCGCTCTCGTTCAAAATATACGGGACGGTATCGAAACCCGAAAACGACCTCATGCAGGCGCTGCTCGGCAGGCGTTCGAGGGATTCCGGCGACTCGGCAAACGCCGTTCGGGAGCTCGGCGGCTCCATAATAAAATCCCTCTTCAAAAAGAGGGAAAACTGAAAATTCCGAAAAAATGAAAAAGACGACAAAAAGCATAGCAAAGATGAAAGGCGTCTCGAAGGTCGCGATGATAACGGCCTACGACGCCCTGTTCGCTCGCCTGGCGGACGCCGCGGGCGCGGACATAATCCTCGTCGGCGACTCGCTCGGCAACACTTTCATGGGCTTCGATTCCACGGTTCCCGTGACGCTCGAAATGATGGCGCACCACACCGCCGCCGTCGCCCGCGCGAACCCCGACGCGATGGTGCTCGCCGACATTCCATTCGGCTGCGCCGGAATGTCCTTCGACAGGCTGTTGGACGACTGCCGCGCGCTCTACCAAAAGGCGGGCGCCGAAGCCGTTAAGATAGAGGGCGGCGCGGAAATCGCCGAAAAGGTCGCGGGGCTCGCGTCCGCCGGGATAGCCGTAATGGGGCACATAGGGCTGCGCCCCCAGCAGGTTTTCAAGCTCGGCGGATACCGCAAATTCGGCAAGACGCCCGAAGAGCGCGACGCGCTCGTAGCGGACGCAAAGGCGCTCGAAGAGGCGGGCGCGTTCGCAGTCCTGCTGGAAATGGCGGACGACTCCGCCGCGGAAGCCGTCACCAAGGCGCTATCCGTCCCAACGATAGGCATAGGCTCGGGCCCCGCGTGCGACGGACAGGTTCTCGTATGCACGGACATACTCGGGCTGTCGTCTTTCACCCCGAGCTTCGCGAAAAAGTATGCCGACTTGACGGCGGAAATTTCAAGGGCGTACTCGGAATACGTCGCGGACGTGCGCTCCGGCGCGTTCCCAACGCCGATGGAGGCGAAATGACGCGCCGCGCAAAAGCCTACGAGATACGCAAGTCGCCAATACACGGCAACGGGGTGTTCGCCGCGCGCGACATAAAAAACGGCGAGCGCATAATGGAATACCTCGGAGAAAAGATCAGCAAGGAGGAATCCAACCGCAGGGGGCTCGAGCGCGAGGAATTCGCGAAGAAGACGGGAGAGGGCGCAGTCTACATATTCGAGCTCGACGACGAGTGGGACATCGACGGGAACTTCGAGTACAACGACGCGCGCCTAATAAACCACGCCTGCCGAACCAACAGCGAATCCGTCAGCGAGGACGGCCGCATATACATCTACGCCACGCGCGACATAAAAAAGGGCGAGGAAATCCTCTACAACTACGGCTACGCCTTCGAGCACTTCTTGGACCATCCGTGCAGGTGCGGATTCCCCGAATGCGTCGGCTACATAGTGGCGGCGGAAGACCGCCCGAAGCTCAGAAAAAAGCTGCTCAACATGCGCCGCAAAAAAGCGTAGACTTTCGCCCGCTTGCGCATATTTTATTCAACCTTATCGCGTTTTAATTTCAAAAAAACATACGACTATGACGAGGAAAAACAAAATGCGAAAACTCGCGCCCGGAGCGCTGTTTGCCGCCGTCCTGCTCTCCGCGTGCGCGGCGAACCCGGACGGAGCGGCGGAAACCCGCCGCTCCGAAGAGGCGCCGATAAAATCGGACAAGCCCTGCATATCGGGCGTATACCCGCACCTGGCGTACTGGAACAACGAGGGCGAATGCGGAACCGGCGCTGTCGTGCCGTGGGCAGGAAAGCTCTGGGTCGTGACCTACGGGCCGCACTGCGTATTCGAGTCGTCCGACAAACTCTACGAAATAACCCCGGATCTCGAGAGGAAAGTCCGCCCCGAAAGCCTCGGGGGTACGCACGCCAACAGGATGATCCACGGCGAAACCGGCCAGCTCTTCATCGGCTGCTACGCGATAGACTCAAAGGGCAACGTTCGCGCCATACCGCGCGACAAGATGCCCGGAAGATTGACGGGCAACGCCCGCCACATAGGGGATCCTGCGGGCAAGATCTACTTCGCCACCATGGAAGAAGGCCTTTACGAGGTCGACGCAAAAACTCTTGAAGCAAGGGAAATCATACGCGACGGCAACCTTAAAGAACGCGCAAAAGCAAACGGGGCAAACGCAAAACTTCCGCAAAAGTCCAAACTGCACGGATACCACGGCAAGGGATTCTACTCGGGCTTCGGAAAGGCGTTTTACTCCAACAACGGCGTGCGCCACCCGCGCGTTGAAAAGGATCCAACGATAAAGTCCGGAGCCCTCGCCGAATGGAAGCCCGGCGACGCCGACTGGACGCCCATAAGAATCTGCCAGTTCACGGAAATCACCGGCCCCGGCGGAATCCGCGGCGCCTCCGACCCGTCGAAAGACCCGATTTGGGCGCTCGGCTGGGATCCGAAGTCCGTGATCCTCATGCTCAACGACGGCGGCGAATGGTCGTCTTTCCGCCTGCCCAAAACGAGCCACTCCTACGACGGCTCGCACGGCTGGAACACCGAGTGGCCGCGCATACGCGAAATCGGCGAAAAGGACTACCTTATGACAATGCACGGGGCGTTCTGGAAATTCCCGCCGACCTTCTCGAAAGCCGACTTTTCCGGAATCCGCATGCGCTCCTCGTACCTGAAAGTCATAGGCGACTTCTGCCGCTGGCAGGGCGCCGTAGTATTCGGCTGCGACGACTCCGCTCAAAAGGAATTTTTCAACAAGAGGGACTTGAAGGGCGAAAACGTCTCGCCGCTAAACTCAAACTCAAACCTGTGGTTCATGAAAGAGCCCGACATCGACAGGCTCGGCCCGGCTCTCGGGCGCGGCAGCGTGTTTTTGCGCGAGGACATAAAGGGCGGCACTCTCTCCGACCCGATGCTGTCGGGCGGTTTCGAGAGCGGGGTGCTTGCGCTCGACCACAAGACCCCATCCCCCCTGAAAGTCGAGCTGTTGAAATCGGACGGCAGGGGGAAATTCGAGGCGTTTGAAACCGTCGAGCTGCCCGCGAACGGCTCTAAGTTCGTAAAGCTTCCCGCCGCCGAGTGGATAAAAGTACGCCCGCTCTCCGACGCGAAATCGCTTACCGCGCACTTCCACTTCTCCAACCCCGACGCGCGCGGGGCGGAAATTTCGCCGATATTCGACGGGATAATGCGCGCGGGCTCTCCGGCAACCGGCACCGCCGCCCTGCTGCGGTCGCTCGAAAGGAAACACGCGAAGCTCGGAGCGTACGCATGGAAAAGCGACGGCAAAAAAGTTTCCGCCCTCGGCGCGTATTCGCTCGACGGGAAAATGAGGCTCGCAAAAGACGGCGGGATAGACGCCGAAAAAGTCAAGGCGTCGGCGTTCGAGCCGAAGGGGATAACCTACGATTCGGATTCCGTCCTCGTCGTCGAGGAAGGCAGGCGGTACAGGCTGCCGCGCAACCCCCTCTACGACGGCAAGAGCGCTTTCGGGACGCCGCGCCTCGCGCGTGAGGTCGCAACTGAGCGCGACCTCCTCAACTGCGCGGGAACCTTCTACGAGCTCCCCGCCGTCAACGCGCAGGGCTTTGCGAAAATCCGCCCGATTGCCTCGCACAACCTCAAAATCTTCGACTTCTGCTCGTACCGCGGCATGATGCTTTTCAGCGGAATTTCCGAGGGCGCGAAATCGCTCGGCAACCCGCGCATAATAGTCTCCGAAGACGGAAAATTCGCGCTGTGGGCGGGCGTAATAGACGACCTCTGGAAGCTCGGCAAGCCCGTGGGGATCGGAAGCCCGTGGCACGGCGCAAGCGTCGCGAAAGGCGAAACCTCCGACCCGTACCTGCTGACGGGATACGACAAAAAAACCCTCAAAGCGCTCGCAGACTCCGACACCGAGCTAGACATCGAAATAGACGTGGACGGCACGGGGCTCTGGGTGAAATACGGCGCAGTCCGGCTGGAAAAGGGGAAAGAGCTCGTCAAAGAATTCGGGGACGACCTGAAAGGATATTGGATAAGGTTCAAGTCCTCCGAGCCCTGCAAAATCACGACAACGCTCATATACGAATAGCGCGCGGCCCTGCCATTCGGCGGGTATGAATACGCAAATAAAAAAACCTCCGGAGCGCAAGGTACGGAGGTTTTTTTTCGCCTTTCTTGCGAAAGGCGGAATCGAAAGCGACCTACCCTCCGAAGGCGTTGCCGAGGCCTATCACGAAAGTCGATGATATCAGAACCAGGATGCCGAGCCACAGCACCGTTCTCGTGAGGGCGCTCGTGCCCTTCCACTCGCGCAGCGCGAGCCCCCACAACGCCGCGAAAATTATGATGAATGACATGTGCAGCGACCAGCTCGAAAACTCGTAATCCTTCCCGAGCTGCGTGGTGCCCATTCCGTAGAAGAAAAACTGGCCGTACCAACACACGCCCGCCATTGCGCAGAGCAGGAAGTTTGAAAGCCCCAGGCGCGCGCCTGCCGAAACCAAGTCGCCCGCGCTCCTGTTCTTTGCGAGCATATACCCGCAAATCAAAAGGTTGCTGACAAACCCTCCCCAAAGAGTGACTACGAGCGTCGAGTTGTTCTTGAAAAAGTCGGCGGATTCGGGAGCGCGCGCGCCGGTATCCACTGCGATGGACTTCGCGACCTCCGCGATGGGGGAACCCATCGCGAGGGAAAACGCAAACCCCGCGCTGAAAAGCCCCGAGACCACGGCGACGGCGAGCCCCTTTTTGATGTCGAACTCCGGCAGCGAATCCGCATTGGCGCACTCGCGCTCCTTCATCACCCCCGCGACCCCGTTTATCGCGATTCCCAGCGCGCCTATCACGACGCCCGTCATCACTACGAGCCCGCCCGCGGTGGAAAATATGCCCGCAAAAGTTCCCGAAACTATCGGCGGAATCAGGGTGCCGAATATCGCGCAGGTTCCGAGCGCGACCGCCACGCCGAGCCCGAGCCCGAGGTAGCGCATCGTGAGCCCGTAGGCGACGTTGCCGAAGCCCCACATTCCGCCGAACAGCGCGGTCAGAAGCAGCACGCGCGCGTCGGTGCGCGCTATGGCCTCGGGCCACGTGGGTATTGTGATTGTCGCAACAACCATCGGCGTGACGAGCCACGCCACGATTCCCATGACAATCCACGCCACCTCCCACCGCCACTTCCTGACGAATTTGATGGGCACGTAGAACGACGCGGAGGCGAATCCGCCCACGCCGTGCAGAAACACTCCTAAAAGCGGGTTCATGGGGAATCAGCGCCGGAGGATTACGTCGCGCTCGTACTTTTTTACGGAATCGAGCATTTTAACGCCGCACGGCACGCCCGCGCGGGCGCAGTATTCCGCCCATACGTCGCCGGAGGGCAGGTTCTGCGCCTCTTCGAGCAGCGCGAGGCGCGCGCCGTAGTCGCCGCGCTTCTCGGCGTCGCGCAGCATGGAAATCGGATCGAGGAGGGCGAGTAGCAGGCTCTTGCGCGCCGCCCTCATTCCGACGGCCCACGCGAAAATCCTGTTTATGCTCGCGTCGAAGAAGTCCATGCCTATGCGCACCCTGCCGAGCGCGCCGCAGCGGACGACCTCGCGCATTGCCGCAACCGTCGGGTCGTCGGATACGACGACATGGTCGCTGTCCCATCTCACCCCGCGCGATACGTGCAGCAGCAGCTCCGGGACGAACATGAGGGTTGAGGAAATCTTGTCGGCTATCGTTTCCGTCGGGTGGAAGTGGCCGGAGTCGAGCGTGAGAATCAGAGCGTTTCTGACGGCGTATCCCATGAAAAATTCGTGCGAACCCACGACATAGCTTTCGCTGCCTATGCCAAAGAGCTTGCACTCCACGGCGTCGCGGGCGTATTTGCGCGCTATCTTGACGGAGAATATTTCGTCGAGGGACGCCGCCATGCGCTCGCGGGGCCCGAGCCTGTCGGCGGGGAAATCCTTCATTCCGTCGGGCATCCAGAAGTTGGTGATGACCGTGTCAGAGAGCGTCTTTCCGATTTTCTCGGCAATTTTGCGGCAGGCGATGCCGTGGCGTATCCAGAATTTGCGCGTAGATTTGTCGGCGCTCGCAAGCGTGAACCCGTCCGCCGCGAGCGGGTGGGAGAAGAACGTCGGGTTGAAGTCCATTCCCATTTTGCGGGATTTGCACCAGTCGGCCCACCCCTTGAAGTGCTCGAAGGAAATTTCGTCCCTGTCGACCTTTTTGCCGCCGAACTCCCCGTAAATGGCGTGGAGGTTCAGGCGCGTCTTGCCGGGTATGTACTTCATAGCCTCGGCGATGTCGTCCCTCAGCTCCCCGACATTGCGCGCCTTGCCCGGGAAGTTGCCCGTAGTCTGGATTCCCCCGCAGCCGAGCGTCGCGTCGGGGGTTTCAAATCCGCAGACGTCGTCGCCCTGCCAGCAGTGCATGGAAAGCGGGATTTCGTCGAGGATCTTCATAGCCTTTTCGGTGTCCACCCCGAAATCGGCGTAAATCCGTTTTGCCGTATTGTAAGTCGATGCCATATGAAAGCATATTTGTTTTATTTTGTTTTATTTTCAAGTTTTTTTTGATTTTTTTTCAGAAGAAAAAGAAAAATCCAAGCAATCGAAGAAAAATTGCGAAAAAATAAACATTGTATTTTGTTCGTTTTCTTTTAGAGTCGATGATAATAGTATCTTCTCTATATATAGAATACCGCTATGAAAAAAAATCTGAAATTTTTAGTCGCACCGGATAAATTTAGGGGATCGCTCTCGGCGGCGCAGGCGTCCCACGCAATAAAAATGGGCATACTTTCCGCCCTGCCGAACGCGTCGGTCACGGAATTTTCGCTCACCGACGGCGGCGACAGTTTTGTCGACACAGTTGCAAAGGTAAAAGAGGGCGCAAAGGTCATAAGGCTCAAGACCATAGACCCCATCGGCCAGACGCTGACCGCCAAATGCGCGCTGCTCGACGACGACACCGCCCTCGTGGGGCTGACGGAGGCCTCCGGCATAAACCTCATATCCGAGGCTGACAGGAATCCCGCCACCCTCACCAACATAGGCTCGGGCAACATACTCGCAAAACTCGTCGAAAGGGGGTACAAGACGATCATTGTGGGGGTCGGCGGAAGCGCGACCAACGACGGCGGAATAGGATTGCTGATACCGCTCGGCTTCCAGTTTCTCGACGACAAAGGCCGTCCGATAGAGCCAAACGGTCGCGGGCTGGCAAAACTCGCGAAAATAATTCCGCCCGAAAAGCCGCTCCCCGCAAAATTCGTGGCGGCGACCGACGTAGCGACTCCGCTGCTGGGCGAGCATGGGGCCGCGCTGCAATTTTCGCGGCAAAAGGGCGCGACCGACGAGGAGGCGCGGGAGCTCGAAGCCAACATGAAACGGCTTACGGAAGTCTCCCAAAAGTGCCTCGGCAAAAGCCTGCACGACGCCCCGGGCTCGGGTTCCGCGGGCGGTTGCGGGTACGGGCTAATAAATTTCCTCGGCGCCAAGCGCGTCAGCGGCTTCGAGCTATTCGCGAAATACGCCGACCTCGACAGGCATGTAAAAGATTGCGGCGTGCTCGTCACCGGCGAGGGAAAATTCGACAAAACCGACGCCCAGGGCAAAGGCCCGTACCTGCTCGCGAAAATGGCGGAAAAGCACAAGAAGCCCATTTGGGTGCTCTGCGGCGCCGCCGACATATCGGAGCAGGAGCTCGCCGAAATGAAGTTTTCAAACATAAAAATAGGGCAGATAGCAAACATCGCGCCCAATATAATAGAGGCAAACAACCGCGCCGCCAAATTCCTGTCGTCAATAGCGCGCGAATTCGCCCTCGAGCTCGCCTAACCCGTCCTTTCCCGCCCGAAATCTTCCGCGCGCGCCAAGTGGAATCTTGACTTGGCGCGCGCAAAATGTTTATATCCGATGAATGATGAGATTCGGATTTATCGGCGCCGGAAAAATGGCCGGCGCAATCGTCAGAGGCATGATTTCCTCGGGGGCTGCAAAGCCCGAAGAAATCGCCTGTTCGTGCGGAAACGACGACACGGGGAAAAAGCTGTCCGCCGAGACGGGAATATCCCTTTGCGCGTCGCTCAAAGAGATGTTCGCCGGCGCGCAAACGGTCGTAGCCGCCTGCAAGCCCCAGCAGCTTGCGGAGGTTGCGAAGTCCGCGGGGGAGGCGCGCGCAAAGCTCCTAATATCCATTCTCGCGGGGACTACGATAGCAAGGCTCCGCGAATGCTTCCCAGGCGTGGGGCAAATCGTTAGGGTAATGCCCAATATGCCCGCGCAGATTTCGCAGGGCATATCGTGCTTTGCGCCGGAATCCGAACTGTCTGCGGACGAGCTCGGGGCGGTCGAAACCGCGCTCGGCGCGATAGGCGAATACATGCAGGTCGAGGAAAGCCGCCTCGACGCCGTGACCGCCCTCTCGGGGAGCGGCCCGGGCTATGTGTTTGAGTTTGCCGCGGCGCTTATCGAGGGCGCGAAATCCATAGGATTTACGGATGCCGAGGCGAAAAGGCTGACCGAAAAGACCCTGCTCGGCTCGGCGATGCTGCTGAATTCTTCCGAACTCAGTGCGGACGAGTTAAGAACCGCCGTCTCGAGCCCGGGCGGCACGACCCTCGCGGCCCTCGAAGTTTTCGAAAAGAGCGGCTTCCGAAAGACTGTCGCGGACGCGCTCAAAGCCGCCGAAAAACGCTCCGAAGAGCTTTCGCGCCTCTGAACCGAAACTCGAAAATAAAAAAGCAAAACTCTTCAAAAAAAAACGTCAAAACGCTTGACTTTTTTTGAAAATAGTGACAGCCTCTACCCAACAACAGTTCAATTCGACAGATAAAATAATTGATATGAAAAAACTACTTTTAACCCCTGTTTTTGCAATCATTCTTTCCGCGTGCACTTTCACCGAAGACGTCGCGGTGACTTCCATGCCCGAGGGGGCAAACGTTTTCGTAAATGACGAACTCGTCGGACAGACCCCCACCATCGTCAACCTCGAAAAAGACGGAGTCTACGACATCAAGCTGGTCAAGAAGGGGTATAAGGACGTAAATGTCAACCTCGCCACCGCCAAGACAAATCCGTTTGTCAAATTCGGCCCGCTCGTCGACGCCGGCTATTACAAGGAATTCGATCCGGCCAACGTCGTCACCAAGCTCAAGCCCGCATTCCTCCCCGATGTCGTGGGCAACGATCCTTTCGGGGATCTGAGCAAGTCCATTGAAAAAGCCGACGCCATGCGCAAGAGCGGCGAAATCTCCCCCGAAGAACACTCCTACATGATTCTCGCAATCACGGAATTCTTCTCCCAGAAATAAATTTCCTTTCATATCTTTGACGGCGGCCTGCGGGCCGCCTTTTTTTGAGCCGTTGCGCGCCAAGCCCCTTCGATAAAAACGCATCCGCATTCGGGCGGGCGTTTTTTTGCGCTATCGCAACCGACCTGCGCGCTTTTCGAAAGCGATTGTCAAATTCCCGCGACGGCAAGCGCGCGCGGCGGCAGAAAACTTCGTTTCGCATCGGGGGTATATGACAACAAGGCCCCGTTAAGCGGCCAAATGCGAAATTGGCGCGCAGGCTGAAGAATCAAAGGAACGATATAAATATCGCGGAGCGGACGAAACCGGCGGAAAACTTTACGGTAAAACTCCGCAGAAGAAATGTTCTTTTAGGCGGGCGAATACCCGCGCAAACGCGCTCCCCTTGCGGCAATCCTAACCCATCTTTCAAATCCCTCCTCCCTCCTTCTCCGCCCGCGCCCCAATAAGGCGCGAATTTTCCATAAAATGCCGCAACTCCGGCAGCCGCAATCTACGCCAAAGAATCTGCCCCGCTTTCCGTCCAAATAAGATATGCGAACTGCGCGCAAACCAACCCGTCTCGCCCAGGACCCCCTCCCTTTCCGCAAGCGACGCCTATGCGCGGCCATTTGCAATCACCGGCAACTGCAACTCCATCGCAAAAATCGCCCAAAGGAAAATTCCCAAAAAATTTCGCCTTATTTTTTCAAGGCAACCGTGCGCACACCGGCGGCGCGCCATTAAAAATCCTTGCCCCTTTTGTTGCAGTAAATCTTTAAATCCCGATAGCCCATTGAAAGGTTCGCGTATTTCTCGCCGAAAAAACAGGTTTTCGGAAAGCGGATTTCCCTCCCGTCGAGCGTCGTTATTCTGGCGTTTTTCATCTTCCCGAGCACGTGCAGATTGGAGATCAGATAGGTCTTTCCGCCTATTTTCCCCACAAAGGCCGCCGCCGCCCCGCCGTCGCAGTTTACCATTGGAACCGCGCTGCCGGTCTACCGGCTTCGCGTCGGCGTCCTCATCAGAATAGGATTTTGAGGAATATTTTGAATACCCGCCGCGCCCGTCGAGCAGCTTTAGCTCTTTGCGCACTCCCTTATGTCGTCCTCTGCGTATTCTATCCTCTGTTTCAGATATCTTATGCGGTCTTTGACTCTCGAACTTTGGGCGCAAACGCCCGCCGCAAAGATCAAAACCGCCAACAGGATTGCAATCTGATTTCGCATATCTCGTTTCTTGAATTACTTATAACATTTCCGCATTGAATATGCAAATAAAAATCTGCAGATGTTGTCCGGCGATCGAAAGCCGCAAAATCACTGAAAGGCGAACCGAAAAATTCGGCGGCGAATATCGCACGCGCAAAAAGCCGCAGCAAAAATGCTGCGGCTTCGGAATATCGTTTGCGCGGCGGGAATTTGCAATTGGCAGGCGGCGATTCGCTGCCGCCAAAGCGCGCTTCCGCGGACGGGCTTTCCCCGCGGCGCGCGCCTATTTGCCCCAGCGCTTGATGAGGGTCTCACCTATCGCGGAGGGCGTGGGCGAGACCGCTATGCCGGCGTCGAGAAGGGCTTTTATTTTATCGTCGGCCGAACCCGAGTTTCCGGAGACTATCGCGCCCGCGTGCCCCATTCTCCTGCCTTTCGGAGCCGTGCGGCCGGCGATAAACGCCGCCACGGGCTTCTTGCAATTCTCTTTCAGCCACGCCGCCGCCTTCTGCTCGCCGTCGCCGCCGATTTCGCCGATCATAATTATCGCTTCGGTGTTCGGGTCTTCGTTGAACATTTTTACCGCGTCGAGGTGGCTGGTGCCGTTGATCGGGTCGCCGCCTATGCCTACGACCGTGCTCTGGCCGTATCCGAGACATGTGGTCTGCCACACCGCCTCATAGGTGAGGGTTCCGGAGCGGCTGACGATGCCGATGGCGCCGGGTTTGTGGATGTAGCCGGGCATAATGCCGATTTTGCATTCCCCGGGGGTGATGACGCCCGGGCAGTTGGGGCCTATCAGCCGCGATTTGCAGCCTTTCTGCATAAGGCGCGTCTTGACGATTGCCATATCCTTTACCGGTATTCCCTCGGTGATGGTGATGATAAGCGGAATTTCCGCGTCAATGGCCTCGAGTATGGAGTCCGCCGCAAACGCCGGAGGCACGAATATGGCGCAGGCGTTGGCGCCCTCCTTTTCAACGGATTCCCTGATGGTGTTGAAAACGGGAACCTTGTCGTCGAAAAGCATTCCGCCCTTGCCGGGTGTGACGCCCGCGACGATTTTGGAGCCGTATTCCATGCACTGGCGGGTGTGGAAAGAACCCGTATTGCCGGTAATGCCGCTGATTACAACTCTCGTGTCCTTGTTGACAAGTATGCTCATTTTGCGAAATTTTTAAGGGTTTACTTTTGTTCGGCGACGATTTTGACAATCTTTTCCGCAGCGTCCGCGAGCGAATCCGCCGTGGTGAGGGCGATGCCGCTTTCCGAAAGCATCTTCCTGCCGAGCTCGACGTTTGTGCCCTCAAGCCTCACGACGAGCGGAAGCTTGAGCCCGACGTTCTTGACCGCGGCGATGACGCCGGCGGCGATGACGTCGCACCTCATGATCCCGCCGAATATGTTGACCAGAATCCCCTTTACGTGCGGGTCTTTGAGAAGGATGTTGAAAGCCTGCGTGATGGATTCTTCGGTCGCGCCGCCGCCCACGTCGAGGAAGTTTGCGGGGTTGCCGCCGAAGTGTTTTATTATGTCCATTGTCGCCATCGCAAGCCCCGCGCCGTTCACCATGCACGCGATGTTGCCGTCGAGGGCGATGTAGTTGAGCCCGTACTTGCCCGCCTCGATTTCCTTGGGATCCTCTTCATGCGGGTCGCGGAGCTCCTGGAGTTCGGGGTGGCGGAAGAGGCCGTTGTCGTCGAACGCGACCTTGGCGTCGAGGCAGACGATTTTTCCGTCTTTGGTGAGGACGAGGGGATTGACTTCAACCATAGAGCAATCCTTCTGCCAGAAGAGCCTGTATAGGCCGGCGATGACCGCCTTGAACTGCTTCTGCTTTTCCTTTTCGCCGAAGCCGAAGAAGAACGCAAGCTCCCTTATCTGGAAGGGCTGCAAGCCGATGTCGGGATCCACGAGCATCTTCATGATTTGCTCGGGAGTTTCCTCCGCGACCTTTTCGATGTCCATGCCGCCCGCTGTGGAGGCGACTATTGCGACCTTTCCGGAAGCCCTGTCCATTAGGACGGAAAGGTAGTATTCTTTCTCGATATCGACGGGCTCGGCAAAGTAGAGCGTCCCGACGACCTTGCCCTGCGGGCCGGTCTGCTTGGTGACGAGGGTATTGCCGAGCATTTTTTTGGCGGTCTCGGCCGCCTCGGATTTGGCTACGAACTTTACTCCGCCCTTGAAGCCGTCGACGAAAACTCCCTTGCCGCGCCCGCCCGCGTGGATTTGCGATTTGACGACCACATGGTCGCCGGGAATCGCCGCAATCGCCGCGTCGAACTCCGAGGGGGATTTTACCGCAATGCCGTCCTGAACCGGGACGCCGAATTCCTTGAATAATGCTTTTGCTTGATACTCGTGAATATTCATTTTTTTGTCGGCTTTCGCAAAACCGTTTGAAGTTGAAAAATATAACGAACCGCAACGGGACGAAAAGCGTTTGTCCGAATTGCCCGCGCGGGGGTTATTATGGTTTTACCAAACTATTCCGCCCCCGGGGCGTTGCAAGTTTTTTTTGAAAAATTTTTCACCCCTCACACGTTTGAGAAGCGAACCCGCCCGCCGCCATATTCCGGCTTTCCGGAGGGCGTTTTATGGCGACTTAAACGGAACGAAATCGCGCGGGCGGACGCGCCGCGCATTTCTGGTTGAAATCTCCGCCGGCATGTGTATATGTTGCGGGGAAAATGGTCTGGGAATTTGCAGAATACGACAAAAAGCTCGCCGCCGACATGGGCGCATACCTGGGCGTGAGCCCCATTCTCGGCGCGCTCATACTCCAGCGCGGCTATTCCGACCCGCTCCGCGCCAAGATGTTCATGAGCCCAAAGCTCGCAAACCTCGACGACCCGTTCAGGCTCAAAAATCTGCGCCGCGCCGTGCTGCGCATAATAGAGGCGGTGGAAAAGCGCCAGAGCATACTCGTATTCGGAGACTACGACGTCGACGGGATAACGAGCACGACTCTGCTTGTCAGCATTCTGCGGCTCTTCGGGCTAAATCCGTCGTATTTTGTCCCGCGCAGAATGGAAGAGGGCTACGGGCTCAGCGAAGCCGCTCTCGAAAGGGCGCTTGCCTCCGGCAACCCCGACCTGCTCATAGCGCTCGACTGCGGCACGAACGCGGGAGAGGCGGTGAACTACATACGCTCGCGCGGAATCGACCTAATAGTCGTAGACCACCATCAGGCGAAGGACGCCACCGACCAGAGCCACATACTCATAAACCCCCACGTTTTCGACTTCGAAGGGGCGCCGTGGCGGCAGCTGTGCACGGTGGGGCTCGTGTTCAAGCTCGCGCACGGGCTGATAAAGGAAATGCGCAACCGCGGCGACAAGCGCTCGTGGGAGATAAACCTCAAAGACTACCTCGACCTCGTCGCGCTCGGCACGGTCGCAGACCTTGTGCCGCTCGTAGACGAAAACAGGATTTTGGCGCGCAACGGCATCAAGCGGCTAAAATCCACGCGCAGAACGGGGATACAGGCTTTGATACAGGCAAGCGGCATAGCCCTCGGCGAGGAAATCACGCCAATCGACATATCTTTCAAGCTCGGCCCGCGCATTAACGCAAGCGGCCGCGTGGCGGACGCCTCCCTGCCCCTCGAAATGATGCTCGGCGACGACTTCACAACCTGCTACCGCGCCGCTTGCGAACTCAACGACATAAACAAGGAGCGCCAGGACATCGAGCGCGGAGTCCTCGAAGACGCAATGAAACAGGCGGAGGAAAACTCCTACGGCTCCGACCCGTGCGTCGTCGTTTTCGACCCGCGCTGGCACCCGGGCGTAGTCGGCATAATCGCCGGCAAGCTCAGCCGCGAATTCCACCGCCCCGTCATCGTGTTCGGGGAAGAGGACGGCGGATTCGTAAAGGGCTCCGGCCGCAGCGTCCACGGAGTCGATCTCGTAGAGTGCCTCGCGCCGTGCGCCGACCTGCTCGGCAGCTGGGGCGGGCACCCTATGGCGGTCGGGGTCTCCGTAAGAAGCGGCGGAATCGGCGAGTTCCGCAAGCGGATAAACTCGGTGATAATCGAAAAGTACGGCAGGGACATCGACTTTTCCCCGAAAGTGAAAATCAGCCTGACGCTCGACATCTCGGACGTCGGGATAGAGCTGCTCAACGAGCTCGAACTCCTGCACCCGTTCGGAGAGGGAAACAGGGAGCCGATTTTCGCGCTAAAATCGGTCGAGCTCCCCAAGCCTCCGGAAGTGTTCGGCGGCGGGGCGAATTTCCGCTTCCAGATACCGCTCGGCGACAACGGCTGGATCAACGCGGTGGCGTGGAGGATGTCCGGAAGGGTTCCTCCGGCGGGCAAAAAAATCGACATTGCGGTGAAGTTCGGGTGGAACCGATGGAACCGCCGCAAGACCCCGCAGGCGACCCTCGTTGACTGGCGCGCGTCGCAGGCATAGCCGACGACAATCTCCGCGCTTTATAGCTCCGGGCCGCTCCGCGGAGCCGACTGGCGCATTCCCCGTCCGAAAAATCTGACGCCGACGGGCGGGGCTTTCCGCATACCCCCAAAATTCCGCGCGTTGCCGCCGAATCCGCAAACCCGCCATCGGAAGGCGGCGCGCGGCTACTTTAAACGCATCGGCAATTTGCGCGCGCCGAATTTTTGCTCGCGCCTCATGGAGAGGCGCTGCGGCTTTTTAACGCGCTTTCCGAATCCACTCCACTTTTGAAATATCCGCCGCGCGAGGAGTTCGCATCTTAGCAATGCGGCGTGAAAATTCCCCGCGCGCCGTCAGCCCGAATATGCGGGCGGCTTTTTTTGCGCCTTAAACGGCGCGGCGCGGAGCAAAACGGAAAAAAATTTTGTTGACATGAAAAAATGTTAGTCGAATCTAACTCAAAAATTTTACCGATGCCCGCGAACCCGCGGCGGACGCGCGCTCCCTTTGAAAAAAATCGGGGCGCGCGGACTTTCCCCGCCCGCGCGCTTTACCTCCAATCCGAATATGCACGCCTCAAAACCGCGCCGAAAAACTTTTCCGACCCGACCCGCCGCCGCGGGGCCGCTCCGCGTTTCCGCCCGCATTTGCGCCGCGGCGAAACCCGCTCCCGCATTTTGCCTATGAAAAATTTTTTGGCATTTATTCCGGCCATTGCGCTCCTTGCGGCGGCGACAGGATGCGCGCCCGACGGGGACGGCAACCGCAAAGACTTCATGCCGCCCGCGGCGGCAAAAGTCGAGGGGCACCCGCGCCTACCGCTCGCCGCGCTCAAAGATCCCCGGGCGGGCTCCGGCGCGGGATTCGGCAACATAAGGCCCGAATTTGTCGCAAAATCGTGCATTTCCTGCCACGTCAACAGGGGCGTAAACACCGTCCCGCCGCCGCACAGGACGCCCGACGGAAAACGCGGGCCCGCGTACTATCTGGGCGGAAAATCCGGAACCGTGTTAACGGCGACTTCGCGCGCTTTTGAGCAGCCGTCTCCCGCCGTTATAGAGGCCGGGCTTGAAAAGCGCTTCAATGCGGGCGAAACGTTTTTCGAGGGAAATTTCGTGGAAGATTCCGACATGCCGTTCGGGGGGCTCGGGCCGACATACATGAAGACTTCGTGTATAGCCTGCCACCCGGGATACGGGAGGGCGAGGCGCACGGCGAATTTTGCCGAAGAATACGGAAACGGTTACATCGCCACCGTCCACCGCCCCGACGGAAGCGTTGCGGAAGGGTACACGCCCATGCTGCAAATCCATGCGGTAAAGCCGTACCTCCCCTATGCCCGCGGCGTGAAAATCGAATGGCGTGAATTTGTCGACAGGCACGGCAACCGCTATCCCGACGGATCTCCGTACAACTCCGGAAAGCCCACGGAGGGAAAGCTCGTATACCCGACCGCCGACATAATCGGCCCCATCCTTCCGCTTCCGGACGACTACCGCGTGTCGATAGAGTCCACCATAGGCATATACGGCACGGGACTTTTGGACGCCATAAGCGACGAGTCGATACTAAGCGAGCACAGGCGGCAGCATTCGTTCTCGGGGCCGGTCAAGGGGATTCGCGGCAAGTGGATTGAGGAGCCTGACGGAAGCAGGAGGCTCGGCAAATTCACATGGCATTGCGACCGCGCAACCCTCGAGAACGGCCCGGGTTCAAACGGCATTTACAACACTACAAACGTCACGCGCAAAGACAGGCCCGATCTCTACGCCACCCCGCAGTGGCTCGCAAAGCAGGAAGAGATGGGCATCGACACCTCGCCGCTGAAAAGGCGCAAAATAGAGGAGCTCTCGCGGAAGGATTTCGAGGACTTCATGGTCTGGCACAGAGGGCTTGCGGTTCCCGCGGCGCGCGGGCTCGACCGTCCGGAGGTTCAAAACGGCCAGAAGATTTTTTATGAAATCGGCTGCGCCGGCTGCCACAAGCCGGAATGGAATACCGGCTTCTATCCCCCGCTGCCCGGGTACTCCAACCAGACAATCCGCCCCTACACCGACATGCTGATGCACGACATGGGCGAGGAAAACCGCGGGCGTTTCAGGACATTCCGCACGCCGCCGCTCTGGGGGCGCGGGCTGATGCGCAAGACCGCGGGACACACCGACATGTTCCACGATTTGCGCGCGAGAGACTTCGAGGAGGCGGTGTTGTGGCACTTCGGCGAAGCCGAGTTCGCCCGCGAGAGGTTCAGGGAGCTCTCCGCCAAGGAGAGGTCCGACCTGATAGAGTTTTTGGAGGCTTTGTAGACTAAGGAAACGGCGATTTTATGGACAATAATTTCGGAAAAAATCTCAGAACATCCTCAAAGGCGCTGCCGCTCTGCGCAAAGTCCGCGGAAATCAGATTCGCGGTTGCGGAGGGCGGCGAAATCTCCGACGGGGCGGAGTTGCTCGCCTCGGTCGCGGGCGGCGATTCCCTCGCCGTCGCCGAACTCTACGCCGGGGAATCCGCCGGAGCCGCCGGGTTTCCCTCCTGCGGGCTCACGCGTTTTTTCGGAACCCATACGGGCGAAAAAGGCTTCTACCGCGGAATGGAGGCTATGGCCGTTTCGGGCGCGGGGGTCCGGAGGCTGGAATTTGAGGGAAGGCGGGCCGGCATTTGCTTTGAGGACGACTGCGCGCGCTACGCGGTCTTGGGCGGGCTTTTCCCCCGCGACCCGTCCGGGCCGAAATACGGGCAGGCGCTCGACGTGTTCGGCGCGATGGAGGGCGCGCTGAAAGGCGCCGGAATGGATTTTTCAAACGTGTTCCGCACGTGGTTTTACAACGACGGCATTCTCGATTGGTACGGAGACTTCAACCGCGCCCGCGACGCGTTTTTTGAAAAGCGCGGCGTGTTCGGCCGCTATGTGCCCGCGAGCACGGGAATAGGCTCCCGCAATGCGGAGGGGGCGGCTGTCATGGCGAGGGCCTTTGCGATTCTCCCCAAGCGGCCCGACGCGAAATTCTCGGCGGTTCCCTCGCCCCTGCAATGCCCGGCGCTCGACTACCGCAGCTCGTTCAGCCGCGCCGCGGAGTTTTCCCATCCTCGCTTCCGGTATCTGACAATCTCGGGCACGGCGAGCATCGAGCCCGGCGGAAAGACCGCTCATGCGGGCGACATAAGGGGGCAGATAAACCTCTCCCTCGACGTCGCGGGAGCCATATTGGAGTCGCGCGGCATGGGCTGGGGCGATGTCCTGCGCTCCGTGGCGTATTTGAAGGACGCGGCGTATGAACCCGCCTTTGCCGAAATCCGGAAGGCGCGCGGGCTCGAAAAATTGCCGTGCGTCTGGATTCAGGCCGACGTGTGCCGCGGCGACCTGCTGTTTGAAATAGAGCTCGACGCGGCGGTCGCGCGCTGATGCGATGGCGTGGAGAATTGTCCAGTGGCTCGCGTTGGCGGCGCTCGCGCTGTGGTCGCTCTTCGTCGGGGTTGCCGACCTCTCCGCGGCGGAGATTTTCGGCGGCGGAGGGGAGTCGCTCCGGATACTCCTGACGAGCAGGGTTCCGAGGCTCGCCAGCATACTCGTGGCAGGCGGCAGCCTCGCGATTTCGGGGCTCATCATGCAGCGCATAACGCAGAACCGATTCGTCTCGCCCACGACGGCGGGGACGATGGAGTGGTGCAGGCTCGGAGTGATGGCCGCCATAATTCTCTTCCCGGACGCGCCGGCGCTTCTGAGGGTTGGAAGCGCCTTTGCGGTGTCGCTCGTCGGGACTTCCGCGTTTCTTGCGTTCGCGTCGCGCATAAGGCGCGCCGATTCGGTTCTCGTGCCGCTCACGGGCATGATGCTCGGGGGCGTCGTGAACGCCGCGGCGACGTTTTTCGCGTACCAGTGCGACATCGTCCAAAACATTGCCTCCTGGCTCCAGGGGAATTTTTCGCTCGTTATATTCGGAAATTACGAGCTTCTGTACATGGGTATTCCGTTCATGATTCTGGCGTACTTCTACGCGGACCGCTTCACGATAGCCGGAATGGGGCGCGACGCCGCCATCTCCCTCGGCCTCGACCACTCCGCAATCGTGCGCGCGGGGCTCGTGATAGTCTCGGTGGTGAGTTCCATAACAATCGTCGGGGTCGGCAACATTCCGTTCGTCGGGCTCGTCGTCCCGAACATAGTCTCCATATTCAGGGGCGACTCCGTAAGGGGGATACTCTTCGATACGGCCTGGCTTGGAGCGGTTCTCGTTCTCTCGTGCGACATGCTCGGAAGGCTTCTGATAAGCCCGTACGAAATTCCGGTCGGGATAATTTTGAGCGTTGTCGGGGGCTCCGTGTTTCTGGCGCTCCTGCTCGGAAGGAGGCGGCATGGATAGCGCGCCGAACAGCCGCCGCAGGGCGTTTGCCGCCGCTTTCGCCGCGCTCGGAATCGCGTTTCTGGCGCTCGCGCTCTATTACGCGCTCTCCGGGCTCTCCGCCGAAACGTGGGATTACAGCCTTCCGCGCCGCATAAAAGTGCTGGCCGGCATATCGCTCGTGGCGGTGTCCGTCGGCATGGCGGCCGTCGTATTCCAGACCGTCACCGCCAACTACATTCTCACTCCGGGCATAATGGGGCTCGACAACCTTTACGTGTTTTTGCAGACGCTCGTCATCTATTTTTGCGGCAGCGGCGGGCTCGGCGAGCTCGCAGGCCCGCCGCAGTTCGTCGCAACCGTCGCGCTGATGTCCGGAATGTGCGCGCTCATATTCGTTCTCATGTTTCGCAGGCGGGACGGGAGCGTCTACTATGCGGCGCTCGTCGGCATAGTGTTCGGCATAGCCTTCGAGGGGATGTCGAACTTCATGCAGGTCATAATCGACCCGAGCGAATTTTCCGTTCTCGAAGGCAGAATGTTCGCGAGCTTCAACCGCATAAACGTAGGGCTGCTCGGCATATCGGCCGCGGCGGTGGCGGCCGCCGCGCTGTGGATGCTGCCGGACTTCCGGAATCTCGACGCGCTGACGCTCGGGCGTTCGCAGTCGGTGGCGCTGGGCGTGGATTACAGGCGCGCGGTTTTGAAGTCGATGGTGGCGGTTGCCGTGCTCACTTCGGTTTCGACGGCGCTCGTGGGGCCCGTGACATTTCTGGGAATCATAGTTGCGAGCCTCGCGCGCTTTATTTTCCCGACATACCGGCACGGAGTCCTCGTCCCGGGCGCGATACTCGCGGGGCTGTGCGTCCTGACCTTCGGAATGCTTGTGACGGAGAGGGTTTTGAATTTCGCGGTCCCCCTCGGGGTCGTCATAAACTTCGCCGGCGGAATTTATTTCATATATCTTATGCTCAAATACAGAAGCTTATGATAGTCTTGAAGAACCTTTCAAAAAAATACCGCTCCGCCGCCGTTCTCGACGGCGTGAGCGCGTCGCTGCCCGAGGGGAAGATAACGGCATTCATCGGCGGCAACGGAGCGGGCAAGAGCACGGCGCTCAACATAATAAGCCGGCTGATCCCAGCGACCTCAGGAACCGTGGAAATAGACGGCGTCCCGCTCGGCTCGTGGAAGAGCCGCGAGCTCGCCAAGAGGCTTGCCATTCTCTCTCAGAATCCGTGCACGCCCGCGCGCCTCACGGTGGAAGAGCTCGTTGAGTTCGGGAGGTTCCCCCACTGCAACGGGCGCCCGGGAACGGAAGACCGAAGAATGGTCGAATTCGCCATGGAGTGCGCCGGCATATCCGACTTGCGGAACCGCTTTCTGGACGAGCTGTCGGGAGGACAGCGGCAGATAGCCCATATAGCGATGGCGATCGCGCAGGACACCAAATACATACTGCTCGACGAGCCGCTCAACAACCTCGACATGAACCGGGCGGCGAAAGTCATGAAACTCGTCAGAACGCTCGCGAGAGATAGAGGCAAGAGCGTCGTCATAGTAATCCACGACATCAACTTCGTCTCGTTTTACGCCGATTTCGTGGCGGCCTTCAAAAACGGGAAGATGCTCTACTGCGGGCCGACGGACGGGGCGATGTCCCCGCTGGTGTTGCGCGACGTGTACGACATGGAGATCGCCGTGGAGGAGCGCGGAGGCAAAAAACTGTGCGTCTACTACGAATGAAAATTTGGAATTTTTGAGGACAAGCATATGAAAAATAAAATACTGGCGCTCTCAGCATTCGCGGCGTTTCTCGCCGCCCCCGCATTCGCCGCGGATTTCGCATCTGCGGCGCACCCAAAGGGGGAGGTGAAAATACCGCTCAATCCCGCGCGCGCGGCCGTTCTCGACTACGGCTCGCTCGACACCCTCGACGCCCTCGGCGTCAGGGCAAAACTGGCGCTGCCCAAGAAAAATCTTCCGTCGTATCTGGCGAAGTTCAAGGGCGGCGAATACGTCGACATCGGCGGCGTCAAGGAGTTCAATCTCGAGACGATAAACGCCTTCAAGCCCGATTTCATCATAATATCAGGCAGGCAGCAGGACTATTACGAGGAGCTCTCCGCAATCGCTCCGGTATATCTGGTAAACGGCATCGCGAAAGACCAGCTCGCAGAGGGCGAAAAAAACATAAAGTTTTTCGGGAAAGTTTTCGGGCTTGAAAAGGAGGCCGAGAAGGCGGTAGCCGAAATAGGCGCGGCTGTGTCGAAGACGCGCGAAAAGGCGCAAAAATGCGGCATGAAGGCCCTCGTGCTGCTGACGAACGACGGCAAGATAAGCGCGTACGGCTCGGGCTCGCGCTTCGGGATAATCCACGACGCCCTCGGAATGCGGCAGGCGGATTCGCGCATAAAAGCCGGCATACACGGACAGCTCGTGAACTACGAGTACATCGCCGTCGCCAATCCCGACATAATATTCGTAGTCGACCGCTCCGCCGCCATAGGCGTCCGCACGAAAGGCGCGCGGCTTCTCGACAACGCTTTGGTGGCGAAGACTTCCGCCGCCAAGAACGGCCGCATAATTATGCTCGACCCCGAATGCTGGTATCTCTCCGGCGGCGGCATAGAATCGCTCAAAAAAATGGTTTCGGAGGTGGACGCCGCCATATCGAAATGACCTCCGCAAAATCTTGCGGGTCCGCCGGACGCGCCCTGCGTCCGGCGCGCCCTTTAAAATTTGAATTCCACCCCTACCCTCACGTTTCGCCCGAGCGCCGGATACCACGAATCTCCGTAGGCGGAATGGACTGCGTATGAGGCGTAGATTTCGTCGGTGACATTGTTGAAGGCGGCGAAGGCGCGGACGTTTTCAGTTATGAAAAAGTTCGCGACGAAATTCAGAGTCCACGCGGCGGGCATTTTCTCCTGAGAATTGGCGAAGTCGCTGCCCATGTACTGGCCGCTCGCCCATTCGTATTCCACGGCGAGCTCCAAAAATTCAACCGGCCGAACCCACGCGCGCGTGGTGGAGACTATCGCGGGGACGAGCGGCACTCTGTTGCCGCCGTATTCTCCGCCGTCGAATTTGGCGGATACGAACGCCCACGCCGTGGACACGCCGAAATGCTCGAGCTCGTATGCCAACCGCACGTCCGCGCCGAACCTGTCCGTCGAACCGATGTTTTCGGAGGCGTAAGTTGCGGGGTTGAGCATTATCTCGTTGTCGAGGTGCATGAAAAACAGGCTGACGTTCGCCCTCCACGGACCGCTTGCAAAGTTGACGCCGATTTCATAGTTCTGGCCGCGCTCGGGGTCGATGAGGGGATTGAAGGCGTCGGTGGCGTACCCCCAGTACGACGCCATTTCGTCGATGGCCGGATATCTGTAAATCTGGTCGAACCTGAAATAGACGTTGCAAGTCTCGTCGAGCTTGGCGTTGAAGCCTATCTGCCCCGCGAATCCCCCGAAATTTTTGCTCTCGTCGTAGGGAGCGGCGGAATAGTGGTCTACATAATTCAGGGCGGTTTCGTACCTTCCCGCGGCCGTCACCGAAAACACGTCGTCTATCGCAAGTCTCCCGCCGAGCCACGGGGCGACCGTGACGCGCTCAATGTCGGTGGAGCCTATTTTATCGGAATACCCCCCGTCGGAATACCGCTTCGACGACATGTTGTCGTAATAGAAGTCGACCCCGCCCTCGGCGAAGCTCTCGTCCCCCGAGCCGAGCAGGACGCGGTAGCGCGGCGTAAACGACGCCGTCCACAGCACGACGCTGTTCGACGTGTCTGCCCACGAAGACGGAAAGAGAGTGTCGACCTCGCGCATATTGGCGCCCATCTGGATTGCGCCCTCGCCAAAAGAAGATGAATTTTCGAGCGCGGCGGCGACGGTCGCGAAATTGAGGTTGTTTTCGCTCGAAACGCCCGAATTAGAGGTCGGGTCGCGCATCATTTCGGAGTATGACGAAAGCGGGTTGGCCCAGCGCAGAAATTCGTCGCCGCCGCTCGCGGAAAACGTGATGCCGTTCTGCTCGTCGAGCTTTGCGCCGGCGGCTACGGCGGCGGTTTTGTTCCAGTTGAGCGAATTGTCCACGTACCCGCTGTTGTGGTAGTAGTTTGCGGAAGCGGAGGCGTAGTAGTCGCCGTCGGAATGCGAGGCGCGCGCGTACCCCTGGTACTCGCCGTAGGTTCCGAAAAACCCTCCTATCTTCGCGGCGTCCGGCTGGTTCCAGCGCTTTGTCGTGATTTTCACCACCCCGCTCTCGGCGTAATTTCCGTATGCGGCGGTCTGCGGGCCGCGCATGACCTCGATGTTTTCGATGTTCTCGAGCGGCAGCTGCGCCCAGTTTATGAAAGAGAGGTCGAGCGTGTTGAGCCTCTGCCCGTCCACTATGACCATGACGCGCTGGCCGCTGTTCTCGCCGAATCCGCGCATGGAAAGCTCCGCGGTAAACGGGCTCGGTCCCGTGTTGCGAACGTTGACGCCCGCGTGCCTGCGCAGGACGTCGGGGACGGAGACGAGGCCGCTCTTTTCTATCGCATCGGACGATATGTTCCGCGTGCTGGCGGGGACGTCGAATACGGAATCCGCAAAGCGCAGGGCGGTCACCTCGTACGCGTCGAGGGTTTTGACGCCGCCCTCCTCCGACCCGCCGGGATCTTCCGCGAAATTTTGGGCCCGCGCGAAGAGCGCGGCGGGAATTAACGAAAATAGGATTGCTGCCGTTTTTGCGGTCTTTCTTTTCATTTTCTGTGCAAATTGTCGGGGACGGGATTGCGCTTGCCGGAAATTCCATCGAAATCGAAGCGCAGGACGGCGGTGCGCGAAAGCGCGCTTTCAATGTAGGCTCCGGCCTCGGAGGATAGCCCGGGGCAGTACTTTTCGGCGAGCGCGCGCAGGCCGAAACGCTTTTCGCCGGCGTCGGAACAAATCGTTATCCTGCCGAAAGCGATTGCGCTATCGTAGCGCACCGTAAATTTTTCGGGGACGGTTTCGGCGCGGGCGACCGCGCAGAGGCTCGCGCGCGGATTGCGCGAAATCATGTCGATTTTTCTGCCCTCGGGCGCGCAGTGAATGTACGCCGACTTTCCGGCTATCGCATAGCTCACCGGCACGGCATAGGGATATTCGTCGTCGGAGACGAGCGACAAAAACCCGTATTCCGCGGACTCGAAAATCTTTTCCGCCTCTTCCGGCGGCGCCGCCCTGTCCCTTCTGCGCAAAGTCAGGTTCACGGGCGGTCCTCCGCGATGTCCGAAACTATCGAGCGTATCAGCTCCGGAGTGAAATACTGCATGGCGACTATGTGCGCCAGCTTTCCGAAACCGGCGCATTCTCCGCAGGCGAGCGCATACTTCTTCACCGCGCGCGCGGACGGGCGGTCGAAGAAAACCGTGTTGGAATAGGGGTTTTTGTACGCGCGAATCCCCGCCTTGGAAAATTCTGAGAGCAGGAGGGCGGCCATTTCAAGCGCGCGGACGGCCTGCCTGCGCAGCCCCTCGGCGCCGAGCGACTTTATGCGCCAAAACAGCTTGAGAGCGTCGAGCCCGCTGCGCGAGCAGCTTATGGTAGGAACCGTCCCGTTGAGGTACGGTATCGGGCTGCCGCGGACGCTTTCGAGGACTTTTTTGCGGCATATAAAAACTCCGGCGGGCTCGTTGAGCGAAAAGAACTTGTGGCCGGACACAGCGATGGAGTCGAAGCCCGACTTCGAGGCGTCAACGATTTCCCGCGCCGCCGGGTCGTCCAAAAACGGCAGGTATCCCCCGAACAGCGCGACGTCCAGATGCCTGTACACGGCAACGGGTTTCGCCGCGCGCAAAACCTCCGCAATAGCCTTCTGGTCGTCTATGGCGCCCTTGAAAGTCCCGCCGATTGCTATCGCGACAATCGCCGGACGCGACGGGTCGAGCTTGTCCGCGAAGTCGGAGACGTCCATTTCCCCCATTTCTTTCGCGCGTATCGCGCGCGTCTCGATATTCTGGATGTCGCCGATTTTTTTGAGCGAGTAGTGCGCCTCTTCGGAGACGTACAAAACCGGAGGAATGTCCGAAGCTTCGGCGAGAGCCTTCCTGCCGAAATATATCCCGTGCATGTTCCCGTCGGTTCCCCCGTTGGAAATCACGCCCCAATAGTCGTCCCCGAACCCGTACGCCCCCGCGAGAAAATCGACACACTCGCGCTCGAACTCGTCGGTGTTGAGCATGTCCCAATCGGTTTTGTACGGGTCGCCCACGTTTATGAGGGTCACGCCTCCGAGCCCCGTCCCCGCGAGCCATTCGTAAAACTCGGAGAGTCCGGACTCCTGATCGAACGGGTATCCGAGCTGGTTGAACCTCCGTGCGTACAGGCTTTCGGCGGCGGCGCAAAGGCGCTCCATTGAATGTTTGTCGGGCTGCATATCGCAAATTGGTAAAGCGCGGATATTCGCCCGGAAAGGGAAATTAGTCAAGAAATTCGTCCGTTAGCCGCGCGACGCGGGAAAAGCGCGGGAGCGCGCGCAAAACCGCGATTTTTCTTGAATTCCAAAGCGGAAAACTGTTGAAACGCCGCATGGAAACCCATCCTTTCAAGCCGTTTCTGCCGAAATCGGCGCGCGTCCTGATGCTCGGAACCTTTCCGCCGAAGCGCGAAAAATGGTGCATGGACTTCTTCTACCCAAACGCCATAAACGACATGTGGCGCATATTCGGCCTGGCGTTTTTCGGAGACCGCGACTTCTTTTGGGACGCCCCCGCAAAACGCTTCCGCAAAGATAAAATCGCGGAATTTCTGGAATATGCGGGCATTGCGCTATACGACACGGCGGCGGCCGTCAATCGACTGAAAGACAACGCATCCGACAATTTTCTGGAAATCGTCGAAAGGGTCGACCTCGCGGCGGTTCTGGCGCAAATACCGGCGTGCGAAGCCGTCGTGTGCACCGGCGCGAAAGCCGCCGAAACCGCCGCGGAGACTATGGGCTGCCGCGCCCCGAAACAGGGGAGCATGGAGAAAATAAGCTTCGCGGGCCGCAATCTGAAATTTTACAGAATGCCTTCGTCGTCGCGCGCCTACCCCATGAAACTCGAAAAAAAGGCCGAAATCTATTCCGCCATGTTCGGCGAGCTCGGCTTTCCCGTCCGCAAATGAAAACGCGCGCGGCCCTGCGGGAGATTGCGCGCGTTTGCAAATGGGAAAACCCTAAGCTCATGCGTCCGCGCCGCGGGCTATGAGGGCAATGCCGCTAAACAGCAGGTCAATGCCCGCGAGCGTCCCGATAAACCACACGCCATAGGAGGGATTGAAGAGCGCGAGGGCGCCGAGAGCCACCGTCACCGCGCCGTTAACCAGCATCAGCCAGGAGTTGGGGGAATTCCTGCACGTCACCCAGAGCGCAATGGCCGCAACGCCCTCGAAAGTGAAAATCGCGCCCACCATAACCATGAGCATCACCACTCCCTCGAACGGGTTTAGCAGCATAAGTATGCCGGCTGCGAGGTACAAGACCGTCAGCAGCGCGCCGTACGCCTTGTCCCACGCGCCCCTGCGGGCGGAAATGCCCAAAAGCGTAAAAAACGACGCCCCGACGAAACACGCGCCGACCACAATTTCAATCCATACCGACGCGACTATCGGATAGACGAGGCAGAACGCGCCGATTACCGCCAGAACTATTCCCAAAAACTTAGAATTTTTCATAATGCCTTTTCTCCTCCGCCGCCGGTTTTTACCGCCGCGACTTCCGTAGACGATATGATAGTACGCGAAATCGGCGTAATGTTCCGAAGTTTTAAATTTTTTAGCGCGCCAAATGCTCATACGTTTGAGAAAATCTGTTGACTCGGGCTCTCCCGCGACATTTTATGGAGCAATGAAACCGACTGCAATATGCGCCATAACCCTGGCGGCCCTGCCGGTTCTCGGCGCGCCCGACGCAAACTACGACGAGGCGAAAGTCCCGAACGCGCCGCCGCCCGACGCGCTCGCCGCTCCGGACGGCTCTTTCAAGGCCTCCGACGCCATCGAATGGGAATCTCGCGTGCGCCCGAAAATAGCGGAGTTTTTCGAATCGGAAGTGTACGGCAGGCGGCCTCCGCGCCCCAAAAGGGAAATTTTCGAGATACTCGAAAGCTCAGACGACGCCCTCGGCGGCAAGGCCCTGCGCCGCCAGATAAAAATAACAGTCGCGGACGCCAAGGGGGAAAAATCCTTCATAATGCTGCTGTACCTGCCCAAGTCGCCAGACCCCGCTCCGGTGTTCGTAGGGCTCAATTTCATGGGCAACCACGCGACCGCCGGCGACCCCGAAATAATAATGCCCGAATGGGTCCGCAATACCAGCCTCGGCGGCATAAAAATTTCCGACAACAGGCCGACTGAAAAATACAGGGGCCTGCAAAGCCGCAGGTGGCCCTACGAAAAGATAATATCCCGCGGATTCGGCGCAGCCACAATCTACTATTGCGACATATACCCCGACCTCGAAAAGGCCGACGGCGCGCCGCAGAGCGTATACTCGATTTTCAAAGAGCCGATGAACGGGGCTATCGCCGCGTGGAGCTGGGGGCTATCCCGCGCGCTCGACGCGCTCGAAACCGTTCCGCAGGCGGACGCAAAGAGGGTTGTCGCCATCGGGCATTCGCGCCTCGGCAAGACGGCTCTGCACGCCGCGGCGTTCGACAGGCGCTTCGCGGGCGCGGTGTCGAACGACTCCGGCTGCATGGGAGCCGCGCTGTCGCGCAGGCAGTTCGGCGAGACGGTAGAGGCCATAACTCGGCAGTTCCCGTTCTGGTTCTCGCCCAATCTGCGCAAATGGGCGGGCAGGGAGGCGGAAATGCCCGCCGACCAGCACCAGATGCTCGCGCTCGTCGCCCCGCGCCCGCTGTATGTGGCAAGCGCGAGCGAAGACCTGTGGGCCGACCCGCGCGGCGAATTTCTCTCCCTCGCGGAAGCCTCGAAAGTCTACGCTCTGTTCGGCGCAAAAAACCTTCCTTCGGAAGAGAACTTTGCGATTGAAAAGCCGTTTATCGGCGACGTGGGATACCACATGCGCAAGGGCAAGCACGACATGGTGGAATACGACTGGGAAAACTTCTGCGATTTCTTCTCAAAAGCCCTCTCCCAAACCCGATAGACGGAAAAAAAGAGCCGAAGGGCATTCGCCCTCCGGCTCTTTTTTGCGCTATGGCAAAATGCGTTTCCGCGCCCGTCAGACGAGCGGCTTTTTGGCGTCGACCGCGCTCTCGTACCGCTCGCCGACGCGCTTCCAATCGACGAGATTCCAGATATTCTTGGCGTATTCGGCGCGCAGGTTTTTATACTTCAAGTAGTACGCGTGCTCCCACACGTCTATGGTTAGAATCGGAATGCAGCCGCACGCCCCGACGTACGCGCCCATCAGCGGATTGTCCTGATTCGGCGTCGAGGCGATTTTCAGGCTTCCGTCGGGGTTGACGATGAGCCACCCCCACCCGCTTCCGAACTGCTTTACGGAGGCGTCGGACATCAGCTTTTTGAGCTCGTCAATGCCCCCGAAAGACTTTTTCGCGGCGTTTTCGAGCGCTGCGGAGGGCTCCGACTTTTTCGGGCTCAGGCCCTTCCAGTAAAATTCGTGGTTCCAGACTCCGCCGCCGTTGTTTCTGACGGCCGTGCGGATTTTCTCGGGGACGCTTTCGAGATCCGAAATCAGGCCGCATACGTCGCCATCGTATTTGAAGGACGGCTCGGAGGCGAGGGCGGCGTTAAGGTTTGCCACATACGTCGCCTGGTGTTTGTCGTGGTGGTATCCGACGGTTTCGGCGTCTATCCACGGTTCGAGAGCTTCGTGCCCGTATTCGAGGGGCGTTAGGGTGTATTGCATTGTCTTTTCCTTTTTCGGGGTTTGCGCGCTCACCGCCCGCAATGCGGGAAACGCCGCGGCGGTTGCCAAAATAGATAACATTTCTCTGCGTTTCATTGCATATTGCGACACTCCTCTAACGGAAAAGTTCACCCGGCGCGCCGTTTTTTTTAAATTTCTCCCCCGCCCCGACCCGCATAAAAGTGCTTGCTTAAACCTCCGAATTCGGGAAAAATCGCCCTTTACATTTATTTTGCATACCAATCCGAAATGGAAAATATCGAAAACATCAGGAATTTCTGCATAATAGCGCACGTAGACCACGGCAAGACCACCCTCTCCGACCGCCTGTTGGAGGCCACGGGGACGATCCAAAAGCGCGAAATGCAAGATCAGCTGCTCGACTCCATGGACTTGGAGCGGGAGAGGGGGATAACCATAAAGTGCCACCCCGTCACGATGGAATATTCCCACAACGGGAAAAAATACCTTCTCAACCTGATAGACACCCCCGGGCACGTCGATTTTTCCTACGAGGTTTCGAGGTCGCTAGCGGCGTGCGAGGGCGCTCTTCTGCTGATCGACGCGGCGCAGGGGGTCGAGGCGCAGACGGTCGCCAACGCGCACCTCGCCGTGGCGCAGGGGTTGGAGATAATCCCGGTAATCAACAAAATCGACCTTCCGAGCGCGCGCCCCGACGTCTGCAAGAGGCAGGTCGAAGACGTGCTCGCAATTCCGGCGGAGGACGCGATTTTGGCGAGCGGCAAGAGCGGAATAGGCATAGGCGAAATTCTGGAAGCCGTGGTCGGGCGAGTCCCGCCGCCGCGCAACGCCGATTACCCCGCCGCCCGCGCGCTCATATTCGACTGCGTTTTCGACTCTTACAAGGGCGTCATCTGCTACGTTCGGGTATTTTCGGGCTCGATAAAGGCGGGCGACGAAATTCTGCTCATGGGCGGCGGGCGCAAAACGGCGGTCAAGGAAGTCGGGCGGTTCACCCCGTCCATGACGCCCGAACCGTCGCTCGACGCCGGCTGCACGGGATATATCGTCACCAATATCAAGGAGGTCTCCAACGTGAGAATCGGCGACACCATTACGCTCGCGGGCAATCCCGCCGCGGAGATGCTCGCCGGATACAAGGAGGTCAAGCCCATGGTCTTTTCCGGAATATATCCGATAGACGCCTCCGAATACGAAAAGCTCAAGACTTCCATAGGCAAACTGCAGCTCAACGACGCCGCGCTCGCCTACATGCCCGAGACCTCCGCGGCGCTGGGCTTCGGATTCCGCTGCGGATTCCTCGGGCTTCTGCACATGGAAATCGTGCAGGAGAGGCTGCGGCGCGAATACGGCCTCGACATAATCTCGACCTACCCGAGCGTCGTGTACAAGCTCGACTTGACGGACGGCTCGCAGATCGAAATCGACAACCCCTCGCGCCTTCCCGACCCCACCGACATCGCCGCGATATACGAGCCTGTAATAAAGGCAAATATTTTAATACCCGCCGAATCGATAGGCGACATGCTCGCGCTCGTATCCGAAAAGCGCGGGTTCTGCGAGAGGACGGACACCATAGACGACACCCGCGTGATGCTGTTCTGCACCCTGCCGCTCAACGAAATCCTGATAGACTTCAACGACAGGCTCAAAAGCATAACGCGCGGATACGGCAGCCTCGACTACGAAATGGCGGGCTACCAACAGTCGAAGCTCGTAAAGCTCGACATCCTGATAAACGGCGAGCAGATAGACGCGTTCGCCTCGATAGTCCATGCCGACAAAGCCGAGAGCAAGGGAAGAATGCTCTGCGGAAAGCTGAAAGACATCCTGCCCCGCCAAATGTTCAAAGTGGCGATACAAGCGGCGATAGGCGGAAAAATCATCGCGCGGGAGACCATAGGGTCGTTCCGGAAAGACGTCACGGCAAAGTGCTACGGCGGCGACATCACCAGAAAGAAAAAGCTGCTCGAAAAGCAGAAGGAGGGCAAAAAGCGCATGAAGCAGATAGGCAAAGTCTCCATTCCGCAGGAGGCGTTTGTCAAAGTGCTCAAATCAAACGCGTAATTTTCAAAGCCGCGCAAAGCGGCCGCGCCAAATAAATGAAATAATCAACCACGAGAGAAAAATGTTCGGGATTTTTAGGGACAGGAAGACGAAGAGCGCAAAGCTGCTTTTTGAGACGGCGTGCAAGGTGTACAATTACCGCAGGGATGTCATGGACGCCGAAGACGCAAAAAACCTCGGCGGCATGATAAAGGAGCTCGACGAGGCGATACTCGACGGGAAAGTCGGAACGAAGGAATACGAAGGGCTCTCCGGGAGGCTCGAAAAGCTGATGAAAAAGTGCGGCGGAAGGGTTTATCCGGCGTCGTCGTGGACGGAAAACGTGGACACGGTGATAGTCGTGGGGATAGTCGCGCTCGGCATACGCAGCTTTTTTTTGCAGCCGTTCAAGATACCGACGAACTCGATGTATCCGTCGTTCTACGGAATGACGGCGGAGGCCTACGCGCCGGGCGAGGACGCGCCCAACCTGCCCGAGCGCGCGGCGAGGTTCCTATTGAAGGGCGCGGGGAACTATTCGCTCGAAGCTCCGGCGGACGGCGACATGCTGCTTGAAATAAACTCCCCGCAGACGGCGCGGTTCAGGGGAGGGTTTCTGAGCTTCGAAGAGAAAAACGTGCGCAAATATTTCGGGCTGTGGCCTGCGCGCGAAAGGCAGTACCGCTTTGAGGTCGGCGGGCGGCCGCTCGAACTGAACCTCCCCGCGGACTTCTCGCTCGACTCCGTAATAGCGGAGGCCCTGCCGATAGGGGGCGCCAAAGACATAATAGAGTATCTGAACGCCGCGCACGAGCGCAACATGATAGTATCGAAGGACGGCAGGCTCTTCATAAACTACGGCCCCGTCAAGAGAGGCGACCGCGTGATAAATTTCGACATTTTAAGCGGCGACATGCTCTTTGTCGACAGGTTCACGTACAACTTCAAAAAGCCGAAGATCGGGGACTCCATAGTGTTTCTGACGAAGTACTGCGACGGAATGACCGCCATGAACAACGGGGTTCCGGACGACAAGTATTACATAAAGAGGCTCGTGGGGCTCGGCGGCGACGAGCTGAAAGTTGAGGGCGACGCGCTGCTGCGCAACGGCAAGCCCATAACGGGCTCTCCGGCATTCGGCAAAAACGCCAAAAAAGAGGGGCTGTACGGCGGGTATTCGGCGGACGGCGCGCTCGCCGGCGGCAAGAGCGTGAAAGTCGAAGAGGGGCACTATTACGCGATGGGCGACAATTCCCGCAATTCGCTCGACAGCCGCTATTGGGGGCAGGTTCCGGCAAAGGCGCTGGTCGGGAAGTCGCTGATAATTTTCTATCCGTTCACCTCGCGCTGGGGCGCCACAAAGTAGCGGCGGGAAATAAAAACTTGGCAAGCCCGCCCAAAAGCGTATCTTTTTTCGGAATATGGCAAAAATTGCACATGGGGTATCGGTTGCGCTCGGCTTTGCGGTCGCGTGCATGCACGCCCTGTGCGGGGCGGAAAAGCCCGAGACGCGCCCGGGGGCGTATTCCGACGACGCCTTTTTGCCGGGCGTTCTGCGGACCGCCGACGCCTCCTGCGCCCGCCCCGAGGATCCGCGCAAGAACAGGCCCAAGGAGCGCATCGCGCGCGCGCCGAAATCGGAAAAGCAGGCGGCGCATCATTCCGCGCAGGCCGAATTTTTCTGCGCCCAGCCCCTCCCGCGCCCGTCCGTCCCGAGGGGGAATTTCTGCGGCGCCGTCCGCGGGCGGATTGAGACTTTTCCGTTCAGCCCCCAAATTTTTCGGCGTTCAAACCCGATAAGGGCGCCGTCCGCGGCATGAACCGGAGGGATTCTCCGGCGGCGGAGGGCGCGCGGCCGCACGCTTTTCCCGACCGTCCGCTGCGGCCGCATCCAGCAATAAAACACATTGGCGCCGGAACCGGCGCAAGACTCCATGATAGCAAAAATTCTGAAACTTTTCGCGGGAAGCCACTACAAGCGTTTCTATAAAAAGGCTCGCCCGATAGTCGCAAAAATCAACAAAATAGAGGAGCAATACCAGTCGCTCACCGACGAGCAGCTCCGCGCAAAAACCGACGAGTTCCGCGCCAGATACGCCAAGGGCGAATCGCTCGACTCCATGCTGCCGGAGGCCTTCGCCGCGGTCAAGAATGCCGCGCGCCGCCTCTGCGGAAAAACCGTCACCGTCTGCGGGCACGAAATCAAGTGGGAGATGATCCACTATGACGTCCAGCTGATAGGCGGCATAGCGCTCCACCAAAACATGATCGCCGAAATGGCGACGGGCGAAGGCAAGACGCTCGTCTCCACCCTGCCGCTTTACCTCAACGCCATAACCGGCAAGGGCTGCCACCTCGTGACCGTCAACGAATACCTCGCCAAGCGCGACTCCGAATGGATGGGATACCTGTACAATTTCCTCGGGGTTTCGGTGTCGTGGATTTACAACATGCAGGACATGGCGGAAAAGGCCGAGGCCTACAAGGCGGACATCACCTACGGCACGGCGAGCGAATTCGGCTTCGACTACCTGCGCGACAACGGCATGGCGACTTCCGCCGCCGCCCAAGTGCAGCGCGGGCACTACTACTGCATAGTAGACGAAGTGGACTCAATCCTCATCGACGAGGCGCGCACGCCGCTGATAATCTCCGGCCCCGTAGATGAAGACCGCGAGCCGCCGTTCATGGCGCTCAAGCCGCACATCGAGCGCGTGGTAAAGCTCCAGACGCAGCTCTGCAACAAGCTCGCCAACGGGGTTCTCGCGCTGGTAAAGGAAGACAAGGAGCTCTCGGAAGAGGATGTCATTAAGCTTTGGCAGGTCAAAATGGGCGCGCCCAAAAACAGGATTTTGCGGCAGCTGATGGAGCACGGCGACATACGCCGCAAGCTCGACAAAATCGACATGGAAATGGCCGCCGACTTCCGCAAGGAGGAGCGCTTCCGCCGCAAGGAGGAGCTGTATTACGTGATCGACGAAAAGCAGCTGACGAGCGACCTCACCGAAAAGGGGCGCAACGCCGTGCACCCCGAAAATCCCGACGCCTTTGTGCTGCCCGACCTGCCGACCATATTTGTCGAAATCGACTCCGACAAATCTATGTCCGCGCAGGAAAAGCAGGAGGCGAAACTGCGCGCGGAGGACAAATTCATCGCCATATCCGAGGACATCCACTGCGTCAGCCAGCTGCTGCGCGCGTACTCGATATACGAAAAGGACGTAGAATACGTCGTGCAGGGAGGCAAGGTGCACATAGTCGACCCGAACACGGGGCGCATAATGTACGGAAGGCGGTGGAGCGAGGGCCTTCACCAGGCTGTCGAGGCAAAGGAGAACGTCGCCATAGAAAAGGAGACCAAGACCTACGCCACCATCACCATCCAAAACTATTTCCGCCTGTACGAAAAGCTCGCGGGCATGACGGGCACCGCCGAGACGGAGGCGCAGGAATTCCACGACATCTACGGGCTCAACGTCATGGCGATTCCCACGAACAAGCCCTGCCGCAGAATCGACAAAAACGACGTCATATACAAGACGCGCCGCGAAAAGTACAAGGCGGCAATCGAGGAAATCAAGGCGTCGCACGAGCGCGGGCAGCCGGTGCTCGTGGGCACGGCGTCCGTCGAGGCGAGCGAGGTTCTCAGCAGAATGCTCGACCGCTACAAAATCCCCCACACCGTTCTAAACGCCAAGCTCCACGAGCAGGAGGCCGACATCATCGCCCACGCGGGAGAAAAGGGGGTGGTCACAATCGCCACCAACATGGCGGGGCGCGGCACGGACATCAAACTCGGCGAGGGCGTCGAGGAGCTCGGCGGGCTCTACGTGCTCGGCACCGAGCGCCACGAATCGCGCCGCATAGACAGGCAGCTGCGCGGACGATGCGCCCGACAGGGCGACAGGGGCGTCTCCAAATTCCTCATTTCGCTCGAGGACGACCTCATGCGCATATTCGGCAACAGCCCGATGGCCAAAATCCTCAACAAGACCTTCCAAGAGGGGGTTCCGCTCGACCACCCGCTTCTCAACCGCTCGATAGAGCGCGCGCAAAAGACCATAGAAAACCAGCATTATTCGAGCCGCAAGAGGATGCTGCAATTCGACGACGTCCTCAACAAGCAGCGCGAAATAATCTACGGCCTGCGCAACGAGTCCCTCTCCGACGCCGACGTGCGCCCGATGCTCTTCGACTTCATAAAGGACGAACTCGACGAGCGCATATCCTCGACAATTCCGGAGCCGGAGTCCGCGCAGGAGGCCGACTACCAGGCGCTGTGCAGCTGGGTGACGAGCCGCTTCCCGATAGCGGTCATTCCCGAGCAGCTCAAAGGCAAATCCGCCGACGAGATCAGGGAAACTATCGTCAAGGAAATCGAGGCCGTCTACAAAATCCGCGAGGAGGTCGAAGACCCCGCCGCGCTGAAAGCCATAGAGAGGTTCGTGCTTTTGCGCGCGCTCGACAAAAACTGGCAGGACCACCTCACGGAGATGGAGGATCTGCGCCGCAGCATCGGCCTGCGCGGGTACGGGCAAAAGGACCCGCTCAACGAATACAAGAGCGAGGCGTTCAAATATTTTGAAACGCTGATGTCGAGAATCAGAAACGACGTGTGCATCGGGCTATTCCGCAGCGCGTCGAGCCTTGAAGTCTTGCAGGCGATGATAGAAAAAATGCAGCGCAAGTTCGGCGACCGCGCCGACGCCGCGGCTTCGGCGGAGCGGTCGGAAGCGTCCTCCGCGCCGCACAAGCCCGCCGACGGCGAGCCCAAGAGGGAGATAAAGCTGCCCAACATCGAGCGCAAAATCGAGCTTCCAAAAATCGGCAGAAACGACGCGGTAGTGATAGCCAAAAACGGCGAAGAGGTCGAAATGAAGTTCAAAAAGGCCGAGCCCCTCATACGCAACGAGGGCTGGCGGCTGGTTAAATGGTAGGGGAGGCCAAAATAAAAAACGCCGCGCGCCTCATGGCTGTGGCGTTTTCCTTTTTTCTCTACGCGGCATCCTTTGAGCCGTGGGGAGTCGCCGAATGCGCATACGTGTTCGCAGTTCCGGCGATCCTCGCGGCGCGCTCGCTGTTTTCCGAAATCCCCGCGCCGAAGCCTCCCGAACCGGCGGTTCGGCGCAGGAGGCGTTCCGGGCCGGACTTCCTCGAAATCCCAAGCGACGAGGAGGGCGCGTGCGCTCCCCAAAAGGAGGAGCCCCGCGCGCTCGCGCTGTGGCTAATATCCACATTCGCGTTCTCATACGCGGCGTGGGCGGCGATGCTCGCGTGGCTCAGGCACGTCTACCCGCCGGCGGGTTGGGTCGCCGCGCTGCTTTTGCCGCTCATAATATCGGGATTGTTCGTGTGGCCGTGGTTCGCGCTGCTGCCCAAGCTCCTTCCCCCCCTGCGCGACGACCCCGCAAAAAGGCTGCTGCGCTACGGGGGCATTGCGGGCGCGTGGGTGTGCCTCGAATGGCTGAGGGCGCATCTGTTTACGGGGTTTCCGTGGCTGCTGCTCGCGCATTCGCAGTGGCGCAGGCCCGCGGCGATTCAGACGGCGGAGTTCGGCGGGGTCTGGATGGTGTCGTTCATCGTCATATTCTTCAACCTCGCCGCGGCGGAATACGTATGGCGGCTCTACGCGCGGCAGAAGTTCAGGATATCCGACAATTTTTCAACGCGCCCGCCGTTCGGGAGGTTTTGCCCTGAAATATACGCGGCTATGCTCTTCGCAATGGCGGGGCTTTTCGTGTACGTCAAAAACCTGCCCTCGCGCGCAAACGAAATCCCCGCATTCCGCGCCGGCATGGTGCAGACCGACTTCGCCGGAATTTTGAAATGGAACGACGCCCTCGCCGAAGACAACATGCGCGTGATTTCCAGGCTGACGGCGGGCCTAAAATCCGCGCGCGCCGACGTCGCCCTATGGCCGGAGGCGGCAACCCCTCCGCGCTGGCCGGTAATAGGCTGCCCGCCGATGCGCGAATGGATAGAAAGGCTGTCGAAATCGACCGGCCTTCCGATACTGATGGGCAATATGGCGTATTTTGAGGACTCCAAAAAGGCGCAAAACGGGGCGTTTTTCGTATCGCCCGAAACGGGGCTCTCGGGTGAATTTTACGGCAAGCGCAAACTCGTCCCCTTCGGCGAATACGTCCCGAAATGGGCGTCGCCCATCGGGAAGGTCGTCCCCGTAGGCGACATGGCGCGCGGCGAGTCCGAAGCCCCGATTTCCGCGCGCATCGCGGGCAAGGACTACAAAATCGGCCCCATGATATGCTATGAGGACATATTCCCGCAGCTCGGGCGCGATATGGTTCTCAACGGCGCGGACATTCTCTTCGTCTGCACCAACGACTCATGGTATGGACGCGAGGGCGGAGCCTGGCAGCACGCGGCGCACTCGGCTCTGCAGGCGGCGGCGACGCGCAGGCCGCTCGTGCGCTCATCCAACAACGGGCTCAGCGCGGTGTTCGACCAATACGGGAGAATGCGCCCGTCCTTCGTTTTGAGAGACTCCGGCGGCAAGGTCTGGGACGCCACCGTCCCCTCCCCCGCCCCCGCGATGGACGTGTCCGACGAAAGCGGGCGGCCCGTGGACGGGCGGACGCTCCGCCCCAAACGCCCGTCGCCCATGCTCGACGACTCGGGCTCCGTATACTTCCGCGGCGCGGGCTATTCGGACGTGGTGTTCTATAAAAATTTCGACGGCAAGCGGACGCTGTACGTGGAATACGGCGATTGGTTTGTCGGCGCGTGCGCGGCGGTTTTCTGCCTGTCGTGCGCGCCGGAGCTCGCGGGCGGTTTCCGGAAAAATCCGGACGCCCCAAAAAAAGCTTGAAGTCGAGCGGCAAACTGAAATATTCCCCTCCCCAAGAAAATATATGGCAAAAATTTCCCCCAAACTCAACTGGTGCAAAGTGCGCCTCGGAAAAGACCTCAACTGGTGGGTCTGCGAGACGAGCGACAAGGTGAACTGGGACATAGACGGGTTGAGCGTGATAGACCCGCGCCAGGCCGCCCACATGCTCGAAACGCTCGACGGCCTCAAAGAGTACGGCCTCGACGAATCCATGGTGGAAAAGGCTTTCATACCGTTTTCGATAGACAAGAAAACCGCCAAAAACGAAGTCAGGCTCGTCCGCACCGCCGACTCGCCCTACGACGCCGACGACCAGCAGCTCTTTCTGCTGCCGGACACGCTCGACGACGAACGCTCGCCCTACGCCGAATTTCTCGACCACATCACGCGCATACAGGTCAAGATGCTCAACGACACCTTCCATTTTGAAAAGGATGTCGCAATAGACGACCTCGAAGAGGAAATACGCGAAAACTATTCCAACGACTACATGGAGGGCCGCGCAATGCACGCTTTCCACGAGGTCATGGACATTCTCGAATACGTCCCCGAGGGGTACTCGCTCGAAGAGGACGACGAGGACGACGAGGACGACGAAAAGCGCAAATCGGGCGACGAGGAAACATACGACGAGATAGAAGACTTGCCCGACGAGGACGACGAAGACCTCGAAGAGGATGACACGATGAAGTGGGACGATGACGACGAGGAGGACGACGACTACGAAGACTACCGCACGCGCGACGACGACCTGGGGTCGCTCGACGACGATGACGGCCGTTATTAGCCGCGGTTTGCCCGAACAATAAAAACCAAAAAAAACGCCCGTTCCGGAAAATCCCCGAACGGGCGTTTTTTTGATTTGAGAGAATATTAGATTTATAGACGATATGAAATAATCACCCCGCTTTAAGCTTCAAAAAACGCGGATGCGTCGGAGGAAGAAATGCCGCGCCTGTTGACGTATTCAACTGCCGCACCCGCCGCGAAATTCCGCAGACAGTTTTCCGGCGGACAAAATCCGCTCCGCGGGCTACTCGGCAAACGCGATGTCCGGATCGAGCGCGAGGGTTATCCTGTACTGGATTCCCGGGCGCATTACGAGCGGCCTTTCGCGCGAGTACACCTGCAAATAGTGTATATTGCCCCAATAGGAGCGGTACTGCGGGTCGTTGGTGACGATCTCCGTGTCGAGCCAGTTGCCCTGGAAGTCGTCCTTCTCTATGCTGACCCCGAGCCCGTTCTGGCCTATCGCAAAGGACATCGGAACGTGGTATTCGGAATGCGGCGAGCCGATGGCGACCACCAGGCGCATCTTGTCGAGAGTCGTCTGGTTGTAGACGGAGTACGCGAAGTCGCCCACAATCTTGTTGCCCGAAAACGACCACGAAACCTTGCACGCCCCAAGCCCCTTGACGATTTCGCCGTCAGCGGTTATGAGATCCGGCTGTTCGTACCTGAAAAAGTAGGAGTTTCTGAGCCCGAGCCCCGAAGTGCAGCGCTTGCCGTAATAGGAGGGCGTCGTCACCCTGTCGCCGAAAGTGAGCTCCGGAACCAACACGGGAAGATATTTGCCCGCCGGCCAATCGAACACGCCCGGCATGTGCGGGAATGCGAGCGACGACGAAGTATCGCGCGCCCCCGGAGCCGAAAGCGGCAGGTGGACGTGCAGCCCCGTGTCGGCGTTCATGTAGATGAAAAGCCCCTGCTCCTTGCGCGGAGAATTGTCGAGCATCACGTATTTGCCGTAGGAAGAGGGGACGGAACTCTTGGGCTCGAGCTTGCGGCCGACCGTCTTGGCGAGGCGCGCCCACTGGCAGAGGTAGCGCGCGGCGTCGAAATTTGCCATGCGCGTCGTGCACGAGGCGTCGGCGCTGCGCTCCGCGTCGCGGATTACGAGGTACCCGTGCTCCTGGTCGAGATACGTCATGAAGAAAAACTGGAAGAGGCGGCGGAGAATGTCCATGTACTCGGGCATTTTGTCCTCCGAAATCCAGCCGTCGCGCATCGCCTGCAAAATCATGGATATGCAGTGCATCTGCCCGTACGCGCCGATGTTGCGCCCGTACGCCCACCCGAGCCCGTCGGAGCGCACGATGTCCGGCAATATCCTCAAATACTTTTCTGCGAAAGTGCGCAGGCTCGGAATCTTCCGGTCGCGCAAGTGCATGTTTGCATGAAGCTGCAAAGACTGGCGGATGAACACGAACGACACTATCCCGTAGATGTCGAACACTCCGTCGATTCCGAACGACGGCTTGTCGTCAAAATATTTTCCGCGGGAGGTCTGCTCTATGCGCTCGAGAAATTTGTCTATGAGCTTGCCCGTCTCGTCCTTTTTGCTGAGCCCCATGCTGAACCGCGCGACGGCTTTGGCTATGTTGAAAATCTGCAGGTGGTCTTCGTAATCGCTGCGCGCGAGAAGCCGCTTGTCGAGATTTTTGCGGGTCTCCTCCGAAAGCTTTTCCCACACGAGGTTCCTGTCCTTCGACGGGCCGAACGCAAGCAGCCCGAGCGACGAGTACGCGAGGCCGTCCTCGGTGTACTCCTTGTCGTTCGTCTGGGCGGTTATGCAGGCGGCGGTGAGATCGACGATGTTGCTGCCGTCTATTTCCGTAAGGCCCGTCGCCCTGTGGAATTCGCCGAGCGCCATCGCGGCGTGCCCGGGCTCGCAGTCGAAGGAGGATTCGTTTTCAACCGGAACAATCGATCCGTCCGGATTTATGGCCCCTATGTTTCTGCCCAAAATGGATTGGGCCATATCCATACATTGCGCGGAAAAATTAAGCATCTAAAAATCTCGCAGGTTCTATTGGTAAAAGAATATCCCCGATAACTTGCGCATTCCGGGATTCAATGTCAACACTTTTAGATTCGAGGAGGAAACGGCGTCGAAAAAGTTTTTTCGCGGCTGCCAAAGGGCGGACCGTCGGCGAACCGCGGGCGGTAGGAAGGATTGAGCAAATCGAATTTGCATAATTATTATGAAATAATTTAATAATAATTCATAATAATTTTTTTGTTGATAATATTAGATTATGATTCATTGTACATCCGAGAATGAAGAACTCGGCAACCATTAATTATATCAGGAGGACCATTTCCGTTTCTCCGGAAGTGGACGGCACAATAGCAAACTTCGCCGAGCGCGAATTCAGCGGCAACGCGAGCGCGTTCATCGCGCATTGCGTCATACAATACCTTACCTGCCGCGCCTGCCGGAAAGTTGAGTTTGAGCGGGAAAAAGACGGCTGCGAGGAAGAAGCGGAGAAGAGCGCGTAAAAATCGCGCGCCTTTCCCTCGCATTTGCGCGCGTCGCCCCCATTCGCTTTGCGGCGGCGGCGTTTTACATTTTGGGCTTCCGGACTCCAAGCGGAACGGACAATTTTAGGGGCGACAAACCCTGCGCAAACACGCCTGTTTCCGCGGCGGAAAATTTTGTTTCCCTACCCTATAAATGCGGGACGCGCAAAAAGCGCGCCCCTAAATAAGACCGCCAATCGAAACCGCTCCAAACGCGGCGTTCGGCTGGCCGGCGACGAGGGATTCAAGCGGGGCATTCCAATTTTTATGCGAGTTGCGCACCACCGCAAGAGCCAGCTTTCTCCGCCGCTTAGAAACTCCGAAACCCGCGGCGGCGCGCCGAGCTGCCTTTCTCGGGATCTCTGCGGGCGTGGCCGCTTTCCCACATCATATGCGGAACCGTCCCGAACGCGGCAGGCTTCGGCGCCGGATATGCTGTCCGCTCGAAATTCTCGACGGGCACATCGGGAGCTCAAGCCTGCCCTCCTTCCGGCGCGCCTGCGCCTGCCAATTAGCCGCCCGATTTCCCCCGCGCAGCCCCGATCTCCGCTTCGGTTTTTACGGCTTTTATTTCCATCGCAGACCTTACATTGAATTGCGCCGCAAATCCGGCGCTCACTCCTCTATGTCGGTGGACCCGGAAATCCAGCGGCAAAATTTTCCGAGCATTTCGCGCGAGTGCGCCTTGAAATCCGAAAGCTCCGCGGAAGGCGTTTTCACTATCAAGGCAAAGAGCCTCTTTTCCGCCTCCGGAAGCCGCGCGAAAAAATCCTCCCTAACGGGATAGCCCTCGTCGCGAACGAGGAGATATAAGAATTTCAGGCGCACGGCCGGCGAGGGCATTCCGGCGTCTATCGCGTCGAGGCTGCGGCGCAGGCGCGCGGATAGCCTGGCGGTGTCCTCTATATGCCGCCCGTTGCGCCTCACCACTCCCGCGATTGCGGCGGCGTCCTCGAACGCGCCGTAATCGGAGGCTATCGCCGTGCGCCGACGCCTGATTTCAAAGCCCCCCACGAATTTCAGATCGCCGGAGGACGACGGGTTTAGGGACGCCTCTATGTCGTCGAAAATATCCGGAAGCGCGGAGGTTTTTTTTGCGGAAATCCTTTTCATCAGGGAAAGCGCGCCGAGGCGTCCGGAAAACGCCTCTATGTACAGCGAGCTCTCCCCGCGCAAATCGCGGCAGAGAACGGTTATGTCGTCGGCGAAAATTTCCCCGCCCAACGCTCAGCCCTCTTTTTCGGCGGGAAACCGCTTTGAGCCTGCGCCCGTCCATCTTGGGACGACCGCCCCGCCCGAAATTATGAGCTTCATGGCGTCTCCCACCGTCATGTCGAGATACGTCAGATCCCCCTTCGGAACCATTATCAGAAACCCGCTCGTCGGGTTCGGCGTCGTCGGGACGAAAACGTTTACCACGATCTCTCCGGTGCGCTCCTGGATTTCCCCCTGCGCCTCGCTCGTGACAAACCCCACGGCGTAGAGGCCGGCGCGGGGAAACTCGAGCATCACGACGCTCTGGAAAACCGCCTTGTTCTGCTTGGAAAACGTGTCGACTATCTGCTTGACAGTCCTGTAAACGAGCCCGACCCCGGGTATCCTGTTTATGGCGGCCTCCGAAATTCCTATGAGTATCCGCGCGAAAAAGAATTTGGAAAGGGCGCCGAGAAGCGTTATGAAGCACAGCGCCACGAGAGTGGAGACGAGGTCGAGGGCGAGCCCCCCGAGCCCCGCCGAGGGAAGCGCCGCGTCGAACCGCCTGAATATCGGCGCGAACAACAGCTGCGACACGGGAGCGCCTATGTTGCGAACCAAAAATACGATGACAAACAGCGTCACCGTCAGGGGAAGCGCGACTATCGTCCCCGCCAATAGGGAATTGCCGAATTTTTTTATCATTTTTACCGCCGCTTGAAATTGAATACGGGCTTGCGGAATTTCGCGTCCAAAACCGCCATCGCCTCTGCCTCCGCCGCGCGCATTTTCGCGGCGTCCTCCGGCGAAATGTCGTCGACGCCCGCCAGATGGAGGTATCCGTGGGCGACGTACAGGCAGAGCTCGCGCGAGGGCGTGTTGCCGAAGTCCCCCGCCCTTTTCAGCGCGGTTTCGGCGCACGCGCATATCTCGCCGGCAAAGCCGTCTTCGGGATCCCCCTCAAAAGTGATGACATCCGTGGGGTCCGAATTGTTCATAAAATCGGCGTGTATTCCGGCGATTCCCGAATCGTCAAAAAACGCCACCGAAAGATCGCCGGACGGCGCGCGCAGACGCGCGGGGAGGTTCGCGTCGAGGGCGCGCACGAACGCGCGCACCCTCCGCGGCTCGAAATCGAGCAGCCCCGACATGTCCAGAATGTCAATCCGCCTTCCGCTCACGGCATCAAATCCTGCACGCGCTTTAAAGAGTCCGCGGCGTCCTGGCGGTCTACCGCGAAATTGAGTTCGAGCGTGAATATGTGCTTTTGAGGGTCGAAGAACCGCGATAGCGCGCGGAAGTCGATGGCGCCCGAGCCGATCGCCACGTGGTCCCTGCCGTTTTCGGTGCAGTCGTGCAGGTGCCAGCCCGCCTGGTACTCGGCTATGGATTCGGCAAACTCCATCTGCGTGCAAAACCCCGAAAGCTGCTTTATCATCGAATGTCCGACATCGTGCCACGCGCGAACTTGGGGAACCTCCGCAAAAGCCCTCATCAGCTCGCAAAAGTTGGACTCCAGCGGAATATCCGCAACATGCTCGCGGTTTTCGATGCACAGAAAAATCCCCTTTTCGCGCGCGCTTTCGGAAACCGCGGCGAAATTGGCGATCATATTTGAATAGTCTTTCTTCGAGCGGCGCGCGGCGGAGCCCAAAAATTTTTTCAACGCCTTTTGGTACGCTTCATTTTCGGCAAGCTCCGCATACTCCTTTTTTTCGAGAAACTTCTCGACTTTCGCCCCGGGCCTGAAAAAGAAATACGAGAGCGAGCCCGCGTGGCAGACGAGCGCCTTCGAGCCCGCCGCCGCGCCGAATTCGAGGGAATTTCCGGTGTGCCTTAGCCACTGCGAAGATTCGCGAGCGGACGGGGTGGAGGGCGAATAGAGGTCTGGCGAAGGGCCGGTTATATATGGAGGAATAGGGCAGAAATTGTGGGTAGAGGAAACTTTCACGACCCCCTCGGAGACGGCTTTCAGAATCCCCCCGACCGCGGAGACGGGCGTCGAATGGCCTATCTCCACGTACTCGTACCCGAGCTCGGCGGCGTCGCAGAGCATCGCGTAGCCGTCATCGCCGAACCTGCGCTGGAGGTAGCTTGTGGAAAGCGATATTACCGGATTCATCTTGCCCATATCCTGAGCGACGACAGCATGAAATATTCCATTGCGGGCGCGTCGGGCATATTGAGCTCCATGTACGCCGCAGCCTTTTCGAGCGCGCCGACGGCCCTTGCTATCTTCACCGCCGGCACGCCGTTGCCGCCGAGCGCGCAGCCGACGCACGCGTCCTCGACGTCCGCCAAAAGCCTCTTGCGCAAGGCGCGCCTCTCGCTGGCGCGGACGGCCTCGAGCATCTCGTCGTCGAGCTCGTCCTCCGCGCCCTCGTCCATTTCGGAGAGCTCGTCCGCAAGCCGCCCGAGTATCGAGCCGAAGCGCGCCACGAGCGCGTAGCAGCCCATGACCGCCGCGGACACCTCTCCCCTGCGGATTCCGCCCATGAGCGACTTCTGCCACTTCTTGAAGTCCTCGAGCCATTCGAGCCACTCCTCGTCGCCGAGCGGCTCGGGCTCGGATTCCACGCGCAGGGCTATGCACCGGCTCCTTATGGTGTCGAGCAAATCGTTGGGGCGCGTGGTGAGCATGAATATGGTCGTGTCCGGCGGGGGCTCTTCGAGGGTTTTCAAAAAGGCGTTGGCGGACTCGGCGTTCATCCTGTCGGCCTCGTGGACGATGGCGACCTTGCGCCCGCCGAGCGCCGACGACTGGCGGATGTCGCGCAAAAGCTTTCTCATCGTGTTCGGCGGCCAGTCGCCGCCCGCCCTGTCGGAGGAGCTGCCGATCTTTATCAGGCGCATTTTGCCCTCCGGACGCAGCTCGAACAAATCGGGGTGCCTCGCGCACGGGCGGCCCAAAAGAAGGCTTGCGACATCGCGCGCCACGGCTTCGAGCGCGGGCGCGGAGTTTCCGTACAGCAAAATGGCGTGGTGCAGCCTGCCGTTGCGCAGGGCGCGGCGCAGGATTTCGCCCGCTTTCGGCGCGGAGCTCACGGCAGCCTCCCCTCCACGGCGCGGAGAATTTTTCCGAAAGTCTCCGCCTTGTCTCCGGACGAATCGACGACGGCGAACCTGTCCGGGCAGCGTCGGGCGAGGCCTAGGAAACCCTCGCGCACCTTTTGGTAAAATTCGAGCCTCTCCGACCCCATTCTGTCGGGCGCACCGCCGTCCCTCGAACGGGCGCGGGCCAGCCCCTCGCGGGGATCGATGTCCAAAACCACGGTCAGATCAGGCGCAGCGGAGGCGGCGGCAAAGGCGTTCAGGAAGTCGACGCTTTCGGAGTCTATCGCGCGCGCCGCCCCCTGGTAGGCGCTCGTGGAGTCGTAAAACCTGTCGCATATCACGATTTTTCCGGCGTCGAGCGACGGCCTTATAAGCTTGTCCACGTGCTCCGCGCGCGCCGCCTCAAACAGGAGTATCTCCGTCCGCGCCGACATTCCCGCGCCCTCGCGCGCGTCGAGCAGAAGCTCCCTGATTTTTTCCGAAAGGGGCGTTCCGCCGGGCTCGCGCGTGACGACGCATTCGCGCCCCATGCCCGCGAAATATTCGGAAAGCAGCCTTATGTGCGTGCTCTTGCCGCACCCCTCGCCGCCCTCGAACGTTATGAAAAAACCCCTCCGCATTGGCGAAAATCCCGCGCCGGCTACAAATTCCGCGCGGCTCCCCGCGCCGCCTCCAGAAGGGCGGCGGAATTTTTGAAAAACTCCGTTCCGGCGACTATCGTGTCCGCCCCGCGCCCTATGCAGGCCGCCACGTTGCCAGCGGTAATCCCGCCGTCAACCTCTATCCGGAAAGATAGCTTCATCTCCTCCCTCATCCGCGCGAGCGCAGAAATTTTTTCGAGGGCGACAGGGTTGAAAGACTGCCCGCCAAACCCCGGCTGGACGCTCATCACGAGAACGAGGTCCACCCTCGGCAGGTACGCCGCCACCTCCCCCACGGGGGTTTTGGGATTGAGCGTAATGCCGATTTTTCTGCCCGCAAAATGTATGTCGTCGAGCGTGCCGGAAATCGGGTAGTCGGGCTCCACGTGCACCGAAATCAAATCCGCGCCCGCCTTTGCAAAAGGCTCTATGTACAGGTTGGGATTGTCGAGCATAAGGTGCACGTCGTAAAACATGTCCGGAAACCGCGCTTTCAACGCCTTCACCACCCCGGGCCCGAACGAGAGATTCGGCACGAAATGCCCGTCCATAACGTCGACGTGAACCCATTTTAGCCCCGCCGCCCCGATCGCCGCCACGGATTCCCCGAGAGCCGCGTGGTCGCCGCCGAGAATCGACGGCGCGATTTCGAGGGAGTTTACCATATTCCTATCACGGCGTCCTTTATCTTGTCGCCGAGCTCCCTCATCAGCACGGGCATGCTCTCGTATTCGTTTGAAATCAGGTTGTCGTTGGCGCCGGTGTAGACGGTTATGAACGCCCTGACGGGGCGGTCTTTGAAAACAACCTGCCCGTTGGAGCGCATCAGCGTGCACGAGGCTGTTGCGGTTATGCGGTAAGAGGCCGCGAGCGCCGTATCGCGCTCCTTGGTCGCTATCGGAACTTTTTCGTAGTTCACAATAGTCGTGGAGAGAACCGCCTGCGCCTCGCTCTGGTAGGCGACGCGCAAATCCGGAACCTGCATAAGCGATTTGGAAATCGCGTTGGTGAGAATCGGCGCCGCCTGCGGCGCGAACGACACGTTGCGCACCGGCTGCACATACACCGAGGAAAACGGAAGGTTCGTAGCCGTCCCCGCGAGCCTGTAATTGGAACATCCGGAAAATGCGGCCGCAAGGCAGGCCGCGGCAATTATCGCAAAAATGTTTCTCATAATACCCCGTCCGTTGCGCCGTCTATCTGCGACTGCGTCCACTGGTAGAAGCCGTCGTCAAAAAGGTAGTCTCCAAGCCCCTCGCCGTACATCGGCGCAAATCCCTCGTAAGACTCAACCGAACCGTCGGGCATGACTTTTTCAACGACCGCCGCCCCGGGCGTTTCGAGGAACTGGTCCACCGACATCTCCTCAAAAGCCTCGCTGTTGAGCTTTTCGACATGCGTGTCGTCCTCCAGCTCCGAGAGGCTCATCGGGCGGTAGCGGCCCCATATCCAGTCGTAGGGGGTCATTGGCGGCGGCACGCCGTCGCGGATTTTTTTGAGCTGCGCCTCCGCCTCTTTTGCCGCCGGACTGTTTGGGGCTATGGTTATCGTCTCGTTGTAAAATATCGAAGCCGCGACGCCGTTGTTGCGGTAGTAATAATAAAAATCGCCCATCACGAGCCTGCTGCGCGCGTAGGTGTCTTCCATCTCCTCAAGCCCCTGCTCCGCGTTGGCGACCTGCGATTCGTTGGGGAACAGTATGAGGTAGTCCTTGAAAAAGCTTATCGCGCTGCGCGTAGGGCTCTGGTCGTAGGGCGCGCCCTCGACGAGCGACCGGTAGACTTTCGCCATCTGCAAATAGGCGTCGGAGGCGAACATGCTCTTGGGATAGTTGTTTATCAGCCTGTCGAGCGCGTCGAACGCCTGGTCGGGCTTGTCCTCCTGCTCGGCGATGAGCGATATGTTCATCAGAGCTATGGGAGAATAGTCGCTGTACGGGGCGTCCTTGACCACGGATTCGTAAATTTTCACGGCGTCGTTGTAGTTCGTAAACCACGGGAACCACCCCCATAGGTAGGGGGTCGCGCCGCTCTGTATGGTCGCCGCAACGTCGTACTCCGCGCCGATGATCTGATTGAAGCGCGGATAGTCGGGATACTTCTTCACGATTTCCTGCAAGGCTTCGTAGGCGTCCATGAACTGCCCGCGCTTGAGATACGCCTGCGACATCTGGTAGTAGGCCTCTGGCGCGAAAATAGAGTTCGGGTAGTCCGTCGCCACTATGCGGTAGTAGCCGAGCGCCGCCCAGTAGTCGCCGTCGTCGAGGGCCTTTTTGCCCTCGTTCATGGCTTCGAGCGCATTCTGGACGTTGACGTTCTCGCCTATGACGTTGGCGAGCACTCCCCCCTGAACCTGCCAGCCCCTGTCGGGCGTCCACACCAGATCCGCCCGCGCCGCGGCGCACGCCAAGCAAGCCGCGGCAACGGCCGCGCGCCATATTAGTGAAGTGATTTTCATTTTCCCCCGCATTAGAACATTAAAAACGGGCAAATGGCAACAGAAAATCTGACGCCTTTTTCCCGCCGCCGATTTTGCGGGCAACCATCCCTATGCGCAAACCGCCGACGCGAGCATTTTTCCTGAATCCCCGACCGCCTCGAGGCGCGCGAGAGCCGGAGCGTTTTTCAGCCCCTTCCCCATGCCGGAGACGCATACCTTAATATAGTTGTCGGTGCGCGCCATATAGCGGCCGTCCGGCAGCATATTTTCGAGCAGAACGGGGCGGATCTTCCCGATCTGCGATTCCATAAACGCCCTGCGCATTCCGGCGGCGGCCGCGCGCAAATCGTCCGACCTCCGGCGGCGCGTCCGCGGGTCGGGCGTTTCGGCGGACATGGAGAATGCCGGGGTTCCCGGGCGCGGCGAAAACGCGAACACGTGCGCGTAGGAAAGCCCGCTCGAAAGCATCGCCGCCTTCGTTTCGAGATAGTCGCAATCGCGCTCGAACGGGTGGGCGCAGATTATGTCGGCGCCTATTGAAATGTCGGGGCAAACGGATTTCGCGCGCGCCACGAACCCGAGAAACTCCGAAGCGGTATTCCTGCGGCGCATGGCGGACAGCACGCGGTCGCACAGGCTCTGCGCCGAAACGTGGAAATGCGGCTGCAATTTGTGCGAAGGGTCGGCCGCGCGCTCCAGCAGGGCCTCCGCGGGCATATCCTGCGGTTCCACGCTCCCGAGGCGCACGCGCAAAAGCCCCGGAAGGGCGTCGAGAGCGTCGATTACCCCGACAATCCCGCGTTCTTGCGACGAAAATTTCGTCAAATTTATGCCCGTCAAAGTTATCTCTCTCGCCCCGCGCGAAACGAGGCTGCGCGCGTCCGCCATTATCTCGTCGAACCCCCTGCTGCGCGGCCTCCCGCGGGCGCGCGGAATTATGCAGTAAGAGCAGCAGTTGTCGCAGCCGTCCTGAATTTTCAGGCTGACGCGCTCGTCGATAAATCCCTCCGCGGAAAGCGACAAGGGCGCGCCGCGCTTTCCGCCCGCCGGAGAAACATCGACCTTTGCCGAATCCGCCGAGATCAGCATTCCGACGACCTCCGCCTTTTTGGAGTTTCCCGCCACGACAAGGACGTTCGGGAGCTTTGCGGCCTCTTCCGGCGAAGTCTGGGCATAGCAGCCGGTCACGGCTATCGGGGAATCCGGATTGGCGCGCGCGAAAACGCGGATCTCCCTCCGCGTCTTGGCCTGCGCCAAAACCGTCAGCGCGCAGGAGTTCACCACCGCGAAATCCGCCCTCTCCCCCCACTTCACGACCTCGAGGCCGAGCGCGCGCGCCGAGTCCGCAATCGCTAGCGACTCGTATGCGTTCACCCTGCACCCGAGCGTGCATATCGAAATTTTTTTGGACATCGCCCCGCCTTAAAAACCGCCTAAAACGCCCCGCCGATGCCGCGGGCGCCGAAAAAAAAAGCCCCGCCTTGCGGAGCTCGCCAAAATTGCCGCGCAAGCTTAGCGCGAGCGCACGCGCGAAAACTTCTTCTGGAACTTCTCGACGCGGCCCGCAGTGTCCACGAAGCGCTTTTCGCCGGTGTACGCAGGGTGGGAGTCGCTCGTCACGTCGCGGGTGACCATGTAGCAGTCCACGCCGTCGATTTTTTCGACCTGCTTGCTCTTCATCGTGGAGCGGGTGACGAAGCGCGCGCCGCTGGATACGTCTACAAAGCAAACGGGATGGAAGTCGGGATGAATTTTGTCTTTCATTCTGCTGTGAACTCCGAAAGCTGATTAGCCCTGCTTCGCCTTGAAGCGCGGGTTTGTTTTGTTGATTATGTAAACGCGGCCCTTCCTGCGCACGACCTTGCAGTCGGGATGGCGCGTTTTCAAAGACTTGATGGATGATACGACTTTCATGTCAACACTCTCTTCTCGTTGCTTGATTTATTTAAAAGACATTTATGCAATATTCGCACCCCCGCTTTGTCAACACCTTTTTTGACCGCCCCGTCGCGCATTCGGGGAATTTTGTTTTGCGATTTTCGGAAGACGGCGCATAGTTCGGGAAAATGGGAGTTTCAATAACGTCGCTCGCGTACTCTTTGCCGGCCGGAAAAATAACCGGCGCGGAGCTCTCCGCGCGCTTCGGCGAAGCGGCGATGAAAAAAATCGAGGCGGTATCCGGCATACTCGAGCGCAGGCGCGCGAGGGCGGACGAGTGCGCCTCGGACCTCGCCGCCGGCGCCGCCCGCCTGCTCTTCTCCGGAGCGGGATATTCGCCGAAAGACTTCGGCCTGCTGATCTTCGCCTCCCAAACCCCCGACTACCTGATTCCGACCACCGCGTGCATTCTGCAAGACAGGCTCGGAATGGACAGCTCCTGCGCGGCCTTCGACATGAACCTCGGGTGCTCGCAGTTCGTCTATGCGCTCGCGGCGGCGCGCTCCTGGATTCAAGGCGGGCTTGCGGACAAGGCCCTCGTGCTCTGCGCCGACACTCCGCAAAAAATCCTCGACCCTTCCGACCGCTCGACCGCGTGCGTGTTCGGCGACGGAGCCGCCGCGTGCGCCGTCTCTAAAACCGAAGCTGCGGCGTTCTCGGACTTTTCCTTCGGCGCCGACGGCTCCGGATATGACGGCATAATATGGCCGAACTCCGCCATGCGCAAATCGGGCGGCGGAGCCTCCGAACGCATGAGGATGGACGGCTTTAAAATCTTCGCGTTCGCGTACAGGCGCGCGGCGGAATCGGTCGCGGGAATCCTCGAAAAAAACGGCATGTCGGTTTCGGACATAGACCTCTTCGTGTTCCACCAGGCGGGAGAGATGATAGTGAAGTCGTGCGCCGAACGGCTGAAAATTCCGCCCGAAAAAGTCTACTACAAAATGCACGACATCGGCAACTGCGGGGGCGCGAGCGTCCCCATAGCCCTCGCCGACGCCGCGATTTCCGGGCGGCTCAAGCACGGCATGAAAGTTCTCGTCTGCGCGTTCGGCGCCGGCCTGTCGTGGGGCAGCGCGATTCTCGAATGGAGCGCGGATTTCAGGGGCGCGTTTTCGGACGCGGACTTTTCGGATTCCCCCGCCAAGCCGCAAAGCCAGCGCGCCGCCGACTACGCGCGTTAGTAACCGCGCAAAAACGCGCCTTCCGCGCGCGGCGGAAAACCATCGCCGCCCTCCGCCTCAAACCCGGCAGACGAGGGAGAAATTGTTTCCGACGTGGCTTGAAGCAAGGCACAGGATATTTTTCGGAGAATCCGGCAGCGGCGCGCCGTCGATTTCCGCAAGCCCCGTCCTCTGCCGCCAGAGCGCGATTCCGTTTTTCAGGCAGTACAAAACCTCCGCGAGCGCGGAAATCGCCGAGACGGACTCCACATAGCCCGTGTTGAAAACGTTCGTCACAATCCCCGCATTCGGGAAAAGCGCGCGGCGCAGGCGGAGAATCTTTTCGTCCTGGGCGTCTCCGCGGGGGCTCCAAACTATGAGATCGATTTTCCCCGCGCCTACTCCGGCGCGGGAAAGCGACTGTTCCGCGGCAATTCCCAACCCCTCTCCTTTTAGATTGGCGTCAGAAAACTCCCCGGGTTCCTCGTAGGACGCGAACGAGAGAACCGTGCCGTATGTCTGCGCGCCGCGACTTTCGGCGGCAGCGCGCGCCTCGAGAACGAGCGCGCACGCGCCCTCGCCGTACACGGTTTTGAACAGGTCGCCGAAGCGCAGCCTGAAATCCGCCTCCTCTTCGCCGGAGTACAGGTTGCCGATCTTTCCGTACCCCGCCATCTGCTGGGCGTAGAGCTCGTCGGCGGCGAACGCCACCGCCATCTCCGCGCGGCGTTCGCGCAAGACGTCGAGGGAATATCCCACCGCCTGCAATCCGCCGTTCGGACCTGGCGTAAGCGTGATGTTCGGCCCCTTTATGTCGAGCGCCTTGGAAACCCAGCCCGCCGTGGAATTGGCGGTGACGTTGGAAAAACACCCCACGTCGCCGCGCCTTTCGGGGTTGGAAAACACGGCGTCCATGTGCCTGCTCTCGCTCGATCCCCTGCTTATGGCGGCGGTTATGGCGATCTTCTCGGATTTGGAGCGCGAGAGCGCGGCGCCCGCGCCATCGAGCGCGCGCTTTGCCGCGAGCGTCGAATACAAACTGATGTTGTTCATTCCCGAGAAGTCCACGCGCCTGTCGAGAGTCCGCGGATTAAGAGGGGGGACGAGCCCGCCCATATGCGCGCACTCGAACCTCCCAATTTTTGAGACCGCGCAGGAGCCTTCCGCGAGAGCTTCGACGTTTTCCGCGAGCGTCGTCCCGAGCGGCGAGACCACGCCAAGCCCCGTGATGGCGATTTCCGCGCCGTAGTCGCGCGCGGGCTTTTCGGAAATGAAATCGCGCTTTGAAATCACGACAGCGGCGTTGTTGCCGCCGAATGCGTAGTTTGCGGATATGAAGCAATCGTACTTTTTGTGCAGGGGCTCGGCGAGCGCGGAAATTTCGCAGCCCGCGCGCCGGCCGGAATTGCGCAGCGTCGGGGGCACGAAGTCGGCGTTCATGGACAAAACCTGGCACGTCGCCTCCAAAATTCCGGTAGCTCCCATGCAGTGGCCCATGTACGACTTCGTGGAAGTCACCGGCACGGCGGTTTCCCCGAGAAACTTTTTTATGCCTTTCGACTCCGCCCTGTCGTTGGCGGACGTGCCGGAACCGTGGGCGTTGATGCAACCCAAGTCTTCCGCCGAAACGCCCGCGTCCGCCGCGGCGTCGCGCAGGGTGCGGTACACGCCGTCGCCGCGCGGGTCGGGCTGCGTGGGGTGGTGGGCGTCGGCGGTTGTGGCGTGCCCTATTATTTTGCACTTGCACTCCGCGCTCCTCAAAAGCGCCTTTCCCAAATTTTCGACAACCCAAAACGCCGCGCCCTCTCCGATATTCATGCCCTCGGGGGTGGAAAACGGCGCGATCTTTTCGGGGGAAACGACTTTTATGGCGCTGAACCCCGCGAAATTCGAGAGCGCGAGCGCGTCCGCGCCGCCGGTTATCACAATATCGCACCTGCCGGACTCCACGAGCGTCTGCGCGAGCCCTATCGCGGCGGTGGAGCCGGAGCACGCCGTGTTCACCATCCAGCACTCGCCGCCGAATCCGACCGCGGAGACGAGCGCCTTCTGGAGCGCGTAAAATTCCGACTGCGCCGAGACATGCCTGTCGAACTCCACGGCCTCCCCGTACTTCTGCCTGTACTCCGCCTCGCCGGAATTCAAGCCCGCGTTGCACGTGGCGAGCGCATACCCTATCCTTCCGGAATACGCCGCCAAATCCGCGCCGGAATCCTCAACGGCGGCTCTCGCCGCGCAAATCGCCATGCGTATGAACGGATCCGTATACTCTGCGAGCTCCGCGGGGCTCATGCGCTCCGACGGATCGAAGCCCTTTGCCTCGGCGCAAATTTTCGACGCGAACGGCGAAAGGTCGAGCTTCGACGATGGGCCTATCCCGTCCCTGCCCTCTTTCAGCGCGGCGAGCGCCTCGCCCTGCGAGCACCCGAGCGGCGAAACTATCCCGATTCCCGTCACGGCGGCCTCGCGCCCCACTCCGCGCGCTTCGAGACGCTTGGAAACTTTAAGCTCTTCGCCGCACCAAACGCTCGGCTCCATCTGCGCGAGATTCCTCGACTGGTTCATTTCGTAAAATCCTTTCCAGCAATTCACAAATTCCTCGCGCAGCCTCTGCGCGGACATCTTGGCGGGCTCGAACACCACGTGCGCGCCGTTGTATTTGCGCCATTCGCGCGACGTTATCCTGTTCTGCGACTCGAGCCTCCGCCAGTGCGGAGAGCCCGGGTACGGGGAAAATATGAAAAACTCCGACATCGTTATCTTGGCGCGAGAACATATTTCGAGAACCCTGTCGGAGACCCCCTCGCCGTCCCAGTCGCGCCCGAGCCCGAAGGACGCGAAAAAGCTTATGCCCATCGTCCGAAGCATGTCAACGAACTCCCCGAGCCGCCCGAGCCCCGAGTCGTCCCCGCGCATTATCGCGATTGACGCGGGATCGACGTTGAGGGTGCAGTAGAAATTTTTTACGCCCGCTGCGGCCGCACGCGCAAAAAACGCCTCGTCCGAATTGAGCGCCATAGTCGACGACACGAAGAATTTCCGCCCGAGGCCCCCGACCGCGTCGAAAAACCTTTCGGCGTATTCGCGAACCGCCTTCTGCGGGAAAAACAGCGAATCGTCGGTGAGGTAAACGTTCTGGTGGCGCATGTTTTTTATCTCGGCGACCGCCATCTTCACCGGTTTGAAGCGCATCCGGCTGCCCATGTGGGCAGGTATTATGCACATCGCGCATCCGTAGGGGCAGCCGCGCGTGAGCTGTATCAGATCCTCGTCCCAGTCGTAGTGTTGCTTGCCGTAGAAAATGTCGCGGCGCGGCTCGGGCATTTTGGACATGTCCGCCGGTTTGGAAGCTTTGTAAACGCGCTTCAACGCTCCGCGCCTGAAATCCTCGAGAAGTTCCGGCCATGTGCGCTCCCCCTCCCCCACGCACACCGCGTCCGCAACTTTCAGGCACTCGTCAGCCATGAAGCTCGGGAACATTCCGCCCATCACTACGGTTTTGCCCGCCGCGCGGCACTCGCGCGCGATCTCCAAGGCCCGCGTGCCCTGCGGAGTGAAGCAGTTTACCGCGTATAAGTCCGTGCCGTCGGAAAAGTCGATTTTCTCGCCCGCATTGTCGTCAACAAAGGCGATCTCGACGTCGGGCGGCGTGAGGCTCGCGAGAATCGGTATGCCCAGGGACGGCGGGCATGTGAATTTTCCGACGGTAAAAAATTTGCTCTCGGCCTCCATCTTAGAGACCGACTCCAAAAATTTCTCAAAGCGCGGATATACGAAAGTGACTTTCATTTTTCAGGCCCGATTTCGGACGCGGACAGGCGCAAAATTATTTTCGCGCACCCCGCCGATATTTTGAGGGTTTGGGGGGCGGAAAACGACTTCTCTTTTTTGTAGTCGGAAAACTCAACCCTTACGTGTTCAGTCTCGGCGAATCTGGGCAGGCCGTCAACCGCGAGCGAGCGCAATTCGCCCGAGCGCACGGAGTCGAAGAACCCGAGGGCGAGCCTGAACGCGTCCGCCGCGAGCCTCCCCGCCGCCTCGCCGCCGGGCATGAGATCCGATACGAAAATCTCCTCGGCGCGGCCGTCGGCGGAAAACTTCGCCTTTATCAGCGTCCCTCCGCCGTCCACAACCATTGCGCGCCCGCCTCCGGAAGTTTTGGCCGCGTACACGGCGACCGGAATTTCCGCGCCCCAAAACGAAATCGTCCCCCTCTGAACGTAAGATTTGTAGAGAGACAGCCCGTGCGCGCAATCCGCGCAGAACGCCCGCGCGGAAAGAATCGCGAAAACCAGAAGCGAAGCGAAAACCCTCATTTTTTTTCGAGAAAAGTTGCGGGGTCGAACGCCGACGGATCGGAGACGTCGAAAGCGGCGGATATGTCGAAGTCTCCCGCAGCGCGCTTTACGACGCGCATCTCGGTCCTGTCGCCCGACGGGTCGTGCACCGTGACGAGCTCCGGCTCCCGCGAGCCCGCTGAGAATTTCACCGTTATAGACTTCACAGCCCTGGCTATCGCCGGATCTTTCGGGACGAGGGCATATGAATCTCCGGAAGTTTTGGAAACGCCAAAAACCTTTTCGGGAACGCCGCCGCCCGAAATCGCGCCTTTGAGCCCCGCCATTACTTCCGCCACGGCGCGCGAGGCCGGCATGTCGGCGCGCCGCCATTTTCCGCCCTCAAATTCAAACGCCGCGGCCTCCGACCCGTCGAAAATCATGGCGGAAACGTAGGGTTCGAGCGTCTGCCAGCGCACCCTGCCTTCCGAATCCGACGCGAGGGCGGACTTTCCCGCTATCGGGGCGTCGAAAAAGCTGACGTACTTTTTCGTCTCGAACAGTATGACGGACGAGCCTCCGCGCGCGAAGACCGCCGCGCACGCGAGAAACAACAGCAAATATGCGAATGCGCGCTTCATAAAACCCTCCAGACCGTAAGAGCCGCCATCGACGTGCTCGAAAGCGAATATTGGGCGAAAATTCCCGCGCCCCGCCCGAGGGACGCGAGAATCCCGAAAGCCGACGCGCTGTAATTGCGCCCCGCGAAGTCTTCGAGGTATTCAAACCCGCCGAAACGCCCCGAGAGAAATTCGAGCGTTCTCCCTTTCGCCCCTCCGAGGCGGCAGGGGCAGAACCACGCCGAGACATCGGAGGGCGAGAGTCCCGCTTCCGCGATAGTTTCGATCGCCCGCTTTTCTTCGTCTTCCGCGCGCTTGGAGGCCCTGCGGATTTTCAGAGCCAGAACTTCCGCGGCGGGCTCCGATTCGCAGGCGCCCTCCGCGCCGATAAAATACGCCGCGCAAGAGTCCGCAAACGCCCCCGCGCCCATCGGGAGCGGATTGCGGCGCGCGTAATTCTCCGCAAAAAAGTCGCATTCGTCGCCGCCCGCCACGATTCCGGAATCGCAGCTTCCGCCGCGGATCCGCGCGCGCGCCTCCATTAGGGCGGCCTCGAAGGAGACCTCCTTTGCGGTCGTCGCGCAATTGTAGCCGCGGCATCCGAACATTTCCGCCACTGCCGAAGACGGCGCGTTGTGGACCGAATTGGTAAACGCCGTCGGAAGCGGCGAATCTTTCAACAGGACGCTTTCGAGAAATTTTTGCGTCTCCGAGGCCATTCCGAGACCCGTGGCGCAGCTGACGCACGCGCGCTCCCCGAGCTTCGCCCCGCGCGCGGCGGCAATGGCGTCGCGGGAGGCGGACAAAAACATGCGCTGGAGCTTCGCCCACTTGCGCTTTTTTAAGACGGGAATGTCCGGAAGGAGGGAGTCGGAATCCAGCTGCGCGCGCGAGCGCGCCGAAAGCGGCTTTGACAAATCCGGATTCGCCGACGCGCTCCCCGCTCCGTACACGAAAATTCTCCGCACCGCCGCTCCGGCGGGCGATTTGGGCTCGCTTTCCCCCTTGGCAATGGCCGCGCACGAATTGTTCCCCCCGAATCCCAAGCTCGCCGAAAGCGCGATTTTCCCCGCGGTTTTTTGCGGCGACACAATCGGCTCCGGCGACGCGCCGGACGAATAGCCCGCCGACGGCGGCAAAACTCCGTCGCAGAGCGCGGAGGCGGCTACTATCGCGTTGAGAATGCCGCTCGCGCCCAGCGTGTGCCCGAATGCGGATTTGAGCGACGAATACGGCGGCACGCTTCCGCCGAAAACCGCGCGCAGCGCCGCGAGCTCCGCGGAATCGTTCGCCCCGGTTCCCGTTCCGTGGGCGCAATAGTACGACACCTCCGAAGGCGCGATAGATCCGCTTTTCAGGCAGAGGGAAATGGCCTCCTCAAGGCCCTTTCCCTGCGGGTGCGGAGCCGTGGCATGGTACGCGTCGCAGGTCGAGCCGAAAGACAGAAACTCCGCGATTGCCCTGCGCCCGCCGAGAAATTCGCGCGCGATCAAAACCATAACCCCCCCAGCCTCGCCGAGGTTTATTCCGTCGCGCGCGGCGTCGAACGGGCGGCAGTCCGACTTTGAAAGCAGCATGAGAGATCCGAATCCGTCCACCGTTATGCGCGAGAGCGTGTCGGCTCCGCATACGACCGCCGCGTCCGCCCTTCCCTCCGAAATCGCAAGGCACGCGGACTCGAGCGCGAGCGACGAGCTCGAGCACGCCGTCGAAAACGTCGAGCACTCGCCCCGGGCCCCGATTTTTTTCGCCACGAGCTCCGCGACGGAAGAGCACTCGTAAAATTTGAACGCGCCGTCCGAATTTTCCGAGCCCGCCAGAATTTCGCGAAGGGCGTTTTCGGACTCGAGTATCCCGCCGACCGACGTTCCCGCGTAAACCCCTATCCTGTCGCGCGCGATCTCTTCGAGCGGCGAGCCCGCGAGCGCCTCGTCAAGCGCGGCGAAGAGAATTTGCGCGCACCTCGGAAGCCTCGAGCTGCGGAATCCGCGGGCAGCCCCCACGCGGACGGAAGCCCTGCGCGGCAAGGGGAAAAGCCCGCAGCTCCCAAGTTCGCGAAAGAGCGCCCCCGACGGTCCGAACGACGCCCCGTACGCCGCCCCCGCGCCCGCGCCCGAGGCGCAGCAGAGCCCGAATGAGACGACTGTCGGGCGCCGCGTCATTTTCCGTTGGCGATTATGTAGTCGGCGAGCGCGTTAACGGACGCGAACACGGCGGAGGCTGCGTCCTTGTCGCCCACCGAAACCCCGTACTCGTTTTCGACCATCACGACGAGCTCGAGCGCGTCCACGGAGTCGAGCCCGAGGCCGTCCTCGCCGAATAACGGCGTGTCGGAGCCGATAGAATCCTCCGGCATTCCCTGAAGGTTGAGAGCCGAAACCAGTTTTTTCTTTATGTCCGAAACGAGAGCGTCCCTGTCCATCTTCTATAATAATTCAAGCGTTTTAATCTATCCGCCGCCGCCCTCCCCCGACAAGCAAAAACCGACTCTTTCCGAAAATGGCGCGCAAAAACGCGCGCCGGAGCCTTCGGAGAAAATTCCCAAACGGTTCAGGAACCTTTTCCAAAAAAATCGTAGAAGTTGTACCACTGGCGGGGATAGCGGCGCAAAAATTTTTCGAGGTTCGAAAAAAACTGCTCAGCCCCCGACTCCGCCGCGCCGTCGGCCGACGAGCATTCGGAGAGGTCTATGCGCTCGCAGAACGTCCTGTACCTAAACAGGGATTCGCGGAAGCAGAATATTTGCAGAACCTCCGCGCCCGCCCTCCACGCGCAGGCGTACGGCGCGCTCGGCGAGCGCGCCTCCGCCCCCAAAAACCGCGTTTTGCAGACCCTCCCGCCGGCGTCCCTGTCGGCGTGCATCGCCACTATCCTTCCGGCGCGCAGGGCGGCGTAGACCGCCACCGGCGAAAATCCGTCGGAAAAGTCCGAGAGCGTCTCCGGCGCCGCCCGCGCGCGCGAAGAGTCCACCAGCCGCCGTATTTCAGCCCTTTCGCGGTCGGCGCCAACTGCCGCGGCGTCCGGAAATTTTGCGGCGAGCTCTCCGGAGGCTATCGCCCAACCGCCCGTGTGCGACGCCAATATAAGAACCCCTCGACCCTTCGCGCGCGCTTCCGCGATCTGCGCAAAGCTTTCGTCGTCCACCTTTATCGAGCCGCAGCCCGCGAAATAGGCGGTTCTGTCGAGAATCGACATGCCGAATGAAAAAACGCTTCCGTACGCCGCAAGCGACACGCCGCGCACGCGCCGCCCGGAAATCCGCGCGAGGTAGTCGGCAATCGGGGCGACCGCCCCGCGCCTGAAAAGGACGAAAAACGCGGCGACGAACGCCAGCAGAAAGTACGCGGGCAAAAGCCCTATTTTCAGGAGCGCCAGAAACGACAGCGTCCCCCAGTACCCGCCGTATGACTTCCCGCTCCACGCGACCCTACCGCCCACCGCCGGAACCCTCCCCTGAAATTTTCGCCCACGCGGGCGCCACGCACAGCGAAGCGCAGAATATGGACAGTATTGAAATCGCCGCGGCGGCCCCGAGCCCGCTTATGACGGGGTGCCTTGCGAAGGCGAGCGCGCCGAAGGCGGCGGAAGTGGTGAGAGCCGACAGCAGCACGGGCCCAGCCGCCGACCTTGCGCTTCTCCGCCCAGCCGCCCAGAGAATCATCACGGCGTAGTCCTGCGCCAGGCACACCGAAAATATGACGAACACCGAATTGGTGAGCGTGACGGCGACCCCGAAAATTTTCATCAGCGCAAAGCACCACACGAGCCCCGCGCACACGCACGCCATGACGCACGCCGCCCTTTTGGCGGAGCGCAGCGCGAACGCGAGAAAAACCCCCACGGCCGCGAGCGCGAACGCCGCGCACTTTAAAAACGCGGCGCGCGCGGATTCGGAAATGCGGTCGCCCAGATATTCCATGTCGAGAAGAAACGCCCCGCCGCCCGCGGACTCCGCCGCCCGCGCTAGCTCGTCCTTCGATACCCCCTCCCCGAGAAAAACGGGCGCGCAAACGGCGGAGGTCCGCCCGTCCGAAAAAATCCTGCCCGCAAAAATCTTCGACATTTCAGGAGAATTCCGCAGGCTTGCATACCCGCGGCGCGCGGACGACAGAAAGTCCAACGCGGGCTTGAACGCCGCGGGAGACACCCCGTTCTCGCGGCACACGTCCGAGAGGTCCCGCGAAAATTTTTCGAGCCTTGCGGGAGTCCAAAAAGCCTCCCAGCGCGCGAGGTTGCGCTCTTCGGCCTCCCTCGGCGGGCAGAGTTTGGAGACCCATGACGGCTGCGCTCCGGCGACTCCCGCGGCGGCCTCCTCCGCCCGCGCGAGAGAGATGAGCGCGGCGTCTTCGCAGTTTCCGAACGCGACTATCTGCGGCGCGGAAACCGCCCCGCCCCACACTTCGCGAACTTTCGCGTCGGAGGCCGCGGAATCGTCGGAAAGGGCGTTTAGGGCGGATATTCTGCCGTCGAAAACCACACCCAGCGCAAACGGCAGCGCGGCGGCGGTCAAAACGGACGCCGCGAACAAAAACGCGCGCGGGCGGCGCATCTGCGGCTCCACGAGCTTTTCCGAAAACTTTTCGAGGAAAGTCGGGCGCAATCCGCCCCTCGAAATGCCCACGGCGAACGCCGGAAGCGCCAACACGGAAATCGCCGCCGACGCCGCCACTCCCGCGAATCCGAAAATCCCGAGCTGCGCCATTCCCCCGCCGAGGCACGCTACGGCGGCAAACGCCAGCAGGGTTGTGGCGCAAATGACGGAAACGGGCCTTAAAAGCGCCCCGGCAGTCTTGGCGGCGAAATCTATTCCGAATTTCCCGCGCAAATCGAGCGGGTACAATATGTGTATGGCGTAGTCTATCCCTACCCCCATGGCGATGGACGCAAACGCCACCGATATGGACGAAATCTCGTCGAACGCCGCCCACGCAAAGCAAAACGCCGCCGCGCTCCCCAATAGCGAAGGCGCGACCGCCGCGAGCGCGAACAGCCTGTTGCGGAACGCCACCAGGCAGAGCGCGAGCATAAGCGCGCACGTCGCGGGAAGGCACGCTGAGGAATCCGCGCGCGCAATTTGCGCGTTGTCGGCGGATATTCTGTGCGCGCCCGCCCAGTCGATTTCGGCGTCCGGAAACGCCCGTTCCGCCGCCGCTACCGCTCCGGCGGCCGCGGCGCACACGCGCGCGGACTCGTCCGAATCGCGCGGGTCGGCGGACGCGCGCGCGACGAGCAAAAAATTCTTTCCGGAGGCGTCCGATACGAGAGAGCCGTCGGACGACGCGCCCCCCATGCCCCGCGCCAGATTTTTCAAATTCGCGAGAACCGCCGGCACCGCGCCGACGGGATCCGATAAAAACGCCGCCTTGAAAGCGGGCGCCTCAAAACCCGCCATCCTGCGCATGTAAAAGGCAAACCGCTTGCGAATTTCCACCTTTGAAATGGCGCGCTCCAAAGCCGCAGGGTCGTCGAATAGCGCGGGGTACGCGCGGAAAATTTCGGGCGCGGCCTTCGCGGGATCCGGAAATTCCGCAAAGCCGAACCCCGCCTTGGCGAGCTCCCCTTTCAGCGCGAGGGCGCAATTCCGCGCGGTTTCGGAGCCGCTCGCCGAAACGTTAAAATACAGGGAATCCGACGCCCCGAACCACTTTGCCGCCCTCTCGGCGTTCTCTATCCGCGCGTCCCTGAACGGCAGCAGGTCGAAGGCGTCGGTTTTAAACGGCGCGGCCTTCGCGGCAAAAAAGGCCGCAACGCACATTGCCGCAAACGCGGCGGCAAAAGACGGGCGGTGGCGGTATGCGAACCTGACGAACTTTTCGGCAAAATTCATTCCGCTACGGAGAGCCTCCTCAAAAATTTCCTCGGCAGAACGAGCGACATGAAGGCGAATCCGGCGTTCATTGCCGAAAACCGCGCGGTGTCGGCAATCGGGCGGTAGTGCGACGCGCGCAGGCTTTCCTCGGTGTATATAGCCGGCACTTCGACGGGGATTATCTCTATTCCCGCCCACGCAGCGCGGACGAGCAGCTCTGCCTCGTAGGCGAATCCGCCGCGCGAAATTTTCAGCTGCGAAACCTTTTCGAGCGGATAGCACCTGTACCCGCACTGCGTGTCGCCCAAATCAACGGATGTCTCGAACCTGAACCAGAAATTTGAAAATTTGTTCATGAACCTTCTGGCGGGCGGGACGGACTTCACCGAAAAGTCGCGCACGCCCGCTATTATCGCGCCCGGGTTTGCGCGCGCCGCCTCCGCGAACTTTCCGAAGAGCTCAGGCGGGTGCTGCCCGTCGGCGTCGAGCGCCACGGCGTGCGTAAAGCCCCTCGCCGCGGCCTCGGCGAATCCCGCCTTCAAAGCCTCCGCCTTGCCCCGATTGCGCGGGAACCTCAAAACCTCGCACATCGGCGAATGGGCGGGCGCCGGAACGTCCGAGCCGTCGTCAACGACAATCGCGAACGTTCCCGCCGGCAGCCCGCGCACGACGGCGCGCACCGTATCCGCGTTGTTGTGGCACGGAACCAGCGCGCAAATCCGCACGCCCGAAGGCGGCTCGCTTTGAACTTGAAATGAATCTCCCATCTGTTAAATATGGGGAGATATTTTTATAAAACACCAGAACCATTGCAACACTAATGCCCAACAATCAACAAAGGCTGTCGCGCAGGAGGGAAGTTTCGCTTCTGCTGAAAGAAAAGCTCATTGAGGCTCTCGACATACCGTACGAACCGCGCGACATCGGCGAGGACATCGCCCTGATAGGCTCGGGGCTCGGGCTCGACTCGCTCGACGTGCTCGAAATCGTCTTGTGCGTGGAAAACAATTTCGGCGTAAAGATACCCGAAGGGCAGACGCTCGCGCTGAGGTCGCTCAACACCCTCGCGGACTTCATAATTTCGGAGCAGGACAAAAAATGAGGGAACTTCCGCTAAAAGATTTTTGGGCGAAGCTCGGCGCGAACTTCGGCGAGCTCGGCGGCGCGCAGTGCATCGCAAACTTCGGGAACCCCGAAGCCGAATACTCCGCCCTGCGCAATTCCGCCGCCCTGTGCGACTTTTCATTCGTCCGAATCGCGGAATTCCCCGAGTCCGACGGCATAGACTTTCTCGACGGAAAGCTTGCGGCAAACATTTTAAAGCTGCGGTACGGCAGGATAATCGACACGTTCCTCGCCTACCCCGACGGCAGAATCGCGGCGGAAGCGTTCGTTGCCAACATAGACGACAAAGTTTTCGCCGTGCTCGAATCGCTCGAGGACTCTTCCGGCCCGCTTGCGGAGGGCGGCGGGCGCGACGCGACGGGGGATTTCGCGGTTCTCTCCGCGGACGGCCCGCGCGCGTGGGAAGTCGCCAAAGACATTTTCGGCTCCGACATATTCAACCTGCCGTATCTCGCGGTGGAAAAATACGAATTTGAGGGCGAGCCCGCTTACCTCATGCGCAACGGGAAGACCGGCGAATTCGGATACTCCTTCGCCGTCCCCGCGGCGAACGCCGAAAAGCTCGCGCAAAAGCTGCTTGAATCCGTCAAAAAAGCCGGCGGAATGCCATGCGGGACGGACGCCCACGCGGTGGCGAGGCTCGAGAGCGGATTTTTCAACATATACAAGGAGGGAAAGTCCGTCGGAAACCCGATTGAGCTCTGCCTGCAATGGATGGCGGACTTCTCGAAAGAGTCTTTCACGGGCTCCGGCGCGATTTTCAAAGCCCGCGAAGCCGGAGCCGCCGCGAGGATAACGGCGGTGCGCGGCGCGGGCGTGAGCGCCGGCGCGCGCGTTTTCGACGGCGGATGCGATATAGGGGAAGTCAAAATCGCCATGCGCTCGACGCAGCTCGGCGACAACATCGGGCTCGCGCTCATAAAATCGGACTTCGCGTACCCGTCGCTCGAGCTCTCCTCCGCCGCCGGAGGGGAACCGGACATATTCACGGTCTCCCGCCCGATGACGGTCTCCGAAAGCCTTGTAAGGGGAATGCAGCAGTAATGCCCCGGAGGATAACGCGCAGGCTCGCGGTGGCGCCCGAATTTCGGGACATCGACATCATGGGGGTGGTCCACAACTGCGTGTACTTCGAGTGGTTCGAGCGCGGAAGGCTCTCGATAATGAACGAAGTCCTCAGCCTCGACGACGCCCGCCGCCTCGACATCGCCGTTCCCGTCGTAAGAAATTCGTGCGAATACTTCGCCCCCGTGAGAATCGGCGACAGGCTCGAACTGCTCACGCGGCATAAAATCGACGACGCCTTTTCCGGAAGGCTGGAATTTTCCCACGAGCTGCGCAACGCCGAAACCGGCGCGCTCCACGCTTGCGGAGAATGCGTCTGCGCGCTCGCAAACATGCGGACGATGAAGCTTCTGAGAGAATTCGCGCCGGAGATTATGGAAAAATACCGGCGGTTAAAATGACATGAAAGACAAAATCGCAATAGTCACGGGCGGCTCCCGCGGCATAGGCGCGGCGATAGTCAAAAGGTTCGCCGCCGCGGGCGCCAAAGTTTATTTTACGTACGCGAACTCCGAATCCGCCGCGGCAGAGCTCGCCGCCGAAACCGGAGCCTTCGCGCTGCGCTGTCCCCAGGGCGACCCCGTCGCCATAGCCGAAGCGGTCGACAAAATATATTCCGAGAGCGGCGCGATAGACGTTCTCGTAAACAACGCCGGAATAACGCGCGACGGATTCATGATGACTATGCCGCAATCCTCGTGGCGCGAAGTGCTCGACACAAACCTCGACGGAGCGTTCGCGTGGACAAAATGCGCGGCAAGGAAAATGTACTCGAAAAAGTCGGGCTCGATAATTTTCGTGTCGTCGGTCTCCGCGCTCGTGGGGGTCGCGGGGCAGGCGAATTACGCGGCGAGCAAGGGGGCGCTGTGCGCCCTCGCGAGGGCATGCGCCGCGGAACTCGGAGCGAAGGGCATACGCGCAAACGCGATCTGCCCGGGATTCATAGAGACCGACATGACCGCCAAAATTCCGCGCGATATCGCCGCCAGGCAAAGGGAGAGAATAGCGTTAAAGCGCTTCGGCAAGCCCGAAGAAGTGGCCGAAGCCGCCCTCTTCCTCGCCTCCGGCGCCTCCTCCTACATAACTGGCCAAACCCTCACAATAGACGGCGGCCTGACCGGCTGCGCGTGAGCCAAACGACATATTATTATTTTAGCCAAAATATTTTTTTAACTTTATAATATTATTAAGAAATAGTATTCTCAATTTCCGCCTTTTCGCCAGGGAAAACGCATTTGTTAAAGAGCGGAAAAATCGCCCCCCGAATGGGAGATAATCTATACGCTTTAATTGATTTGCAATGCATTCCAGCTCACCGGCGCTCTCATTGCCGTTTTTCCCCGTAATCTGGGAGATTGCGTTTCTGGGTCTGGCTTATAAGTTAGGCTTCCGGGAAGCTGTCTAAGTAGTATACTAAACTAACAATAAACTACTTAGACAAATGAAAAAAGACTTAGAAAAACTTAACAAGATTAACTCCGAACTTTCCCGTTTGCTGAAAATTTTTAGGGGCACGCTTAGTTACGTCAACATGCGCGGCATTTCTTCCTCCGACGCATCCGCGTTTTTTGAAGGCAACTGATTTTTATAATACAAAACCAGCGCGCCCTTTGGAATATTCCGCAAACTTTGCGCAAAACTTATGGAGGCAATCTGACGATAGCAATCCGACAACAGTCGGCAATCCCGCAGCCCGACATCCGCTCAACCCTCAAGCTCTGCCAACCAACGCCGACATTCCCGCGGCAAATGCCGGAAATTTATCCCAATGCCCAATCTGAAAAAAATATTGTTATGGAATTATGAGAAAAAAGCTTATTTTAAGCTCCGCTTGACTTGCGCCGGATTGCCGGCCGCAAGCGAATTTTGGGGAATGTCTTTCGTCACGACCGCCCCCGCCGCTATAACGCATCCGGAGCCGATTTTTACGCCTGGCAGAACCACGGCGGAACCGCCAATCCAACAATCCCCGCCGATTTCGACGGGCAGCGCGAATTCCGCGCCGGAATTTCTGGCGGCAACGTCCAGCGGGTGGGCCGCCGTATAAATTTGAACATTCGGCCCGATGAAAGCGTTGTCGCCGATTTTCACCCTTGCGCAATCGAGAATCACGCAGTTGAAATTGACGAAAACGTTTTTGCCAAATTCTATGTTCGCGCCGTAATCGCATCTAAAAGCCGGCTCGACGACAAGGTTTTCAGGAAAGCCGCCAAACAGGGCTTCGAGAAGCCTTTTGCGCGTTTCGGAGTCCGCCGCGGAAGAGGAATTATACTCTCGCAAAATCTCCCTGCACCGCAGGCGCATTGCGGAAAGTTCCGGATCGGAGGGGCGGTAGGGAAGCCCAGAAAGCATTTTTTCGAGCTCCGTCATACGCCCCCCACACGCCTGTCCCCGCCGAGGCCGAAAATTCTCTTCATCGCGGCAAACAGGGACAAGTCGCCCTCGACTTTCAGCCGCCCGGCCCGCATCAGCGCGGAGACGTCGCGGCGGGCGGCCATCACCCCCGCCCAGTCCTCCGAATCCGCCGTAACCGCGACGTCCGCGCGAACTCCGGCGTCCGCGGATTCGTCAAAAGAGCACTTCCCATTCCTCACGCTCGCAAGGCACACCCAGCCCTTGTCGGGGAAAACGAACTTGAAGTCCGCCCGCTTCGGCGCGCGCGACGGATCGAGGGTCGCACACATCTCGCGCAGGAGTATGCGGGGGTCGGAAACCATGGAAAAGCTCTCGAATGGAGTCCCGTTGCGGCGCAGCTGCCAAAACACGCGCGCGTTTTTTGCGAACGACTCCCTTCCGCGGCTTAAAGGCATGCGCATCGCCTCCAATCTGTCGGCGGGGATTTCGCCGGCGCGCGCGAAAATCTCACCGGAAGCCTCGAACGCCGAAAGCACCCTGCGCACCCGCACGCTGCCGAGTTCGCGCATGGCAAAATACGCCGACTCCCCGCGCGCGATGTCGGCGGCGAACTCAAAATCCATCGCGTCAGCCACCATGCGGTAAGTGCGGGAAAGGGCGTCGAAAACGTCGTCGAGCCGCCCCGAAGCCACGCTTATTGCGACGAATTTTTTGCGCTTCTTCAAAAATCCCGTCTCGTTCAGCATCCTCCCGCTTTCGGGGTCGAAGCGGTACCCCCTGACAAAGGGAAAACACCTGTCGAAGAACCGCTTCATCTGCGCGCTCATCGAATAAAAGTAGACCGGCGTAAGGCACACGAGCGCGTCGGCCCCGTCGAGAAAGTCGAGCGCCTCAGCCATGTCGTCGCGTATCGCGCAAACGCCGCGCCTTCCGAAACCCGCGCTGCACGCGAAGCACCCGCGGCAATCCGCCACATTTTTCGCGGACATGTCGAAGTCGAGGATTTCGGCGCCGCCCCTGCGCATTCCGCGCAAAAAAAGGTCTCCCACGAGCGAAGTCACTCCGTTCGGACGGGGGGCTGCCCTGACAAACAACGCCTTCACAACTTCACGTTTTCGCCCGAGGCGAGCACGATAGTCCCCGACGCCGCCACGCCCTTTCTGCCGCATGCCTCCGCCGAAAAGCTGTAAAGCCCCCCGTACTCGCGCGCGAAAGACGCGCGCATCGCAAGCGTCTCGCCCGCCCTCACCACGGACTTGAATTTCAAATTGGCGGCCGCCAGAAAAAATATCCGCCCCTTTTGATATTCCTCCCGCCGCTCGCGCGCCGACAGAGCTATGTAAAGCCCGCATGTCTGCGCGAGCGCTTCGGCGATCATCACGCCAGGCATAACCGGCATCGACGGAAAGTGCCCCCTGAAAAACGGCAGGCTTTCGGGCAAATCGAGCTCGGCGGCTATCCCCTTTGCGGCGTCGAATTCCGCCACTCTGTCGACCATCAGAAACGGGTCGCGCTGCGGAAGATACGCGATTATGTCGGACTTTTCCAATATCATTTTCCCACCCTACCAGATTCCAAAACGCGCGTTCAAGTTTTTTCGGGAAACGGGGCGCGCATATCTTTGCACGCACGCGATATCGCGCGATACGCCGCGGCGGAGAGCGAATCCGCGGAGTCGAAGTCTCCGGGATGCAGCGGCCCGAGCAGCCTTATGGAAAAGAAAAATCCGTTCCTGTCGGGAATCAGCGGGGCGCCGCGCGTAAACACGGGCTCCGACGAAACTATCGCCCCGGGCACGACGTCCATGCCGAACCTGCGCGACAATCTGAAAGCCATGCTCTTAAAATCTCCCAGACGGCCGCCAGGCATTCGGGTGCCCTCGGGGAATATCACAATATTCCGCCCGAACCCGACAACCCGCGAAAGCTTTTCCATCGCCCGCTCCAAATCCGCGCGCGAGCCTCCGCCGATCGACACGAAGTCAAAGAGGCGCGTCAAAATCCATATCGCGAGCACCGAGTCGTACTTGCCCTTCACCACGACCGCCGCGTTCGGGACAATCGCCAGGGCGAACAGCGGGTCGAGATACGATATGTGGTTGAATACGTAAACCGACGGCTTTGGAGGCGCGTTTTCAAGACCGCCCGCCTCCACGCCGTAGCCCCCTACAAAAGGGAAAATGCGGAACGCGAGCAAACGCACCAAAAAGCGCAAAAGCGAGTTCGCCGCCGAACCCGCGGACTTTATCCCCGCCGAACGCGCCGCCAACAGCGCGAGCGCAGCCGCCATAAACAGGACGTTTGCCGCCGCGTAAATCGCATAGCACGCCGCAATGCGCAGCCTTGCGGAAATCCTGCGGAGCCTTTCCATATCACTTCCCTCCCCCGCGCCTCGAAAGCGCGAACGCCATCGCCCTCTGCGCAAGAAACAACGCGGCAATTAAGATCCCGAACACCCACAGCTTCCGCCAAGCGGGAGAATCCGACGCGGCGGCGGAACCCATGTAAACCATAGCCGCGGCGATCGCCCCCTGCACCGCCAGATTCACCGCCGCATACATCGCAAACGGAGTCCTCATTCCCCCGAGAATTATGTTCTGCAAAAAATAGGGAATGCCCGGGACCGCCCTGACGAAAAAGTTGACGTTCGCCAGGCCGAGAGATTTCACGGCCCCTATTTTAAAGCGCGCGGCGACGGACTCGAGCGCGTTCTCCGGCACGAGAAACCTTCCGAAAAAAAAGCCTATCGACGAGCTTATGAAAAGCCCGATAACGCAGAGCGCCCACGCCTCGAAAAACGGGAAAGCGGCGCCCGCAAACAGATAGCAGAGCGACAGCGAAAACGGAAACGCGCACCCGACGCCCATTACGGCGAGAAACGCAAAAGGGTTGTCGTTTTCGCGCGCGAAATCCAGGCACAGACGGAGCAGCTCCCCCCATCCGAAGAGGAGCTCGAACGCGGCGGCAAACGCGGCCGCCGCCAAAAACTTCACGAGAAACCGCCCCATGAGCGCGCGGGAAAAAATATGTCCTCCCCGCAATAAAAACGCAAACAAATAGAAAAATATATTGACTGCTTTACAAGAATAAAGCAAATTTTGCGCTTTAAATTGCGCCGAAATAGCTCAGTTGGTAGAGCAACGCTTTCGTAAAGCGTGGGTCGTCGGTTCAAGTCCGACTTTCGGCTCTGCTTTTGAGCCCTGCAAGATGCCGCTTGCGGGGTTGTTTTTTTGGATTTGCGCCGCAGTACCATTCCGGATTTTACAAGCCGCCAATATAATTTAAGCTTTCGCATTTTTGCGGGTAAATCCATAATGAGCCATCGCCGCCAACCGCCTTTTGAACGACCGGATTCCGCGATTTTATGAAAGAATCCGCATTTGGACAAACCACCCAAATCGGCGCAAACAAAACCGAAAAGCAGCGCCGCCCGGCGCCAGCGCAACAAGCCTCATTTGGCAGTAAGCCGCAAGGCGATTGCCCTCGGCGTCCGGAAGAAGTTGAAATCGGCCGCAAAATGCAAAAATTTCAGGCAAATCCCAATTCCCCGGCAGGGATTTGAACCCCGACTAGATGAACCAAAATCATCTGTGCTACCATTACACCACCAGGGAGTTCTGCAAGAAAAACTGGAGATGATCGGGTTCGAACCGACGACCCCCACAATGCCATTGTGGTGCTCTTCCAACTGAGCTACATCCCCTAAAAAAATATTTCGCAATTAGGACATCGGGCGGCGGTTCAGTCAATGCTAATTTTCGTCTTTTTGAAAAATTTTTTGTTGAAACTTTTTCGGAAGGCGCCCATTTTAGGCGTAAATTGCGCTCCCGCGCGGGCGCATTCAATAAATGCCGCAAAACGCAAATGGGGGATTCGTTTAGCGTTTTGAGGGCGTTAAGGGCGGGCCCAAATGCGCCGCCGAAAACTCCACAATCCAATTTAAACGCCATGACGGGTTCTCCGCTTAAATTCATTCCCGCCGCGCTTCTCGCGGCGTGCGTCGCATTGTCCTGGGGCTGCAAAGAGCAGAAATCCCAAAAAAAACAGCAGCTTTCCGACACGGTGGAAGTCGCCCTCCCCGTAAGGAGGGACGTCGAAGTGTGGGACTCATACACGGCGCGAATCGAGGGCGCGCAGTCGGTGCAAATTCGCGCGCGCGTCTCAGGCTACCTTGAAAAAATACACTTCACTGACGGCGACTACGTAAAGCAGGGCGACGTGCTCTTCCAGATAGACCCCCGCCCCTTCCAAGCGGTCGCCGAGGCGTGCAAAGCCTCCGTGCTGGAGACGAACGCGCGCATAGAGCTCGCCAGAAGCAACTTGAAGCGCGCCGAAGAGCTCTTCGCCCAAAATGCCATTTCAAAGGAAGTCTACGAGACCCGCAAGAGCGAGCTCCTCTCCGCCGAGGCGGTTCTCATCTCCGACAAGGCAAAACTCAAAGAAGCCGAGCTCAACCTCGAGTTCACGCGCATAACCTCCCCTATTTCCGGCTACGTCAGCCGCCGCCTCGTGGACGAAGGCAACCTCATAAACGCCTCCGACACCCTCATGGCGAGCGTGGTATCCCGCGACACGGTGTACGCTTATTTTGAAATCAGCGAGAGGGACATCATAAAATACAACAAAATCCGCCTCTTCGACTCGATAGACTCCAAGAAGCGGCAGGGGCCGCCCGTGCGCCTGAAGCTGCTCGACGAGCCCGCGCCCTCGCACTTCGGCCAGGTGACTTACGTCGACAACACCCTAAACGCCTCGAGCCTCGAGCTGCGCGCGGAAATCGACAACTCTTCGGGCGCGCTCTTCCCGGGAATGTACGCGACTGTGGAGCTGCGGGCGGGCGCGCCCGCCAAGCGGCTTCTCGTCCCGGAGGCGGCGGTCGGCACGGACCTCGTGGGGAGGTTCGTATACATAGTCAATTCCGAAAACGTGGTCGAATACAGGGCGGTGACGGCCGGCGAGCTCGTCGGCAAGCTGCAGGTGATTTCCGCGGGGCTCGACGGGAGCGAAAAGGTCATAATAAACGGAATCCGCCGCGCGGTTCCGAAGAAAAAGGTCACCCCCGTCCTGAAAAAGCTCTAAGGCCATGAAATTTTCCCACTTCTTCATAGACAGGCCGATTTTCGCGACGGTAATCTCCGTATTCATAACGTTCGTCGGCCTCATAGCGTTTTCCCAGCTGTCCATCACGCAGTACCCGAATATCGCGCCCCCCACGGTAAACGTCAGCGGCTCGTACTCCGGAGCGTCTCCGGAAGTCATAATGAACACTACCCTCGCCCCGCTCGAACAAAAGCTCAACGGCGTGGAGGGCATGATATACATGTCCAGCGAGGCGACCTCCGAGGGTTCGTGGTCCATAAACATAACCTTCGAGACCGGCGTTAACATCGACATGGCGCAGGTGCTCGTCCAAAACCGCGTGAGGCAGGCGGAAAACAGGATTCCGCAGGAAGTGCGCGACGTCGGCATAAACGTATACAAGCGCAATCCGGACATACTGATGACCATAAACCTCGTCTCCCCCAACGGCACGCGCGACAAAATTTACCTCTCCAACTACGCGATCACCCAGATGCAGGACAGGCTCGCGCGCGTAAAGGGCGTCAGCGAATTCGGCGTGTGGGGCGCAAAGGAGTACAGCATGCGCGTGTGGCTCGACCCCGACAGGCTTGCGGCGGTCAACCTGTCGCCGATAGAGGTTGTCGACGCCCTAAAAGAACAGAATACGCAGGTGGCGGCTGGCAGGCTCAACCAGCCCCCGAGCGACACGGGCGCCGCCTTCGAGCTGCTCATCAACGCGCAAGGCAGGCTTGCGACAACCGAGGAATTCGGCGACATCATCGTAAAGTACACCCCCGACGGGCGCATCATACATTTGAAGGACATCGCGCGCATAGAGCTCGGCGCGTACAGCTATTCGAACGAATCCTACATAAACCAGAAGAGCTCCGTGACAATGGGCGTATACCAGCTGCCCGGCACGAACGCCATCGAGACCGTAAAGCTGCTGCGCGCGGAGCTCGAGGAAATGAAGAAAAACTTTCCGGACGACGTGGACTACGTAATAGGCTACGACACCACGGAGTATGTGCAGGAGTCCATCAACGCGCTATACCGCACGATATTCGAGGCCGTGGTGCTCGTTGTGCTGGTGATAATAGTATTCCTGCAAAGCTGGAGGGCGGCGATAATCCCGCTGTTCGCGATACCCGTATCGCTGGTGGGCACGTTCGCGATAATGTACGCCTCCGGGTTTACGATAAACAATCTCACGCTCTTCGGACTCGTGCTCGCAATCGGCATAGTCGTCGACGACGCGATCGTCGTCGTCGAAAACGTGGAGCGCAACATGAAGGGCGGGCTCGGCGCGCGCGAGGCCACAAAGCAGGCGATGAGCCAGATACAGGGGGCTCTGATCGCCATCGTGCTGGTGCTGAGCTCGGCGTTTCTGCCAACCGCCTTCCTGCCGGGCATCTCGGGGCAGTTTTACAGGCAGTTCGCGATAACCATTTCGACGTCAACCATAATATCGGGGCTGGTATCGCTCACCCTGACGCCCGCGCTCTGCGCGCTCTTCATGCGCCACTCCGCGCATGAAAAGAGGAGCCTCTTCGACCTGGTATGGGACTACTCCCTCGGATTTATCCTCAAATATTTCAATCTGGGCTTCGACAAATTCGCCTCGTTTTACGGGAAATTCGTAAAGTTCGTGGTGAGGATCTCCGCGATAATGCTCATACTATACTGCGGAATGATATGGGCGACCAAGGAGATATTCGTCGAGACCCCCACGGGCTTCATTCCCAAACAGGACAGAGGCTCTTTCAACGCCTGGCTGAGGCTTCCCGACGGGGCGTCGTTCGAGCGTTCGGAGGAAGCCGTTATAAAGGCCGGCAAGCTGCTCGCGGACATCGAGGGGATCCGCTACGCGGTGACTACCGCCGGACAGGGCGGCTCGAACGTCGGCAGGATAAATTTCAGGCTCTCCGACAGAAAGGAGCGCGACAAAAACGGTTGGACGCTCGACCGCATAATGAACAGGGTAAAGAGCGTGCTCGACCGAGAAATACTCGAGGCCACCGTCAACGTGACTACCCCCGCCACGGTTCCGGGCATCGGCAGCGGCAGCGACTTCAAGCTGCAAGTCGAAGACCGCGCGGGGCTCGGCGTATTCGAGCTCGAAAAATACACGAACGAGCTCATAGAGGAAATAAACGCCCTGCCCGCCGTCAACGACGCCTACACAACCTACACGACAAACAACCCGCAGCTCTATGCCACCATCGACCGCGAGAGGGCGCAAAAGCTGAACGTCTCGATAGACTCGATTTTCCGAACCCTGCAATTCAACCTCGGCTCCGTCTATGTGAACGACTTCAACATTCTGGGGCGCGTCTACCGCGTCGTGGCGCAGGCGGAAGCGAGCAACCGCAAGGACATAGCCGACATCTACAAGCTCAAAGTCCCCAACGACCTCGGTCAAAACGTTCCACTCGGGTCGGTTGTCACCATAAAGCGCGGCATAGGCCCGTACAAAATCGTCCGCTACAACCTCTATCCGAGCGCCGAAATACAGGGCAACCTGAACGAGGGGTACAGCACGGGATACGTAATGAACGAAGTCGAAAAGCTCGCGGCAAAAATCCTGCCGCAGGGAATGGGCATCGAGTGGACGGACCTCGCATACCAACAAAAGAAGGCGGGAAATTCGTCCATCTACATCTTCGCGGTCTGCGTGATTTTCGTGTTCCTGCTGCTCTCCGCGCTCTACGAAAGCTGGACTCTGCCTCTTTCGGTCATACTCGTGGTGCCGCTCGTGATACTCTTCGCGATGATAGGGGTCAACATCAGGGGGCTCGACAACAACCTTATGACGCAAATTGGCTTCGTGGTCCTAATAGGGCTGGCGTGCAAAAACGCCATACTGATAGTCGAGTTCGCAAAACAGCGCGAAGAGCACGGCGAGGAAATCGTATCGGCGGTGAGCACGGCGGCGCAGAACCGCCTGAGGCCGATAGTCATGACGTCGCTAGCGTTCATTCTCGGCGTTGTGCCGTTGGCGTACGGGACGGGCTCGGGATTCGAGCTGAGGCAGTCGCTCGGCACGTCGGTGATGTTCGGAATGATAGGCGTGACGGTCTTCGGATGCGTGTTCACGCCCGTATTCTACTACGTGATAAGGCGCATATTTGCGCGGCGCGCATAAGTGAACGAATGCGCATATTCCGCGCTACACGTGCAAAAGCTCAGCCTCCGTTTCCCTGCCTCGTTGCGAATATTTTTTCCGCAAGAAAAACATATCGTCTGCGCGGCAATCGCCGCGAAGCCGGCGGATAAAGCGGTATGCGCAGGGCAAAAAACGGCGCGTTTTCCCGCGCGCAATTTTTCTTATAGCAAAACGCGGTCGGAGAGAACGGGCATTTTGGCGCGGATTTCATCCGCATCCGAGAGGTCGATGTCGGCGAACGCGAGCGACTCGGCGTCGGGCGGGCACTCGGCGACAATTTCGCCCCACGGATCGAACGCGGCGGAAAGGCCGCAGTACTTCGCGGTTCCGCCGGGCAGAGACTCCTCCCCGCACTGGTTTACGGCGGCGACGAAAAACTGGTTTTCTATCGCGCGGGCGCGGCACAGCACGCGCCAATGCTCCGAGCGCGGGTGGGGAAACGCCGCGCAAATTATCGCGAGTTTCGCGCCCTCCCGCGCGAGGCGGATGAAGAGCTCCGGAAAGCGCAAATCGTAGCAGACGGCGAAACCTATTTTCCCCAATGGAGTGTCGGCGGCGACAACCTCGCGCCCCGCCCCGACATGCCTGTCTTCGCGAAACATTCCGAAGAGGTGGATTTTGTCGTAGTGCGCGATCTCCGCGCCGTCGGGTCCCATGAGGCAAAGCCTGTTGCGCGGCAACCCGCCGCCCGCGCAGATGTGCGGAACCGAGCCCGCCACCGCAATGGAGTTTTCGCGCGCAATCCGCGACATTTCCATTTCGATTGCGCGCGGGCTGATTTCGAGAAATTCCGCATTCTTTTTGTAGTCGAAGCCCGACGCGAACATTTCGGGAAAGACCGCAAGCTGCGCGCCGCCCGCGCGCGCGGCGCGCGCCATCTCGCCTGCGCGCGACAGGTTTTCCCGAAATTCGCCCCTTTTGACGTTCATTTGCGCAAGCGCGATTCTCATATAAAGCGCATTGATTTTATGGAGGAACATCCCTCGATCCCCCTTATTTTTTTAAGCATTCCGCGCGCGGCGAAGTGGAGCTCCTGGCGGATTTGCGGGTTGTCGGCGGCCACGTAGAGGACGCCCGCGCGCACGTTCACAGGCGAAGATTTCGCCGCGAATTTGGCGGGAGCGCACCTCTTCCAATTTTCTGAAATCGCGGAAATCGGCGAGGCCGCCCTCGCCGCGAACTTCGCCAAAAACCTGCGCGAGAGCTCTTCGGACGACACCGGCAGCCCGCCGCTCGAGCGCGCGCGCGAAAATTTCGGGCGGTACGGCATCGACCGGAAGCCGCTGAGAACTGCGCTGTCCTCGTTCAGCGGCACGCCCCGCCCTCCGCATTTCCGCCGAAAGCGCAGGCCAAAAATTTTTCGAGAAAAAACGCGCAGTTGATCGCGATCGAATGGTAGATTTCGCCCGACTTCACCATCGGCCAGAGCCCGGAGGCGCGCACGAGCTTCGGCTGGATTTCCTCGTTGGAATCCCAGCGGGGATCTGCGACCCTGCGGCAGTTCTCGATGACAACAAAGTGCGCGAGGTTTTCGTGCAGGGCGGGATTGGGCGAATAGGACGCCAACAGGCGCGGCCTGCCGCCGGCATAGCCGGTTTCTTCGAGCAGCTCGCGCGCGGCGGCGGCCTCGGGGGGCTCGCCGGCTTCGACTATGCCGCCCGGGAACTCCCAAGAAGTCCTCGCGCTCCCAAACCTGTACTGGTTGACGAGCAAAACGAAAGGGTCGGACGGGTCGCCGGAATCGGAGAGGGCCGCAACCTGCACCCAGTCCGCGGAGCGGTTGACGTAAAAATCGCCCGTCCGCCCGTCGGGGTGGCGGAGAGTTCTTTTGACGATTTTGAAAACTTTGCAGTCGGCGACCGGAGTCTCGGAGAGCAGTTCCCACGCGCGCGGCGCTTTGTCCGTATCCATAAAATCCAGAATGGTTTTGGCGGGGCGCGCGGCAAGTAAAATGTGAGTGAGCAAGGGAGGGGCTTTTCCAAAAGAAGGGGAAGCGGGAAATTCCTTTATGCGGCGGCGGGCAGAGAATAAGCATATGTAATTTTTGGAGTAAGTTTGGGGAATCGCATTTAAATCTTGACATATTTAAACGCCATTCTATTTGAAAATTAGTTAAACCTAAAACCGCAATCGTTTATCCAGATTATGAATAACATTAAAATAAACAACTTATCGCTTTTATGCGCCGCATTTTTCCTTTTCGCTCCCCTGCCCCGAGCCGAAAGCCTTTCGCTCAAAACGGGCGAAAACAAAGTCGTCACCGAATGGTGGGATTGGAGCGACGCTTCAAAATGGAGCCCGTCGGTTTCAGAAGTCGCCGGAAACGATTTGTCGGCGGACATAAACAACGGCGGACAAACTCTCAACTCCACAATCAATCCCGGCTTTCGCGCCGGAGACGTGTCCATAAAAGTCGAAAATCCGACAAACCATGTTTATTTCGACGTCGAGGGCGACGCCGTTTTCGATTCGCTTTCCGTAGGCCAAAACTCGAGAAATTATTACGGAACCTACATCCGCGTTCTAAGCGGCTCAACACTCGCCGTCAACGGCGACGTCAATGTGTCGCCGAGCAGCCCGTATGCCGCCAACGCCATATCCTTAGGGCACAATTCCCCTGACTACGGCGGAAGCTTTCACATAGGCGGGAACCTAAGCCTCAACGCAAATATCGGCGACGCATGGTATGATTTAAGGTTTTTTACATACGGAAGCGAGTTTATTGTCGACGGAGTTGTCTATATGACGGAAGTTAAAAATGGGAGACCGCGCGGAGCAATATGGTACACCATTAGCAAGACCACGCGCATAGGCGGCTTGCAGGGCTCCAACCTTTACGGGTACAACATGCTGTCGATAAGCGGAATCAACAGCGACCGCACTTTGACGTTTACAAACAAAGCCGGAACCGCCGCAAGCTGGAGCGGCGCGATAGGCAACGGCGGAAACAGGTTCAATATAGTTATGGACGAATCCGCCGCCGGCTCCCAGGATCTGGACATTGTCTCCGGAACCGTAAACGACATCGCGCTCAAAGGCGGAATTTTTTACATATCTTCCGCTTCCGCAACCACGGGCACGCTGTCAATCGACGGCGGCTTTTATAATACAAAGGGCGACAGCGCCAAATTCGCGGCAATCGACCTCTCCTCGGGCGGGTTCATATTTGAAAGCGGCGCCCTCGAAAACGGATATGAAATTTCGGCGGGTAAAATTTCAAAATCGGGAACTGAAAAAATAGCCGTAGATTTCAACGGCCTATACGCCCCCGAATATTACGGATATGAATTCGTCCTGATTTCCGCAGACGCCGTAGACGAGACCATCGACCTCGAAAACGCGAACCGCGACTTCGCCGCCGCAAACCTATACGACGGTTGCGCAATATTCAAATGGGTTGAAAATGAGGGCAAGTACGCGCTTTCCGTGACGTTCTCGGAAGTGCCGGAGCCTGCAACGGTTGCCATGCTCCTCGGCGCGGGCGCCCTGTTTTTCGCTCTCCGCAAAAAAAGGGCATAGGCGCGCTGAAATGCGGAGAAAATCCAAATTTTTTTAATCGGGCGGCGGCGAATCATTCGAAGCCGCCTTGTTTTGCGATAGCGCGGCGCAACTGCGCTTAAAAATGCGCAATAAAAACCTGCGGGGCGGGGAAAATATTTCTCCGAAATAAAAAAACTTCCGAGAGGCGAATGAGTTAAAAATTTTGCATTTTTTTGACGAAGAAAATTGTTTGACAATTAACGCTATAAGTTTAGTCCGAATTTAAACAAAAAGGAAACAATCGTATGAGAAGTTTATATTGCCGCTCATTTTTATATTCAATAATGGCCGCTTCCGCAATCGCGCTGAACGCGGAAAGCCTGTCGCTCATCACGGGCGAGAACAAGGAATTGACCGACTCGGGCTGGAATTGGTCCGACGCTTCAAGATGGTCGCCGTCGGTATCGGAAGTCGCCGGCAACGACCTCACAATCGACGCCATTACGACCGCTCAAATCTTCTCAACCATTTCCGACGGATTCACCGCGGGCGACGTAAACGTAATCCTCGAACAAAACGCCCCGTCCGCCTCCTCCGGCGGCAGCGCGGGAGGGCATTTCACGCTGAATATCGACGGAAACGTGACTTTCGACAGCCTCACTTGGAGGACAACGTCTCCGGGATGGTGGGGAAGCTACATAAAAATAAAAACCGGCTCGACGCTCACGATACGCAACGACCTCACCGTAGGAAACTCCGCATCCAACGCATATTTCATAAATTTTGCATCCAACGGCGATTCAAATTACGTCGGGAACCTCCTCGTTGAGGGCGGCGTAAATATCAATGTCACAAACGGCGCAAATTCCCACGTATTCTGGACGGCGCTCAATTCGTTCACCGTAAAAGGCGCGGTCTCCATGATAACCCAGAATGTCGGCGACGCCGGAAGGTGGCGCATAGGCAACGCCGGCACCACAATCGGCGGACTGTCGGGCGCGGCCGCATCAAACCATCAACTGCGCATCGACGGCGACACCGCCGTCACTTTCACCAATTCCGGCGACTACTCCTGGAACGGCCTCATAACAGACGCCGACGACGGCGCGGCGAATTCCGCAAAGTTTAACGTGGCGATGGACGCCTCCGCGACCGGCAAACAGACGATTACGCTGACGGGCGGCTACATCAACGATATCACCCTCAACGGCGGCAAATTCGTCCTCGCCTCCGCCAACGCCACCACGGGAACGCTCTACCTCAACGGCGGATATTTCGGAGCCGCCAACAACAGCACCGTAATAAATTCCGCGCAGTGGAATTCCGGCGGCCTGCTCTTCGATATGGCCGCCCTCGAAAACGGCTACAAGATTTCCATTGCGGGAGAATTCTCGAAGAACGCCGACGGGCAAATTGAAATAAATTTCGACGGGCTCAACGGCGCCGACTACATCGGCTACACTTTCGAGCTAATCTCCGCTGGCTCCCTCGACGGCTTCAATCTCGACGACGCCAATGCCGACTTTGCGGCGGTCAACCTCCTAAACGCAATAGCGGAATTTTCATGGAACGACGGAACCCTTTCGGTGACGTTCGGGCAAATTCCCGAACCCGCGGCGGCGGCCGCGGTTCTCGGCGCGGCCGTCCTGTTCTTCGCTCTCCGCAGAAAGAGGGCGTAGGGGCCAGGCAAGATTTTCGCAAGGGGCGGAGCGTGAAAGCTCCGCTTTTTTTATGTCCAACGCCCAAAGCCGGGCGCGGTTTGGCGCCCGCCTTCAAACCGCGCCGGCAGGCGCGAAAATTTCCGGCGACAAATCTTTACAAAACCTTGCGTTTGGAGCATTATCTCGAAAATTTTTTATGAACGAAAACCATTTGATTTTAATCGCAAAAGAGCTTTCCGTGCCCGTAATGCAGGTGGCCGCGACAGCCAAACTCCTCGGAGACGGGGCGACAGTCCCGTTCATCGCGCGATACAGAAAAGAGGCCACGGGCTCCCTCGACGAAGTTGCGATAGCCGCAATCCGCGACGGGCTCGAACGCCTAAAAGCCCTCGACGACAGGCGGGAGGCGATAAAAAAGTCCCTCGCCGAGCGCAACCTTCTCACCGACGAGCTCTCCGCCGCAATCGCGGCCGCCGAAACGCTCGCTAAGCTCGAAGACATATACCAGCCCTTCAAGCCAAAGCGCAGAACCCGCGCGACCGCCGCTCGTGAAAGGGGCCTGGAGCCGCTCGCCGACTTCATTTTCAACAACCAGTCTTCGGAGTGTTCCGCAAAAGCCGCGGAATTCGTCTCAACAGAGAAGGAGGTTCCGGACGTCGCGGCGGCGCTCGCGGGAGCGCGCGACATCATCGCCGAAGCCGTGAGCGACTCCGCCGAAGCCCGCCAAGCAATGCGCGGCTACTTTGAAAGGGAGGCCGTCATGTCCTCAAAGGTTATGCCGGGCAAGGAGGAGGAAGCCGCGAAATACCGCGACTACTTCGACTGGAAAGAGCCCGCAAAAACCGCGCCGTCGCACAGGATACTCGCCGTCCGCCGAGGCGAGGCGGAGGGATTTTTAATAATGCGCGTAGTCCCCGACGAGGCTCCCGCCGTGGAAATTCTCAAAAAAATGTACGCAAAAGGCGCGGGCGAATGCGCGGAGCAAGTGAAGCTCGCGGTGGAGGACTCGTACAAAAGGCTGCTCGCGCCGGCCTCGGAAACGCACATGCGCCTTGAGCTGAAAAAGCGCGCCGACGCCGAGGCGATTTCCGTGTTCGCGTCGAATCTGAAAGAGCTTCTGATGGCCTCCCCGCTCGGGCAGAAAAACGTGCTCGCCATCGACCCCGGGTTCAGGACGGGCTGCAAGGTCGTCTGCCTCAACAGGCAGGGAGATTTGCTATTCAACGACGTAATCTACCCCGAGCAGTCGGCGATGCGCAAAAAGGAGGCCGCCGACAAAATTCTCGGCCTCTGCGCGCGCTTTGAAATCGAGGCAATCGCAATCGGCAACGGCACGGCGGGGCGCGAAACCGAGGCTTTCGCGAGGTCTCTCGGTCTGCCCGCGAGCCTGCCGATAGTGATGGTGAACGAGAGCGGAGCGTCGATATACTCCGCAAGCGAAGTTGCCCGTGAGGAATTCCCCGACAAGGACATCACCGTGCGCGGGGCGGTCTCGATAGGCCGCAGGCTCATGGACCCGCTGGCGGAGCTCGTGAAAATAGACCCCCAGTCGATAGGCGTGGGCCAGTACCAGCACGACGTCAACCAAACGCAGCTTAAAAGGTCGCTCGACGACGTGGTGGTAAGCTGCGTCAACAGCGTCGGCGTGGAGGTCAACACCGCGAGCAAACAGCTGCTCTCATACGTTTCGGGGCTCAACGCCGCGACCGCCGCGAACATCGTCGCGCACCGCAACGAGCACGGGCCGTTCAAGTCGCGCAAAGAGCTCATGAACGTGCGCGGGCTCGGGGCAAAGGGCTTCGAGCAGGCGGCGGGCTTCCTGCGAATCCGCGGCGCCGAAAACCCTCTCGACGCCTCCGCCGTGCACCCCGAGCGGTATGCGCTCGTCGAGCGCATGGCCTCCGACATGGGCGAGGACGTGAAGTCGCTGATGCGCGACGCCTCCGCGCGCTCGAAAATAAGGCTCGAAAACTACGTCGGCGAAGACATCGGACTGCCGACCCTAAAAGACATCATGCGGGAGCTCGGCAAGCCGGGCCGCGACCCGCGCGAAAAATTCGAGGCGTTCAAATTCTCCGACGAAGCCCGTTCAATCGACGACCTCCGCGAGGGCATGAGGCTGCCAGGGATAGTGACGAACGTCACGGCGTTCGGGGCTTTCATAGACATAGGCGTGCACCAGGACGGGCTCGCCCACATAAGCGAGCTCGCAGACTTCTTCGTCAAAGACCCGAAAGAGGCCGTCCGCCCCGGGCAGAAGGTGAGCGCATACGTTTTGGAGGTGGACAAGGCGCGCAATAGGATATCGCTGTCGCTTAAATCCAACCCCGCAAAGCGCGCCCGCGGCGCGGGGGAAACCGCGGGCTCCGGCGGGCGGGTTCGGGCGAAAGGCGGCTTCGGCGGGGGGCGCGGAAGGTTCGGCGGGAACGGGGACGCCGGATTCAACTCCTTCGGCGACGCATTTTCAAAACTTGGCAAGTGACCTGCGATGCGGCGGAAACTGAAAAAGCTTTTTCTCTGCCTGGCGTTCGCGGCCTCTGCGGTTTCGCCCGCGGGCGCGGGCATCGACTGCTCCGCCCTCGCAAACCCCGAAAGCTATAAAAATCTCGACACGATCTGCCGCTCCGCCTCGGGGGACGCGGTGGCGCGGATACGCTTAAAGTCGATGAATTTTGAAAGCCGCGTGAAAAAATGGGGCATACCCATTCCGCAGACGCTGCTCATACGCTCGCTCGCGGTGGACGTGTACTGCCGAAACCTCGGCGACGCGGAACTTCAAAAACTCAAAACACCTCCGCTCTTTTTCATAGCCGCCGAAAATTTTTCGCTCACCCTCTACGGCAAGAGAAACAAAATGACGGTGAGCGCCGGCCATGCTCTGCTCAAAAAAGACCTCACCCTCATACTCTCCGGAGACGTGAAAATCTCGACCGACAAGGGCGAAATGCGCCTCGGAAGCCCCGCGACCGTCTCGCTTTCCGGCAGGATGCTGAAGTTTTCGTCGGAGAGGGGAAAGTTTGCGATAAAATTCTGACGCCCGCCCCGCGCCCGCGAATAGTCTTGCGATTTTCGCAAACTATCTTTTTGATTTTGCGCATGAAAAATCTCGCGAAAGGCATTTTTGGAATATTGGCGGCGATGTCGCTCTCGTTTGGCGCGGCCGCCTTCGCCGCGGCGGAAAAAAGCGGCAACTGGACCATAAGCGGAAAAGTCGTCACTGCTCCCGGCGGCGCCCTGCTCCTCTCAAAGGGCGCAAGCGCGGTTCTGAAGCCCGAGCTGAACGCGGGGGCGTTCAAAGACTTCGAGATGTCCTTCAAAGTCCGCACGCTAAACGGCTCGACGGGCTTTGCCGCGTTCCACTCCGACGCCGAATTCTCAAAGGGCTACAAAATCGCCATCGACAATTCGCGCGATTCCAAGGCGTGGTGGCGCAAGACCGGAAGCCTTCTCGGGGTGAGAAATATCGTAAAGCGCATGGCAAACGACGGCGAATGGGCGGAAATCAGGGCGAAAGTCTCGGGGAACCTCGTCGAAATTTTCGTGAACGGCAAGCAGCTCGTCGAATACGCCGAGCCGGAAGAGCCGTACAGAACCCCCGAAAACAGCGACATGCGGCTCGGCGAGGGCGCAATAGGCGTAAAATGCGCCTCCGGCGAGGGTATCGAAATAAAGGATTTCAAAGTCATAAGGCTCAAGCCCTCCGCTGTGCGCGCGGAGGCGGAGCCCGAGAGCGCCGACGGCATCATGGGCCTGCACCAGTCCGACTTTCCCGCCGTGGACTACCACGTGCATTTAAAGGGCGACCTCGACGCGCGGAAAGCGCAAAAGCAGTCGCGCAAATACGGAATAAACTACATCGTCGCGGTAAACTGCGGCAAGGACTTTCCGGTGAACAAGGACTCCCTCGCAATCGAGTTCATCGAAAGGAACAAGTCCGAACCCTACATTCTCGCTATGCAGGCGGAGGGTCGCGAATGGATGAACTTGATAACAAAGCCCGCGCGCGAAAAGTTCGCATACGTGTTCACCGACGGAATGACTTTTGAGGACCGCGACGGCAGCCGCGTCCACCTCTGGGTGCCGGAAGAGGTGAAAATAAAAGACCGCCAGGCCTACATGGATATGATAGTCGAAAAGATATGCGGGGCGCTCGGCGAGCCCGCCGATATTTACGCGAACGCCACATACCTGCCCGACGCCCTCGCCGCCGACTATGCTAAGCTCTGGACCAAAGAGCGCCGCCAAAAGGTTCTCGACGCGCTCGCGCAGGGCGGAATGGCTCTCGAAATCAGCGCGAAATACGAAATTCCGGACGCCGAATTCATAAAGGCGGCGAAAGCGCGCGGAATAAAATTCACGTTCGGCAGCAACAACGGCGACTCAAATTTCGGAAAGCTGGAATACTGCCTGAAAATGAAGCGCGAATGCAACCTTGCGCCGGAAGACATGTACAACCCCACCCTGCGCCGGTAAAAGCGGCCAACGCCGCGCAATCGAAAATTCCAAATATTTTCCGCCGCGCAAACAATAATCCCGTCCCGCGCAAGACGGGCGGGTTTATTTGCGCCCAAATGGGAACTATCCACCGGTTCGGCAAAAAAATTCGGCAATGAAAGCTAAGCCGACAAACGGGCATTAGATCCCGCCGCGACAACCCCGCGTCCGCGATTCGAAAGCGTTTGGGCGCGGAGCGGCAAAAGCAAAAAGCCAAACCCCCCGCTCATGGCGCGCGCAAGGGTTTGGCTTTTTTAGAGGCGCAATACCGCCAAATGTCCGCCAAGCTACGCTGACTCCTCGTAATCTTTGTCAAAGAAGAAGAATTTTGCCACCATTAGCAGCGCGACGGCGGAAAGGCAGCAAACCGCGAGGCTCGCTATGGCGTACTGGGGGCTGAGCATGTCGCGAATCCATCCCAAAACCGTGGGCGAGACGGAGCCGATTATGAAGCCGAAGCATAGCATTATCCCCATGCCGGTCGCCCTGTACTTTGGCTGGACGACGTCGAAGAGGGAGGCAAAGAGGCTTGAATCGTATACGCCCCTCGAAAATCCGAAGAAGAAAAGCGAGACATAACAGAGAATGTCGCTTCCGAGAAACGCCATGAGAACCGCAAACGGCGCCGTCATAAGGAAACCGACGGAGGTAGTCTCGAAGCGTATGACTTTTCTGCCGCGCGCGGCGAGCCTGTCGGTTATGCGGCAGCCTATCATTATTCCGATAAACGCCCCTATGTACGACCATATCACGGCGTTGAATGCGGCGGCGGCGGGCTCCAATCCGTGGACTTTTTGGAGAAAGTCGGGCATCCACGTCTTGTATCCGATGTCTATGCACACGTTCATTCCGAACACGAGCCCGAGTATTATGGCGGACGGCTTGCGGACCATCACAAGCAGCGCGTCTTTGAGGGTTGCCGCGTCGTCGCCTGCGGGCGACTTCTTCGCCATGAGCTCGCGCGAATGTCGCATCAGAAACGCGAGAACCAGCGCCCAGATTATGCCGGCGCCGCCGACGGAGAAGAACGCGAGCCGCCAGCCCTCATAGCCTCCGACGCTCGGAATGTTCCCGATATAGCCCGCGAACAGGCTGCACACTATTATGCCCAGATACTGCGCCGTCTGCAAAATCGAAAATGCCGTGGAACGGTTCTTTTCAAAGTGCTGCCCCAAAAGCGACGACGCCGGAGGATAGTAGCACCCCTGCCCCAAGCCGTTCAGCACGCCGTAGGTGAAAATCATCAGCCCGATGCTCGCCACAAACCCCGAGAGGAATATGCCCGTGCAAAAAGTGAGAACCCCGAACACTATCATCCACTTTCTGCGCAGAAAGTCGCTGGCGAGCCCGGCGAACAACACCGTTATGCCGTAAGTGAACGCGAAGGCCGTCATCACCGCGCCCATTTTTGCCGAGCTGCCCTCGCCGAAATAATCCTTTATCTGCGGCAAAATCGACGGGTATATCTGTCTCGACCCCTGGTGAATGAAGTATGCGACCCACAGCAGCGCCAGCAGCATCCATTTGTACATTTCCTCGTGGCTTTCAAGTCTTCTCAATTTCATGGCGTAAAAATCTTGCGTTTTGTCGTAATCGCCGGCTTTCGCCGCGCGGGGCGGGAATAAAAGGGGGGGGGCCGAAGCGTCGGGCGCGCCCCCCTTCGGCGGGCTATTTGCCCGCAAAGAATTTCAGAAGGCGCGCTGCGTGCGCCGCGCAGTCGTCGATTACGGGATCCATGAACTTGTCGATCGGCGCGAATCCGCCGCCGAGCTTGTCAAGCTCCCTCCGCGTCGATTTCAGGAACGTGTCCATAAATTCGGTCGCGATGTTTATCTTGGATATTCCGTTTTCGATGACTTTCCGGAGATCCGCGGGCGGAGTGCCCGTGCCGCCGTGCAGCACGAGCGGAACGCCCGGGAGGGCCTCGGCGATTTCGGCGCAGCGCTCCGCCTCGATCTTGGGCTCCGCCTTGTAGAAGCCGTGAACCGTGCCTATCGAGACGGCGAGCGCGTCGACGCCGGTCGCCCTGTGGAAGGCAACGGCTTCCTCGACGGTGGTGATGGCGTTTTCGTCGCCCATCGCCACGTGCCCGATCTCGCCCTCGCAGCTCGCGCCGAGGGTGTGGGCGTAGTCGGCGGCGTACTTGGTGAGCTCCGCGTTCTTTTCAAACGGGAGCGTCGAGCCGTCGAACATGACTGACGATACGCCGGCGGCGAGAGCCTTCCTCACAATTTCGGGCGACCCGCCGTGGTCGAGGTGGACGACTACCGGCTGGCCGCACCTGTGCGCCATGCGCAAAACCGCGCCCGCCAGATCCGAGCCCTTTTCCGTGAGGAAGAGCCTCTGGAAAATCTGGATGATAACGGGGAGCTTTTCGCCCTCGGCCGCGCGGATTGCGCCCATTGCGGCCTCGACGTTGGCGACGTTGAACGCCCCGACCGCGCGCTTTTGGCGGCGCGCTTCGGGGAGTATTTCCTTCAAGGTTACGAGAGGCATTTTCTTTCAACCTTTTTTACAGGCAGTCCGCCGCGATCTCCGTGAGGGTGGAAACCTTGAGCTTGGCATTCTTGCCCAGCTGGGCCTTCGTATAGGGGGAAGCGACCGCTATCAGGCAGTCCTTGTCGGCGCGCGCCTCGACGTACTTGGCCATTTTCTTGGCGATCTCGGGCCTGAGCTGAGCGAACACGACCGCGCCCTCGCCGCAGGTGTACGACTCCTCGTTGTTAGTGCCGAACATGAAGGGGGTCTTCTCCGCAGTGAGGTCGGTTGCAAAGCCCTCCGCGCTCTCGGCTTTGAGCTGGCCGAGCAGCATTCTCGGGAATTTGAGATTGCCGTTGTAGTTTTTGAGGAAGTCGCTTTCAAGATAGCAGAGCCTGCCCGGCTTCTTGGAGAATTTGAGCTTGAGGGAGGCTATGAATTCGCTTGCGTGGACGGCCTTGGCGGAGAGCTTTACACCCCATGCCTTGAAATCGTTGACAAGCGCGTCGTAGACGGCGGGATTGGAGACGACAACCGTCTTGACGCCCGACTTGTTGACCGCCTCGGCGAATTCCGCTGCCGCCTTTTTGGCGGCGTCGGCGTAGCCGAGAACGCAGAGAGCCTTGCCCGTGTTGCCGCCCTTGCCCGCGCGGTATTTCACGCCGGCTTTCTTGGCGATTTTGTCGAAGGCCTTGGCTTCCGAAGCGACCGCCGCGGTGTCGGCGTCAACGTAATAGAGAACGTCGCCGGAGCCGGAAATCTTCGGCGCGGCGGGCTCGGCGGCGAGCTTTTCGGCGAGCTTCTTCACGTCGTCGGGCGCGAGGCCGTTTTCCACTATGTCGCGGCGCGCGGCGAGCATTATGCCGTTTTCGTCAAAGTGGTTGACGCAGTGGTAGCGGCACGCCGCCGAGAGGTCGGACGAATAAACCGTGTCGATGAAGTCGGCGTTGGCGAGCTTCGAGTTGTCGAGCAGGACGCCGTAGACCATCGCCGTGCGGATTCTCGGGGTGTCGGCTTCGCGGAAAGTCACGTTGCCGACGCCCGAGAGGTGGCGGCACATGAAGCAGAAGCGGCACTTTTTGATGTCTTCCTGAAAACTGTCTATATTCATTGCAAATCTCCTTTACAGACCCATTTTGCCGGGGTTCATGATGTTGTTGGGGTCGAGAACCTTTTTGAGGTCTTGAAGGATGTAGAAGCTGTTCTTGTACAAGTCCTTCATATAGCGGCCGAGCTTGAGGCCCACGCCGTGGTGCTCGTTGATCACTCCGCCGTTCGCGATTGCCTCGCGTATGGCGACGTCCCAGACCCTGTTGTAGAGGGCGGCGGCTTCGTCGGCGTCCTGCGGGACATCCTTGCCCTCGAATATGAAGCGCGCGTAGAGCATGCAGCCCCACTCGTACCAGTGAGAGAAGTGGCCGATGAAGCGCGCCTGCGGGAAGTTCTTGTTTACGGCCTTCTTCATCGCCCAATATACGTCTTCTATGTGCGAGAAGTCCGCGACGGTGTCGAGCGTGCCGAACGCCTGCGGAATGTGGAACATATAGCCGGGATAGAAAAACTTGTACTTGTTGTTCCACCAGAGGTCGCCGCCCTTGCTGCCGAGGTCGCGCCCCTTGTATTTCTTCTCCATGATTTCGCGGGCGTACTCCATTTCGAGATCGACGATTTTTTCCCTGCCGTCGAATCCGAACACGAGATACGCGCCGGAGTCGATGTCTATGCCGAACACCTTCTGGACGTGCGTGCGCGTCTCGGTTTCGTCATAGAGGCGCACGGCGCACGGGCGCAGGCGGCTGCGCATGAGGTCGGCGCCCGCGCTCATTGCGGTGTGGAAATCCTTGAAGAGGTACGCGCGGAATTTGCGCGCCTCCGGAACCGGATGGATTTTAAGCGTCACTTTCGTGATCACGCCCAGAGTGCCCTCGCTGCCGAGGAACATCATGGTAAGGTCGGGGCCGGAGGCGTGGCGCGGAATCGGAAGCGTGTTGATGATTTCGCCAGTGGGGGTGACGACTTCAAGGCTCATCACCATGTCCTCGATTTTGCCCCATTTGGTTGATAGCACGCCGGTGCCGCGGTGGGCGAGGAACCCGCCTATGGTCGCGCACGCCACGGAAGCGGGCAGGTGCATTGTGGAATAGCCGCTCTTGTTGACCGCCCATTCGAGGTGGCGGGCGATGATTCCGGTTTCGGCGGTGACGGTGAGCGACTGTTCGTCGATTTTAATCACCCTGTTCATGCGCTTGGTGTCGAGCGCTATGCCGCCGAATACGGGGAGCGCCCCGCCCTGCGAGCCCGAGCCGCCGCCCCAGGTGACGACGGGAATCTTGTACTGGTTGGCGATTTTAATCACCTGCGCGACTTCCTCGGCGCTTCCGGGGTGGACGACGAAATCGGGCTTCTTGGTTTCCTTGCCGCGGTCGTGCCACATTTCGGGAATCCAATAGTAGTCTATGGAATGGCCGAACTTGTCGGAATCCCCCGTGTTCACATATTCCGCCCCCACGGCGTCTTCGAGCTCCGTGCGGACCATTTCAAACATGTAGTTGCCTTTTGAGACAAACATTTTATTTCTCCTTACTGTTTAGTTTTGGAAATTATTTCATTTTGTAGACGGGCGCGAGGGCGTCGTGCGCCGCCTTGTATTTTTCGAACAGCTCCGCGTAGCGCGACGCCGACGACGGGTCGGGCTCCACGAACCTGCCTATTTTAAGGCACTTCTTCACGGCGTCCGCGGGGCTCTCGAAAGCGCCCGCGCCGACGCCCGCCAAGAGCGCGGCCCCGTATGAAGCGTCTCCCGGGACGGGAACCGCCACGGACATGTTGAACACGTCCGAGACTATCGAGCTCCACAGGGGGCTCCTGGCGCCTCCTCCGATGAGGAATATGCGCTTTACCCCGAGCCCCATCTCCTCTATCGCCCCGTAGCAGTCTTTCAGCGAAAACGCGACCCCCTCCAAGAGGGCGCGCATGAAGTCTCCGCGCGTGGAGGAAATGGATATTCCCGTGAAGCTCGCGCGCAGGTCGGGATCCCAGTACGGGGAGCGCTCTCCCTGCAAATAGGGATGGAACATGACGCCGTTGGCGCCCACCGGCGACTTTTCTGCGAGAGCGTCCATGAGGGCGAACGCCCGACCGCCCGTCGAGGCGGCGAGGGATTTTTCCGCATCGCAAAAGGCGTCGCGGAACCACCGCTGGCACAGCGCCGCCGCGTTGGTCGCCGAAACCGTGTACCACATGCCCTCGATTACGTGCGAATAGGTGAGAGTCGTCTTGAACGGGTGCGGCTCGGCGGTCATGACGTTGACGTTTCCCGCGGTGGCGAGCTTCAAAATGCAGTCGCCCGGCTCTATCGCGCCCGCGCCGTAGTCCTCGACGGCGGAATCGCTCGTGCCGCATACCACGGGAGTTCCCTCGGCGATTCCGAGGTCCCTCGCCGCCTGCGCCGTCACCTTTCCCGCGGGATCCGCCGGCTTGACGATCTCGGGGAGGGAGGCTAAATCAAGCCCCGAAAGCCCGACAAGCCTCTCGCTCCACGACATGCTCTTCATGTCGAAAAAGAGCGTGCCCTGCGCCTCTATATAGTCCGTAACCGCTACCCCCGTGACGAGGTACCGGACGTAGTCCTTTACAAACAGCACGCGGCGCGTCTTTTTGAGGACTTCGGGCTCGTTGTTTTTCAGCCACATCATCTGCGGGAGCGTCCAAGTGGGCGTCGGCATCTGGTAAGCGGTTGAAAAAATCTCGTCGCGGCAGGTTTTGCGGAGCTCTTCGCACTCCGCCACGCTGCGCTGGTCGGTCCACATTATGGTCTTGCGGACGGGAGACATATTGCCGTCGAGCAGCACCGCGTTGTGCGTCGAGCCGTCAAAGGAAACGGCGGCGACTTTCGACAAGTCCGCCCCTTTCGCGCCGACCTCGGCAACCGCCCTGCACATTGCGGCGTACCAGTCGGAGGGATTTTGCTCCGACCAGCCCTGCCGCGGGTATTCGGTCGGGTATTCGACCGAAGCGTCCGCGACCGCTTCGCCGCTCTCGGAGACGGCGGTCGCCTTGCAGCCGCCCGTCCCGAAATCGATGCCTAAAAACAGGCGGCGCATTATTTGCCCACCACCCATTTGTGCGCGGGATCCATCGACGAAATGAGCCCCCTGTTGTTCTGCCCGCACATCGTCCAGAGGTAGTACATGTCATACCCTGGCGCGCCGCAGAGCGGATGGTACCCCTCGGCTATCGCGACGGTGTCGTAATTCTTGACGGTGTACGTCTCGTCGATGCGGCCGTCGGGAGTGTAGATTTTCTGTATCCCGAAGCCCTGCGGGGGATTGAAGAGATAGAAGTAGGTCTCTTCCATGTCGATTTCCTCCGGAGGATTGTCGACGTCGTGGCGGTGCGGCGGATAGCCCGACCAGTTGCCGGACGGTATCATGCCCTCGCCGATATAGAAGTGCTCGGAGTCGAACTTTTCGTCCAGCATCACGGTAGCGCGGCGCGTGAAGTTATCCCTGCCAAGCTCGAACGAGCGCGTCATTTCGGGCGTGATGAGAGTGGGCTTTGCCGTGTCGCGCGAGGCGGGCGCGATATTCACCGCGATTTCCACGTCGGTCGTCGCGGCGATTTCATAGGAGGTGCGGCGCGGCAGGTAGACGGTGTGCGGCGCGCCGTCGAAGGGGTTTAACCGCCCCCCGACTTCCGGAAATTCAAAGCCGTCGCCCTTCATGGCGCACCTGCCGCCGAGCAGGACGAGAGCAACTTCGGTCTCGCCCGTCGAGCCCGCGTAGGTTCCGCCGCCCGCGATTTTCAGAACCGCGAACGACGTGAGTTTCATATTGTACTGCCCGCGCTCAAAGACGGGGTTGTACCCGTCCTTGGGCGCGAGGTGCACGAGGAATTTGTCGCTTGACATCGCTTTTTCGTATTTTTGGGGTTATTTGAGGAGTATCGGCTCGATGTCCATTATGCGGCAGTAGTCGAGCAGCTCCTTGGTTATGTCGCCGTAGGCCATCGAAAAGTGGTGCTCGAAGCCCTGATTGATGACGGTGTCGCGCAGCCGCTCGCAGCCGGCGTCGAACTTGACTTTCAGCGGGTTGCCGCGCACGAACAGGTCGGTGTCTATCGCCTCGCCGGGAGCGATGAGCATTCTGAACCCGTCGCCGTCGCGCGTTTCGCCGAGGCGCGCGAGCGTCACGCGGCCGGGCTTGAGCGGGAACTCGTTGACGACGCCTTTGGTGACGACCGTCGAGCTGTTGCGCAGGGAGTTCTTGAAGCCCTTCTTGCAGAGCTTGCACGGGGCGGCGCCGCAGTGCCAGACTACGCCGTATTCCTTGTCGGGCTCGCACATTATGAGGTCGCAGAAGAACGGCAGGTCTCCGGTGAGCTCGTATTGCAGGCGCATGAGCACGGCTCCGTAGACGTCGCCCTCGCAGGCGGTGATGACGCCGTGGTTGGTGAGGTGCCCGAGCGTCGAGCACGCGGTGATGCCGTAGAGATCGGAGTTTATGACTTCGGGCCAGCAGCGGAACGCGAAGGTGTCCACGCCGAACTTCTTCCTCATGCCGCAGACGGCGGCGTAGAGGGCGGCGGACTTTTTGAGGTCTTCCTCGGAGGATTCCGCGCCGGCGGCGTCGGATTTCACGATTTTGAGCGCCTCGTCGAGCTCCGCCTGCGGGACGTTCTTGGCGTCGTTCATGACCTCGAGCATCATTATGTATTTGAGCTCGGGCCCGAGCTTCGCGCGCAGCATCATTTCGTCGCAGCTGGAGGTGTAGAAGCCCGGGACGCGCCCGCCGACAAGCCCTATGCGCATCTTGGAAACCGCGTCCATTGCGCGGACGACGCGGACCGCCTTGTCGAGATCCTGCTGCGCCTTTTCGTCGCCGATGTTTCCGTGGACGTGGAAATACGGGATGTGGAAGCGGTACATGAAGTGCGAGTTCATGTTGGCCGCGCAGAAAGAGTTTGCCTGAAGCCTTCCGCCCGCGGGATCGGGCTCCACTATCGACCATAGGACGACGGGAATTTTGAGCCGCTTGGCGAAGAGGGAAACTATGGTGCCGAGCGCGAACGTCGCAAAGAGCGCGACTATCATGTCGGGGCGCTCCTTTTCAAAGCGCTCGAGGATTTCGAGCGCCTGGGGTTCGGTTTCAATCATGTCCTCGCCGCCGACGATTTCCACGCCGTCGATTTTGCGCAGCATTTCGAGCGCGTCGCGGCGCTGCTTCTGCATGGCTTCGTTAGTCCAGTTGACCTTCGTGAGCGGAAGGAAACCTATCTTGATCTTTTTGCTCATAGTCTGCTCCTTTTATTTTCGTTTTTATTAAATTACCTTTTGGATAGAAATTCGTCCACTTGCGCGCGGGAGGGAGCCGTCATGCGGCCGCCGAGCCCCGCGCATTTGAGGGCCGCGCACGCCGCGCCGAAGCGCTGGCACTCCATCAAATCCCGGGTTTCGAGATACCTCACGGCAAAGCCGGTGTGGAAGAGGTCGCCCGCGCCCGTCGTGTCCACGACCTCCACGCCGTCGAAGGCGGGGCACTTTACAAACCTGCCGCCATCGTACATCATGGAGCCGCGCGCGCCCATAGTGCAGCCCGTCACTTTCGCGCCGTACTCGGCGAGCTTGGGGAGAGCCCTTTCGAGATCCTCCTCCTTCGTCCACGCGCGGGCGAACGCTTCGGAAGCGATTAGCAGGTCGGCGTAGGGGAGGAGTTCGGCTATGCCGTCGCGGACGGTGCCGGCGTCGAAATTCACGAGAACCCCCAGCTCCTTCGCCCGCTTGACGGCGGCGAGGGCGCCCTTGGGGTTATGCCCGTCTATGTGCAGAATTTTTGCGCCCTCCAAGAGCGACAAATCGACCTCGTCGGCCTCGAGCTCCGGAGTGTTGCCGCGCGTCCACGCCACGCTGCGCGCGCCGGTGGGCTCGTCTATCCAGCAGTACGCCAGCGGGGATTCGCAGCCGCCGCGCACTCTTATGCCGCGCGTGCACACCTTTTCGGCCTCGAAGTCCTCCAGCATTTTTTTGCCGTCCGCGTCGTCGCCGATGGCGCTCACGAAAGCCGCCCTCAGGCCGAGTTTGGAGGCCGCAACGGTCGAGTTGCCGGCGGGCCCCCCGCCCTGTATCAGGCGCTTTATGATTTTCACCTTGCTGTCAATCGGAATGTGCGGGAGTATGCAGAGATAGTCGTTGCTGCAAAACCCGAGCCCCACGAAATCGAAAGATTTTTCCATATTGCGATTTTTTTTGCGTTGATTTTCCCTTAACTGCGGCGATTCAACCACAGGCGGAAAGCGATGGCAAGAATCTTGCCCAAAAATATTGTTAAACAGTTTGACACCGCTTAAACAAAGGGGTTATTGTGCAAAAAATCCGCTTTTTTGCGTTGACTCGCCGCAGGGAACCGCGCATTCTGCGTCTCGTATGGCAGAGTTCGTCACAAAACCCGCGGCGTACGTTTCCATAAGGGAGCTCGCCAACAGGCTCGGAATATCCAAGGGGACGGTATCCCTCGCGCTAAACGACTCCCCGCGCGTCAAGGCCTCGACCGTAAAGAGGGTGAAGGCGGCCGCGAAAGCCGCCGGATACCAGAGGAACGCGATGGTTTCAACCATGATGTCGTCCATGCGCAAGTCGGCGATGGGGGAATTTAGGGAGGTCGTCGCGCTGCTGAACGGCAACAAGGACAGGGACGCCTTCAAAAACCACCCCACCCTGCCCCAATACAAGGCGGGAATCGACGAAGAGGCCGCGGAGCTCGGCTTCAAGATAGACGAATTCTGGCTGCTCGACCCGCAGCTGACGCGCAGGAAGCTCTCGGCTATCCTGCACGCGCGCGGCATACGCGGCTGCATAATAATGGGGCATACCGAGGAGGGCGTGTTCGAGCCCTATTCAAAAATCTGGGACGACTTCAAAATAGTGTCGGTGGGCATAAGCGTCCACAACCCCGCCTACGAGCTCGTGTCGTCCAACCAGTTCGAAGTGGCGAAGGCGACCGTCGAAAACCTATATGAAATGGGCTTCCGCCGACCGGCGTTCATTGTTGACGAGAGGATAGACGGAATGGTGGACGGCAGGTTTTACGGCGGATTTTTCAGGGCGCAGTTCGAGATGCCGCGCTCTTCGCGCATAGACCCGTTCACCGAAAACCTCGACAGCCCGACGTATTACGAAAACCTCGTCAAATACATAGAGCGGGAGGAGCCCGACGTGCTCATATACATGCTCGGCAAGACGGGGGATTTTCTCTACAAAAAGGTGCGCCGGAAAGACGGCACGCGCTATCCGCTCGTGCAGCTCGAGCGGCGCAACGACTGCACAATCCCCAAGCGCGTGTGGAGCGGCATGGAGCAGAACAACCACATCGCGGGACACCTTTCCGTGCGCAGGCTCGCAACGCTGCTGAACATATCCTCGCCGCACAACCAGAATTCCACAACCCTCATTCCGCCGACATGGGTGGCGTCGGCATACCTCAAAAGGGAGGCGGAAAAGCTTAAAGCCTCCCGCAAAAGGAAATAAACGGGTTTACGGCGAAGTCCGGCTTTGACGCGCCCGCGCATTGGGATATTGGATTGAAAAACAAAATCGGCGCGAAGAAAATTTATGAAAAATCCGGCAAACATAATGGCATTGGCGCTCGCCGCGGCGATGACGGCGGCGGTTGCGCGCGGCGGCGAAAGCGCGCAAACCCCCGATCTCGACTGGCGCGAGATCTCCGAAATCGGAACCGAAGGGCAGGCGTGGAAGGGGGAAAAATTCCCGTATCCGTACGCGAGAATCCTCCTGAAATTCAAAGGCGGCGTTACGAAAAACGTCTGGGGGAACTCCCTGACGCCAACGGGCATGAGCGCGACTTTCGAGACGGATTCCGACCAGATATGGATAAGCCGCGAATTTCTCCATGACAATCCGACCCCGTTTTGGTTCGGAAATTCGGGCTTCGACCTCTACGCCGCCGATAAAGACGGAAACTTCCGGTGGCTTGCGACCACGCCGATAGCCCGCATAAAGGACAATTCCAAAACGTACAAGCTCTCCAACCTGCTCGGCGGCAAGCCCCGCACATACCGCGTCTATCTGCCGCTGCGCAACATCTTAACGAGCGCCAAAATCGGGGTTAAAAAGGGCTCGAGCTTCAAGCCCGCCCCGCAGCCTGCCGAAAAGCCGCTCGTATTCTACGGAACGTCGATAGTCCACGGGGCGTGGGCCACGCACTCGGGGCTATCGCACCCGTCGGCGATAGGCAGGATGCTCAAAATGCCCGTCGTCAACCTCGGCTTCTCAGGCTCCGCCCAAATGGAAACCGGAATGGCGGAGACGCTCGCAACCATAGACGCCGCAATCTACGTAATCGACGCCACCCAGAATATGAGCGAAAAACTCGTGAAGGAGCGGTGCGAAAAATTCCTGCGCCGCCTGCGCGAGCTGCGCCCAAATACCCCGATTCTCGTGGCGGAGGAGGCCACGAGCGCGACCGCGTGGTACTGGCGCGATTCCGACGGGCCATACCTCGCCCCGAAGTGCGCCGCCCAGCGCGAAATCGTAAAAAGGCTCCAGGGCGAGGGCGACAAAGACCTGCACTACATAGGCGGGGAATGGCTGTTCGGAAAAGACGGCGAAGCGTCGCCCGACAACTGCCACCCGGGGGATCTCGGAATGAAAGCCATGGCGGAAAGGTTCGCTCCGGCAATCGAAAAAATACTGAAAAAATAAAACGCCACCGCCGCCCGCTTCCCGAGCGGGGCTTTTTGCCGGCCTCAAAAACCGGCCGCGCCAGACCGAAACGCGGATTTTTGCGTTGATTTGCGGCATGGGCGGGACATAAATGCCGGCGATATGGAACACAAGACAAACGCCGTCCGCATGCTCGAACAGAAGAAAATCCCGCACGAAGTCGTCGACTGCGGGATAACCGAAGCGGTCAGCGGAACGCGGATGGCGCAAATGCTCGGCGAAAACCCCGGCTCGGTTTTCAAGACGCTCGTGACGGTCGGGAAATCGGGAGAGCATTACGTGTTCATGATACCCGCTGACAGGGAGCTCGACCTCAAAAAGGCCGCCGCGTCAGTCGGCGAAAAATCGGTTGCCATGATTAAGTCGAAAGACCTGCTGCCGACCACCGGCTATGTGCACGGGGGCTGCTCGCCGATAGGAATGAAAAAGGCCTTCAAGACTTCGATAGACTCCTCCGCGAAAAACTTTGAAAAAATCCTGTTCAGCGCGGGCAGAATAGGCCTGCAAATAAAGGCTCCCGCGAGCGTCGTTGAAAAATTCGCCAGGACAAAATACGCCGATCTGACCGACTGACAAAATGGCGCGGGCGGATTCGGAACTCGGCTGGATGGCCCGCGGGGAGATTCAAGCCCGAAGGGTTCTCCGGCGCTGACGGGAAAATGCGCGGCGGCCCCGGCGCCTGCCGCATTCGCAAAAAAAAACAATACCGCATTTACCGGCGCCAACATAAAAAACGCGCCGCAAATTCCGCTGCCGCCCGCGCATTCCGGCATATCGCAAACAGCGCGCCGCGGAACCGCCAAAAAACCCGCCGCGCTGCGCGCCGCTTCCGAAAGTTAGATTAACTGTTAACTATTTTGCTTCAATCAATGGGTTGACGCGGGCGGGAGTTTGGGGAGATAGTATGGCGCATAAACGCAAATTTCCAATTATGAAAATCGACCCGTCCACTCTTAAAATTACGGATATGCGCTTCGCCGACATCGACGGCGCGCCGAAACGCTGCACGCTCATCAAAATCTACACAAATCAGGGAATCGTCGGCTACGGCGAAGTCCGCGACGCGTCGAGCAGGACGTATGCGGCGATGCTAAAAAGCAGGATTCTCGGCGAGAATCCGTGCAATGTCGAAAAGATTTTCAACCGCATAAAGCAGTTCGGCGGGGACTCGCGGCAGGCGGGCGGCGTCTGCGGCATAGAAGTCGCCCTGTGGGACATCGCCGGCAAGGCGTGGGGCGTTCCCGTCTGGCAGATGCTCGGCGGAAAATACCGCGACAAAATCCGCATATACTGCGACACCGACAGCGAAGGCGGCGGGCGCGACATGGGCAAGGCCCTCAAAGACCGCATGGCGCAGGGATACACATTCCTAAAAATGGACTTGGGCATAGAGCTCCTGGCGGACGTCGAAGGCGCGCTCTGCGCCCCGCTCGGTTTTTTGGAAAAAATGCGCGAGTACAAAAAGACGGTGTTCTCCACGCCCCACGGCTCGATAGACCCGCGCGCCATGCGCGGCGAAGCGTACGACCTCTTCAACACCGCCCACCCGTTCACGGGAATCCACATCACGGAAAAGGGGCTCGACTTCCTCGAAAAATACATGGCCGACGTGAGGGCGGAAATCGGATACGAAATCCCGTTGGCGATAGACCATCTGGGGCACATTCCCGTCGAGGACTGCATAAAGCTCGCCAAGCGGCTTGAAAAGTACAACATTTCGTGGATGGAAGATCCCGTCCCGTGGCAGTACGCCGACCAGTATGTCCGCATGGCGCAGGCTACGACGACTCCGCTTGCGACGGGCGAGGACATCTACCTCAAAGAGAGCTTCAAGCCGCTTCTGGAATCCGGCGCGCTCGCGGTGATACACCCCGACATCCTGACTGCCGGCGGAATCCTCGAGACGAAGAAAATCGGCGACATGGCGGAAGAATGCCACACCGCCATGGCAATACACATGGCGGAGAGCCCGATAGCCTGCATGGCCGCCGTCCACGTCGCGGCGGCTACCCGCAATTTCACGGCCCTCGAAGTGCACTCGGTCGACGTTCCGTGGTGGGACAGCCTCGTAAACGGGCTTCCGAGGCCGCTCGTAAACAACGGCTACATAGACGTCCCGAACGCCCCCGGGCTGGGAATAGAGTCTCTCAACGAAGACCTCATAAGGGAAAAGCTCCACCCCGACTTCCCCGAAGCGTGGGCCGACACCTCCGAATGGGACAAGGAGTGGGCAAACGACCGCCGCTGGTCGTAGGCCGCGGCAGAATTTTTTCTCTCCCCTTTCGCCGCGCGCCAAAAAAATTTTCGCGCGCAAAACCCAATCCCTCAAACGGCCCGCCGCCGCGCGGCCCCAAAAAAGATGACGACCGGCGCAAAAGACAATTCCATATTCCAATACAAGTGGATGCTCGTAGGCCTGCTTTGGTTCGCGTATTTTCTGAACCAGGGCGACCGGCAGATTTTCAACACCGTAATCCCCTTGATAAAGGAGGACCTCGGGCTGACCGACTACGACATCGGCGACATCGTGATGGTGTTCACGGCGGTCTACGGCGTGCTGGTTCCGGTGTCGGGATTTTTGGGCGACTTGGTTTCGCGCAAATGGATAGTGGTGTGGTCGCTTCTGATATTCAGCGCGGGCACGCTCTGCACGGGGCTCGCCGGCGGAATGGCGCTGCTGATAGTATTCCGCAGCGTCGCCACGGGCGGCGGCGAGGCGTTTTACTTTCCGGCGGCGACGTCGCTTTTGAGCCAGCTGCACTCCCACACCCGCGCGACGGCCCTCTCCATACACCAGACCTCGCTATACGTCGGGATAATCGCAAGCGGTTTCATATCGGGATACATCGGCGAGCATTACGGCTGGCGGGCGGCGTTTTACGTGTTCGGCTCGATAGGCGTGCTGTGGGCGGCTCTCTGCATGTTCGCCATGCGCAACACGCCAATGCCCGCACCCGCCTGCGGAGAGCCCGAAAAATCCGAAAAGGTGAAATTCTCCAAAATGTTCTCGGCGATTTTGAAAAAGCAGACCTTCTACTGCCTCGCGCTCGCGTTCGCCTGCCAATGCTTCGTAAACGTCGGCTACAACACGTGGATGCCATCGTACCTGCACGAAAAATACGAAATGTCGCTTTCGATGGCGGGGTTGAACTCGATGCTATGGCACTTCGCATTCGCGTTCTTCGGCGTCATGATAGGCGGAAAGCTCTCCGACTCGTTTTCCGAAAAATTCAGGCAGTCGAGAATGTGGGCGGAATTTCTCGGTCTGTTTTTGGCGGCGCCCTTCATATTCCTCTGCGGCTACACGGACTCTTTCTGGGTGTGCTGCGCTGCGATGGCGGGCTTCGGATTCTTCCGCGGCGTATACGACTCAAACCTCTTCGCCGCGCTCTTCGACGTCGTGGAGCCCCGCTACCGCGCGACCGCCTCGGGGCTGTATCTCTCCTTCGCGTTCGTGATGGGGTCGGTCGCCCCGAAGCTCATGGCGTACATCAAGGAAATCGCGGGGTTCAGCGCGGGGATAATGTCGCTTTCGGCGGCGTTCCTGCTGGGATCGGCGTTCGTGGCGGCGGCGATGCTGTTTTTCTTCGACAAAAACTACTGCGGGGAAAACGGGTAAATTTTTTTAAAGGCTATGAAGGAATTATTCAACCTTAAAGGCAAAACGGCGCTCGTCACGGGCGGCGGACAGGGCATAGGCCGCGCGATAGCTCTCGCCCTCGCGGAGTTCGGGGCGGACGTGGTCGTAAACTTCCGCGGCAACGAAAAGCTCGCCGAACAGACGGCCTCCGACGCCCGAAAGTTCGGGGCAAAGGCGCTGCTTTGGAAATTCGACCTCGCCCGCGCCGACGCCGGAGCGGAATGGAAAAAGTTTTCGGAGGAAAACGCCTGCCCCGCCGACATACTCGTCGCCAACGCCTCCATGCAGGTGCGCGCGCCGTTCGACGAGGTGACCGACGAAGATTTCGAGGCGCAGATAAACGTAAACTTGCGCTCGACGCTCCGGCTGATACGGGAAGTCGTCCCGCACATGGCGCAAAACCGCTGGGGGAGGATACTCAACATAGGCTCCGTCCAGCAGGCGAGGCCGCACAGGGACATGTGCGTCTACGCGGCGACGAAAGCGGGGCTCGTGAACCTCGTCAAAAACCTCGCCCCGCGCCTCGCGCCGATGGGGATAACGATAAACAACCTCGCCCCGGGCGCGATAGCGACCGCCCGCAACAAAGACGCCCTCGCCGACGCCGAATACAAAAAGGCGGTCGAGTCAAACATTCCGCTCGGGTACGTCGGGGAGGCGGAGGACTGCGCGGGCGCCGCCCTCCTGCTGTGCTCCGACGCCGGCAGGTACATAACCGGCGCGGACTACTTTGTGGACGGCGGGCTGAGCCTCCGCTTCTGAAATTTTAACATGCATAAACCCCAGAAAAAATGAGCGTAGACCAATACAAAAAAGAAGTCGGGATGATGAATCTCGAAAAACTCATAGAAACGAGAGAATGCAAACCGACGTGCGACTTTCCGATACCGGCAAAAGAACTGCTCGCGCGGTTTGAACGCCTGTACACCGGCGCGGTTAACGACGTCATGCGGGAATTCTGCCTGCTCAACCAGGCGTTGCCCGGGCACATAAAGCCGCTGCGCGAATACCGGACGGTTGCGGGATTCGCCTTCACCGTGAAGAGCGCGCCGAACGTGATGATCCGCGGCGAGATGGAATTCCGGACAAAAATGCTCGACGAGCTCGGCGAAGACCACTTTGTGGTCTGGGACACGAGCAGAGACGAAGAGGCAACCCTGTGGGGCGGCGTCATGACCGCAACCGCCAAGGGAAAGAAGGCTAAGGCCGCGTGCATAGACGGCGGCATACGCGACACCCACCAGATTCTCGAGGCCGACTTCCCCGTGTTCTACAAGTACAGAATTTCCAACGGCAGCCTCGGAAGATGCCTAATAACGCACTATCAGGTTCCGATTCTTATAGGCAAAGTCCTGATCCGCCCGGGGGACGTCGTGCTCGGCGACATAGACGGCGTGCTTATAGTTCCGCGCGACGTCGCGTACGACGTGCTGCTGCGCGCCGAGGAAATCAAAGGCAACGAAAAAAAGATTTTCGGCTGGGTAAAAGAGGGCCAGAGCGTGCGCGAAATCACCGAAAAGGGCGGCTATTTTTAAAAATTTTCCCTTTCCGGCGCGCAGGCGTCTTTCGGAGGAGGCTTCCCCTACGGGAAGCCTTTTTTATCGGAAGGGAGCGCGGCGGAACCCAAACAGGCGGCGTCAGCAAATTTAACTGTTAAAATAAAAAGAGTAAAATAATCATTGAGCCGGACGGAAACGGAAGGTATGTTTATAAAAAATTCAACCCGAATACCACGAATATGAAAACACAAACATGCAATCGCGTCTTCTTTGACGCCCCCCCCCCCCGAACTTAACATAAATATAACCAAATACTTACGTTTAGGACTTTTCGCGGCATCGCTCGCGGCAATCCAGACTGTTTGCGCGCAGTATACCGATTTGTACAACTCCAACTCCTCGGCGGATTTCAGCATAAACGACGGTTCCAGCTGGCGCCTCGGCTCCTACGACGGACAGGTTTACGCGGGTTCGATAAATTCCACAAACAACAATCTGCACATACAGGTGGTCGGGAACAACTCAAACATAGGGGAGTTCTCCGAGGCCGTCACCGCGCACGACATCGACTATACCATAGGTTCCGTCGAGGGCTCCTCGTGGGGAAGAACGCTCTACTTTAACGGCGGCGCGTACGCCGCGGGCGACATGGCTTTTGAAAATACGTCCGGTTCGGGCTTCGTCATTCAATTGCGCGGAGGAAGCAGGACTTTCAGGATAAACGGAGATTTCAACGTCGGCGTGAATTCCAACGCAAACATGGTAATACACTCCGCCCAATCCGGCTGGCAGGTTGGAGGCGATTTCAACATAGGCGCGCGCGGAAAATTTTATCTGTCGGGCTCGTCCACGTCGTCTTTCAGCGTATCGGGAGTTTTGAGCATCGGCGGAACGACCCTCGACTTGGCAAAGCACGACTCCGGCGGCGATGGCGAGAAGAACGAGCTCATAGGCGGACTCTCCGGCAACGGCAGGCTGCAAATAGGCAATACCGCCACATCGCACAACCTGACGTTCACCAATCGGGGCGTTTCGGAATTTTCCGGCACATACGCTACGCAAAACGGAGTCGGAGAAAGGCTCAACATAATAATGAACGCCAATTCGGACTCCGGCAAACAGACGCTGCGCTTCAACACCGTCGCGGACTACTCGGACGAGCGCGACTTCTCCGCCGCTGACCTCGGGAGCGTTTCGGTGCAGTGGGGCGAGCTGAATTTGGGAATGCGCTCGGGAATGAACGCCGGCGCGCTCTCCATTTCCGGCTCGAACTCGACATTCAGCGTTGCGGGCGCAGACGGAAACGCCGAAGGCGGAACTGCGCGGTTCGCGTCGCTCGACTGGCAGGGAGGGACGATCAGGGTCGACTTCACCGAACTCGCCGCCGACAGGATAGACGTGGCGGGGGAACTCAACGTCTCGTCGGCGGCGGACTGCGCGCTGGTTCTGAACGTATCCGCAATAGACCTCGGGTTGTGGCTCGAAGCGTCGGCGGTCTCGTACCTCGACTACACCATATTGTCGTTCGACGCCGAATCTTCAAACCTGACGCTCGAGATGGCGAATGAAATGCTCTCGCACGACGGCGAAATAAACGCCCAAATCCTCGAAGGCGACTTCGCAAACGGCCTGCTAACCGTGAGGCTGAGCATGGTTCCAGAACCCGCGACCGTGGCCGCAATCCTCGGCGCAATCTCCCTGGCTCTCGCAATCCGCCGCAGGGCGCGGTAAACTTCTCATAAAACAATTCGCGGGCGCGAAAGGCCTCTGCCTTCGCGCCCGTTTTTGCGGACTAACCCGCGCCGCCCGCGGAAAAAAGGCAACATAAAAAAGCGCGCGCCTTTTCCGCATTTTGGGCGGAATGTGATTTGACCGGACGAATGCGAATCAAGCTGAATGGGCGCCGAATGAAATAGAAAATCCCTCCTCCGCTTCTTTCCCCGACGAAATGCGGCAAAAAGAAGCGCGGGAAACCCGAGCAAAGCCGCTCGCGGGCCCGGGAAAGGCGGCAATGTCATTCCGGCTTCGCCGAACGCCGCATCGCACGCAAATCCGTCGGGCCCGATGCGGACATGCGCAATGCCCGCTGCGGATTCTTTGAAAAATCGGCGCATGCGCCATGCCCAACCGCGCACAGCGCCGAAAGATATTTTCGGGAATCAGAAGTCGGAATACTCCGAGATCGATTTTACGTTTAGCGACTTGTCAATCCTGCGCACCATTCCGGCGAGCACTCCGCCGGGGCCGCATTCGTAGAATTGGTCTATGCCGAGCTTTGCGGCGTTGCGCACGCAGTCCTCCCAGCGGACGGTGCTCACAACCTGTTTTACGAGGTTCTTTTTTATTTCGGACGGGTCGAATACCGCGTCTCCCGTGACGTTCGTAAAGACGGGTATGCGCGGGCTCTTGAATTCGATTCCCTCGAGATATTCGGCGAACGCCTTGCGCGCGGGCTCCATGAGCCGGCTGTGGTACGCGCCGGCGACTTTAAGCGGGACGACCATTTTGAACGCCTTGCGCTCCTTAGCCGCCTCGACCGCGGCGGCGACTTTCGCCTCTTCGCCCGATATGACGACCTGCCCCGGGCAGTTGACGTTCGACATGTCCACGTCGAATTCCCTGCAATAGGCGGCGACGTCTTGGGGCGTTCCGCCGATGAAGCTCGCCATCGCGCCCTTTGAGGCGTCGCAGGCCTCCTGCATCAGCCTGCCGCGCTCGGCGACGATTTTGAGGCCCGTTTCAAAGCTGAACGTGCCCGCAAATGCGTGGGCTGTGAGCTCGCCGAGCGATAGCCCGAGGGCCGTGGAAGGCTCGCCGAGAATACCCTTTTGGCGCATGACCTCGACGACGGCGAACCCGTGCAAAAAGAGCGCCGGCTGGCAGACGCTCGTTTTCGTCAATTCCGACGACGGCCCCTCGAAGCAGCATTTGGAGAGCTTCATAGAGAGGGCGTCGTCGGCCCTGTCGAAGAGCTCCCTTACCGCCTCGCAGTTTTCGTACAGCGACTTTGCCATTCCGACGCTTTGCGCGCCCTGACCCGAGAATAGTAATCCTGTTTTCATATCGTATGGTGTGGGTTAAAGTTTGGAGAGTTCCGAGGATATTTGCGCGGAAAGCCTGCCGACGAGCTCGTTGAGGGCGCCGGCATAGCCCGCGTATCCGTCTTTTGAGGAAACCTCAAAATTGAAATTTTTGACGACGCTCTTCTCCCCCCCTGGGAGGTCTATCTGCCATTTGCCCCGAAAGCGGACTTTTCCGCCGATTTTTCCCAGGCATTCGTAAACGAATATTTTGAGCGAGCAAGCCTTTTCTGGGTTGGGGGAAACCGCCGGATACGCGAACACCGACGCCGCGCCGGAAGACTCTATGTCGACCGCCGCCGCGCGCTCGATTCCGCTGGCGGGAAGCTCCGCCCACCTGTCGAATTCGGATATTTCAAGAGCTCCGTCGGGGCCCGCCGAGACGATCTGCGCGCGCGACATATACTGCGGCAGCTGTATCGGAAGGAGATTGACGTCGAACTTCCCCGCCGCGGCCTTTCGCATCGGAACGGGGGATACGATATGAAACACCGTCGGATCCTCCGAGGGCGACAGGAGGTCGGATATGCATCCGGAAAGCGACGCGGCGCACGCGAGCGCGGAGGCCGCAAGAGCGGTTCTTATAAGTTTCATGGCGCGTTTATCCTAATTGTCTTATTTGCGTTTGGAATTGTCCTTGCCCCTCAGCAGCGAATTCGGGTTGCGCTGGAGATAGTCCGTGAAATTGGAGATATAGCTCATAGACTCGTCCATTGTCTTTAAGAGGACGGCTATCTGGTACCTGAACGGCGACTGCGGCGCAACGACGGAGTTGACGTTGCGCAAAACTTCGTCGAGGCGCGCCATGACTGAGGCTCCGGAGGCGGAAAACTTTTTGAGTTCCGCGCGGGCGCCGTTTACGAGGGCGTCGGAATCCGAAAGGAGCGCGTCGAGCTTCTTTATCGCCTCCGCCACATCCCTGCTGCGCGCGAGCTCGTCCACGCCCTTTAAGGCGGAGACCGCGCTGTCGCTTATCGCCTTGGCGTCGATGCCGTCGAGCTTTTCGTTGACTTTCACGATTGCCGAGTGGACGTTTTGCCCGATGGCGGCAAAGTCTATCTTTGCGACGTCCGCCATCGTCTTTTCAAACCCTTTGGCGAGCTCGGAGAGCCCCGACTTCGCGGCGGGGATTTCCTTGAAGCGCGTGCCGCCGTATTTGAGTTCGTACTTCTCCCCCTTGTCCGCTATGAAATCGAGCTCTATGTAGAGCATTCCGGTGACGATGCTCTGGTAGTTGAGCTTGGCGCGCAGGCCCTCGGCGATCTGCTCGTCCATCCAGTCGCTGTAATCCTTGAAATCGGTGCCGGTCTTGCGCCTGAGCTGGTCGATGTCTATGGAGTACACCACCGACACCGAGCTCTCCTTGATATTCTTGGAGGAGCTTATGAATATGCCCTCCACCTTGCCGATTTTCACGCCCTTGTATTTCAGGGGCGCGCCGACGTCGAGGCCGTTGACGCTCTCCGAAAAAAACGATATGAAGTTTTCCGTCCTCGAGAAAAACTTGGCCGCGCCGAAAACCATTACTGCCGCGACCGCGATGATGGAGGCGGCCATCACGAACATTCCGATCGCCGCCGGGCTGATTTTATTTTTCATAAGCGTCCTTATTTTCAAGCGGGTCGACGCCGCGGTTGAGGAACACGCGCACGTCTTTGGGGCCGCGTTCGAGAAGTTCGCGCGGAGAGCCTATCGCGCCCTGCGTCTTGGATTTCGCGTCGAGAAACACCGCGCGGTCGGCTATCGCAAAAATGCTCGCAAGCTCGTGCGAGACCACGACGACCGTCGCGCCGAGAGAGTCGCGCATTTGAAGTATCAGGCGGTCGAGTCGGTGCGACGACACCGGATCGAGCCCCGCGCTCGGCTCGTCGAAAAACAGCACGAGCGGATCGAGGGCGATGGCGCGCGCAAGCCCCGCGCGCTTTGCCATGCCGCCGCTGATTTCCGACGGATAAAAGCCGCCGAAGCCGTTGAGCCCTACGAGCGCGAGCTTCAAATCCGCTATTTCCGCAGCCGCCTTCTCGGAGATTCCGGAAAATTCCGTCAGCGGAAGGGCGATGTTCTCGGAGAGCGTCATGCTGCTCCAAAGCGCGCCGCCCTGGTAGAGAATGCCGAATTCGCGCAGAATTTCGAGCCTTCGCTCCTCGGTCGCGCCGGAAAAGTCCTCGCCGCGGTAGAGAATCCTGCCCGCCGCGGGCTTGGCGAGCCCTATCATGTGGCGCAAAAGGGTGCTCTTGCCGCAGCCGCTGCCGCCTATTATGAAAAATATCTCGCCGCGCTTTACGGAAAAGTCGAGGTCTCGCATTACGACATAGTCGCCGTACGCCATCGTCAAAGACTCTATCTTGAACGCGTCGCCGCCGTCGGGCGCGGGAGGGATTACGGCTTTCTTGGGAATGGCTGTTTCGCTGCGGCTCATATGTCGAAAATCGTGAATATTACGGCGAAAACCGCGTCGGCGACTATAATCCATGTCACGCTCTGCACGACCGCCGAGGTCGTGGCTAGCCCAACTCCGGCAGAGCTCTTCTCGCACGCGAGCCCCTGCCGACAGCCTATGACGCCCACTATCAGGCCGAAGACGATGCTCTTGCCTATGCCCGTGGAAAGCTGGACGAGATTGAGGGCGGCGACCGAGCGGTTTGCGTACTGCTCGTAGGATATGTCGAACATTCCCACGCCTATGGCGAGCCCGCCCATCATGCCTATGACGTCCGCGAATATCGTGAGCAGCGGAAATACGAGAACGAGCGCGAGTATGCGCGGAAACACGAGAAATTCCATCGGGGATATCCCGAAAGTCCTGAACGCGGAGATTTCCTCGTTCACCTTCATCGAGCCGAGCTCCGCCGCGAACGCCGCCCCCGTGCGGCCGCTCATCACAATTCCGACCATTATCGCGCCCATCTCGCGCACCATTGCTATTCCCACGAGGTCGGCGACGAAGATTTCCGATCCGTATTTGGCGAGCTGTATCGCGCCCACGAACGCGAGGATTAGCCCAACGAGAAAGCTGATTAACGCCACTATCGGCAGCGCCTCCGGCCCCGAGCGCTGGACGAGCAGCGCGAGGTCCTTGCCCCTGTACCGCGCGCGACCGGCGACGGCGAGCGCAAACGATATGGCGACTTCTCCGACAAATTCGGAGATGGAATTGAAAGAGCTCAAAACGCCTATCGCGCGAGTTCCGACTTTGCCGAAAATTCCCCCCTGCTTTGCAACGGATTTCCTCGACGCCTCGTCCGCCTCCGGAACGGCGGTGGCGAGCCTCAGAAGCGCGCGCGGCCCGTCGGGGAGCGATTCGGCGTCGAAATTTATGGAGAGCTTGGAGCACAGCTCCCAAACGCGCAGGAGAAAGGCCGAGAGCGCGGAGTCGTACTCGCCGAGTTCCCCCGCGTCGACTTTGAGGGAGGAAACGTTCCCGCGCGACGAGAGCTCCCCCCCTATTTTCTCGAAAGGCGTGCGGCCGTTTTTCAAAAGCCAGTCCCCCGAGACGCGCAACACGAGAGCGTCGCCGTCGCCGGACAGGGAGGCGGTCGCCGAAATTCCCGTTTCGTCCGATTTCGGCTTTATTAAAATATTTGAGAAAAATCCCGTCACAGTATTTCCATTCAGAGGACAAAATAGAAAAACGCCGGCATTTGTAAAGAGCTAATGAATGCGCAACCCGCGGGAGCGGCGCGGCAAAAATCCGCAGATTTGCGTCGGCGCCCCTCGGAAGGGCGTTTTGCAATTCGCCGCCCGACGCCGCAATATGCGCGGTCTATGGACATTGCCTCCGACAAATTTTCAGACGGCGCGCGCCGGCGCGGATTGTCGGGATTAAAAAAAGGCGATTTCGCAAAGCGCAGCCGCGCGGGGCGCGCAAACGCCGCCTCCCGGCGGGCGGAGAAAACGGCCCGCAAAAATTCCCCTCCCTACGGGGCGAGGCGCGAAATTTCCCAAACCGCCGAGCCGTCGGGGGCGGACTTTTTCGCGTACTCAAACCTGTCGTGCAGGCGGTTTTTTCTGCCCTGCCAAAATTCAAAACGCTCGGGGACGATTCTGTACCCGCCCCAGAAGTCGGGCAGCGGAACGTCGCCGTTTTTGAATTTCTCCTTCATCTTTTCAAACTGCATCTCGAGCAGGCCGCGCGACGAAATCACGCTGCTTTGGCGCGACACCCACGCCCCGAGGCGGCTCCCGAACGGCCGCGACAAAAAGTAGCGCAGCGACTCCGCCGCCGACACCTTCTCCGCCCTGCCCCCTATGCGCAGCTGCCGCTCCAGGTCAAGCCACGCGAAAATCGCGCACACCTTGTCGTTGCCGGCGATTTCGCGCGCCTTGCGGCTCGAATAATTGGTGTAAAACACGAAGCCGTTTTCGTCCCACGACTTCAAAAGCACCACGCGCGACGACGGCGCGCCGTCCGCCCCCACCGTGGAAACCACCATAGCGTTGGGCTCCGCAACGTCGCATTCGCACGCGTGGTTGAACCACTTTTCGAACTGTTTGAAGGGGTTGGGATCCAGATCGGAGCGCGACAGCCCGCCTTTAAGGTATTCGTTTCTGAACTCGAAAATATCCATTATATTATGTCCCTTATCGTCTTGGAAGACGCCGGAAGGCGAGAATATTCGCCGAAAGATTCGAGAGCCGCCGCGACCGCGGGCTCGTTGTGCGAAAGCAGCTCGGGCCTGTCGCCCTCGCCGAGGCCCAGCTGCCTGAAAAATTGCGCGAGCGTCACGGATTCCGGCGGAACGGCGGGCTTGAACCCGGCGGCTTCGCGGGAATCGCCTAGAAGCACGCCGCACACCAGCCCCTTCGATACGAGGATATCGAGGGACGCCAATATGGCGCCGGCGGGAAGTTTGAGCTTGGCGGTGAGCGTCTCCGCCGTCGGCGTGCCGTCGCGCAGGCAAAACTCGCGCGAGACTTCGGCGAACGCCGCAAGAGCGCACAGCGCGCGCATTCCGGGCCCCATGAGGCCCCATGCGTCTTCGTCGGAGAGAAAGTCCATGTACTGCACGGCGTAGGTAATCTGGCTGCCTATGAGTATCACCAGCCAGAATACGTAGAGGCTGAACATCGCCACCGCCACTATCGCCAAATACCCGTACAGGCTCTGCTGCTTAACGATATAGCCTATGTATATGAACGAAAGCTTGTTGTTTAGCATCAGCAAAAGCATTATGATAAATCCCCCCGCAAACGCAGCTTTCCACTTCACGCGCGCGCACGGAAAAAACTTGTAGAAGCACGCCAGCACCGCTGTCATTACCCCCATGCCCACCAGATACGTTATCCACGAGGCGTAGTCGGAAATTATAGGAATCCCCCCTACGAACGCCGACAGCTGGGAGGTCGCCAGAAACGTCATTCCGAAAATCGTGCCGACCGACCCGAAGAAAATCATCGCAAAATAGAACACAATGCGGTCAACCCATTTGCGACCCTTGCGCGCTCCCCATATCAGGTTGATGGCGCTCTCCATATTTTTGCAAAGCAAGAGGCACGTGACGAGCATTGTCGCCACCCCTATCGCGCCTCCGGAGACGCTCGCCTTGGAGATTTTCGTGATGAATTTGAATACGGCGGGGTTTATCTTCGCCTTCTCCCCTCCGTCCGCGCCGCCGGAAGCCGACATCATTTCGGAGACCGCCGGCATCACGAAAGTTGCGGCGTCCATTATCTTGCCGTATATGAACTGCTCGCCCTTGTCCCTGAAAAACATTCCCGAAAATAGTATTGTG
>ENA-UOJG01000036-UOJG01000036.1-human-gut-metagenome-genome-assembly--contig:-C47-NODE-36-length-188969-cov-51.635220_pt1 | contig 188969 bp, 185 predicted proteins | sample MGYA00242340_ERZ723887 | MGnify/ENA metagenome assembly ERZ723887 | reverse complement strand
AAACCGAAACACCATCCTAATCATTGCGGCGGTGATGGCAACCCTGGCCATTCTGGGCTGTCTTTTCAACATGGCAGCCACGGTGCTGTCCGCCAAGGTGTCCACTAAATTTGCCGCTGATTTGCGGCGTGAGATATTCCATCAGGTGCAAGATTTTTCCGCCGCTGAAATGGAGCGGTTTGGCACCGCTAGTCTAGTGACCCGCAGTACCTCCGATGTGACCAACATCCAAATGTTTCTCTCATTGCTGTTGCGGCTGGGGGTGACTGCACCGCTGATGGCGGTGGCTGGGCTGGTACTCTCTTCTCTGACCGGCGGCGAACTCAGTTCCGTGCTGAGCTTGGCCATTCCCGCCCTCATCATTGGCGTAGGTGTCATTCTGATTTTTGTTTCCCGCTACTCGGTGACCCTGCGGCAGCGGATTGACCGACTGAACAAGATCTTTCTGGAAACACTGGAGGGGGTACGGGTGATTCGGGCTTTCAATCGGCAAGGGAAAGAAATGGAAAGGTTTTCCCAAGCCAATGGAGAACTGGCCTCCATGACCATTCTCTCTGGGCGGGTGACCGCACTGCTGATGCCGGTGATTCAGGTGATCTTTGGTGTGACTACAGCAGCGGTCATGGGCATGGGTTCCTGGTATGTGTCCGCCGGGGAGATGGCAGTGGGTGACCTGGTGGCCAACAGCCAGTATATCAGCATGATCCTTGCCGCTATCATGATGCTGGCATTGGTCATTATGCTCTTTCCTGTGTCCTATGCCTGCGCTAAGCGCATCGCAGAAGTGCTGAATACCGAGAGTTCCATCAAGGACGGCAGATACAGTGCCGCCTTGCGCAAAGGCCGCGCCTGTGTGGCCTTTGACCATGTGACCTTTACCTATCCTGGGGCGGACGAACCAGTGCTGAAGGATGTTAGCTTCGAGTGCCGGGCCGGGGAGGTCACCGCCATTATCGGGCGCACCGGTTGCGGCAAGTCCAGCATCCTCAAGTTGATCCCGCGGCTTTACGACGCCACGGTAGGCCATGTCTATGTGGACGATATGAATGTAAAACAATATAAATTGAACGAGCTGCGGGATCTGATCGGCTATATCCCCCAGAAGAATGTACTCTTTTCCGGAGACGTGGCCTCCAACCTGCGCTTTGGAGATCAGGACAGCAGTGAGGAACAGTGGCGGCAAGCGGCCTACATCGCCTGCGCCGACGAGTTCATCGAACAGAAGCCGGACGGCTACCACGCCGAAATCGCTCAAGGCGGCACCAATTTGTCCGGCGGCCAGCGCCAACGCATGGCTATTGCTCGGGCTGTCGTAAAAAAACCAGAAATCTACCTGTTTGATGACAGCTTTTCCGCCTTGGATGTGAAAACAGATAAAACACTCCGCATGCGCCTGCGGGAGAGCATGGGGGATTCCACCATGCTCATTGTGGCTCAGCGGGTGGGTTCTATCCTGGATGCTGACCGTATCTTGGTGATGGAGGACGGACAGATCGTGGGGAGAGGCAAGCACCGGGAACTGCTACATACATGTCCGCTCTACCGGGAGATTGCTGAATTGCAGCTGGGAGAGGAGGAAGTGAAACATGAACTGGAATGCGTTTAAACGGCTGTTCCACTATCTGGGACGGTACAAGCTCCGCCTGATTCTAGTGATGATCGCCGCTGTCCTGAGTACCCTGTTTACCGTTTTGACCCCAGCGGTGACGGGCGGCATCACCTCGGAACTGTACGATGGCGTGGCAAGCGGCTCCTTCGACTGGGAAACGATCGTCTGGCTGCTCGTGACGCTGATAGCCCTTTATCTTGTGGCCCAGCTTTTCGCCATTCTCCAAAGCTTCAGCATGACTAAGCTGACTGCCTGCGTTATAGAGACTCTGCGGGGTGATATTGACCGGAAGATGCACCACCTGAAGCTGGACTATTACGACTCTCATACCCAGGGGGAAATCCTCAGCACCATCACCAACGATGTGGACACGGTGAACAACGCCCTGAGCCAGAACCTGACCCAAATCGTCACCCAGGTGGTCACCGCTGTGGGTATCCTGGTGATGATGTTCACAACCAGTCCTATACTGGCGGCCATCGCAGTGGTTATGGTGCCGGTGTCTCTACTGGCCTCTCTAGGCGTTATGAAAACGGGAGCCATACACTACGCCCGGCAGCAGGAACTCCTGGGACAGCTCAACGGCTACATCGAGGAGGTGTACCAAGGGCAGGAGCTGGTGTCGGTGTTCAACTACACGGATCGAGCAAAAGAGGAGTTTGATCGAATCAATGGGGAACTCCAGCGTACCGCTCAGAGTGCCGAGATTGCATCTGGTAAGGTCACTCCAATCACCGACCTGGTAAATAACCTTGGCTACGCTGTCAGCGCCCTGCTGGGATGTCTGTCCGTATTGCGTGGTGAGATGCGGATCGGCGACGTGCAAGCCATGCTCCAGTATACCAAGCAGTTCTCCCAGCCCTTCACCAGCATTGCGGGGATGGCGGGCAGTTTCAGCGCAGCGTCCGCTGCCGCAGGGCGCATTTTCGCTCTGCTGGATGCCTCGGAAGAGACACCAGACCCTGTTCCCGGACTGATGCCTCAGGTCAGCACGGGCGCGGTGGAATTTCGCCATGTGTCCTTCGGTTACTCCCCGGAGCACCAGCTGATGCATGATGTGAACATCACGGTGAAGTCCGGTCAGAAAGTGGCCATCGTGGGCCCCACCGGGGCTGGCAAAACCACCCTCATCAATCTGCTCATGCGGTTCTACGATGTGGACGGCGGTAGTATTTTAGTGGACGGGGTAGACACCAAGGAAATGACCCGTCACGAGCTACGGGATCGCTTTGGCATGGTGCTCCAGGATGCCTGGCTCTTTGAAGGCAGCATCCGGGACAACATAGCTTACGCGCAGGACAATCTGCCGGAGGAAAAAATCATCGCCGCCGCACGATCCGCCAGCGTGGACAGCTTCATCAAGACCCTGCCAGGCGGTTATGATTTTGAACTTTCCACAGGGGCGGAAAATATCTCACAAGGTCAACGCCAACTGCTGACCATCGCCCGAGCGATGGCGTCTGACCCGGAAATCATGATCTTGGACGAGGCCACCAGCAACGTGGACACGCATACGGAGCAGCTTATCCAAAAAGCACTTGCAAAATTGATGCACGGACGTACTTCTTTTGTGATTGCCCATCGGCTTTCTACGATTCGGGATGCTGACATGATCCTTTACATGGAACATGGTGATATTCTTGAGCATGGCAGCCACGAAGAGTTAATGGCACAACATGGAAAATACGAAGCATTGTATATGAGTCAGTTTGCACAGTAATATTACAAACGTTTAATTGGCTGCTTAATTGCCATTTGAGGAGAAACAAAACTACTATCAAATACTGCCCCGTCCGGGGAAAGAAAAAAACCGTTGGACGGGGCAGATGATTTCCTGCGCACATTTAGCTCATTATTCTGTCGGCGGTTTTGATGGACTCAGGGCCGCCGTTTCTTTGCGTTAACACAAACCAATGACGACTTGCAGGGACACGGCAACCGATGGGAGGTTATTTTGCCGTGTCTACTTTACTATTCTATTTCTCCTGTGATCTGCACCAGTCAAAAAAAGTTCGTACCCGCCGTCGGGGTATTCTTGGTATGAATATGAACACAGAAATCATGTGAATAGATTTTATAATTCTTCTACGCCTGTCTGCATTTTGCAGACAGGCGTTTTTTGTCGTTTTCTTGGGTTTTGTGTCGGCTGTCGATCACCTCCTGTATCTATCCCTTGCAACGCAATGATGAAATAGGAGGTGCAGCGCATGGATTCTTCCTAAAGAATTTTTTCAAAAATTTTTCTGCGCGTTTGCCAAAACGCATGATGCAGACCGTTTTAGTGGCGAAAGGGGAAGAAAACCGTATCACCCGCCTTTGCGGACGCGAAGGGAGGTGAATACATGAAACCTCATTCGCACGATGTAGGAGTTGCCCGTGCCTTTGATTGCTTCTGCAAAAAGGTACTGCGGAACGAAGCGCGGGACTATCAGGACGCGCTGGCACGGAAAAGAAACCGAGAGGTCTATTTTTCCGAACTGCCCGTCGAAGTGCTGGAACAGTTCGCTGTCCGTGACACCTATTTCACGGATAGCCGCACATTTGAAGTCATCGGCCATTCGGTTTGTATCGACGATGAAACGCTGGCGGAAGCGATCTCCGCTTTGCCTGTTGACCGCAGAGATATTATCCTGCTGTCCTATTTCCTCGATATGTCCGACGCTGAAATTGCAAATGTGCTGAACATGGTGCGCCGTTCCGTTGCCTATCGCAGGACAAGCACCCTAAAGCTGCTGAAAAACCTGATGGGAGGAGAAAACAGATGACAAGTCAATCGAAGAATAACCGTCTGTTGCCGCTGACCGTCATTGAAGCGGCTGCTGGCGGTGACGTGGAAGCGATCAACGCCGTTCTGAAACACTATGCAGGGTACATAGCCCGTCTGTCGATGCGTGAGCTTTACGACGAGTACGGAAATCCCCATCTTTGCGTGGATGAAGAACTTCGGCGCAGGCTGGAAACGAAACTCATTACCAAACTGCTCACATTCCGCGTGAGATAACTGACGCCTGACAGAAACGTGTTCCCCCTTTCCTCGTTTCTGTCCGATGCTCCTTGACAAATATGCCCGCAAGAGAACGGCGGCGCATCATAGGCAAAACGGGTACGTTCCTTTTGCGCCGAGCTGGGCGGCTGGTACGCCATGACGTATATCCGAGAGGATATGCCGAGCGACAAATACCGCGCCGTAAAGCAAGTGTGGCAGCTTGCAGGCGACGACGCGCAAAACACATAATGATACGACCTTACAGCCACAGTCCGAGCGTTCAAAGCGTCGCAGGCGATGGGTAGGGCTGCACGAGAACCGTGCGGGGGGTGAAACTCCCTTGGAGCTGCGCCAGCAGCCGTCCGTTTTGTCATTCCCTTTTGTAGTTATTTCGTTTCCCATGAAAGGGGGATTTGTTTCTATGGAAACAACCATGAAGAAAACATCGTCCCCGATTGTACGCGAGTACAAGATCGGGGATATAACGTATATCGTCAAGGCCGTCATCAAAGACGGCGCGAAAGAGGACGCCGTGACAAAGGTGCGCCGCCTGATTCAGAATGACTTGCGGTGTAAAAAAGTTACAAATAATTTTGAACCCGCCTAATGACGGCGAGCGAGATCCCTGGTATAATATAAATAACCTGTTTGTCCGGCTGCCGGAATAGGAGGCAACATGAAAAAGCAGCCCGACAAAATCACCGCATATTACTACCGTGCGGCGAACAAACAAACAGACCTGAACCTTGACAATCAAATGCACCGACTTTTGAGCCATGCGCAGGAAAACGAATCGGACACCTATATGTTCTTCGTGGACAATGGGTACAACGGCCTGACCGCAGAGCGTCCGGCATTTCAAAATCTGCTTGCAGCAATCCATGAGAACCGCGTGCAGAAAATCGTTGTCGTATCGCTTGACCGACTTTACCGCAGCTATCTTGCAGCGGTGCAGTTCCTTGATGATATGGAGCAGCGCGGTATTGCGATTTGCTCCATTACGGACGGCGATCTGCCCCTTTGCCGAGAACTGTATCACGGCATTGTCAACGCCTACCGCAGTTCTTCCGAGAAAGGCGGTGAGTGCAGATGACGGGATTTACCTTTCAGAGCTTGAAGCCGCAGGACAGTTTAAGCAATGAGCTTCGCAGTGTGATCCGCGATAATGTTTTGCAGTTCTACACCAAGGGGCTATCTACGGAAGCAGAGGAAGAAGGTCTGACCGCTCTGTATGAGCGCCTTTCGCAGGAAGATAAGCTGGATGGTGAAAGTAACTCCATAGCGAACCAGAAGAAGATTCTGGAACGCTACTGCAAGGATCACGGGATTACCGCCTACCGCCATTATGACGAGGATGACGGTTATTCCGGCACAAACTTCAACCGTCCGGGCTTCCAGCGTATGCTTGCCGACATCAAGGCAGGACGGATCAAGCGCGTCATCGTAAAGGACATGAGCCGCTTCGGGCGCGATTATCTCCAAGTGGGAATGTATACCGATGTTGTTTTCCCGGAGTTTGGCGTTCATTTCATTGCCGTCAATGACGGCGTGGACAGCACACGCGGCGAAAGTGAGTTTACCGCGATCCGCAATGTGTTCAACGAAATGTATGCCCGCGATACCTCCAAAAAGATTCGCGCTACATGGCAGAGCAAAGGCAAGTCCGGCGAGCATTTGACGACCATTCCGCCCTATGGGTATATGAAAAGCCCGGAGGACAAAAAGAAATGGATCGTCGATGAAGAAGCCGCAGCCGTCGTACAGAAGATATTCTCCCTGTGCGCGTCCGGCAAGGGACCCACGCAGATTGCTAAATGGCTCAAACAGCAGCAAATCTTGAACCCAACCGCCTATTGCCATGCGAAAGGTCTGCCGACCAGCAACAAGCCGACAGCAGACCCGTACAAATGGACAAATGAAACGGTTTCCCGCATTTTGGAGCGCGTAGACTATCTGGGGCATACAGTAAACTTCAAGACCACAAAGAAGTCCTACAAGAGCAAGAAGAAAATCTGGAATGACCCTGAGAATTGGGTGATCTTCGAGAACACCCAGCCGCCGATCATCGAGGAAAGCGTGTTCCTGATTGTTCAGAACATTCGCAAGGCGCGTCGCCGTCCTACCAAGATGGGTGAAATGGGTATGTTCTCCGGGCTTCTGTATTGCGCAGAGTGCGGCGGCAAAATGTATCAATGCCGCGCTACCAACTTTGCGGAGAACCAGAAATACTTCATCTGCTCCACCTACCGCAAGGGCAAGGATCTCTGCACGACCCATTCTATCAAGAATGTCGTGCTGCATGAAATTGTTCTGCGAAATCTGCGGGAAGCAATCTCCTATGTTTCAGAACATGAAGCGGAGTTCATTCAGGACGCAGCCGAGAGCGATATGCGGGACAGGGATGCAGAGTTTGTTCCGAAGCGTGAAATGCTGGCAAAGGCGGACACGCGGATTGCCGAGCTTGACCGTATTATCTCCCGACTGTATGAGGACAACGTGATCGGCAAGCTGTCAGACGAACGGTTTATCAAAATGTCCCATGACTATGAGTTGGAACAAAGCAACCTGAAATCAATGGCAGAAGTCTTGCGCAAGGATCTGAAGCAGCAGGAGCAGCAGAAAACCAATGTCAAGGCGTTTATCGCTGCCGTGAAGAAGTACACGGATTTGCAGGAGCTTGACGCGGCTGTTCTCCGTGCTTTCATTGACAGGATCGAAGTTTCCCATGTTGACAAGAAATCCAGAACGCGGGAAATCACCATCGTCTATAACTTCATCGGTGCATTTGACTTCACACGGGCAAGCGAAAATGCCCGTAACACAAGTAAAAAAGAGCAAAGAACGGCATAGCCGTTAAGCTACACCGTTCCTTGCTTCAATGTTTTCCTAAGTCACCGCCGCATCATCCGCGGATGCTTTTTTCATGTTAAGTTTTCCGCCTTACAGCAGGCCCTGCACCAAAATGATAACGATCAGGATCGGCAGCACCCACTGGAAGTAGGGCTTGAGCTTGGGCGAAAGCTTGTATCCCGCGCCCTTGTTCGCCTCGGCAAGGTACCTGTCGAAGCCCCAGCCCCATTTCATCACGCAGAAAAGCAGGTACACAAGCGACCCGATAGGCAGCAGAAGATTGCTGACAAGGAAATCCTCGCTGTCCAGTACGTCCTTGCCGGGCAGAGGGTGGAAATCGCTCCAGATGTTATAGCCGAACACGCACGGCAGGCTGAGCGCCGCCAGCAGCACGCCATTGATCAGCACCGCCTTCTTGCGGCTCCAGCCAAAGGTATCCATGCAGATGGCAAGGATATTCTCGAACACCGCCAGCACCGTGGAGAGGCTTGCAAACATCATGAACAGGAAAAACAGCGCACCCCAGAAGCGCCCGCCCGCCATATTGACGAACACCTGCGGCAGCGTGACAAACAGCAGCGACGGGCCGTTGTCCGGCGTCACGCCGAAGGTGAAGCACGCAGGGAAAATGATGGTGCCGGCCATGAGCGCAACGAACGTGTCCAGCGCGCAGATGCGCACCGCCTCGCCCGCCAGGGCGTGGTCGTCGGACATATAGCTGCCGAAGATCTCCATCGCCGCAATGCCGAGCGAAAGCGTAAAGAACGCCTGGTTCATCGCGTCGGTAATGAGCGTGCCGAAGCCGTTTTCGCGGATGGAATCCATCGAGGGGAGCAGATAGAATTTCATCCCCTCTGCCGCGCCGGAGAGCGTCAGGCTATGTGCGGCCAACACAAGGATGAGCAGCAGCAGCGCCAGCATCATGATCTTTGACACGCGCTCCAATCCCTTTTGCAGGCCGAACGAACACACCAGAAATCCTGCGATCACAATGGCAACGGCAAGAATGCCCATCTCCGCCGGGTTCGACAGGAGCTGCCCGAACACAGCGGTAGCCTCCTCCGCCGGCATACCGGAGTAAAACGCGCCGCCCGCAAACCGGCCGAAATAGCTCACCATCCAGCCGGAGACCGTGGTGTAGTACATCATCAGCAGATAGCAGCCGATCAGGCAGAACCAGCCGTGGATGTGCCACTTGGTGCGGGGCTTTTCCAGCGTTTTGTAGGCCAGCACTGCGCTTTTGCGGCTCGCACGGCCAACGGCCAGCTCCATTGTCAGCACAGGCACGCCCATGATGAGCAGGCAGAGCAGATAAAACAGCACAAAGTATCCGCCGCCATTTTTACCCGTAATATAGGGAAAGCGCCACACGTTTCCGATGCCGATGGCGCAGCCTGCGCTCACCAGCAGAAAGCCCAGGCGGGAACCGAACGATTCTCTCTTCATTTTCTCCTACCTCGTTTGTAAAAGGTGTGCTTATCGTAACGCAAACTTTTCTCCTTTACAAGGGCGCTTTTTCCATGTTAAAATAAGCAAAACTTATGTTGCAAGCTGTCATCGGAGGAATTTCCATGAATCGCAATCAGTTGAGATACTTTGTTGCAGCGGCGGAACACCGCAGCTTCACCAAGGCGGCAGAGCAGTATTACATCTCTCAAACCGCCGTAACGCAGCAGATCCGGCAGCTGGAGGAATCGCTCGGCTGCGCGCTGTTTGACCGCAGTACGCGCCCCGTGAGTCTGACAAGCGCGGGCAGCGCCTTCCTGCAGGACGCGCGCGCGATCCTCGACCGCATGAGCCGCGCGCAGGAGCGCGTACACGACGCCTCCACCGGTCTGACCGGCGCGCTGCGTGTAGGCTATGTGCGCGGCTATGAGCGCAGCGACCTCTCCGTGCTGATGCGGCGTTTTCACCAGCAGAACAGCAACGTGCTTATCAGCTTCTACCGCTGCTCGACCGACGTGCTGGCCGCAGGGCTTCTGCATCAGGAATACGACATCATTTTCACCTGGGACTCGACCAACCTGAAAACGCAGGAGGGCGTCTGCTATCAGAGCGTAGAAAAGGCGAGGCTGGTGGTAGCGCTCTACGCCGCCCATCCGCTCTCTCAGCGCAGCCGGCTGAGCAGGCAGGAGCTGCGCGGCGAGAGCATCCTTTATATGTCGCCCGACGCGGCGGACGATTCTTATGGCGACACGTTCTTCATGCAGCTCTACAACCAGGCCGGCTACAAGCCGAACATTCTCTTCCGCTCCTCCGATGCGGAGAGCGTTCTGATGATGGTGGCCGCCGAAGAGGGTGTTTCCATCCTGCCGGACTACTGCACAGACAAGCTCTATAACGCCGATAATCTGGTCTTTGTTCCGCTGACGGGCGAGGGCGAGGAGGAGGAAGTCATCGCCGCCTGGCAGCGCGGCAGCACGAATCCTGCGCTGCCGCGCTTTCTGCACCTGCTGGAGCAGTCGCTGCCGCTGCACGCTGAACGATAGGACCTCCACGGCCGGATTTCCGCGCAAAAAAAGCGCCGCTGCGAATGCAGCGGCGCTTTTGGTTTGCGTTTGGATCAGGCGTTCTTGGCGATCTCGGCAAGCTTGGCGAAGGCAACGGAGTCGTTGATCGCCATTTCGCTGAGCATCTTGCGGTTGATCTCGATGCCGGCAGTCTTCAGGCCGTGCATGAACGTGGAGTAGTTCATGCCGTTGAGCTTGCAGGCGGCGGAGATACGGGTGATCCACAGGGAGCGGAAGTCTCTCTTCTTCAGGCGGCGGCCGACATAGGCGTAGGTCAGGGACTTCATGACCTGCTCGTTCGCCATTTTGAAGTGGCGGGATTTATTGCCCCAGTAGCCCTTGGCGAGCTTAAGAGTCTTGTTTCTTCTCTTGCGCGTCATCATCGCGCCTTTAACACGTGCCATATTGTATAAGCCTCCTTAAAGCGTATCGTTGTAAATTATTTGTAGGGGATCATCTTGCGGATCGTGCTGGCAGTGGTCTTGTCAGCATAGCCGCCCTGACGCAGACGACGGGTACGCTTGGTGGGCTTCTTGGTCAGGATGTGGCTCTTGAAAGCCTTGGCGACCTTGACCTTACCGGTCTTGGTCAGGTTGAATCTCTTTTTGGAACCGCTATGGGTTTTCAGCTTGGGCATAGTAGTTTCTCCTTTTCGTATTTATAGTTGCGCAAGGCTTACTTTCCCGCTTTGGGGGAAAGGAAGATCGACATGCTGCGTCCCTCCATCTTGGGTTCTTTATCCAGGCTGGCGACATCGGCGGCAGCTTCCGCAAAGCGCACCAGCAGATCGCGGCCGATCTCCGTGTGCGCCATCTCGCGTCCGCGGAAACGGACAGAGACCTTGACACGGTTGCCGTCGGCAATGAATTTCTGGGCGTTTTTCAGCTTGGTGTTGAAATCACCCACGTCGATTCCCGGAGACATGCGCACTTCCTTGATCTCGACAATGCGCTGATTCTTTCTGGCTTCCTTCTCGCGCTTGCCCTGCTCAAAGCGGAACTTGCCGTAGTCCATAAGCCGGCACACGGGCGGGTTGGCCTGCGGCGAGATCTTGACGAGGTCAAGCCCCTGCTCATCGGCGATGTGCTGTGCCTGCGCGGCGGACATAATGCCAAGCTGCTCGCCCGTTGAGCTGATCAGGCGGATCTCGCTGTCCCGGATCTCTTCGTTGATCTGATGCACGTTGCTGCTAATACCGAAGCACCTCCATTTTCTGATCGATAAGATGGAATCCAACAAAAAACGAGTGCAGCACCTACACCCGTACCATAGACACAAAAAGCCCGAAGGCTGTGTTTTCCATGATTGACCCCTTCGCTTTGCTGGGGGTGAGAACGGATGCTGCCGCTCTTCTTTGTTTTGCGTTAAGAGTATATTCCCTTCCCGTGCGTTTGTCAATCATAATTTTCCGCACACGAAAAATTTTTTCCGGTATATTTTCGCTCCTGCCCGTCAACACTATGGGCGCAGGCAGTTTTCAGGAAAGGAGGCGCAGCGCATGAAGGAGCGTAACAAGCAGAACAACGACCAGAACCAGAACCAGAACCAGAACCAGAACCAGAACCAGAACCAGAATCAGAACCAGAATCAGAACCAGAACCAGAACAATCGCTGATCTTCCGTACTCACCGCAAAAGGCTCCGGATCCTCCGGAGCCTTTTCGCACGCTCGGCAGGCAGGGCTTGCGCTCCGCGCCGCAAGGCGGTATAATGGAAAGATAAAACGATCCGTGACGCACAGCTGTGCGCGGAAAGGAGTCTCATGCTGGAATCGTTCTCTCTGTGGCTGCATGAAACGGCGGCGGGCAAGGCTCTGCTGACCATGTTCATCTCCATGCTGCCGGTGGTAGAGCTGCGCGGCGGGCTTCCCGCAGGCGTTGCAATGGGACTGCCGATCCACGCTGCGTTTCTCGCCTCGCTCGTCGGCAACATGATCCCCGTGCCGTTTATCATTCTATTTGTCCGGCCGCTGTTCAAATGGGTGCGCATACATATCCCAAGGCTCGGCGGCTTTGTCTCCCGGTTGGAAAACCGCGCAAGGGAAAAAAGCGCGGATGTTCTGCGCTACCAGACGTGGGGACTTCTGATTTTTGTCGCCATCCCGCTGCCGGGAACCGGCGCATGGACCGGCGCGCTGATCGCGGCGGTGCTGGATATGCGGCTCAAGCGCGCGGTACCGGTCATCTTTCTCGGCGTTGTCATCGCAGGACTTGCCATCACGCTGCTGACGCATGGCGTCACGCTGCTGTTCTGAGCGGAAAAGAGCGCGCAGGCGCTCTTTTCACTTTTCAGCTGCGGAACGAAACCTTTTTGCGGCGGCTTCCGTCTAACCCTGTGTTGCTATCCACATTGCCGCAGCTTATGCGGCACGCACCAGAAAGGAGAACCCTATATGAAAACACATCTTTTGCGCGCGCTGACCGCCGCGCTGACTCTGCCCTCCTGCTCACCGCCTGCGGGCAGCAGCCGGATGACGCCGATGGCGCCCCGCCGAGCGTGCAGGCAGGCGCTCTTTATGAAGATTTCTTCGCCGGAGACGTGACGGCAGCGGCAAACCTCATCAACGCCGGCGCCGAGGCAACGACCGCCTCGTTCCGCGCGCCCGACGTCTACGCCGCCAAGGGCGTTGACGGCTCGGACATGGACTGGACGGTTACGCGCTTTGCGCTGCTCGATATGGACGGCGACGGTGCAGACGAACTGGTGCTGTCCGTCAGCTTCAGCGGCAATGAGGAATACGTCATCCTCACCTGCTATGACGGCGCGGTCTACGCCAACCAGATCGTCTACCGCGGCTTCCTGCTGCCGAAGGCGGACGGCACGTTTGAATGGTCGAACGGCGCTTCCGACAACGGTGTGTCTCGCGCCCGCTTTGAAAACGGCGCGCTGATCTACGAGGATCTCGCCGCGTTGTCCGGCGGCAGCGATGGCGGCACGGCTTATACGCTTGGCGGTGAGAGCGTTGACGAAGCTGCGTATAACGCCTTCCTTGCCGAACAGGACGCCAAGGAAGGCCTTGCGTGGACAGAATTCACACTGGATTCGCTCTCCGCCGCGCTGGCGTCGTAAGTCTTCTGCATCCCGCAACGGATGGGACGCAGGCGCGCCTTTGCAGAGCATAAAAGAAGGAAGCACCCGTGCGGGTGCTTCCTTCTTTTATTCAACGGTAACGGACTTTGCCAGATTGCGCGGCTTATCGATATCGCAGCCGCGCTGGAGCGCGATATAGTATGCCAGCAGCTGCAGCGGCACCACGCCGAGCGACGGCAGCAGCAGGCGCGCCGTATCAGGAATGGTGAGGACGTTTTCTACCGTCTTCTTCATCTCCGCGCAGTGGCTCTCAGTCGTCAGCGCCAGCACGTCCGCGCCGCGGGCCTTGACCTCGACCACATTGCTCATTGCCTTATCGAACAGCGGGCCGTAGGTCCCCAGCGCGATAACAAGCGTGCCGTTTTCAATGAGCGAGATCGTTCCGTGCTTCAGCTCGCCGGAGGCATAGGCTTCAGAGTGGATATAGCTGATCTCTTTGAGTTTGAGCGAACCCTCCAGTCCCAGCGCGTAGTCAAGGTTGCGGCCGATAAAAAACACGGAGTTATGGTTAAAGTACTGGGCGGCAAGCTTGGGAATCTCCCCGCAGCTTTTGCTGTTGATGAGATACTCCATCTTTTCCGGCAGCTTCTGCAGCTCGCCGACAGCCTCGTCATACTCCTCCTGATTCACCGTGCCGAGCATCGCGCCGAAGGCCAGGCCGATCATATCCAGCACGGCCAGCTGCGTGGAATACGCCTTGGTCGTTGCTACGGCGATCTCCGGCCCCGCCCAGGTGTAAAGCACATCGTCGCTCTCGCGGGCAATGGAGGAGCCGACCACGTTCACGATGGAGAGGATATACGCGCCGCGCTTTTTCGCCTCGCGCAGCGCCGCCATGGTATCCAGCGTTTCGCCGGACTGCGAGATCACGATGACGAGCGACTTATCGTCCACAATGGGATCGCTGTAGCGGAACTCGGATGCCAGCACGACCTCCACGCTGCGCCGCAGCAGATGCTCAAGGTTGTATTTCCCGATCACGCCCACATGATAGGAAGAGCCGCAGGCAACAATAAAGATACGGTTGAACCCGCGCAGCCGCTCCGCCGGCAGCTTGAGATCGTCGAACACGACCCGTCCTTCTCTGATGCGCGGGAAGACGGCCCGGCGCAGCGCTTCCGGCTGCTCCATGATCTCCTTGAGCATGAAGTGCTGGTAGCCGCCCTTTTCCGCAGCGCTGACCTCCCAGTCGATGGTAAAGTGCTTCTTTTCCACGCGCTGGGAGAGCGCGTTATAGACCTCGATGCCCCCGCGCGTCAGCACGGCGACCTCGCCGTCCTCCATGTAGGCAACATCGCGCGTGTGGCGGATGATCGCCGTCACATCGGACGCGAGAAAGCTGCATCCGTCTCCATAGCCGAGCAGCAGCGGCGCATCCTTTCGCGCGGCGATGATGCGGTCCGGGCAGTCGGCGCAGAGCATTCCCAGCGCATAGGCGCCCTCGATGCGGCGCAGCACGCGGCCCACCGCCTCAAAAAAGTCGTGGCACTCGTTATAGTAGAACTCCAGCAGCTGCGCTACGACCTCGGAATCCGTTTCCGACCGGAACTGCACGCCCTGCTCCAGCAGGAATTCCTTGATCTCCACATAGTTTTCGATGATGCCGTTATGGATCACGGCAAATTTCCCGTTTTCGCTCAGGTGAGGGTGCGCGTTCGCCTCGTTCGGCGCGCCGTGCGTTGCCCACCGGGTATGGCCGAGGCCGATACAGCCCTCCAGATCCGCGCCTGCATGGAGCTGATCGCTGAGTACCTGGAGCCGCCCCACGGCCTTTCGCACCTGAAGCGTATGCCCGGCCGAAATGACGGCAACGCCCGCCGAGTCGTACCCGCGGTACTCAAGATGCGCAAGCCCATCGAGCAGGATGGGCGCGGCCTGCTGATCCCCAATGAATCCTACGATTCCGCACATATATGAAATTCTCCTTTTGATGATTTTTGAAAAATGGGCAGAAGCGCCCCTTTGCGGCGCTGCGCCGCTTCGTCAAAAGGACAAATGCGCAGTCATTTGCCTCTTCTTTGTGGTCACAGCCCCTTTGTTCTGCGGTCGCCCGCATATTTGCCGGCTGTGTACGCGTCCACAAACGCGGGGAAGCATCCGCCGAATCTTCGATCCTCTTCCCACCTCGTCGTCCCGCACAGAGGCGGGCGCTGGCGCTTATGATGGAGAAACTCCATGAACTCCTTTCCGTTCTGCGATTTCAATTTATTCCAAGCCGGGCATAGCCCGGATAAAAGCGGTTATTTTGCCCCGCAGCGGGGCAAACTCCCTTCAAAAGGGAGGGTTTTTATGGCTACTGCTTTTATCCGCACGATCGTGCTTTATTTTCTCATCATGGTCGGGCTGCGGCTGCTGGGCAAGCGGCAGATCGGCGAACTGGAGCCGATCGAGCTGGTACTCACGCTGCTCATCTCGGATCTGGCCGCCGTGCCAATGCAGGACTTCGGCATCCCGCTGCTCAACGGCGTTATCCCGATCGTCACGCTCTTGTCGCTCTCGATGCTGCTCTCGTGGGGCAGCGTGCGCTCCATCCGGCTGCGGCGGCTCATCTGCGGCAGCCCCACCGCGCTCATCCGCGAGGGCAAGGTGCAGCAGGACGCCATGCGACACAACCGCTTCACGCTCGACGAGCTGATCGAGGAGCTGCGCTCGCAGGGCGTGACCGACCTTACAACGGTCAAATATGCAGTGCTGGAAACGGACGGACAGCTCTCCGTCCTGCTCTATCCCGACGAGCAGCCCGCAACACCGAAGCAGCTGGGCCGTCCCGTCAAGGACGACACGTTCCTCCCGCACATTTTTATCAACGATGGGCGGGTGATCGGCGAAAATCTCTCGCTCGCGGGTCTGGATGCCGCGTGGCTCGACAAAACCGTGCATGCGCAGGGCTACCGCACTCCGTCGGAGATCTTTCTGCTCTCGCTCGACGGTGCGGGCAAGGTGCTGTGCATCGGAAAGGACGGCGCCAAATGAAGCGTTTTTTCTGGATCCCGTTTTCGATCCTGCTGGGCGTTTTCAGCGCGACGCTGGTCAACGCCGCCGTTACGGACCGCCTTGTCGGCGGATGGTGCGCCGCGCTCGATGAGATCCAGCGCACTGCGCAGGCGGAAGACTGGCCGGGCGCGCGCAGCGCGCTCAGCGCGGTACACCGCAGCTGGGACGAACACGCGACCTACTTTCACATCATCCTGCAGCACGATGAACTGAACGAGGCGGAAGCGCTGCTCGCGCAGGCGGACAGCTTTGCCCTTGCGCAGGACGAGGCGGAGTTCCGCGCCTGCCTTGCCGGACTCATCGCGCAGCTGCGCGTGCTTTCGGAGATGCAGGAAATCTCCATCCCCAATATTCTGTGATCATTTGCTCTCCAGCAGCTTATTCAGCTCCTTCATGAACGTGTCGATGTCCTTGAACTGACGGTAGACCGATGCAAAGCGCACATACGCCACCTCGTCCACGGCGCGCAGCTTGTCCATGACAAGCTCGCCGATGTATTCGGTGCTGACCTCGCGTTCGAGCGAGTTCTGCAGCGTCTGCTCGATCTCGTCCGCCTTCTGCTCCAGCACTTCAAAGGGAACAGGGCGCTTCTCGCACGCGCGGATCATGCCGTTGAGGACCTTGCGCTTGTCAAAGCTCTGGCGACTGCCGTCCTTTTTGATTACGACCATCGGCAGGCTCTCCACCGTTTCGTAGGTGGTAAAGCGTTTGGCGCAGGACAGGCACTCGCGCCGGCGGCGGATGCTGCTGCCCTCCTCAGCAGGGCGGGAATCGATGACTTTGCTCTCTTTATATCCGCAGTAGGGGCATTTCATCGTTCATGACCTCTTTTCTGTTTGTTAATCACAGGCAGTATATCACATCTTCTCAGGATATGGTAGACATAATTTTCATTTTCCTTAAAATATCGGTGAATTTCTCCGGTCGAGCCGGTAGATGACGCACCGGCGCTGCGCCGCCTCCCCGATATGCGCCAGGCAGAACAGCTCCGGCAGCGGAAACGGCGCGCCCTCCTCATAAGGCAGGGCGAGCAGTCTTCCCCGCTCCGTTTCGCAGAGCATCGCGCCGGAAAGCCGTGCAAGCGCGCAGTCAAGCCGCGCCGAGCGGAAAAACGGTCCCTTGGGCAGCGCGTGCCAGTGATCCATGGTTCTCCCCTCCCGTCTGCGCACAAAAAAGCGCCTGCGCTATCCTATGCGCAGGCGCTTCCTTCTATGTGTATGGGATGCGGCTCAGTGTCCCAGCGTGTAGCCGCCGCGAACGAGCAGCTTTGTTCCGTCCGCCCCCGCCTTCACGCCGCTGCCGGCGATCGTCGCCATGCAGAGGTGGTTCTTTTGCAGCGCGCCGCCGTTTGCGATCGTCGTGCCGGCCGTCTCATCCACAAGGCCGGGATTCGACGAGGCGACGCAGCTCGCGCTGCCGATGCGCAGCATGACCTCGCAGCCGGTATCGCAGATGAGCGTCCGTCCCTTGTCGAGCGTGACGACCGCGAAGGTCTCCGCCGTTCCGCCCGCAGGCGTTCCGGTCGAAGCGCCGTACTTGCGCTCAAACTCCGCCACATCGGTCCTGATCTGCTCGGCAAGCCTGCCGGAAAGCTCCTTCTCGCGCGCGGCGGCCTTCTGGTCCACCTTGGAGAGTACCTGCGGAAGGAATTTTTCGTTTAAGTAGCTCAGCGTCACAAGCGGGTCGCTGCTCGTACCCGCGCCGCCGCTGGCAAGCGCCGTAAGCGTAAGCAGCAGGCAGCTCACAAGCAGCAGCCCCACAAGGCGGGCAAAGGCGTTGGGATTTTTTCTCATCGGTGTGTCCTCATTTCTCTCCGGCGCGCGGGTCCGGCGCGCCGGAGGGTCTTTAAACGATCTGTGTGTTCTGCAGCCCAAAGCTCACGGCAATGGCGGCGTCGATCCGCTCCATCAGCTCTCCGTCCACGCGCCCCATGCGTTCGCGCAAACGCCGCTTGTCAAGCGTGCGGATCTGCTCGAGCAGCACCACGCTGTCGCGCGGGAGGCCATGGTCGGGCGCAGAGATGGCGATGTGCGTGGGCAGCTTTGTCTTATTCGTCTGCGAGGTGATCGCCGCGGCGATCACCGTGGGACTGTAGCGGTTGCCCGTATCGTTCTGCACGATCAGCACCGGGCGCACGCCGCCCTGCTCGCTTCCGACAACGGGCGAAAGATCGGCGTAATAAATATCGCCGCGTTTCACATTGATATCCACTTAGCTATTCACACTCCGAGCGGAAGAAGTACCCTCCGCCGTGCGGCGGGGGCCACTGTCATTCTCCCACATGGGGGCGGAATTTATACAGGAGCGCCGGATATTTCCCGTCTTCCCGCCCCCGCTTCATTCTATGCGCGCAGGGGCGGCGCGGTGCTCAGCCGAGCAGCTGAAGGTTATGGTCGATGCAGCGCCCGCCGAGGTAATAATAGCGCGGCACGCGCTTGCTCACGGCGCACAGCAGCTCATAGGAGATCGTGCCGCAGAGCTTTGCATCCGTTTCGCACAGGATGTGTTCGCCGAAAACCTCCACCTCATCGCCGGTTTTCAGCTGCGGCAGATCCGTCACATCGATCATGCACATATCCATGCAGATGCGGCCCACCTGCTTTGCCTTTCCGTAGGGCGTAAGCACCTCCATCCGGTTGGACAGCGCGCGGAACAGGCCGTCGGCATAGCCGATGGGCAGCACCGCGATGCGGCTGGGTCCGCCGGTGAAATACGTTCTCCCGTAGCTGATGGAGGTATCCGGCGCAAAGTCCTTGATGGTAGCGACCGTGGTCTTAAGCGTCATCACGGGCTTCATGCCCATCCTTTCAGCAAGGTCGCCCGTGCCGTAAAGGATGATGCCGCAGCGCACCATGTCCCACGCCCATTCCGGGTAGCTGGCAATGCCGCCGGCGTTGCAGCAGTGGTGCAGACGGAAGCGGAAATCGCCCTGCTTCTCCACCTGCTCGATCATATGCACAAAGCGCTCGTGCTGAAGCTTTGTAAACGCCGCGCACTCCGGCGAGTCCTCGTCCGAAACGCAGAAGTGCGTGAACACGCCCTCCACATCCAGCCCGGGCAGCTTCAATACCGCAAGGATATCGCGCAGGCTTGCCTCAAAGTGCGCTTCATCGCACTGGAAGCCGAGGCGGCCCATGCCGGTATCGAGCTTGACGTGGACCTTCATCCGTCTGCCAAGCCTTACCGCCGCATCGGAAAATGCCTTTGCGATCTCATAGCTCTGCACCGCCTGCGTCATATCGACCCGCAGGATGCGCTCCGCCTGGTCGGCGGGCGTGAACCCCAGCATCAGAACAGGCAACGTTATGCCGTTTTTGCGCAGCTCCTCGCATTCGTCGATGTTCGACACGGCAAGATACGCCGCGCCCAGCTTTTCCAGGTGCTTCGCCACGCGCACCGCGCCGTGTCCGTAGGCGTCCGCCTTGACAACGCCAAGCAGCTTCGCCTCCGGCCCGACCTGCCGGCGGATCGTTTCAAAATTGTGGGTCAGATTGTCAAGATTGATCTCCGCCCACGTCCTTTTGAGCGTGCTTTCCATAATCGTTCCCGCTTCTTTCTCTTACAGTGTGACGCCTTTTCATGCGTCCGGTAACAGTATATCACCAAAGTGGAAATCCGTAAACTCCACTGCCGCAATTATTTTTCCGTCCTGCGCGATCTCGCCGCAGACCGGCGTGTCGTCCGCCGCAAAAAAGAGCGTGCAGGAAAGCGTTTCGTCCCCCTGCGTTGCAGAAAAGTCCGCGCGCAGCATCTCCGCGCCGTCCAGATCCTCGCCGCCGCAGCTGTTCAGATAGCCCTGTGCAAAGCTCTCCAGCAGCAGCGGTGCGGCGCTGAGCGCCGATACGCGCGGCGACAGCGTTCCCGCATCGAGGATCATGCCGTCATATTCCAGCGTCAGCGCGCTGCCCGTCATCGTTGCAGCTACGCCCGCAAGCTCCGCCGGCGCCTCGACCTCGGCGCGCACGCAGTCTTCGCTTCTCGTCAGATACAGCGTGTAAGCAAGCGTCTCCTCTTCGCGCGGTATGACGACGCGCAGATGCGTCTCGTAGCCGTTCAGCGCGGCATAGCGCTGCTGCAGCATCTCCGCCCGCCCCTGCGTTTTCTCCCCGCAGCCGGAAACGAGCAGCAGCGCAAGCAGCAGGAAAAGCAGCTTCTTCATAGTCATCTCCTCCTCGCTTTCCCGCTATCCTTATGCGCGGAGAAGCGCGAAAATGCAAAGGAGTTCTTCCCGCAGCGAGTAAGAGAAGGCGGAGCCGCAGGCTCCGCCTTCTCTTCAAATCCCCTCGCTTATGATATCGTTCCACGCTTTTTTGTGCGGGAACTTAACCGTTTCATCTGCTTTCAGCAGTTCAACATAACGATCGACAAATTCAGCAGGGTCAGTTACAAGGCGGAGGTAGTATTTCAGCGATGAATATACTCCGTTTACGATAACCTGGCATCCGTGGATCTGAGCAATTCTTTTTATCTCGTTGTCTATCGCATCCCAGTCAGCAGAGTCCATATTCGCCGTTGTAAGCAGATAATAACGGTCAGTGTTATATACTTTGAACTTTTCGTAAGCATCTGCGACCAACTGCCTTGTGATCTGAATTTCATGTTTTATTTCAACGCCTTCAAATGCCGTCCCATCGGCGTTGTCGATATCAATATCGCCGATTCTTCCAGACTGAGCATCGGCAGAATTATGCGATTCCAAAGGGCAAAGGATTTTTCCATCGTATCGGGCAACCTGCCCCATCATGCACTGGTAGGCGGCATAAACAGCAAGTGTCGGCAGTCTGGAAGCCCCTGAGCAGGCGTAATGATATGTGAAATGCTTTTTCAGAACCTTTATGATATTTGAAATTGACAGAGAATGCGGCTTTGCCAATTCAATATTCAAGTCATCTCGCTGTTTTATGAGCAATTTCATATAATACAGGAGGACTTTTTCTGCATCCACCCCATGGCATTGCACCTGGTCTATGGTGTTCAAAAATGCTTGCTTCATTTGAACCGGAGTGATTTTGCCCGGATAGTCCAAGTCATAAGGATGAGCCTGTTCAAGCGAACGGGTCAGCCATCCTGATTCCGCCATCGAAGGAAAACTCTTTTCCTTCATAAACGGAGTGATATTTGCCTGGTCGATGGTTCTTCCTGCAAAACCGTTGGGAAGCTGCGCTTGATGGTTGCGAATATCTTGGGCAGGGTCAACCACTTTATGGGTCAAAAGTGTCATAAGAACGGCTGCGATACCCTTGTTTGCTTCTGAGCGGGCGACGATAAATTCGATATAACCCCTGACATCTTCCGGCAGGTCGGTTGATAAATCATCCGCTGCCGTTCTCTCCAACGCCCGTTCATATACTTGATTCAATACCTCTGAATGCGTCATTTTCCCTCTCCCCCAAAGAATTGATTCTTAATTTCTTCTGCAACCGCTCTGATCATTGGCACACAAACCGAATTACCGAGCTGCTTATACTGTTCTCCAATCACGCTGACCTTTTTGTAATCCTCCGGGAAGCCCATGATTCGCCAACATTCATTGATCGTGAGTTTTCTTACACGGTTATCCTCAGTCAGTACAAAAAACCTTCCCGAGCTTTCCTGCGAGGGCAACGTCGGATGAATGCCCTTAACGGAATAAATCCTGTTCGGCTGCTTATGAACTCTTGAAAGATGCTCCGTCCCCGGCCTGACACCCGCTTTTCTAATTGCCTTGTTTCTATATCCTGCAAAAATCAATCCAGACCCCGGCTGCTGCTTTGGGTTGTCGAGAAGGGTATATTCAGCCGGGTCAAGAAATTCAAAATCGCCCTCTGTATCAAGAAATTCATTGAGCATTTTTCTCTTTACGGTTTTAACTTTATCAAAATCGAACTTTTCACCATTAAAATGACCGATGATAATAATTCGTTCTCTGTTTTGAGCAACACCAAAATCAGCACCGTTCAGAACCTTCCAGGACACAGAATATCCGAGGTCTTCCAATTTGGTGATAATGGTGTTCAATGTTTTGCCGTGGTTGTGATGGACCAGATGCTTAACATTTTCGAGGAAAACCACAGGCGGTTTCTTCTCGTTGAGAATACGACAAATTTCAAAGAACAAAGTCCCTCTTGTATCGTCAAACCCTTTTTGCTTTCCGGAAATACTAAACGGCTGGCAGGGGAATCCCGCACACAGAATTTCGTGGTCGGGGATCGTTTTTTCATCGATCAAAGCGACGTCCCCATACGGTCTGTCTCCAAAGTTCTCCTCATAGGTTCTTTGGCATTCGGCATTGATATCGTCAGAAAAGACACATTGAAATCCCTGGGATTCCATGCCGAGGCGAATGCCTCCGATCCCGCAAAAAAGATCAGCAAAGCGAATTGGCCTATCCATTTTCGCACCTCATGTTACCTTGCGCTTTCAAACATTTATATCAGAGATATACTCTCACAAATAGCATTTTGCCATAAACGCAAGCCATTTTCAAGATATGCCCAGAAAAAAGAGAAGCGGGATTTCACACACGGTACAGAAGAGAAGTTTCACACAAAGTTACACAACATTGAGGGACGGAACGCAAAAAAGAGGAAGCTGATCTCTCAGCTTCCCCTTAAAAATCTCTTGATTTTTCAGTGCCTTCGGCTTACTTGAAGTAGCGCTCCAGCAGGCCCTTAAGGGCGCGGCCGTGACGGGCCTCGTCGCGGGCCATCTCGTGTACGGTGTCGTGGATGGCGTCGAGGCCGTTCTTCTTCGCGCACAGGGCGAGGTCGAACTTGCCGCTCGTTGCGCCAAACTCGCAGTCCACGCGCCACTTGAGGTTGTCCTTCGTGGTCGCTTTCATATTCGGCTCAAGGTCCTCGCCCAGCAGCTCTGCGAACTTCGCCGCGTGTTCAGCCTCCTCGTAGGCGGCCTTTTCCCAGTACAGGCCGATCTCGGGATAGCCCTCGCGGTGCGCGATACGCGCCATGCAGAGGTACATACCGACCTCGCTGCACTCGCCGTTGAAGTTCGCCGTCAGCTGCTCGAAGATATACTTCTTGTCCTCTTCGCTGATGTCGGGATTGTTCTTTACGGTCTTGCCGTAAACGCCGTACTCATGCTCAGCGGCAAGCTTCAGCTCGCCCTTGACTTCCTCGAACATATTGCTCTTGGCATGGCACACGGGGCACTCCGCAGGAGCCTCGGGGCCTTCATAGATATAACCGCAAACCTTGCAAAGCCACTTCTTCATAATTCCTTACCTCCAGTAAAGTATTTGTATTTGAATCGGTTTGAATGGGTCTCTTGCTTTACTGGCGTTAGTTTACCACGTCTGCGTCCCTTTATAGAAGTTGCATTTGCAACATTTTGAAAAACTTTTTATGAATTTCTTTCCATCGCGCGCAGAATGCGCGGCGCAAGGATCACGCTGATTGCGATCTTCAGGCAGTCGCCCGGCAGATACGGCAGCATATAGGCGGTCGCCAGCGTCATCGCGCCCACCGCGCCGCCCTTGTAAACGTTCACGATCAGGGCAATATAGGGCAGCCCCACAAGATACAGCACCGCAAGGCCTGCAGCGCACGCCAGCAGCAGGCGCGGCACGGAGCGGTCCTTTTCCGCAAGCTTGCCGATGACCCACGCCGTGGGGATCAGGCCGAGCAGAAAGCCGAACGTCGGGTTGAAAATATATCCGAAGCCGCCTCCCGCAGCAAAGATCGGCAGCCCCGCCAGTCCCAGCGCCACATACAGCAGCTGCGACAGCGCGCCGAGCCGCGCGCCAAGCAGCAGCCCCGCCATGGCGGTGAAGAAGAATTGCAGCGTGATGGTCGCCTGGAAGAGCTGGAAGTGGATGAACGCGCCGATTGCGGTCAGCGCGGCGAACAGCGCGCAGTAGATGAGTTCGCGGGTCGAGATCCTTTTCATGGCGGGATAGCTCCTTTTTCAGAAAACTGGAGCCATCATAGCACGGCGGCGGAATGCTGTCAACCTCTATTTCCTAAAAGGTTTACAACTTTGCGATTTCCCCATCACTGGAAACTGCGGCTTGGTCCCCGCACTGTGCGGGAGCATTTTAATACTTCTTATTGTAGTACCAATAAGTCCCACAAAAAATAAGCGACTGCGCGCAGGTCACAAGACACAGCACCTGCCCGATGATTGGCTGCTTGAACACTAAAAGCGCCAGCAGTCCCGCCGCGAGCTGGGCATAGACGCAGATGAAAAACGCCACGCTGCGCGCTTTATTCGCAACATACATCGTGCGCTCATCCTTGAGCATCGCGTCATAATCCGCCGCCTTTTCCGGGTCGCGGCTCAGGCGGTAAACACGCAGCAGCCGCACCGCGCCGCAGACAAAGAGGCCGCAGCCAAGGCCGCTGTAAAAATCGCCCATGTGCGCATCACCGAGCAGAAATCCGATGGCAAACATCACAAGCCCGATGACGGTCACCAGAATGCCGCACTTTTTCTGCTCCTGTAAATTCATACCCTTCATGCCTCTTCCTCCTCAAAAATGAAAATATCCTCGATGCGCGCGTCAAAAAGCCGTGCGATACTGTGCGCCAGCAGGATGGACGGGTTGTACTTCCCGTTCTCGAGCGAAATGATCGTCTGGCGCGAGACGCCGAGTTCCGACGCCAACTGCTGCTGCGTCATGCCGCGCGCCTTTCTTCTCTCTTCAATGTGGTTTTTCATCGCTTCTCTCCGTTTTCCAAAGTCAAGTTCGCTTTACATCTGTGAGGATAGCACTGCGCGAGTGAAATGTCAAGTGTCTTTTACATTTTTTTGCATTGATTTTGTGAGAGTGCTTTGCTACAATACGGTTCAGAGAAAAAATGCAGGAGGGCTGTTATTATGTCTGTCAAGATCGCGCCGTCCATCCTCTCCGCTGATTTCGCCGAGCTGGGCCGCGGCGTGGAGGCCATCGCCACCGCCGACTACGTTCATTTCGACGTGATGGACGGCTGCTTCGTTCCCAACATCAGCATCGGGATCCCCGTGCTTCAATCCATCCGCAGGCGCACGGCGCTGCCCATCGACGTTCACCTGATGATCGTACAGCCCGAGCGCTATGTGGAGCAGTTCTGCGATGCGGGTGCAGATCTCGTCACCTGCCATGTGGAGGCTGACACCCCGGAGAATATCCACCTTGCGCTCGACAGGATCCACGCCAAAGGCAAGCGCGCCGGTGTGGTCATCAAGCCCAACACGCGCGCGGAGGCCGTGCTTCCGTTCCTTGAAAAATGCGACATCATCCTTGTGATGACCGTAGAGCCGGGCTTCGGCGGGCAGAAATTCATGGCGGATATGATGCCCAAGGTCGCCGCCATCCGCCGCTGGATCAGCGAGAAGAACCCCCGCTGCGAGCTGGAGGTGGACGGCGGCGTGGACGCCGTGACGTGTAAGACCTGCATCGAGGCGGGCGCGGACGTGCTGGTCGCCGGCTCCGCCGTCTACAAGGCCGCCGATATCCCCGCCAAGATCAAAGAGCTGAGAGGTTGAACCCATGGAATACTTTCCCGCAGCGCTGGAAAAGCTTGTGGAACAATTTGCGCGCCTGCCCGGCATCGGCAGCAAAAGCGCGCAGCGCCTTGCCTTTTTCGTGCTGAGCCTGCCGGAGGACGAGGCCCGGGCCTTTGCCGATGCGATCATCGAGGCCAAGCGCACCGTGACCTGCTGCCCTGTTTGCCGCAACCTGACCGATGGGGGACTCTGTCCCATCTGCTCGTCCCCCAAGCGCGACGAACACGTTATCTGCGTGGTGGCCGACCCGCGCGATGTGGTCGCCATCGAGCGCGCGCGCGAGTACAACGGCCGCTATCATGTGCTGCATGGCGTCATCTCGCCGATGAACCATGTGGGGCCGGACGATCTGGAGATCAAGCCGCTTTTGGACCGCGTGGCGCAGGGCGGCGTGGAGGAGGTCATCATGGCCACGAACCCCGACACTGAGGGCGAAGCAACGGCCATGTACCTTGCCCGCCTTCTGCGCCCGTTCGGCGTGCGCGTCACGCGCCTTGCCTACGGCATCCCCGTGGGCGGGCATCTGGAATTTGCCGACGATGCAACGCTCATGCGCGCGCTGGAAGGCCGCCGCGATATCTGAGCAGAAGAAACCCCTGCGCGCCGCATGGCGCGCAGGGGTTTCTTCATGATACCGTCAATGCGGGGACCGCCGCCCCTTTGTCTCATACGCTCGGGCCGCTTACCGCTTTCCCGCCGAGATAGACGGCCCTGCGGGCAAGATCCTCGCCGCACACGACAAAATCGGCCAGCGCGCCGCTGCGGATCGAGCCGATCTCGCCTTCCCGCCCGATCTCGCGCGCGGGAACGAGCGTGGCTGACAGGATCGCCTGCTCGCGCGCTACGCCGAAGGCAACGGCATTGCGCATACAGTCGTAAAGGTTTGCCGCACTTCCCGCAATCGTGCCGTCCGCAAGCCGCGCCACGCCGCCCTCGAGAAATACATCCTGCCCGCCGAGCGTGTACCGTCCGTCCGGCATCCCGCAGCAGCGCAGCGCATCGGAGATCAGGCAGATACGCCTGGGAAACAGCCGGAACGCCATGCGCACGGCGCTGGGGTGGACGTGATGCCCATCGCAGATCAGCTCGGCAATGACGCTCTCCCGCTCCGAGGCCGCGCCGATCGGCCCGGGCCGGCGGTGATGGATGCCGGGCATGGCGTTGTAAAGGTGCGTCAGGTGCGTCGCCCCCGCGTCAAACACAGCTGCAGCCTCCTCATAGTCTGCGTCCGTATGCGCCACGGACACGCAGCACTTCTGCGCCGCGCGGCGCGTGAATTCCGCCGCGCCCGCAAGCTCGGGTGCAATGTCCACAATGCGCAGCAGGCCCTCCGCCGCGTCATAAAGCCGCGCGAAGGCGTCGTAGTCCGGCAGGCGCAGATAGTCTGCATTCTGCGCGCCCTTTTTCTTTTCGGAAAAGAACGGACCTTCCATCTGGATCCCCATCAGGCGCGCGGCGTTTTCCGCAGGCGCGCGGTGCAGCCGCACCGCGGTGCGGAACGCCGTTTCCAGCACGCTGTACGGCAGCGTCATCGAAGCGGGCGCAAAGCTTGTCACACCGTGTGCGGCAAGATAGCGCGCCATTGCCGCAAGCCCCGCGTCGTTCCCATCGGAAAAATCTGCGCCGGAATTGCCGTGCGTGTGGATATCCACCAGCCCCGGAATAACAAGCGCGCCGCAAAGATCGGTGCGCGTCTCATCCGGAAGGGGATCTTCCAGCACGCGGGCAAAGCGCCCGTCTTTCACGGAAAACCCGCCGCAGACAAAGCGGCCGTCTACAAAGATCGTCCCGTTTTCAAATCGCATCGTCCCGCCTCCTCAGATATTCGCGCCCTCCCACGCGGCGCGGTCGCAGATGAGCGTCACGTCCTGATGGAACTGCAGGATGGACGCCGGCACCCATGGCGTTACAGGGCCGAAGAACGCCTTGCGCAGCACTTCCGCCTTGTCCGCGCCGGTGACTAAGATCAGCACGCTGCGCGAGGCCATTACCGTGCCGATGCCCATGGTGTAGGCGGCGCGGGGGACCTCGTCCTCGCTTGTGAAAAAGCGGGCGTTCGCGCGGCGGGTCGATTCGGTCAGCGCGACCTCGTGCGTCCAGCTGGGAAAGTGGCCGCAGGGTTCGTTGAAGCCGATGTGTCCGTCGTGGCCGAGGCCGAGCAGCTGCAGATCCACGCCGCCCCAGTCCTCAATGGCACGCTCATAGTCCATGCACATCTTTTCGACGTCGTCCGTCAGCCCGTCGGGCACCATGGTGTTCTCGGGAAGGATGGCAATATGGTCGAACAGATTCTCCTGCATGAAGCGGCGATAGCTTTGCGGATGCTCGGGCGAAAGGCCCTTATACTCGTCCAGATTCACGGTCCGCACACGGCGGAAGTCGATCAGTCCTGCGCGCTCGCGCGCGATCAGCTCGCGGTAGAGCGGCAGCGGCGTGGAGCCGGTGGCCAGCCCCAGCACGCACGCGGGTTTGGCGGAGATGACCTCCTGAAACTGGTCGGCGGCAAGATCTCCCACCTCTTCCCGCGTCTCCGCTCTCAGAATTTTCAGATGAAGCATCAGCAGCCTCCTTACAGCTCCAGCAGCGCGCACCAGGCCCTGATATAGCCCTCGGCGCGTTCCCGCGTGTCCGCTTCGGCAGCCATGCGCAGCAGCGGCTCCGTGCCGGAAAAGCGGCAGATGACCCAGCTGCCGTCGGCAAAATATACTTTACAGCCGTCCTCGCGGCTGATGTGGCCAATATCCGTACCGAAATCGGGGATCTTTTCCTCCGTGAACAACAGCTCACGCAGCTTCTCTTTGCGCCTGGGCGTCATGCGGAAGTCGGCCTCGGCCCAGCAGGGATTGCCGTACTGCGCGGTGATCTCAGCGAACAGCTGGGAAACGGACTTCCCCGTCACCGCCAGCATCTCCACCAGCAGCGCCGCGGCATAGATGCCGTCCTTCCCGGAGATATGCCCGCGCACGGCCATACCGCCGGAGGATTCGCCGCCGATGATCGCGTCCGTCTCCGTCATCTTTGCCGAGACCCATTTAAAGCCGACCGGCACCTCATAGCACTTCTGCCCCAGTCCCTCGGCCACACGGTCGAGCAGGTGGGAGGTGGAATTATTGCGCACGCACGGCCCCTGCCAGCCGCGGTATTTGACAAGGTAGTAATAGAGCAGCACGAGCAGCTTGTTCGGGTGAATGAACTGTCCCTCGTTGTCGATCACGCCAAGACGGTCGGCGTCGCCGTCCGTCGCAATGCCGAGGTCGCAGTGCCTGTCAAGCACCAGCGCCGCCAGCGGCTTGAGCGTGTCCACGTTCGGCGCGGGGAGCTTGCCGCCGAAGAGCGTGTCGTGGCGGTCATGGATGACCTCGAGGTCGCAGCGGCAGGTCGTGAGCAGCATACTCAGGCACGACCAGCTCACGCCGTACATGGGATCGAAGCCGATGCGCAGTCCCGCCCTTTTGATCGCCTCCACATTCACTGCGGACAGCACGCTGTCGAGGTATTCGTTCGTGGGATTTCCTTCGGTGATCAGACCGCGCGCGAGCGCCTCGTCATAGTCCACGCTTTTAACGTCCGAGGGCGAAAGCCGGGCGATCTCGGCTTCAATGCGGTTCGTCACGTCCTTATCGGCGTCGCGCCCGCCGGCGGTAAAGACCTTGATGCCATTATAGATGGCGGGGTTATGGCTGGCCGTGACGGCAATGCCGTAGGGCATTGCGCGCCTTTTGACGGTGAACATCATCAGCGGCGTGGGGCTGGAGCGGTTAATGACATAGGGACGGAAGCCGTAGCCCGCCAGCACCTCCGCCGCCCAGTGAGCGGATTCCTTGGACAAAAAGCGCCGGTCATAGCCCACGCAGATTTCCGCGCCCGCGTGGCCCTCGTCCTGCATCAGCCTGCACAGGCCCGCCATCAGCAGGCGGATATTCTCCTTGGTAAAGCCGTCGGCAATGATGGCGCGCCATCCGCCGGTCCCGAATCGAATCATACGTTGTTCTCCTTTCTTTTTTACAGCCCGCCGCATCCGGTGCAGCGCGGCCCGTTTTTCCTTCAGTTCAGAAGTCAAGGCCGTCGGTCCTGCGGACCGGCGGCCTTTTTCTCGGATTTGTACTCACATCATCTTCACTGTGTAGTACACAGCGAGCAGGAACGCGGCGATCGCCAGCGCCCAGAGCGCGTAATAAGCGATGGACGCGACCAGCAGCGCCGCAATAATCACCACAAAGCACACGGCAAGCACTGCATAGATCAGGCGGTAATCCGCGCCCTGCGACACGATGCGCACTCCGCCCAGCCGCTTCAGCCTGCCATCGTCCTTCCCCGCCTTAAAAACGGCGATCGCCAGCACAGCCACGGCGCAGGCCGCGAAGACGCTGCACCCGGTCACGATGCCGCCCCAGCTCTCCACCCCGCTGCCGCGATGGATAAGGTACATTGCCATCAGCGCGGCTGTAAGCGCGAGAGCCTGCACGGAAAACTCGCGCGGGTAGAGCAGGAAGATAATGCCCAGCAGCATCGCCACGGGAACCAAAACGCACATGAGCTTCGTTCCCTGCGGATAGATCTTGAGCATGATTTGCGAGGAAACGGAAAAGAAGAAGCCGGCGCACAAAAGCCACGGCGCGGCGGGTGCAATGCGCGTCCGCGTTTTGCGCATGAGCCAGAATACAAGCCCCGCGCCGAACAGCGCGCAGCCAACATAGTACAGCACCTTGAGTACGTTCATCGCCGTCAGCACCTGGCCGACCGCTCCTTTTACGTAATAGGTGTTCATCACCAGCAGATAGCACTCAACGATGATGCCGAGCATCAGCAGGATCATTGCGCGGTTGACATTGCGGTCGCTCCTGTTCGTGTGCGCCGCGCGCTTATTGTTCTTTGCCATCTATCCGAACCTCCAAAAAGGGTGTCGTTTTGTAAGCGCCAGCAGTGGGCGGAAACGTTACATCATAGTATATTAGCAGAACTTTCTGCATTTTGCAAGGGCAATTTCTTCCTGCCGGCATATCCTGCCGGAGCCGCCCGCTTGCTTTTGCCCCGCGCGGGAATTATAATGAGCATATCAACAACAAGGAGGCTTCCCTTTATGGCCATGGTACAAATCAAAAAGCTCCGCGCGGACGCAACGCTGCCCACGCGCGGTTCGGCATTCGCCGCCGGCTACGACCTGCGCGCCTGCCTTGACGGCGACGAAGCTGTTTTCATCCCCCCGCACCGCACGCTGATGCTGCACACAGGGCTTTCCTTCGCCCTGCCGGAGGGGACGTTCGGCGCGGTCTTTGCCCGCAGCGGGCTGGCTGCAAAGCAGGGGCTGCGTCCGGCAAACTGCACGGGCGTGATCGACAGCGACTACCGCGGCGAGTGCATGGTCGCCCTGCATAACGACAGCGGGGAGGAGCGCGTCATCCGCCATGGCGACCGCATCGCGCAGCTTGTGCTGCTGCCGTTCCTGCCCATGGAATTTGAAGAGACCGATGCGCTTCCCGGCACCGCGCGCGGCGAAGGCGGCTTTGGCAGCACCGGGCGCTGACTCAGAGCAGGAACGCCCCATCCACCGCCAGCACCTGCCCCGTGATGAACGACGCTTTGTCCGAGGCAAGGTACGATACCGCCGCGGCGATGTCCTCTGGCCTGCCGAGACGGCCGAGCGGCGTCTGTTCGGCAAGCTCGCGCAGCGTTTCCTCGCCCAGCACGCGGACCATGTCGGTATCGATCACGCCGGGGGCGACGCAGTTGACGCGGATGCCGCTGGGTGCAAGCTCCATGGCAAGGGAGCGGGTCAGCCCGATGAGGGCGTGCTTCGTGCAGGAATAGACCACCTCGCACGATGCGCCGTGCTGGCCCCAGATGGAGGAGACGTTGACGATGCAGCCGCGCTTTTCGTGCAGCATTCCCGGCAGCACCGCCTGAATGGCGTTGCGCGCGCCGCAGAGGTTCACGCCGAAGTAGCGGTCCCACAGCTCGTCCGTCACGTCCTGGAACAGCGCCTGCCCGGCAACGCCCGCGTTGTTCACCAGCAGCGTCGCCTGCCCCAGCTCGCGCCCGCACTGCGCGACCATGGCGTCCACCTGCGTGCGCACCGACACGTCCGCCTGCACGGCGATGGCGTCTCGTCCCTCGCGCCGCAGCAGCGCAACAAGCTCGTCCGCTTTATCCTTCCGCTCATAATAGTTGACGCATACGGCATAGCCGTCCTGCGCCAGCTGATACGCGACCGCGCGCCCGATGCCGCGCGATGCGCCTGTGACCAATGCGACCTTTTTCATAAACGTCCTCCGCTGTCCGCCGGCTCATCCCGGCAGGACTGAATCATCCTCCGCATTATACGGGAAAGCGCTGTAAAAAGCAAGCGCATCCACGCGCCGGTTGCTTTTCCCGCGCAGCGGTTGATTGACTTTCCGCCGCAGCCGTCATATGATAAGTCTGCGCCGCACAGAACGCGCGCGGAACACCAGAAAACGAGGTATCAGCCCATGTCCAAGCTTTACGACGCCGTAGACCGGCACAAAAAAGAACGCCGGGAACGCGGCGGCACGCTGCGCGCGCCGCTGCTGCTCGCGCTGGCGCTGCTGCTCGTTGCGGCGTTCCCCATCGTTTCCACCGTCCGCGCCGAGCATCGCTACCAGCGCTATGAAACCTCCCTGACGGCAAGCGACCTTTACGCCCGCGAGAACGGCTCCCTCACCGCTGCGCTGGACGGCGCGTCCCACGCGCTGGACGAAGATGCGCTCGCGCGCATCTTCAGCGTACTCTGCGCCGCCGGAAAGGGCGAGGAGGTGCGCCGGCAGCCGGAAAGCAGCGGACTGCTTCTCTCGTTCGGCGATGGCAGCACGCTGGAGGCCTGGCCCTGCGAGGTGCAGGGCGCGCGCCTTTACACCGACTGTTCCCTCCTGCGCTACACGGATGCGCAGGGCTGGAGCTACCAGTACAAAACCAAGCTCGTGCGCTATTCTCTGTTTCTGGCAAGCGCCGGGTGGTAAGCGGACAGAACGCCGGCCCGCCGTTTTTTCAGTTTACCATAAATTTCCGGAACTTTTTCCGGCGTTCTCCGTCTATTCTTTTCAGAGGCGCGTCCCTTCGGCGGAAAGCCGCTTGACAGAGGCGCTCTAATCTGTTAGCCTTATCAATGCTCTAATCGAACAGAGCATCAATGCTGAGGAAAGGGAGACGAGACGGTTTGAGAAAAAAGAAGAAATCGCTGTTTATGCTCACGCTTGCGCTGCTGCTCCTTCTGAGCGCCGTTCTGCTCTGGCAGGCGTACGACGCCAAGGGGCGTTTTACAGTGCTGGAGTATCACGACTTCACCGATGACCCCGAAAAGATCACGGACTATACGATGACGACCGGCGCGCTGCGCCGCGACCTCGACTGGCTGCGGGATCACGGATATGTGACCGTTCTCCCGCGCGAACTGGCCGCCGGCTGCCGCGACGACGGAAGCCCCCTGCCGGAGAAGGCCGTGCTGCTGACCTTTGACGACGGCTACGAGAGCAACTACCGCTATGCGTTTCCCATTTTGCAGGAATACGGCGCAAAGGCGACGATCTCGCTCATCACCTCGCGCATCGACGCGGAGAAGCCCGGCTTTCTCAGCTGGGACGAGTGCCGGGAGATGGCGGCAAGCGGTCTTGTAGAGTTCGCCTCCCACACCAACGACCTCCACATCCGCGGCGAGGTGCTTGGCATCAACCGCATGGAAGGCGAAACGGAAGAGGAATACGGCGCGCGCGTCTTCCCCGACCTGGAAACAAGCATCCGGCGCATCGAGGCGGAGATCGGGCAGCCGGTCACGGCCTTCACCTACCCGCTCGGCGATATGGAGGACTGGGCGGAGAGCTTTCTGCGCGAGCATTTTTCCGTCACATTTTCCGGCGTCTATGGGCGGGCGCACTATGGCGACTCTCTTTACCGCCTGCCGCGCTGCAACGCAAGCGACAAGCACCCGGCCAGCGAATACGTCCGCTGACCGTCCGCCGCCGGCGCAGATTAACATAACAGCAGATTTATTTAATACTTTTGTAACACATTCCCCCGAACTTTGTTAACAACCGTCCTTTATCGTAATACTTGCAAGAGACAATAGCTTCTTTTCATCCAATCTTCCATCTTATAAGAAAAAGGACGCCTTTGGCGTCCTTTTTCGTTTTACTCATTTTTGTCAGGGGTCAAAGTCCGCCGCTGCGCCGATGCCCAGCGCAAGCAGCAGCCCGCCGGCATAGAAAAGCAGCTCCGGCAGTGCCGGCAGCGCCGCCAGCGCCGCAGCGCAGAGGATCACGCTCATGCCGCACGCCGGTATCAGCAGCCGCGGCGCACCGCCGCGGAACGCAAACGCCGCAAACTCGAGCAGCAGCACCGTAAGCGCCGCCAGCGCCAGCGTTTCCACATAGAAGTGGCGCAGGACCGGGTCGGCCGCGTGTTCGCGGTAAAAGAAGATCAGCGCCAGCACCAGCGCGCACACCGGCACAAGCAGAATCACGCCCGGAAACACCGATTCCCGCCGCAGGGCAAACAGCGCGGCCAGCAGGCACACCGCGCCCACCGCAAGGAACGCGGCCAGCACCAGCGAGACCGCAGTGCGCTGCGAAAAGACCAGCGAGGCGGCCGCCGAGGCCATCTGCGTAAAGCAGCCAAGCACCACCAGCATCATCGGCAGCGTGGTGCGGGAAAAGGCAAAATAGCTGTCCATCCCGGCGCACAGCTCCCGCTGCGCGGGCAGGCGGCGCGCCAGCAGCGCCAGCGCGAGCGCCGCAGCGGCAAGCAGCACCGGCAGCGCCAGCGTGTTCAGGTCCGCAGGAACGGGCATCCCGCTTTCATCGAAGCCGAACGCCAGCAGCCGCAGGCGGCAGAAGGCCGCCGCAGCGGAAAGAAGCGCGATGAGGATCCAATGGAGAAGCTTCATGAGGATCAGAGCCTTTCTAAAAATCATCTTATGCGGCCGCGCAGGCCGAAGCTTTACCGTATGATACCACACATGCCCGCGTTTGTCCATGCGTCATTTTGCGGACGGAGCGGACATACACTGGCAGGAAGAGCCGGGAATCCCACATTTTACAGGAGGAAAACGCCTTGAAACAGTATCTTCGCATCACCGTGCTGCTGCTTGCTCTGATCTGGTGCCTCGCTTGGGCCGCTGCGGGCCGCAGCGCGGAGGAATCCCCCGCGCAGGACGCTTCGGAACAGCACACGCAGGACGGCGCACCCGTTTCCCCGGGCGACCGTGACAGCGCAAGGACGCTGCGCGTGCTGCATGGCGGCGAGATCACGGAGATGGACATGGGGACCTATCTCCTCGGCGTGCTGCGCGCCGAGATGCCCGCCTCGTTCGAGCCGGAAGCGCTCAAGGCGCAGGCGATCGCCGCACGCACCTATACGCTCTACCGCATCCGGGGCGGTGGGAGCGCGAACCACCCCAGCGCCGACGCCTGCGACGATATCAACTGCTGCAAGGCGTACAAAACCGCAGAGCAGGCGGCAGAGGGCTGGGGAAGCATGGCGGCCCGTTACGAGGAGAAGCTTGCGCGCGCCGTAAGCGAAACAGACGGCGAAATCCTCCTTTACGACGGCGCGCCCATCCTTGCGGTCTTCTTTTCCTCCGCCGATGGCAGCACGCAGGGCGCGGGCGACGTCTGGCTGAGCGATCTGCCATATCTGCGTAGTGTGGACAGCCCCGAGGACGAGACGCTTGTGCCGAACTATTATTCCGTCTCCGCCTTTTCCGCCGCAGAATTCAAGGAACGCTTTCTTGCCGCATATCCGGAGGCCGATCTCTCCGGCGATCCCGCAGGATGGATCCGCGATATCGTGCGCAACGAGTCGGACTATGTCGCCTCGCTCGCCGTGGGCGGCGTTGTGCTGCGCGGAAACGACCTGCGGATGCTCCTCTCGCTGCGCTCTCCCGCGTTCACAGTGGACTTCAGCGGCGATACCTTTACCTTCCATGTCACCGGCTACGGACACGGCGTCGGCATGAGCCAGTACGGAGCGAATGCGATGGCCATGGAGGGCCGTTCGGCTGAAGAGATCGTGCAGCACTATTTTTCCGGCGCCACCGTAGGCTATGACGCCGGGGAATGACACTCAGATATTGCAAAACGCGCAAAAATCTGCTATACTGTGATGATTAAACGGCAGAGGAGGGAAAGGTCTTGCAATACCGTCGGTTTCTCAGTCTTCTTCTTGCGGCGCTGCTGCTCTGCTCGCTTGCGCCCGAGACTGGCCGCGCCGATCCGACCGTCTACTTCATCTCTGTAAACGACCAGCTGCTGCCGGATCTGAACGACAGCACGATGCCCTTCTGGTCAGGCGGGCGGCTGTATGTTCCCTATACGGCCGTCTCCGGCACGGATCTCGGCGTATTCTATGCGCTCAGCCGCGACAAGCAGACCGCCGTTGTTTACCGGCAGGGCAGCGCGCTCACGTTTGACCTCTCCTCCGGAAGCGTTGCGGACCAGAGCGGAAAGCAGTACGGCTCCCCCGCCATCGTGCGCGGCGATGTGGTGTTTCTGCCCGTCGATCTGCTCACGCAGTTCTTTGCGCTCGACTACAGCTACACCCGCGTCGCCTACGGCTACCTTGTGCGGCTCAAGAGCGACGCGGTAGTGCTGCCGGACGCCAAGTTTATCGAGGCCGCCTCCTCCGCCATGGAGCAGCGCTATACCGAATACCTGAAGACCTACAACGATGGCGGCAGTACGCCCGAAGTTCCGAACATCAACACGGACGACAGCCTTGACCGCGCCTATCTCATCGTGCGCGTGACCGACGCGCAGGCGAGCGCCGCGCTGCTCGATGCGCTTGCCGATGTTAGCGGCAGGGCGACCTTTCTCTTTTCGGAAAAGCAGCTGCCGGAATCCGGCGACCTGCTGCGGCGGCTGCTTATCAGCGGCAGCGCCGCCGCGCTGGACATCGACGCCTCAGGCGGCGCTTCGCGCACGCTTGGCGCCATTGAGCGCGGCAACCGCGCCCTCTGGGCCGCCTGCAACGCCAAAACGCGCCTGGTGTATCTGAGCGGCGCTTCTGAGGCAACGGTACGCGCCGTGCAGGAGGCAGGCTATTGCCCCATTACGCTCGACCTTGACTACAGCGGCGAGCTTCCCTCCTCCTCGCGCGCGGCAAGCCGCATTCTTTCTCTCGCCCGCCGCGGCGGCTGCGCCGTCTGTCTCGGCGCGGACAGCGCCGCGCAGGACATCTGGAACACGCTGCTCGCCCGCCTGCGCGCATCGTCCTGCCCCATCTCGCAGCTGAGCGAGCTGTCAGCGCAGCGCGAGGCGTAAAAAGCGGCGATCCTTTAACAAATTGTTCAGGAAAAGCGCGCAATATCGCGTATAATAACCATAAAGCAAAAGAAACTCCAACTCAGCAGAAAGGCGCACCTCTGTGCGAAAGGGAATCGGCATGGCTCGCAATATTCTTGTTGTGGAGGATGACAACAACATCTCCAACCTGATCAAAATGTACCTCGACAAAGAGGGCTTCGACGTTCGCATCGCCGCCGACGGCGGCAAGGCGGTGGAGGAATTCAAGGCGCAGGAGCCGGATCTCGTGCTGCTCGACGTCATGCTCCCCGTGCTGGACGGCTGGGGCGTGTGCGCCAGGATCCGCGAGACCTCCAAGTGTCCCATCATCATGCTTACCGCCAAGGGCGAGGTGAACGACCGTATCCACGGCCTTGAGATGGGCGCGGACGACTATGTCGTCAAGCCCTTTGAGATGAAGGAGCTGCTGGCACGCATCAATGCCGTGCTGCGCCGCAGCGAGATCCCGGAGGATACGCGCAAGCGCCTGGTGTTCGACAAGCTGATCATCGACCTCGACTCTTACGAGCTGATCGTGGACGGCAAAAAGATCGATACGCCGCTCAAAGAGCTGGAGCTGCTCTATCATCTTGCCTCCACGCCCAACCGCGTCTATACGCGCAACCAGCTGCTCGACGAGGTGTGGGGCTTCGACTACTTCGGCGACTCCCGCACGGTGGACGTACACGTCAAGCGGCTGCGCGAAAAGGTGGAAAACGTCAGCGACCAGTGGGCGCTCAAGACCGTTTGGGGCGTTGGCTACAAGTTTGAAGTAAAGTAATACCGCCATGGCAGAAGAAACCAAAGAACAGAAGCAGCCGCAGAAGAAGGCCGGAGGGAAGAAGCGCTGGCACCTGCCCGACCGCTGCCGCACGATCTACTGGCAGAACTTCATGCTCACGGCCAGCGTTGTGATGCTGACGCTTGCGCTGCTCGGCAGCGCCTTCTTCGCGCTGACCTACTCCTATGCGCTGGACGAGCGCAGCGAACAGATGCAGAGCAAGGCAAGCATCGTTTCGCACAAAATATCATCCTACATTGAAAGCGGCTCGCGCGCGGAACTGCAGGACTTTGCGGACTTTGCCTCCAACGTGACGGACGCGCAGTTCCTTATATGCAACAGCGAGGGCAGCGTGCTGCTGACCACCGACCCTGCGCTTGCCGGGCAGATCCTGAGCGTTCCCGAAGATGTGATAAACGGCGCAATGAGCGCCGACCCCTATGCTGTGCGCACCACGCTCGGCGGCATCTATGAGGATACGCATTTCGTGGTCGGCGTTCCCATCCTGACAGGCGGCGCAACGGTCGGCTTTGTGCTTGCCGTGACCGGCGCGCGCGCGCTGACGACGATGTGGCGCGCATTCATCGGAATGTTTTTCATGACGGCGGTAACGGTGCTGCTGCTTTCGTTCGTCGTAAGCGCATGGGTCAGTATGCGCCAGTCGCGCCCCATCCGCGAGATGGCGGAGGCGACGCGCCGCTTTGCCGAGGGCAATTTCGACGTGCGGATGCACAACTACGAGGACGTGACCGAGATCGCCGAGCTGGCGGAGTCGTTCAACAACATGGCGGATTCCTTGCAGGAAACGGAGCGGCAGCGCCGCGAATTCATTGCCAACGTTTCCCACGAGCTGAAAACGCCGATGACCACCATCGCCGGATATACCGACGGCATTCTGGACGGCACGATCCCGCCGGAGCAGGAGACGCAGTACCTGCGCATCATCTCCGATGAAGCGCGGCGGCTCTCGCGTCTGGTGCGCCGGATGCTCGAGGTCGCGCAGCTCCAGTCGCGCGACCTTAACCGCACCAAGGCCCCCTTCGATGTATGCGAAAGCATGCGCCGCGTCCTCATCTCCATGGAAAAGAAGATCACCGACCGCGGGCTGGACGTGGAGGCCGACATTCCCGACAGCGGCGTCATGGTGCTGGGCGACAACGACCTCATCACGCAGGTCATCTACAACCTGCTGGAAAACGCGGCAAAGTTCGCCCGTGCAGGCTCTGCGCTCTATCTCGGCGTCACCACGTCCAACGGCAAGGCGCTTGTTTCCGTCCGCAACGAGGGCGGCACCATTCCAGCCGAAGAGATCCCGCTGCTGTTCGAGCGCTTCCACAAAAGCGACAAATCCCGCTCCGAGGACAAGGACGGCGTGGGACTCGGGCTTTATGTGGTCAAGACCATTCTGGAGCAGCACAAGGAGCATATCGCCGTGACCAGCGAAAACGGCGTAACGACCTTTACCTTTACCATTACTCTGGCGAACGGGTCCTCCCCGCAGTAACCGCCGGACAGGAGCGATTTATGGATCAGCCCAACGAGAATATGGCGCCGCGCGCCGGTGCGCCGCAGGAGGTCATACTGTGCTACGAGGCGCAGCCCGTTCCGGTAGTAGAATACTACATCCAGCCTGCGCCGCTGCCCGGGCGGCGCAGGGAAGCGCCCCCCATTTCTCCGCGCCGCAGAAAGCGCGGCGTGCGTATTTTCCTGCTCTCCATGCTCGCGCTGCTGCTCGTCAGCGGCGGCGTGACGGCATGGTATCTCCTTTCCGACCGCAGCGGAGACTTCTACATCGACAACGACTTCGGCTCTTACTGGGACGGGCGCTTTGAATACCGCGAGGAGGACGGCTACTACAACGATACCGACCGCGGCGCGACGACGATCCGCCGCGCCCCGCACACGGCAGACGTCAGGCTCGTCTATAGTGAGAGCCACGGCAAGGCGCTGAGCATTCAGGACATTTACAAAAAGGTCAATCCCTCCACCGTCACTGTTCTTACCGGCATGCGCGACGGCAGCGCCATGGTCGGCACAGGGGTGATTATTACGGAAGACGGCTATATCCTTACCAATGCGCACGTTGTTGCCGGCGGCTCGGAATGCTATGTTGCGCTCGACACGGGGGAAGACTATCCCGCGCGTCTGCTCGGGCTGGACGAGGAAAAGGATCTCGCCGTCCTCAAGATCGACGGAAGCGGCTTTCCCGCCGCAGAGTTCGGCGATTCCGATGCGCTGACCGTCGGCGACCCTGTTTACGCTATCGGCAACCCGCTCGGCGTGGAGCTGCGCGGCACACTGACCGACGGCATCGTCTCCGCCATCAACCGCGACGTTTATGTGGACGGCGCCACCATGACGCTGATCCAGACCAATGCCGCGCTCAACAACGGCAACTCCGGCGGCCCGCTGATCAACCAGTACGGGCAGGTCATCGGCATCAACACGATGAAGATGGGTTCCTCGTCCGATGCCAGCGTGGAGGGGCTTGGATTTGCGATTCCCATCTCTTCCGCCGCCTATATGGTCAACGACCTGATCGCCTTTGGTAAGATCCGGCCCGAGGTCGTACTCGGCGTTTCCGTATCCATTGCATCCGTCACGCTGGACAGCGGCGAGACCGCGCTTACGGTCATGGAGGTCACGCCCGGCGGGCCGGGCGATGAGGCCGGCATTCAGGTGGATGACCGGATCGTCACGGCAGACGGCGAGGCGCTTGCTTCCTCTGCCGATCTGCTTCGCATCCGCCGCCGTCACGAGGCAGGCGACACGCTCACGCTCGTTATTGAACGGGATGGCCGGCGCTTTACCGTTGGCGTTGTGCTGCGCGCGCTGGAGGACTGAGGAGGTCTGCATGAAAAAGAAAGAATTTGCGCTTGGTTCGCTTCTGCTCGGCGCAGCCTCCTGGCTCTGTCTGCTGGGGCTGCGCGGCATTGAGCGGCGCATGAAGAAAAAGAAATCGGCACAGAAAAAACCATAAAATACCGCCCCGCAGAGTTTTATCTGCGGGGCGGTGCTTTTCAGTCCGGATTCACGCTCTCCGGACCTTTCGTTGTAAACGGATGCGGTCGGCGATCATAGCGATGAATTCGCTGTTGGTCGGCTTGCCCTTGGTGTTGGAGACGGTATAGCCAAAATAGCGCTGGAGGGTCTCCAGGTCGCCGCGATCCCACGCGACCTCGATCGCATGGCGCACGGCGCGCTCCACGCGCGAGGGCGTTGTGCTATAGCGGCGCGCGACCTCGGGATAGAGGACTTTGGTCACAGCGTTGATCACGTCCATGTCCTGCACGGCGATAACGATCGCCTCTCGGACATACTGATACCCTTTGATGTGTGCCGGAACGCCGACCTCATGGATGACCGCCGTCACCTCGCGCTCCAGCGCCTGCGGCTCATCCTCCAGCCCGGCAGCGCCTTCAGCCGCCGCCTGACGCAGCCGTTCGATGAGGGACGGCAGCTCGCAGGGCTTGGGCATAAAGAAGGAAACTCCCATATTTACCGCCTGCGCAACGATTTGATCGCGGTAAAGCGCAGATACTACGATCGTCTTTGCCTGCACCTTTGCACTCTCCATCCGCTCCAGCAGGCCGAAACCGTCCAGCGAAGGCAGAAGAAGATCGGCAACAAGCAGCTGCGGCCGCAGCTCCGCTACCAGCTGGAGCGCCGCCATTCCGTCGCCCGTGCTTCCCACGACTGTAAATTCGCCCGTTTCCTCTATCGCCTGCTGAAGCGAGGAACGAAATTCCTCGTTCGCGTCTGCCAAAACGATCGTACTCCTGTTCTCCATGTCATTCCCGTCCTTTTTATCACACAAATTTATTGGCTCGCCCATCCGGCGCGTCCCTCCGGCAAAACAATTCTGCCCTTGCCTTACCTGAACACAAGTTACCATATTCAGACAGCAATTTCAACAGAACTTTGTCGAATTTTACAAATTCTTTCTACGATTTTTTGCAATTATCAGCACTTTATACTATCTCATCAGGCCTTTATCAGCCCTTAACGCTTTGCGCGTCTGCGTGGTCTACTCCTCCCGCATCCAGCATATTTTCAATGAAAATTCCATAGCCTTTGGTTGGGTCGTCCACAAGAACATGGGTGACCGCGCCTACGAGCTTGCCGTTTTGCAGGATAGGACTTCCGCTCATTCCCTGCACCACGCCGCCGGTCTGCGCAAGCAAGTCCTCATCCGTTACACGCAGGAGCAGATTGCGCGTCTCGCCGCCGGGCGAACAGATCTTCTCGATCTCGATCTGATATTCGCGCGTCTCGCCGCCGTTTACCGTTGCAAGGATGCTCGCCCGGCCCACTGCAACCTCTTCTTTTTTCGCGGCGGGCAGCGCCGGGCGCGTGATCTTTGCCGCGTCCTCCCACGCAAGCGTGCCGAATACGCCGCGTTCGGTATTGGCATAAAGGACGCCGCTGTCGCGCGTAAGGTCAAATTCTCCCTTCAGTTCCCCCGGCGCGGCGCGCTCGCCCTTTTTAACAGCCTTGACCGAAGCGTCCATAATGCTTCCGTGGTCCAGCGGCAGGAGCTTTCCGGTGTCCACATCGGTCACGCCATGTCCCAGTGCGCCGAACACGCCGCTCTCGGGATCGTAAAAGGTCATCGTGCCGATGCCCGCCATACTGTCGCGCACCCATGCGCCAAGGCGGTAAGCGCCGCTCTCGTCTTTCTGCGGCTCCGCGCTCAGCGTGAGCGTGCGGCTGCCGCGCCTGATCCGCAGCGCTGCGTCGTTTTCGCCGTTTTCATTCAGCAGCGCCTGCAGCTGCTCAATCGTGTCCAGCTCTGCATCGTTCAGCGCAGTGATGACGTCTCCCTCTTTCAGTCCGCATTTTTTCGCTGCATTTTCTCCCTCGGAAACGCCGATGACCAGCACGCCGTCGGAAAACAGCTTGATGCCGATCGGTTCTCCCATCGGCACCAGCTCGCGCGCTTCCGCCGCGTTTGCTCCCGCTGCAAGGGAAGCTGCGGCAAAAAATCCCAGCGCAAAGGCGGCAAACCGCCTCTTTCTGCCATGCGTTCCATTCATTTTCTCACCCCTCCTGAAAATTCCGGGAACGCGGCGGGATGCGCAGCGCGGGGCGCCAATGCCGCGCCGCCCCGCCGCGTTCCGGTGCGCCGGCTGCTTTTTTCTTTCTTTTTATTTGCGGCCGGCGCATTTACTTTCTGCGCTTCGGGCAGAATTACAAGGTGAAAAATTTAGATGCGCTGGCATCGATCTTTTCCCGCTTGCGCTGTGCGGCGGGCAAAAAAATTCCGCAGACCAAAGTCTGCGGAATTCTGGAAAGCTTTGTTTATTTTTCGCGGTTGAAAATTTTGAAGATATCGTCGAACGGGTCAGGTTCTTCTTCCTTCTTTTCCTCCTCTGCCTTCTCCCTGTCGAAATCGAGCGGGGCGATCCCGCCGGCAGGCGCAGACGAGGCTTCGGACGGCTCCTGCTTATCCTTGCCGAAATCGAGCGCGCCGGGCGCCTTGTCGAAGCCCGTGGCGATCACCGTTACGCGGATCTCATCGTCCAGCGTTTCGTCGAACGTGGCGCCGAAGATCGTGAGCGCGTCGGGATGCACAGCCTCCTGCACAAGGGAAGCGGCCTGTTCTACCTCGTCGAGACCAATGTCCATCGATCCGGTAACGTTGATCAGAACGCCGTGCGCGCCGTTGATCGACGTCTCCAGCAGCGGAGACGAGATTGCCATGCGTGCAGCTTCTTCGGCCTTGTTCTTGCCCGCCGCGCGGCCCACGCCCATGTGGGCAAGGCCTGCGTCCTTCATAATAGCGGTCACATCGGCAAAGTCAAGGTTGATAAAGCCCGTGTCGCGGATCAGGTCGGAAATACTCTGCACCGCCTGGCGCAGCACATCGTCCGCGATCTCAAAGGCGTTGGCAAAGGTGATCTTCTGGTCGGTCGCGTGCTTGAGCCGCTCGTTCGGGATGATCACAAGCGAATCGACCTTGGTCTTGAGTTCTTCAATGCCCTTTTCCGCCTGCATCATGCGGCGGCGGCCCTCAAAGCCGAAGGGCTTGGTCACAACGCCCACCGTCAGGATGCCCGCCTCGCGGGCGATCTCGGCCACGATGGGCGCGCCGCCCGTGCCGGTGCCGCCGCCCATGCCGGCGGTGATGAAGACCATGTCGGTATCCTCCAGCGCCTTGGCGATCTGGGTGCGGCTCTCCTCGGCGCTCTTGCGGCCGACCTCGGGATCGGAACCCGCGCCCTGCCCGTGCGTCAGCTTTTCGCCGATCTGGATCTTATAGGTGGCGGCTGAAACGTTCAGCGCCTGCTTGTCTGTGTTCACTGCGACAAAATCGACGCCGCGCGCGCCGGAACGCACCATGCGGTTGACCACGTTGTTCCCGCCGCCGCCAACGCCGATGACTTTGATCTTGACTACGTTTTCAGGACCGGTCTCCAATCCGAATGCCATGTCGGTTCCTCCTACAATCTGTTGTATGGGCAAAGCGCCCGCAGGGGCGGACGCCACAAAATCAGGTGGCTACTATTTAGTTTATTGTATTACGGTTTCCTCGCAGGGTCAATAGCGTTTCATTATTTCCGCCAACTTTTTTGCAGGTTTCTCACTTGCTGGGGATAAAATATGCCCGGCCTTCCGTCATCAGGTTCATCAGGTTGATCTCGCCCGTTTCGTTCGACTCGAGACGTTCGTCCACCACCTTCTGCAGCGCGCGCAGAGAGCGGTCCATGTCGGCATCCCAGGGGAGCTTTACCGTAAAACGCTGCTGATAGGTAAAGGTGATCTGCGCGCCATCGCTCAGCTCCAGCGCATCGATATACTCCAGCAGGCGCTTGTCCTCCGCCTCCCGCAGCAGGGCAAGCAGGCGCTCGAGCTTGTAGGAGTCGTCCTGCGCGAAGGCCGCCGCGCCGCCGGGCGCCGGCGCATCGAGGGTACAGCCCGAAGCCTTCACCACACCTGCCGGCTGCGCCGTTTCCTCCAGGAGCTTTCCGCCGCTGCTCATCAGCCACCACATCCCGCCGCCGCCGGGCAGCGCGGCGGCTGCCGTGCATTCTGTAACAGAGAGAATGAGCGCATCGGGGTATTTGCGGCTGATGGCAACGGTTTCCACATAGGGCAGCTGATCGAACACCGCCTGCTTGACGCTGTACTTGTTCAGCAGCACCAGATTATCTCCGGGCTGCACGCCGGCGGCAGCAATGATCTGCTCGTCTGTGTAGCGCTCGTTCCCCTCCACTATCATCACATTGATGCGGAAAAACATTGTTACCGCACCCACAACGGCAGCCAGCACGACCGCAAGGCCAAGCAGCCTGAGCGGGAAAGATGCTCTTCCCCGCCTGCGTCTTCTGTTCCTGTGCCTTGCCGCCATGCTGCTCCTACCCTTTTCTATGTATCCGTTTCCCGCCGGATGCGCGCGCCCAGCGCGCTGAGATCGCGTTCTATGCTCTCGTATCCGCGGTCGATATGTTCCACGCGCGAAATGCGCGTCAGCCCCTCTGCCTGCAAGCCCGCAATGACGAGCGCCGCGCCGGCGCGCAGATCGGTGCATTTGACGCGCGCCCCATGCAGCCGCGCCCGCCCCGTAACCACCGCCACGCGCCCGGCCACGCGGATCTCCGCGCCCATGCGCGCAAGCTCGTCAACATGGCGGTAGCGGTTTTCAAAAATGTTTTCCACAAACACGGTGCTTCCCTCGCTCCTGAGCAGCGCCGCCATCAGCACCGGCTGGGCGTCCGTTGGAAAGCCGGGATAGGGCGCGGTGCGCACGGAGCGTATCGCGCGCAGCACGCCGCTGCTGCGAAGAACGATGCTGTCCTCTCCGCTCTCCACAGTGCAGCCCGCCTCGCTCAGCGCGCCGGACACGGTAGAAAGCGAGCGCGGATCCATGCCGCGCAGCCGTACCTCGCCGCCGCAGCAGGCGGCGGCGCAGAGATAGGTCGCCCCCACGATGCGGTCGGCAATGATGCGGTAGCGCCCGCCGTGCAGGGCGCGCTTTCCCTCCACCGTGATGATGGAGCCTCCCGCGCCGCGCACATTGCCGCCCATCGCGTTGATAAAATTTTGCAGATCGACGATCTCCGGCTCGCGCGCGGCATTGTAAATGGTCGTGATCCCCTCCGCGCCGCAGGCGCAGAGAACGGCGTTCTCCGTTGCGCCCACGCTCGGCATCGGCAGGTACACATCCGCGCCCCGCAGCGCGCCGCCGCAGCAGCGCAGCTCGCCGCCGATCTCGGCGATCTCGGCCCCCAGCGCGCGCAGCGCGCTCAGATGCAGGTCGATCGGCCGCGGCCCAAGCTCGCAGCCGCCGGGATAGCAGATCGTCGCGTTCCCGCAGCGCGCAAGGATCGCTCCCAGGAAAATGACCGACGAGCGCATCTCGCGCATCAGCGCGTCCGGCACCGCAGAGCGGTCCATGTGCGCGGTATCCACCGCAAGCGCATCGCCCTCCCAATGGGTGCAGCAGCCCAAATGCCGCAAAATGGCAATGGACGCCTCCACGTCCCGCAGCTTCGGACAGTTCTCGATCAGGCAGGTGTCTGCGCACAGCAGCGTTGCCGCCAGGATCGGCAGCACGCTGTTTTTTGAACCCTGTATCGTCAGCTCGCCCCGCAGGTGTTCTCCGCCCTCCACAAACAGTTCACACATTGCTTTCCCTCCCAAACAGCGCATTCTTCTTCATCGTATGCGCCGCCGGGGAAGTGGTGACTGCGCGCCGCAGAGCGCGCCAGCCGACAATAATACATTTTCAGTATAGTCTTTTTGCCCCTGTGCGTCAACCGCTTTTTCCCTTGCTTTTCCACCCGTTCTGTGGCAGAATACTGGCAGAATCCCTTTTTCCGGAAGGAGTTTCCCTTATGAAAAAGCCGCTGAAGATCGCGCTCTATATCCTGCTGGCGCTCGTTTTGATCGTGCTGGCCTACGTCGTCTATGTCTTTGCCTCCTACTACCGCGTGGAGGATATGCAGAGGCTCAGCGTTGCACACTGCAGCGCCGCAGCCGCTACGCCGATGGAGGGGGCGGCGGAAACGGAGACGGTCTACCGCGTTTCGTCGGCAAACGTCGGCTTCGGCGCGTACAGCGACGATTACAGCTTCTTCATGGACGGCGGCAGGGAGAGCCGCGCCCGCAGCAGGCAGGCCGTTGATGAGAATATGCGCGGCGAGGTCTCGCTCGTCAAGGATCTCTCGCCCGACTTCGCGCTTTTCCAGGAGGTCGATATCAACGGCACGCGCAGCTGGCACATCGCAGAGGACGCTTATCTCAGCGATGCGATGGAGAACAGTGAATTCGACGAGGTATTTGCGCAGAACTACGACAGCCCATACCTCTTCTACCCTTTGATTAATCCTCACGGCGCGAACCAGTCCGGCATTGTGACGCTCTCGCGTCATCCGATCTCCTCCGCCGTGCGCCGCTCGCTGCCCATCGAAGCGGGCTTTATGAAGCTTGTTGACCTTGACCGCTGCTACAGCGTCAGCCGCATCCCGATGGCGAACGGCAAAGAACTGGTGCTTTACAACCTTCATCTTTCCGCCTACACGTCCGACGGCACGATTGCGACCGAGCAGCTCGAAATGCTCTGCGCCGATATGCTGGCGGAATATGAAAACGGCAACTACTGCGTTGCAGGCGGCGACTTCAACAAGGACCTGCTGGGCAATTCTGCCGAAGTTTTCGGCGTTGCAGGCGGCGAAAACGACACCTGGGCGCAGCCCATCCCAGAGGGGACGATTCCCGATGGGCTTTCCCTCGTCGTTCCGTTTGACCCCGCCCATCCCGTCGCCACCTGCCGCACGGCCAGCGAGGCCTATAATATTGAAACGACCTTCCGCGTCACGGTGGACGGCTTTCTCATCTCCGGCAACGTGGAGGCCGTCTCCGCCGCTGTGGTCGATGCAGGCTACCGCTATTCCGATCACAACCCCATTTATATGGACTTTATCCTGCACGAATAAGAACGCCGAAGCGCGCGGAGCCAATGGCTCCGCGCGCTTTTCTCTTTTTGCCTTTTACACCGCTCCCGCGCGCGTGCAGAGTGCGCGCAGCGTGCCGGTGAGCCGTACTGTGCCGCTGCCGGCAGAAAGAAACAGGCTCTCCCCCCGGCGCGCGGGAACGCGCTCTCCTCCGCACTCCACCGTCCCCTCGCCATCGAGCATCAGCAGCGACAGGAACGACTCCGCGCCGCACGCTGTCTCCTCCGGCGCACGCAGCAGGTCGGCGGTAAAATATGCGCAGCGCGCCAGATGCCCGCCGAAGTCCGGCTGCTTCGCCCCCGCGCTCAGGTCGGTCACCTCCAGCGCCTGCGCAATGTGCAGCGCGCGCGGTCTGCCGTCCGCGCCAAGGCGGCCGTAATCGTACACGCGATAGGTCACATTGGAGCTCTGCTGCACCTCGGCGACCACGATGCCCCGGCAGATCGCATGGATGGTGCCGGCGGGAATGAACACCACATCGCCCGCCTTCACGTTCACGCGGCGCAGCACCTCCGGCAATGTGCCGGCTTCAATGCGCGCGCGAAATTCCTCCCTCGTCAGCGGGCGGGCAAACCCGCAGTAAAGATATGCGTCCGGCGCGGCAGACAGCACATACCACATTTCCGTTTTGCCGCTCTGCCCCTCGTGCGCGCGGGCATACGCATCGCCGGGATGCACCTGAACAGAGAGGTCGCGTTCTGCATCGATCAGCTTGATGAGAAGCGGGAAATCGTCAAATCGGCCCCCAGCCTTCCCCAGCGCCGCCGGATGCCGCGCAAGATATGCCTTCAGCGTTTCGCCGGCGTGTGCGCCCTCCGCAATAACAGACAATCCGTCCTCATGGCAGCTCAGCTCCCACGTTTCGGCAAGGCGCGCGCCATCAAAGCGCTTGTGATAGTCATCGATCAGCTTTCTCCCGCCCCAGAGATAATCCTTGCAGGCGGGCGCGAGCTTCAGAATGGACATAACAGGCAGTCTCCTTTCATAGGAAAGCGCGGGATCAGAGGATCCCGCGCTTTTTGAGTTCGTCTTCAAGCTGGCGCGCATCGTGGAACACAACGCCCTGCATCCCGGCATTTTCCGCCGCTTCGATATTCGGCGGAAAATCATCGATGAAGAAGCATTGCTCCGGGCGAAGCGCAAACTTCCGGAACAGCTCTGCGTAGATCGCCGCCTCCGGCTTGAGCAGATGGACGTCCGCCGAGATCAGCGTGCCGGAAAAGCACTCGCTGCCCGGAATATCCGGCCAGTAGTCGTGCTGGCGGCGGCTCGCGTTTGAAAGCAGGTACAGCGTGTAGCCGCGCGCCTTCAGCGCGCGCGCCACATCCGCCGTTCCCTCCACCGGGGAGATCGGCTCGTTCCAGTGGTTGACGATATAATCCACGGCGGCGTGCAGCTCTTCGGGGAGCCTTGCGCAGGCGTGCGCGGCGACCTCCTCCTCAGTGATGGTGCCGCGGTCAAGGCGCACCCAGTCGGTCGTGCGCAGCAGATGCCGCGTGAGCAGCTCCTGGCCCTCCGCGCCGACGTGCAGCCGCTTTGAAAACAGCTCCGCGCTGAAATCGACAAGGACGCCGCCCATATCAAATACAATGGTATCGATCATAGCTTCTCCCCCGGCTCCTCTGCGGGCACGGCAGCAACCGCCGCCGCTTCCGCTTTCGCCGCAGCGGCGGGCCGCTTTTTGAAAAGGCCTGTCAGCTTTTCCATACGGCGGCTGCGGCGCTCTCTCGCCTCCAGCCGCTCGCCCAGATCCCGCGCGCCCACACCGTAGACGAGGTACAGGATCAGGCCCGAGAGCAGCATGATGAACACCGTAGAGGCGCACCGCCTGCCGGAGGCGTTGACATTATAGCCGTACAGCCCCTCCTCACGGCACATCGACTGGATCACCATGGCATAGCTCGTGCCGTAAGAGCTGGCAAAGGTCGCCGACATATCGTATTCTGTGAACAGCGCGTTGAAGTTCAGCGCAAACACCGCCAGCACGCTCGGCAGAATGATGGGCAGCTTTACCTTCAGGAAGGTCATGATGCCGCTCGCGCCCATGTTGCGCGCAGCGTCCTCCAGTTCGTTGTCAATGGCGTAGAACGCCGCCTTGATCATGCGCAGCGAGAATGGCAGCTTGACCACCGTGTAGGCCAGCACGATCAGAATGCGCACATTTTCGGCAAAATAGAGGTTTGCATTGCCGACATACCAGATCGCTTCGGAATTGAAATAGGTGCGGTAGGAGTAGCAGATCAGGATCGTGGGCAGCAGCCAGGGAAACAGCAGGCAATACTCCAGCACCACGCCGGATTTTTTGCTGCGGTTTTTGAAGATGTAGTTGCAGGCGATCACCACAATCAGGCACGCCAGCGCCGCAGCAATGACGGAAAGCTCAAAGCTCATCTTGATGCCGCCAAGCGTTGCCTCGTTGGCAAAAAGGCCGGAGATCGACCCCTCGCGCACCTTGTAGGTGCCGCGCGAGGTGAGATACTGGTAGTCCTGCGTGCCGAAGAAGTTGACAAGCGTCCAGTTGGAAAGATCGAGCTTCTTCATGCGGATGGCGCCGTAGGTCTGGAACGAGAACAGGATGATCATCACCACGGGGATCATATAGATGACGAACAGCACATAGGCGTAAACGTGGGCGACCGCATTCCATACGGGATTGGTGATTTTCTGCTTCTGGAGCTTTGCCTTCGTCTTGGAAACGGAAAGGTAGTGGCCCTTGCGCTCATAGGCGGAAAGCACCGTCAGCAGCACGATGGTGAACATTGCCAGAATGATCGACAGCAGCGCCGCGCGCGCCTGCGGGAACGATTCGTCCGCAACAGACGAGCCGGCCAGACGCACGATCTCAGGGTTGATGGAGTCGTAGCCCAGCAGGGTCGGCGCGGACATGGCGCACAGGCCGGTGATAAAGGTCATGACCGTCAGCGAGAACATTGTGGGAACGAGCGTGGGAAAAACGACCTTCCACAGCACCTTGAACGGCTTTGCGCCCATGTTGCGCGCAGCCTCCACGGTGTTGTAATCGATGCCGCGGATGGCGTTGCGCAAAAAGAGCGCGTGGTTGCTTGTGCAGGCAAAGGTCATGGTGAACAGCACCGCATTGAAGCCGGAGAACCAGCTCGTGTTGAAATTGGGAAACGCTTCAGCCAGAGCTGTTGTCAGGATGCCATCGGACGCATAGAGGAACAGATAGCCCGTGACCAGCGCGACGCCGGAATAGATCATCGTGGTCATATAGCCAAGGCGCAGGATATTCGCGCCCTTGATATCAAAGTACTCCGTGAGCAGCACGATGGAAACGCCCACCACATTTACGGTGATCACCAGGCAGATGGCGAGCTTGAGCGAGTTCCACACATAGCGCCCCATGTTGCCCGCAAAGAAAAAGCGGATGACCGCCAGCGGGTCGCGTTCGCCGGCGGCGTTGGTGGCGTTGAAAATGCTTGTAAGCGTGTTCAGGCACGGCATGAGCATGAAGCCGAAGAAAAAGTAGGCAAACAGAACGATGCCGAGCATCCGCACCACGAACGCGGCGTCAAAGCGCCGCTTATCCAGCGCCGCGCCCATCACTCCGCCTCCTGTCCGTCCTGCGGCGCATATGCCATCACATCCGCAGGGTTGATGACAACGCTGACGCGCTGCCCCGGCTCATAGATGTTCACGCCGTCGTTCTTTTCGATGACCTTGAGGCTCTGAGAGCCGACATGGATGTAATACTTGATGTAAAGCCCATAGTATTCGCAGCTCTCCACCACGCCGTCCATCGTCAGCTCGCCCGCGCGCGGGGCAATGTTGACGTGCAGCCGTTCAAGGCGGATATAGTTGTGCTTCGCCTCGTCCAGCGCCGCGCCGCGCGCGTTCAGGGACGAGACGGTATCGTCATTCAGGCGGTTGATATCGCCGATGAAATTACAGACAAATTCAGTTTGCGAGTGGTTATAGACCTCGTTGGGCGTACCGATCTGCTCAATGAAGCCCTTGTTGAACACTGCAATGCGGTCGGAAAGCGTAAGCGCCTCCTCCTGATCGTGGGTAACGTAGATGGTGGTAATGCCGAAATCCTTCTGCATTTTTTTCAGCTCGTTGCGCAGCTGCACGCGCAGCTTGGCATCAAGGTTGGAAAGCGGCTCGTCCATGCAGATGATGGCAGGCCCCGTTACCAGAGCGCGCGCAATGGCAACGCGCTGCTGCTGACCGCCGGAGAGCTGCGACACAGCCTTCTTCAGCTGCTCATCGGAAAGATCCACCTTGCGGGCGATCTCGCGCACCTTACCGTCGATCTCGCTCTTCTTCGCCTTCTTCACCTTGAGGCCGAAGGCGATGTTGTCATACACGGTCATCGTGGGAAAGAGCGCGTAGCTCTGGAACACAATGCCGATGTTCCTGTCCTCGATGGGAACGTGGGTAATGTCGCGGTCCTTGACCACGACGCTGCCCCTGACCGGCTCGATAAAGCCCGTGATGGTGCGCAAGGTCGTTGTTTTTCCGCAGCCGGAGGGGCCGAGGAAGGTAAAAAACTCGCCCTCCTTCACATGGACGTTGACGCCATGCAGAGCGGTAAAGTCGCCAAACTTCACAACGATGTCGTTGAGCCGGATCATAATCATTTCTCCTTTTTGTTGGATCATTGGGAGCAGGGCGGGCCGGCAGCGCCGGCCCGCCCTGCAAAGCGTGCTGTATGGTCTTTCCTTCCCCGTTCGAGCCGTCTCGCGGGGAGCGGTGCGGCAGGGATTACTCCTTCGCCTGCGTCAGGGTCGCCCAGTCAAGGTTGTCCCAGTCAGGCTCAGCCACGGCGGCGGAAGCGTCCGCCCAGTAGAAGCCAAGGTTGGTCATGATGTTGGTCCACTCGCTGGAGTGCGCGGCAACATACTCGGCATAGGTCATGTCGGTGCCTTCCACGGTGCTGAGGGCAAAGTTCTTGAGCGTATAGATGGAGGGGATGCCATCGGGATAGAGAATGTTGGCGGCGGCAGTGTTGCAGGGATAGGAGTCGAACTCTTCGCCCCAGGCAGCCTGCGTCTCAGCGGAGCCGAACCACTCGGCAAACGCCTTAACGGCCTCGGTCTCTTCCTCGCTGCGGCCGGCCTTGTCGAGGATGCCGATGTACTCGGCGATGTAGTAGGTGCCGTCATCGATCTCAACGAGATCCCAGTTCTCCGGCTGGAGAGCGCCCTTGAGGGGATTCTCGGAGCTTTCTGCGGCGGCATCGATCTTGCCGTAGAGGGAGGAGGAATAGAAGGTGGAAACGGCAACGTCGCCCTTGTTCAGCGGGTCAAAGCCGTACTTGTAGCTATCGTCGGAGGAATACACGCCGTTGGCGCAGTACTGCCACAGGGTCTTCCAGCCGTCGGTGGAGATGCCGCCGGCGGGAGAAGCGGGATCGACAAAGGCATAGAGCATGGCGGAGTTGATGTTGGCGTTGGTCGTGCCGCCGACCTTGTTCTGGCGGTACCAGCTGTAGCCGCAGTTAACGATATCGGCCCAGTGCTGGAAGTGCAGCTTCTCGCCGTTGGTGCCAAGCTCATCGTTGCGGTAGAGCATCAGCACGTTCTGGATGACAAGGCCGTAAGCGCTGCCCGGATAGGCATATTCGCCGACCTCGCCCGCCCAGGTCGGCGTCCAGTCAACGAGCTTGAGGTTCTCGTAAACGCCGTCAACGACCTGGCTCCAGCGGGTCTCGTTCAGGCCGAAGAGAATGTCGCCGTCCTTGTTTTCGTTGGCAGCCTGGATAGCGGCGGTATCGCCGGAGATAACGGAGTTATCGTCGATCGAAATGGTGAAGCCGGCATCCTTGGCCTCGTTGATCAGCCAGGTGGTGCGTTCGGTGGAGTTGGAATTGGAATAGATGCGGATGGTGTAGCCCGAGTAGTCCTTGACGTCCTCGGCAGGCAGGTTCTCGTCCTGTGCGTCGTCCTTCTTATCGCCGCAGGCGGCAAGGGAAAGGACCATCACAGCGGCAAGAAGCAGCGCCAAAAGCTTTCTTTTCATCGTGTTTCTCCTTCATTCATCATAGTAATAGCATAGCTTGCTATCGTTTATCATTATACCGTTCACCCGCTTGCGGTGAAACGGGACAACTCTGCGATTATCCGGACAATTCTGCGAAAGTATAATCGTCTCTTCCAAATTCTGCCCGGCTGTTTGGTATGTTTTTGGCCGTTTTATCAGCGGCAGCGATCCTGGTATTCCGACGGGGACAGCCCCGTGAGCTTTTTGAACGTTGCGCCGAAATAGGCCACGTCCCGGTATCCCACCATGGCCGCCACCTCATAGACCTTGTAGCGGCAGTCGGCAAGCAGCCTGCGGGCCATGTGGATGCGGTACTGCGTGAGGTAGCCGAGGGCGGTATAGCTCGTCTCCTTTTTGAAAATATGGCTCAGATGCCCTTCGCTGATGCCGATGGAGCGGGCGATGCTCGTGATGTTGATATCCGCATCGGCGTAATGCGCCGCAATGTATTCCAGCGTCTGCAAAACGTATTTGCTCTTATCGCCCTTGGGCAGGGCCAGCAGGTCGTCCTGCGCCGTGCGGTTCAGCGCCGCTTCCTCTTTCTGCTGCACACGCCCGATGGCTGCGGCCAGCTCCTGATCGCGGAAGGGTTTGAGCAGGTAATCCGCAGCGCCGTAGCGCAGGGCGGAGCGGGCATAGTCAAAGTCGTTATACGCCGTAAGGACGATGATATGGCCTGCATAGCCGCGCTCGCGCAGGCGGTTCATCATTTCGATCCCGTCCATGCGCGGCATCCGCACATCGGTGATAATGAGGTTCGGGCTGTAGCGCCCGGCAGCGGCAAGCCCCTCTTCGCCGTTTGCCGCCTCGCCGACCACGGCGCAGCCGAGCAACGCCCAGTCCACGCCCAGCACAATGCCGCGGCGCACCACGGCCTCGTCGTCCACGATGAGTACCTTCAGCATACTTCCTCCCCCTTCTCCATCGACAGGCGCAGCTGCACGGTGCAGCCGCCGTCCGCGTTCTTCCACGCGCTCAGCCCGCAGCGCGCGCCATAGGAAAGCCGCACAATGCGGTCCACATTGTTCAGCCCCAGATGCCCGCCGGGGATCTCCTCGTGGTTCCGGATCCGGCGCAGCACCTCCTCCGGCATTCCGCCTCCGTTGTCCGATACCTTCAGCAGCAGGTCGCCGGCATCCTCCTCCGCCCAAAGCTTGATGAATCCCTCGTCGCTGTCGTTCACGCCGTGGATGATGGCGTTTTCCACCAGCGGCTGCAAGATAAGCTTTGGAACCAGCAGGTAGCGGAAGCGCTCGTCCACATCGATCTCGCAGACAAAACGGTCGCCGAAGCGCACCTCCTGAATCGCAAGATAGCGGCTCACCAGCTCCAGCTCCTGCTCCAGCGTGATGCGCTCGCTGCCGGAAATGCCCGCGCGCAGCAGGGCGGCAAGGTCGGCGGCAAGCTCCGCCACCTGCGGAACACCGCCGGTGACGCCAAGCCACTTCATACAGTCGAGCGTATTATAGAGGAAATGCGGGTTCAGCTGCGATTGCAGCATCCGCAGCCGCGTTTCATTCAGCTCACGCTCGCGCTGCACGCTGCGCGCAAGATTCTGGCGGTACTCGCCGGTCATGCGGTCAAAGCTTGCGGCAAGGCGGCCCATTTCGTCGCGGCGCGCGCTCTGGATGCGCACGTCATAATCGCCGCCCTCCACGCGCCGCATGGCGCTGTCCAGCTCTCCCACAGGTTCGGACAGATGCCGGCTGAGCAGCCAGGCCGCAGCAAGGCACAGCGCAAGGCACAGCACGCCCATCACGCCCGCGACCAGGTAGATCGAGCGGACGGCCTGCGCGGTGTAGGTGCGCGGCTGCTGGAGGATCAGGGAAAAGCCCGCCCTGCCCGCGCGGACGAAATAGCCGCAGTCCTCCTGTCCGCCCGAGAGTTTTCCGCCCGAAAGCAGCTGCGCGCGCAGCACCGCCAGCGTATCGGCGGCGTGGACGGACTGCGAGCTGTAGACCATGCGCCACGTCGGATCGACCAGCAGGATATCGTCGGACGGACGCAGCAGCGGCGCAAACAGCGCGCTCAGCCCCGCGCCGTCCATGCGGAAGAGCGCGTAGCCCAGCACCTCGCCGCCGTAGGCCGTTACCGTACACGCGCCGCACAGGGCGCCATTCTCCGCGCGCAGCACCGTGTCTCCCGCTGTGCGTGCGGCATACAGCAAGCCCCAGTCGGTGTCCCGCCGCACGGCGCTCTGCTCGGCGGCAGTTGTATACAGGCACTCTCCCTCGGCGTTGTAGATCTCAAAGTCCGCATAGGCGCGCAGCGCCACCGTGTCGCGGTGCAGCAGCTGGTAAAGCGTGCGGGAATCGTTCCCGCCGCGGCGCAGCGCGCTGCGCGCTACAGTGCTTTCGGCCAGCTCCCGCGCCGCGCTCACGCTCTCGTCCAGCTGTGCGTCCAGCTGCGCGCCGAGCGCATCCATTTCCTCCTGCGCTTCGCGCGCGAGCGTACGCTCGCTGCGCGCGATCATCACCTGCGTCATCAGCACATCGCACAGCAGCAGCGGTACAAGCGCCACGAGCAGCACGGTGAAAAAGATGCGGTTGCGGAACGAACGCTCGATCCACTCTCTCATGGCGCGTCCTCCCCGCAAAGTGCGCGCCATGTGTCCAGAATGCTTTCCCGCTGTGCGCCCGCCCAGGAAAGATCGTATGCAAGCGGTAATATCTCCGGCATATCGCCCGCGCCAACGTCTGCGCGCACACTGCGCCGACTGATCTCGCTTGCCAGGTGGCGCTGCGTCTCCGGCAGAAGGAGAAAATCGATAAAGCGGCGGGCGTTTTCCTCGTGCGCGCAGCCCTTGACCACAGCCGCGCCGTCCGGCAGCACCAGCGTTCCCTCCTCGGGATAAACAATCGCCACATCCATCCCCTCGGCAATGGCGTTGCGGGCGTTTTCCTCCAGCGTTACGCCGATGTAGCAGCGCCCATCCGCCACGGCGGCGATCACATCGCCGGAATCCGGGAGCGTTTCATAGCCGAGGTTGCGTGCAAAAGCGGCGAACGCCTGCTCCGTGCCGCCGGATAACTGCGCAAGCGCGCAGAGCGCCGTGTAGGCCGAACCGGAGGCACAGGGATCGGCGAAAGCGATGCGCCCGCGCCAGCCGCTGTCGAACAGATCCGCCCAGCCGTGCGGCAGATTCTGCCGCACCAGCTTGGTATTGTATACCAGCACGATGGAAAGCGCGGAAAACGGCGTCCACGCGCCGCCGCCAAGATCATACTCCGGCGCGATGGCAGCTGCATTTTCGCTCTCATAGGGCGCGAAGCAATCACTGCAGGCGGTCAGGCTGTCCGCCCCGCCGCCAAACATCACGTCGCAGCCGCTGTCCCCTGCGGCGATGCGGTTCAGCATTGTCACGCTGCCGCCGCTTTCCACCTCGACCCAGATCCCGGTGCGCTGCTCAAACTCCTCGATGATGGGCGCATAAATGTTCTCCTTGTGCGAGGTAAAGATAACGAGCCGGTCTTTCTCGGCAGGCGCAAAGGAGGACGCATCCTGCGTGCGCGTCCCCGCGCAGCCGGCGCACAGTGCCAGCACAAATCCGAGCGTGGCCAGCAGAACACAGATACGGCGCATGAATATCCCCCTCCCGCTTTCCGTTTCTTTTCATTTTATCAAGAAAGCATCCGCTTTGCAACGAATATCTTCTGGACGGGCAGGACAAAGCGTGCTATAACAGGCTTGAACTTCTTTGCTTACGGAGGCAGGATATGGACGCTTTGGAACGCTACCGCCAATGGCTCGCATCGGCGCAGGACGAGGAGATGCAGCAGGAGCTGCGCGCGCTCGACCCTGCGCGCGACAGCGCGGAGATCCACGACCGCTTTTCCTGTGACCTTTCCTTCGGCACAGGCGGGCTGCGCGGCGTGCTGGGCGCGGGGACAAACCGCATGAATCTCTATGTTGTGCGCCGCGCAACGCAGGGACTTGCCGCCTGGCTCAGATCCGCCGGGCTGCCGCTGCGCGCCGCCATTGCCTACGACAGCCGCATCCATTCCGACCTGTTTGCCCGCGAAGCGGCGCGCGTGCTGGCGGAAAACGGCGTCGCCGTTTTTTTCTATCCGCGCCTGGAGCCTACGCCCGCGCTCAGCTGGGCGGTGCGCTGCCATGGCTGCGGCGCAGGCGTGTGCATCACCGCCAGCCACAATCCCGCCGCCTATAACGGCTATAAGGTCTACGGCCCGGACGGCTGCCAGATCACGCTCTCCGCTGCCGCCGCCGTGCAGCAGGAAATTGAAAAACTCCCCTTCTTCCCCGCCGCAGCGCCGTGCAGCTTCGACAAGGCGCTCTCAGACGGGCGCATCCGCTACATCGAGGACAGCTGCCTCAGCGCCTTTCTTGACGCCGTGCAGCGTTTAAGCGTGTGGGACGGCGACAAATCCGGTCTGCGCGTGGTCTATACGCCGCTCAACGGCACAGGCCGGGAGTGCGTGACCGGCATTTTGCACCGCATCGGCGTGCAGGATATCACCATCGTCCCCGAGCAGGAGCTGCCCGACGGGCATTTCCCCACCTGTCCCTATCCCAATCCGGAGGAGCGCGCGGCGATGGAACGCGGCCTCGCGCTTGCGTGCAGGCTGCGCGCCGACCTGCTCATCGGCACCGACCCCGACTGCGACCGCATGGGCGCGGCTGTACCGGAAGGCGATGGGTTCCGGCCGCTCAGCGGCAACGAAATGGGCGTGCTGCTGCTCGACTATCTCTGCCGCCGCAGGATCGAAAACGGCACGATGCCCGCGCGTCCCGTTGCGGTGACGACGATCGTTTCCACCGGCATGGCGGACGCCGTGGCCGCGCACTACGGCGTGGAGCTGCGGCGCACGCTCACGGGCTTCAAATTCATCGGCGAGCAGATCGGTTTGCTGGAGCGGGCAGGCGAGGCGGAACGCTATCTTTTCGGCTTTGAGGAGAGCTACGGTTATCTTTCCGGCAGCCATGTGCGCGACAAGGACGCCGTAAACGCTGCGATGCTCTGCTGCGAAATGGCCGCATGGTACCGCACGCAGGGTAAAACGCTCGCGCAGGCCATGGACGCGCTGTACGCGCGCTTCGGCTGCTGGCAGGACGAGCTGCAAAGCCTGGAGATGCCGGGCGACGGCGGCATGGCGCAGATGCAGCGCGTGATGACGCTGCTGCGGGAAAATCCGCCGGAAACGCTTGGCGGCGAGCCGGTGATGCAGGTGCGCGATTATCTTTCGGGTGCCGACGGCCTGCCGCGCAGCGATGTGCTTGCGTTCCACACATCGCACGGGAGGGTCACCGTCCGCCCCAGCGGCACAGAACCCAAGCTGAAGCTCTACTATTCCGCCCGCGCGGAAACCGCAGATGGCGCAAAGGCCCTCTGCGCCGCGCTGCGCGGAGATATGGCCGCGCGGATCAGATAAGAGGGCAAAGCTCCATTTTCTTTGCGCATTACCCGCAAGGCCGCAGCAGCCATCCCCCTGCGCCGTTCGCGGAGGCGGCTCTCACAACGCCGGCAGGAGCCGCTCCATGCTTTCCACCGCAGCGAACAGAGGCACTAAACGCACGGACAACGCAATAATAGCAGAAGCCCGCTGCCAGGCAGCGGGCTTCTGCTATTTGAATGATCGGTCGGCAAAGGATCAAAGGACGTGTACCGCGTCCGGTGCAAAGGTCAGGCGGCACTGCTCGCCCACGCGGTAGATACGCTTGCTGCGCGGGTCGCTCTCGGCCAGCTTGACGAGCGTATTGCCCACGCGGACGTGATAGTTCTGATACGAACCCATGAAGCAGGAAAGCTCCACCTTGCAGGGAAGCCCGCCCTCATCGGCAAGCGATGCAGATTCGGGCCGCAGCACCAGCGTGTAGTCCTGCCCGGCGCTCATGCCCTCGCGCGCGGCGACGGAAAGCTTTTCGCCCTCCACATCGAGTACGGCAAGGCCGTTTTCCGTTCCGGTCATCCTTCCGTGCAGGAAATTCGCCTCGCCGATAAAATCGGCGACGAACTCGTTGACGGGGTGATAATAAATCTCCTGCGGCGTGCCGATCTGCGCGACGACGCCCTTGTTCATGATGATGATCTGATCGGAGAGCGCCATCGCCTCGCTCTGGTCGTGCGTAACGTAAATCGCGGTGATGCCGACCTCCTGCTGGATGCGGCGGATCTCGGTGCGCATCGAAACGCGCAGCTTCGCGTCAAGGTTGGAAAGCGGCTCGTCGAACAGCAGCACGCTCGGCTCGATCACGAGCGCGCGCGCCAGCGCCACGCGCTGCTGCTGGCCGCCGGAGAGCTGGTTCGTCATGCGCCCTTCCATTCCCGTCAGCTCCACAAGCGCAAGAATGTGCATCACGCGCTCGCGGATCTCATCCTTGGGTACCTTGCGCAGCTTGAGGCCGTAGGCAACGTTGTCGAACACGTTGTAATGCGGCAGCAGCGCATAGGACTGGAATACCATCGCAGTGTCTCGCTTGTTGGGCGTAAGCGCGTTGATCGGTTCATCGCCGAGATAGATCTCGCCCTCGTCAGGGCTTTCAAAGCCGGCGATCATGCGCAGCGTGGTGGTTTTTCCGCAGCCGGAGGGACCCAGCAGCGTAACGAACGCGCCCGGCTCAATGGTAAGCGAGGTGTCCTTTACGGCGTAAAAATCCTTTCCGGTTTTGGGATCCTGATAGATCTTGGAGATATGGTCGAGGCGAACGCCCTTTCTGATCTTATCCATGGCTTAATCCTCCTTCATTTTCTTGCTGGTGCCGAAGTGCTTGATGAACAGGTTCATCAGCAGCACCGCGCCGTAGGTGATCACGATCAGGATGGTCGCAAACGCGCAGGCCAAGCTGTAGGATCCCTTTTCGGCAAACTCGTTGATCTGCACCGTGATGAGCAGGAACTGCGGCGTCACGAGCAGGATGATGGCGGAAATGGCGGTGATGGAACGGACGAACGCCGTTACCAGGCCGGAAAGGAAGGAATCCTTGATGAGCGGAAGCGTAACGGTCATGAAGACCTTAAAGCTGTCCGCGCCCATGTCGTAGGCGGATTCCTCAATGGATTTGTCGATCTGACGCAGGGCGGAGATACCGCTGCGCGTACCGGTGGGCAGCGAGCGCACCACAAAGACGATGATCAGAATGAGGCCCGTGCCGTAGATCCCCTGCAAAACGCCGGAATGGAACAGTCCGCCGGAGAAGCCGCGAATATAGCCCACGCCAAGCACCGTGCCGGGTACGGCCATGGCCAGCATGGACACCGCCTCGATAAAGCCCTTGGCCCTGAATTTCCGCTTCACGACCAGATACGAAATGATCATGCTCAGCAGCGCCGTGATGGGGGCGGAGATCAGCGAGAGGACGAAGGAATCGCGGAACGCCTGCAGACCGTGGTAGCGCGTAAAGATCAGCTTGAACCACTTGCCCGTAAGCGGGAAGAACTTGTAGCCCCACGTCGGGAAGAACGCGCCGATGGGAACACAGATATACATGAGGATAACGAACGTCGCCGCCAGCGCGCAGAGGATGGTGAGCGGCGTTTTCACGCTCCGGTCCTCAATGAGCATCCGCCCGCGGGAGGCCTTGCCGGTAAGCGTTGCGGCGGTCTTGCGCTCCAGATAGTATTTCTGCACGGCAAACATTGCCAGCGTGATGCACAGTAGCACCACCGCCATCGCCGCCGCGCCCGGCTTGTCGTAGGATCCGGTGATCTGAAGGTAAATGGTCGTTGCCAGCGTATCATAGGAGCCGCCGATGAGCATGGGGTTGGCAAAATCGGCAATGGACTCGATAAACGTGACGAGGAAAGCGTTGCCGAGGCCGGGCAGCAGCAGCGGCAGCGTCACGCTTGTGAAGACCTTCCAGCGGCTCGCGCCCATATCGCGCGCCGCTTCCTCCAGCGAAGGGTCAATGTTCTTCAGCAGACCCTTGAGCATCATGTAGCACACGGGGAAAAATGTAAGCGTCTGCACGATGGCGATGCCCCAGAAGCCGTACACGCTGTTGTCATAGATGCCCAGCAGGAACCGGGTGATGATGCCCGCCTTGCCGAAGAGCATGATCATGGACAGCGAAAGCACGAACGGCGGCGAGACCACCGGCAGCATCGAAACGACCTTGAACAGTCCGCCGACAAACCTGCCCATACGGACGTAGACTTCAACATAGGCGAACAGCAGGCCGATGAGTGCCGAAAGGATGCCGACAAGGAATCCGACCTTCAGCGTGTTGCCGATCGCTTTGGTAAAGGTGGGCATGGCAAAAATGCGCCGGAAAATGCCGAAGCCGAAGCTGCCGTCGCCCACAAAACTATCCACCAGCAGGATCGCCAGCGGGTAGAGAATAAACAGCGTCAGAAATGTGATGAGTACGACGATGGTCGTGACCATGACCGGATCAGCCATCAGCTTTTTCCGGTCGAGCGCCGCACCTTGAGATCGTGCCATAGGAAACCCCTTTCTCATCCCTGTAACGGAAAGGAATGGTCGATAAAAGTATGGGATCATGCGCGGTGATGATAAAAAGCGGGGCGGCGGCTGAGGCCGCCGCCCCGACAGCTGTTTTTGCAGGGGAAAGCGCGGGAATGGGGCGCCGTCAGATCATTCGGTCTTGAAGCGGCCCTCGCCGGTATCGGCGCCGGAGTTGCTCAGCGCAGTCATGACCTCTTCCACATAGGTTTTGATGTTTGCGGTGGCATCCTCAAAGTCATAGTCCATAACGTTGTCCGGGTCGAGGCCGAACTCAGCCGCCTGCTCGGGCTGCTCAGCGTTATCGATAACGAGGAACTGATAGGAGCCGTTGTCCTTGGCGATGTTCACGCAGTCGGGAGAAAGCGCAAATTCGATCCACAGCTTCGCCGCGTTGGGGTGAGCCGCACCCTTGAAGATGGCGGTAGCGCCGATCTCGAAGGAGGTGCCGGAGGACGGGATGATGAGCTGGATATTGTCGTAGCCGTTGTCGATGATCTGGGTGATGCCGTCATGCAGGAAGCCGATGCCGATCACGCACTCGCCGGTGCCGACGTTCTTGCTCGGGCCGGAGCCGGACTTGGTGTAGACCTCGATGTTCTTGTCAAGGTCAACGAGGTACTGGATGCCCTCGTCATGGCCGTACTTCTGGATCATGGTGTTGATGACCAGCTTCGCCGTGCCGGCAGTGTTGTAGTTGGACAGCCAGATCAGGCCCTTATACTCGGGCTTGAGCAGATCCTGCCAGTCCTGCGGAGCCTCAAGGCCCATGCGCTCAAGCTCGCTGGTGTTGACCATGAAGCCGAGGATGCCCTTGTAGATGCCGTACCAGTAGCCGTCCGCATTGCGGTAAACGCTGCTGATCAGATGGGACGCATTCTCAGCCTCATAGGCCTCGAGCAGCCCCTCGGCCGCAACAACGTTGTACGGGTCGGTCGTGCCGCCGAACCAGACGTCAGCGGACGGATTGCCGTTCTCTTCTTCGATCTTCGCCTGCACCTCGCCGGTAGACAGACGCTGATAGGTGGTCTTGATGCCGTAGAGCGATTCGAACTTTTCGCAGGCGGCGGCAAGATACTCTTCCTCGCAGGAGCCGTAGACGACCAGTTCACCCTCAGCCTGCGCGGCGGCAACAAGATCGTTCTCCTCGGCTCCCTGCTGATCGTCGGGGTTCTGCTGATCGTCCGTCTTCTTATCGCCGCAGGCGACAAGGGAGAGCAGCATCATGAGCGTCAGCAGCAGTGCCATAAGCTTCTTCATGCTAAATTCCTCCAATTTCTTCTTGATATCCGGCGCGCGTTCTCAGCCCCCGCGCCGATTCTGAAATTTTAACGCCTTAATGTATAAATATCAAGCATTACAGAAAACTTGTCAGTTTTGCACGGATTTTGTCAGTTTTGTCCCTGCTGCGGCAAAAAGCTGCGGGATACGTATCCCGCAGCTTTTTATTCGTCCCGCAGCCGGCATACGGTCAAACCCCGCATCCCGCTCTTCATACAGTTGTCAGATACTGCACGCCGTCGATCTGCTCCAGCTCGGCCAGCACAGCCTCCAGCGTCATCTTTTTGCCCACCCAGAGCATGAACGTGCCGCACAGCGGCGCGCTCTCGTCGCCATAGGTCGGCTCGTTGTAAAGGCTGAAGTCGGAAACGCTGTAATCCCGCTCGCGCGCGCAGCGGATCATTCTGCCGATCACCTGCGCCGACCGCATCTCACAGTAAATCTCGCAGACCTTCCGATTCTTTTCGATGTGCTGATCCACCAGACGCAGAATATTCATCGCCACAAGGATGAATCCGTAGCAGATCGCGCCGCCTGCGTAGAATCCCGCGCCGAGCGCAAGCCCGATGTTGGCAACAGCCCACAGACCTGCCGCCGTGGTCAGCCCCTTGATCTCCTGGCTTTTGGTGACGAGGATCGTACCGGCGCCAAGAAAGCCGAGTCCGGTGATGACGGACGCCGGCATACGGACAAGATCCGTCGTGCCGACGGACTGGCCGATAAAAATATTTGTCATCATTACCAGCGCCGAGGCGTCGGCCACGATGATATAGGTGCGAAAGCCCGCCGCCTGCTTGTGCCGCTCGCGCTCGTAGCCGAGCGTTCCGGCAAAAACAGTGGTAAGCAGAAGGCGCACCGTGATCGCAAGGACAGAAAGCTGCGGCAGATCCGCAAGAACGCTCTCCATCATATCCCCCCTGTTCTGCGCGGTGTTCCGGCAGGGAACGCCGCTGCGCCGCCTGCCCGGTTTTGCAGAACAGTATATCCGAGAACGGAGCAAAATACAACGCGATAATTATCAGATTTTAAGGGTATATCTGTCATTTTTACCCTTCGATCCTTCTGTCAAAGACGCCGCATCGCCCGGAAGCGCTCCCTTATGCAGCGCGCGGAAGACCTCCGAAATGCAGCGGCGGTAATTCTCCGCCGCGTGCGCCATCGCCTGCGCGGAGCTGTCGCCGCTGCCGTTGATGCTGCGCACCGCGTACACGCCGATCTCGCGCGCCTTTTCCGCCGCTCCCGCTTCCATGCTTCCAACAAGGGCCAGCACCGGCACTCCCGCCGCCTTCGCCCGCGCCGCCACACCGCTTACGGCCTTGCCGTGCAGGCTCTGTTCGTCCAGCCTGCCCTCGCCGGTAACGACCAGACCGCAGCCGGCCAGCGCGCGGTCAAATCCGGTTTCATTCAGCACTGCATCGATCCCACGCAGCAGCACGCCGCCGAAAAAAGCCGATGCGCCAGCGCCGAATCCGCCGGCCGCCCCCGCGCCCGCCTGCTCCGCCGCCGAACGGCCGAGCGAACGGCGCATCGCCGCATCCAGCGCGCGCAGGCCGCCGTCAAGCCGCCTGACTGCCGCAGCATCCGCTCCCTTCTGCGGCGCAAACACATAGGCCGCGCCGCGCGGGCCGAACAGTGGATTGTCCACATCGCACATCGCAGCGACCGGCACGCCGCCCATGGTCTTTTTCAGTCCGGTCAGGTCGATCGAGGCGATGCGCGCAAGCGTGCCGCCCACCGGAACAAACGGCCGTCCCTCCGCATCGCGGAACACCGCGCCGAGCGCGGCGGCCGCACCGCAGCCGCCATCGTTCGTGCAGCTCCCGCCAAGCCCAAGCAGAATGCGCCGCGCGCCGTGCGCAAGCGCGTCCCGCATCAGCTCGCCCACGCCGTAAGTCGTTGTCCGGCAGGGGTCGCTGCGCTTCCCCGCCAGCGGAAGCCCCGCGCAGGCCGCAAGCTCGATCACCGCCGTGCCGCCGGGCAGCAGCGCGTATGACGCGCGCACCGGTTCGCCAAAGGGTCCTGTGACCGGCAGCTCCCGCCGCACGCCGCCGCAGGCGGCCAGAAAGCAGTCCGCCGTCCCCTCGCCGCCGTCCGCTATGGGAATGGTCACAAGCTCCAGCTCCGGCGCGGTCAGGCGTGCGCATTCGCGCGCAATGCGGCAGATCTCCCCGCTGGAAATCGTACCCTTAAAGGAATCCGACGCGATGATGCACTTTTTTACGCTCACGGCCTGTTCCCTCCCGTTCCGCGCCCACACAGGGCGCTGCCGCCTTCTTTCTACCATATTCTCCGCCCATTTGCAAGCGGATTCCGCCGGTTAAGCAGCCGCTTAACCGGGAAATTCTTTCTTTTTTATGAACTTTGTTTGCGCTTGCTTGATTTTTCATCTGCAAGCGATATACTAAGCTTAACCATTTTAAAAGGAGGTATTTTCATGCCCGCACCGAAAGCAGCCGCAAGGCTCTCCAAAAAGCCGCCGCTGTCAGCGCAGGAACTCAAGCAGATCGACGCCTATTGGCGCGCCGCAAACTATCTGACAGCCTGCCAGCTGTATCTTCTCGATAATCCGCTGTTGGAGCGCCCGCTTTGCGAAAGCGACCTGAAGCAGACCATCGTGGGCCATTGGGGAACCTGTCCGGGGCAGAATTTTATCTATACGCACCTCAACCGCGTCATCAAGCGCGACGATCTCGATATGATCTATCTCTCCGGTCCCGGTCACGGCGGCAACGCCATGGTCGCGCAGGACTGGCTGGACGGCAGCTATACCGAGGTCTATCCCAATATCACGCGCGACAAGGAGGGAATGCAGAAGCTCTTCAAGCGTTTCTCCTTTCCCGGCGGCATCCCGAGCCACGTTGCACCCGAAACGCCCGGCTCCATCCACGAGGGCGGCGAGCTGGGCTACTCCCTTGCCCACGCCTTCGGCGCTGTGGCAGATAACCCCAGCCTGATCGCCGCCTGCGTCGTCGGCGACGGCGAGGCCGAGACGGGTCCGCTCGCCACATCCTGGCACGGCAACAAGTTCATGAACCCGATCACCGACGGCGCGGTGCTGCCGATCCTGCACCTCAACGGCTTCAAGATCGCAAACCCGACGATTTTCTCCCGCATGAGCCGCGAGGAGGTCGAAAGCTTTTTCCGCGGCTGCGGCTGGGAACCGCGCTTTGTCGAGGGCGACGAACCCGAGACGATGCACCAGCAGATGGCGGCCGCGCTTGACTGGGCCATCCGCGAGATCAAACGCATCCAGCGCGCCGCGCGCGAGAGCGGCAAGGCAAGCCGTCCGCGCTGGCCGATGCTGGTGCTGCGCACGCCCAAGGGCTGGACAGGGCCGAAGGAGGTAGACGGAAATGCCGTAGAGGGCAGCTGGCGCGCCCACCAGGTTCCCATCTCGCTGGGTACGGACACGAAAAAGCACCTGCCGCTGCTGGAGCAGTGGCTGCGCTCCTATAAGCCCGAGGAGCTTTTCAATGCCGACGGCACGCCCGTGGAGCTGATCGCATCCTACCCGCCCAAGGGCAGCCGCCGCATGGGCGCGAACCCGCACGCCAACGGCGGCCTTCTCCTGCGCGATCTTCGCACACCGGATTTCCGCGACTACGCGGTCGATATCCCCTCCCCCGGCGCGGTGGAGGCGCAGGATATGTACGTCCTCGGCACCTATGTGCGCGATGTGATGAAGCTCAACATGGAGTCGCGCAACTTCCGCATCTTCGCGCCCGACGAGACGGCGTCCAACCGCTTGCAGGCCGTGTTCGACGTCACGGGCCGCCGCTTCCTCGACCCGCAGGTCGAGGGGATCGACGAGCATCTTGACCCCGACGGCCGCGTAATGGATTCCATGCTCTCCGAGCATTTCTGCGAGGGCTTCCTCGAAGGCTACCTGCTCACGGGCCGCCACGGCTTTTTCGACAGCTACGAGGCCTTCATCCGCATTGTGGATTCCATGTTCTCCCAGCACGCCAAGTGGCTCAAGATGTGCAGCGAGCTTCCGTGGCGGCAGGATATCGCATCGCTGAACTATATTCTCGCCTCCAACGTCTGGCAGCAGGATCACAACGGCTTTACGCATCAGGATCCGGGCTTTCTCGACCATGTGGCGAACAAGAAGGCGGACGTTGTGCGGATGTATCTGCCGCCCGACGCCAACTGCCTGCTCTCCTGCTTTGACCACTGCATCAAAAGCCGCAACTATGTGAACGTCATCGTTGCGAGCAAGCATCCGCGTCCGCAGTGGCTGACGATGGAGCAGGCCGTCAAGCACTGCACGCAGGGCATCGGCATCTGGGAATGGGCGTCGAACGACCAGGGACAGGAGCCGGACGTTGTGATGGCGTGCTGCGGCGATACGCCGACGCTGGAAACGCTGGCCGCCGTAACGATTCTGCACCGCGAGCTGCCGGGGCTGAAGATCCGCGTGGTGAACGTGGTGGATCTGATGAAGCTCCAGCCGCACACCGAGCATCCACACGGTCTGACCGACGAAGAATACGACACGCTCTTTACGAAGGACAAGCCCATCATCTTCGCCTACCACGGCTATCCCACGCTGATCCATGAGCTGACCTACCGCCGCCGCAACCGCAATCTCCATGTGCGCGGCTACAAGGAGGAAGGCACCATCACCACGCCGTTCGATATGCGTGTTCTCAATGATATCGACCGCTTCGATCTCGTCATCGACACGGTGCGCCGCCTGCCGCAGCTGGGCAATCGCGGCGCCTACCTCATCCAGAAGATGAACGACAAGCTCGTGGAACACCGCCAGTATATCCGCGACCACGGCGTTGACCTGCCTGAGGTGCGCGCGTGGAAGTGGAACAACGGCAAGGGAATCGAAGAATAAAAGGAGGAACCGCTATGCGCATTGCCATCCCCATTGCAGGCGAGGAGGTCTTCTCCCCCCTCGGCGGCGCGGAAGCCTTTCGTTTCTACGAGGACGACCACGGCAGGATCGTGCGCCAGTTCCTCGTGCCGATGGAGGGCAGCGGCACAGACGCCGCCATCAGGCTGCTGGAGCGCTACGGCATCGATGCGCTGATTTGCGGCGCAGTAAGCGAAAGCGAAAGGCGCGAAGCCGGACTCGCCGGCATCATGCTCTTTCCCAACGCCGCCGGCAGGGCGGACGACGCCGCGCTTGCGTTTCTCAGCGGCACGGTGGTGTTCGACCCGGACAACAGCTGCAACGCCTGCGGGCATGGACACGCCTGCTCCATGGACTGCGGCAGCTGCAAGCTGCATTGACGAAAAAAAGGGAACGGGACTTTCCTCCCGTTCCCTTTTGTTTTTTGCTCAGTTGCCCGTCTTGAGCCAGTCGGGGATCTCATCGCCGCCGGAAGCAGCGCCGTCTGTCGGCGCGCCAGCGGCATCGGAGCTGCCGGCAGCAGAGCTGTCCGCTCCCGATCCGGACGAGGCGGAGCGCTCCGGCTCAGACGATCTCTGCGGCTCGGGCCGCGTAGTGGAAAGATAGTCGGAATTGATCCAGCCGAATTTTCCGTCCGCGGAGACAAACGTCCATCCGTCCTGCTTGGCGGCCGCCTTGACCTCTGTGCCAAGGTCAAGAAGCTTCACCCGGTCGTAGCTCGTTCCCGGCCCGCCGCGCAGATTCACGCCGTTGGTAGTATAGTAAACATAATACTTGTCATACACCGATCCGGGCTTGACCGCGACCTCGCTGTGGCCGCTCAGATCCAGCCAGTCGATCACATCGCCGCTCGCGCTGCCGGCCGGTGCGCCGTCCGACTGCGGCGCATCTCCGCTGCCTGACGGATCGCTCTCCTCGCCGCCCGTCTGCGCGCCATCACCGTAGTCCGGCTCCCCAGCCTGCTGCGAGCCGCCGTTTTGCAGCTGCTCGATCTTCGTCTGCGCCTCGGCAAGGGCGCTGCGGGCGCTTCGAAGCTTTGCTCCCAGCACGATCGCTGTAATAAGCAGGATGACCGCAGCGGCAAGCAACGCCATAAACAGCACATACAGCGGATTGCGGCGCGGCCTGCGGCGGCTGACCCGACGACCTTCCATATTTCATACCTCCCCGATAGAGTTTGTTTCTCGGTTTTATTCTACAGAATCCGCACAAGTTATGTCAAGTGCGCTTTCCTGGTTAGACGCATAAATTCACAAAAAGTTCCAAATAGAGCAAAGAAAAGAGCCGCGTTGCGGCTCTTTTTCTGGAAATTCGGTTTTTACCGCCGGCTTTCCCGGCGCGCCTTTCGGCGCTCCAGCAGCTCGCGCGGCTCTGCCGCCGCAAGCTTGCGCTCGCGGCGCTCCAGCACCTCTTTCGGCTTTTCGGTGATCGCGCCGGCCGCCTTGAGCGATTCCTTCGTCGCCAGCGGGCCGACCAGCTCATAAACCAGCACAGAGAAGAGAATGATATTGCGGATCAGCGCGCCGTCTGCTCCCAGCGCCTGCGCGCTCACGCACATACCGAGCGCCACGCCCTCCTGCGGCAGCAGCATAACGCCAAGGTATTTCTGCACGGTATGGTCGCAGCCCACGCCTTTGGCCGACCAGCGCGCGCCAAGGTATTTTCCTGCCGAGCGCGCAATGATATACACCACGCCGATCAGCACCAGCACGCCCTGGGAAAAAACGCTCAGCCGCAGGTTCGCGCCGCTGATGACAAAGAACACCGCAAGCATCGGCGTGCTCCATTTGTCCGCGCGGCCCATCAGATCGTCCGACAGCGGGCAGATATTGCAAAACACCGTGCCGAGCATCATGCAGACCAGAAGCGGCGAAAAGCCGCACTCGACCCCGCCTGCCGTAAAATCGAGCGAAGAAAGCCCGACCATCAGAAAGATGAACGCAATGCTCAGCGAAAGGCGGTTGGAATTGGAGTGAAACATGGTTTCAAGCTTTGTAAGAACAAATCCCGCAGCCGCGCCAAGCAGCAGCGACCCAAAGATCTCGATCATCGGCGAGAGCAGAATGCTTGCAGCGCTCAGCTGCGCGCTGTCCATGGCGCGGGCAATGCCGAACGACACGGCAAACGCCACCAGCCCCACCGCATCGTCGAGTGCGACGATGGGCAGCAGCAGATCTGTCAGCTCCCCCTTTGCCTTGTACTGACGCACGACCATCAGCGTGGTCGCGGGCGCGGTGGCCGTGGCGATCGCGCCCAGCGTGATCGCCGCAGGGACCGAGAGTACATCGGGCCGCAGGAAATGGACCGCAAGAAGCGTGATATCAACAAACACCATGGCGGCAAGCGCCTGCAAAACGCCGATGATCATCGCCTGTCTGCCGGTCTTTTTCAGCTGGCTGATGCGGAACTCATTGCCGATGGAAAAGGCGATAAAGCCCATTGCCACATCGGAGATCACGCTCAGCGCCTCTACTTCATCGTAGCTGGAAAAGCCCAGCCCCGGTACGCCCAGCCGCCCGAGTACAAACGGGCCGATCAGAACGCCGGTAACAAGAAACGCGGTAACATCGGGCAGGTGCCAGCGGCTGAAGATCCGCGTCATCAAAAGCCCCGCAAGCAGCGCCACGGCTAAATTCAGAATGGCTGTCATAAAAATCTCCTCGTAAAAACAGGATCGCGGACGGCGCAGCCGCCCAAATGCTGTATTGTAGCCCGTTTCCGCACAGAAAGCAAGCTTTTTCTTCCGCTCCGGCAAAGGGCCGTGTCCAAAAGCAAAAAAGCAGGCGGCAGCCCCTCCGAGGAGAAGCCGCCGCCTGCGGCGCCGAAGCTTATTCCGCATCCATCCGTACGCCGGACAGATAGCTGTTGCCGAAGCCGTCGCTGTAGTCGCCGCGCAGCCCCTCGCGCAGCAGATGCGCCGTCCCGTCGAAATACACCGGCGAGAGCGCCGTATCCTCCAGCAGCATGGATTCCGCGTCATGCAGGAACGCGACGCGCGCCACCAGATTTTCCGACGCCTTGGCAACGCCGAGCAGCACATCATAGGTACCGTTGTCGTAGCCGATCAGATTCTGCGCCTCCCCGGCGCACCAGCGGTCGAGAAAGCTCATCGCATCGTTGTACTGCGCAACGATCTTCTGCATGGCGAGTTCATAATTTCCCTCCGCCATGCGCGCGTCGTATTCCTCCTGCGTCACGCTGCGCAGCATCACGTTCACGCCCAGCGCATCGCGCCACATCGTCTGCAGCGCAAGCGCTACCGCATCGCTTTCAGTCCCCTCCGCATACAGGAGTTCGACCGGCGGGAACATACTCGTGCTGTAATACCCGGCAAAAGTCAGTTCGGTTTTCGCCTCTTCCCGCCGCGCGGCAAGCCCCTCTTCGTCGGCCGGACACAGCTCGCCGCCCGTCGTCCGGTAGTCTTCCTCCGTCTCGCCGGAATCGGCGATGCCGTGAGGCACCAGTCCCGTTGCGGGCCGGTTTTCCGCGCCGCCCGCCGCCGCAGCCGCCGCGCGGTCAATGGCAAGGTCAAACGCCTTGCGGATATGCTCGTTGGAAAACAGATCCGTCTGGTTGTTGTACAGCACGCAGCAGGTGGCGTAAATGTTGGTCGCCTGCCAGCTGTCGCTCTGCGAAAGCTCCTCGATCACGCTCTCGGGCAGGTGGGAAACATAATCGACCTTACCCTCCTCATAAAGCGCCCACGCCGACTGCGTATCCTCGGCAAAGAGGAACTGCAGCGTATCCGGCCCCACGAGCTTTGACTCGTAATACTGTTCGTTCCGCCTGGCGGTCAGCGAGCTGGCCTTTACCCATGTGCCAACGCAGTACGCGCCGTTGGTCACAATATCCGTGCTGGAAAAAACCGCGCCGTCCGCCGTAAGGTCGCGGCGCAGCGGCATCGTGGCAACCGCCGTGCAGATACTCTCGATAAAATACGCGCAGGGCGCGGAAAGCGTCACGCAGAAGGTAGTCTCATCCTTCGCCGAGACCTGGAGCTTCGTCCTGTCGCCGCTCTCGCGCACCTCATCGTAACCGCCGACCACGCGCATCAGCGTATGATTGGGCGAAGCGGTCGCGGGATCCGCCAGGCGCTGCCAGGCGTAGACAAAGTCGTCCGCCGTCACCTTTTCCCCGTCCGACCAGCGCGCGCTCGAGCGCAGCGTAAAGCGGTACGTCACCGTGCCGTCGTAGTTGACCTCTTCGGTGTATTCCTTTGCCATGCCGTTTGCAAGCACGGCGCGACCGCTGCCGTCGTCGCTCATGCGCATCAGGTTTTCATACAGGGCATAAAAAACGCTGTCCGCATCGCTATCGGCATTCATCGCAGGATCCAGCGAATCCAGCGCGCGGCATACGCTTGCGCGCAGGACGAACGGCTCCTCGTCCGTCTGCTTTCCGCCGCAGCCGGACAGCAGTCCCAGCAGCAGCACTGCGCCGAGCGCCAGCCCGGCGATCCGATCAAACTTTTTCATAGGCTCTCCTGTTATAGCCAGCGCGGCAAAACACCGCCCCATTTTTATCATGCAGGGGATATTATAGCGAATTTCCCCGGTCTTGTAAAGTAAAGAGCGTGAAAAGTTACAATTTGTTACTATCTCCGGCACAAAAACAGAGCGGAGGCCGCAGTCTCCGCTCTCTCTGCTTTTGCTTCAGTCTTCCGTCAGTTTGCCGTTTTCGTCCAAGTGCGCCCGTTTGATCTCATTGCCCGTGAATTTGGCAATGGCATCCAGCCGCATCCCGGAAGGATAGTCCGCCACCAGCGTGTAGGCCGCGCCGCGGCGCTTTGCGCGCCCCGTGCGCCCGATGCGGTGAACGTAGTACTCGTTCTCCTGCGGCACATCGTAGTTGAACACCGCGTCCACATCGTCCACATCGATGCCGCGCGCGGCAACGTCGGTCGCAACAAAGACCGGCAGCTCGCCGCGGCGGAAGCGCGCCATCACGGCCTCGCGCTTTTTCTGCGGGATGTCGCCGTGGATGCAGTCCACATCCAGCCCCTCCATCATGAGGAACGCCTTGAGCCGCTCGGCCATGCCCTTGGTGTTGCAGAACGCCATCACGCGCTCCAGTCCCTCCGAGCGGATGATCTGCGCCATAACGTGTGCCTTGTCGTTCTGCCCCACATCGATGCGGTACTGCGCGATGTCCGGCTTGTTCTCCTCCTTCGCCTGCACCGTGATCTCCTCGGGATCGCGCTGATACATCCAGCTGATGTCCATAACCTCGCGTGAGATCGTGGCGGAGAACATACCGAGGTTGCGGCGGCTCCTGAGCTTGTCCAGAATGCGCGTTACATCGTGGATGAAGCCCATATCGAGCATCCGGTCGGCCTCGTCAAGCACCACGGTCTTAACGTCATCGAGCTTGACGGTGCGGCGCTTCATGTGGTCGCTCAGGCGGCCCGGCGTCGCAACGACGATCTGCGGGTGCTTTTTGAGCGCGTCGATCTGCTTGCCGATGGGCGCGCCGCCATACAGGCACACGATGCGCACGCCCGGAAGATACACGCACAGGTCGCGCAGCTCGGCGGTGATCTGCATGGCAAGCTCGCGCGTAGGAGCAAGGATGACCGCCTCGGTCTCCTCGCTGCCCGGCTCGATGTGTTCCACAATGGGAATGCCGAAGGCAAAGGTCTTGCCCGTGCCGGTGGGCGCCTTGGCGATCACGTCCTTCCACTCGCGCATCGGCGGGATGCAGCCCGCCTGCACGGGAGTGCTTTCTTCAATGTTTTTCTTTTTCAGCGCGCGCTGCACCTCGTTGGTCAGCCCCAGCGTATCAAAGCGCACGCCCTGCGTGAATTCCATAGCGTTTCCCTCTGTTTTCTCATATTTTCAGTCGTGTATGATTATACCACGGCTGTCAATACGAGGAAAGGCGCGCATCACTGCACTGCGCAGCCTCCCCATTCCACGGCCGTGAAGCCTGTGCGCTCAGGCGCGGAAAGCTCCTGCGCAGAAAGTTCGATAAATCTCTTCGACGGCTGCCACGCCATGAAAACGCGCAGCAGCGTATCCGGCGCGGGGTCGATCGTCAGCTTCGCCGAATCGGTGTAAATCTCCTGCTGGAACGAGATGAGGTTGTAGGCATTGTCCTGCATCTGCGGTAGCCAGTAGATGATGAACTCGTTCGCCTCGGCTCGCGTAAGTCCCAGCCTTGCGAGCGCGTCCTCGAGGAACGCCGCGGTATCCTCTCCCGCGACGCAGAAGCCGGCGGAAAAGTCGTAATCCACAGCAGACGTGCCCTCCCAGTAGAGATAGCGGTAGGTTTGGCCGTCCTCGTCCGTCAGCGTGCCGTCCGGCGCGGCATGGACGCTCCAGCCGTCTCCGTAGGCGGGATAGGCACACGTCAGCTCGCCCGCAAGGTCAAGCGTCACGCGTACATCCGTTTCCTGCTCGGGATAGAGGTAAATCACGGGCTTTTCGTCACTCACCTCTTCCTTCGGTTCCCGCCCGCAAGCCGAGAGCGAAAAGAGCAGCAAACACGCAAGGGCAAGGGAAAGCAGCTTTTTCATGGCAGTGTCCTCCTCATCAGTAGTTGTTTCTTTAGACGCAAAAGCCGCCCAAAAAGTTCCAAAAGCCTCGCAGAGTTTCACGCCCGCAGGCGTGAAATCTATGTAATCCGTTTTCTGCCGCGACATGTGCGTGGCAGAAAACACTTTGCGCGAAGTGAGCGTCGAATTGTCCGCTTAAATCGGACAACCGAGGCGCAGAACGAAGCGAATCTTTACAAAGAAGTGGCACAGCCACTTCTTTGTAAAAATCAAAAGAGGGACAGCAAAGCTGTCCCTCTTTTGAAATCTTTATTTGTGCGGAACGTGCCAAATCGTGTCCGCATACTGCGCCACGGCGCGGTCGGCGGCGAAGATGCCGCTGCGCGCAACGTTGAGAAGCGACATACGGTTCCACGTCCCGTGGTCGGCATAGGTATCGGCCATACGCTGCTCGGCGGCGCAGTAGGATGCAAAGTCCTGAAGCAGCATATATTCGTCGTTCATCAGCAGCCGCGAGGCAAGATCGTCGTAGGAGACGCCGTCGGAAAAGCCGGTTTTCAGCTTGTCGATCACGCGGCGGAGATTCCCGTCGCGGGCATAGAGCTTCTGCGGCGTATAGCCCTCGCGCTTTAAGCGCACCACCTCGTCGGCGTGCAGGCCGAAGAGGAACATATTCTCATCGCCCAGCACCTCGTGCATCTCAACGTTCGCGCCGTCGAGCGTGCCGACGGTCAGCGCGCCGTTCATCATGAACTTCATGTTGCCCGTGCCGCTGGCTTCCTTGCCCGCGGTGGAGATCTGCTGGCTCACCTCGCTTGCGGGCATCAGATGCTCGGCGAGCGACACGCGATAGTTCTCCAGAAACACCACCTGCAGCCTGTCGCGGCAGATGGGATCGGCATTGATCTCGGCGGCAAGGGAGTTGATGAGGTGAATGATGCGCTTGGCGACCGCATAGCCCGGCGCAGCCTTCGCGCCAAAGAGGAACACCCGCGGCTGCATGGCGCGGCCGGGGTCATCCTGCAGCTGCTGGTAGAGATAGAGAATGTGCATGGCGTTGAGCAGCTGGCGCTTGTACTCGTGCAGGCGCTTGACCTGCACGTCGAAGATCGCGTCCGTGTTGAGTACGGCGCCCTGCGTCTTTTTGACGTAAGCGGCAAAGTCGAGCTTATTGGCGCGCTTGATCTCGCCAAGGCGGTCAAGGACCGCAGCGTCGTCCGCATACGCTTCCAGCTTCTTCAGCGCCTCGGGGTGCAGCAGATACTCGTCGCCGCCGCAGAGGGCGCGCACCAGCCCGTCGAGCCGCGGATTGATCTGCGCGAGCCAGCGGCGATGGTCGATGCCGTTGGTGACGTTTTTGAATTTTTCCGGCTCCATGGCGCACTGGTATTTGAATACGTCGTTGCGCAGAATGTCGGAATGCAGGGCGCTCACGCCGTTCACGGCCATGCCGCCGGCAATGCAGAGGTTTGCCATCCTCACCTGTCCATCCCAGATGATGGCAAGCTCGCGCGTTTTTGCGCTGTCGTGATAGTAATTCTCCACCTTTGCCTGATAGCGGCGGGCGATCTCCACCAGGATCGTCCAGATGCGCGGCAGCAGCGACTGCATCAGCTCCTGCGGCCAGCGCTCCAGCGCTTCGGCCATAACGGTGTGGTTCGTGTAGGCAACGGACTGCGAGGTGATGCTCCACGCAGTATCCCAGTCAAGGCCCGCATCGTCCATCAGGATGCGCATCAGCTCTGGGATGACGAGCGCAGGGTGCGTGTCGTTGATCTGGATGACGTTCTTCTCGTGGAAATTCGCCGCCGTGCCGTAAACCTCGATGTGCTTGCGCACGATGGACTGCATCGTGGCGGAAACAAAGAAATACTGCTGCTTCAGGCGCAGGCTCTTCCCCTCGGGATGGTTGTCCTCGGGATAAAGCACCTTGGCGATGGTCTCAGCCATGGCGTGCTGCTCCTGCGCGCGCAGATACTCACCCTGAGAAAAGAGCGACATATCGAGCGGCACGGGAGACTTTGCATCCCACAGCCGCAGCGTGTTCACAGTGTCTGTGCCGTAGCCGGCGATCTCCATATCGCAGGGGATGGCCAGCACCTCCGTTGCGCCCTCCGGCACAACGTGCAGCCGTCCGCCGTCCCAGAACTGGCGGATCGTGCCGCCGAATTGGACCGTCTCTGTCTCCTGCGGCTTTGGCATGAGCCATGCGCCGCCCAGCTCCTTCCAGTCGTCCGGCAGCTCTACCTGCTGGCCGTCCACGATGCGCTGGCGGAAAATGCCCAGCTCATAGCAGATGGAATAGCCTGCGGCAGGGATATCGAGCGTGGTCATGGAATCGAGATAGCAGGCGGCGAGGCGGCCAAGGCCGCCGTTGCCCAGCCCCGCGTCAGGCTCGCTTTCAAAAACGTCCGCCGCGCGGAAGCCCAGCTCGTCCAGCGCCTCGGCAAGGATCTCGCCGACGCCTAAATTGAAGGCGTTTTTCATCAGGCTGCGCCCCATCAGGAACTCCATAGACAGATAATGCACCTGCCGCAGATGCTTTTCGCGCGTTCTGCGGCTCGTATCAACGCCGCGCTCAGCCATCACGTCGCGCAGCACCAGCGCGCTTGCGCGCAGCATCTGCGCGTCGCTGGCCTCTTCCACGGTGCTGCCAAAGCTGACCTTCAGCTTTTCGCACAGCGCTTCTTTCATTGCTTTCACGGAATCAATGGACATAGATCATTCCCTTTTCTTTCATTTGCAGATGGATTCGTAAATATCGTGGTATTCCTGCGCCGAGCGCGCCCAGCTGAAGTCGGCGGTCATGCCGCGCTGCTGGAGAAGCGCGTAAGCGGCCCTGTTGTTATGGTAAAGGTCGATCGCCTCGCAGATCACATGGCACATATCGCCGGCGTTATAGTTGGCAAAGCTGAAGCCGTTGCCCGCGCCGTTCCATGCCTCGTAGGCGTGTACGGTATCCTTCAGGCCGCCGGTCTCGCGCACGATCGGCACCGCGCCGTAGCGCATGGCGATCATCTGCGAAAGGCCGCAGGGTTCGCTCTTCGAGGGCATCAGGAACAGATCCGCGCCCGCGTAGATCTGCATGGCAAGGCTCTCCGAATAGCCCAGGTACACCGCCATGCGCCCGCCGTAGCGGGACTGCGCAAAGCGGAAGAAGGTCTCATACTTCGCATCGCCCTTGCCGAGAACGACAAACTGCACGTCCTTCTCCATAAAGTAGTCGAGCGTTTCGCATACGAGATCCAGCCCCTTGTGGGCCACAAGGCGGGAGACCATGGCAAGCACGGGCGTATCGGGCCGCTCCGGAAGGCCAAGCGCCGTTTGCAGCTGCGCCTTGTCCTTCGCCTTTCCGGAAAGGTCGTGCGCGCTGTAGGCGCTCACAAGGCTGCCGTCTGCGGCGGGGTCGTAGCGCTTCATGTCGATGCCGTTGAGTACGCCGTGCAGCTTGCGCGCGTTCCCGGCCATCACCGTTTCAAGACCATGGGCAAAGTAGGCGTATTTCAGCTCCTGCGCGTAGGTGGGGCTGACGGCAGTCACGGCGTCCGCCGTGACGATCGCGCCCTTGAGCAGGTTGACATCGCCGCCGAATTCCAGCGTGCCGCCGTCGAACCAGCCGCGGTCCAGGCCGAAGAGGTCCTCAAGCGTTTCGCGCCCATAGCGCCCCTGGTATTCGATATTGTGGACGGTGACGACCGTGCGGATGCTCTTGTAAAAATCGTCGCGCACGGCCTCGTCGCGGATATACACAGGGATGAGCGCGCTCTGCCAGTCGTTGCAGTGAACAACGTCCGGCTTTTCCGGCAGAGACTTCAGCAGCTCTGTCACCGCACGGGAAAAGAAGGCGAAGCGCTCGCCATCGTCGAAGTAGCCGTAAAGCTCGCTGCGGCGGAAATAGCTCTCGTTATCCACAAAATACCAGGTAACGCCCTCGCGCTCAAGCGAGAACAGCCCGCAGTACACGCTGCGCCACGCAAGGCGCACAAACGTCCACTTTTCAAAGTGCAACTGATCGCCCCACCGATCCTTCACGCATTCGTAGAGCGGCAGGATCACGCTTACGCGGTCGCCGTTCGCGGCCAGCGCCTGCGGCAGGCTGCCCGCTACATCCGCAAGGCCGCCGGTCTTGCAGAATGGCGCCGCCTCGCTGGCTGCATATAAAATGTTCATTCCGATTCTCCTTTCCTCTGTTCGTTCGAGGAGAGCTGTCATATCACGCTGCCCTTGCTTACGGCAAGCGGATAGCTCTCGTGCCCGATGAGCGTACCGCCGCAGCGGATGCGCACATTTTTGTCCGTAATAACGTTCCGGAGCGTCACTCCGTCCTCCACTACGGTATTCTTAAAGAGGATGCAGTTTTTCACGCTGCTGCCCTTGCCGATCCTGACGCCCGGGAAGAGGATGCTGTCCTCCACCGTACCCTCGATCTGGCATCCGTCGGCGATCAGCGCGTTCGCGCAGCGCGTATCCGGCGCGATATAGGATGCGGCCTCGTCGTCCTCCTTGGCGCGGATGGGCCGCGCCGGGCAGAAAAGCTCCGCGCGGACGGCGGGATCGAGCAGCTCCATGCTGCGCTCGTAATATTCGCGCACGGTGCGCAGCTGCGCGGCAAACCCATCCCACACAAAGCCGCGCAGGTCAAGCTGCCGTCCTCTCGCGCACAGCACATCGCTGCGGAAGCTGTACTGCTCCTGCGCGGCGCATTCATCTACAAGCGCCAGCAGCAGCTCGCGCCGCAGCAGATAGATCTCAAGGCTGCGATAGCCCGAGGCCGTGCGCGGGGCGCAGCGCGTCTGCGTAACGCGCCCTGCATCGTCCAGCGTAAAGTAGGTAGCGTTCTCCACAAAGCCGCCGTTCGCCGTGCAGACGCAGGTGATATCCGCGCCGCTTTCCAGATGCGCCTCCAGCACCTGCTGGAGCGGAAGGTTGATGATCAGGTCGCTGTCAGACAGCACCACATAATCCTGCCGGATGCTGGCAAGATAGGATCGCACGCCGGCAAGCGCATCGAGCTTGCCGCGGAACTCCTCGCTGCGGTACTTGCTGCCGCCGGCAAAGGGCGGCAGCAGCTTCAGTCCGCCGTATTTGCGCGCCATATCCCACGTTTTGCCGTTGCCGATATGGTCGATCAGGCTCTGATAATTCCCGTGCAGCACCACGCCCACATCCGTGATGCCGGCGCTCTCCATGTTGGAGAGCATGAAGTCCACGGCGCGGTAGCGCCCGCCGAAGGGAAGCGAGGCGGGCATCCGCCGCTCCGTCAGCTCACGCAGGCCGGGTGATTTTTCATAGGCGAAAATGATCCCGTGCAGTCCGTTCATCGTACCGTCTCCTTTCCGTCGCGGCTGCGCATCCGCTTGGCCGGCAAAATATGTCCGTCCGCCACCGCCGCGCCGGGTCCGACCACGGCGATGCCCCAGTTCTCCGGCGCAGCGCTCTCCGGCGGCTGGCCGACAAGCGCGCGTTCGCCGATCACGGCGTCTTCGCCGATGATGGCGTAAGCTACGCGCGCGTCCTTTTTCACCACCGCGCCGGGCATCAGAATGGAATACTGGACGCTTGCCCCCTCCTCCACGGTGCAGCGCTCGGAGAGGACGGAGTTCTCCGCCTCGCCCTCCACGGCGCAGCCGCGGGAAACAACGCTGTGCTCCACATGGGCGCGCTTTCCAAGGAACGCCGGCGGCACGGAGGGCGAGCGGCTGTAAATCGGCCAGTCTTTTTCCAGCAGATTCAGCCCGCTGCCGGGCGCAAGCATATCCATATTCGCATCCCAGAGGGAATCCAGCGTGCCGACGTCCTTCCAGTATCCCTCGAAGCGGTAGGCAGACATTTTCTCGCCGTTCGCCAGCATTTTGGGGATGATATTTTTGCCGAAATCGTTACTGCTGGCCTCATCGCCCTCGTCCTCGATCAGATAGCGGCGCAGCTTCTGCCAGGAAAAGATGTAAATGCCCATAGAGGCAAGGTTGCTTTTCGGCTGCGCGGGCTTTTCCTCAAAGGCGACAATGGTATCCTCCGCGTCCACGTTCATGATGCCGAAGCGCGAAGCCTCCTCCCAGGGGACCTCCATCACGGAGATGGTGCAGTCCGCGCCTGCGCGCTTGTGGTGGGTGAGCATCGCGGCGTAGTCCATCTTGTAGATATGGTCGCCGGAGAGGATGAGAACGTAATCCGGATCGTACATATCGACAAAGCCGATATTCTGGAAAATAGCATTGGCCGTACCCTTATACCACGACGCACCGTCTGCGCTCTGATACGGCGGCAGGATATGAACGCCGCCGTCGCTGCGGTCAAGATCCCACGGCTGACCGGAGCCGATGTAGCGGTTCAGCTCCAGCGGGCGGTATTGCGTAAGAACGCCGACGGTATCGATGCCGGCATTGGCGCAGTTGGAAAGCGGAAAGTCGATAATGCGGAACTTGCCGCCGAACGGCACGGCGGGCTTTGCCATATTCTCCGTAAGCACATAGAGCCGGCTGCCCTGCCCGCCGGCAAGCAGCATGGCGATACATTCTTTTTTCACGCTCGTAACTCCTCCTTTTAGCCTTTTTATCATAGATCCATGCGATCATTTACTTTTTTCCAGCTGTACCTCCGGCGGTTCTCCCCGCACCTCGTTCGGCGCGGTCCACACGCCCTCGCCGGCAAAGAATGCCGCGCCGAGCGGCGGCAGATCCACGGCAATGGAGCAGGGGCGCCCATGCGAGGGCAGCGCCTGCGTTTTGACGGGCGCGCTGTTCAGCCAATCGCCCGTGCCGCCGTATTCGCGCCGGTCGGTGGTAAACGCCTCGCGGTACGACGCCTTCGGCGGCACGCCGAAGCGGTAGCCGCGCCGCCCGACAGGGGAGAAATTGACGGCGGCGATCAGCTCTCCGCCCGCGCGGTCACGCCGGACGAAAACGACAACGTTGTTCTCGTTGTCATCGGCCACGAGCCACTCAAAGCCCTCCCACGAAAAGTCGATCTCCCAGAGCGGACTCTGCGACAGGTAAAAGGCGTTGATCTCCTTGAAAAAGCGGTGGATCTTCCGGTTTTCCTCATTTTCGAGCAGATACCAGTCGAGCTGCGAGGCAAAATCCCACTCGTGCCACTGGCCAAGCTCAGCGCCCATAAACGTAAGCTTCTTTCCCGGGTGGGAAAGAAGATACGCCGTGAACGCACGCACGCCGGCGAGCTGCTGCCAGTCGTCCCCTGGCATTTTGCCGCGCAGCGAGCCTTTCATGTAGACCACCTCATCGTGCGAGATGGGAAGAACAAAGTTCTCGGAAAAAGCGTACATCAGCGAGAAGGTGATGTCCCTGTGGTGGAACTGACGGAACCACGGGTCAAGCTTCAGGTAGTGGCACATATCGTTCATCCAGCCCATGTTCCACTTGAGGTTGAATCCCAGTCCCCCGTCCTCCGCCGGGCGCGTGACAAGCGGCCACGCCGTAGACTCCTCCGCTACCATGAGCGCGCCGGGATTAACGGCAAATGCGGTGCGGTTCAGCGCGCGGAGGAATTCGATGGCCTCCAGATTTTCGCGCCCGCCGTACCGGTTGGGCGTCCAGCATCCCGCCGCGCGTCCGTAGTCGAGGTACAGCATGGAGGCGACCGCATCCACGCGCAGACCGTCGAGGTGGAACTCGCGCAGCCAGAATGCGGCCGACGAGAGCAGAAAGCTCCTCACCTCGCCGCGTCCGTAATCGAACACCCGCGTCCCCCATCCCTCATGCTCGCGCTTGAGCGGGTCGGCATATTCGTAGCAGGGCGTGCCGTCAAAGTCGATCAGTCCATGTTCATCCTTGCAGAAATGCGCAGGCACCCAGTCAAGGATAACGGAAATGCCGCTGCGGTGCATATAATCGACAAAATACATAAAGTCCTTCGGCGTGCCGTAGCGCGAGGTGGCGGCAAAATAGCCGGTACACTGATAGCCCCAGGAATCGTCGAGCGGATACTCGGTGATGGGCATCAGCTCAACGCAGTTGTAGCCAAGCTCCCTGACGTAGGGCGCAAGCTCGCGCGCCAGCGAGCGGTAATCGTAGAACCCGCCGTTTTCGCGCCTGCGCCAGGAGCCGAGGTGCACCTCGTAAATATTGAGCGGCCCCTCGCAGGCCGGGCGGGACGCGCGGCTTTCGCACCACGCTTTATCCCCCCAGCGGTAGCCGCGCAGATCGTAAAGCTTTCCGGCGTTGCCGGGGCGCGTTTCCGCGTGGAATGCATAGGGATCCGTCTTCAGCACCGTGCGGCCCTGCGCAGAGGTAACGGCGTATTTGTAGGCGTCGTACTGCTTCAGCCCTGCAGCAAAGGTCTCCCAGAAGCCGTCGGCATTGCGCTGCATGGGATGCTCATATCCGTTCCAGCCGCAGAAATCTCCCACAACGGAGACGTAGGCGGCGTTTGGCGCCCACACGCGGAAAACGTAGCCCTCCACGCCGTCGCGCCGCGCGCGGTGCGCGCCCAGATAGCGGTAGGCCTCGCTGTTCGTGCCGTCGTAAAAGGCGGCGGCGTCAAATCGTCTGCCCGGTTTGTTCATGCGCTTCTCCTTCATTTCTTACCATAGCACAGCAGGGGCGGCGCGGCAGGCCGAAACCCGTCGTCTCCGCGCCTTATTCCTCCTCCGGCGCGCGCTGCACCGCCGCGCCGCCGAGGCCGAAATCCTCTTCCACGCTCACCGTGTCGCGCCGGAGCATATTTTCCATCACGCGGATATCGCTGTCGATGTCCATCGCCTCGCTGCGGTAAAGGTCGTCAAGCTGCTTGTCAAAGCCCTTGATGAGCGCGTCCATCGTCTCCTCGATGCGCTCCTGCGCGCGGGAGAGATTTTCACCCTCGATCCCCGCCTCTTCAAACTTTGCATAACTGTCAAGCAGCTTGAGCGTTGTGGGCAGGTAATAATTGAGGAACGTTGCCGCCTGCCGCTGCTTTTCCGGATGCTCCTCCACCTCGCGGAAGATCTTGCCCGCGACCAGCTCGAGGTGGTCGATCTTCTCTGAAAGAACGGGATCGGCAATGCGGTCGTTCGCGGCGCGGATGGCGCGCAGCGCGCCGGCGTAGCCCTCGTTGGCCTCCTTGGGGGTAACGTTCTCCCGGCGGCTCTTTTCCTCCGCATACTCGGCGAACGCCTCGGCGCTGCGGAAGAACATCCCGCGCCCGCTGTCGAAATAGGCCCCGGCGCTGAGCATCCCCTTTTCCACCATGAACTCAAGGTCGCGTTCCACGGTCTTGCGGCGCTTGCCGGAAACGGCGCACAGCTCGTTGATGCCAATATAGCTGCGCTCGCCCATCACGGCGAGGTAGCGCGCGATGCGCGCGCTGCGGCGCTTCATGCGCCGGCCGGCGGCAAACATCACAAGACCGCCGGCAAGAAATCCGCCGGTGCACAGGATATCCTCGAGCATATAGGAATACCATCCGTCGCTGATGATCTCGGCGATCTGTGGAATGAGCGCAACACCGAAGCACACGGCGAGAATGCCGCCGACAATGGTGAGAACGCGCGCGGTCTTGTCCGAGGTCTTCGGCGCGCGGTTCATCTTCTTCGCCGTCTGCACGACGGTCTTTTCCACCTTGTTCGTGCTGCGCGCGGTGACGTTTGCGTTCGGGCTGGTGCTCGTGCGCATCCCGCTGCGCGGGGCGCTCGCCTTCTTCGGACGGTCGGAAAGCTTCGAAATGAGCGCGATCAGGCCGATCGGCCAGAGGCCGAAGGCAAAAAGCGCCGCGATGACGATCCAGCTGCCGATGTCGCCGCCATCCTTCTTCTGTGCTTTCCCGCCCTCGTCAAAGCGGAATGAACCGCTTTCGGGGTCGTACTCAAATTCCTTGCTCATGCCATCTTCTCCTCATTCTCTCTTCTTGCGTTGTCTGCGCCCTTCAGCGCTTTTCACGCGGAAAGTCGACAAGCTTTGTCTTCTCCCCACCTTTGCCGACCACATAAGTGTTGTCGAGCTGACTCTTCAGATTTGCCTTCACAGAGTCGATGTAGTCGCGGCGGAGCCGCGCCTGTTCTTCCTTTTCCGCATCGGTCAGGCCCGCGCTTTTCGCCTTGCGGGCCAGCGCGTTGATCCGCGCGATCTTTTCATCCATCGTCATTGCGTACTCTTCTCCTTTACAGATAGCGGCGCAGCGTGACCGCCGTTCTTCCCTTTCTGCTCAGTCCGCCCACGGCGGCGACCTCAAACTTCCCCAGTCCGCGCGCGGAGATCACGTCCCCCTGCGCAACGGGCGCGTCGCTCTTGAGCGTTTCGCGATGGTTGAGCTGCACGCGCCCCGAGGAAATAAGCTCCTGCGCCCTGCCGCGGCTGAGGGAAAACCCGCTCGCCGCCACAGCGTCGAGCCGGAGCGCCGATACCGTATCGCGGATCTCCTTCACGTCCGGCGCTGGGACGCGCAGCGCCGGAAGCGCGATCTCATGAACGTCAAAACGGACGCGGCCCGCGCCGGTCAGATTTTGCAGCAGATACGGCGCAATATCGCGCGAGACGATCAGATCTGCAGAGCCTTCCGCCGCCAGAAGGTCGCCCAGCTTTTCGCGCGTGATGCCCTGCGCCATCAGCGCGCCGAGCAGATCCCGGTGCGTAAGCGTTCCCTCCCCGTGGTAAATACAGCGCAGCGCCGTCATATAATCGCCGCCATCGTTTTCCTCCTGCCAGTCGGGCAAGAAAACGAGCAGCCTGCGTTCCGCGTTCTCGTAGCCGCCGCAAAAGGCAACGCCCGTGCGGATGCCTGCGGCGTGCAGCATTTCCCGCGCGCTGCGCTGCGCGGCAGGACTCAGGAAATCCGTTGCCGCCGGGACATTGCGCCTGCGGCTCTGCTCGCATTTATCCAGAATGTGAGCCAGCAGGATGCGCTCGTCTCCATCGTGTGCGGCGCGGTCGAGCAGTTGGCGGCGGTCCATCAGGCGTCTCCGTTCTGCGCGCGCCAAAGCGCGGCATACGCGCCGTTCTTTGCCAGCAGCGCCTCGTGGCTCCCTTCCTCCGCGATGCGCCCTTCCTCAACAACGAGGATACGGTCCGCCCCGCGGACGGTCGATAAGCGGTGCGCGATGATCAGTGCGGTGCGCCCGCGCGAAAGCTCGTCGAACGCGTGCTGGATCTTCACCTCTGTCACGCTGTCGAGCGCGCTGGTCGCCTCGTCCAGAATGAGGATGGACGGATTCTTGAGAAAAATGCGCGCAATGGATATGCGCTGCTTCTGCCCGCCGGAGAGCATCGTGCCGCGCTCGCCAACATAAGTATCGAAGCCCTGCGGCATGGCCATGATATCATCGTAGATCTCCGCGCGCTTCGCCGCCTCGGCGATCTCCGCATCCGTTGCATCCGGGCGGCCGTAGCGGATATTCTCGCGCACCGTGTCGGCAAAAAGGAACACATCCTGCTGCACGATGCCGATGGCGCGGTGCAGCGAGGCCTGCGTGAGCGCGCGCACATCAGTCCCATCGATACGGATCGCGCCGCCGCTGACCTCGTAAAAGCGGGGGATGAGTTGGCAGAGCGTCGATTTCCCTCCGCCGCTCGGCCCCACGATGGCCACCGCTTCGCCCGGCGCGATATGCACGCTCACATCGTGCAGCACGCCATCGGCCTTTTCCTCCGTATCGTAGGAAAAGCTAACGTGATCGACGTCGATCTCGCCGCGGCAGTCCGTCAGATCCTTCGCATCGGGCGCATCACGCAGCGCGGGTTCCACGCGCATAAGCGCTACAAAGCGCTCCACGCCCGCAAAGCCACGCGCAAAAATCTCGGAAAAGTTGGCGAGCTTGCGCACGGGGTTGATAAAGGTGGTGATATAAAGCGAAAATGTGATCAGATCGATATAGTTCATCTCGCCGCGCATGATGAGATATCCGCCCACCGTGATCACAGCGGCGGAAAGCAGCGTCATAAAAAACTCCATCGTGGCGTTGAACAGTCCCATCTCGTGGTGGAATGCGCGCTTGGAGGTCTTGAACGCCTCGTTCGCCGTGTCGAACTTCCCGATCTCCTCATCCTCGTTGGCAAAAGCGCGCGCTGTGCGGATGCCGGAAAGCGAGGATTCAATGCCGACATTGATGGCGGCCGTCTTTTTCTTCTCGTTGCGCGAGGCGGCGCTCATCCTGCGCCGCCGGGACATGATGACCGCCAGAAACACCGGCAGGATGCACGCCACGACCAGCGCCAGCCGCCATTCGATGGAGAACATGATGGCAAGCGCGCCGATAATGGTCAGGCTGGAGATCAGCAGATCCTCCGGCCCATGATGGGCAAGCTCTGTGATCTCGAACAGGTCGCTCGTAAGGCGGCTCATCAGCTGGCCGGTGCGGTTATGGTCAAAGAAGCTGACATCCAGCTCCTGCATATGCACGAAAAGATCCCGCCGGATATCCGCCTCCACGCGGATGCCGAACGTGTGTCCCCAGTAGGCAATGACATAATACAGCAGGGCGCGCAGCGTGAACGCTGCGATCATCACCGCCATAACGGTGAAAAACGCGCGGTACTGCTGCTGCGGCAGCAGGTCGTACATCGACCTGCGCGTAACGAGCGGAAAGGCCAGGTCGATAACGGAGACGACCGTGGCGCATATCAGGTCAAGCGCGAACAGCGCGCGGTGCGGGCGGAAATAGGACAAAAATATGGAAAGGGTATTCTTCTGCTGAAATTCACGGGTCGTCATAGCTCTCTCCTGAAAACACTTATTCAAGATAATTGTAGCACACAAGCCGTTTGCTTTCAAGGCGGGGTTCCTGCTTTTTTATGTAAAAAAGAGCGGTCAAAGACCGCTCTTTTTGTGTTTTGATTCAATTCTGCCGCCGTAGATGCTCAATTTACCACGCGCACGATGATGGTGAGCGCAGCGCCGCCGACGCTCGCCGTCACATCGGTGGTGCCGGTTTTGAGCGGGCTGATCTTACCGTCGGACGAGATCGTAAGCACGCTCGCATCGGCGACCGACCACGAGACCGCCGCATCCGTTCCGGAAACGCTCAGGCGGATGGACTCGCTCTTTCTGATCGTGCAGTCAAAGCTTCCGCTCGCATCCCTGCTGAGCGTGGTTCCCACGTTCGTCTTGACGCTCAGGCTTGAAGCGTCCACCGTTTGGGTGGTGCCGGGCGTCGTTGTGTCCGGCGTGGTGGTATCGGGCTTAGTGGCATCGACGGGCGTCGTCGTGCCGCCGGGATCGGGCTCGCCGGTTTCGCCGCCGGCGCTTCCGCCGTTGGGTACGACGGGGGCGTTCGGGTCGGTGATCTCGCCCATCGCATCGTCCGGATCGGTCGCTGCGTCATCATTTGCAGGGGTATTCCTGTCGTCGGTCAGCGCAGAGTCGTTCGCCTTATCGCTGCCGAGCTTTTCCGCAAGCCTGTCGCCGAAAAGCGACCAGCTCAGAAGCAGCAGCACCACGACCAGCACCGCCGCCATCGCGCCGCGGGCGGAATGCGTCTGCCTGTGGTCGGAGACGCGGCGGCCGTCCTTTCCGCCTCTGTGTTTGGTCTTGCGGGAATGATCTCCCTCCTCGCAGAACGGACATCTCCGGTAGCTGGGGGAGTAATCCTCACCGCAGCGCGGACATTTGATCAGGTTCATGCCGCCGCTCCTTTCTTTGGCCCAAGCGTGGGAATCCCACCGCGCGCATCGCTGCTGCGCGGCTTTTCTTTACATAATACCTGTTTTCTGCCGCCGCGTCAACCGCCATGTGCAAAAATTTGACGCTTTGCGACGCTTCCCCTTGCTTTTGCCCCGCCGCACGCCTATAATGGAGGCAAAGAATATACTACGGAGGCAGACGTGATGAACACCATTTTCATTGGCATTGCCGGCGGCACCGGCTCCGGCAAAACTACGCTCACGGAACATCTCAAGCAGCACTTCGGCAGCGACATCAGCGTTGTCCACCACGACAGCTACTATCGCTATCAGGATCTTCCGTTCGAGGAGCGCTGCAAGCAGAACTACGACCATCCCGATGCCTTTGAAACAGATCTGATGGTCCGGCAGCTCCGGGAGCTGAAAGAGGGAAAGTCCATCCGCTGCCCCGTTTATTCCTACGCCGAACACCAGCGCACGGACAAGACCGAGCTGGTAACGCCGAGCAAGGTCGTGATCGTGGAGGGCATCCTGATCTTTCAGGATCCGCGCCTGCGCGAAATGCTCGACATCAAGATCTTCGTTGAGACCGACGCGGATGTCCGCATCCTGCGCCGCGCGCTGCGCGACGTGCGCGACCGCGGCAGAACGCTTGAGAGCGTGATCACCCAGTACCTGACCACCGTAAAGCCCATGCACGAGCAGTTTGTAGAGCCAAGCCGCAAATATGCCGATATCATCGTGCTGGAGGGCGGACACAACCTTGTCGCGCTCGACATGATCATGCAGCGCATTGCCGGCCACATTGCCTCCGAGGATTGACACGCAGCAGAAAAGCAGCCGTACTACGGCTGCTTTTTTCTTTTTTATGCGCCCGCGAAGCGGAACACAACGCCCGCAGCTGCGGAAAGGCCGATAAAAACGATCGGGTGCAGATCCTTCGTTGGCTTGACCCAGCGCGTGAGTACGAGCAGCGCCGCCGCAAGGATCAGCCCGCGCCAGCCGATGGAGCCGTCCCAAGAAAAGCGCATCAAAACCGACCCCTCCGCCGACGCGCTGGTAACGCCCGCGAACACCTGCAATATCACGCCCGCGCAGGCGGCGGCGATCAGGCCTGTGGAGGCGGGGCGCAGCCCATAGAAGGCATTCGCCACATACCGCCTGTCGCGGAACTTTGCCAGCATCGCCGCAACGATCAGGATCACGATGATCGAGGGCGTCACCTCGCCGATGGTGGCAACGACCGCCCCCGGAACGCCGCCGACGGTATAGCCCACATAGGTCGCCATGTTGATGCCGACCGGACCGGGCGTAGATTCGGACACGGCCAGCATATTCATCAGATCGGTCTGCGTGAACCAGCCGGTGGACGCGCCGATATCCTTCAGAAACGGGAGCGTGGCCATACCGCCGCCGATGGCGAACAGCCCGGTTTTGAAAAACTCCCAGAACAGACGGAGATACACGCTCATTCCGCATTTCTCCCCTCAATTCCCTTCAGCGCAACGCCGGAGAGCGCCGAGAGCAGCACGAACCACACCGGCGAAACGCTTAAAAGCATATTGCCCGCCATGACCAGCACGAAGATCGCCGCCGTCCACTTGTCGATAACAGACTTTTTCAAAAGCCTGACGACCGCGTTGAAAATCAGCACGCAAACGCAGACCTGGATGCCGGCAAAAGCGTTCTGCACCCACGCAAGATGAGAGAAGTTGGTGATCAGCCCCGCCAGGACCGTAATGATGACCAGCGAGGGAAACACCACACCAAGCGTTGCAGCAATGCCGCCCAGCGCGCCTTTCTTCTTCTGCCCGACAAAGGTCGCGGTGTTCACCGCGATGATGCCCGGCGTACACTGGCCGATGGCGAAATAGTCCACCAGCTCCTCCTCCGTTGCCCAGCCTTTGCTCTGCACAACCTCGCGTTCAAGGATCGGCAGCATCGCCATGCCGCCGCCGAAGGTCATCACGCCGATTTTGGCAAAGGTGATGAACAGCTCCCAAAGCATATCCGGTTTCCTCCTTATTCCACATAACCGTACAGGCCGCGCACAGAGACCTCGCCCGTTCGGATCGTCTCCACCGCGCCGTTTTCGCGCTGCACGACCAGCCCGAAGTCCTCGTCCACATCGAGCGCGCGCACCTTTTCTCTTGCGTCCTGCCACAGCAGCTGCACCTCGCGTCCGATGGTGACGCAGCGGCGGCGGTACTCGGCAAGGTAATCGCCGGTGCCGCCCGCCTGCATCGCCGTATAAAGCGCATCCAGCTCTTCGATCATCGCGGCGGCAAGGCGCGCGCGCGGAACGTTCCGTCCCGTCTCGCGCAGAAGCGAGGTGGCGATCTGCGCGACCTCGCCGTCAAAGTCCTGCTCCGTCTGGCTGACGTTCACGCCGATGCCGACAATGACGTATTGCAGCGCGCCGCTCTCGCCCTCAAGGCTCAGCTCGGTGAGGATGCCGCAGAGCTTTTTCCCGTTCAGCACAAGGTCGTTCGTCCACTTGATCTGCGCCTGCGCGCCGCTCGCGCGCTCGACCGCGCGGCACATTGCGGCGGCGGTCAGTCCTGTGAGCGGAAGCAGCTGCTGCGGCGAAAACGCGGGGCGCAGCAGCACGGAAAGGTACACGCCCTTTCCCGCTGCGCTTTGAAAGCTGCGCCCGCGGCGGCCGCGCCCGCCCGTCTGCTCCGCCGCGATGGCCACCGTGCCGTCCGGCGCGCCGTCGAGCGCAATGCGCTTCAGGTAAGCGTTCGTCGAGTCGATCGTGTCGAAACAGTCGATGCGTGCGCCGATCGTCTTTACCTCGCCCATGCAGGCGCGCACGGTCTGCTCCGTAAGCGCGTCCGGCAGCGCGTGCAGACAGTAGCCGCGCCCGCTTGCCGCTTCGATCTCATATCCCTGCGCGCGCAGAGCGGTGATGCTCTTCCAGATGGCCGCGCGCGTAACGCCCAGCTCCGCGCTGATCGCTCCGCCGGAGACGAACGTTCCCTTTGCGCGCAGCAGCATTGCCAAAATCGTTTCTTTTCCCATACGGCCTCCGTTACAAAATGTAACCGAAATTGTAACTCTTTTGCAGTTGACAGCACACGGCGCAGGGCTTACGATTGACATAACGCCGCATTCCCATCGTGTCTGGATTGTAACACGCGCGGAGTAGGATGTAAACCGAAAGATTTTCGGCGCTTTTCTGATCTTTTCATTGCGGAAAGCGCCGTTGCGGTGTAAAATGCGGCGCTTTGATATTTTTTGACAGGAGAACCCCCGTGAGTTTTGCTGGTCTGCAGTTTTTGTTCTATTTTCTGCCGGCTTTTCTGGCAGTCTACTATATCGTTCCGCGCGGGTGGAAAAACGCGGCGCTCGCGCTGGGCAGCTTTGCGTTTTACTTCTTTGGCGCTGGCGCGCGCGACACGCTGCTGCTCTTTGCCGTTACGGCAGTTCATTACGCGCTCGCGCGCCTGATGGCCGGCCGGACAAAGAGCCTCCGGCTGGCGCTGCTGCTCTGCGCGCTTGCGGCAGATCTGTACTGCCTGGTTTTTTTCAAATATGCCGGCTTCATTCTGGAAAATGTGGGAATACTGACAGGGACGGAATTTTCGCCGCTCTCGCTGGCGCTGCCGCTGGGCCTGAGCTTTTATCTTTTTCAGAGCGCGGGCTATCTCATCGACGTATTCCGCGGCGCGGAGGCGGAGCGGAATCTGATAGACTACGCCGCTTTCACCGCAGCGTTCCCGCAGCTCGTCATGGGTCCCATCCTGCGCTACAGCGACTGGCGCAGCGCGCTGAAAGAGCGCACGCTGCGCCGCACGGACGCCGAGCTGGGCTTTGAGCGCTTCTGCGTGGGGCTTTGCTTCAAGGTGCTGCTGGCTGACCAGCTCGCGCCGCTGTGGGCGGCGATCGAGCGCATCGGCTACGAATATCTCTCCACCCCGCTGGCGTGGCTGGGCGCGGTGGGCTACAGCCTGCAGCTCTACTTCGACTTCCACGGCTATTCGCTCATGGCGATGGGGCTGGGGCAGATGCTGGGGCTTCCCGTGCCGCGCAACTTCGACTCGCCCTACCTCGCCCGCTCGGTAAGCGAATTTTACCGCCGCTGGCACATCACGCTGGGCGCATGGTTCCGCGATTACCTCTACATTCCGCTTGGCGGCAGCCGGCACGGAAAAGCGCGCACTGCGCTGGCGCTTGCCGTTGTATGGTTCTTTACGGGGCTGTGGCACGGAGCGAGCTGGACGTTCGTCCTCTGGGGCGCGGTGCTGCTGGCGTTCATCCTGCTGGAAAAATTCTGCATCGGCGGCTTCCTCAAGCGCCACGCGCTGTTCTCGCACCTTTATCTTCTGTTTGTCATCCCGCCAACGTGGGTCATCTTCCGCATCACCGACCTGCGTGCGCTCGGCGCGTATTTTACGCGCCTGTTCCCGTTTTTCGGCACACACAGCGCCGTTTCTGCGCAGGATGCGCTCAAGCTGCTCTCGTCCTACTGGTGGCTGCTGCTGCTCGGCATTTTTCTCTGCCTTCCCCAGCCGCGGCGCTTCTACGAAAAGCGCCGCGGGAGCCTGCTCGTCGAGCTGCCGCTGTTTCTGCTGTTCTGGGTGTGCGTGTACTTCATTGCCACCTCGTCGGGCAATGCCTTCCTCTATTCCCATTTCTAAGGAGGCCTTTCATGTCCTCTCGTCCCTTTTTCCTGCTGCCGCTGTGCTTTGTCAGCGCGCTGGCGCTCAACGCTTACGCCGCACTCGACCCCACCGGCGTGTATCAGCCGTACCTTGCGCAGCTTGACCGCGCGACGCCCCCTGTGGCAGCAATGGCCAGCGCGCTCGCCGACGGTGTGTATCCCTGGAGCAGCCCTGCGCCGGAGCCGCAGCCTGTCCCCGCTCCGCCGGAGCCTGCGCCGGAGCCGCAGCCTGCGCCGGATCCCGCTCCCGATCCCGGCGTGGAAAGCGCCTCGCCGTTCACACAGGTGGACGCGGACTACTTTGACGATGCGCTCTTTATCGGCGATTCGCACACCGACGGCTTCAAGGATTACGCGGGGCTGCCGAACGCCGATTATCTCTGTCACAACGGGCTGACCGTCTGGTCGGCGGCGGAAAAGGCCGTCTTCTCTACGGGCAGCGGCAAGCAGACGCTTGCGCAGGCGCTCTCCGGCAGGCGCTACGGCAAGGTCTATCTGATGCTCGGCATCAACGAGCTGGGGACCGGCTCGGCAGAGGACTGGGCGGCGCAGTACAAGGTGCTGCTTGATCTGGTGCGTTCCTGCGAGCCGGACGCGGTCATCTTCCTGCAGGCGATCTTCCACACAACGCAGGAAAAATCTGAAACGAGCTTTTTCAAAAACGAAACAATCAACGCCCGCAACGCCGAGCTGCAAAAGCTTGCCGATGGAAAAAACGTTTTCTACATCGACTGCAACCCCGTTTTCGACGATGCCAGCGGCGCGCTGACGGCCTCGTACTCTGGCGACGGCGTACACGTTAAGGCGGCTTACTACACGATGTGGCGCGACTATCTCTATCAGTTCGGCGTGGTGCGCGCGGATGGCGAAAAAACGGACGGCCCCGGCAGCCCGGACGAAGTCCCCTCTCCGGACGAAGATCTCGCGGCGGGTGAGCTTCCCGCAGCGCTGTGACCCGAAAGAACAAAGCGCTCCGCACACAGCTGTGTGCGGAGCGTCTGTTTCTTTTGCGCCGTCACAGCAGCGCAGCCAGCGCGGCAGACAGCGCGGCAAACTCGTCAAGCCCCAGCCGCTCGCCGCGGATGTTCCCGTCAAGTCCGCAGGCCGCGACCGCCTGCGCAAGCTGCGCCTTGGTCAGCCGGCTGCCGAAGGCCGTCGCCAGACTGTTGACCAGCGTTTTGCGCCGCAGCGCAAAGGCGGCGTACACCACGCGGAAGAAGAACTTCTCGTCCTTTACCTCGACCGGCGGCTGCTTGCGCACGACGGCGCGCAGCACGGCAGAGGTGACCTTCGGCTGCGGCGTAAAGCATTCGCGCGGCACGGAAAACAGCAGCTCCGGCTCCGTGTAGTACTGCATGAAAACGGAGAACGCGCCGTAGGCGGCCGTTCCGGGCGCGGCGCAGAGCCGCTCGGCCACTTCCTTCTGCACCAGCACCGTGATGCTTTCAAAGCATTTCGCCCCGATTAGCGCGGTAAGGGCAGGCGTGGTGATATTATACGGCAGATTTGCGCAGACGATGGGCGTAAGCCCATTAAATTTTTCCCGCACGAGCGCGGGGATATCGATCTTCAGAATATCGGCGGAGACGACCTCAAAGTTGTCGTAATTCGCCATTGTCTCATCCAGAATGGGCAAAAGCGTTTTGTCCACTTCCACCGCAACGACTTTTCCCGCGCGTTCGCACAGCTCATGGCTGAGCGCGCCGATGCCGGGTCCGATCTCCAGCACGCCGGCTTCCTGTGTGGGATGCGCGCTTTCGGCGATCTCGCAGGGGATCGCCGGGTCGATGAGGAAATTCTGTCCCATGGACTTGGAAAAATGAAAGCCGTGGCGCTTGAGAAGCGCTTCGATGGCGGGACGGTCGCTGCGTTCCATAACGTTTTTTCCTTTCTTCGCTTACAGATAGCGGTATCTTATCATATTTTGCGCAAAAGGAGTAGCAAAACTTTTTCTCCTGTGGTAGAATGCAGAAATCTCAGAGAATGAAGGGGATTTTCATGGAGCTTACACCACAGGTTCTGCTTGTTGTTCTGCCGCTGATCTTTCTGGGCGGTTTTGTCGATTCCGTTGCCGGCGGCGGCGGACTCATCACCCTACCCGCTTACCTGATGGCCGGCATTCCCGCGCATCTTGCGATGGGTACGAACAAGGTTGTCAACGGCACCGGCACGGCGCTTGCCTCATTCAAATACTTCCGCGGCGGCAAGATCCTGCTCCGTCCCGCCGTCATCTCAGGCTGCGGCGCGCTCCTCGGCGCAGCCATCGGCACAAGAATCGCCCTGCTCATCCCCGAGAACATTCTCAAGATCATGATGCTCGTGGCGCTGCCCTGTGCGGCGGTGCTGCTGATGCTAAAAAAGGACTTCGGCCGGGATGGCGACGCACCCGCGCGCGCGTACACACCGCAGCAGGAGATGACGCGCGCAGCGTTCATCGGTCTGGGGCTTGGCTGCTACGATGGGCTGATCGGCCCGGGTACCGGCACGTTTATGATCATGGCGTTCACGATGGCGCTTTCGATGGATCTGCTCACGGCATCCGGCTGCGCAAAGCTTGCAAACCTCTGCTCCAACGTCGCTTCGGCGGTGCTGTTCATTATCAGCGGCGAGGTCTGGTGGCTGCTGGCGCTGCCCGCAGCGGCGTGCAATATGCTCGGCGCTTACTGCGGCGCGCGCTACGCCATGAAGGGCGGCAGCAAGCGCGTGCGCGGCATGATCTTCGTGGTGCTGGCGCTGCTGTTTCTCAAAATGGGCTACGAGCTGCTGTTCTGAGCAGCGCACAGAAAAGGGACGTCCGCCGGACGTCCCTTTTTCTTTATGCTCCGCCTGCTCAGTCAAGCACGTAAACCGTGGCCTTGCGCACACCAAACAGAATGCACTCTTCGTAAGAGTCCATGTAGAGGTCAAGCTTCTCTCCCCGCATTCCCGTGTCTTCGGCATAGGCCATACCGTATTGGAACGCATTGGACTTGACGTCCACATACAGCGCAGAGCCGAGCGGGAAGACCCGTTTGTCCACCGCTACAACGCCCCGGTGCACGGTGGTCCCGGTCGCTGTGCGGGTCCCCACGCCGTCGTATCCGGCGGTATAGGCAGTGCATTTGACCTCGACCGCCCGGGAAAAGTGCAGCGAGTCGCCCGAGGTCATCAGAAGGTATCCGCCGCCGTCCTCTTCATAGACAACAGAGGAAACGGTATCGCCCTCCTGCGCCTCGCTCACGCGCGTGCCGAGGTAGGCAAGCTCTGCAACGGAGGTGTTGCCGCTCTCTTCCACCGCCTGGCGGGACACGAGCTGTCCATCGGCATACACGACCTCGTACACCACGTCGCGCACGCCGTCGATGCCCTGCTGTACGATCTCCACCTCGCCCTTCGGCAGGCGGCCGGTCGGCGTATAAAGCGTGGTATGCTCCACACGCTCGCTGGCCGTCTCGTAATAGGTAAAGTCGGAATCGACCGTGACCGATATCTCCTCGCCGGAAACATCGACCAGCACCATCTCCAGCGGGCTGACGCTGATCTGCAGGCGGCGCAGCAGCTCGCTGATATGCTCGTTCGCGCGGGTGGTGGCATACTCCACATTGGCGCCATGCCGCACCGTTACCTTTTCACCGGCAGGCAGCGCGACCTCCACGCCGCTGTCCTGCGCGCCGGTAACGATGACGCGCTCCTGCGGGATCGCCGCTGTTTCGTCCAGCACGCTTACCGTTGCGCCATCGGCGAGGAGGTAAAGCGCGTCTGCATGAAGCACAGACGATCCGTTCAGCACCGCTACTGCGGCGAAAAGCGCCAGAAAGAGCGCCCTGCGCCAGCGCTGCCCGCCGAAGCCTCTTTTCAAAATCGTTCGCATTTGATACTCCTTTTTTTGCGGCGGAAAAGCGCCGCAGCCTTTCGCGCCATACGGCGCGCCGCTTTGAAAAGATTACATTTTGTAACTTTTTCAAAGTATTCTGGCAGTATACCCCGCAAAAAAGGATTTGTCAAGTTTTTGCTGTCGAACCCGTTTTTTACATGACTTGCCCGCACACTTCAGCATTTTTCGAACTTTTTAGGTCAATTCTGCAAAAAACTGGCGGTCTTAAAGACCGCCAGGCAAAATTATGTCAATCGCCGCTACCTGCGTCCGCCCAGCCGCAGCGGGCAGTTTCGGCAAGAAAGCGCATCGCCTCCGCAGGGTACTCCCCCGCCGCCGTTTCGCCGGTGAGCAGCAGGTACTGCGCGCCGCTGCGCGCCGCGTGATAGACGTCCATCAGTTCCGCGCGCGTTGGTACGGCGCTATGCTGCATGGAATGGAGCATCTGTGTGGATACCATGACCGCCCGGCCGGCCGCGCGGCACGCCCGCACGATATGCTCCTGCGCGCGCGGCAGCTCCCACAGCGGCATCGCGTTGCCCAGATCGCCACGCGCAACAACTATCACATTGGAATATTGAATTATCTCATTCAGTTTATGTAACCCGGTCTGATTCTCGACTTTTGCAAAAATCCGCAGGACTCCGGCATTTTCCTCCCGCAGCGCCGCGCGAACGGCAAGCAGATCCTCCTTCCCGCGCACAAAGGGCTGCATCACGCCGGTCACGCCGAAGCGCGCGGCACAGCGCAGATTCTCCCGGTCCAGCTCCGTCAGCGCGGGTGCGGGCAGCTCGCGGCCTGCAATTGCAATGCTCTTTCGCGGGAGCAGCAGCCCGCCGCGCTCCACGCGGCAGCGCGCGTGCGCCGCATCCATCACACGGAGGGAGAGCTGCCCGTCGTCCAGCAGCAGCTCGTCCCCGTCGGCGATATGCTCCGGAACGCACGGCGGCACCGGAAAATCTTCGCCAAGCGTTATCTCCCCGCCGGCCTCCAGCGCGATGGGCTGCGCAAGCGCGCCGATGCGCACCTCAGGCCCCTGCAAATCGATGATCAGCTCGCTCCGCACCCCCTCTGCCGCAGCGGCGCAGTGCATCCTGTTCACCCATGCGCCGCTCTCCTGCAGCGTTCCGTGGGAAAGATTCAGCCGCATCCCGCACATTCCCGCGCGGAACATCGCGCGCAGCGTGTCCGGCTGCGCGCAGGCGGGGCCGAGCGTACCATACAGCTTTCCTGTCATTGTGCTTCCTCCTCGTGAAAATGGCGGTAGACCGATGCCGCCGCATCGCGCGGCACCACGCGCGCAAGCGCGGCCGGCTCCGCCTCGCGGATGGCCTTCACGCTTTTGAACGCTTTCATCAGCGCCTGTGCGCGCGCCTTTCCCACGCCGGGGATCCCATCGAGCGTGGAGCGCACGGACGAGCGCGTGTGGCTCTCGTGGTGGAACGTGATGGCAAAGCGGTGCGTCTCCTCCTGGATCTGCCCGATCAGGGCAAACACATTGGGCGCGGCGTGCAGGTCGATCTCGCGTCCCTCGGCGGTCACAAGCGCGCGCGTGCGGTGGCGGTCGTCCTTGACCATGCCGAAGATCGGCACATGAACGCCGAGCGCCGCGCAGGCGCGCTCCGCCGTGGCGGCGTGGGTAATTCCGCCGTCGATGAGCATCACGTCCGGCAGCGGAGCAAACTTTTCGTCCCCGTCGAGATACCGCTGCATGCGGCGCGTAACGACCTCCTCCATCGAGGCGTAATCGTCCGGATGCCCACTGGAAAGGCTCTTGATCCTGAAGCGCCGGTAAGCGCTTTTTTTTGGCTTCGCGCCCTCGTAGACCACCATGGATGCAACAATGTCGCTTGCGCCGGTATTGGAGATATCATAGGCCTCCATGCGCTGCGGCGCTGCGCGCAGCGACAGCATTCCCGCCAGCTGCGTCAGCGTGCGGTCCTCGCGCTCCTGCGCGGTCGTCACGCGCTCCACATCCTCGCAGGCGTTGCGCTGCGCCATGGCCAAAAGCTCCGCCTTTTCCCCGCGCTGGGGAACGTGCAGCGCGACCTTGCGGCCCGCGCGCCCGGAAAGTACCTCTGCAAGCTCGTCCGCGCCGTCGATCTCGCAGGGCAGCAGGATCTCGCGCGGCAGCACGCTCTTTTCCAGATAATACTGCGGCAGGAGCGCTGCAAGGATCGCCTGCTCGCTCTCGTCCTGCGGCGCGGCAAAGATGCTGATATCGCGTCCCGTCACGCTTCCGTCCTCAATGTGCAGCACGGCGCTGCCGCACTTGAGCGCGCCGCGGTAAACGCCCCAGATATCCGTATCTGCGCAGATGCCGGCAATGACCTTCTGCCGCTTGCCCAGCACCTCGATGGCGCGGATGCGGTCGCGCAGGGCGGCAGCCTGTTCAAAATGCAGGGCGGCGGCCTCGCGTTCCATCTCCTCGCGCAGCGCGCGCGTCAAACGCCGGTAGTGGCCGGAGAGCAGCTCCTCGGCCTGGCCGATACGGCGCCGGTACTCCTCCTCGTCCGGCGTGCCGCGGCAGAACGCATCGCAGCGGCCCATATGGTGATTCAGGCAGGGGCGCTCCCTGCCGATATCGCGCGGAAACCTCCTGCCGCAGGTCGGCAGATGAAACGCCTCGCAGATCGCATCAAGCGCGGCGCGCGTTTCGCTGCGGCCGCCAAAGGGGCCAAAGTAGCGCGCGTTGTCGTCCGCAGGGCGGTTCACCATCGTAAAGCGGGGGTAACGCTCCTCGCCCAGCCTTACAAAAGGGTAGCCCTTGTCATCCTTCAGCAGGATATTGTAGCGCGGCATATGCTGCTTGATGAGCGAGTTCTCCAGGATCAGCGCCTCAAATTCGCTGGAAACAAAGATCGTATCAAAATGATCCACCTGCGAAACCATGCGCCGCGTCTTTTCGTTATGAGAGGAATTTTCCTGAAAATACTGGCTGACACGGTTCTTCAGCTTCTTCGCCTTGCCAACATAGATCACGCAGCCCGCCCTGTCCATCATCAGATAAACGCCCGGGGCAAGCGGCAGATTGTTTGCCTTTTCCAGCAGCTCCTGTTTTGTCATACCCGTTTTCCCCTTTCGGATAACAGAAAAAGGCGGCTTTTCAAGCCGCCTTTCCGGATCGCTTTTTATTCGTTAAAGTTGCTGGAAATCAGGTCGCACAGAGCGGTCACGGCTTCCTTTTCGTCCGCGCCGTCGGCAAGCAGCGTAATGGTCGTACCCTTCACGATCCCAAGAGACAGCACGCCAAGCAGGCTCTTGGCATTCACGCGGCGCTCGTCCTTTTCCAGCCAGATGCCGCTTTTGAATTCGTTTGCCTTCTGGATAAAGAACACCGCAGGACGCGCGTGCAGGCCTACTTCATTGTTGATCGTAACATTTTGAGTATACATCGCAACTTCTCCCTCTCCAAAAAAATCTTTCGGACTGTACCATATCATATACCAACGGACGCCGGTTCGTCAATGTCATTTTTTTCGAAACCGGACGGATTTGGCAATAAATACAGACAAAACGCCGTCTGGCGCGGGCGTTTACTTCAACTCGACCACGGTCACGCCGGATTCTCCCTCGCCGAAGTTGCCCAGCCGGAAGCTCTTAACCGCCTTGTTGCGCCGCAGCTGCTCATGCACCGCTTTGCGCAGCGCACCCGTCCCCTTGCCGTGAATGATCGTTACGGTCTCCAGATGCGCCAGCACGGCGGAATCGATATAGCTTGCCAGCACGCTCTCCGCCTCCAGGGTTTCCATCCCGCGGATATCCAGCTCACGCGCGGCGGCAGCCGCGTGAAGGATGCGCTGTGAGGGCGCGAACTGCGACGTTTTCTTCTTCGCAGCCGCGCGCTCGTCGTCCTCGATCAGGCGCACCTCGTCCGCTTTGACCCTCATTTGCAGCGCGCCTGCCCGAAGCGCCAGCACATCGCCCTTGACGGCTGTGACCTCTGCCTGCCGTTTCGTTCCCGGGATCTCCACAAGGTCGCCCGCGCGGATGGGGCGCGACGGTCTGGGGATCGGCTCGGCGCTTTCATCGCGCACGCCGACCGACTCGCGCGCCTCCTTAAGGCCGTGCATGATCTGCGCGCGCTGCGCGTTCATCTGCTGCGCGTCGAGCTTGCGCTGCTCCTTTCGCAGCGCGTCCAGCGCGCGGAACGTTTCGTCCGCAGCGGATTTTGCCTCCGCCAGCAGCCTTTTTGCCTCCGCCTCGCCGCGGCTGCGGGCGTTTTCCTTCGCCCGCTCCATCTGCGTGCGGAACTCGCGCGCCTTGCGCGCGTCCTCCTCGCGCTGCTGATACAGGCGATCGACCTCGACTTTTTCCTTTTCCAGCTGCTGGCGCTTCTGCTCCAGCTGCGTCAGCACGTCCTCAAAGCGGATGCTCTCGCTGTCCATCTGCGCCTTCGCCTTTTCGATCACGCTTTCAGAAAGCCCCAGCCGCTTGGAGATGGCGAAGGCGTTCGACTTTCCGGGGATGCCGATCAGCAGCCTGTACGTTGGGCAGAGCGTTTCCACATCGAACTCGCAGCTTGCGTTTTCCACGCCCGCAGTCGTCATGGCGAAGGTCTTCAGCTCGGCATAATGCGTGGTAGCGGCGATCTTTGCCCCCTGCGCACGCGCCTGCTCAATCACGGCGATGGCCAGCGCCGCGCCCTCCACAGGGTCGGTTCCGGCGCCAAGCTCATCAAAGAGGATCAGGCTGTGTTCATCCGCCTCGTCCAGGATCTGCACAATGTTTTTCATGTGCGCCGAAAATGTGGAAAGGCTCTGCTCAATGCTCTGCTCATCGCCGATGTCGGCAAGCACGGCGGTGAAAATGCTCACCTCGCTGCGGTCGTCGCTGGGAATGTGCAGCCCGCATTGGGCCATCAGGCAGAGAAGCCCCAGCGTCTTGAGGCTCACAGTCTTGCCGCCGGTATTGGGGCCGGTGATCACGAGCGTATCAAAGCTGCGTCCCAGCTCAATATCGATCGGCACCGCCTTTGCGGGGTCGAGCAGCGGGTGACGCGCATGGCGCAGATATACGCTGCCGTCCTTTCGAAGCGCCGGACGCATGGCGTTCATCTCGCAGCTCAGCTCACCGCGGGCAAAGATCAGGTCGAGGCGCACCAGCAGGTCATAGTCCCAGAGGATATCGCGGCTGAAGCCCGCAGCCTCGCTGGAGAGCGCATAGAGGATGCGGTCGATCTCCTTTTCCTCCTTCGCCTCCAGCTCTTTCAGTTCATTGTTCGCCTGCACCACGCCCATCGGCTCGATAAACAGCGTTGCGCCGCTCGAGGAGGTGTCGTGAACAAGGCCGGGCAGCTCGCCGCGGCACTCGGCCTTCACCGGCACCACAAAGCGTCCGCCGCGCTGCGTGATCAGCGCGTCCTGCAAAACGCTGCGATAGCTGGGCGAGGAGATGATGCGCTGAAGGATCTGCCTTCCCTTTGCCGCCGCCGCGCGCTTGTGGCGGCGGATCTCGGCAAGCTCTGCCGAAGCCGTATCGGCGATCTCATTCTCGTCCAGAATGGCGCTTGTGATCTTTTCCTCCAGAAAGCGGTTGGGATGCAGGGCAAGAAACATCCTGTCGATGGCCGTTCCCTCGTCGTCCTCCCTGTAATAGTCCCGAACGCGGCGGGCGTTGGCCAGCACCCCCGCAATATCAAGCAGCTCGCGCGTGTTGAGCGCGCCGCCGCGCTCCGCGCGCCCAAGCGGCTCCGCCACGGGCTTTACGCCCGCAAACGTCGGGCTGCCGCGCAGCAGGATCATTTTGCGCGCAGCGTCCGTTTCGTCAAGCAGGCGGCTCACCTCTCCGTAATCGTCCGCCGGCGCGAGCCTCTGCACGCGCGCCTTGGCTTCGGCGCTGACCGCGTGGCGCTCGAGCATCGTCAGCAGGCGCGGCAGCTCCAGCACGCGGATGGATTTTTCAAACAGTTCACTCATAGCTTTCTCCGAAATTGCAGTTTTATTTCGTCATATCTTTGGCAGGCGCCGCGCATTGCGCCTGTTTTTTCAGGCTCTGGTAAAAGTCCAGCGTCCGGAACCGCCGGTCGAGCTGGACCTGCGCAAAGGTCTCGCAGCAGCGGGCAAACCGCTCTTCTGTCTCGCCCCTGAGCAGAAACGACAGCATCCGCTTCGGCTCGGCCGTCAGAACGTGCCGCATCGCAGCGAACGAGCCGGCATCGAGCGGAACGATCCCGTCCGCGCCGTGCCGCGCGCAGCCGCCGCACAGCAGCACGCCCTCCCGCGTGTCGAATACCGGCTGCGCAGGGTTGCGTTCGCCGCAGACGGCGCAGCCGTCCAGCAGCGGCTCGTAGCCGGAAAGCGCCAGCAGCTTCAGTTCAAACGCCGCCTTGACCAGCGCCTGCGGCTTTTGCAGCGCGCTGAGCGCATAAAGCGCATTGAGCAGCAGCGCCAGGATTTCCGGCGACGGCTCGTCCTCCGCCGTCACGCATTCGGTCATCTCGGCAAAGTAAGACCCCAGCGCCAGCAGCTCCACGTCCTGCCGCACGCCGTCGAACAGAGAGATCGTGGACGCTTCGTCAAGGTAATACCAGTTCCCGCGCCGGTAAAGCACCAGCTCGGAAAAGGCCAGCAGCTCGCATCCGGCTGCGATGCGGCTCGTTCTCCGCCGCGCGCCGCGCGCAATGGCGGAAATCCTGCCAAGCGTGTCGGTCAGCAGCGTCAGTATGTAATCGGCCTCCTTCGTCGGCGTGACGCGGAGGACGATGCCTTTTGTTACGATTCTTTCCGCCATATCGTCTGTTCTTCCACCCTCTGCTGCGCCGCCAGATAAAACGCCGGCGCGCCGGTCTTCATAAAAAGCGCAAAATAGCCGTTTTCCACGCCTCTCACCTCGTGCATAGCATGAGAAAAAACGCGTGGAATATGGCTGGGAAAATTTTTTACTGCTCGTCGTAGCCGAACGAGCGGATATAATTCAAGTTGTCTCTCCAGTTTTCCTTGACCTTCACCCACGTTTCAAGGTAGACCTTCGTTCCCATAAAGCGTTCGATGTCCTGCCGCGCTTCGGTCGATATTTTTTTGAGCATCGCGCCGTTTTTGCCGATGATGATGCCCTTGTGGCTCGCCTTTTCGCAGTAGATGGTCGCATCGACCTCGATGACCTCGTCGTCGCGCTCGATGAAGCGCGTGATCTCGACCGCCGTGCCGTGGGGGATCTCCTTATCCAGATTGCGCAGCAGCTTTTCACGCACGATCTCGCCCACGACCTGCCGGTCGGGCTGATCGGTCGTCATGCCGTCCGGGAAAAGCTGCGGACCTTCGGCGGCGTACTTGCCCAGCTCGTTCATCAGCTCATCCAGCCCCTCGTGCGTGCGCGCGGAGATGGGGATGATGGCGTCGAACGCATACGCCGCGCTGTAGGCGGCGATGACGGTGAGCAGGTCCTCCTTTTTCTCCACAGTGTCGATCTTGTTGATGCACAGGATCGCCGGCAGGTGCGACTGCCTGATCTTTTCAATGAGTTCCGCCTCGGGGATGCCGACGTGCGCCACCGGTTCGACGAGCAGCAGCACCGCGTCCACGTCCGCGATGGATTCGCGCGTGACCTTGACCATATAGTCGCCCAGACGGTTGCGCGCCTTGTGGAAGCCCGGCGTGTCTAGCAGGACAAACTGCGTGTCGCCGCGGTTCACCACGCCATAGATGCGGTTGCGCGTGGTCTGCGGCTTATTCGATACGATGGCTATTTTCTCGCCCACAAGGGCGTTGGTCAGGCTGGATTTGCCGACGTTCGGCCGTCCGCAGACGGTGATCATGGCGGTTTTTGTTTTTTTCATCAGGTGATCCTCAACTTTCTTTTGTTCGTTGAACATTATGGCATGCGGCGCAGGGGCCGCTTCTCACCGCTCGAGGTCGAGCAGCTTCATGATCCTTTCCTCATGCTCGCGCATCTGCGCCTTCATCGGCCCCTCGTCCAGATGGTCGTAGCCCAGCAGATGCAGCACGGAATGCACAGCAAGATAGTTGATCTCGCGTGCAAAGCAGTGTCCGAACTCCGCCGCCTGCGCCTGCGCGCGCTCCACAGAGATGCACATATCGCCCAGCGGCACGGTCTCGCTGCCGGGATCGCGGTCCTCCCCGGTCGGGTGTTCGCCCGGCGTCAGCTCGAGCATCGGAAAGCTCAGCACATCCGTTGGCGCGTCCACGCCGCGCATCTGCACATTGACCTCCTGAATGCCTTCGTCATCCGTAAGCAGGATGTTCACCTCGCAGGGCAGCTCCACGCCCTCGGCGGCCAGCGCGGTGTTTACCGTTTCGCGCAGCATGGCAAAAAGCTCCTCATCCTGCAGCTCGTCCAAATCGCTCTCAACGGTGATCAGGTTTTTGTTCTCTTCCATATCGCTCTTCATTTCCTCCTGTTGTTTCTGACGTCCTCGTAATCCTGATAGGCGCGGATGATGCGCTGCACCATCACATGGCGCACCACGTCCTGCTCGCCCAGCTCGCAGATACCGATACCCTCCACATTTCCGAGTACGCGCACGGCCTGCTTCAGGCCGCTCATCTTGTCGGCAGGCAGGTCGATCTGCGTTGCGTCGCCGGTGATGACCATCTTTGAGCCGAAGCCCATGCGCGTCAGAAACATTTTCATCTGCTCGCAGGAGGTGTTCTGCGCCTCGTCAAGAATGATGAAGCTGTCGTCCAGCGTGCGGCCGCGCATATAGGCGAGCGGCGCGACCTCGATGTTGCCGCGTTCCAGATATTTCTGGTAGGTCTCCGCGCCCAGCATATCAAAGAGCGCATCGTACAGCGGGCGCAGATACGGATCGACCTTGCTTTGCAGGTCGCCCGGCAGAAAGCCGAGCCGTTCGCCCGCCTCCACGGCGGGGCGCGTCAGGATGATGCGGTTGATCTTGCGTTCGCGGAACGCCGCCACCGCCGCAGCCACGGCAAGATAGGTCTTGCCCGTGCCGGCGGGGCCAACGCCGATGGTAACGGTATTTTTTACAATGGACTCGACATATTGCTTCTGCCCCAGCGTCTTGGGCTTGATGGGCCGCCCCTTGGCGCTGATGCAGATCACGTCCTGCGTCAGCTCACTGATGCGGTCCTCCTGTCCTGCGCGCACAAGGCCGATCACATAGCGCACGTTCTGCTCGGTGACCGGCTCCCCGCGGTTCGATATGGTCAGCAGGGCGGAGAGCGCCTTGCAGGCAAGCATTGTATCCTCCGGCTCGCCGTTCACGCGCAGCTCGCCCTCGCGGTTGGCGACAGTGACCCCGAACTCCGCCTCGACCAGCCTTACATTCTCGTCAAATGAGCCGAACAGGTTGACCGCCTGCTCCATGCGTTCGATGCTGATGCGCTGCTCCATGCTTCGATTCCCTCCTGATGTATTCATTCGTTGATCTCGATGGGCGTCTCCACGCCGATCTGCTCTTCACACTCGGCGCTGAGCGTAACAAGCAGATACGCCCCCTGCACGGCGGAGGCAACGCGCTCGCGCATTATGCTGCCGTCCCCGCCCAGCAGCGATGCAAGCTGCGCGTCCAGCACGGCCCGGCCGCGCTGCTCAGCCTCCTCGCGCGAGCGCGTAAGCGTCTGCGTTTCATAGGGCAGGAGCGTTTCCGTCTCCCATGTGACCGGCAGAGAAAAAACGCCGAAAAGCGTCCACTGTGTCTGTTCCCTTATTTTATCACAATCGCCGTGCAGAATGCTACTCCCTTTTGCGCCAATTTTCAAGCGGTCTTCGCCCCAGCAGAGCGCGTAGCTCCGCTTTTTCTCGCCGGTATAGCGCTTGGCTGCATAGTGCAGCGGGATGCGCACGCTCAGCTCATACCATGTTCGGGCTCGCACCTCCCCCTTGCCCGCAAGAAACCGCGTGGCCACGCTGGGCCGCTCCGTGCCGCCGGTGTCTACCACGCCTGCGATCAAAAGCTGCCCCTTCTGCACGCTTGTGCCGGGCAGCACCTTTTTCTCTCCGTCAAGGGCGATCACCTTTGTCACAAGCCCCGCGCGCCTTGCCACAACGTTTGTAGGCGTGCGCTCGTTGGCGCGCTCCGGCGGAAGGACCCGCTCGCGCACCTGCACATAAGCCTTGCAGCCGCGCACGTTCACGCCCACCCAGCACAGTTCCTCCAGCTCCGGCAGCACGCGGTTGCATATGTCCTGCGAGCGGAAGGAGTAAATGAACGTGCCGCGATGCACGCCCTGCTCGCGCAGCGCGTGCAGGATCTTTTCCGCCGGAACCGTCTCATTGCCCGTTACCTCAAAGTCCCAGATAAAAAGCGAATTGACCGCCAGCAGCACAATGCACAGCGCAAGCCCTGCCAGCAGCGCATAGCGGCGGCGGAAGCGCGCAAGAAAAAACGGCACGCCCGCCGCGCGTTCCACGCCGATCTCCGCATCCGCGCCCTCCGCTGCGCGGCGCAGCGCGCGCAGATCCCCGCGCGCAATGCAGAACGAAAGCTCCTCCGTTCCCAGCCATTTCATATCCCAAAACTCAATGCCGCGCGCCGAGCAGAGATTCAGCACCCGCTCGGGATACCGGCTCCGCGCGCGCACACATACGCTGCCGCGCAGCAGCTTGACCGTTTTTTTCAGCATACGCCCCTCATCTCACATATTCCACTGCGTCGATCCGGCCGGCAATGCGCACCTCGCTGTCTGTCATGCTGCGCAGCGTAAGGCCGCTGCCCCGCACACGCACAACGCCCTTTCCCGCGTTGATATCGATCTGCTCGGTCCCGTAGGCCAGGATCCCGCCGTGGCCCTCCAGGAAAAACTGCCGGTCGCCCAAAAGCTCAATGTGGCAAAGCCCCGCTGCCGAATCCACCGGCAGGTCGAAAAACTCCGCCATCCGGATCATCATGCGCTGCGTTCGATCATACCGCTCCATGCGCCGCCTCCCCTCTCCCGGCAAGCCTATGCGCCCCGGCGCGCGGATTTGCCTGTCCGCGTACCGGCAAGTTTGCCTTTCCGCGCGCATAGGCTTGCGAAAGGAGGTGACCGCCATGAAGCTGTACAAGGCCGCGCCGCCGGGCGTCGCGCTGCTCTGCCTGCTTGCACTGCTCCTGCTGCCGGACGTTGGCGCGCAGGCAGCGCAGGAAGCGCTCGTTCTCTGCGCGCAGTCGGTGATCCCATCGCTGTTCCCGTTTTTTGTTCTTTCATCGCTGCTGGTCTCCTGCGGCGCGGGCGCACTGCTTGCGGCGCTGCTCTCCCCGCTGATGCGCCCGCTGTTCGGCCTGTCCGGTGCAGGCGCGGCCGCGCTGGCGATGGGCCTCTGCGGCGGCTACCCGGTCGGCGCGCGGATGTGCGCGGAGCTGACAGCTGCCGGCGCGCTCGACCGCGCCGAGGGCGACCGCCTGCTCTCCTTCTGCAACAATGCCGGTCCCGGCTTCCTGCTTGGCATCTGCGGCGGCGCCGTCTTCCATTCGCCGCGCGCAGGCGCGGCGCTCTATCTCATCCACGCTGCCGCCGCGCTTTTCTCCGGTATGCTGATCTGCCGCCGGCTGCCGCCGCTCCGCCGCATCTCCGTCCGCCCCGGTACATCCGCAGGGCCTGACTTCGCTTCCGCCTTTTCGGCGGCTGTGCAGGGCGCGCTGCGCGGCATCCTCAGCGTGTGCGCTTTTCTGGTGTTCTTTACGGTGCTTGCGCGCCTGCTGCTGCATTTTCTTCCGCCGGCAGCGGCGCAGCCTCTGCCGTGCGCGCTTCTGCTGGGTACTCTGGAGCTGACAAGCGGCGTCCTCGCGCTGCCCGATACGCGCGCGGGCTTTCTCGCCTGCGCGGCGCTGCTCGGCTGGGGCGGCGCAAGCGTCCACTGCCAAACGCTCAGCGTGCTGAGCGGCTCCGGGCTTTCCACGCGCTTTTACTGGCGCGGGAAGCTGATGCAGTCCGCTTTGTCCGTGCTGCTCGCCCTGCCGGCGCTGCCCGTTCTGTTTCCGCAGCCGTAAAAGAGCGCTCTCCGCAGCGGCGGAGAGCGCTCTCATTCCCTTTCAGGCCGTCTATGGCGTCTTTTTTCCCTGCTCCAGATAGGGGGAATACATCATTACCGCATCATTCACCGCCACCGGAAGCTCCTCCAGCAGCGTTCCGTCTTCGCTGAAGCGGCGGCGGTACAGCTCGTTATGCCGGATATAGCCGCCCCAATACTGCGCGCGCATTTCGTGGTTGCGCTCCACGACCTCATAGCGCTCTGCCGGCGCGCTGCTCACGCGCCATTCGCCCTCCAGATCCGTTTCGCCCACGCGCACGCGCAGCTGCCATGTTTCCTGTGTATCGTTGCGGATCATCAGGTCGAGATAGGGGTAAAAGCAGGTCGCGCCGCTGCCGAAGGGCTGCGTGCGGTTCGCGTCAGGAAAGACGTCGTAGCCGTGGCGGTGACGCTCTGTCACCGTAAGCGGCGTATGCAGGGTCATCCAGAAGATCAGGTTGGAGAGCTGGCACAGCCCTCCGCCGGTCGCGGCCAGATACCCGCCGTTGCGCAGGATCATGCCGGGAAGGTAGCCTTTTTTCGCCGTTGGCTTCCCAATCAGATACCAGTAGCTCATCGTTTCGCCCGGGCGCAGGAGCAGTCCGTCGAGCCGCGCGCAGGCAAGGCGCAGATTCGTCACCTTGCTGTGCTGAAGCGCCATATCCACGTCCTTCAGCTTCCGCAGCAGCGGCGTGCGGTGCGAAAAGGCCCGATAAGGCAGATCCTCTCCGCTGCGTTCGCGTGCAAATTGCTTCCGCATGGAGAACCATCTGAGTTTTCGCTGCGCGCTGAAGTACGCGCCGCCAAGCTTCAGGCGCAGATCGGAGCGTTTTTTCGGCTCGTGGACGGTCATATGCTTCCCTCCCATTGTACACTTACCTGTTTAGACGCTGAAAAACGCCGGAGGTTCCCGCTTTTTAATGAAAAGCCGCATCCTACTCTACCTCTGCGCGCAGCGCGGACACCCAGTCGCGTTCGCTTTCAAAAAGCGCGATCAGCTCGCGTGCCTTCGCCTTTTCTGCCGCCGCTTTGTCCGGCTCGTTCTCTGCGGCGTAATACGCCGCGATCTCGCGCATCATATCCACCATCAATTCCAGGCAGACCCACTTCTGCGCGTTGGCGGCGTCGTACTTGTCCTTTCCCCTGAGCGTCTCCGCCGCAGCGGACAGCTTGGTAAAATAGATCTCAGGGATGCGCTCGAGCGTTGCTTTTGCAAAGTCGTATTCGCCCTTTCGCGCGTAGGCACCCGCCAGAAAGCGCAGTGCATCGTAGCGCACATCGTCAAGGCGCGCATCGCCCTCCGCAGTCTCTGCCAGCTTCGACGCAACGGCAATGATCTCGTCGTTCTCCTCCGCAAAATCCAGCGTATAGAGATAGTTGTTGAGCAGGATGGCATTCTGCGGAAAGCGCTCCAGTCCCTTTTGCAGAATGGCGCGGCTTTTGAGCCGGTCGCTCTCGCGGTATTCCCAGGACGCGCGGCAGATCTCCATCACCTCGTTCTCCAGTTCGCTGCGGTCATAGCCGAACAGCTCGTCGATGGTCGTGTCAAACACGGCCGCAAGCGCCGGCAGCAGCGATACATCCGGCGCGCTCAGATGATTCTCCCACTTGCTTACGGCCTGCGGCGAAACGTGCAGCCGCTCAGCAAGCCCCTCCTGCGTCATGCCGCGTGCGCGCCGCAGCGCGCGGATCTGCGTTCCCAGTTCCTTCATGTTTACTGTTCTCCTTGCATCAATTTCGGTACCGTTGACGCTATTATTGCGCAGCGCGGGGCAAAAATCCACCGACCGTCCGGCAAGCACGGCGCAACCGGCGGTTGACCTTACGGGCGATAACACAGATCCGGCAGGGATTCCGCCCGTCCCGGAACGAGGGAAACACCGCAAGCTCCCGAAGGCCCTGCACAAGGGAAAACCGGTTCGTTGCATCGTACTCGGGAGTACTTCCCCATTTACACGGTTCTACCCCGCCGTAAGGAATAGCCCAGCTCCTTTGTCTGCCGCTTTTCCCCCGCCGTCGTGATCTCTCTGATCTCCATATGTTTTCTCCCTCATTTTGCCAAAAAGCGGTATGGCCGTGCCATACCGCTTTTTTGATTTGCATTTAACGCTGGCCCTTGTCGTAGGGGATGCCCTCGGCCTTGGGGGCGCGGGAACTCTTGGACGTGAACGCCAGCACGAGCAGCGTGACCACATACGGCAGCATACGGTACAGATGCGCGCTGATGCCGATCTGCGCCAGCATGAACACGCCGTCCCCATTGATATCGATGCTCGCATAGCTGGCCGCGATGCACTTGAACAGGCCGAACAGCAGCGATGCGACCGCAATATTGACGGGCTTCCAGTTGCCGAAGATCATAACCGCGAGGGCCAGGAAGCCAAAGCCCGCAACGTCGCCGTTCGAAGCGCAGTTCGCGGTGGTCAGCGCATAGACGAAGCCGCCCATACCGGCCAGCGCGCCGGAAATGGTCGTGCCGGCGTAGCGCATCCTGTAGACGTTGATGCCCAGCGAATCCGCTGCCTGGGGGTTTTCACCGCAGGCGCGCAGACGCAGGCCGAAGCGCGTCTTATACAGCAGGATCGACAGAACGATAAACAGCAGGATGCAGATATACGTTGCCAGGTAGACCTTGTTGATGAACGTTTCGCCGAAGAAGCCAAGATCGGTATTCTTATCGATGCCGAGCGTGGACTTTTTGATCATAAACCAGCTGGCCGCATCGCCGGTGAGCATCTGCAGCGTGTTCTGGTTGGAGATGATACGCACGAAGAACAGCACGAGCGCAGGCGCCATCAGGTTCAGCGCGGTGCCGCCAATGGTCTGGTCGGCGCGCAGATTGATGGAGGCAAAGCTCAGCAGCAGCGAGAAGATCGCGCCGAACAGCGCCGCGACCAGCATCGTCAGCAGCTCAATGCCCTGCAGGGCGACCCAGTTGCCATCCTTCTTCAGGGCGAGGATCACATCGCTCGCCTGCACGATGCGCACGAACCACACGCCGATGAACGCGCCGAAGACCATGATACCTTCCAACGCCAGGTTGATGATACCGCTGCGCTCGGCAAACACGCCGGCAAGCGCAACGATCATCAGCGGGACAGCGTAAATGAGCGTCTGTTGGATCAGGAATGTCATTGAGCGTCCCCTCCTTTCGCATTGTCCGCCGCTGCGGCAGCAACCGGCTCTGCGGGCTTGTCCGCCGCTGCCGTCTCGGCAGGCTCTTCCTTCTTCTTGCCGAGCTTGCCGATCCACATCTTGATGACCAGCGAGAACGCGCTCAGATACACGATAACCGCAATGATCACATCGGTGATGTACTCGTTATAGGCCGTCAGGTTCGTCAGCTGCAGGCCGGAGATATCCAACGTGGACATGAAGACCGCCGTAAAGATGATGCCGATGGGATTGCACGCGCCCAGCAGCGCCACCGGGATCCCGTTAAAGCCGATGCCCGGCAGGGACTGGTAGGTGGACCAGAAGAATTCCGTGTTGCCGGAGAGATAATAGAGCGAAGCGCCCGCTGCGCTCAGCGCGCCCGCGATCGCCATAGAAAGCACGATGTTGCGCTTGTCCGCGATACCGGCGTAGCGCGCGGCGTGGCGGTTGGAGCCGCAGGCCTTGAGCTGATAGCCGAACGTCGTCTTCGACATAAGGATGTAAACGCCGATGGCGCAGATAATGGCGATCAGGATGCCGCCATTGACCTGCGAACTGGGGAATATCTTGTCCAGCCCCATCTTCGCCGTGGCGACGCCGTTGAAGCTCGTTTTGTAGATGTAGCCGGTCTTGGTGGACTCGGTCACGTTCTTGAAGCTGCTGATATCGAAAAGCCAGGTGACGAGGTTCGCCGCGATCCAGTTCGTCATGATGCAGGCCAGCACCTCGTTGATGTTGAGAAGCGCCTTGAACATGCCCGGGATCGCGCCCCAGACAGCGCCCGCCAGCGTGCCGCCGAGGAAGGCAAGCAGCCAGATGAGCGCGGGGGACACCGTATCGGACGGCATTCCAAGCGCGATGGACAGGGACACGAGCGTACCCATCAGGTACTGGCCCGGCGCGCCGATGTTGAACAGGCCCGTTTTATAGGCCATGCCCACGGAAAGGCCCGTCATGATGAGCGGCGCCGCGCGGAAGAGCATATTGCCGATGTTCGTGGGGTTAAAGCCCCAGGTCAGCGCGCCCGAGGCATCGCGCCCCGTAGAAAACAGGCCCGCAAACACGATGCGGATACCGTCCCACGCGGCGGAGAGGGAGAGGTTCTTGCTGGTCAGGCCTACGATCACGATCACGATACTGCCGACCGCAAGGCCGATGAGGATGGAAAGCACGGAGGCCGCAACGGACTTGAAGCCTTCGCTTTGCAGGAAGTGTTCTTTTTTCATACCGCCGCCTCCTCTTTCGTCATGCGCTTTGCGCCGGCCATGTAAAGTCCCAGCTCTTCGACCGTGGTCTTTTTGGGGTCGAGTTCGCCGACGATCTCGCCCTCGTACATCACAAGGATGCGGTCAGACAGGCTCATCACCTCGTCCAGCTCCAGCGAGATGAGCAGCACCGCCTTGCCGCGGTCGCGCTCGGCAACGAGCTGGCTGTGAATGTATTCGATCGCGCCGACGTCCAGACCGCGCGTGGGCTGAACGGCAACGATCAGCTCCTTGTCGCGGTCGATCTCGCGGGCAATGATCGCCTTCTGCTGGTTGCCGCCGGACATGGAACGCGCCTTGGTGATCGCTCCCTGTCCGCTGCGGACGTCGAACTTTTCGATCAGGTAGTCCGCATATTCGCGCACCGCCTTGTTGTTGATGAAGCCGTGGTTCTGGAAGCGCGGCTCGCGGAAGCGCTGCAGCACCAGATTCTGCTCAAGCGTAAAGTCCAGCACAAGGCCGTGCTTGTGGCGGTCCTCCGGGATATGGCTCATATTCTCGCCGCGCTGGTGAATGCTGGCGTGGGAAATGTCCTTGCCGCAGAGCGTCACCGTGCCGCTCGCAGCCTTGTCAAGCCCCGTCAGCCCGTAGACCAGCTCTGTCTGTCCGTTGCCGTCGATACCGGCAATGCAGACGATCTCGCCCGCACGCACGGCAAACGAAACATCGTTCACAGCATTGCGCTTCTGAATGTGGGAGTGTACGCACAGGTGATCCACCTTCAGGATCTCATCCGTCGGCTTCGCCTCGTCCTTGACGACCTCGAGCTGCACCGGACGGCCCACCATCATGTTGGAAAGCTCCTGCTTGGTGGTCTCGTTCGTATTGACCGTGCCAACGTACTTTCCCTTGCGCAGCACGCTCACGCGGTCGGAAACCTCCATGATCTCGTTGAGCTTGTGGGAGATGAAGAGGATCGACTTGCCTTCGCGGGCAAACTCCTTCATCGTGGCCATCAGCTCCTCGATTTCCTGCGGCGTCAGCACCGCCGTCGGCTCGTCAAAGATCAGGATCTCGTTGTCGCGGTAAAGCATCTTAAGGATCTCCACGCGCTGCTGCATACCTACGGTAATATCCTCGACCTTGGCGTCAAGGTCAACGTGCAGGCCGTAGCGCTGGGAGATCTCCTCCACCTTTTTGCGCGCTTCCTGCTTCTGCAGGAAGCCGAGCTTCGTCGTCTCTGCGCCGAGGATGATGTTGTCAAGCACCGTGAACACATCCACAAGCTTGAAGTGCTGATGCACCATGCCGATACCAAGCGCCGTTGCATCGTTCGGATCCTTGATGGACACGACCTGCCCATCCTTCTTGATGGTGCCCTCCTCCGGCTGATAAAGGCCGAAGAGGACCGACATCAGCGTTGATTTGCCGGCGCCGTTCTCGCCGAGCAGTGCGTGAATCTCTCCCTTTCTCAGCTGCAGGGTGATGTTGTCGTTGGCGATAATACCCGGGAACTTTTTGGTAATATTCAGCATTTCAATGGCATACTGTGTTTCCAAGTTCTTTCGCCCTCCTTCCGTTTTATGGCCCGCACGCCCCGAGCTTGCAGGACGGAAACCAAGAATACAATAATTATACTACACGTTACAAAATAAAGCAAAAACTTTTTTGTGGATAATTCGGCAAATTCGACAAAAAAAGCGGGGAGCCGAGGCTCCCCGCTTTCTATGTAGCATTTGCTGTGGATCAGCCGCCGATGTAGCTGACGTTCACATTGCTCAAACCGGCCGTGGAGGGATTCGCCATCTCGGAGTTGTTGTCGATGGAGATCTCGCCGTTGAGGACCTTCTGGAAGAGAGCCTCATAGTCGGCAACGGTGAAGTTGGTCATGGACCAGGTAGCGGTCGGCAGGCCGACAGCGTTCTCAGCGACGCCGAGGGAGGTGGCAGCATTGCCGATCTCGCCCCAGGAACCGTCGTAAGCCTTGGTAACAGCCCAGACAACAGCGTCGCTCAGACCCTTCATGGCGGAGGTGACGACGGTCTCGGACTCGCTGGACTGGTCAACGTCAACGCCGACAACGGCGCCGTCATTGGCAGCGGCAGCAGCCGCGACGGACTGGAACATGGAGCCGCCGCAGGCGAAGACGATCTCAGTGCCGTTGGCATACCAGCCGGAGATCATGGTCTGCAGCTCGGGGGAAGCGGAGAAGGAGGAGCCATACTCCCAGGAGTAGTTCATGTCAACCGTCTTGCCCATTTCCTTAGCGGCATCGTTCGCGCCCTGAGCAAAGCCCCAGCCGTAACGGATGCAGGCGGGATTGGTGCCGCCGCCGCCGCCGGTGAAGCCGAGCTTCTCGTAGCCTTCCTTGACGACAGCGTAACCGGCGAAGTAGCCGCACTGCTCTTCGTTGAAGGCGATGCCCGCAACGTTGTCAAGGCCGAGAGACCAACCGTCGATGAAGACGAACTTGGTGTCGGTGAATTCCTTAGCGGCCTTCTCGAGGGCCGTGCCCTGCATGAAGCCGGCGCAGACGATGACCTTGGCGCCGCCGTCCACGGCAGCCTTCATGGCGTCGTAACGGTCGTCATCGGTAGCCTGATCGCCGTTGGCGGGCTGATAGTACTTGTAGCTCAGGCCGTTGTTGGCGGCATAGAGCTTCACGCCGTCGAACGTACCCTGGTTGAAGGACTTATCCTTCAGCTGGCCGACGTCGGTGATGAAAGCGACCTTGTACTTGCCGTCCTCGGACGTCATGTTGTCGTCGATATCATCGGGGTTGGTGTAAACGGTGGGTTCTTCCTGCTGCTGGTCGTCATTGGCAGGATCCTGCGTGTCGTCGGTCTTCTTATCGCCGCAGGCGACAAGGGACAGAACCATGACGAGAGCGAGAAGCATTGCAAAAAACTTCTTCATTCTTTCTAACCTTCCTTAAAATTTTTCCGGCAGGCGGACAAAAGCCGCCTGTTCGGTATTTGGAGCGCATACACGCTTCGCTGGTAGTATAGCAAAGACCGCCCGGAGAATCAAGTCCGATTCTTTCGTTTTTGCCCTTTTTGTAAAATTTGTCTGTTTTGCACAGCCGCGCCTTTCCTTTTGCTCAGCCGAGCTTCATATCTCCGTCCTTGACCCAGCCGAGGCGGCGGCAGGCCACATTGATGAGCGGGGCAAGAATGGCGGGCAGCACAACAGCCACAAGTACAAGCCCCAGCCAGTCAAAGCCTGTGGGGCTGATCGCCGCCGCGCCTCTGGCGACAGCCTCCTCAGAGGGGGCGATCCAGCCCGTCCACACGCCGATGGGGCCGCACAGCCCGCAGGTTCCCATGCCGGAATTGATGGGCGCGCCGTTCATCTCCAGCTTGAATACGCAGGTGGCGATGGGACCGGTAATGGCGGAAGCCAGCGTCGGCGCAATCCAGATGCGCGGGTTCCTGACGATGTTCGGCATCTGGAGCATCGAGGTGCCGAGTCCCTGGCTCACAAGCCCGCCCCAGCGGTTTTCCTTGAAGCTCATCACGGCGAAGCCGACCATCTGCGCGCAGCAGCCCGCAACCGCCGCGCCGCCGGCGATGCCCGTGAGCCGCAGCACCTGGCAGATGGCGGCGGACGAGATGGGCAGTGTGAGCGCGATGCCGACAAGGACGGAGACGGCGATGCCCATCCAGAACGGCTGGAGCGCCATTGCGCGCTCGATCACGTCGCCGAACGCTGAGGCCGCCATGCCGATGGGCGGGGCGATCCACTTGGCGAGCGCCACGCCGACGAGGATGGTCACGGCGGGCGTGACCAGAATGTCGATCTTCGTCTCCTTGCTCACGGCCTTGCCGCACTCGGCGGCAAGGATAGCGATGACAAGCACCGCCAGCGGGCCGCCCGCGCCGCCCTCGGCGTTGGCCGCATAGCCCACCGCCGCAAGCGAGAACAGCACCATCGGGTCAGCCTTCAGGGCGTAGCCGATGGCAACCGCCATCGCGGGGCCGGAAACGGCCATCGCATAGCCTCCGATGTCTGCCAGGACCGCAATGTTCAGCTGCACGCCCAGCGTCTTGATGATCGTGCCGATGAGCAGCGAGCAGAACAGACCCTGCGCCATTGCGCCGAGCGCGTCGATGCCGTATCGTTTGGCGGATATTTCAATATTCTTGCGCTTGCAGAACGTCTTTATCGTCTCCATGGCAGCCTCTCAACTCAAAAAAGTGTAATACGCAGGTGTCAAGACACCTGCGTATTACACTATAATCATTTCCCGCTTACTTGTCAAGCGCGGCTTCGCCGGTCTCCTCCAGCAGCACGCCCAGCGCGCGCAGCGCGTCCTTCACCCGCGCGAACGCCGCCTCATCGGGACACGAGAGCGTGTGCAGGTGGATGCCGTCGGTCAGGCGCGAGAGCGGCTCGGCGTTTTCACAGCGCTCGATGAACTGCCCGACCTCATAGCGGTTCGAAATTTGCAGCGGGCCGGTGAGCTGACCGTAGACGGGATGATCGACGATCACGTCGATGACCGTGCAGCCGTTGTCCACAATGGCGTTCAGCTCCGCTTCCATCTCCTCCGGCGCGTGCTTCACGGCAACGCGGCGGATCAGTCCGCGCTGCGTCCCCGGCGTTACGTAGCCGCGCGGCGTGGCGATGATCTCCGCGCCCGCCGAACGCAGCAGCGCGATATCGCCCACAATGACCTGGCGCGAGACGGAAAATTTTTCCGCCAGCGCCGATGCGCTGACCGGCGCGTCCGCCGCGCGCAGGATGCCGGCGATGGCCTTGCGCCGTTCGTCAGAACGCACTTGCTCTCCCCCTCTTTTCCGCTCAAATGGCGCAAATTCCGATTCCATTCAGGATATTCCCTCTTCGATATTGCTTCTTGTTGTCGGATTTTGGCGGTTTAATACGCAAAGCAGCTGCCGCCGACGAACTCCCGCACGATGGAATCGCGCGGCACATAATCCGTCCGCAGCGGCGGCACGGAATTCACCACATCGAACAGGTCGCTCAGCCCGTGCGCGGCGATGAACGCATCGTTAAGCTGGCTGTAGAATTCCGGAATGTCCTTCAGATAGCGCGCAAGGATGCACGGCTCATAGTCGTGGAAGGTGTCGATATGGATGCTGGCGTTGGGCTTGTTGGGCATGATGTAATTGCGCTCGCCCGCGTCCACGCTCTCGGCGCGCTCCACCGTCTGGCGCAGGGAATGCCCGCGCCCCTGATAATCGCGGATCATCCGGCGCGCCACGCGCAGCTGCTCGGGACGCACGATGCGGTCCTTCTCCGTGATGATGCGTGTGCGCGGGGCAACGTAAACGCCGGCCGCCTCGTTTCTGAGCTGGTCGAAGATCAGCGGATTGAGCATATGGATGCCCTCGGCGATAATGATGGCGTCCCGGTCGCCCTGCATGGACTTGTAGCCGCCCACGCCGCCGGACTTGAAATCGTAAACGGGCAGCTCCACAAGCTCTCCGTCCATCAGGCGGTGGATATCCTCGATAAGGAGCTGGCGGTTCACGCAGTAGGGCGACTCCCAGTCGCTTGCCTCGGGTGGGCGCTCGTTCAGCGGCAGGAAGAAGTTGTCCATGCTGAGCAGACATACCTTTACGCCAAGGTTTTCAAGATATGCCTTCAGGCGCATGGCCGTCGTCGTTTTGCCGCTGCCGCTCGGGCCGGTCAGGCAGACGACGGGCTTCTGCCGCTTGTTCATCAGGATGCTTGCCGCAGCGGAGCTGATCTTGTCGTGGAAGACCTCCTCGCAGCGCAGCACAAAGCGGGTGTCGTCCCGCATACTGGTCGTAATGTTTTCAATGTCGATAACTCGCATTGCGGTTCTCCTTTCAGGCGGCGCGGCTCAGAGCGCCGCCATCTTTACGGCGGTCTCCAGCGCCACCCGCATCATATCGGCGAAGCCCGTCTGCCGCGCCTCGGGCGAGAGTTCCTCCCCGGTGACGATGTTATCGGAGATGGAGCAGATGGAAAGGCCGCGTTTTTTCGTGTAGGCGGCGTTGCAGTAGAGCGCGGCAGCCTCCATTTCGATGGCCATCACGCCCAGCTCCGCCCACTTGAGCGAGGAGCCGGAGGCGTCATAAAACGTATCGGACGAATAGAGGTTGCCGACCGGCATGGCAAGGCCCAGCTCCTTCGCCGATTCGACGGCGGCGGAAAGCAGCGCAAAGTCGGCAATGGGGGCGAACGTCCCGTTCAGTCCGTACTGCGCGGCATAGTTCGAGTTCGTGCAGGCGCCCATGCCCGCCACAATACTGCCGAGCTTCAGATCCGCACGGATCGCGCCGGCGGAGCCGACGCGGATAATATTGTCCACATCATACTGCGTGAACAGCTCATAGGAATAGATACCGATGGACGGCATTCCCATGCCGCTGGCCATCACGCTGACGGGAACGCCCTTGTAAGCGCCCGTGTAGCCCTGCACGCCGCGCACATTGTTGACGAGTCTCGGCTCGTTGAGAAACGTTTCGGCGATGAATTTCGCGCGCAGCGGATCGCCGGGCATCAGGACAGTCTTTGCGAAGTCGCCCTTAACGGCGCTGTTGTGCGGAGTCGGCATATTGAACTCTCCCCTTTCTCAAAACTGGCCCCTGGCCTCAAGCTCCTTGACGGCCTTGACGATGCGGCTGGTACCCAGGCGGTCCGCGCCGAGCTTGAGGAAGTCCTCGGCGTCCTGAAGATCGGCAATACCGCCGGCGGCCTTGATCTTCTTGCCGTTGGTCATGTGCGCGGCCATGAGGGCCACGTCCTCGCGCGTCGCGCCGCCGCCGGCAAAGCCGGTGGAGGTCTTGATGTAATCGGCGTGGGATTGGGAGACGACCTCGCAGAGCCTGATCTTCTCCTCGTCGGTGAGAAGGCAGGTCTCGATGATGACCTTCAGGATGTTGCCGTGGCAGGAGATCTTCACAGAGTTGATCTCCTGAAGGATCTTGTCGTACTGGCCCTCCTTGACCCAGCCGAGGTTGATGACCATGTCGATCTCGGTCGCGCCGTCGGCCACGGCGCTCTCGGCCTCCATGCACTTGATGCCGCTGGGCGTATAGCCGTTGGGGAAGCCGATCACCGTGCAGACCGGCAGCTGGCCGAAGCCGAAATGCTGCTGCTCGGCGATGTAGTGCGCGGCGTGGTTCACATAGGTCTGCGGGATGCAGACGCTTGCGCAGCCGTACTTGATGCCGTCGTCGCAGATCTCCCTGATCTCCTCCCAGGTGGCGGTCTGCTTGAGAAGGGTGTGGTCAACGTGGCTCAGAATTTCTTTCACGTCCATGATCTATCGTTCCTTTCTGAAATTGGAAAGTATTGTCCGAAACGGTCTTCTGTTTATCATATCACACCGTCCGGCGTTTGTCTACGCGCGAAACGCGTTCCATGCCAGGATGCGCGGCAGCAGCCGCTCATAGAGCGCGTCGCGGTTCGCTTCGCCGATCTGCACCAGCTCCACGTTCTCATGGCCGCGCACCGCGCGCAGGAAGGCCGTATTCTTCGGCTTGACCGCCGCCAGCACCGGCGTTTCCCCGTCCAGCGCGCGCAGCACCGCGCGCTGAAAGGCCGCCGCGTCGTTTTCCAGAAATCCCAGCTCGTCCATCAGGATCACCCCGTTTTCCGGCGCCGCGCCGATATACCGCGCCCCCAGCGTATCGAACACCTCGCTGTGGCGCACGCTCGAGCGGCTGTCGCAGATACCGGCAAGGTTCTCCGCCGTGCTGCGCCGTTCGCTCTCCGGCAGCGCCGCATCGTAAAGGTAAATGGGGTAAAAGCCGTTCTCATCCGGTGTTTTCAGCCGCAGCGTCACAAAGCCGCCCACCGGCCGCACACTGTGCGCCAGCAGCCGCCGGATCAGCGTGCTTTTGCCCACGCCGCGTTCTCCGCAGAGCAGAATATGCCGTTTTTCCACGCCGCTTCACTCCTCTCCAACATCCCCCGCCGCAAAGCGGAAAAGCGTCAGCCTCTTTTCATGCGGCAGATAGTATGGGAATTCCTCCGAAGGCCCCGGCACGAGCCGCGCCGCGACCGCTGCGCGCGTAAGCCGCGCGCCGCTGCGGTCATAGATCTCAAAAAAGCGTTCCGCCGCCGCCAGCGAGCGGAACGGCTGCCCGAACTCCGCCGTAAAGCGTTCCGCCGTATAAGGAATGCCGCGCGCGGCAAGCGTTTCTTCCGTGCAGCGCGCCGTGTATTCGCCAAGGCTCACCCTCCCCGCGCTAAAGCGGTGGTGCGTGTAGTCGCGTTTGACGAGGAACACCTTCCCTTTGCAGCAGCGCGCGGAAATCGCCAGCGCGTCCTCCGTCCGCCCGAACAGGCAGAACACCATCGCGTCATACGGCTGCGCCGGACGGTGCGCCTTCACGTCCCCGCAGACCGGCGTTACGCCCTCCGGCGCGCGTCCGCGCAGGACGGCGATCGCTTTTTCGCTGCTGTCCACCGCCGTCACGCCCGCGCAGTACCGGCGCAGGGCGGCGCTCAGCTCTCCCGTGCCGCAGCCCGCGTCGCACACACGGTCGTCCGGCGCAAGGTGCGGCGCGATGCGCCGCGCGATCGCGCCGTAATAGTCGTTCATCCGCAGCGCGTCGCGCAGGAAGGCAATGGTCTCGTCGCTCCAGTACATTTCCGTCCCCCGCCGCACTCACAGCTCCGCGCCGTAATACGCCGTCATCGCGCGCACCAGATACGCATAGTCCTGCGTACCCGCCGTTTCCCAGCTCGAGTGCATCGCCAGCTGCGCAAGCCCGATATCCACGGTACTCACCGGCACGAGCGTGTCGGCAATGGAGCCGAGCGTTGAGCCGCCGGGCAGATCCGAGCGGTTCGACAAGACCTGCGTGGGTACGCCCGCGCGTTCGCACACAGAGCGGAACACGGCGCAGGAGCGGCCATCAGTCGCGTAGCGCTGATTGGCGTTAAATTTGATGACGACGCCCTCGTTCATGTACGGGCAGTTGTCAGGGTCGGCGTATTCGCCGTGGTTGGGATGCTGCGCGTGCGCATTGTCCGCCGAAACGAGGAAGCTGCGCGCGAGCATCGTCTGGAAGTCCTGCTCGTCCCTGCCGAGGCACAGCGCGATGCGCCGCAGCGTATCGCGCAGGAAGACGGAACCCGCGCCCTGTTTGGTCGCCGAGCCGACCTCTTCATTGTCGAACACGCAGCACACGGCAATGTTCCCGCTCTCCTTTTCCGCAAGAAAGCCCATGAGACAGCCGTATGCGCATTCAAGGTCGTCGAGCTTGGGCGAGAGGATGTATTCCTTATTCTCGCCCAGCAGCGTCCCTCTTCCGCGGCAGTAAAGAAACAGGTCGCTGCCAAGAATATCCCCGGCCTGAACGCCCGCCGCCGATGCAACGATGGGCAGGATCCCGCCGCAGTCCGCGCCGCCGAGGAGCGGCAGCGTGTCGATATTCGCCAGATATTTCATGCCGTCGTTCGCGCTGCGGTTCATGTGGATGGCGACGTTCGGGATCACCAGAAGATCACGGTCCACGTTCACCAGCCTCTGCACGATCGCCCCATTCTCCCGCACGAAGACGCGCCCCGCCACGGAAAGCGGCCGGTCGAACCAGGAGGACATCAGCATCCCGCCGTACTTTTCGGTGGAGAGCTGCACATAGTGCGCGCTCCGGCGGTCGGGCCGCTCCTTCAAGCGGAACGTCGGCGAGTCGGAATGCGCCGCGGCCATGGCAAAGCCTCCGTCAGGCTTCGCCGGGATACGGAAGGCGATGGTGCTTGAGCCGTTGCGCCGGACAAAGTATTTTCCGCCTGCGCGGAGCGGCCAGCGCTCGCGCTCGGAAAGCTCCTCGTATCCCTCTGCGCGCAGCCTGCCGCAGATATTTTCCGTCACATGATAGCAGGTGGGGCCTGCGGCGATAAAGTCCAGCAGCTCCTCCGTCATCGTTCTTTCCATGATGCATTCCTCCATTTATTTTTTCATGCGTTATCCGCATTATAGCATACCGCCGCCGTCCCGGCAAGACGGCTTTGGCCCGGCTGTCGATCCTGCTGTGGAAAATTTTTCGTTTTTTGTTCATGCTTCGTGGAATTACGGTTGCTTATTTTGAATTTATCCTTTATAATATCTGGTGATTTCCGTCCCTCCGCCTCTGCGCGGGAAAAGCCTCTTTGTTTCATTGCGGTGTCACCGAACAGGCTTTTGCAGTTTGCACTCCGCCATGAAAGGAGGCGTTTCTCTCCATGAACGATCAGAATCTGCCCGCGCCGCAGCCGGCGAAGCTCTGGACGCGGGATTTCACCATCATTACGCTCGGCAGCGTGGTGTCGATGCTCGGCAACTCGATGTCCGGCTTTGCGCTGAGCCTGCTTGTGCTGGATTACACCGGCTCGAACCTGCTCTACGCCGTCTATATCGCAACGTTCACCCTGCCGCAGATCGTGATGCCGGTCTTCTCCGGCGCGATCCTCGACCGCTTTTCACGCAGGAAGACCATCTACACGCTGGACTTTATCTCTTCGGGCGTTTACCTCACCGCCGCGCTGATCCTGAGCCGCGGCTGGTTCAGCTTTCCGATGCTCGCGGTCTTCTGCTTCATCATCGGCTCGATCAACAGCATCTACTATGTCGCCTACGACAGCTTCTATCCCCTGCTCATCTCCGAGGGCAACTATTCCAAGGCCTACTCCATTGCAAGCGTCCTTGAAACGCTCTCGGCGCTCATCATCCCTGTTGCAACGTACCTTTACAATCTCTTCGGCATTGCGCCGCTGCTGGGCGTCAACGCGCTGTGCTTCTTCATTGCCGCAACGGCGGAGACGCAGATCCGCGCCGAGGAACACTACATCGCAAAGCAGCGCGCCGCGCTCGCGCTCGAAGAGCAGCGCTCCTCCGGCCGCCGGCTCCTGCGCGACATCAGAGAGGGCTTCCGCTACCTTCTGAGCGAGAAGGGTCTTCTCTGCGTTGCCATCTACTTTGCCTTCAGTTCGCTCTCCAACGGCGCGTCGAGCGTCATCACGCTGCCGTACTTCAAGGCGACCTTTGAAAACGGCGAATATATCTATATGCTCGTGTGGGGCATGGCCATCTTCGGCCGCGCCATCGGCGGCGGCATCCATTACAAGGTCAACCTGCCCGTGCAGCGGAAATATGCCATCGCGCTCGCGGTGTATGTCGTCATCTCGCTGTGCGAGGGCTTCTATCTCTACTGTCCGCTGCCGGTGATGATGGTCTCATGCTTCTTAACCGGCATTCTGGGCGTAACGAGCTACACCATCCGCATCTCCGCCACGCAGAGCTATGTGCCGGACGAGAAAAAGGGCCGCTTCAACGGCGCGTTCAATATGCTCAACACCGTCGGCAGCTTTACGGGCAACCTGATCGCAGGCGCGCTGACGGCGTTCCTCCCCGCGCGCGGCGTGCTGACAGGCTTCATGCTCGTCACCACAGCGGCTGCGATCGTCGTCATCGGCGGCGGGCGCAAGGCCGTTTCCGCCATCTACAACCGCCAGCAGTGAACTGCCGGCTTCCCCATCTGAATCATGTATCCACACGGAGGTAACCTATGAAATTTTCACAAATGCCCTACACCCGCCCCGATCCCGAGGCCGTCAAGCAGCAGTGCGCCGCGCTGACCGCGCAGCTCAAAGCCGCGCAGAGCTACGAAGAGGCCCGCAGGGTCTTCCTTACGCAGCAGGAGCAGTCCAAGCACATCTCCACCGCCTCAACGCTTGCGAGCATCCGCCACTCGATCGACACGCGCGACGAATTTTACGACGCGGAGGAGAAGTTCTGGAACGGCTTCTTCCCCGAGCTGCAGGAGTATACCCAGCAGTGGACGCAGGCTCTGCTCGAAAGCCCCTTCCGCGCCGACTTTGAAAAGGAATTCGGCGACCTGCTGTTCGTCAATGCCGAGATCGAACTCAAGACCTTCTCCCCAGCCATCATCCCCGAGCTGCAGCAGGAAAACGAGCTGACGCAGGAGTATGAAAAGCTGCTCGCCTCGGCGCAGATCCCCTTCGAGGGCAAGACCTACACGCTCTCCCAGCTCTCCCCGTTCAAGACCTGCGCCGACGATGCAAAGCGCCTTGCCGCCTGGAAGGCGGAGGGCCAGTGGTACAGGGACAATCAGGCAAAATTCGACGAGCTCTACGACAAGCTCGTGAGACTCCGCGACGCGATGGGCAAAAAGCTCGGCTACGAGGGCTACACCACGCTCGGCTACTACCGCATGGGCCGCAACTGCTACACGAAGGACGACGTGGAGAAGTTCCGCGAGGCGGTCGTCAAGTATCTCGTCCCCGTGGCTGACAAGGTATACCGCGAGCAGGCCAAACGCCTCGGCAAGCAGTACCCCATGAGCTTCGCCGACAACGCGCTCGAGTTCCGCTCCGGCAATCCCCGCCCCATCGGCACGCCGGATGAGATCCTTGCCATGGGCATGAAGTTCTACCGCGAGCTTTCGCCCGAAACGGAAGAATTCTTCCGCACGATGCTCGACGACGAGCTGCTCGACGTTCTCTCCACCGAGGGCAAGCAGGCGGGCGGCTACTGCACGAGCATCATGGACTATCAGGTGCCATTCATCTTTGCCAACTTCAACGGCACGCAGCACGATGTGGAGGTCGTGACGCACGAGGCCGGCCACGCCTTCGAGGCCTGGACGAACCGCAGCCGCATCCCCATCGAGTATATCTGGCCGAGCATGGAGGCCTGCGAGGTCCACTCCATGAGCATGGAATTCTTCGCAGAGCCGTGGGCGGAGGGATTCTTCGGTCCGGATGCAAAAAAGTTCCGCTACAGCCACCTCTCCGGCGCGCTGACGTTCATCCCCTACGGCACGATGGTCGATCACTTCCAGCACATTGTGTATGAAAAGCCTGAGATGACGCCCGCTGAGCGCCACGCCGTGTGGAAGGAGCTGCTCGGCGTCTATATGCCGTGGATGAAGCTCGATGGCGAGATCCCGTTCTATTCCGAGGGCATGGGCTGGCAGCGCCAGCACCACATTTACTCCAGCCCCTTCTACTACATCGACTACTGCCTTGCCCAGACCGTGTCGCTCGAATTCTGGGCCATGATCCGCAAGGATCTGAAAAACGCGTGGCAGCGCTACATGGCCTACACCGTGCAGGGCGGCAGCCGAACGTTTACCGACCTTCTGAAGAACGCAGAACTGGAAAGCCCGTTTGACGAGAAGTGTCTTCGCGGCGTGTGCGCCGAAGCGGAGAAGGCGCTTGCAGACTTTGACCTTACCGGCATCGAGTAATGGCGAAAAAGCAGAAAAAGCACGGCAGGAATTCCTATCTGAACGACTTCCGCCTGAATGTCGCCGGCGAGTACATTTACGACGGCGCGCTTTACGCCTGCCAGGACGGCGCAGACGGGATACGCGCCGCACAGCGCCGCGTATGGACGGCGGGCGCGCTGCTCGTGCTGGCGGCCGTGCTGGGCGGGTGCATCCCCGCCCCCGGGATGCAGAACCATTTCTATGTCATTCTGCCCTACCTCGGTGAGCTGACCGCCTCGCTCACGGTGCTCTGGGCGCTCGTCCGGCTGGGCCGCAGCTGGACATCCGTGCGCGAATATGTCTATGAGCGCACCGTTCCCGCGCTGCCGCGGCGGGCGATGGCCGCCGCCGTTTGCGCGCTGCTCGGCGCCGCTGCCGAGGGTGTCCACCTCGTTTTGTCCGGCGCTGGCGGACAGGTGTTTCCCGTCGCGCTTTATTTCCTGCTCAAGCTGCTCGCCGCCGCCTCTGCGCTGACAATCCGGCGCGCAATGATATTGTCTAATTGGGATAAAGTGTCCAAAAACGGCGATTGCTAAAAATTTTTACTGTACATTTACCACTGTTCTATGGTATAGTGATAAAAAGCCTGAGTTATTTCATTTCACAGGCCAGTTTCAGAAAGGCGGGCCTTTCCGGTCCGCGCGGAACGCGCGGAGTCCCTTCATTCGTGCCACACGGGGCGCAAGCCCTGTTGAAGCAAAAATATATAAAGGAGTTTGATTCAATGAAAAGAGCACTTGCACTGATCCTGTCTCTGGTCATGTGCATTGGCCTTCTCGCCGGCTGCGGCGACAAGAAGACCGATGACGGCAATGGCGACGGCCAGCAGACGGAAAACACCACCCCGCTGGTCGCGGGCTATGCCGCGTTCAACGAGAAGTTCTCCCCCTTCTTCGCCGAGACCGCATACGACCAGGACGTTTATGTCATGACCCAGCTGGGTCTGCTCGGCAATGACCGTCAGGGCGCGATGATCCTCAACGGCATTGAGGGCGAGACCACCAACTACAACGGCACCGACTATACTTATTATGGCCCCGCCGACTGCGAGATCGTTGAGAACGCCGACGGCACCGTCGATTACAACTTCAAGCTGCGCGAAGACCTCGTCTTCTCCGACGGTGAAAAGCTCACCATCGACGACGTCATCTTCTCCATGTACGTTCTCTGCGACCCCACCTATGACGGCAACTCTACCCTCTACGCTGTTGCCATTCAGGGCATGAACGCTTACCGCAGCGGCATGAGCAAGCGCATTGACCTGATCCTTGCTGCCGGTCCGGACGGCTACACCGCCACCGACTATTACACTGAGGACCAGTACAACACCTTCTGGACCGCTTTCAATGCCGGCGGCGAGAAGTTCGCCCAGTCCATCGCTGACTATGTGATGGAAAATTACGGTGCGGCCGACTTCGCTTCCGCTGTTGAGATGTGGGGCTTCACCGCCACCGACGCTGCCGACCTGTGGGCCAAGATCGTTGAGAAGTATGGCTACGACCTGTCCGACAGCGGCATCAACACCGAGGTCGCCACCGACTCCATCACCACCTTCATCTCCAACGAGATCGGCGACAGCTGGAACGAGTACACCGCCGGCGTTCAGACCGGTGAGTCCGCTGCCAACATCTCCGGTATCAAGAAGACCGGCGACTACAGCATGACCGTCACCCTCGACACCGTCGATGCAACCGCCATCTATCAGCTCTCTCTCACCATCGCCCCGATGCACTACTACGGCGATAAGAGCCTGTACAACTACGACAACAACCAGTTTGGCTTCCCCAAGGGCGATCTGAGCAGCGTTCGCGCCAAGACCACCCAGCCCATGGGCGCCGGCCCCTACAAGTTCATCAAGTTTGAGGACGGCGTTGTCTACTTCGAGGCCAACGACCTGTACTTCAAGGGCGCTCCCAAGACCAAGTACGTCAACTTCCAGCAGTGCATGAGCGATGACGACAAGCTCAACGGCGTCATCACCGGCACCATCGATATTGCTGACCCCAGCTTCTCCAACGATACCGTTGACGCCATCACCAAGGCCAACGGCGGCGCGGGCGTTGACGGCGACGCCATCACCACCGATACCGTCGATAACCTCGGTTACGGCTACCTCGGCATGAGCGCCGCCTGCATGAACGTCGGCGGCGAGCCGGGCAGCGAGGCTTCCAAGGACCTGCGCAAGGCCTTCGCCACCGTCTTCGCTGTTTATCGTAACGTCGCCATCGAGTCCTACTATGGCGAGCGCGCGAGCGTCATCAACTACCCCATCTCCAACACCTCCTGGGCCGCTCCTCAGGCTACTGACGACGGCTACAAGGTCGCCTTCTCCGTTGACGTGAACGGCAACGACATTTACACCTCCGACATGACCGCCGAAGAGCGCTATGCCGCCGCGCTGCAGGCCGCTCTGGGTTACTTCGAGGCTGCCGGCTACACCGTCACCGACGGTAAGCTCACCGCCGCTCCCGAGGGTGCTTCCCTTGAGTACGAGCTGCAGATCCCCGCTGACGGTTCCGGCGATCACCCCTCGTTCATGATGGTCAGCGAGGCCTCCAAGGCTCTCGCCACGATCGGCATGAACCTCATCGTCACCGACCTGAGCGACTCCTCCGGCCTGTGGGACGGCATTGACGCCCGCCAGGTCGATATGTGGTGCGCTGCCTGGGGCGCCACCATCGACCCGGATATGTACCAGATCTATTACTCTGACGTTGCCAACTTCGCCGGCGATCAGGGTACTGGCACCAACCCCTACGGTGGTCCTGCGCAGGGCGGCTCCAACAAGATGTACTGCATCGCCGACCCCGAACTCGACCAGATGATCCTCGATGCCCGTAACTCTCTCGACCAGAGCTACCGCAAGGCCATGTACAAGGCTTGCCTTGACATCGTTGTTGACTGGGCTGTTGAGGTTCCCGTCTATCAGCGTCAGAATGCTATCATCTTCTCCACCGAGCGTGTCAACATGAGCACCGTCACGCCCGACATCACCACCTTCTATGGCTGGCTGAGCGAGATTGAGAACATCGAGCTGAACTAATTGCATCCCCCCTACGGACAAATAGTCCGGACATAAGTCTTTACAGCAGCCCGGCGGTCTTTACCGGCCGTCGGGCTGCAGACTGCACGGCAAGGAACGCTTCGCCGCGCGCGGAGCGCTGCTTGGTGTGCAGCTGTCTTCCCTTTGAGAGATAGTGAAAGAGCGCCGCACATCAGAACGGAGGTAATTTGTTTGCGAAAATACATAGTGAAAAGAATCCTGATCTCCATTGTGATCCTGTTCTTTGTGGGCTTCATCATTTATGCGCTGATGCGTTGTCTGCCTACATCGTTCATCGAGAACATGGCGCGCCAGAAGTCCATGCAGCCGGGCTCGAAGGGCTTCGACGAGTGGATGGCGCAGCTCAAGGCCATGTACAACATGGACAAGAACATCATCCCCGGGTACTTCGCCTGGCTCGGCACCGCCCTGCGCGGCGAGTTTGGCGACAGCTGGCTCTACACTGTTCCCGTTCTCGAAAAGTTCAACGACTGCGTTTGGCTGTCCTTTGTCATGGGCGGCATCGCATTCATTTTTGAGATCCTTATCGCCATTCCTCTCGGCGTCATCGCCGCCACGAAGCAGTACAGCAAGACTGACTATACCATTTCCGTCATTGCACTTGCCGGTATTTCTCTCCCCACGTTCTTCTTCGCGTCGCTGCTGAAGCTCGTTTTCTCTGTCAAGCTCGGCTGGTTCGACCTGTTCGGTCTTGTCGGGCGCAACTATAACCAGCTCGATGCGTGGGGGCAGTTTCTGGATAAGGCGAACCATCTTGTGCTGCCGATCATCACGCTGGTCGTCATCAGCACGGGCTCTCTCATGCGCTACACCCGCACCAATATGCTCGAGGTGCTGAATGCGGACTATATCCGCACCGCCCGCGCCAAGGGTCTCTCCGAGAAAAAGGTCATCTATCACCATGCCTTCCGCAACACCCTCATCCCGCTCGTCACCATCATCGGCGGCAGCCTGCCGGGCCTGTTCTCCGGCGCGCTCATCACCGAAACCCTCTTCGCCATTCCCGGCATCGGCTACATCTCCTATCAGGCGATGGTCGGCGGCGATATTCCGTTCTCCATGTTCTATCTGGTCTTCCTGTCGGTGCTGACGCTGCTCGGCAACCTCATCTCCGACATTCTGTACGCCGTGGTCGATCCGCGCGTGCGCATCGCTTAAGAAAGGGGGAAAGATCATGAGCGTTTTTGATTACGATAAAAACCAGGATAACGTCAAGCCGTTCCACGCTGCCGGTATGGCGGAAAACGCCGCCAAGCGCGCAACAAACGACAATCAGGACAAGTACGCTAAGCAGGATAACGCCCCCTCCGGCGGCGAGGAGCATTACTCCCTCAACGACGACCGCCGCGTTAAGGTCCTTTCTCCGGGCGCGCTTGTTGCCAAGCGCTTTTTCCGCAACCGCCTCGCGGTCGTGGGTCTGAGCATCCTTATCTTCATGTTCGTCTTCTCGTTCATCGGCGGCCTTGTCTCGCCCTACGGCGAGGATGAGTTCTTCTACCGCGACAAGCTGATCAACAAAGAGTTTGCCGTTGTTACCGAGAACACCGATTTCCGCTATATGGCCAAGGATTCCGCCCTGTTCGGCTCTCCCGCGCAGGCGAAAATGGTCCTTGCCATTCAGAAGGGGGAAGCATCCTTCTCTTACGGCGGCAACAACTATACCGTTGCACAGGAGGGCGAGGATTTCTATTCTGCCTCCTGCGGCGGCGCAATGGTCGGCATTGCCTACAAGGATGTCGTCAACTCCTCTGTCGAGGGACAGAAGCTCGACTTCGACTTTGTCTTTGCCGCGCTGAAGGCTCACGCTGCGCAGGTGGAGGTGGAGGATTTTATCGCCGATCCCCCCGCGCCCGACGCTGAGACTGAACCCGCAGCGGGCGAGACAGCCCAGCCTGTGGAGAAGGTCTTCTCCTTCAACGGCGCCGACTACACCATCGACGAGGACGGTTATGTCCGCCAGGCCGACGGCGCCGAGGTGGCCTACATCAGCCGCTACATCGTGCAGGCGATCATGCCCGACATTTTCCTCTCCCGCGATTTTAAGGAAAAGCTGATCGACACGATCGCTGCCGGCGAGACGAAGTTCGTCTACACCGACGAGTCCCTCATCCTTGATGACGAGCCTGCGGCGGATACTTCCGGTGAAGAGGGCGGGATCGTTTCTGCGGACGACGGTCTTGCCGAGGAGAACACCCCCTCCAGCGCCACCGCCGAATACACCATCGAGCGCAGCCAGAACCACGCCAACTGGATCATTCGCCAGCAGCAGTCCTCCCACCAGTACGATTCCTATACCTTCCCCAGCGCCAAGCACTGGCTCGGCACAGACCGTTACGGCATGGATATGCTCACCCGTCTGATGTACGGCGGCCGCGTGTCCCTGATGATCGGCTTCATCGTCATCATCATTGAGACGGTTCTCGGCGTTATCATGGGCGGTATCGCCGGTTACTTCGGCGGCTGGATCGATGATCTCATCATGCGTCTTGTTGATATCTTCTACTGCATCCCCTCCATGCCCATCATCCTGATCCTCGGCGCAGCCATGGACCAGCAGCGCGTGGAACCCGGAAAACGATTGATCTACCTAATGCTGATCCTCGGCATCCTCGGCTGGGCAGGCATCGCCCGTCTGGTCCGCGGCCAGATCCTCTCGCTGCGCGAGCAGGAGTTCATGACCGCCACCGAGGCCTGCGGCATCAGCGTCCGCAGCCGTATCTTCAAGCACCTCATCCCCAATGTCATCCCGCAGCTGATCGTCAACTGCACGATGGGTCTCGGCTCCATCATCATCTTGGAGGCGACGCTCAGCTTCCTCGGTCTTGGCGTCAAGTTCCCGTTCGCCTCCTGGGGCAACATTATCAACGACGTTAAGGACACCCACGTTCTTACGACCTACTGGTTCATCTGGATCCCCGCGGGCCTTCTGCTCCTGCTCACCGTTCTCGCCTTCAACCTCGTTGGCGACGGTCTGCGCGATGCGTTCGACCCGAAGATGAAGCGCTAAGGAAGGAGGGCATTTGAATGGCTAAGAAAAACGACGGCTACTTGTCCGCAAAGGAATCCCGCCGCATCTCCAAAGCAAACCGCAAGATCACCAACCGGCTGGAAAAGCAGCACAAGCGCAAGAATGTTCCCGAGAGCGAGTACCTTACCACCATGAAGGACGCTTCGAACGTTCTCGAAATTGAAAATCTGCATACCTACTTCTTCACCGATGTCGGCACGGTCCACTCTGTTGACGGTATCACGTTCAGCGTTCCGGTCGGCAAGACGGTCGGCGTGGTGGGCGAATCGGGCTGCGGCAAGTCGGTCACCAGCCTCTCGATCATGCAGCTGCTGCAGCGCCCGCAGGGCCAGGTCGTGGAGGGCGAGATCCGCCTGAACCTCGGCGACAAGGCCTACGATGTGACCAAGGCGCCCGACGTTGTCATGCAGCACCTGCGCGGCAACATGATCTCCATGATCTTCCAGGAGCCGATGACCGCGCTGAATCCGGTCTTCCGTATCGGCGATCAGGTCGATGAGGTCATCGCCCTGCACAACGAGGAGGGCCACGACGAGCAGCAGATCCGGGAGCGCACCATCAAGCTGCTGGAGATGGTCGGCATCGCCAACAGCGAGGGCGTTTACAGGATGTATCCGCACGAGCTTTCCGGCGGTATGCGCCAGCGCGTCATGATCGCCATGGCGCTTGCGTGCAGCCCCAAGCTCATCATTGCCGATGAGCCTACCACCGCGCTGGATGTGACCATTCAGGCGCAGATCCTTGACCTGCTGCGCAACCTGAAGGATCGCATCAACTCCTCCATCATGTTCATCACGCACGACCTCGGCGTTATCGCCGAAATGGCGGATTATGTGGTCGTCATGTACGCCGGCCGCATTGTTGAGCAGGGGACTGCGGAAGAGATTTTTGCGCATCCCGCCCACCCCTACACCATCGGTCTGATGGCCTCCAAGCCGGTCGTCGGCAAGCAGGTCGATAAGCTCTACTCCATCCCCGGCAAGGTTCCCAACCCCATCAATATGCCGGATTACTGTTACTTTAAGGATCGCTGCGAAATGTGCGTGAACGGCTGCGAGGGCGAGTATCCGCACGAGATCTCCCTCTCCCCCACGCATAAGGTCAGCTGCTACCGCTACTACGCGGAAAACCGGAACAAGGAGGGGGAATAATCCATGGCAGATCATAAAGTCAATCCGTTTGAGGATCCCAATTTTACCCCCGTGGAGTATGACCCGCAGTATATCCTTCAGGTCAACCACCTGAAGAAGTATTTCCCCATCAAGAGCGGCATAATCGCTCACACCGTTGGCCATGTCAAGGCGGTGGACGGCGTCACGTTCAACCTCAAGCGCGGCACGACCATGGGTCTCGTTGGCGAGTCCGGCTGCGGCAAGACGACGACCGGCCGCACCATCCTCCGCCTGTACGACAGCAAGACCGCCGGTCAGGTCCTTTTCAACGGGCAGGAGGTCTACGATCTCTCCCATAAGGATCTGCGCGCGCTGCGCACCAAGATGCAGATCATCTTCCAGGATCCGTTCTCCTCGCTTTCCCCGCGTATGCCGGTCGGCGAGATCATCGGAGAAGCCGTGCGCGAGCATAACCTCGTTCCCAAGGAAGAGTTCAACGACTATATCGACCAGGTCATGGACAACTGCGGCCTTCAGCCCTTCCACAAGGATCGCTACCCACACGAGTTCTCCGGCGGCCAGCGCCAGCGTATCTGCATTGCACGCGCGCTCGCGCTCAATCCCGAGTTCATTGTCTGCGACGAGCCGGTCTCCGCGCTCGATGTGTCCATTCAGGCGCAGATCATCAACCTGCTCAACGAGCTGCAGGATCAGTACAAGCTGACGTATCTCTTCATCAGCCACGATCTGTCCGTGGTTGAGCATATCTCCGACACGGTCGGCGTCATGTATCTCGGCAACCTGGTGGAATACGGCGCGAAAGCGGACATCTTCCGTAATCCGCTCCACCCCTACACGAAGGCGCTCTTCTCCGCCATTCCCGTACCTGACCCGACGGTCAAGATGAACCGCATCGTGCTGGAAGGCTCCATTCCCTCGCCCGCCAACCCGCCCAAGGGCTGCAAGTTCCACACCCGCTGCGCCAACTGCATGGCCTGCTGCAAGGAGGAGGCACCCGTCCAGCGCGAGATCGAGCCGGGACACTTTGTCTGCTGCCACCTTTACGATAAATGAAGCGGAACAATCGCATTTACGAGGATGACGATGGGCGCACCGTAGCGGATATGAGCGGCATTGACCCGCAGCCTCTTCTCGTCCCCCGCATCCGCAAGCGCCGCGACCGCGCGGATATTCAGGAGCCTGCTGCTTTTGCGGCAAACGACCGCCCATGGGACACTGGCGGCGAGCTGAACCGCGAGGAGCGCAACGCCGCCGTGCGCGGCGCGCTCACCGCAGGGCTGTTGATCGCCCTCGCCTTTCTTGCCGGCGGCGCGCTGCTGATCCTTGCAATGCAAGCTCTGTGGTGACCTGATAACAGAAGAACAGGAATCCCTTTTGAAGGGATTCCTGTTCCTTTTATGCCTTTTGATAAAAAGCGCATCTGTACCGGCAGGACTGTGCCTGTAGCGGATAACGTCCATGCTCTCACCCTCGCGGCATCGCGTTCCCTGCTTCTTGACCGTGCCGTGCGCAGCAAAAAAAAGAACACCCCGCGGGGTGTTCTTTTTATTTTTGTGCCTTAGCCGAAGAGCGCCATCAGGACGCCAGCCGCGATCGCGGAGCCGATAACACCGGCAACGTTCGGACCCATGGCGTGCATGAGCAGGAAGTTCGCGGGATTCTCCTTCTGGCCAACGACCTGAGAGACGCGCGCCGCCATAGGAACGGCGGAAACGCCGGCGGAACCGATCAGCGGGTTGATCTTTTCCTTCAGGAAGAGGTTCATGAACTTGGCGAGCAGCACGCCGCCGGCCGTACCGAAGCCGAATGCGACAACGCCCATGCACATGATCTCGATGGTCTTAAGAGAAAGGAAGGTGGTGGCAGTCGCCGTTGCACCAACGGTGAAGCCGAGGAAGATCGTAACGATGTTCATCAGCTCGTTGCCTGCGGTCTTGGTCAGGCGTTCGACCACGCCGGACTCCTTAAACAGGTTGCCGAGCATCAGGCAGGCGATCAGCGGAGCGGCGGAGGGAACCAGCAGCGCCACGAACACGGTGATCATGATCGGGAAGATAATTTTCTCCTTCTTGCTGACTTGACGCAGCGGCCTCATCACGATCTGGCGCTCCGCCTTGGTGGTCAGCGCCTTCATGATGGGCGGCTGGATGACCGGCACCAGCGCCATGTAGGAATACGCGGCAACGGCAATGGGGCCAAGCAGACTCGGAGCAAGACGGGTCGTAACAAAGATCGCCGTCGGACCGTCCGCGCCGCCGATGATACCGATGGACGAGGATTCCTGCGGGGTGAAGTCCAGGAGCTGCGTGCCAACATAGGTCATGAAGATACCGAGCTGGGCGGCAGCGCCGAGCAGCAGGGACTTGGGGTTGGCGATCAGCGGGCCGAAGTCCGTCATGGAGCCAACGCCCATGAAGATCAGGCAGGGATAGATGCCGAGCTTAACGCCAAGGTAAAGGATGTCCAGCAGGCCGATCGTCACCACGTCGCCCACAGCCCAGGGTGCAAGCACCGCCTGGGAGACCTCAGCCGCAGCAAGCTCATCGAGCAGCTCCTGCGTGATTGCGTTCCCGCCGAACAGCTCCCAGTGGACGTGTCCGCCCGCAAACAGGATCTCATGGAACATATCCGCGCCGGGAAGGTTGGTGCACAGCATACCGAACGCGATGGGCAGCAGCAGCAGCGGCTCAAAGCCCTTCACGATGGCCAGATACAGCAGGACAAAGGAAATGCCGATCATGATGAGGCACTTCCAGTTGCCTTCCTGACCGAACATATAGAAGCCGGTCTGCTGCAGGAAGTTAATAATAGCAGGCATTTATGTTTCTTTTCCTTTCACAGTTAGTTGGGAAGCGCTGATAACCTTAGCCGATGACGCACAGCACATCGCCGGGGTTAACAGCAGCGCCCTTGGCAACTGCAACGGAGGAGACCACGCCGTCCACGCCGGCAAAGATCTCGTTTTCCATCTTCATGGCCTCGAGGATGAACAGAACGTCGCTGGCCTTGACAGCCTGACCGGCTGTGACCTTGACATCGAGAATGGTGCCGGGCATGGGGCTGGTGACAGTGCCGGCGCCGGCGGGAGCGGCAGCCTTGGGAGCGGCAGCGGGAGCAGCGGCAGGCGCGGGAGCAGCAGCGGGAGCGGGAGCGGCAGCGCGGGCAACGGGAGCCGCAGCAGCGCGGGAGACGGGAGCGGAAGCCATACGGCCGCCGGCAGCGGACTCGACGGTGACTTCGTAGGTGGTGCCGTTAACGGTGACATTGTACTGCTTGATCATAGTTGTTTTCTCCTAAAAATAAAATTAGATTTTTTTGATGTTGACAATGTTCATGCTGCGGGAGGGAATGCCGATCTCCTCGGAGAGAGCTGCGGTGATCGCGGCCACGATCTCAGGCTGCATTCCTTGCGGCTTGGGAGCCGGGGCGGGAGCGGCGGCCGGAGCGGCAGCGGCTGCGGCAGGCATTGCTTTTTTCTGATTCTTCATCAACCCACCCATGATCGTGGTGAGGAAAATGATGCAGATCAGGCCAAAGAACACCGTGCCGATACCCATCAGGGTAACGAAAAGCGGGCTGTATTCCATGTTCTTCCTTTACCTTTCAAGTGTAAATTATAGCAAAGCATGATGCGCTTTTGCAATCATGCGCGTGCTTTTTTGACACAGTCTTAACGGCTTTCCGGATGAGGCGTTCTTCCGCGCCCCATCCGGCCGCATCGCCGTTCTTACTGCAGCGCCAGCACGTCGGCAAACGCCTGAATGGCGGTCGCCGCCTGGCCGAAGTCGCGCATCTGCTGATCCACGCCAAGCTTAATGAACGGGATACCGGCAGCATCGAGCGCCTTCTTCAGATACGGGAACTCCATCTCCTCGGGGTCGCAGAACTGCTGCATGAACAGCACCAGCCCCTGCGCGCCGGATTCCTTGACCATATTGGCAACGAACTCGCCGCGGCGGTTCTTGCTGGACTGCGGATCGTAAAGCAGCACATCGTAGTCGGTGTTGGTGAACTGCTCAACAAGGGCCATCATCGGGTCGCCCTCTTCGCTCGCATCGGTGCGGAACGCGCGGGACTCGTGCGCCACATCGTCCGCCGCAATGGCAACGTTGTTGTCCTTGAAGATCTTCAGCAGCGCCGGGTTGTCGCAGATGATGCCGGAGGTGACGACCTTCACACCGTTCCACTTGGCGGCAGGCAGCGCGGCGAGTTCGGCGTTGAGCGCTTCGAGCTTTTCGGTGTACTCGGCCTTGTCCATGAACCACGCGGCCTTGAGAACGGCGGAGCGCATGATCGGATCGATCACATCGCAATGCTCGCTCGCAAGCTTGACGAACGCGCGGCGAGCGGCGCGGGACTTGTTGTAGACCTTGATGGCCGCAGCGATATCCTCGCTCTTGATCTCGTGACCGGCGATCTTTTCAAGGCCGGCCTTAACGTTGTTGTACTGATCGAGGCAGAACTGCTTGCCCCAGCCGGCAAAGCGGTTCTGGGGATGGGCGAGGAAGATGCAGGGCAGCTTCTCGCTCATGGCAACGCGGATGTTCTGGCTCATGGGACGCAGCGTGTCGCAGATGGTCGGGGTAATCACGCCGTCGAGCAGATCCATCGTGCCGTCCAGCAGCATCTCCAGGTCGAGCTGGGCGATGGTGCAGTAGAACGTTGCGCAGTATTCCTTGGCGCGCTGAATGGTCTTATCGTTGCTGCCCCACATACCGAAGGGCATCATACCGGCGGCGTATACCAGCTCCTCGGGAGCGTAGTACGGCATCACGCCGATGCACTTTTTACCGGCTTCCTTGCAGGCCTTGAGCTGAGCCTTGGGATTCGCGGCAATGGCGGAAAATTCGTTCACGATCGTTTCGATACTCATTTTTTCACGCCCTCCTTAGTCTTTCTTGTTGGCTTCCATCGCCTCGACCAGGCCCTGCACGCGGGTGGCGTACTGCGCCTCGTTGAAGTTGCGCGGGTCAGCCTGGTCGCCGTCGAAACCGGCGCACGGCACGCCGAGGTCGGCGGTAAAGCGGCGCTGCATCTCGGCCATGTAGCCGGACCAGGGCTTGCAGGAGCGGTTGTAGTGAACGAGAACACCATCGACCTTATTGTCGCGGCAGATGCCCTCGCGCCAGGCAACGCCCTGCTCGATGCACACGGAGTTGGGCGCCTTGTAGTAGGCGCGCGCCATCTCGTCCATGTTGTTGTAGACAAAGCCAAACGCGGGCGCGTACACAACGGCGGTGACGTTGATGCCGTTTTCCTTGAGGGGCTTGAAGAGGTTCGGGAGCTTCGGCCAGCAGGGGATGCCCTCGAACATGACGCGGTACTGCTCGGGGAAGGGCAGCGTGGAGGTGCCTTCCTCAATGTTCTTCTGCAGATCCTGAGAGAGCAGCTCAAACGCATCGGCCGCCGCTTCCTTGCCGCGGGCGGTAACAACGTCTGCCATGTGGTTGAACAGATCGAAGCCGCTCATCGGCGCGGGCTTGTACTGCAGGAAGTCGCAGACCTTCAGCCAGTTCTGCGCGGTGCGGTTGGCATGCTTGCAGGCCAGCTCGAACTTCTTCTCGTCGAACTTCTTGCCGGTAAGCTGCTCCAGCTCATGGATGGCGTTGTCGAACTGGGCGCGGACGTACTTCACAGCAGAGTCGCTGACTTCCACGGTGTTGTTGTAGGGAATATCGACCATGATGAGCGGGATGTTGCACATACGGGCGATGTTCTCATACCACTTGGTCATGCAGTTGCAGATGTTGTTGCAGCACAGCACGAAATCGGGCTGGGGAATGCGCATCTGCTTGTAGGGCTTGATGGCCTCGCGGCGGAAGTTCTTGTAGGCGATCTCCTTCTCGGTGGTCTCGGGCAGCGCCTCGATCTCGTGGATATCGTCAAGAACGGTGTAGGGGACCTGCGTCTTGGGGTCCTTCTTGGGCTTGCCGGTCTCGGGGTCGATCACGACCTTGCCGTTTTCGTCCTTGAGGGGCTTGCCGCTGTTGGGATCGATGATGAATTCGAGCGTCTCGGGGTCGAACTTGCGGCTTGCGCGCTTGCCGGCAGCGTAAGCCAGAGAGATGCGGGCGTAGCCGCAGATATCGTTGTCGAAGCCGAGATCCTCGGCGGCCTGGCACATGATCTCGCCGTCGCGCTGGGCGGCGATACCGGCGGCCTGGTTCTCCGGATACATTACGTTGAGGTCAAAGGCCTCAGCAAGCTCGCAAGGGAACTTGGAGCTGGACCAACCGACCAGCTTGCCCTGCTTCTTCGCTTCGCGGGCGTCGGCATAGACGTCATCGACGACCTTACGCAGGGCAAGCACGCCGGGACTGACTTGTTTCGCCATGTTTGATTCCTCCTAATGCTGTTAGAAAAAGTATTGTGCAGCTCAGTTCTGCTGCTTCAGGGCTTTCTGATACGCAAACAGGGCCGCGCCGAGCGCGCCGTTGTACTGCGTCAGGGGCGTGGTGTGGATCTCGTGGCCAAGCTGCTCGCTCAGCGCCTGCACGATGCCGTGATTCTGCGCCACGCCGCCGGTCATCACCACATCGTCGCGCACGCCGATGCGGTGGCACAGGCCGGAGACGCGGCCCGCTACGGACTTGTGGATGCCGTGGATGATGTCGCACTTGTCGGTGCCCATGGCGAGCTGTGAGATGACCTCGCTCTCGGCAAACACCGTGCAGGTCGAGCTGATGCCGACCTCCTTGGTCGATCTGTCGCCCAGGTCACCAAGATCCTCGACCTTCACCTCCAGCACGCGCGCCATCACGTCGAGAAACCGCCCCGTGCCGGCCGCGCACTTGTCGTTCATCACAAAGTTGCGCATCTGGCCGTTTTCGATCTCGATGACCTTCACGTCCTGCCCGCCGATATCGACGACCGTGCGGACGTTCGGAAACAGGAAGGCTGCGCCGCGCGCATGGCAGGACAGCTCGCTCATCTGCATATCAGCAAGCCCGTCGAGGCTGTTGCGTCCGTAGCCCGTAGCAAGCACGAAATCCATCTGCTCGCGCGTCATGCCGGCGCTCTCCAGCACCTGCGCGATCGCACGCGCGGGGCCGGACGTGCCGGTGCCGACCGCAACGAGCGATTTTGCAGCGATCTCGCTGCCATCCTTCAGGATCACACACTTCGACGCGGTAGACCCCACGTCGATGCCCATGGTATAAATGCTCATAGTAAGTAAAACCTCGCAGTGCTTCACGCCGCGCACGGCGTGAGCCGTGCGCGGGAGTGGATTTTAGTGCTGATTGAGGTTGTCGTAGTCGCGGATCACGCGCGGCAGCAGCATCTGATGGAACGGGCAGATGCTCTCGGGATTCTGATAGCAGGCGTTGGCAAATGCCTGAATGTACGGGCGCATATCGTTCATATCAACGATCTCGTCCGTCAGGCCCGCCTTGGCGCAGAACTTCGGGCTGGACTTTCTGGCGTAATCCTGAATGAGGGCGTTCATCTTGTCGATGGTGGGCTGCAGATCCTCGCCGGCCTTTTCTTCCTTCACCAGGCGGCGGGCATACATGGCGGCCGCTGCGGTCTCGCCGTGCATAACGTAGATCTCGGTGGTGGCGGTGCCGATGGAGAAGGCGTTGTTGTCGTTGCCCTGCGGGCCGCCGAGAACATAGTGCGCCGCCGCAGTACCCTTGCGCAGCGTGATCTCCATCATCGGCAGCTTGCTGGACTGGATGGAGTAGATCAGGCTCTGGCCAAGGCCAAGCAGCTCCGCGCGCTCGGCGTCGTTGCCGACGTCGATGCCGGTGGTATCCTGGATCCACAGCATCGGGATGCGGTCGCGGGCGCAGAGGGTGACGAACTCGTTCATCTTGATCAGGCCCTGGCGGTACAGCTTGCCGCCCACGCCCATCGCCTGGCCGTAGGTCGCCATCTTGTACTCGGGATAATTCATCAGCATGCCCTGATAGTTGGCGACGACGCCGACGAGCAGGCCGTCGATCTTGGCAAGGCCGGTGATCATCTCGGGGCCGTAGCCGTGCTTATATTCCATGAACTCGGAGCCGTCGAACAGGCGCGCCATAACCTCGACCATGTCGTAGGAGCGCTTCTGGTTGAACGGAACGATGCTGTAAAGATCGTTGGCATCGAACAGCGGCTCCTTGGGATCGTCCACGCGGAAGAACTCGGGATCGTAAGCCGGAAGCATGTCCATGTACTTGCGGATGCCCGCCAGCACGCCTTCCTCATCGGCATAGACCTCGCGGAAGAAGCCCGTCTCGCCATAGTGAATGGACACAGTACCCGGAATGTCGCTCTTCAGGTTCTTCTGCGCCTGAATGAGCGCCTCGGCCGCTTCCTTATCCACATGGCCCTTAGGACTCATGCCGCCCACGATGCCCGCGCCGCCGACTGCCATGTTGGCGTCCTGATGCGCGATCAGAATGGTCGGGGAAATGGAGTGGTAGCCGCCGCCGGCGGGGTTGGTGCCGTAAATGCCAACGATGACAGGCACGCCCATCTGGTTCAGCTCGCTGTTGCGATAGAACGGGGTGCCGCCGCCGCGGCGGTTGGGATAGACCTTCTCCTGCTCGTCGAGCTTCACGCCGGAGCAGTTGAGGACGTAGACCAGAGGAATGCGCAGGCGCTTGGCCGTGTCGCTGCCGCGCAGCAGGCTGTCGGCCTGACCGGGGACCCATGCGCCGGCGAGCTTCTTGTTGTCGCTGGCGATGATGACGGCCCACTTGCCGTCGATGCGGCCGAGACCCTTGACGATGCCCACGCTGCCGTTCTTGTTGTCCTCAGGATTGTAGAGGCTGTTGAGGGGACACCAGGTGCCTTCGTCAACCAGCTCCATGATGCGCTGCATCGCGGTCCACTGGCCGGACTCATTGAGCGCCTCGGTACTCTTGCCGGCTTCAAGGGCGGCCTCGCGGATCTCATGGATTTCCTGCTCGACCGCCTGGATCTCAGCAGCGTTGTCCTCGTGGAACGAGACAAGCTCCTTGCCGATCACCGGCATGGTCTGGAAATAAGAGGGCATGGAATATTCGCTCATATTTGTATCTCCTTCTTATTGAATTAACGGAATTACTTTTCCTTGGGAACCTTGATGAACGCCTGACCGGGGTCGATCTCCTCGCGGATGAGGCGGATGATCTCCGGAGAGGGGCCTTCCATCAGCTCCGCGCGGGAGACGTCGATCTCGAAGCCCGTGTTCTCCTGCACCATCTCAGGGCTGGAGAACGGATAGTAGTAGGCAAGGTACATCCGCTTGGTCTCGTCGTCGAACTTCATAATGCCGAGGTCGGTCACGACCATCTGCGGGCCGCGGTTGCCGGGCAGGCCTGCGCGCTCGCGGCCGCCGGGGCCGTCCATCCAGCCGCAGGAGGTGATGTAGTCCACATGATCCATGAAGCGGCGCTTCTGGTGCTGCATCATGATGATGGTGTTGCAGTAGGTGGCAATGCCGTTCGCGCCGCCGGAGCCGGTGAAGCGCGTTGTGGGCTGGAGATAGTCGCCCTTGCCGAAGATGCAGGTGGAGTTCACGTTGCCGTAGGGATCGATCTGCGCGCCGCCGATGAAGGCGACGAGACGATCCTCGTCGTGCAGCCACTCGTTGGCCTCAAAGCCGACGAAGCGGATGTTGGGCCACTGCACGGCGCAGTGCGCCATGAAGCGGTTATCACCGACGGAACGGGGAACCTCAACGGGGTCGCAGTCCATCAGACCGGACTCAACGATGGGGTGGCAGCTGGGGCAGACCGCGCGCTTGGCAAGGGACGCGCCGATCAGCGGCAGACCCGTACCGACGATGACGATCTGGTTTTCCTTGATGTTCTTAGCAATGGCATAAGCCTGCATTTCCTGCTTGGTATACTTCGTATAATCAGCCATTTTCTTTTTAGCCTCCCAAACCTTAGTGTGTAGTGGAATAGCCGAGATGCGGCTCGTTTTTCAGGCGCATCAGGCGGCTGCCGCCGATCTTGTCGAGCAGCGCGGCCTGGTCGGCGCAGCTGTAGACCCACTTGTCAAGGAAGTCCTTGAAGGTCTCGGGGATCTTTTCGCCGCTCGCGGCCAGCTCGTAGGCCTTCTGCGCGGTCTCCGCAGCCAGCTTGAGCTTCTCGTCCTCAGGCGCCTTCTCCAGCGCCTTGGCAGCCTTGGCAGCGGCCTTTTCCAGCTGCTTGACGGCATCCTCGGCATCCTGGTACTTCGAAGCCTTGTCATATTCCTTCAGCGCCGCATCGTCGTCGTCATAGTAGTCATAGCACTGGGCGGGCCATGCGCCGTAGGGCGCCTTCACGACCGCCTGCACGCACTCGCCGAAGATACGGGTCTTGGTCGGGTCGCGGCGGATGTACTCGTTGGAGACGATCTCCTCGCAGGTCACGATGGTCTTGCGCGCGGCGACCGCGATGTCGATGTCGTGGAACTCATCGCCGCAGATGATGCAGGTGCCGTCGGGCGAGGCCTGCTGCACATGGATGAGCGCGGTGTCGATCTTCGGCACGGGAACCGCCACGACCTTCTGACCCTTGACCATCGGGTTCTCGATCTCAACGCACTTGAGCGGATCCATCTTGGGCATGGACGCGCGCTTTTCCTCGCTGATGCCCCAGAATTTCATCAGGCCGCTGCCCTGCATCAGGCGCACCGGCAGGAACGGGAGGCCGAGGGAAGAGGCGTGGAGCATGAGCATCAGCACGTCCTGCGAATAGTCCTCGTAGGTGAGCTTGCCCTGCTCGATGAACGCGCGGAAGCGGCGGGAAACGTTGGTGTAGCCGGAGTTTGCGGTGTAGCAGTTGATGTAAGCTGCCACGCGGCCCTCGCCGATGAGCATATCGACCTCGCCGCCGCCGGGACCGGCGTAAACGATGAAGTCCTTCTGCCCCTGACGCAGGATCTCGGAAACCGCCGCATAGGGCTTGCGGTTGGTGGTGAAGCCGCCGGTGGCGAGTACGTCGCCGTTTTCGACGTACTTGGCAACGGCATCGTGCAGTGACATGACCTTATTCAAGATAAAACCCTCCCTGAATTTTGATGATCGTATGTATCGCCAAAGAGCGTTCTTTGCATGGATTCCGTCAAAAACCCGCTAAAAGATGCTCATACAGGCTTCAGTTTAGATTATAGTGGAACTCCCTTCTGAAATCAATGAAAATCGCTTTGGAACGTGCAAAAAAACTGAACAAATTTTTCTCTCCTTTTTTGTCGTTTCCGTGTACTCGTCCCCATTCGCCGTGAAAGGAATCTTCACATTTTGCAAGATTTCCTGCAATTCCGATTGCTTTTCTGTCCGTGCAGAAAGGGCCGCCGGAGGGATAATCCCTCCGGCGGCCCCCACCAGTCTTCTTTATGGTTTTTCCGCGCCGCACAGGCGTGCAAAGCGCCGCAGCAGCACAGCCAGCTGCTCGCGCGTCACAAAGCTGCGGTACTGCCTGTTGCCCGTCTCGTCTCCCGTGATCAGCTCCGTTTCCTCCGCCCACGTCCGCGCCTCGACGCTCCATGCCGCCGGCGGCGTCTGCGCAAGCTTTTTCAGGTAGCACTCCATCATCGCGTCAAACTGCTCCTGCGTCATCTCTTCCTCCTCATATTCCGGCATCGGCGGCGGGTATTTTCCTGCGCGGACCATCGCCGCCGTATACGCTCCCCCCGCGTCCCACTGAAAGTGCGGCCGGTCGGGGAACGTCCGCCAGTCGCCGCCCCACGAAAAGCCCACGCGTTTGCCCAGCGCCCCCATCCGCTCAAAAAACACCGGGTCGTCATACTCGTGTCCCGCTTCATTTTTGCAGATGTCGAACGCCAATCCTGCATCCTCGCCGTGAAACGAAGGCTTCCGCGCGCCTGCGGCGGCGTAGCCCTTTTCCGCCAGCCAGCGCTGATACGCTTCGTCGCGCACCGTCTCCGTCACCATGGCGCGCAGTCCCTCGCGTCCGGCGAGCGCAAGGAGCCTTCGGCAGTTTTCCGCCACATCGGCGCGCAGCGCGCCGATATCCCTGCTGTGCCGCATTTACATCTCCTCCTGCGCCTTCGCGTTCTGCGTGCCGAAGTAGAATGCGATCACCATCAGATACACCGTGTTGAACTCCTGCGTCACCTGCCCCATAACGGTCAGCACGCAGAACGTCACCGTCAGCGCCAGCGTCACCAGCGACTTCACGCTCAGCAGGCTTGCCAGCCTTTTTTTGATCTGCTCCATTTTCTCACCCCTCGCAATCGACCCCGCGGCAGGCTGTTTCGTAGATCACGCCGCCCGCCGTGTTCTCCGCCTTCGCCTTGCTGTAATAGCAGGCCGCACTCGTTCCGTAGGCGCCCCAGGCCGCCGTCACCATTGCCGCGATCCACGGCAGCGTGCCGGCAAAATCCGCTGCCACTGCCAGCTTTGCCAGCGCAAAGCCCTGATAGGTCGTATACAGCACCACCGCGCTCTCCACGATCAGCAGCAGCTTTGAAAAGCAGAGTCCTCTCCTTTTCATATGCTCCCTCCTGTCATCAGCAGCGAAAGCGCCGCGCCGATCAGCACATACAGCACGCGGTCGATCATCGCGTCCCAGCGTCTGCCGGACTTCTGCGTAATGGTCTTCACATCCGTCTTGATCTCCTTCACGTCCGTTTCCACACCCTTTTCGCGCGCGGCCAGCACCTCCACTGCTGTTACCAGTTTATTGAGGTTCTCCTGCTGCTGTTCCAGCTTCTCTATGCGCCGCGTGTTTGCCCGCGCACGCTGCTCGGCTTCGGCAAGTCTCAGGCTCATTTCCTGCTCCGTCATTGCTCCGGCACCGCCTTTTCAAAGCTTTCCCAGCTGTGCTGCGCCGCCTCCGCGCTGCGCCAGGTAAAGCCCTGCAATTCGCACTCCGCCCACGTCAGGTAGCGGAAGCAGAATTCCGTCAGCAGGTGACACGGGATGATGTCCAGAATGATGCTCTCCACCTGCGCAAACTCCTCCGGCACGCCTACGGTATCCGGAAAGCGGACGCGGATCACGCCGCGCCGCGCCGTTTCCTCCGCCAGCGCGCGGATGCCGCAGCCGCAGAGCGCCGCGTTGACCTCCTCCAGCGTAAAGCCGTCGCCGCCAATGCGTTCCAGCGCCGCAACCGCTGCGCGCCTCAGCTCAGGCGATACGTTTACAGGACAGCGGGCAAACAGCCGCTCGCGCCGCGCGATCCCCTCGTTTTCCGCCAGCGGCAGCAGGCCCTCGCGTTCCGCGTGCGCCAGCGCGCGCTGCACCTCGTCCAGCGCGCATCCGGCGGCATACAGCTCGCTCCCGCTGATGCTGCCGCGCTCCGTGCGGTAAATGCGCATCGGCTCCAGCAGGCGGCACAGATAGTCATAGTAGCCCGTCATGCGCTCTCACCCGCTCCGATCTCCGTGATCGTCACCGTCCCCAGCACCGGCAGCTCCGTTGCGTCCACCGTCACATCGGCGTCCGGCTCCAGCAGGTGGCAGTTCTCCACGCCCTCCGTTCCGTAGAGGATTGCGCAGAGCTTCGCCGTATACACATCCTCCCCCAGCCGCTCTCCGGTGAAGTATGCCTCCAGCGCCGCCTCCACCGCCTCTGCGGCCTCCTGCGCCGTCCACCCCTGCTTCGCTGTCAGCTCTGCGCGCACGTCCACAGTTTTCTTTTCCGGCGCCTTCACTTTCACATCCACCGCAATCTCCCGCTTCTTCTGCAGGCTCTGCTCGATCTGCTCCAGCATCTCGTCCTCCGGCGTTCCGCTCTGTGATGTCACATATACGTCCACCGTGCCGATCCCCCGCGCGCGTCCCACAGCCCGCGCCGCCGCAACGCCGGGAACGCGCATCGCCTCCATCTCGTAAAACGCCGCGTTCGCGCCGTTCGGCAGCCGCTTAAAGCTTTCCAGCACGCGCTCGCGCAGCATTTCATCGCTCTCTTCGTTGCTCCCGCCGGCAAACGCCTCCGGGTTCACGCACTGCGTCACGCCCACCGGATACACCGACATCATGCGCACCGTCCCCGCGATCGCGTTCCCGTCCGCGCCCGCTTCCGCCGCGCGCGCCGGCACGTCCACGCTGCTCTCCCCCTTTTTCAGCGTTGCCGGCTCCGTCGTCTCAAAGCGCACGCCTGTCGCCGTCATCGCCGTGCTGCCTGCCGCAATCTCAAAGTCTGCCGCCGCAGGCGCCGGTGCGGAAAAGCGCAGCACGCCTTCCGCCCGTTCCGCCGCTCTCCGTGCAATGCCGCGCATCTGCGCATGGCGGTCCAGATACTCTCCCTGCGCCGTCTGCGGAAAGCTCTGGTCCAGCACCCAGTCCGCCTGCGCCAGCAGCGCCTGCACCTCCGCCGCCAGCGCGTAAAGGCGGACCATTATGTCGCAGCCGTCGTTCGGCGTATAGCCCGTCTCGGCAGCAAACGCCGCGCGCATCCGCTCATAGATCGCCTTCAGTTCCTCCATCGTCGTCATTCTCCTTCCATCGTCACGCGCAGCGTTGTCTCCTCCGCGTCATACCGCAGCGTGACCGCAAGCGCCAGCACGCCGTTTTCCTCCCGCAGCGCAGCGTCCGTCACCGTCAGCCCCGCCTCGTCTGCCAGCGCCTCGGCGGCATACTGCTTTGCCGCGGCTGCGCGGCTCTCCGGCTTTTCCCTCCATAAAAGGTGCAGCCTGCTGCCCAGCTCCGGCGCAAGCGCAAAGCTTCCGCGCCGCACGCTCAGCCGGAACAGCGCCCGCTGCAGCAGCTCGTCCCGTCCGCTCACGCGCTCCAGTCCGCCCGCGCCGTCGCTCACATAGTCCCGGTCTCTGATCTTCAGCTCCATGCTCAGCCTCCGATCCCGAAAAGCGGCATTCCGTTGATGAACACCACGCCGTTGATATCCACCCTCCCGCTGTTGCGCAGCACGATCTCCGCCTTGTCCGAGCAGACGCGCACCTCGCCCGGCTCCAGGTCCCCCTCGTCCTGCCCCACCGCGCCTGCGATGTATGTCTCCTCGCCAAATGCGCCGCCGCGCACCACCAGCACCTCTCCGCCTCTGCGCGGCTTCCAGATCACGCCGCCCGGGCTGGCCGTCTTTGCGCCGCGCCGCTCTCCGCTGCTGAAAACGGCGGTCTCCGCTCCGTCCACCGTCACCGTGCCGCACTGTGCCGAGGCCATGTCCGGCATCTCATGCTCCGCCAGCTTTCCTGATATCCACATTTCTTCTCTCACTCCCTCTGCAAAACAAGCTCGCTCGTCTCGCCGCCGCTGTCAAAGCGCCGCGCCGCCTCCTTCACGCGGAACTGCCCGCTCACGCCCAGTCTGGTCTCCTTTACCTCCGCGCGGTCGCCCGGCTCCGCATCGAACCTCCCCGCGATCGTCACCCGCAGCGTTTCCGCGTCCGCCTTCGATCGTTCGATCTGGTACTCTCCCGTGCAGCGCATCGTCTGCGTCCCGCTCCCGGCCGGCATATAGAACACTCTGCGGCTCGTTCCTCCGCGCGCAAGGAACGCCTCGTTGCGCACTCTCTGCCGCACGCCCGTCTTTCTGTTCACCACCAGCGCCTCAGCGATCACGCCGTAGCGCCTGTCGCGGTAGCGCAGCGCCGTCACCGGCGTTCTCTCATCGATCGTCACGCATCCGCACGCGCGTTCCCGCTTTACCTCCAGCGTGCCGTCTCGGTGAAAATACGGCTCTATCCCCGCGCGCAGCGCGGCAAAGTCATGCAGCACCTTCCACTGGCTCGCGCCGTTGGCCACGCGAAAGCCCGCCGTCTCCGCCCCGTCCCACGCTGCGCAGCGCACGCCGAACGGCGTTACATGGTTTTTCAGGATCTCCCGCATCGTCGCGCGCTGGTAAGTCGCCGCCTCCGCCTCGTTATCCAGCAGCAGCGCCGCCATGCCCCGTCCGCTGATCTCCAGTGTCAGGCCGTCTCTGCCGCATTCCGCTTCGCATTCGTCGATCACTCCCGCAAACGCGATTTCCCCCTCCTCGCGCGCCGTAAAGCGCACCGCCCGGCGCAGCGTCTGCGCCATCGCCGCCTCATAAGGGCAGCGCAGCGCAAAGCTGTCGCACGGCACGTTCCCCGTGCGGGATATCTGCCACTCCAGCAGCACCGGCAGCTCGTATTCCTCCCCGCCGTTGGTCATGATATAGCCTTTCATCACGGCAGCGCCACCCACTCTCCCGCGGCGATCTCGTTCGGGTTGCGGATCTGCGGGTTTGCCTTCAGCAGCGCGCCCAGCGTCGTACCGTTTCTGTCCGCGATCCCCCACAGCGTGTCGCCGCGCTGCACGATGTACTGCGCGCGTTCCGCGCGATCCGCTGCTCCGCCCACGCGAAGAAGCGCCGTCTCCGCCGGATTTGCCTCCCAAAAGGCAAATCGATAGCGCACATAATCCTCCAGCGGCTGCTGCGCCAGCTCCAGTGATACAAAGTACGCCTGCGCCGCCTGCCACACCGGATGGATCAGCAGCCCCGGCCCTCCTCCGTAAAAAACCATCGCCAGCCGTTTGAATTCGTCGTATGCGCCCGCACCGGCAAACACGCCCGTTCCCTCCATCACGCGGCAGCTCTGCCCCAGATCCTGCATCACGCAGCGCCCGAACGGCACCTTTTTCACCGCAATGCTGCGCCGGAACGTAATGGAATACGTCTCCGGGTTGTGCGGCCACACATAGTCCTTGTAGCGCATCGGCGCCAGCTTCATTCTCTTTTCTCCCCTCTCTCAGTAGAACAAAAATCCTCCGTCGTAGCGCCTCGCATCGCGTTCCAGCTCGTTCGACTGCCGCTTGCTCTCCGCCGTCCCGGCCTCCTGCGTTGCCAGGAAGCCGTCCGGCTCCCGCGCAGGCGCCGTCAGCCCCGCCGCGTCTCCGCGCGCAAGCTCCTGCTTCAGCCATGCCGCCGCGGCTTTTTCCCCCGTCCGGGGCGCCGCTGCGCGCGCCGCGGGATCGTCCGGCTCTCCGCGCGTTTCATATGTCTCCCCCTGCATCCCGCCGCCCAGCTTCCGCGCAAGCCTGCGCGCCGCGTCTGTCTCCGCGCGGTCCTCCTCTGCGTCCTTCCTGCCGGCCTCCTGCACCGTCCGATCCGTTCGCTCCATTCCGTCCGCCGTCTTTCCGGCAGCGGCGCGAAGCAGCCGCTCTTTCATCTGCGCTTCATACCCGCGCCACAGCGCTGCGCTGCGTTCCATGATCCATTCAATGTAGTTCAAGTCCTTCTCCCCTCCTTCAAGCGGAGAAAGCGCGCCATATCAAAGCTCTCGTTCCCCCCGCCCGCCGTTTCGGCAAGCGGCGTCCCGCACGCGCTGCACCGTGCCTCTCCGGCGCGTTCCCTGCACGCCGGACACAGCCGCTCCAGCGCCTCCTCGCGGTCCAGCAGCTCGTGCGTCAGGCAGTACAGGTAATCCGCATCCGTCATCTCCTGCGCGCGTTTCTCGCTCGGCAGCGCCCCGGCATATCGCAGCACGCGCCATTTCAGCCGCTCATAGGGCGCGTGCTCCATGCTTTTTTTAGCGCTTCCACCTTTTCCCGTCCATCCTCGGCCGATGGGTTCTCCGCTCCGTCGAGCATCGCGTAGCGCCTCACCAGCTCGCCGATCTCGCCGACGCTCAGCGCGTTCTCCACCGCTTCCGCACTGTCAAACAGCGCCGTCTCCCCATCTCTCAGGCAGCGGCGCAGCAGCGCCGCGTTCGCGTGCAGCGCCCGCTCTTCCTCATCCGCGCCGTCCATTTGTGCAATCTCGCGCCGCAGCGCGAGCGTTTCCCGCGCCGAGAGCAGTCTCAGCGCGCATGGCTTCTCCCCGATGCGCACGCGCTCCTCGCGCCCGCGCCCCAGGAAGCGCAGCAGCTCCCCATCCATCACGCCGCGATCTCCAGGCGCTTGCGCGCAATGATCGTCACCTTCTCTGCCGCCGGGTCGCCCAGCTTACCTGCCTCCTCAATGCTGCTCCAGCGGCACTGAGAATAAATGATGCGTCTGTCCGGCTTGCAGATCACCAGTGAAAAATCGTTCAGCTCGTAAAAATTGATCCCGTCGCTGATGGCCTCGTCCGTTGCGTAAAGGCGGCTCAGTTCCAGCGTGTACCTGTTCGCGCCCGCAATGGTCGCCACCGGCTCGTTTTCGCCAAAGGCCTCGATTTCGCGGCTTGTGCGCATCGCCTTTGTGGTGTAGCTCTGCACCACCGCCACCTTTTTGCCGTCCACCTCCAGATAGATATCGCTGCTCAGGGGCAGCACCGTGTTCGCCATTTCTTTTCCTCCTTACACTGTGATGTGCGCCGTCAGATAAATGCGGTTCAGCCCGTGCGCCACCGTAAAGCTGAACTCCACCATGCACACCGTCGGATCGCTCTCCAGCGCGTTCACCTTCACCTCGCCGTAGCCGTCCACGATCTCACGCCGCTTCATCTCCTCCAGCTCCAGCACCACCTGCGAGCGGATGGCCCCGCGGCTCTGCGCCGTGTTCCTGCATCGGGCAAAGCGCGTGCGCAGCGCGTTCCGGATCGTTGGGATCACCTCGTCCACGATCAGAATCGTTGTCATCTCGCGCCACGTCGTGTCCGCCGCGCCGCCGCTTGTGGTCCTCGTCGTAATACCGCGCACCGGCGAGCAGATCCCGCCCACCGCCTCCAGCGGCGTCACGCCGCCGCGCACCAGCTGGTCTATCTCGCTGTCGCTCAGGCGTCTGCTTACCGCGCCGATGCCCGCAAGCGCCGCGCCGTTGATGGGGGTCGATGTGCTGCCTCCCGCCGCGATCACGCCCGCCACCGCCGCAGCGGCAAAGGCCGCGCTCCGCTCCGTGCCGTCGCTCAGCGTAACGTCCGGGCCGACCAGCACCACGCGCTCGCTGTTGATCGCCCTGGCATGGCTCACCATCTGCGCGGCCGTTTCTTCCTTGCCGCCCACCACTGCAATGCGCTCGCGCCGCGCCGCCGACGCGCCCTCCACACTCTCTTTCAGGCTTTGATGCACCGTTGTCTCCGCGCTGTCACACACCACAATGCCCACATCCTCTTCCTCGCTCAGCGCAGCGAATGCGCTCTCATAGTCCGCCTTGCCGCTGTCGTCGCTGCCCACGGCCACAGCCTTCACCGTCCCCGCGCCGTTTGCAAACAGCAGCTTCAGCAGCGCGCTCATGCCATGCGCGCTCTCCGTGTCCGCGCCGAAGATCTCCGTTCCTTCCTCATATGAGGTAATCGTCTCCACGCGGTTCGCCGTTCCCTTCGCCGCCACAGCCGCCGCGCCTACGATCTTCCCCGCCGCGCGTGCGCCCACCACGCTCGATGCATCATAGGAGGAATACACTCCCGGGCGCTCATGGATCGTACTGTTCATTCTCTTTCACCGTGCCTTTCAACACAAAATCTGTAAATACCGTCTCGTCCTCCGCTGCCTCCGCCACGAAAAACGCCGCATATTCCGCCTGTGCGCACAGGCGGAACATCCCGCTCGTCCTGTCCCATTCCGGTTCTCCCCAGTGCAGCGCGCGCAGGCGCAGCCCCTCCGGCAGCGCCGTTGTCAGCGCCTGCGCAGCCGTTTCCGCCGCGTCCTCGCAGCCCTGCGCGCCCAGGGTTCGCGGCGCGTAAATGTCGAGCGATACGCTCAGCTCCATCCGTCTCCCGTAGCATTCCGCCGTTTCCTGCGTCCTCTCGTCCGTGCGCCGTCCAAGGTAGCCGATCAGTCCCGCCTTCGTAATGCGTGTTTCGCGCACGCCCACCGCGGCAACGGCCCGCTCATACCGCTTCAGCTCCTCCGCGCCATAGGCCGCCGTCGCCGCGCAGCCCGCCTCCGCGACCGCCTTTATCACCGCGCGCTTCACCTGTCCGATCGCCGTCACGCCTTCTCCGCCTCCGCTCCCAGCGCCGCCCAGCGATAAGCGATCTCCTCGCCCGCGTAAACTTCCGCCGCATCGCGCACGATATAGCTTTTCCCTCTGCACCTTACCCGATCGCCCATGGCGATCTCCACCGCCGCCGGGCCAAGGTAGCGCCAGCAATGCTCGTCCGCCGCCCCCAGCGGCGTTGCCGAAAACGGCTCTTCGCCCGTCTCCCGTGTCACCGGCTGAAGAAACGCCTTCGTCTCCTGCGCTTTTCCGCCATGCAGCACTTCGGCAGGCAGTCCATAGCGTTCAAACGCCTCGTCCAGTGCCTTTCTCATCCCTGCGTTCTGCAAAAATAGAACCCTCCGTCCTTCGTATAGGGGCGCATCAGCGCCCATGCCTGCGCGCGCAGCGCATCCAGGCGCCGCGCCGCGTCTGCCGCCGCGCGCTTCGTCACGCTCATGTCGCCTGCGCGCAGGGAGGAAAGCTCCTCCCCGCCCGCTCTTGCGCTTTCCAGCGCCGCCGCCGCAAGCCATGCCGCCGCGCAGATAAAAGCGTCCTCGCAGTCCTCCTGCTTCACGCCCTCTCTCAACGCGCGCGCAAGCTGCGCCTCCTGTGCAAGGCATATCCTCTGCAGCAGCATCTCCTCGTCCTGCTCCGCGCCTGTCAGCGTCCGCGCGATCGACAGGATCTGCGACCGCACCGTTTCTCTTTCCGCCATCCTGTCCGCTCCTTTCCGCTCTTACTGCAGCTTCAGCACCTTCGATGCTTCCTGATACGGCTTGGCAAAGCCCGAAATGCTCGTGATCGCCGCGCGTTCCAGCTGGCGGTCGATCAGCTTGTCATACTCCACCAGCACCTCGCTGCCGCAGATGCGCTCAAGCGCATAGTTTTTGTCCAGACCGATCATCGTCCCTGCGGGCATTGCGCTCGTGCGCAGCAGCTTCGCGCCCAGCGGCGTGGAGAGCGTGCCGGTCCCCTGAAAATTCAGCCCCGTCAGCGGGTTCTGGAATTCCGAGAGCTTCAGCATCTTCAGCATCATGTCGCTGCCCATCAGCAGCGTGTTCATCGCGTAGGGATCAAACTCCGCCCAGAACGCCAACAGCGCGTCATAGCTCAGCGTTCCCGCCGTACCGCCGATGGTGCCGTCGCCGATCTTGTAAGCCGTTGCGGCGTTGCCGTTGCCGTCGCCGTTCATCAGCACGTCAATGGCGTCCTTCAGGTGCATGCGCGCGATATAAGCGCCGATCTGGCGCAGCGTCACAGAAAAGAGGTCCAGTCTCTGGAAGCGGATCGCCTCGTAGGAAGCCACCAGCATTCTGCCGCGCTTGTGGAGCTTTACAAGGTTTTCCTGCGTGCGGATGCTGGTCGTCGGAATGCCGGCGCCCTCCTCCACGCGCTTGAGTTCCTTGTCGCCGTCCGTCGGAACGGACGCGATGGAGCGGTAGTCCATGCCGTCAAAATTCGTCACGGTCGCGGTGATGTCGGGCAGGATATCGCTCTCCATGCCCTGGCGCACCACGCGCGATACGAACTCCGGAAACAGCACGGAGCTTTCGCTCGTGTGGAAAAACTTCTCCACCATGTCGCTCCCCGCGCCTCTGACGTGGATGTCAAAGCGCTTGAGCTGGCGCTGGAAGGCGTCCATTCCCTCAAGCGCCGTCCCCTTGTAGGTCTCGCTCGGGTCAAGCGCCTCCAGCACCTTGGCGAAGCTCTTTCCGCTCTGCCCGTACATTCCCTTTTCCAGTCTTACGTTTTCATACTGATAAGCCATTTTTCTTCCTCCTTAAAGCTTGATCACTGCGGTCTTTTCCGTGCTGTCCACGCTCAGAATCAGGTATTCTCTGCCCTTGCTCGCATCCACGCTCACGCCGCCCGCGCCGTCGGCGCTCAGCTTGCCGTAGCCCACAGATGGCGCGGTTTCGCCGCTGTAGCCCACCTTGGCAAGACCGCCCAGCTGCACGCTGCACGCCTTTCCGTCGCGCGCAACGGCGCGCACCACGCCGCAGAAGCCGTCCTGCGCGCTGCATTTGGCCGCCGTGCCGTCCGCACCGGCCTTTACCGTTATGCCCTCGCTCACGCCCGCGCCGCAGCCGAACGTTGCGCACCACTCGCCGATGCCCTCAAATGAAATGTTCATTCCGTTCCTCCTTGTATTTTTGTTTATTTTAAAAGCTTCGCCGCTTTCCGGCCGTTTTCACACGCGGAAGTCGTTTTCATCCTCCGCCGCCGTTTTCGATTCTCCGTAAACGAGCTGCGTGCGCAGCCCCAGCCGTTTCAGCGCTCTCTTGCGGTAAATGCGTTCCAGCGCGCACAGCTCCTCCTCGCCAAGCTTTCCCGTCATTGCTTCGATCACTGCGCCGTCCGTCTCCTGCTCCGCCGTCAGCATCAGCCGCTTCACCTCGCCGCGCAGCGCCTCCAGATAGCGCCGTCCCTGTCCGGCCTGCAGCTCCAGCGTCTCCAGCTCGCGCGCCTGCGCAGGCGAGCCGTACTGCTTCACCAGCGTGCCGAGCGTACCGTCCGTCCCGCCGCCGTGCCGCTTCAGCACGCCGGCTCTCGGCTGTGCCGGAACCGCCACAAAGCTCCATTCGTAGGCGTCCGCGGCCTCCAGCAGCTCCCCGCAGCAAAGCTTTCCGCCGTAGGTCTTTCCCTTTTCGTGCGCGCAGCTTCCCATCTCCTGCCCGCAGATTGAGCACGCGCAGCGCTTCACGCTGCACCCCACGCTCACTTCCTTTTTGATGCCGCCCTCGATCTCGCGGATCAGCGTCTCATTCTCTCCGCCGCGCATCATATAGGCATAGCCCTTAAGATAACAGCGCCTCTCGCCCGTCGCGCTTACGCCCTCTTCCTCCACGATCTCCGTGCGGTAGATGCGCGCCGCCTGCCCCTTGGCCGACCACTCGTGGTCAAAAATGCCGCTTTTCCCCGCAAACAGCCGCTTCAGCTCTTCCAGCGTCGCGCGCGGAAAGCGCTCGCCGTCGCGATCCACCTCGTTGTCGCACAGGCGCACCGCAAAGGTGTACACCTCGTCCGCCGTCAGCGTCCGCTTGGCAAAGCGGTTGATCTCTGCCATATCCCGCTCCGCCGCGCCGCCCTCCAGCGCCGCGTTTTCCTTTCTCACTTCCATGCTCATTCCTCCTCCGCTCTGTCGTTTTCTATCTCCAGCTTTCGCGCCTGCTGCAAATACAGCGCCGCCTTTGCTTCCTCCACTTCGTCCTGCAGGTTGATGTCGTCCCACTCCACGGCAAAGCCGCAGCCGTAACCGTGCAGGCGCAGCCACAGCGCGCAGATGCGTTCCACCACCGGCGTCAGCGTGCGCCGCAGCGCCGTGATCTCGCTTGTGAGCATATCGGCCTGCTGCGCGCTCATGCGCTCGGTCGAGGACCAGCTCAGTCCCAGCAGGAACGGCGGCAGTCCCGTCTTGGCCACCAGCTGCTCCAGAATCTGCCGCACCGGCGCCTCGCTGTCCAGGATCAGGTTGTCCGCGCCGATCGCCCGGATCGACACATCCCCCACCGACACGAAATCGCGCACGCTGCCGTCTTTTCCCTCCTGCATCGCCCGCGACCACTCCGAAGCGATCTGCTCCGCGCGTTCCTGCGCCGCGCCGCAGTCCAGCTCTCCGTCCTGCGGCTTGCAGGTCACGGCAAAGCGCACATTGCCGCAGCGCTCCCAGTTCTTGCCCATCGCATCGTATATTTTCATCAGCAGCCCCGCCAGATAGGGCATCGAGCGCAGCAGCGATACGCCGTATGGGTGCTTTGTCTCCGGGTTCAGCGGCGTAAACAGCAGCAGCTCCTGATGCTCCAGCGGCACGCTGCATCCGTGCGCGCCGCGCCCGCATATCGTAAATTCCAGCGGGCTGTCGCCCTCGCGCACCTCCGCCTGTTCCACGTCCGCACACAGCACCGCCGCGATCTCCCGTCCTTCCGCGTCCGGCACGATCTCGCCCACGGCGCGCCCGCAGGTCAGCAGCGAGTCAAGGTAGCAGTCCAGAAAGGCGTTGATCCCTCTCTGCCCTCTTCCCACGTTCACCGTGCGCAGGAAGCGTTCCAGCTGCTCCTGCGCCTCCCTGCTGCCGCATACGGCGTGTACACCGCCGGTCAGGCGCACAAGCTTGCACACCGCCGCGTCCACCACCGGCACCGCCTCTCGCACCGCGCGGTAGAGCGCCGTCTCCCCGTCCAGCAGCGGCACATAGCCGTCCAGCAGTCCGAAGGGATTTCTGCCGTTCCCGCGCAGCTGTACCGCCGCCGCGCCGCCCGCGCTTTTTTTCTTCCGCTGTTTTGCTTTCATCTCGTTCTCCTTTTTCGCTTTTCATCGCGCCGCGCGCTCCACCGTGCGCAGCGCCACGGCGGCGCCGCGTCCCTTTTCCCCGATCGACATTGCAAAATACCGCATTTCGTCCATCGCGTGGTCGTTTTCCTTTCTGGGCGCGTCGCGCCCTGTGCCGCCGTCCTCCCAGCAGTACTGCGCGATCTCTGCAAGGCAGCTCCCGCAGCCTCCGCAGATCACGATCCTCCCCTGCTTCAGCAGGTTCGCCGTCACCCGCAGCCCGTCGGAAACGTTGTTGTCCGCGCGGCATACGGCAAAACCTGCCCGCCGCACCGCCTCGATAAAGCTCGCCGCCGACGGATCGATCACCACCCGCTCTACCCGCAGTCCTGCGGTAAACGCCTTCAGGTCGTCAACATATTCCGCATCCGTCTTCTGCCGTCCCTCCTTGCGCGAGTCGTAGTAGTATTCCTTCACGCGGTACCACACGCCGCCGCTCAGCGCCCACATTCCAAAGCTCGTTGGGTTCACCGTCCCGTAGTCAACAGATACTCTCACTCTCTCCCACGGCGGCTCCGGCGCATCGCGGCAGTATTCTTCCGGCGTAAAGAAATCGTAGATCAGTCCCTTCGCCGCCGTCCATTCCCCCAGCACGAACCGCCGGTAGAACGTCCCGCTGTACGCGCGCTCATAGCGCGCCCGCACGCGCGGCGAAAGCGATGGGTTGTCCGCCATCGTAAAGTGCAGATACAGCGCGCCGCGCTCCCGCGCGCGCAGGATCCATTCGCGGTAAAACCAGTGCTGCGGCCCCTCCGGGTTGCAGCTGAACCACAGCCTGCTCCCCGTCACGCTGCATCGCGCGCTCGCCTGCTCCACAAATGAGCGCGGCATCAGCGCCGCCTCGTCAAACAGCGCGCCGGCCAGCGTCGTGCCCTGTATGAACGCGGCGCTCCCCTCGTCGCGTCCGCTGAAAAGGTAGAACCGGTTTTCCCGTCCGCCGCGCCGCACGGTCAGCAGGTTTTCGCTCCGCTTTTCCTCATAGCGGAACCCCAGCCCCTCCAGCCGCGGCAGGATCTCGCGCAGCACGTTGCGGCGCAGCGCCAGTATCGTCTTTCCGCACAGCGCGAACTGCTTTCCGTCAAAGCAGCGCATCGCCCACAGGAAGAACCCGATCCCCAGCGCGAGCGTCTTGCCGCTGCGCACCGCGCCGTCGCAGATGATCGTGTCGCAGTCGGCATACCTCCGGTTCGCCCACCAGGTCATCGCCGTTTTCTGCTTGGCGGAAAAGCGTGTCACCATTGCGTATCGGCGTCCTCCTCTCCCGCCTCCTCCAGCGCGCGGAAAAACGCCTCCGCCTCCCCGCCGTCCGCGCCGCCGCCCAGCATTTCATACAGCGCGCTCAGCGCCTTCACGCGGTCGATGAACTTCATCTCCACGCTGCCGTTTGCATTGCGCCTGAACTCCGTCACCGCCGAAAGATTCATTCGCCGGATCGCCTGTGGCGTCGGCCGCTCCAGATACGCCAGCTCCACCGCGCGGTTCGCCCCGCCGAAGGCAAAGCCCGCCAGCGCTTCGATCACGTCCTCGCGTCCGATCTTCTTTTTTGCCATTCGCACCCCTCCCTGCCTTTCACCCATACCCTGCCGTCCCCGCTTTGTTGCACGTTTCGGTGCAACAGCGTCCAATTTTTTTGCCGCCTCATAAAAAGCGCAAAAAAAAAGCGGGAACGGATACCGTTCCCGCTTTCTGCCGTCCCGCCGGACGCCTCTGTAATATTTCTTTACCGCTCCAGCAGCTCCCGCAGCTCCCGCGCATCTGCCGCGATCTCTTCCGCGCCCGCCTGCGCAAGCTGCTCCCGGTCGCGGAAGCCCCAGCACACCGAAATGCACGCGATCTCTGCGTTCCGCGCCGTCTCAATGTCCACCTCGCTGTCGCCGACGTATACCGCCCGCGCTTTCTCCGCGCCCAGCGCGGCCAGCGCATCGTTCACCATATCCGGCGCAGGCTTGCGGCGCCGCTGCGCCGTTTCGCCCATTGCCGCATCCAGCAGCGTTCCAAAGTGCTGCCGCGCCAGCGGCTTCACCGCCTCGTCCGGCTTGTTCGACACCACCGCCATGCGGAAGCCCTCCCGCTTCAGCGCCGCCAGCAGTTCCGTCACGCCCGCATAGGGTCTTGTTTCCACCTGGCAGTGCGCGGCGTAATAGGGCTTGTAGATCTCCAGCGCCCGCTTCACCGTCTCCTCATCCGCCGCCGCGCCCAGCGCGCGGCGCATCTGCATCTCCGCTCCGTTGCCCACAAAGCGCCGCATCTCTGCAAGCGTCCGCTCCGGATACCCCATCGCGCGCAGCGTGTAGTTCGCCGCGCTGCAAATATCCGCCAGTGTGTCGAGCAGCGTCCCGTCCATGTCAAAAAGAACCGTGTCAAACCGCATTCGTCCGTTCCCCGCTTTCTTCGTTTTGCGGCATCATTATAGCCGCTGCGCACGCAAAGTGCAAGCGCGTCTTTCGCCGCCCGCGCCTCCGCTTTTCGCCTGTTTTCTTCGGTTTTCCCCCACCCCGCACTTTTTTGCACTCTTCCCATCTCTGTCTATTGCGCATCCCGCATTCACCTGTTATAATTATCAGTTGTAGAAATTCTGAGCAAGGAGCGTTATCGTTATGCACGAACTGGAACGTCTTTATCATATCCACTGCGCCAAGGGCGAGGTCGGCCGCTATGTCATCCTGCCCGGCGATCCGGGGCGCTGCCCCTCCATCGCCGCCCTGTTCGATGATGCGCATCTCGTTGCGCGCAACCGCGAATACACCACCTACACCGGCACGCTGCTGGGCGAAAAGGTCTCCGTCTGCTCCACGGGCATCGGCGGCCCGTCCGCCTCCATCGCCATGGAGGAGCTGCACCAGCTCGGTGCCGATACCTTCATCCGCACCGGCACCTGCGGCGGGATCGACCTTTCCGTCAAGTCCGGCGATATCGTTGTCGCCACCGGCGCCATCCGCTATGAACACACCTCGCTCGAGTATGCGCCCATCGAGTTCCCCGCCGTCGCCGATTTCGACCTTACGCTCGCTCTGCGCGAGGCCTCTCTTGCCCTTGGCTACTGCACCCACACCGGCGTCGTCCAGTGCAAGGACAGCTTCTACGGCCAGCATTCCCCGGAAAAGAGTCCCGTTTATTACGAGCTGCTCCAGAAGTGGGAAAGCTGGAAGCGCCTCGGCGTCAAGGCCAGCGAGATGGAATCCGCCGCCATGTTTGTCGTCGCCGCCGCGCTCGGCTGCCGCTGCGGCTCCTGCTTCCATGTCGTCTGGAATCAGGAGCGCGAAAAGGCCGGCCTCGATCAGGATATGAGCGAGGATACCTCCGCCTCCGTCAAGGTCGCTGTTGAAGCGCTCAAGCGCGTCATCCTGCGCGACCGCGAGCTTGCCGCTCTGCCGGAAAACGCGCAGAAGCTGCTGGAGAAGAAGGAAAAGGGGCTGCTCCATGAATAAACGGACGATCGGCATTCTCGGCGGCATGGGGCCTCTTGCCACTGCCGACCTTTTCCAGAAGATCACCCTGCACACCGCCGCCATCTTCGATCAGGAGCATCCGCGCGTGTGCATCGATTCCAACACCAACATTGCCGACCGCACGGCGGCGCTGCTGCACGGCGGGACCGATCCCGTCCCCGAAATGCTCAAAAGCGCCCAGCGGCTCGAGTCCATGGGCGCCGACTTTCTCATCATGCCCTGCAACACCGCCCACAACTATTACCATGCCGTCGCCGGCAGCGTCAGCATCCCCGTGCTGCACATGATCGCCATTACGCGCGATGCGCTTGTTGCGCGCGGCATCCGCTGCGCCGGCCTGCTTGCGACCGACGGCACCATCCAGACGGGCATCTACCAGCGCACCTTTGCCGGCAGCGGCGTAGAGCTGCTCACTCCCGATAACGAGGCCGACCAGGCCGCCGTCATGGACGTCATCTACAACGGCGTCAAGGCGGGCGACCTTTCGCACGATCCCTCCGCCTTCCGCGCCGCCTGCGAGCATCTGCTTGCGCGCGGAGCCGAAGTCCTCATCCTCGGCTGCACGGAGCTTCCCCTTGCGTTCCGGCTCTACAGCCTTGACGATACTCAGTTTCCCAGTATCGATCCCACGCTCGAGCTGGCGCTTGCCGCCATCCGCGCGGCGGGCTGCCAGACGAAATGACGAAATAAGGAGCCGCCATGAGCTACGCCGACCAGGTCTTCCGCGCCAACTGTCTCGCCATTCTGCAAAGCGGCGTGCGGGACGATGACCTCCCCGTCCGTCCCCGCTGGGAGGACGGCGCCCCCGCCCACACGATCAAAAAGTTCGGCCTTGTCAACCGCTACGACCTGCAAAAGGAATTCCCCATCCTCACGCTGCGCCGCACCTACCTCAAAAGCGCGGTGGACGAGCTGCTGTGGATCTGGCAGAAAAAGTCGAACAACGTCCGCGACCTCTCCTCCCACATCTGGGACGCCTGGGCCGATGAGACCGGCTCTATCGGCAAGGCCTACGGCTACCAGCTCGGCATAAAGCACCAATACCGGGAGGGGCTTTTCGATCAGGTCGATCGCGTACTCTATGACCTCAAGCACGACCCCGCCTCGCGCCGCATCCTCACAAGCCTTTATAATTTTCAGGATCTGCACGAGATGCGGCTCTATCCCTGCGCCTATTCCATGACGTTCAACGTCTCCGGCGGCACGCTGAACGCCATCCTGAACCAGCGCTCCCAGGATATGCTGGCCGCCAACAACTGGAACGTCTGCCAGTACGCAGTCCTTGTGCATATGTTCGCGCAGGTCAGCGGTCTGAAGCCCGGCGAGCTGATCCACGTCATCGCCGATGCCCACATTTACGACCGCCATATTCCCATCATCGAGCGGATGCTTGCGGAGCCGGAGCATCCCGCGCCGCGCTTTTCGCTCGATCCCGCCGTCACGGACTTCTACGATTTCACTGTTGAAAGCGTTCGTCTTGAGGGCTACGAATACAGCCCCTTTGAAGATAAGATCCCCATTGCCGTCTGATCCCTTCACGCCGGCAAAATCCACCGAAAGAACCATGGAGCGAACACCTTTATGACTGCTATCGTCTGCGTATCCAGAAACTGGGGCATCGGACGGGACGGCGCGCTGCTGTTCCACATCTCTGCCGACCACAGGCGCTTCCGCGCGATGACCCTCGGCAAAACCGTCCTGCTCGGCCATAAAACGCTCGAGACCTTCCCCGGCGGAAGACCCCTGAAGGGCCGGCGCAACATTGTCCTTTCCCGCCGTGACCTGCAAATCGACGGTGCGGAGGTTGCCCACTCGTTCGACGAGGCCGCCGCCCTCGGCGGCGACGATGCGATCGTCATCGGCGGCGCAAGCGTCTACATGGCGCTGCTCGACCGCTGCGACCGTGTTTACGTCACCATGGTGGACGCCGCCCCCGAAGCGGACAGCTTTTTCCCCCGGCTGGACGATAATCCCGACTGGCGCATCGAACACGAAAGCGAAATCTTCGAGGAAAAGGGGCTTCGCTTCCGCTACATCGACTATGTCCGCGTCTGAATTGCTGAAAAGAGGACTCCAAACCGCAGTTTGGCGTCCTCTCTTTTTCTTTCAGCCGCAGGGGTTCATTCGTCCCAGTAGATAAAGTCCGCTGCAAGCGCGCCGTCCGCGCGGTAATACAGTCTCCCGTTTTCAGCGTAGAACGTTTCGTTTTCCTCGCTGCATTCCACATACCAGCGGAAGCGCCACACCGTTTCCCGTCCCGCTTCGTCATAGCCCTGAAAGCCGCAGCAGCTCAGCTCGTTCAGCTCTTCTATGTTCTTTCCCAGCTTCAGCGTCATGCTGCAATCGATGATCTGCGCATTCGGATAGTCCTTCTCCGCGTCCGCAGCCACCGCCGCGTTGCCGAAGCCGACCCTGACGTCCCATGTCTCCGGCGCATTCAGGTCAAACGCCGAGGGTACGCCGCGCCCGGAATACCCGCCCAGCGCCGTCACCCTGCAGCCGTGTACCCTGTCAGGGATCTCGATGACCGCGCCGTCCGCGCCGTCCCATGCGCGACCCGCCGCAAACGCCCTGCGCGTAAGGGCGTTCCGGTAATATACCTGTCCGTCCGTATCCGTCCAGCCAGCCTGCCTGTAGCCCATCGCACCCGCCATCATCCAGAAAAGGAATCCCGCCGATACGGCGATGAGTATCACCGACAGTGCGATCAGACCGCTTTTCCAGCCTTTTTTCTTTTCCATCTTCCGCTTCCTTTCTCCGCTTCTGCAAAAGGTCTTTTCATTTTCTCCCGATTTGATTATAATGGAACTGCATTTCCCTGTCAAATCTTTCAAAGGAGGCGCGGCCATGACGGCGCTCAATACAGATATCCGCTTTGTCAAGGGCGTCGGCGAGGCGCACGCCAAAAATCTTGCCCGGCTCGGCGTCACCGACCTGCGCTCGCTGCTCTCCTTTTTCCCCCGCGCCTACGAGGATCGCCGCGCGTTCCGGACGATCGCAGCGCTCGTCCCGGGCGAAAGCGCGTGCGTCCGCGCCATCGTTGCCGCCGAGCCAAAGCTCTCGCGCATCCGCCGCGGGCTGGAGCTTGTTAAGCTCCGCGTTGTGGACGGGACCGGCTCTCTGGAGCTGACTTACTTCAACCAGGCCTATCTGCGCTCCGCCTTCCGCACCGGCGACGCTTTTGTTTTCTTCGGCCGCGCCGAGGGCGCGCCCCGCCGGCTGCAAATGATCAATCCGGTCTTCGAGCGCGATGACGCGCGCCGCGTCACCGGGCGCATCATGCCTGTCTATCCGCTTACGGCGGGCGTCACTCAGTCGCTGCTGATCAGAGCGGTCGAGCAGGGACTCGCCGCCTGCGTCGATGAGCTGCCCGACGTTCTGCCCGAACCGCTGCGCCTTGCCCACAGCCTCTGCCATGTCCGCTACGCTTACGAAAACATTCATTTCCCCGCTGATGAGGCGGCGCTCGCCGCCGCGCGCCGCCGCCTTGCGTTTGAAGAGCTGTTTCTGCTGGCGCTGGGGCTTCGCCTGCTGCGCGCGCGCCGTGCGGACGCCGGGGGAGTGGCCTGCCCCCGCACCGATCTTTCTCCCTTCCTCGCCGCGCTCCCCTTTTCGCTTACCGGCGCGCAGCGCCGCGCCATTGAGGATATCGCGCAGGATATGCGCGCCGCCCGGCCGATGAACCGTCTCTGTCAGGGCGACGTTGGCTCCGGCAAAACGATGGTCGCCGCCGCCGCTGTCTGCATCGCCGCGCAGAACGGCCTGCAAAGCGCGCTTATGGCGCCCACGGAGCTTCTTGCCGAGCAGCACTACCGCTCGCTCGCGCCGCTGCTGGAGCCGCTCGGCGTCTCCTGCGCGCTGCTCACCGCCGCCACCAAAGTCAGGGAGCGCCGCGCGCTGAGCTCCCGCCTGCAAAGCGGTGAGCTGTCGCTCGTCATTGGCACCCACGCGCTTCTTTCGCCCGATGTGCAGTACCGCGCGCTCGGCCTCGTCGTTGCCGACGAGCAGCACCGCTTCGGCGTCGATCAGCGCGCCGCGCTCAGCGCCAAGGGCAAGCATCCGCATCTGCTGGTCATGTCGGCCACGCCCATCCCCCGCACGCTCGCGCTGATGGTCTACGGCGATCTCGATGTTTCCGTGCTGAACGAGCTGCCGCCCGGGCGGCAGCCGGTCGATACCTTCTCCGTTCCCTCCAGCTATCGTCCCCGCATTTACGCCTTCCTGCGCAGCCTCGTTGCCGAGGGACGGCAGGCCTACATCGTCTGCCCCATGGTCATGGAAAACGGCGAGCAGCCCGATGAACGCAAGGCCGTCTCCGCTTATGCCGAAACGCTGCAAAAGGAGATCTTCCCCGATCTGCGTATCGCCCCCCTCCACGGCAGAATGAAGCCAAAGGAAAAGGAATCCGTGATGCGCGCCTTCGCCGCCGGCGAGATCGACGTGCTGGTCTCCACCACCGTGGTCGAGGTCGGCGTCGATGTGCCGAACGCCGCGCTCATGCTCATCGAAAACGCCGAGTGCTTTGGCCTTTCCCAGCTGCACCAGCTGCGCGGGCGTGTTGGCCGCGGGCCGTATCAGTCCTACTGCATTCTGGTTTCCGATCATTCCGGCGAGGAGAACCGCCGGCGGCTCAAGGTCATGTCCTCTACGAACGATGGCTTTGCCATCGCCGAGGAGGATCTCAGGCTGCGCGGCCCGGGCGACTTTTTCGGCTCCCGCCAGCACGGTCTGCCCGCCCTGCGTGTTGCCGATCTTTCCTGCGATCTCGCGCTTCTGCGCGAGGCGCAGTCCGCCGCCGAAGCGCTGCTGCACAGCGATCCGCTGCTTTCCGCACACCCCCGGCTCCGCGCGCGCGTGGAGGAACTCTTTGCGCTGCGCGCCGGCGCCATGAACTGATGCTTTACAAAAGGAGAGCGGCCTGCCTGGCAGGCCGCTCTCCTTTTTCGTTTTTATTGCCCGGTTCACCGGCGCGCTGCGGTCACTTTTCCGCCTCCGCAGCTTTCATCTTCGCCAGCTCTTCCTCCTCCAGCTGGCGGTACGCCACCTTGCCGACGAGCGTCTTGGGCATATCCTCCTTGAACTCGATATCATACGGCATGGCGTACTTCGCCACATTCTTGCGGCAGTAGGCCAGCAGCGCCTGCCTGGTATTCTCTGTTGCCGGCACGCCTGCGGCCAGCTTGACGAACGCCTTCACCTTCTGCATCTTGTACGGGTCGGGAACGCCGATCACGCAGCTCATCTGCACATATTCGTGCGCGTCAAGGATGTTTTCGATCTGTCCCGGATACACATTGTAGCCCGAGGAAATGATCATGCGCTTGGCGCGGCCGCGGAAGTAGATAAAGCCCTGCTCGTCCATCACGCCAAGGTCGCCCGTGTAGACCCACGTCAGTCCGTCGGCGTGCGTGCGCAGCGTCTGCGCCGTCTCTTCGGGATTGTTCATATACTCCTTCATCACGGTGGGGCCGGCCAGCAGGATCTCTCCCTCCTCGCCGTAGGGCAGCTCGCGGTCGGTGTCCGGCTCCACGATCTTGATGTAGGTATCGGGGAACGGCAGGCCGATGGAGCCTTCCTTGAACATATGCGGCGGCGTCAGGCAGCAGGCCGTAACGGTCTCGGTCGTGCCATAGCCCTCGCGCACCTGAATGGACGCCTTGTGGTCGTAGAGGAACTTGTCAAACTTCTTCTTCAGCTCGATCGACAGGCTGTCGCCGCCGGAGAACACGCCCTTAAGCGAGCTGAGATCCGCGCCGTCCATGCTGGGCAGCCGCAGCAGCGCCTCGTAGAGCGTTGGCACGCCCGCGATGAAGTTGCATTTGTACTTCACAATCTGCTTGGCATAGCTCTTGGCGGTAAAGCGCGGGATCAGGATGCAGCGTCCGCCCTGTGAAAGCATCGTGTGTACGCACACGCCCAGGCCGAAGCCGTGGAACAGCGGCATCGCCGCAAGCATCCGGTCGCCGGGGCGGAACATCGGGTTCGCCGCAATGACCTGCTGGCCCAGCGCGTTGAAATTCTTGTTTGTCAGCACAATGCCCTTGGTCGTGCCGGTCGTGCCGCCGGAATAGAGGATGACGGCGGGGTCCGCGCCCGTGCGCCTGACCTTATAGGTCTTGTAATAGCAGGAGCGGGAGAGCTTCATGAAGTCCTTCCACATGATGACCGGCGCATCCTCGGGGATCTTCTCGATCTTGCGGCCCTCGGTGAGCATATAGCCCGCCTTGATGGGCGTGGAGAGCGCGTCGCGCACGCTGGCAATGATCATATTCACGACCTTCGTGTGTTCGCGGATGCTCTCAAACTTGTGGTAAAACTGGTCAAGCGTCACCGCCGCCACGCTTTCCGAGGCATTGAGGTAGAACTCGATCTCCTTCTCTGCCGACAGCGGGTGGATCATGTTCGCCACCGCGCCCACCAGGTTCACGGCATAGAACATATAGATCGCCTGCGGGCAGTTGGGCATGGCGATGGTCACCTTGTCGCCCTCGCGCACGCCGATGGTCTTGAGCGCCTTGGCGCACTGCTCGATCTCGCGGATCATCTGGCGATAGCTGGTAGACTTGCCCATAAAGGTAAAGGCGGTGTAGTTGGGATACTGCTTTGCAATGTTTTCCACAGCCTCGAACATTGAGCCGTCGAAGTAGTCAAGATGCATCGGCACCTCGCCCAGATAGTCCTTCCACGGGGTCTTTACGATCGTATCACTCATAGTCAACTTCCTCCGAAAGCGGTTTTTCCAGCAGCACGGGATGCTCCAGCAGATATTTGAACAGGCGCACACTTCTGGCGTAATAGTAGCCGTCGGCAATGCGCTCGTCCACCGTCAGCCCGAGATCGACGACCTCCTGCATCTCCACCAGCCCATGCTCGTCATAAAGCGGCGACCATTTTTTCTCGCCGATCACGCAGAAGAGCGAACTCGTTCCCCAGTTCGTCAGGTGGTGGTAGCCGCTGCGCAGATGGATCGAGCCAAGGTTGGAGAGGAACACGGAGCTGTAGTTCGGATCCGCGCCGATCAGAAACTCGGGACACCATCCGTGCTTGTCCAGCCAGCGAATAAAGTGGATCGCCGCCTTGGCCAGAAAGCGCGGCATCCTGTTGAGAACGTTCATGCTGTTGTCGGTGGTGTTCACCTTTTTCTTCTCGCGGCAGGCGGACACCTGCTGATAGATCTCGTCGTGGATCGTCTCGATCGTCGCGTCCGGCTTCGCCTCCAGCAGGGCGACTGCCTCCTCGCTGCCGTCGGCAAATTCCTTCTTGATAATAAAGCCCGCCGTCACCTTGTTGCGCTGGTAGTAGTTCTCATTCGCATAAAAGCGGTTGAGCTTCGGCCGCAGCGTCACGGTCTTGACGAGCGCCGTCAGGATCACATGGAAAAACGTGTATTTGAAGGGGATGCCCTCGTAGTTTTTCGTCGCGATGTAGTCCTTGATAGGCCCTAAATTCACGCGCTCGGCGATGTACGCCTCGTTGTCCGCACGGTTGGGGTAGATGATCCCCATGATAAAATGCAGCGAGTCTGTGTCCCGCAGCAGCGCTGCATCGCGCCGGTCGCCCCGGCGCCGCTTGTGTTCAGCCATAAAACCTTCTTCCTTTCCGGTTTCTTTGCTTCTTTTCTTCCAGTCTTCCAGTCAAAACTCTGTCTCAGGGGATAAAACGCTCAAAAATCACCATCGCGCCCTCGCGCTCCGCCTGCTCCATGTCCTCGCGGGAGCGGATCGTCCAGCAGACGATCTGCGCGCCGAAAAGCCTGCGGCACAGCCGCAGCGGCGCGCGCCGCCGGTCCTCAAATCTGTAGGCGATAAAATCCGGCAGGCCGTAAAAGTTCATCAGCAGCTTCGCCGCCAGATAATCCAGCACCGGCCCCTTGTCGGAATGCTCGCGCGTAAAGTCGGCCGCCAGCTGCCCGCGCACGGTCTCCGGCCTGTGCCGGCGCAGCCAGCGCAGGCACCGCGGGTCGAACGACTCCACGCAGTACGGCACATGGAAGCGATCCAGCTCCGCCATGGTGCGCTCGGTCAGCGCGGCGTAGTTCCCGCCATAGGTCTTCAGCTCCACAATCAGCGGCAGCCCCGTTCCCTCAAAAAGCGGCAGCACCTCGCACAGCTGCGGGATCGTCTCCTCCGTGCCGCCAAGAAAGCAGCGCTTCAGCTCTGCCGCATCCAGCGCCTCAATGTCGCCGGCGCGGCCGGTCATGCGCATGAGCGCGCTGTCGTGGAGCACGGCAAGCGAGCCGTCGCGCAGCAGATGCACGTCCAGCTCCGCGCCGTAGCCGCGCGCAGCGGCGCGCGCAAACGCGCTCAGTGAATTCTCCGGAATGCCCGCGCTGCTCTCGTGCAGCCCGCGGTGTGCATAGCGGAAGCCCCGCAGCGCGCGCATCCGTTCCGTCCCGCGCCGCGTGCGCAGCATCAGTAGCCGCGCCAGCGCAAGGATCACCGCAGCAATGATAATGCCAAGTATCATTTTCACAAAATATCACTTTCTGTTATCGCCGTCAGTCGGCGTCCATATCCCCATAGGCCGCCAGACCGCTCTTCGCCTCCACCTTGCTGTCGCCGTGCTTTACGAACAGCATCGTCACAAAGCTGCACGCCACGAAGAACGCCGCATAGGGGAACAGCGTCTCATAGCCCACGTTCTTCAGCAGCCAGCCGGAAAGAATGGGCGTAATGACCTGCGCCGCCATGGAGAACGTGTAGTAGTAGCCGGTGAACTTGCCGATGTCACTGCCCTTGCACATCTCCACCACCATCGGCAGGGAGTTGACGTTGATCGCCGCCCACGCAAGGCCCACAAGCGCGAACACGATGAACATCACGGCGTTGATCGTATCCGACTGCGTGGTAAGAACATACCCCGTGGAGAAGCACGCCGCCAGCAGCACCACGCCGCCCTGGATCGTGCGCTTGCGCCCGATGCGCGAGGCCAGCTGCCCGATGGGGATATAGGAAACGATCGCGCCGCCGGTGGCGATGAGCAGGCACTTCGACGCGCCGCCGAGGCCCTGCCCCATCACGCGCGCAACGTAGGTAGACCACCACGTCGTCACGGCGTTGTAGCCGATGTACCACAGCGCGATAGACAGCAGGATGAACGCAAGGCTCTTCTTCACGGCCTTCGGCAGCTCCTCGCTGCCGTCCGGCTCCTCCTCTGTAAGCTGCTGCTCGGGATGCGCGGCCTCATATTCCTTTTCTGCGGCGGAAAGCTTCGGCTCGTTCGTCGTCAGAAACAGCGCCAGCACCGATACCGCCATCACCGCCGATACCACGATGAACAGCGGCTGGTAGTCGATGTGCGCCAGCCCCTCGATCCTGCTGTTGGGGTACAGCACCGCCGCCACGATCAGATACAGGATGCCGCCCACCGCGCCCATCAGGTTGATGATGGCGTTCGCCTTGGAGCGCAGGGGCTTGGGGGTTACGTCCGGCATCAGCGCCACGGCTGGGGAGCGGTACGTTCCCATCGCAATGAGCAGCAGCCCCAGCGTGATGACGAACATCGTAAGCTTCGTTGCGCCGGGCGCGGCGGCATAGCCGTTGTCAAACACCGGCAGCAGGTTCATCAGCACCACCGCCAGCGCCGTGCCGGCCAGAATATACGGCATCCGCCGCCCGAGCCGGGTATTCGTGCGGTCGCTCAGCGCGCCGAAAAACGGCAGCAGAAACAGCGCCAGCACATTGTCCGCCGCCATGATCGCGCCGGAGAGCGCCTCGTCCAGATGGAATGTTTCCGTCAGGATCTTGGGGATCACAGTGTCGTACATCTGCCAGAACGCGCAGATGGATAAAAATGCCAGACCGACCAGCATGGTGCGCTTGTTGTTCAGCTTCATGTTGTCTCTCCTTTTCAGGGCTGTCGATTCGCTTCCCAGTTTAGCAGAATATCACACTTTTGGGTGAATGGCAAGTATCTTGCATTCTGTTGCATCCGGATGTGCAACAGCCGCCCGGCGGGCGCGCGGGGGCAGAGGGCGTTTTCCGCCCCAAAAACACAAAAGCGGCGCGGCGCGCTGCGCCGTACCGCAAAAAAGAAAGGATGATTTTTTCATGGAGCATACTCCAAACTATCAGCTGCCCCGCTGGGCGCTGAGCGACCCCATTCAGATGAACGACTTCAACGCCGCCTTTGCCGCCATCGACACGGCGCTCAAGGCGAACGCCGACACGGGCGCGGCGCTGACCGCCGCGCTGGGCGCGGGCGGCAGCACCTGCCGCATCGCCTGCGGCAGCTACGCCGGCACGGGGACCGCCGGCGCGTCCGGCCCGACCGCGCTGAATCTTGGCTTCAAACCGCTGCTGGTGTTCCTCATCAACACGGAGTCCACCGCAGCGAACGAGGGACTCGACATCAACCAGACCATTCTGGTGCGTCCTGCCGCGCGGGCGCTCAAGAGCTGGGCAGCTTCCGCCGAGCTGAGCGTGCAGTGGACGGACAGCGGCGTGAGCTGGTATGGCGACAGCGCCTACGGCCAGCTCAACGCCTCCACGCGCACCTACGCCTATGTGGCGCTGGGCGTGAGCGCGTAACGCGCCGAAAATATAGAAAACAGCCCCGGACCTTTCGGTCCGGGGCTGTTTGGTTCAGGCTTGTGCCGTTACCCTGCGTCAATGCAAAGCGGAAGCTTTATTTGGCGTCAACGTAAACAGCAGCAATATAGCCTCTGCTTGGTTTGCTTTAGAATCCCGCGGGCTTGATGGCCTGAACATAAACAGCGGCAATATAGCCGTTGCCGTCCAGCAGGCACCAAGCGGGAGCGGTACCGTCAGTAACAACGTCCGTGTAAGCGATCTCGGTGAGGGTAGTGCCGCTGATCAGGTAGTACTTGGCGTTGGTGCAGTTGTAGGTAGCGTCAGCACCAGCAACAGTACCCCAGATGGCGTTGCCGTCGTCACCCTTGACAGCATCGAACGTGACCTTCTTGGAGGCAGCGATCTGAACATAAGGAGTGACCTTGGTGATCTCGCCGGCGAGGTTGGTCTCAACCTGGTAGACGTCACGGCCCACGAAGCCAACTTCTGCGAGCGTCTGCTTGTAGGCAACATCCTTAACAGTCAGCTGGCCGTCAACGTAGACGTAGTAGCTGTTGTTCAGGCCGTTCTTACCATCGACAGCATCGTCAACGATGAACATGAAGGCGGTCTCGCCGGTATAGGTGGCCTTGGTAGCGTCAACGAACGCATAGGTCACGAAGCCGTTGTTCTGGAAGTAGGAGATAGCCACATTGTTCATGGAAGGAACGTTCTTGTAGCCGGTGTAGGTGTTGAACTTGGCAACGCCGTTCTCAACGGTCTTCACCAGGTAGACGGTGTAGTCGTTGGTGGAGCAAGTGCCGAACACGTTGGGATAGTTGGCGGAGATGTTAGCCTTGCTCACATAGGTACCAACAGCGCTGATGGAGTAGGAGCCGTCAGCAGCGGTGGTGAACTGATAGAGGTTGGTGTAGTACACGCCGTTCTGGAGGATGTCGTCGTTCAGCTCACCGCGGTCAATGCTCTGGGGAGCGGTGAGGATGCGGTTGAAGGCAACCTGACCGATCTTGGAGAGGACCTTGCCGGTCTGCGCGGTGGCGTCCATCATCATCAGGTTGGCGGCGGCATAGGCCGGGGTCAGGGGCTGATAGCTGTTGGTCCACGCAGCCTCGGTGATCACGCCGTAGCTGTAGATGGTGGCGGGCACTTCCTGGCCGATCATGTTGCCGTACTGATCGAAGTAGACAACATAGGTGATGCCGTTGGTGCCGACCTTGCCCAGGTTGTACTGGCAGGCCCAGTTGTAGGTGCCGTCAGCGAACTTGGTGGTCTTAGCCATGTTGTCATAAGCGACCTGAGCGGAGGTGACGGTGGAGGCAACGCCGAGGATGTCGGACTTGGTGAGGTCCTTGCTGTTCACGTTGACGAGAACCATGTCGCCCTTCTTGTAGTCGAAGTCGGCAGCGTTGCTGGTCAGAATGAAGTCACGGCCGCCGAAGGTATCCACAGAGATAGCAGCGGAGGTCTTGACGTGGTTGGCATTGTCATAGGCGAGCTTGGTCACGCCGATGACCTTGGCGAGATAGGTGTTGATCTTGACGATGCGGTAGACGGGATAGCCCTGGTTGTCAACGCCCATGTCGTAGATTTCCGTCAGCAGGCCCTGATCGCCGTAATACACGTTGGTGTTCTTGGCGGTGAAGGTCTTGGCGACAGTGGTCTGAACGCCATCGTCCCAGAAGTCCTTGATGGTCACTTTTTCATCCGCGCTCAGATCCTCGCAGATCTTGCACTCGGAAACAGCGGTGGTGTAGGTAGCGATCGGAGTGGCAGCGAAGGTAGCATAGACGACCTTGAAGTTGCCGACTGCGCCGTTGGTCCAGCTGTAGGAGGGACGGCCCCACTTATCGGAGGCAGTAGCTTCGCGCTGCAGACCGAAGTTCTTCGTGCCGAGGGTGACGTTGTTCTTCAGCAGGGAGTTGCCGCTGGCGCTGAGGCTGACAGACTGATAGCCGAAGGCGGCGGTGTAGGTGACCATCGGAACATAAGCGGCGGTGCGGAAGAGGATCTCCGCAACGAGCTGACGGGACGCGGCAGCGTTCAGGTCAATGTTCTTGATGGTGCGCAGAATGCCGAGCTGCTGCGCGGTCTGGGCAACGTGGAGCTGCCAGGCCTGGCCGGAGAACTCGCCGTTCTTGTCATAGCCGACAGCGCGGAGGATCATGGCGAGAGCCTGATAACCGGTAACACTGTCGAGAGGGCCAAACTTGGTGTCGGAATAGCCCTTGATGAGGCCGGCGTTGGCGCAGTAGCCAATGTAACCGGCAGCCCACTTGGCATTGTTCATGTCAGTGAACTTGTTGTAGGTGGCATAGAGAGCAGCCTGATTGTCCTTGACATCGCCGGTGTACAGACGATAGACGATCGCAGCGACCTCTGCGCGGGTGATGGCGCTTTCAGGATTGAAATTGCCATTGTTGTCGCCCTTGAAGACGCCCATACCGCTGAGAACCTGAACGGCTTCGTTGTAGTTGGCAGCGATCTTGTCGGCATCTTTGAAGGCAGCGTTGGAACCGACGACGGCCAGAGACAGAGTCATGACCAGGGCCAGAACCATTGCGAGTAACTTCTTCATAAATGTTACTCTCCTTTCTAAAATTTCCATCCTCCCGGCCTTGCATTTCCGCCCCGGCCCTGCGCCTCCGCTCCGGCCGCCGCGCGCCGCCTCCGCCGCCGTGCCATGCACCGCTTTGGTATGTAAGCGCCCGGTGTCCCTTGCGGCGCGTTCCGCCGCTGCGGCCCCGTGCCGCCCGGAAGATGGTTCGTTCGTCAGAAAGGAGCGGTTCCTGTGTTTCTCGGCTTACTTACCGTGGCATGCCGATCCCGTAACTAAGTCGGGAACGCACGTTCCCCACCTCTTTCTGCATTCACACCTTACCACACCCCCATTTTCAAGTCAACGGTTTCCCCCCATCTGTAACACACTTGTAACAAACCCTTTCCTTTGCTGCAAACGGGGAAAACCGCCGTGCGGCAGGTGTTTTATATTGTAATGTATCCGCGCCCGGCGGCGCGGAAAAGCGCTCTGCGCGGCGCATTTGCCGCGCAGAGCGCCCCCTGCGGTTTTACATGATCTCGATCTGCTTGGCGCTCACCGTGGCGCTCTTCTTGGGCATCGTGAGCTTCAGCACGCCGTCGGCATACTGCGCGCCGATCTTGTCCGTGTCGATGCCGGAAACATCGAACGCGCGCTCATAGCTGCCGTAGCTGCGTTCGCAGCGCACATAGCTGCCCTTCTTGTCCTGCTCCTCGTGTTCGCTGTGGCGCTCGGCGCGGATGGTCATCGTCTCGCCGTCCAGGTCGATGTGGATGTCCTCCTTCTTAAAGCCCGGCAGGTCGGCCTGCAGCAGGTAGCTGTCGCCCTTGTCCTGAATGTCGGTTTTGAATTCGGCAAGGCTGCGGTTCCATGCGCCGTCGCCGAAGAAGGCGCGCTCCATCTCGTCCCACGGGTTGTAAGCGGTCATACGGTTGTTTCTGCGTTCAAAAGGTCTGAGTTCAAACATGATCAATACCTCCAATTTCTATTCTGAGCCTTTCGGCCTGGCATACGTTTTTTCTGTTCCCCTCGGAACAATTTTGAGTATAGGCGCGCACTGTGAACAAAAATACTTCTTTTGATGAACGAATCATGAATTTTAGCACTCTCGCTCTAAGAGTGCTAATTCATCTTTCCTCATGCCCCGCTCCCGCGCTTTCGTTCCGCCCATCTGCGTGCGGGCGTGAAATTTCTGCCGCGCGGGAACAAAAAGCGAAAAACCGTAGTCAAAACCGGAAGAACCTGTTATAATGGTCAAACGCACCCAAAGAGGAGGAATGCAACATGAAACGATTTCTGGCGCTGCTGCTCAGCAGCCTGATGCTGCTGTCGCTGCTTGCCGCCTGCGGCGTAAAGCAGGACGATGCGGCCGATGGCGGCACGCCGGCCGTTACAGACGATTCCGGCAGCGGCGAAGCCCCGCCCGACGATGGCGGCGGCGCAGCCGATGCGGATGCCGACCCTTACGACGCCGTGCGCAACTACTGGACGGCAGACCAGCTCACGCAGGCGTGGGGGCCGGAGCAGGTGGTGGAGCATCTGTTCTTCCACCCGATCATCGCCTACCCGCAGTGGGCCTTTCACGACTGCGGCGCCAGCCAGGACCAGCGCTACGGTCTGGACGACTGGATGGTCACGGTGGACGAATACAATAAAATATTGCAGTCCGTGTACGACCGGGGCTACATCCTTGTGGCGATGGAAGACGTGTGGAGCGAGGTGACGGACGAAACCGGCACGCACATGGTGCGCAACACCCTCATGCTGCCCGAGGGCAAAAAGCCCCTCGTCATCAGCTTCGATGATGTGAACTACTATCCCTATATGCTCGACGAGGGCTTCACAAGCAAGCTTGTCGTGGGCGAGGACGGCGAAATCTGGGCGGAATGCACCGATCCCTACACGAACGAGACGTTTTTGACCAAGGAGCTGGATGCAACGCCGATTCTGGACCAGTTCGTCTACGAGCATCCCGACTTTTCGCTGAACGGCGCGAAGGCCATCTTCTCGCTGACGGGCTATCAGGGCATTTTGGGCTACCGCACGCAGGACGACCGCGACATTGCCGCCGATTCGCCCGACCGCCCGGCGTTCGACGCCTATCGCGCGAGCGAGATCGAGGCGGTCAAGCCCGTGATCGCGCGCCTGAAGGAGACCGGCTGGACGTTCGGCAGCCACACCTGGGGCCACATCCGCCTCGACACCAAGCCCCTCCAGACCGTCATCAACGACACTGAGCGCTGGGCGGATGAGGTCGGCTCGCTCGTCGGCCCCACGCAGATCCTGTTCTACCCGCACGGCGGCCGCCCCGACGGCGACGACTGGCACACCACCGGCGAGCGCTTCAAGTACCTGCAAAGCCAGGGCTTCCGCATCTTCGCCAGCGTCGGCACCAGCTCGTTCAGCTACATCAAGGACGACATCTCCGCCGTCATCTGCGACCGTCTGCATCCCGACGGCACCACCCTGCGCGGCAGCAAACGGGTCCTCAGCTGGTACGCGCAGTTCTATGATGCAAAGGAGATCATTGACCTCGATGTGCGCCCCGACCTGGGCGTGCGCTGGGATGAATAAGGAGGAGCTTTTATGACGTTGGAAGAACTCAAGGCGAAAGCCGTCGCCATGCTTGACATGGCCTATGTCCCCTATTCCCATTTCCCCGTCGGCGCGGCGCTCGAGTGCGCGGACGGCGCGGTGTTCACCGGCTGCAACATTGAGAATTCAAGCTACGGGCTGACGAACTGCGCCGAGCGCACGGCGGCGTTCAAGGCAGTGAGCGAGGGCCACCGGCGCTTTAAGCGCATCGTCATCGCCGGCCGCAGCGACGATTACTGCTATCCCTGCGGCGCGTGCCGCCAGGTACTCTACGAGTTCGGCCCCGACATGGAGGTCGTGTGCCTGAACAAAAACGGCGAGGAGAAGCACCTTCATATCAGGGAGCTTCTTCCCTACGGCTTCGACCAGACGTGGCTGGACATTGACGTCCCCGGAAAAAACTGAGCAAAAAAGGAGAGCGGCTGCGCCGCTCTCCTTTTTCGATATGATTCAATCGCTTCCGAACCGGGAGGCTTTGATCGTCAGCCCTCCGCTGACAGTCAGGATCTCCAGCTCGCTCGTGCCGCCGCCGTCCAGCGCAGGCACGGTGTAGCGCGTAAAATGGTCGCCGCAGGCGATCAGGGTCCCCTCGCGGCCGGTCAGATCGGTTTCCAGCGCACCGCTCGTGGTCTCATGCGTCAGGGTAAAGCCGTCGCTTTCCGGCAGTGTGAGATTTATGCTGCCGCTCGTGGTTTTCGCGTCCAGCCGCAGCGCGCGCTCAGAGGACAGGATCAGATTGCCGCTGACGCTTGCAAACTCCAGCGCGCCGAGCGCGCCGGCAATATCCGTCTTGCCGCTCGTGGTCTCGATCCCGGCGCTGTCCGCATCGCCCGCCAGCTCGATCGCGCCGGAGACGGTCGAGATATCGACCTTCGCCCACGTGCCGTCCACCACGCCGGCATTGCCGCTGGTGGTCTCGATCTCCACCTCGGGGCAGCTCGCGCCCATCACGCGCGCATCGCCGCTGAGCGTTGAAAGCTCGATCTTCTGCGCGTCGGCACTCACATAGGCGTAGGCGCTGGTGGTCTCGATGTCGATCTCTTCAAAATGCGCGTTCTTGACCAGTTCCCACGGCAGGCTGACCGTCAGGAATTTCTCGCCCTCAAAGCCGTCCCTGTTCGCATCGCTCATAAAGCGGATGCGCAGCGTGTCGCCATCGACTGTGCAAACCAGCTTTTCGTCCTCCGCCAGCTCCGCTGTGGCGTCCTCCTGCACGGTGATCTGCGAGGTCTGTCCCACAGCCTGAACGCTCACGCCGCCGCTGAGCCACGAGATGTCGATCTTGCGGATGTCTTCGCTCTCGCCGATGCTGAGCACCGCGCCCGGGTGGAGCTCTTCGCTCCCCGCCGCCTTCGTGCAGAAGGTGTAGGTCGCCGTACCCTTGTAGTCCTCCGCGTCCCAGCTGGCGTCCACAGCGAAGACGCCGATGCTCGGGATCAGCTCAACGGTATACGCCCCGTTGTCCTGCCGTTCCGCAAACAGCTTTTCGGGCTTCGCCTCCGTGTCGCCCCAGCACTGCTCGTTCCAGAAGCGCAGGGAGACGGACTGCGGCGCATATCCGCCGAAGTCGAGCGTCACGGTGTAGTAGGACGAGGCCGACAGCGCGATGGGCATCTCCAGCGCGGGCGTGCTGTCGCGGTACATCTCGTCCAGCGGGTGCGCGCCGCAGGCGATCGCGCCCGAGCGCTGGCCGTTTCCAAGGTCGTAGTCCCAGTCGTAGCTGCCGCCCATCGCCGTAATGCTCGCGCCCTGCGCGTTCGCCACGGTCAGCTCCGGCGGCTCGGCAGGTATGCTCTTCTTCGCGCCGCAGCCCGCGAGCATGAGTGCCAGCGCGAACGCTGTCAGAAGGTAAGCTTTCTTTTTCATTTCTGCCCTCCTCGTTTCTTTCGGATATCCGTTTAGACGCAAAACGCGCGGAAAAGGTTCCCGCAGCCAGAAGCTGCGCATCATATCGCGTCCGCAGACGCGAAATGATTTCGAATCGTTTTTTGGCGCGACATGCGCGTGCCAAAAAACTCTTCTCGCTCCGCGTGTGTCGAAGCCGCCCTTTGGGTGGCAAGGCACGAAGCGGAGTGTAATTCTCAAAAAACAAGGGACACGGAAACCGTGTCCCTTGTTTTTTGAGAATTAGAAGTCTGCGTTGCCCACAGTGCGGGGGTGCAGCTCCACATCGCGGATGTTGCCGATGCCTGTTAAATACATCACCATACGCTCGAAGCCCAAGCCGAAGCCCGCGTGACGGCAGGAGCCGTAGCGGCGCAGGTCGCAGTACCACCAGTAGTCCTCGGGATTCATGCCAAGCTCGCGGATGCGCTTTTCCAGCAGCTCGATGCGCTCCTCGCGCTGGCTGCCGCCGATGATCTCGCCGATGCCCGGAACAAGGCAGTCCGCCGCGGCAACGGTCTTGCCGTCGTCGTTCAGGCGCATATAAAACGCCTTGATCTCCTGCGGATAGTCCGTAACGAACACAGGGCGCTTGAAAATCTGCTCGGTAAGATACCGCTCATGCTCGGTCTGGAGGTCGATGCCCCATTCGACGGGATAGTCGAACTTCACACCGCTCTCCTTCAGCAGCCTGACCGCCTCGGTGTAGGTCACGCGGCCGAAATCGGAATCGGCAACGTGCTGCAATCTTTCCAGCAGGCCCTTGTCAACAAAGCTGTTGAAAAACGCCAGATCGTCCGGGCAGCGCTCCATGACGCGGCGGATGATGTGCTTGACCATCGCCTCCATGACCTCAAGGTCGCCGTCGAGGTCGCAGAACGCCATCTCCGGCTCGATCATCCAGAACTCGGCGGCGTGGCGCGCGGTGTTGGAATTTTCGGCGCGGAACGTGGGGCCAAACGTGTACACATCGCCGAAGGCCATGGCAAAGTTCTCGGCGTTGAGCTGGCCGGAAACGGTCAGGCTCGTCTTCTTGCCGAAAAAGTCCTTGCTGTAATCGACCTTGCCGTCCGGGGTGCGGGGCGGGTTTTCAAGGTCGAGCGTTGTGACCTGGAACATCTCGCCCGCGCCCTCGCAGTCGCTGCCGGTGATGATGGGCGTGTTGACATACACGAAGCCGCGGCTCTGGAAGAACTCATGCACGGCGTAGGCCGCCGCGCTGCGCACGCGGAACGCCGCGGAGAAGAGATTCGTGCGCGGGCGCAGATGCTGGATGGTGCGCAGATATTCCACGCTGTGGCGCTTTTTCTGCAGCGGATAGTCCGGCGAGGACGCGCCCTCGACCGTGATCTCCGCCGCCTTGACCTCCAGCGGCTGCTTCGCCTCGGGCGTGAGGACGACCGTGCCGCGCACGATCAGCGCCGCGCCGACATTCTGCGCGGCGATCTCTTTATAATTGGAAAGAGCATTCGCGTCCATCACCACCTGCAAATTGCGGAAGCACGAGCCGTCATTCAGCTCGATGAATCCGAAGGTCTTCATATCGCGGATGGTCTTCGCCCAGCCGCAGACGGTGACGTCCCCGCCGGCGTAGCGTTCGCTGTCGGCGAAGATCGCGGCAATTTTTACTCGTTCCATAATCGTTTTCCTTCCTTATTTGGCGGTCTCCACGGGATTTGTGTAAATTCCACGGGATAATGCGCTTATTATATGCTACTTTCCGTGCGATTTCAAGCCTTTTCCACGGTTGACTTTTCCCCGCCCGCGCGTCATAATAAAGTCTTACCTCAAAAGGTAAACGTGATCATTTCACTATACTTTGACAGGAGGATTTTACAATGAACAAATATCTGGATATCGCCCCCGAGGTCGCCGAAGCGCTGGCTGCCGGCAAGCCCGTTGTGGCGCTGGAGTCCACCATCATCTCCCACGGCATGCCCTACCCGCAGAACGTTGAAACGGCGCTGAAGGTCGAGCAAATCATCCGCGACGCGGGCGCTGTCCCCGCCACCATCGCCATCATCGGCGGGCGGCTGAAGGCGGGCCTTTCCAAAGAGGAGATCGACTACCTCGGCAAGACCGGCGCGGGCATCCCGAAGGCCAGCCGCCGCGACCTGCCCATCCTCGTCGCGCAGGGCAAGGACGGCGCGTGCACCGTGACCACCACGATGATGATCGCCGACATGGCGGGCATCCGCGTGTTCGCCACCGGCGGCATCGGCGGCGTGCATCGCGGCGCGCAGGAGACGTTCGACATCTCCGCCGACCTTGAGGAGCTGGCGAACACCTCCGTCATGGTCATCTGCGCGGGCGCAAAGTCCATCCTTGACCTCGGATTGACGCTCGAATACCTCGAGACCCACGGCGTGACCGTCATCGGCTACGGCACGAGCGAGCTGCCCGCGTTCTACACGCGCTCCTCCGGCTTTGGCGTGGACTATGAGCTGGACACGCCCGCCGAGCTTGCCAGGGCGTTTCACGTCAAGCGCGAGCTGGGCCTGCGCGGCGGCCTGCTCGTCACCAACCCCATTCCCGAGCAGTATTCCATGGATAAGGCGGTCATCGACAAGGCCATTGCCGAGGCCGTGGAGGACGCGAAGAAGGACGGCATCCACGGCAAGGCGACCACGCCGTACCTGCTTGCCAAGATCAAGGATCTCACCGGCGGCGACAGCCTGGATTCCAACATCCAGCTCGTGTTCAACAACGCCCGCCTCGGCGCGGCGGCTGCCGTGGAGCTCAGCAAGCTCGAAAAGTGAGATATCTTATCGTCTATCTCGCCGCGATCAATCTGCTGACGTTCTGCGTTTACGGCGCAGACAAGCGCCGCGCAAAAATTCCGGGCGCGCGGCGTGTGCCGGAAAAAACGCTCTTTGCGCTCGCGCTGCTGCTCGGCAGCCCCGGCGCGCTGCTGGGAATGCTGGTCTTCCGCCACAAAACGCGGCACTGGTACTTCCGCTTCGGCATCCCTGCCATCCTGCTGGCGCAGGCTGCGGCGGCGGTCTTTCTGGCGCAATATTTTTCTTGAAAAAATGATGGAAGCGCGGAACAAATCTGTCCGCGCTTCCGTCTATATAGGGTAAGAGATCCGGGAAGATGAAGAAATTATGAATTTTTTGTTTTCCCATTTCTTTTAGCCTGAAAGCATGATAAAATCAGGTCGTGAGAAGGCTCCCCACGCGGGGACACACACCAACAAACGAAAGGATGAAAATCACATGAAGAAATTTCTCTCCTTGCTGTTGACTCTGACCATGGTCATGAGTCTCGTTGTCCTGCCTGCAAGGGCGGACAACACTTGCGCGCCCAGCCCGAGCAGCAACGTTTCGCTCACGCTGGGCGGCGAAGGCCAGTCCGTTAGCGTCACCGGCGCTCCCGACGGCGCGACGTTCACCTGGACCAGCGCCAGCGATGCTATCGCTACCGTTTCCGGCAGCGACAACAGCGCCACGATCTCTCCCGCTGCCGTGGGCAACACAACCGTTACCTGCGCCGTCCATAAGGACGCCGTAGAGGCCACGGGAGAAGCGGAAGCCAAACCCGAATTCAATGAGAACGTTGTTTTCAATGTCACCGTCTCCAACCCCATCGACAGCCTGAGCAGCGGCACGTTCAACGGCAGAACTTTCAGCAACAAGTCCGTCGTCTACTTTGATAGAGAACGCGATTCCCTTACCACTGCCGCTAACTGGGGCGTTCCCGGCTACAACGTTAATTCTGCCACCGTTTCCGGCAGCACTTGCACGCTCAACCTGACAAGCACCTCCAACCCCGCCGTCACTGGCACGATGAACGTGACAGTCGCGCCCGCCGCGCTCACCATCAAGGCGACCATCGAGCAGCAGGTCACGGAAAACACCATCATCGCCGGCGGTAAGGTCAAGCTGGAGACTCTGAGCAGCAACATCCCCTCCTCTTCCTCCATCACCTATAAGTGGGTCGATGTCAGCGGCGCGCAGATCGCCTCCCCCACCGCCTGGGCCCCCACCGCTACCGCCACCGCCAAGTGCGAGGTCTATTTGGATGGAACCAAGGTCGCCGAAAGCAACACGCTGACGATCACCGTCATCGAGGACAACTTTGAGCTGCGTCCCACCACCGCGCTTTCCCCTATCTATCTCTCCGTGGGCGAACGCACGAACTTCCCCGCCGTCAAGCTTTACACCAAGGGTGCGAGCGGCGCTGAGGCCACCGGCGTGAAGTACGCTTACAGCTCCGCCAACGCCGCCATCGTGTCGGTCAACACCGCCACCGGCGTGATCACCGGCGCGGCTGCCAGCAGCACTCCCATCACTGTTACGCTGACGGCCGTTTATCAGGGCAAGGAATACAAGAAGGAAGTCAACGTCAGCGTTGTTTCCCTTGCATACACGCTGTCTCCCGTCTCCAACGGCAGCGCCGCGCAGCCCTACTACCAGAGCAGCCTGGAAAGCTATGCCGCCCAGCTGATCGCCCAGCGCACGAACCGCAACGACGTGACCATCCGCAGCATGACGGTCAAGAGCGTGGACGCCTTAGGCGGGCAGTTCTATCCTGCGACCGGCGCGCTCACCAATGGCTTCTCCTACACCGCGCCGAAGGCCGCCCTCGGCAATGCGAAGATGGTCGTCACCGCCGTGTCCAGCGCCGGCAGCTTCGACATCACCTTTGTCATTCCCGTTACGCCCATCGGCACCGTGTTCGACGCGCAGTATCCGCAGGCGAACAACACCTCCGCCTGGAACAACAATTCTTCCTACACCATCACCCCGCCGAGCGGCTTCGACCGGTTCATCGTTGTGAACAAGACCGGCACGGCGCCCACGGATTTCTCCCAGTACAACGCGAATCCCGGCAGCACCTCCGCCATTATTTATGACAGCGATTTCAGCCAGGTCACCGGCAAATGCACGCTCTATGTCATCGCATGGAACACCAGCTACAACGCTGCCTACAACAGCTCCGGCAAGTATTCCTCCGGCATGCTCGAGGTCTCGCGGCAGAACTATGACATCGAGTACACCGGCGTCGCCGGCACCACCGTCAACTTCAAGGACAATGACTTTACCAATTTCCTGAACAATGTGACCGGCGCGAACACCAACAAGAGTACCAGCACCTATTACTACTTCAGCCACGTCACGTTCAGCTCGTTCAACAACGCCTCTCAGGGCGTGCTGTATTACAACAACCTCGCCATGGGCGGCAGCGGCCTGAGCAGCTTCAACGCCAGCACCAAGATCTCCAACCTGAGCAATGTGAGCTTTGCCATCAACGGCAAGACCTCCAGCAAGCAGATCGTGCTGAACTTCACGCTCTACGCCACCGAGTACCGCAGCAACGGCCTGAACGGCTCCAGCACCAAGGTGAGAGACAATGTCCCGTTCTACGGCAGAGTTGTCATCAATGTGGTGCGCGAGGACGTTAAGATCAGCGTCGCCCCCGGCGACAGCCTGCGTCTGAGCGACAGCGCCTTCCTCAACTACCTGAACAGCTACAGCAACGCCTACCGCAACGCCTCCATCGATTACGTCACCTTTGACCAGAGCGCCCTGACGAACAGCAAAAACACCGCCAACCTCACCGGCGCGCTCTACACCTATTACTCCAACAGCTACTCCTTCGGCAGCCCCGTAAAGACCACCGACCATTTCTATTACGCCCCGCGCTACAATCAGGCCAGCCTGAGCGACGTTGCCTTCTATGCGCTGCCCTATGCAACGGTCGGCACCACGGTCTACATTCCCTTTACCATCAAGCCGCAGAGCAGCAATGCCAGCGTCTCCGGCACGCTCGCCGTTACCATCGCGCAGAGCATGAACTTTACCGATGTGAAGCAGGGCGACTACTGCTATGACGCCGTGAAGTGGGCGATCGGCAAGGATATCACCAAGGGCACCTCCGCCACCACCTTCTCTCCCAACAGCAGCTGCACCCGCGCCCAGATCGTCACGTTCCTGTGGCGCGCGGCCGGCAAGCCGACAGTCAGCGCCTCTGCGCGCTGCCCGTTCACCGATGTGTATCCCTCCATGGGCAGCGACTATTACAACGCGATCCTGTGGGCGGTGAGCAAGGGCATCACCACCGGCACCTCCACTACCACCTTCTCTCCCAACGCCACCTGCACGCGCGGCCAGATCGTCACGTTCCTGTGGCGCTATGAGGGCAAGCCGCTGGCCGGCACCAGCCGCAACCCGTTCACCGATGTGAAGACCTCCATGGGCAACGACTTCTACTCCGCGATCCTGTGGGCGGCCAACAGGGGCGTTGCCTCCGGCACCACCAGCACCGCCTTCTCCCCCAACAGCACCTGCACGCGCGGCCAGGCCATGACGTTCATTTACCGCGACATGGGCAACCGCTGAGCGGCGGAACACGCGAAAGACCCGCTGCAAGCAGCAAACACAAACGGGAGCCGTCCGGCACTGCCGGGCGGCTCCCGCCGCTTTTTCCCGCGCTGCCGCGCGGCAGCGCGGCTTTGTAAACTTTCTGTGATGCCCTTTACGCGCGAAGCAAAAGCGTGTAAAATGCTCTCATCAAGATATTTGGGGAGTGTTTTTCCGTGAATAAGCTTCGCAACGCCCTTTCCCGCTTCATGTACGGCCGCAACGGCGTGGACGCGCTCAGCTGGGCGCTGTTCGGCCTGGAGCTGCTGCTGAGCATCATCGGCTCGCTCGTGCGCGGGCAGGCGGCGTCCGCCGCGCTGTATTTCGCCACAACGGTGCTGATGTTTGTCATCCTGCTGCGGATGCTCTCGCGCAACCTGACGCAGCGCCGGGCCGAAAACGCACGCTTCCTTTCGTGGGTCTCCCCCGCGCTGAACAACGTGCGCGGCGCGCAGGCCCGCCGCGCCGACACGGCGCACAAATACGCCCGCTGCTCCTGCGGCGCATGGTGCCGCGTACCGCGCGGCGTTGGCAAGGTGGAGCTGACGTGTCCGAAGTGCGGCCGGAAAAAGATCATCAAGGCATAAAATGCGTCCGCTCCGGCGGCGCAGGAAAAAATCCGTCCCGCAGGACGGATTTTTTTGTAAGAAAACGCGCGTCTGCGCGTCATATAGACAGAGAGGAGGCGAGGGCATGACCGGCTTTGAAGAGGTCTACGCGGTGTATTTCGATGATGTGTATCGGTTTCTTCTGTCGCTTTGCGGCAGCGAAAGCACCGCCGAGGAGCTGACGAGCGAGACTTTCTTCCGCGCCATGAGCGCCCTCGGCCGGTTTCGCGGCGATTGCAGCGTGCGCGTTTGGCTTTGCCAGATCGCCCGGAACCTTTACCTTTCGCAGAAGCGGCGCGAGGGGCGGCTTCTGCCGCTGGAGGAGGCTGGGCTTGCCTGTGAAAGCTGCGAGGCCGCCGTTGAAGACCGCAGCGAGGCCGCGCGCATCCAGGCGCTTCTGCACGGCCTGCGCGAGCCGTACAAGGAGGTGTTCATGTGGCGCGTGTACGGCGAGAAAAGCTTTCGGGAAATCGCAGAATTATTCGGCAAAACGGAAAACTGGGCGTGCGTGACCTATCACCGCGCACGGAAAATGATCCGGGAGGGATTGGAGGAATGACATGAAAAACGATTGCAGCATCGTGCAGGATCTGCTGCCGCTGTACGCAGAGAACATGGTAAAGCCGGAGACAAGGGAATTCGTGGAGGAGCATTTGGCAGGGTGCGAATCATGCCGCAACGAGCTGGACGCGCTGCGCGCTGGAACAGACGCGCCCGCGCCGGAGGTGCAGCTCGCGCCGCTGCGCGGCATCGAACGGGCGCTGCGCCGCAGGCGGCTGACGGCGGTGTTGCTGACCGCCGCGCTGGTGCTGACGCTGGCGACGGCGGGCTTCGCTTACGTCACCGCGCCGCAATACATGCCCTACGGAGAGCTGGAGTGGCAGCTTACCGCCCTGTGCAAAACCGCCGACGGCACAAGCTGGATTGTTTCGCCGCCGAACGGTCAAAAGAAGATCGAGCACACTTCCCGAATCGTGATCACGCTGACTTCGCCGGTTTCCGGCGCAAGGGTGGACGCCACGACTGATGAAAACGGGAAAACGCTCTACTTTATCAGCGCGTGGCGCACACCGTGGGACGAATGGTTTGGGAAATTTTCTGCCGCAGATCCTACGGCGGTGCAGGTCACGAAAGGTGACGGACTGGGCGCTGTTGCAGCCGAGTCGGACACGGTGCAGGACATGCTGTATGATGCGGAACTCGTCACCACAATCCTGCGCAGCGGTAAGGAGGGCTTTGCCGTGTACCCCGACGGCACATATCTTCTCGCGCTCAACACCGAAAACTGCGCAGGGATCTATTACTCCCCGAACAATGGGCGGGACGATGTTTTGCTCTACGGTGAGCGGACGGACGGCGGCATGATCTCGCTGCCGCGGCTGGCGCTGGGATACTACGCGCTGCTGGCGCTCGCGCTGGGCGCGGCGCTGGGGCTTGCATGGCTCGTCTGCCGCAAAAAGCCGTGCGGCGGGACACTGGGCCGCCTTGCGCTCGTGCCGCTGTGCTATCTTGCGGGGCATCTGCTCGTCAAGGGCTTCACGACCACAAGCTATCAGATGCAGCGTGATCTTGCGCTCATCGTGCTGGCAGGCGCGCTGGTCTGCTGCGCGGCGCTGCTGGCGCTCCGCCTGTGGGAGCAGAGGCGGAGTGCAGCGTAAGCGGCGCCTATGAAAAAAGCGAGAGGGAACGGCTTTCCGTTCCCTCTCGCTCATTATTTAGTCCAACCCCTCAATATAGCTCATGGTAAGCTCGCCGTTTTCAAAGGTATAGGGGATCCCGGCGCGGGCGCCGTTATCGTATTCCAGCAGGATGTAATCCCGACGGACGGAAAACGTTCCGGCGTTGGACAGCGACGCGCCGCCGACGCTGCTCGTTACGGTGACGGCGTTCCCATTGAACGCCAGCTCGTAATACACGTTGTCCTTGCTGTATTCCCACTCGCCCTGAAGGGCCGCAGTAACGCCGTCGGCAACGGCGGCATCGACCTCGGACAGCGCCTCTGCCAGCGCGGCGTCCGCCGCCGCCTGCGCATTGGCAGCGCTCTGTTCCAGCGCCTGCTTCGCCGCGGCCTGTCCCGCGCTGTTAATGGAAAATTCGACCGTCTCGGTCCCGCCCTGCGCGGTCGGCAGGTCAAAGGACAGCGTGAACGCATCGCTCAGGTCCGCCGCCTCGGTATCGATGTCCATATAGCCCTTATAGGTCTCCGTCTCGCCCGCGCTCAGCAAAATATTTGTGGAGGAATAGCTTTCCCACTGCATGACGCCGAACTCGTCCTTCGTTCCCGCCGCGCCGTAATGGGTCTCGTTTTCATAGCTCTTTCCCTGATAGCCGACCGTGATCAGCTTCGGATTGAACGAGCCGTCCAGATCAACGGACGCCCTGTCCAGATTGCTGATCGTGTACATGAACGCGACCAGCGTATGCCCCTTTGCAGCAACAAAGGGATTTTTGGCATCCTCCTGCGCGTGATACGTCTTGGCGGTGTAGTAGTCGTCGCCCCACGTGTTCTCCAGCGCAATGGCAAGCTCTGCCCAGTCCAGCGTGACCGAGACAATATCGGTCCCCCCGGTCTGGCCGAGGGCAAGCGCCTTGCCGTTATCTCCGGCATCAGGCGCGGCGGCCGTTTCCCCGCCGCAGGCGCAGAGGGACAGCGCCAGAAGCAGGGACAAGAGCAGTGCGATCGTTCTTTTCATTTCTCTTCTCCTTTGATCATTGATATTAACCAATATTGGTTAATATCAATGTACACCTCTTTCGGTTAACATTCAAGTACAAAGTGAGGCTTGGATGTTATGATCTCCTATGAAAATCTCTGGAATGTGATGAAGGAAAAGGGCGTTTCGCAATATATGCTCATTAAAAAGTATGGCGTCAGCCCCGCGCAGATCACGCGGCTGAAGCGGAACGAGAGCGTCAGCACCCACACGATCGAAATGTTTTGCCGGATCCTTGACTGCAATGTCGGAGACATCATGGAATACGTCAGGGACAGCGAGTAAGGATGCGCAGCAGAAAGAGAGACAGCTTAAAGCCGTCTCTCTTTCCTGGTGCCTCGTCGGGGATTCGAACCCCGGACACCCTGCTTAAAAGGCAGGTGCTCTACCGACTGAGCTAACGGAGCGGATATGATCAAACAGGCCCAAAGACCCAACAGACAGCTGGCAGGGATGGCTGGACTCGAACCAGCGGATGAGGGAGTCAAAGTCCCTTGCCTTACCACTTGGCGACACCCCTGTGTGGAAAGGGATGAGGGACCGGGACACTCCCGATCCCTCATTTCTTTTTGTGGGGTGGGTAAAGGGACTCGAACCCTCGACACCCGGAACCACAATCCGGTGCTCTAACCAACTGAGCTACACCCACCACATATCCTGTATCCGCGCGATATTTGCCGCTTGCTGAGGGAACATGGTACGCCAGAAGGGATTCGAACCCCCGGCCTACTGCTTAGAAGGCAGTTGCTCTATCCAACTGAGCTACTGGCGCAAATGGAATGGAGCAGGTGACGGGAATCGAACCCGCATCCCCAGCTTGGAAGGCTGGTGCCCTGGCCATTGTGCTACACCTGCATTCGCCCTCCGCAAA